>JAESFW010000080.1_pt1 | contig 214210 bp, 194 predicted proteins | sample 9269481 | NCBI WGS metagenome assembly JAESFW01 (sample SAMN14515350, study PRJNA621654) | algae metagenome | isolation source: Lyngbya sp. HA4199-MV5 and co-occurring heterotrophs from soil with... | place: USA: Ahupuaa O Kahana State Park, Hawaii | collected 2009-07-21 | reverse complement strand
ACCCTGTCGTGCGCAAACTCACGTTTACGGGCTCGACCGAAGTGGGCGCCGAGCTCTATCGCCAGAGTGCTGCCACCATCAAGAAGCTCGGTCTTGAGCTTGGCGGCAATGCGCCGTTCATCGTCTTTGATGATGCCGACCTCGATGCCGCTGTCGAAGGTGCGCTGATCGCGAAGTTCCGCAACAACGGCCAGACCTGCGTGTGCGCCAACCGCATCTATGTGCAGGATAAGGTCTATGACGCCTTTGCCGACAAGCTCGCCAAGGCGGTCGCCAAGTTGAAGATCGGCAACGGCGTCGACGAGGGCGTCGTTCTCGGCCCGCTGATCGACAAGGCTGCGCTGGAGAAGGTGGAAGAGCACATCGCCGATGCGACGTCCAAGGGCGCGCGCGTGATTCAGGGCGGCAAGCGCCATGCGCTGGGCGGCACCTTCTACGAGGCGACGGTCCTTGCCGACGTTACCCAGGCCATGGCTGTGGCACGCGAAGAGACCTTCGGCCCGGTCGCGCCGCTGTTCCGCTTCACGGATGAAGCGGATGTGATCGCACAGGCCAACGACACCGAGTTCGGCCTTGCGTCCTATTTCTACGCCAAAGAGCTGGCGCGGGTGTTCCGGGTCGCCGAAGCACTGGAATACGGCATGGTCGGCGTCAACACGGGGCTGATCTCGACGGCGGAGGCACCGTTCGGCGGCGTCAAGCTCTCCGGCCTCGGTCGCGAAGGCTCGCGCTACGGCATCGAGGAATTCACCGAGATCAAATACGTCTGCCTCGGCGGCGTTGCCTGATAGGAGACAAGTAAAAGACCGCGGAGCCCGAGCCCCGCGGTCATTCAGGTGGAGTGGCCTTCAGCGCCAAACGTCACGTGTGCTGCAGTGTCTTATCCGCGGCCTTCGAGTAACCGCGTGGCGTGCGCCTCAATGCCTTTCGCATCGAGTTCGTAGTGTGCGTAGAGGTGGGTCGGAGGCGCGATCAGGCTGTATTCGTCGTAAATACCATGCCGGGTCAACTTGACCGGCAGGCCTTCGCTTGCCAGCACCTCGGCGACCGCACCGCCCAGTCCTCCGAGCACATTGTGCTCCTCCACCGTCAGGATTCGCGGGCTTTGGCCGGCTGCCTCGAGGATGGCGTCGCGGTCGATCGGTTTTACCGTCGCCATGTCGAGGAAGCCGACGCTTGCGCCTGCGGCCCGCAGTGCGCGGGTCGCTTCGAGCGCCGGGTGAACCGTGGAGCCCGTGGCAATGATCGTGAGGTCCGTTCCCGAATAGTGCGAGATCGCCTTGCCGATCGTGAACGGCTGGCGCTCCGCATAGACCTCGGGATCGCGCCCGCGCTGGATGCGGATATAGATCGGATGCGGGTAGTCGTTCGCAGCCTTGATGACCTCTTTCAGCTGATTGCCATCGGCCGGTGCGATCACAGTCAGGTTGGCGATCGAGCGCATGATCGCGAGGTCTTCCGTCGCGTGATGCGAGGTGCCGTAAAAGCCGAGCGAAATCCCGGCATGGTGGCCGATCAGCCGAACCGGCAGTTTGGAGTAGGCGACGTCCATGCGAATCTGTTCGCAGCAGAGCAGCGCAAGGAACGATGCGAAGGTTGCGACATAGGGCTTCATGCCGACAGCGGCCATGCCGGCGGCAGCAGACACCATGTTCTGCTCGGAGATACCGAACTGGACGAAGCGATCGGGATGGAGCGCGTGGAACTTCGCAAGGCCGTTCGAGTATTGCAGGTCGGCGGTGCCCGCGACGATCGGCTCGCCGGCAGCGACGAGTTCGATGAGGGCATCCGAGAGCGCATCGAGGCCGGGCGTCACGGCATTGAGCTGTCGGTACTGCCAGGACTTGTCGGAAAGCGGCTTGTTCATCTCAGATCTCCATCGCTTCGATTTCGGCAATTGCGCGCGCAGCATCCGAAGGGTCGAGATAGCCGAGGTGCCAGCCGGGTTCGGTCTCCATGTAGGAGACGCCCTTGCCCTTGACCGTCTCGGCAACGATCATCACCGGGCGTGTCCGCGCGCGGTTTGCCTTGAGCGTGCGAAACAGGGTGGCGACCGCCGCCACGTCGTGGCCGTCGACCACATGGGTCTCCCAGCCGAAGGCCTGCCATTTCTCGACAATCGGCTCGACGCCGATGATATCGTCGACCGAGCCGTCGAGCTGGTAGCCGTTGCGATCGATGATGCCGATCAGTTTTCCAAGACCGTTGTGCGCGCCGAAGAGGGCTGCCTCCCAGACCTGGCCCTCCTGCAGTTCCCCATCCCCGATCATCACGTAGGTGTAGAAGTCCTTGCCCAGCATCCGGCCGGCAAGCGCCATGCCGCAGCCGGCCGAAAGCGCGTGGCCGATCGAGCCCGAGCTGAAATCGATGCCGGGCACCTTGGTCATATCAGGATGGTCGCCGAGCGGATTGCCGAGACGGGTATAGCCGTCGAGCACATCACGATCGATGAAGTCGAGGTCGGCGAGGATGGGAAACAGCCCGACGGCCGCGTGCCCCTTGCCCATCATGAAGCGGTCGCGATCCTCCCATTTCGGTTCGCCGCGCTTCAGCTCCATCGCGTCGTAGTAGAGCGCCGAGAACAGCTCTGCCGCGGAGAAGACGGACGTGTAGTGGCCGACTTTCGCGATCTCGATCAGCCTGATTGTCTCGAGACGACAGAACTTGGCGCGGTCCTTGAGGAACGCGATTTCCTCGTCACTCGGTCTGAGGCTGTTCCGGCCCCCGGTTGTTTCGATCCTGCCTGGTTGGGTCACGTGCTGTCCTCGTCCTCAAGGTGGGTCGCCCCACGGAATGCTTGATCACGAGGTCTGTTTTAGCGTCAGAAACGCGCGGCTGCCCGCACGAATAGCTGAAAACAATCTTCAACTATTCCAAAGAAATGAACGGGTTGGCTCATGTTACCTAGTGAGGGACGCAAGTGAAGGCGGCGGTTTTCTCAAGGAGGTAAACAATGAAAGACGGGATGTTTGTTTTCGACGCGGCTGTCCATACGCAGGACTTCGGCGACAACCAGATCAAGCCTGGAAGCGATGGCCGGCGCGTCAAGCTGCTGCGCTCGCAGATCGCCGGCTTCATCAACTTGACGGGGCGCCGCGGACCGCCGCCGGAAACCGAAACCTTCTCGAACCCCGATCTCGAATGGGGCAACAAGATGCTCTTCGAGAACTCCGACACCGACATGGCGAGCGCTTGCTCGGTACCCTTGTTCTCGCACTGGCGGGCGGGACTTGGGCCGGTCGAACTCAGCGACGCCTTCGCCAGGTCGAACCCGAAACGCGTCGTGCTCACCGGTGGTGTCGACCCGGCCTATCACGGACTCGATTTCGCGCTCGAGGAGATGGAGCGCCAGGTCAAGGAACTCGGCGCCGTCAGCATGAAGTTCTATCAGTACCAGCGCCGGGGCTGTTCCTGGCGCGCCGACGATCGCGATATCGCCTATCCGCTGTGGGAAAAGGCGATCGAGCTTGGCATCAAGATGGTGCAGTTCCACAAGGGGTTTCCGCTGGAACTCGGCCCGGTCGAGGCCTTCAAGCCAAACGACATCCAGTATGCCGCCGCGGATTTCCCCGAGCTCAACTTCGGGATCCATCATCTCGGCGACCCCTATGTCGACGAGACGATCTCGATCGCCAGCCGTTTCGACAACATCTACCTGATCCTGCCGCTCTGGTTTAACCAGTACTATCTCCAGCCCTGGAAGATGCTCTCGCGGCTCGGCGAGGCCTTGCTCTATGTCGGCTCCGATCGCATCTGCTACGGATCCGAAGCCTTCATCTGGCCGCATGTCCAGACCTACATCGACACGCTTGCCAATCTCGAAATGCCCGAAGAACTGCAGGAGCGCTACGGCTATCCGGAAATCACCCGTGAGATGAAGGAGAACATCCTCGGCAAGGCCTTTGCCCGCGGCATGGGCATCGATATCGAAGCCAAGAAGATCGAACTGGGGCTGGTCTGATGACCGCCCGGTCCGCCATTTCGCCGGATGCGCTCGAAGCTGCATTTGCGCGCATCCGCCCCCTGATCCTTGGCCATGGCGGCGATATCGAGATCGCCGACATCAGTCCGGAGGGCGTCGTCAGCATCAAGCTCGTCGGCGCCTGCAAGGCCTGCCCCAACATGGCGATGACCTATGTCGGGCCGATCCGCACCTATCTCATGGAAGTGGACGGCGTGGCGGAGGTTCGCTGCGAGCAGGTCAACGCAAGCATCAAGACGCTCGATCGTCTCGCGCGTCGACTTGGGTCGAGACCGCTCATCGCCTGATCGGCGAAAATTCGTTGGATGTTCGAAACCGCGCTCCCGAAAGGAGCGCGGTTTTTCTCTATCCGACGGTGCGTCTTGGCTGTGTTAGCCCCGGGAACGCAAAACGGCGCGCCGGTGGCGCGCCGTGGTTTCCGTCGACCTGGCTTGTCGATCAGGGAATGATGCGCTCAGCCCGCAGGCGATCGAACACGTCGATGAAGGAGCGTTCGGTATCCTGCGTTTCCGCGAAGCCGAGTGCTCTCGCCTTCGCCATCGAGTGCACGCATTCCATGGGGCGCCCGAGGTCGAGATCGGTGTGCCAGGCAGAGGCGAGGCGATCGAGCTTGTTCGGCTGCAGGCCGTGCTGGCCGACGAGCCGATCCCAGTCATCGCCGAGATCCTTCAACTGCTCGGCAAGCGAATTGTACTCGCCGGGATACTCTGCCACGGGCACGTCGAAGTAGTCGGCGATCGTCTTCCAGAGCTGCTCCCAGCGGAAGACATCGCCATTGACCGCGTTGAAGGCTTCGTTGCGGGCGTTCGGTTCGGTGCCGGCCCAGACGATCTGCTTGGCGAGGATGCGCGCGTCGGTGATGTCGTTGAGACCACGATAGGCGGTCGGGCTTCCGGGGAAACGGAAGGGGCGGCCAGTCGCCTTGCAGATCGAGGCGTGCGTCGCCAGCGTCGCGCCGATGTTCATCAGGTTGCCGACAGCATAACCGATGATCGTATGGGAGCGGTGGACCGACCAGCCGAAATCGTACTCGGCGGCATAGGCCATGACGATGTCTTCGAGCTCGTAGTAGAAGTTCTTCTTCGGCAGGCGCGGTGCCGTTTCGCGGAAGGGCGTGACCGGCTGGACCTTGCCGTAGTCCTCGAAGGGGCCGAGATAGTGCTTCGTACCGGTGACGACGCCGACATGCTCTACGCAGCCCTTGTCCTTGAAGGCATCGAGCACATTCTTCAGCATGTTGCCGTTGAGGCGAATGTTCTCGTCCTCGTTCGATCCGAGCGTCCAGGAGCAGTAGAAGATGTGGGTCGGCGCCAGGTGGGAAAGCGCGGCAATCGCCCCGTCCCGCTTCAAAAGGTCGACAGCGTGCGGCTTGATGTAAGATGATCCAAGCGGCGGCCGGCGCGAGGCGCCGTGGATTTCCCATCCGCCGAGGTCTCTCAGATGCTCGGCGACGTTCAGCCCGACGATACCGGTCGCACCGACGATCAATGCGCGTTTTTGATACATGGATTCCTCCCTTTGTGACGTGTGGGCGAGAGGATGACGGTTTGCCCTCTGGTCAGGTAGAGCGACTTGAGGAATAACTGAAGTGAATAAAGTTCACGAAGGTGATGGCAATGCAGAACCGGGCGCTCGAGATGGAAGTCTTCGTGACAATCGTCGAAGCCGGCAGCTTTTCGGCCGCCGCCCGAATCTTCTCGATGTCGCCATCGGCCGTCAGCAAGCTGGTCACGCGGCTTGAAAGCCGTCTCGGCGTGCAACTCGTCGTGCGTTCGACCCGCAGTTTCCGGCTGACGACGGAAGGCAACGATTTCTACAAGACGTCACGGTCCATCGTGCAGGAAATTGCCGAAGCGGAGGCAAAAATCGCACGCAAAGCGGAGGCCGTCGGCGGACTTTTGAAAGTCAGCGCCAACCTGCCGTTCGGCACGCACGTGCTCTCGCCGCTCGTCGTGCGGTTCCTCGACGAAAATCCTGGCATGCGCATCGATCTCGAATTCAGCGACGAGTCCGTCGACCTGATCGCGGAGAAGACGGATATCGCCATTCGCGCGGGGCTTCTGCGTGACTCCTCGCTGCGGTCCCGTCGCTTGCTCGATTCGCCGAGGCATGTCGTCGCCTCGCCGGACTACCTGGCTCAACATGGCGAACCGGTTCGTCCGGAAGAACTGCGCAAGCACGCCTGCCTTACCTTTGGCGGCCGTCCGCATCTCAACACCTGGCAGTTCAAGGATCCCGTGGACGGTGCGTCGGTTCATGTCGACGTCGCCGGCAGGCTTGTCGTCAACAACGGCGAATCCATGCGCCACTTCGCGCTGCAGGGGGCGGGCGTCGCCCGGCTTTCCGCATTTCACATCAGTCGCGATCTTGCCGAAGGACGCCTCGTCCGGCTGCTTGTGCCCTGGGATGCAGGCGAGACCGAACCGATATCGGCGATCTATTCGGCTCAGACGCATGTGCCGCAGAGAATTCGCAGGTTCCTGGATTTCCTGGCGCATGCGATCTGACGAGAAGTGATCATTTGATAAATTATCACTTGATCAGTTTTGGTGATGGTGCTACCTCTTATGTCAGCTCAGGGAGAGAGCATGGGAGGTTCCCGGCCGTCGTTCGGGTCGGAGCCAAGTCTGATTTTCAAAGCGTGAGGACTGACACCATCCGTGTGTCAGAACGATAGGCTATGGCAAAAGCAGCACGAAAATATCTCGACGCGGCCGATCGCGAGCAGCAGATCCTCGAATTTGCGATCGATTTCGTTGCCCAGCGAGGACTACGGTTCACGACGCGGGAATTGGCTGATGCGCTCGGCGTTTCGCAGCCGCTGCTCTACAGGTATTTCAAGAACCGCGACGACCTGCTCCAGAAGATCTATGACGAAGTCTATCTGAAGCGTTGGGATCCGGGCTGGAACGAACTGCTCGCCGATCGTTCGCTATCGATCCGCGAACGCCTCGTCCGTTACCTCAGGGCCTACACGGCCGCGATCCTCGACGAGCGCTGGATCCGGATCTTCATCGCGTCGGCGCTGGAAGACCCGCAGATCACCCAGAAATATCTCGGTCTGCTGCATGAAACGACCTTTCCGCTGATCTTCGCCGAAATCGCGGCTGAAGCAGGTTTCGAGGTTCCGAAAGGCCCGAAAGCAGACGAGCTTGTGCTGGAAATCGTCTGGGGTTTTCACTCCAGCTTCTTCTACATGGGCGTGCGGAAATACGTCTACCGCAACAATATCCCGGACGACCTCGATCCGATTATCCGCGCGCGCGTCGAAGTGTTTGTCGCCGGCCTTGCCGCCAGTATCGGTAATCTCGGGCAGTTCCTGCCCGAGTTGGAGGTGACGCGATGAACAGCATCCAGGACCTCCGCGTCTTCTCGGAAATCGTCAAATCGAACAGCTTTTCTCTGGCAGCCTCGAAGCTTGGCCTGTCGCCGGCAACGATGAGCGGACGGCTGAAGGCGCTCGAGTGCCACTTCGGGGTGGCGCTGTTGAAGCGCACCACCCGTTCACTGTGCCTGACGGAGGAGGGACGCTACCTGTTCGAAACGTCGCAGACGATCCTTGAGGATTTCGAGCGGCTCGACAAGACGATGCGGGCGCGCAGGAAGAACCCGAACGGAACGGTGACGATCGCAGCACCAACGGAATTCGGGCGGAAGTATCTGATCCCCTTGACCAGCGAATTCGGCGCCGCGCATCCGGAAATCGGCTTCCGCCTCATCCTTGGTGACGAGGACGTAAGTCTGGTCGATGACGATTGCGATATCGTCGTTCGCTTTGGCGCAGTGCCCGACAGCGCACTGACCACCCGCAAGCTCGGCGAAAACCCGATGGTCATCTGTGCCGCGCCTGAGTATCTGGCGCGTGTCGGGGCACCGGACGTGCCGACCGATCTCGCTGCACATAACTGTCTCGTCTATCTCGACGGCAGGATGGCTGCGGACAAATGGGGTTTTGCCGTCGATGGCGAACCGACGCTCGTTCGCGTCAGCGGCAACCGCATCGTCTCCGACAGGCAGGCGCTGATCGACCTCGCCAAAGCCGGCCAAGGTCTAATTCGCGTGTCGTCCTGGGATGTCGCGCGCGAACTGGAAGAGGGAACGCTGGTCGCGGTTCTCAGGGACTTCGACTGCGACCCCGAAATCATCCATCTTCTGTCTGAACCGAGACACCGCCTGCCTCTGCGCACGGCCGAGTTCATCGATTTTCTCCTGCAGCGCGTGAAGCGCCTGAGCCGCAGCGCAGAGCTCTGCAGGACCGAATACCCAAGGCTGCGCGGCGCCGCCTGATCGCGTTCCACATCACCCTCATTTCCGACGGTGCGTCTTTTCTGGCCACCGAACGACGACGCATGGAGTTTTTTGAAATGGATTATGGTCTTGCCGGCAAGCACGTGTTGATAACGGGTGGCGCCACGGGCATCGGGCGCGCCATTGCCTCGCTCTTTCTCGCTGAGGGAGCGGATGTCACGGTCAGCGGCATCAGTGCCGCTGAAGTTGAAGATGCCGTCGCGGTCCTTGGCAAGCGTTGCCGGGGGACCGCCGGAGACCTGACCGCTGCCGGTGAGGCCGAGCGGCTCTATGCCTTCGCCTCTTCCCATCGCCCCGTCGATATCCTGATCAACAGCATTGGTGTCTTCGAAGTTCGCGATTTCTTCGAGACGACGGACGAGCACTGGTTTCGCTATTTCGACGTGAACGTCATGACCGGCGTGCGCATGTCGCGGCTGGTGATGAAGGACATGCTGGAGCGCGGCGAAGGCAGCATCGTCTTCATCAGCAGCGAAAGCGCCGTCAAACCGCAGCCGTGGATGGCCCATTACGGCGCCATGAAGACTTGCCTGCTCGGTCTGTCGCGTGCGCTTGCCGAGCTGACGAAAGGCACCCGGGTGAGGGTCAACACCATCCTGCCGGGCCCGACCAACACCGAAGCGGTGCGCCGCTACCACCAGGAAATTGCCGATGAGAAAGGCACGACCCGCGAGGCGGTTGTCTCCGACTACTTCGACGAAACCGAACCGACCTCGCTCATCAGGCGAATGATCGAACCGGACGAAGTGGCGCGCAGCGTCGTGCATCTGGCGGCAAGCTCGCACCTCAACGGCATGGCGATGCGCGCGGAGGGCGGCACGATCCGGGCCATTCTCTGAGCCTTCTTCAGCGGCGCTGAAAAGTGAATTCAGGGCAACGTCCTCAATCGCAAGAGCCAATCGGTTTATCAATAAAATCAGCAGGTTTCGGGAGGTGCAGGTGAACAGATTTGATCTTGGCGGCAAGCGTGCCTTCGTCACCGGCGCCGGAAGTGGCCTCGGGCAGGCAATCGCAATAGCGCTTGCCGAAGCCGGTGCCGATCTCGCCTGCTTCGATCTGCCGGATGCCGCTGGCCAGGACGAGACGCTGGCAGCCATCTCCGCGACCGGCAGGAAAGTGCTGGCGCTTGACGGTGACGTCACCGATCGCAGCTCGATCGAGGCCGCATTCGATCGGGCCGAGCGGGAGTTGGGCGAGATCGACATCGCCGTCAACAGCGCCGGCATCGCCAATGTCAGTGCGGCCGAGACGATGCCGCAGCCGCAGTTTCTGCGGATGATGGAGATCAACCTCAACGGGCTTTTCTGGTCCTGCCAGGTCGAGGGTCGTCGCATGCTGGAGCGTGGCCGCGGCTCCATTCTCAACATGGCGTCGATCTGCGGCTCCACCGCCATACCCGGCCTGGAGCAGGCGCACTACGACGCGACGAAGGCGGCGGTGATCCGCCTGACGAAGAGCCTCGCGGCCGAATGGGCCGGGCGGGGCGTGCGCGTCAACTGCCTCAGCCCAGGCTTCATGGCAACGCCCATGAACAGCCGGCCGGAAGTGGCCGAAAACGTCCGCAAGTTCGCCGAGATGACGCCGATGAAACGCATGGGGCAGCCACACGAAGTGGGCGGGCCGGCGGTTTTCCTCGCGAGCGAGGCGGCGAGTTACTGCACCGGCGTCGATCTGAATATCGACGGCGGCTTTCTATCAATCTGACGACAGAGTGGGAGGAGAAATCATGTCGACAGTTCTGAAATTCACCAGCGCCGCGATCATCGCCTTGTTGGCCGCGTCACCGGCGCTCGCCAAACCGGTCAAGATCGGCTGGGTGCAGGGCAATGCCGCCTTTCAGGCGGAACAGCGCACCCAGGACGGCTTCAAGAAGTACCTGACGGACAACAACATCGATGATTGGGAAGTCACCTATCTCGACTCTGCGGGATCTGCAGAGAAAGTCGCCAACAACATCGAGGATGCGGTCAACCGCGGCGTCGACGTCATCTACGTCACCTACGCAGACCTGCGCGCCTCCAGCAACGCCCTCAAGGGCGCAGAATCGGCGCACATTCCTGTTTACACGGTCGACTCCGGCTGGATCCCCGGCTCGACCGCAGACATCACCACCAACAACTGGCAGATGTCCGCCGAGGTGTCGCTGAGCCTGATCAGCCAGATGAAGGGCAAGGGCAACCTCATCATCATCACCACCGACAAGATCAAGCCGGTGCGCGAGCGCACCGACACGCTGCGAGCGATCTTGAAGGAATATCCCGACATCAAGGTCATCGGCGAATACAATTTCGACGTCGCCAACTTCTACCAGGAAACACTGAACGCCGTGCAGGACTTCGCCACGCGCTATGGCGAAGAGATCAACGCCGTCTGGACACCCTGGGACGAGCCGGCGCAAGCGGCGATCACCGCGCTGCAGGGCGCCGGGCTGAACGTACCGGTCTCGGGCATGGACGGGCACCCGGAAGCGATCAAGGCGATCTGTGAGCCGAACTCGATGTTCGTCGCGACGGGCCGGCAGCAGTTCGAGGAATGGGGCGTGAACCTTGCGACCTATGCCAAGCGGGTGATGCTCGACGGTGACCATCCGAAGGAAGTCACCAACGGCAAGGACATCGTCTACTACGGTGCCACGCTCTTCACCAAGGACAACTGCAAGTGAACCGGTCGGGCGGGCGGTGCTGCCGCCCGTCCATTTCGGAGGTGCGACATGTCGATTGTTCTTGAGAACATCACCAAACAATGGCCGGGCACGCTCGCGCTCGATGGCGTATCCATCGAGATCGTCGAGGGCCGCGTGCACGGTATCGTCGGCGAGAATGGAGCCGGCAAGACGACGCTCGTCAGTATCTTGAGCGGTGCGGTCCAGCCGACGGCCGGCACGCTCAGCATGGCGGGCCAGCCGGTCGCTTTCGAAAATCCGGCAGCGGCCGTATCAAACGGCGTTTCGCTCGTATCGCAGGAAGGTAGCCTGGTGCCGCATCTGACCGGTGCGGAGAACATCTGTCTCGGCTTCGAACCGGTCAAGAGCCGGTTCTTAATCAACCGACGGGAGGTGCAGCGGCAGGCGGAGGAGCTCGCCAAACAGTGGTTTCCGGAAACGGCAATCGCGCTCAACCGCAAAGTCGACGAGCTCCCCTATGCCGATCAGAAGGTCATCGAAATCCTGCGCGCCCTGCACTCGCGGCCGAAGGTTCTGATCCTTGACGAACCGACGGCAACGCTGCCGGCCAAGGAAAAGCAGAGCCTCTGGACGCTGATCCGCCAACTGTCCGATGCCGGCATGGCGGTCGTCCTCATCAGTCACTTCCTGCAGGAGGTAATCGATCTCTGCGACGAGATCACCGTGCTGCAGGACGGCCGCAAGGTGAGCCACCTTTCCAATGCCAACCACGAGGTCACCGAGCGGCAGCTGATCGACCTTATGCTCAATCGCGGGCAGGCCGGCAATCAGCATCGTCTGCTCGATGGCGCCCTGACGGAGCGCACACTCGCTGATGATGCGGAGGTCGTCGTCGATATCAAGGGATGGCAGGGCGAGCGTTTCCATATGGACGGCCTTGAGGTGCGCAGCGGCGAGATCGTCGGTCTGATCGGCCTGACCGGTTCTGGGCATTTCGAGTTCGCCCAGTCGCTGTTCGAGCCGCGCCTTGCAACCGCCGGCCGATACCGGTTCAAGAGCAAGGACGTCGGGCGGGCCAGCGTGCGGGACATGAAACGCTGTGGGGCAGCGCTGATCCCGGATCACCGAATGATCAATGCCATGATCGGCGACTGGACCGTGCGCGAGAACATGTCGATGGCCGGTATTCAGGAGACGAGCCTCAAACCTATAGGGATTGTTCAGGCCGGACGCGAGCGCGCCGAAACGCTTCGCCTGATCAAGCGGCTGAACATCAAGACGTCCAGTGCGGAGACGAAGATCGTCGAGCTCAGCGGCGGCAACAAGCAGAAGGTCTCGGTCGCCAAATGGCAGTTCGCCTCCGAGGGCAAGTACAAGCTCTTCGTCTTTCTCGAACCGACCGAAGGCGTGGATGTCGGCGCAAAGCGCGAGATTCACGACCTCATCGTCTCGCTCGCCGAACGCGGCGCGGCTGTCATCGTCGCGTCGAGCGATCTCCTTGAAATCGCCCATGTGGCCGACCGGGTCGTGGCGTTCAGGAATGGCCGGGATGCCGACCAGATTGCCCGTCGCGATTTCAGCGAGGCCGTCTTCATCAATGCAATTGCGGGGGTAACCCAATGACCATGACAACGACTATTGCTCCGGAGGAAGCGTCCCGCCCGATGCGCATTGGCACACTCATCCAGAAGTACAGCACGCTTGCCGTCCTGATCATCCTGTTCCTGGCCTTCGCAATCGGCACGGATCGGTTTTTCACCGGCACCAACCTCGTCAACATCCTCCAGCAGATCTCGATGTTGACCATCGTCGCCGTCGGCCTGACCTTCGGGTTTGCGGCCAAGGAGATGGATCTTTCCGTCGGCTATGTCGTCGGTCTCGCCGGTCTGCTGGCGCCGCTTTTGATGGTGGCCGGCGTGCCGATCCCCGTGTCGATCATCGGCGCGCTCGTCGCCGGTCTTGCCGTCGGCCTCATCAATTCGGCGCTCGTCGTCGGGGTCGGTGTTCCCTCGCTGATCGCGACGCTCGCGGCCGGCTCCATTCTCTGGGGCATCAATTTCATGATTTCAGGCGGCCGGGCGATCTATGGCGGCATTCCCGCGGATTATCTGGCGGTCGGCCAGGGCAAGGTTGCGGGCATACTGCCCTATCCGGCGCTGATCATGCTGGTCATCGTTGGCGGGTCGTGGTTCGTGATGGAGCGCACGACCTTCGGCCGCTACCTCTATGCCGTCGGCGGCAACGCGCGCGCTGCCGAGCTCTCGGGCATCAAGGTCCGCTCCTACCGGGTCTATGGGCTGGCGCTGAGTTCGCTGTTTGCTGCGATCTCCGGGATCATCCTCTCGGCACGGCTTGGTTCCGGCCAGCCGAACGGCGGTGAAACCTATCTTCTGGATGGTCTGGCCGCGGTGTTCATCGGCATGACGATGCTTCGCCCGGGCACTGCGACCGTCATGGGCACATTCTTCGGAGCGCTGCTGATCGGCATCATGAACAACGGTCTCAACCTGGTGGGCATGGACACTTACGTACAGAGCATCGTCAAGGGCATCATCATCGTCATCGCCGTGTCGGTGGTCTCCCGCACGACGAAGCTGAAGCTGCTCTGACCAACCGGTCGAGGAAGATGCAGAAGAAACCTTGACGCGCTAGTCGATTGCCGTGGCATCCTTGCTGCGGCCATCGGGAAGCATGTGGAGGAGACTGCAGCCATGAACCTGAACCTGAAAGACAAGGTCGTCATCGTCACCGGTGCAAGCTCCGGCATCGGGCTTGAAACGGTCAAGGCGTTTCTGACCGAAGGCGCCCGCGTGCTGGGCGTCAGCCGCGACATGGCGCCGGTGAAAGATCTTGCTGCGCACGACCACTGGCAGACATGCGAGGTCGATCTTGGGGAGAAAGGGGCCGGGGAGACCGCCGTGGGCGCGGCACTCAAAGCCTTTGGCCGCATCGACGTGCTTTTCAACAACGCCGGCATCTGTCCGACGCGAGGCGGCTTTCTCGAGGTTTCGGACGAGGATTGGGCGCAGACGCTCAATGTCAATCTCATGGGCTATGTCCGCATGGCGCGGGCTGTGCTGCCAACGATGCTCGCCCAGAAGAAGGGCGTGCTGATCCATTGCGGTTCGGAAGCCGGGCGCATGCCGCACCCGCTGCTGCCGGACTACAGCACCTCCAAGGCGGCGATCGCCCTTCTGTCAAAGGCGCTTGCCCGTGAGTTCACTCCCAAGGGCATTCGCTCGAATGTGGTCGCACCCGCCCACATTCGCACCGAACTCTGGGACCGCCCCGGCGGCTTCCTCCATGCGCTCGCCGAGCGCTACGGCACGACGATCGACGGCGCGGTGGATGCGTTCCTTGCTGAATCGAAGCTGCCGGCTGGGCGGCTTGGAACCGCGCGGGACGTCGCCACTGCGGTTCTTTACCTGGCCTCGGATCTTTCCGAGTTCATCAGCGGCGATGTGATCAATATCGATGGCGGGGTCATACCCACCACATGATGGAGGAATCGGAATGGTATCGATGGCGCGGAGCAACGTTTCAATGTCGAAGGCTTTTCGCGATGAGATCGCGAATGCGGACGAGCGTGTGGGGCAAACCCTCGTGTCCGAGACCGACCTCGTACGTGTCTGGCACATCAACCTCGCACCCGGCGAGCGCCTGGGCTTTCATCGACATCAACTGGACTATTGCTGGATCGCACTGACGCCAGGACGATCCCGTTCGATGTATGCGGACGGCAACACTGTCGTGACCGACTATGAGCCTGGAGACTGCAAGGTCTTTGCCTTTGCCGCGGGCGAGACGATGGTTCACGATCTGACCAACATCGGATCGAGGCACCTTGCTTTTACCACGATAGAATTCAAGGGCTCGCTCAAGCGAGAACATGACAGGGTCGAACCACCAAAAAACGCTCTCCGCGATCTTAACGGCTCCATATGACGCAGGCGCTCTCCTTGCTATGGGAGTTTCCGTTCTGTGCGTCCTAAGTCGCATAGTGTATCGTCAGGAACGCTCTGATCCTGACTGGATACCGTCATGCAATCGAATTACACTGAATTCAGTAAGGAGATTGGCGATGGCTTCGAATGCACTCGTTCAAACGCGAATTGATCCCGACATTCGGGACCGTGCTACTGCAGTCCTGCAGAGCATGGGTCTAACGGTTTCGGATGCCGTGCGAATCCTTTTAACTCGGACGGCGAACGAAGGCTCGCTTCCACTGGAATTGGTCGGTAGCACTGAGGCTCACGATGCCTGGTTTCGCGCCAAGGTGTTGCAGGCTCTTGAGGACACGCGACCCGACTCTGAGGATGCCGACGCTGAAGCTCGCTTCCGCGAGCGCCGGAAGAGGGCTGCGCGTAAAGCAGGAGCGGGCGACCGATGAGGCTTGTCTGGGCGCAGTATGCGCTTGACGATCGCGACGATATCTTCAGCTACATCGAAAGTGAGAACCCAAATGCGGCGGGTCACGTCGACGAGGAAATCGCGCGCGCCGTTCGGTGCTTGCTAGATTTCCCCGAAAGTGGCAGGCCTGGGCGCGTTGAGGGAACGCGCGAGTTGGTGATTCCACGCACGCCATACATCGTAGCATAAATGCTGATGGCGGACCGGATCCGCATTCTTCGTATCTTGCATGGAGCTCAGATTTGGCCTTACGGGTTTGGGGACGAGTAATCGCCCCGTCTGCGGTTCAACTCTCTTCAAGGCGAAGCATAAGGTCGACCTTTACGGCTCTCGCATTCCCAACAGCTTCTTGATGGAATTCCTTACCTGCTGGGCGGCCTTTGACAGGCCATCCTCTCGCTCGACCAGTTGAATCCTGCTCGTGGGATGGGCGAAGGCGAAAGCGTTTGCCTCGGCTTGAGCATTCAGAAACTGGGCTGATCGGACCGTGGCGTGAGGAAATGTTGAGGCGCCGTCGGGACTGTCGACCGCCGCAACCATTTCAGATTCCGCAATAAAATCGAAACTATTGGCGCAATTGTGAGAGCCCCACGCTTGCGGCACTATCAGGCCGTCAGACGAATTCAGTGTCGCCTGACGCCTCAACGAAGAAGCCGCAGGCAACCGAAATGACCCAGACCATTTCTTCCATGACACGCAGGAGCGCGCTCCTTTCCGCCGGTGCCGCCGTCGCAGCCATGGCAATTTCGCCGTCTCTCAATCTAGCAGCCGAGGCTGCATCAGCATCCCGGTCAACCGAAGGAACCAAGACAATGGCATTTGTAACCACCAAGGACGGCGTCGATATATTCTACAAGGACTGGGGTCCGAAGGACGCTCAGCCGATCGTCTTCCACCACGGTTGGCCGCTGTCGTCGGACGATTGGGATGCCCAGATGCTGTTTTTCCTGTCGAAGGGTTATCGCGTCGTCGCCCATGACCGCCGTGGTCACGGACGTTCCGCCCAGGTTTCCGACGGCCATGATATGGATCACTACGCCGCGGATGCTTTCGCCGTCGTCGAAGCGCTCGATCTTGAGAATGCCGTCCACATCGGTCACTCCACCGGCGGCGGTGAAGTCGCCCGCTACGTTGCCAAGCACGGCCAGCCGTCGGGCCGCGTCGCCAAGGCGGTTCTCGTCTCCGCAGTTCCGCCACTGATGCTGAAGACCGAAGCCAACCCGGAAGGCCTGCCGATCGAAGTGTTCGACGGTTTCCGTTCGGCGCTTGCCTCCAATCGCGCGCAGTTCTTCTGTGACGTTCCGGCAGGCCCGTTCTACGGCTTCAACCGTGATGGTGCCGCAGTCCAGGAAGGCGTAATCCAGAATTGGTGGCGCCAGGGCATGATGGGCGGCGCGAAGGCCCATTACGACGGCATCAAGGCCTTCTCCGAAACCGACCAGACGGTAGACCTGAAGGCGATCACCGTGCCGACGCTGGTCCTACACGGCGAGGACGACCAGATCGTGCCGATCGCAGACTCCGCACTGAAGTCTTCCAAGCTCCTTAAGAGCGGCACGCTCAAGACCTATCCCGGCTTCTCGCACGGCATGCTGACCGTCAACGCCGATGTCCTGAATGCCGATCTCCTTGCCTTCGTGAAGGCCTGATCGGTCCGGCGGCGGGTGCGGCCTCCCACGCATCCGCCCCCTCCATGAACCACAAGTGCCTACTCGGCGCGCCGTCATTCAATGAAGGAATCCATCATGACGAAGAGCGACCACCCGTCCAGGAAAGTAGAGAACCATGGCGTCGCCTGGGAGCGTGCCTTCGGATACGTTCAGGCCGTGCAGGTCAAGGACACGATCTATATCTCGGGCCAGTTGAGCCACGATGACAAAGGCAATCTTGTCGCTCCGGCGGAACTCGATGAGAATAGGCGGCCTGCGGACTTCTCGCAGATGGAGAGCCAAATCCGCCAGACCTACGTCAACGCAAAGACCTTGCTCGCCAGATATGGTGCGACCCTTGACGATGTCATTGAAGAGACACTGTACGTGCTGGATGTTCCTAGCGCGTTTGCGGCCGGATCCAAGGTCCGCAAGGAAATGTATGGCACGGATGTGCCTCAGTGCGCCAGCAACCTGATCGGGGTTTCGGCGCTGGCTTTCCCCGAGCAGATCGTCGAAATCACCTTCCGGGCAATCACCAACCGTCCCGCTAATTGATGGGGCGGCCGCTCCTCCATTCACTGCCTGAGGCGATGGGCCTCCAGCGGCAAACTCGTTGAACGGTTCACACGATGTCAAAGGCACCGTCTGCCAAGGCGCCCGCACCTGCTACCATGGAACTTACCCCGGACCTCGTCGCCACGACCCTCAGAATTGTCGAAGACGAGGGACCGGAACCCAATTGGAATCCGATCTCGCCCGAGCAGCTCGACGACCTCGTCAGCAGGGTTGAGGAAGAGGCTGGTGACGAGGAGATATGGGTGTTCGCGTACGGATCCTTAATGTGGAACCCGGGTTTCGAGGTGGCCGCGAGCGAAGAGGCGGTCGCTTACGGCTGGCACCGTGCATTCTCGTTGAGGATTGAGCGGTTCAGGGCCACCTCCGACGTGCCCGGTCTCATGCTCGCACTTCGGCCAGGAGGAAGCTGTTCGGGTCTGATCCTCAAGCTTCCGTGCACTACCAAGAGGGAAAATCTGCGTACTCTTCTGGCACGAGAGATTCGGTATGCCGAAGTGTGCGACATGGTGCGTTGGGTTGCGGTCAAGACACTGACCGGTGTGCGACGGGCGCTCACGTTCTGGGCGAGTGGCAGGCGATCTCCGCTCACGCAGAAGATCCCCCTCGAAGAGGCGGCAGGGTTGATCGCCCAGGCATGTGGGCCTGCCGGATCTTGCGCGGAATACCTGCATCGGACGGTTTCAGATCTGGCGGATCGCAAAATCTACGATCGAAACCTGTGGCAGCTCCAGCAAATAGTCGCAGCTAGGCTTCGAGCACTCCAACAGCATGATCGCACCTGAAACGGTGTGCCAGATCAGGGTGAAGGACTTTTGCGTGCGTCAGCCCAACATGACCATCTTTGCCGCGACCTGCTCCTCGAAGAACTTGGAGAATGACGCAATCCTTGGCGGGAGGGCTTGGTAGGGCGGGTAGAACAGCGTCAGCCACAGGTCCGGCGGCGCCCATCCCTTGAAGACGTGGACAAGGCGACCGCTGGTGATGTGATCGGCGATGTTGAATCCTGGAAGCAGGGCGACACCCGCGCCGTCGGCGGCCATGTCCGCCAGAACCTCTCCGCTGTTCGCGCTGAAGGCTCGGCCTGCCGAAATCGTGATGCTTGACCCACCGTCTGACAGCACCCAGTTCTCACGCCGGCTTTCGCCGCTGTATGCGAGGCAGTCGTCGGGCTTCAGTTCGCTCGGGTGCTGCATGTCGGCGAATCTGCTTCCGGGAGCGGCGACCAGGATGCGCGGCACCACCCGGATCTTCCTCCAGATCGTGAACTTGTCCGAAGGCTGCGACGAGATGCGGATCGCCAGATCGTAGTCGTCGTCGACGATGTTCACCAATCCATCGGACAGCGATATCTCGAAGCTCATCTTCGGATAGCGTTCCTTGAACCCAGACAGAATCGGCGGCAGCACCGTCTTGCCGAACCACGTCGGCGCACTGATACGCAGCCGCCCCTCGTCCGCCTTGTGCGCGTTCATTACTTCGCGCCGCGCGTCCTCCAGAGTCTTGACCGCTGGCTGGATTTGCGCCGCAAAGATTGCGCCGTCGGTTGTCAGCGATACCTGTCTCGTCGTGCGCACGAAGAGCTGCACGCCAAGTTCCGCCTCGAGGGCGGCGATCGCCCGTGTGACGGCTGCTGGCGTCATGTCCAGTTCGCGGGCGACCTGGGCAAAATTCCGCTTCTCAGCGGCGAGCAGAAAGGTTCGGAGAGCTTTGTAGTCGTTCATCTCATTGTTTCATAAATTGCAATTCAGTCAAAAGGAATATTGCAATTCCGAGCAGTGAGCAACGGGTCTACACTCTTATCAACACCGGAACACAGCCGAGAGGATTCAAGATGATCAAGGACATCAAGGGACTGCACCACGTGACTTCGATGGCATCGGACGCGCGGCAGAACAACCGCTTCTTCACCGACACGCTTGGTCTTCGTCGTGTCAAGCAGACTGTTAACTTCGACGACCCGAGCGTCTATCACCTCTACTATGGTGACGAGACGGGCTCGGCTGGAACGGTGATGACCTACTTCCCGTTCCCGAACATGATGCTCGGCCGCCCCGGTGTCGGTGAAGTCGGCGAGACCCAGTTCTCCGTTCCCGAGGGATCGCTGAAGTTCTGGCAGGATCGCTTCACCACCCAAGGCGTGGATGGTCTGGAACGCGACACTGTTTTCGGCGTCGGCCGACTCCGTTTCATGGGACCGGACGGCGACAGCTTTGCGCTTATCGAGTCCGCAGACGACAAGCGTGCTCCATGGCTGTCAGATGGAATTCCAGATGATGCGGCCATCCGCGGTTTCGCTGGCGCACGCTTCAGCCTGCACGACACCGCTGCAACGGAGGAACTGCTCGGCTTCATGGGCTACGAGCGCGCCGAGAAGGAGGGCGACGTCGTACGCTTCATCATACCCAACGGCAACGGAGCGGACACGATCGATCTACTGGCATTGCCAAAGACTCCGTTCGCGCGGCAGGGCGCAGGTTCGGTGCACCATATCGCTTTTGCCGTCGACAACCGCGAGAAGCAGCTCGAGGTGCGCAAGGCGCTGATGGACACCGGCTACCAAGTCACCCCCGTCATCGACCGCGATTATTTCTGGGCCATCTACTTCCGCACGCCGGGCGGTATCCTCTTCGAGGTCGCCACAAACGAGCCCGGATTCAACCGCGATGAGGATACGGCCCATCTTGGGGAAGCCCTTAAGCTTCCGGTCAGATACGAAGAATACCGCGAACAGATTCAGGCTAGTCTCGTGCCGCTGGCGGCATAAGCAGAAGTCACCGAAAGTTTGAAATCAGAGCGCCGTGATCCGATAGGATCGCGGCGCTCTTCCGTTTCTAACGCGCTCTCCGGCCAACGATTATTTCAGATGACGCAATTCAATCGAAAGTCTTATTGCAATTCCTCGGATGGTAACGGCGCGGTAAGTTTGTTTTCAGCAGCCAAGACGACGAGTGCACCGGCCCGGAACGGAGCCAGCGACACTCAGAGATTTAGAGGACGAGTGTCGCTCGAGGGCGTCCGATCGACGGCTGCTGACCATTTTTTGGCACCGCACGCGGGCCGCAACCGAAGAGGAACGAATCATGTCCAAGCTTGAAGTCCTGACCCCGGCCAACAGCCAGCTCATCTTCATCGACCAGCAGCCGCAGATGGCCTTTGGTGTCCAGTCGATCGACCGCCAGACACTGAAGAACAACGTCGTCGGCCTCGCCAGGGCCGCCAAGATCTTCAATATTCCGACCACGATCACCACGGTCGAGACGCAATCCTTCTCTGGCAACACCTTCCCCGAGCTTCTTGCCGTTTTCCCGGAGAACGACCTTCTCGAGCGCACCTCGATGAACTCCTGGGACGACCAGAACGTCCGTGACGCTCTGGCGAAGAATGCCGCCAGCGGCCGGAAGAAGATCGTCGTCTCCGGTCTCTGGACCGAGGTCTGCAACACCACGTTTGCTCTTTCCGCTCTCCATGATGTTCCGGAGTACGAGATCTACATGGTCGCCGATGCTTCCGGCGGCACTTCCGCCGACGCGCACAAATACGCGATGGACCGGATGGTGCAGGCAGGCGTGATCCCGGTCACCTGGCAGCAAGTCCTGCTCGAATGGCAGCGCGACTGGGCGCGGAAGGAAACTTACGATGCGGTCACCACGCTGGTGAAGGAGCATTCCGGCGCGTACGGCATGGGCATCGACTACGCCTACACAATGGTTCACGGCGCAGAAGAACGCGTCAAGCACGGCAAGCGCATCGGCCCGAACCCCGCAAAGTAAGGGCTCGATCAGGCCGCTCCGATAACCCCGTCGGCGCGGCTTTTTCTGCAACCGGAGAACATGAAATGAAAGTCTATCTCCTATCACTTGGCGCAGGCCTGTTTGTCGGCATCGTCTACAGTCTGCTCAATGTCCGATCGCCCGCACCACCTGTCATTGCCCTGGTTGGCCTTCTCGGCATTCTGGTCGGCGAGCAGATCCTCCCGCTCGCAAAGTCGCTTTGGACAAAGGAGCCGGCGGCCATTTCCTGGATCCACCAGATCAAGCCGCACGTGTTCGGCCACCTGCCGAAGGGCACCGATCGTATTGCGATTGCCCATCAGGAGAAGGTGAATGCCGAGGAACGGAGCTGATGACGACACGTCGATCCTTTCTTGGAGGCGCATCGAGCCTGGCGTTCTCGAACCTCTTCTCCCCGGCAAAAGCCGCCAATCCCAACCCGACCGGAGTAGACACCATGCATCCCGACCTGATCCTCCACAATGGCCGCGTGACGACCCTTGACCGGACCAATCCGAATGCGACGGCGATCGCCATCAAGGACGGGCTGTTTCTGGAAGTCGGATCCGACAGCGAGATCATCGCACTCGCAGGTTCCAACACCAGGGTCGTCGATCTCAAGGGCAAGCGTGTCCTGCCCGGTCTCATTGACAACCACACCCACGTCGTGCGCGGTGGCCTGAACTACAACATGGAACTGCGCTGGGACGGCGTGCGCTCGCTCGCCGACGCAATGGATATGCTGAAGCGGCAAGTGGCCATCACGCCTGCGCCGCAATGGGTGCGCGTGGTCGGCGGCTTCACCGAACATCAGTTCGCCGAAAAACGCCTCCCCACCATCGAGGAAATCAACGCAGTCGCGCCCGACACGCCTGTCTTCCTTCTTCATCTCTATGACCGCGCGCTGCTCAACGGCGCCGCTCTTCGTGCCGTCGGATACACCCGCGATACGCCGAACCCGCCTGGTGGGGAAATCACCCGTGATGCCAGTGGGAACCCTACAGGCATGCTTCTCGCCAAGCCGAATGCGGGTATTCTGTATTCGACACTTGCGAAGGGACCGAAGCTTCCTCTCGACTATCAGATCAACTCGACGCGCCACTTCATGCGCGAACTCAATCGCCTCGGTGTGACAGGTGTCATCGATGCAGGCGGCGGCTTCCAGAACTACCCCGACGATTATGAAGTCATCCAGAAGCTTTCCGACGAGAACCAGATGACGGTGCGGCTGGCCTACAACCTCTTCACCCAGAAGCCGAAGGAAGAGAAGCAGGACTTCCTGAACTGGACGCAGTCAGTCAAATACAAGCAGGGCAATGACTACTTCCGTCACAACGGTGCTGGAGAGATGCTCGTCTTCTCGGCTGCCGACTTCGAGGATTTCCGCCAGCCGCGTCCGGAGCTGGCCCCGGAAATGGAAGGCGAGCTTGAAGAGGTCGTCCGCGTCCTGGCGGAAAACCGCTGGCCCTGGCGTCTGCATGCCACCTACGACGAGACGATCTCTCGCGCCCTCGATGTGTTCGAGAAGGTCAACAAGGACATTCCGCTCGAAGGGCTGAACTGGTTCTTCGACCATGCCGAAACCATCTCGGACCGCTCTATTGACCGTATCGCCGCACTCGGCGGTGGCATCGCCACGCAGCACCGCATGGCCTACCAGGGCGAATACTTCGTTGAGCGGTACGGTCACGGCGTGGCCGAGGCGACGCCGCCGATCCGCCGCATGCTCGACAAGGGCGTCAACGTCTCGGCCGGCACAGACGCCACCCGCGTCGCCTCCTATAATCCTTGGGTTTCGCTGTCGTGGATGGTGACCGGCAAGACGGTCGGCGGCATGCAGCTCTACCCGCGCGCCAACTGCCTCGACCGCGAAACCGCGCTCCGGATGTGGACCGAGAAGGTCACCTGGTTCTCCAATGAGGAAGGCAAGAAGGGCCGCATCGAGAAAGGGCAGTTCGCCGACCTCGTGGTGCCGGACAAGGACTTCTTCTCCTGCGCCGAGGACGAGATCTCCTTCCTGGTATCGGAGCTGACCATGGTCGGCGGCAAGATCGTCTATGGCGCGGGCGACTTTAAGACGCTGGACGAGAACGACATCCCGCCTGCGATGCCCGACTGGTCACCTGTCCGCAAATTCGGCGGCTATGCGGCCTGGGGTGAACCGGAAGGGGCAGGCGCTCGTTCCCTGCGCCGCACCGCGATCGCCACATGCGGATGTGCGAGCGATTGCGGCGTTCACGGCCATGACCACGCCGGAGCCTGGACATCCAAGCTGCCGATCGCCGATCTCAAAGGTTTCTTCGGCGCTCTCGGCTGCTCGTGCTGGGCGGTCTGAGCAAACTTCAGTTCGGGTGACCTGGCCACCCGAGCGTCACTCTATAATTGCAGATTACGCAATTAAATCGAAACTTTTACTGCAATTGTTGGCGAGGCGGCACCCAGACAATATCGCTCCATCGAATGCAGCCGCTCGCGGCGAACACGCAGGAGTAGATATGACCTACCAATCTCTAAGATCCAACTCAGTCCGGAGTGCCTTGGCACGCGTCGTCGCCTCGCCTGTCGTGCGGACGGTTTCGCTGCTCGCACTTTGCGCAGCCTATGTCCAGGGTCCGCTCACCAAGATCTTCGACTTCGATGGCGCGTTGGCGGAGATGGATCGTTTCGATCTGCAGCCGGCCGCGTACTTCGCGATCGCCGTTATCGCATTTGAACTGACGGCCTCCGCCCTGGTGATCTCCGGCTTCCTGCGGTGGGCGGGTTCCCTGGCGCTGGCCGGCTTCACGCTTCTCGCGACCTTTATCGCTTTGCGCTTCTGGGAGATGGCTCCGGGTCTGGATCGCATGATGGCGACCAACGCCTTCTTCGAACATCTCGGGCTCGCTGGCGCATTCCTCTTCGTCGCCGCATTCGACTTATCCAAGGGAGCTGGCAAATGAGCGCCGCAAAATCACCTGGGGGCACCTTCGCTCCTCTCGCGCAGCCTGTGTTCGCGGTCCTCTGGATCGCAACCGTCCTCGGCAACACCGGAAGCTTCATGCGCGATGTCGCAAGCTCCTGGCTGATGACGGACCTGTCGGCATCCCCTGCCGCAGTCGCCATGGTTCAGGCGGCGGGAACGCTGCCGATCTTCCTGCTTGCGATCCCTGCGGGCGTTCTCACCGACATCCTCGATCGTCGCAGGTTCCTGATCGCCATCCAGGTGCTGTTGGCCTCCGTCAGTATCTCCCTGATGGTTCTCGCTCAAACTGGCATGCTTTCGGTCAGCGCGCTGATCGGCCTGACCTTCCTCGGCGGCATCGGTGCCGCGCTCATGGGACCGACGTGGCAGGCAATCGTTCCGGAACTGGTGAACCGCGAGAACGTGAAGAGTGCAGTTGCTCTCAATTCGCTCGGCATCAACATTGCCCGATCCATCGGTCCTGCCGCGGGTGGTCTCCTTCTCGCCGCCTTCGGAGCCGGGATCACCTATGGCGCGGACGTTGCCAGCTACATCGTGGTGATTGCTGCTCTCGTTTGGTGGCCTCGTGCGAAGAATGCCAATGACGCGCTTCAGGAGAACTTCTTTGGTGCCTTCCGGGCAGGACTTCGCTACACCCACTCCAGCAGGCCGCTCCACGTCGTTCTCATACGTGCGGCCGTCTTTTTCGCCTTCGCCAGCGCTGTCTGGGCGCTCTTGCCACTCGTTGCCCGCCAATTGCTCGGTGGTGATGCGAGCTTCTACGGCATTCTCCTTGGTGCTGTCGGAGCAGGTGCGATCGGCGGTGCGCTGGTCATGCCAAAATTGCGCGAACGCCTGAGTTCCGACGGTCTTCTTCTTGGTGCAGCGGTGATCACTTCCATCGTCATGGGTGTTCTGTCGCTTGCTCCGCCGCGACCCGCAGCGCTCATCGGACTTCTTTTCCTCGGGGGCGCATGGATCACCGCCCTGACGACACTCAATGGCGCCGCGCAGTCTGTCCTACCAAACTGGGTGCGAGGTCGTGGTCTCGCCGTCTATCTGACAGTCTTCAACGGTGCGATGACAGCAGGAAGCCTCGGCTGGGGCGCTATCGGTGAGGCTGTCGGCATTCAGTTCGCCTTGGTCATCGGAGCCGTCGGCCTCCTAATCGCCGGGTTCGTCATGCATCGCGTGAAACTCCCGGCAGGCGATGCCGACATGATGCCGTCGAACCACTGGCCGGAACCTCTCGTCGCCGAACCTGTCGCCCACGACCGTGGCCCGGTTCTGATACTGATCGAGTATCGTGTCGAGAAGCAGCACCGCAGCGCATTCCTGCACGCTCTCGACGATCTTTCCTACGAGCGTCGGCGCGATGGAGCCTACGGATGGGGTGTCACCGAAGACTCAGCCGACCCCGAGAAGATCGTTGAGTGGTTCATGGTTGAGTCCTGGGCTGAGCACCTTCGCCAGCACAGGCGGGTGTCCAACGCCGACGCCGATCTGCAGGGCAAGATAGTTGCTTACCATGTCGGCCCCGACAGGCCTGTCGTTCGTCACTTCCTGACGATAAATCGACCCAATACCGCATAACGGATAGGGGAGTGGCGGCTGCGGCCGCCGCTTGGTTTGTTTACCCCACGCTGCCAGCCGCGCAAGCTATGTTCTCGACGCCTCGCCGACGAACCAGAAGATCTATCTGTTCTCCGCCCAGGGGCTCGAGGTCAACGGATACTTCGGCACCCCCAGACACGGGTCGCCAGTTCGAATCTTTTCAAGGCGTCCACTCTTCTTCGTTCGAGATAGCGTCGAGCGGCGATGAAATCGCGAACCTTTCGACGCGGCAAAAGGTCGAGATTAGATGTTGGCTGCCGAGTAAATCTCGAACGGAAGAATGTGCTGCGAGACGAGAAGAGGGACGTGGTTGAAGTTCCCGCCCTGACCAGGCGCAGCGAGGACATCTTGAAGCTGTTCGACGCTTTGCCCCAGGGTGAAAAGCTCCGGTTTCTCACCGAGTTCTCCGGCACGTCGGAAGGCCGGCAGGTTCTGGAGGAGGCGAAGACCATTGCCCGGGCTCTTGAGCAGCGTCTCGGCAGTTCGGATCCGCGGAGTTTCAAGAAGGAGCTCGACCGGCTGGGATTGAAAGACGCGGCCGTGATCGACCGCATCAAGGACGTCGCTCGTCTTGTCGATCGGGCAGATCGGGCCGAGCTCAGCCGGAAGCACGAGCTCACGCGGGGACTGAAGAAGGGGCTTGGTTTGGGCATGTAGGTTAGCGTTTCGGACGCCCACGTCCCGTTGTTCGCGGCCATCACCGACTTGACCACCTCAACCGCGATCGCCGTCGGGATTTTCCTCAGTCGTTCGACCCGGTCGCCGCTACGAGACCTTTCGCTCCGTCAGGCTTGACCACCGCGCCGAAGACACAGGGTTTGGTTGAAAGTCCTGCGGTCCCTGGTTGTCGGCACGTTTGCCGATGACTATGTGTGCGGTAGCGAAGAAAGGATAAAGCCCAATGCGTATTGTCACCTTGTTGCTCGTACTCTCCGCGCTTGCCGGATGTTCCCAGACCGCCGGCGGTGCGAGCAGTGTCCGAGAGGATTACTACGGCGGCGACGGGGGTTTCTATGCGGGCGCGGTTGCCCCGCGCTGAAACGGCGCCACGGCGCTGCCCTTGCGCAGCTGACGTTTGTGAAAACTCCGAGAGCGGCTGGGGCGTGACCAGTCGATTCCGCTCGCATGACGGGGCATCATCTGAACCTCGTCAGTCGTGCCGAACGTCGTCTCGGCGTTGAGCCTCCCAGAATGTCATCTTCATGCTTTGCGTGCGCAGCGCTCGGTGGCTGTGTGGGGCCAGGGGCGGTCGCATGACGGCCGTTTGGCTAGTCGAGCATGATCATGTGTGCCGGCTGCTGCTCTTCGAAGAATATCGAGAAGTCGCTATGCGGGGCGGCAAGGTCTGGTCGGGCGGGTAGTAGAGCGTCAACCAGAGTCCTGGCGGCGACCAGCCTTGCTTCGCCGCCCTCGCACGGTCGCGATTTGAGATGTTTCTCGCTCCATCCTGGAGGGGCTTGAATGCTACAATCCGGCCAGCGTAAGTGCGCCTCCGGCGGCGCGAAAACCTCGTCGAGTTGGGTCTTGGACGGCACTCAGTGCTACTGGGCGAAATTCGACACGGCCGGTTGCAATGTTTGGATCCTGACCTTGTCGATGTTGCGGCCGTCCAGCGCCACTACCTCGTAGTGCAGACCACCGAAACTCACACTTTCTCCCTGGTCGGGCAAATGTCCGAGCCGCCAAAGAATGAGGCCTGCGAGCGTGGAGTATCGGTCGGCCTCATCCACGAGATCGACCTCCAACAACTTCGAGACATGGCGGATGTCGATCCATCCATCGACAAGCAGCGAACCGTCGTCTCCATGCTCGACGGTCAACGGATCCTCGTCATCGTCGGCAAAGTCGCCGGCGATCGCTTCGAGCAGGTCTGTTGGCGTGACGATGCCCTCCATCGAGCCATATTCATCAAGGACGATCGCGACTTGAAGCGGAGACTGGCGCAACTGTTCGAGCAGGCGAAGCGCACTGACGGTTTCGTGTACGACCAGAGGCTGTCGAAGAGAACGGTTGAAATTGATCTTGCCAGTCTCGAGCAGGTCTCTCAAAAGATCTTTCGCCAGCGCAATGCCAAGGAACTCATCGAGATTGCCGCGTCCGATCGGGAAGCGCGAATGGCCCGTTTCGATGATTTTGCGGCGCAGCTCGTCATCGCTTTCTTCGATATCCAGCCACTCGACATCAAGCCTCGGGGTCATGACTGACTTTGCAGGCCGATCCGCAAGTGCCAGCACGCTTTCAATCATCTCGTGTTCGACCGGCGTGAACAGTTCGTCTTCTGTCGCCCGCTCTGCGATGACATCGGCCGTATCGCCGAGAGACGTGTCGCTCTTGCGTCTACCGAGGAGCGAAAGGACCGCGTTTGCGGTGCGTTCCCGCAAGTCGCCCGTCGTCAGGAACCGTTCGCGGTTTCGTCGTCCGATCTGGTTGAAGGCCTCGATCAACACCGAGAATCCGATCGCGGCGTAGAGATAGCCCTTGGGGATGTGGAAGCCGAAGCCTTCGACGATCAGCGAGAAGCCGATCATCATCAGGAAGCCGAGGCAGAGAATGACGACGGTCGGGTGTTTCGACACGAAGGCCATCAGCGGTTTCGATGCGAGAAGCATTACGCCGACGGCAACGATGACCGCGATCATCATGACGGAGAGATGCTGCACCATGCCGACGGCGGTGATGACGCTGTCCAGCGAGAAGACGGCATCAAGGACGACGATCTGCACCAGGACCTGCCAGAAAACCGCATGTTCCACCTTGCCCTCCTTGTGCCCGGAGTGGCCCTCAAGGCGCTCATGGAGCTCCATCGTTCCCTTGAACAAGAGAAACAGACCGCCGAACAACAGGATCAGATCCCGGCCGGAAATTTCCACGCCGAGCACTGTGAACAGAGGCGTCGTCAGCGTGACTATCCAGGCGATTGACGCGAGCAGGACGAGACGCATGCCGAGCGCGAGGCCAAGACCGATCAGCCGAGCTTTTTCCCGTTGATGCTCAGGAAGCTTGTCCGCAAGGATGGCGATGAAGACGAGGTTGTCGATACCGAGCACGATCTCGAGAACGATGAGGGTGGCGAGACCCGCCCAGGCGGCCGGATCAGACATCCATTCGAACATCATTGAGTTCAAAGGCCAGCCTTCAGGGCAAGGCCAATCCTTCTATTGATAAGGGGAGAAAAGAGACTCCGCCCGGCGCCTGACAGATAGCTGCAAGCAACAAGAGAGGTGGCCTCGGGCCGCATCTCAGCGCGGTCACGAGGCAACTTCGCAAACGTTGGTCGGGTTCGGCGTCGTCAGGCATTCCGATCGCTCCGCCCTGTCGGAAAGGTGAGGAACGTTCGGCAGGCAGGCAGTCGAAAACCGCGCACTCTCCGCGTATGGCGAGCCATCGGAAGCGGAGCAGACTTAGGCTGTGGGTTTGGCGCGGGGGCGGTCATGAAGACGGGTCGGTTTTGAGTGCAATGGCCTCCGGGAAAGGAGATGGAGATCCCGGAGGCCAAAACGTGAAATGGTCTTGACGCGGTTACTCTTCGCGCTGGCCGGTGAAGTTCAGCAGCAGCTGGAAGATGTTGACGAAGTTCAGATAGAGCGACAACGCGCCGAAGACCGCGAGCTTTTGCTGGGATTCCTGGTCGAAGTTGTCGGCGTACTGTTCCTTGATGTTTTGCGTGTCCCACGCAGTCAGCCCAACGAAAACGACGATACCGATCACCGAGACGGCGAACTGAAGAGCACTGGAACCAAGGAAGATGTTGACGATTGACGCGATCATCACGCCGATCAGGCCCATGATCAAAAACGAGCCGAACTTGGCCAGGTCGCGTTTCGTTACGTAGCCGTAGAGGCTCGTCGCACCGAACATGGTCGCGGCAATGAAGAAGGTGCGGGCGATGCTGGCTCCGGTAAAGACGAGGAAGACGGAAGCGAGTGACAGGCCCATCACCGCACAGAAGGCCCAGAAAGTCATCTGGGCCGAGGATGCAGACATCGAGTGCATCTTGAAGGAAAAGAAAAAGACGAAGGCGAGCGGCGCCAGCATCACCACCCACTTCAGCGGTGTGGAGAAGATGGGCACGTAAAGTGCCGGCGTGGTGCCGACGATGAAGGCCACCAGGCCCGTCACGACGAGGCCGAGGCCCATATAGTTGTAGACGCGCAGCATATGCTGGCGAAGGCCCTCGTCAAGGGCGGCAGCAGAAGCCTGGCTTCTGCCGCCGAAGCGGTTCTGGTTCGAATACATGAAGGTTTCCTCAGTAAAGTGAGTTCTTGAGAAGCTCGGCCTCGTCGCGGAGGCCGATGCCCGGCGTGCTTGAAACAACCGCATAGGCGACCTCGCCAACCTGCCACCAGGCCGCCTCGGCGTTGGAAAGATTGAAGTCCTTTACGGGCTCGACCGCGAAGTGGCCCGGCCGTCCGGCAAAGAGCGAAATCAGTGTGCCGTCATCTGTCCTGACACTCGTCTCAACGCTGGGCCCGAAATCCGATGGGAACACCTGAACATCCACGACGTGCCATTCCTTCGGAAGCTCAGGCATCACGATGGCCGTCGCAGCACGAATGTCGTCTCGATCGTAGTTTTGCACTTCCGGTTGGGAAGGCATTGTCGCTCTGACGCGCGAAATCTGATGCGCACGGATAGCGTGCTCCACGAAAGGCGGCGGATGCCCCGACGCGTTGACTTCGCTCGGGCCGACGGACGAATGGGCAATCCACCCGACCGCAACCATCAGGCCGACTGCAGCCACCTTTTGCAGGACGTTCAACACGCGCGCATTCGCCAGTCCCGACGAGAGCCGGCGTGCCGCCTCGCGGGTATCGGGGCGTCCGGAGACGACGTCCGACGTCATCGCCAGCTTGAGTGTGGTCCGCATGCCGAGATCGGCCATGACGCGGGCCGCCGCATCGGGATTTCGGGCGAGCCAGGTCTCGATCCGGAGCCTGCCGGTCGCGTCGAGCTGGTTGTCCACGTAGGCACAGAGATCTGTATCGAGAACCGTGTCGACGTCAGTCATGGTCGCCTCCGACAAGCCTCAGGTGGCTGGGCTTTTTCGTTCCGTTTTCAAAGTCTCTGAGGCTTGCTCTTGCGCGTGAGACGCGCGACATCAGCGTTCCAACCGGAATGTCGAGTATGTCCGCTGCTTCCTGATAGGTGAGGTCTTCGACGGCGACGAGATGCAGGGCTTCACGCTGCTCCTCGGGAAGCTGCGTGAACGCCTCGCGAATCTGTGAGAGGCGGACGCTGTGTTCCTGGTGGGCTGGATAGATGGACGCAGCCTCCTGCGCTGTCTGGTCGTCGCGCTGGCCACGAGACGTTGCGGATCGCACGTGATCGATATGGGTGTTGCGCACGATGGCGAAAAGCCAGTTTCTTAGGCTCGCTCCGGACCGGAATGTCGAGCGTCGCTCGTAGGCCCTCACCAAGGCGTCATGAACAAGGTCTTCCGCGTCCGGCGAGTTGCGGGCAAGCGAACGGGCATAGCGCCTCAGCGCCGCCAGCTGGCCAATAACGTCAAACGCACCCTTTTTTAGTTCCATATCCGCATATACGGAATGGACGCGGTTTCTCATCCATCATCGATGGAAAAAACTTCATCAATTCGATTGCGGTGACCGTTTTTTGTCTCTGCACGCGTCGTGCCGGGTGCCACGATACAGCAGAGGGCGGGGTGGTGCCCTCTGCTGCTTTGACGCGTCAACGTTTGTGATGAACGCTCTGGAGGCCATAGACCGGGGTCTGGATGCCTTCCGATCGTGCCTTCAGTTGCAGCGAGAGATACTGCGAATAATGGCGCGACTGGTGCAGGTTGCCGCCATGGAACCACAACGCCTCCTGTTGGGTCGGCTTCCACATATTGCGCTGCTCGCCCTCCCAGGGGCCGGGATCCTTCGACGTGTCGGAGCCGAGCCCCCAGACCTTGCCGACCTTGTCGGCAGTCTCCTGGTCGATGAGATCTGCGACCCAGCCGTTCATCGAACCATAGCCCGTCGCATAGACGATGACGTCGGCCGGAATTTCCTTTCCGTCAGACAATTTTATGGACGTCTCGGAGATCTCCTCCACCTGTCCGGCTGCAAGCTTCACCTTGCGATCGATGATCAGCTGCGAGGCGCCGATATCGATGTAATATCCCGACCCGCGGCGCAGGTACTTCATGAAAAGTCCCGAGCCATCCGCCCCCCAGTCCAGCTGGAAGCCGACGTTCTCCAGCGCCGCGTAGAAATCGGCGTCGCGCTCGCGCATCTTGTCGTAAAGCGGAATCTGAAACGCGTGCATGATGCGATAGGGGAGCGAGGCGAAGATGAGGTCCGCCTTGCCTGTCGTTACGCCATTTGCCAACGCCTGTTCGGAATAGAGCCCGCCGAGCCCGATATCCATCAGCGTGTCGGACTTGACGATATGGGTCGTCGAGCGCTGGATCATCGTGACGTCGACGCCCGCTTCGTAAAGGGCTGCGCAGATATCGTGGGCCGAATTGTTCGAGCCGATCACGACCACCTTCTTGCCCTTGTAGCCATCCGGCCCCGGGTGCTGGGATGAATGATGCTGCTCGCCCGTGAAGCGTTCACGCCCCTTGAAATCCGGAATGTTCGCCTTGCCGGACATGCCGGTCGCAAAGACGAGCTGCTTCGGTCGCAGCACCACTTCCTCGCCGTCGCGGTCGACAACGATAGTCCATTCCTTCGCGGCTTCGTCCCATTTGGCCGATTGGGCGGTGGAGCGCGTCCAGTAATTCAGCTCCATCACCTTGGTGTAGAATTCCAGCCAATCGCCGATCTTGTCCTTCGGTGCGAAGACCGGCCAATTCTTCGGGAAATCGATGTAGGGCAGGTGGTCGTACCAGACGGGGTCATGCAGGCAGAGCGACTTGTAGCGCTTGCGCCAGCTGTCACCTGGCCGATCGTTCTTTTCGAGGATGATGGTGGGCACGCCCAGCTGGCGAAGACGAGCGCCGAGAGCAATGCCGCCCTGACCGCCGCCGATGATCACGACATAGGGCTGCGTTTCATAGCCGAGTGTGCGCTCCTCATGCTCGCGCTCCTCTTTCCAGGTCTTCGCGCCGACATTCTGGCCGTGCTTGGCCCCGAGCGGTCGGGTAAAACCGGACTTCTCCTCGTGGCCCTTGAGTTCGGCCAGCGCCGTCAGCAGCGTCCAGATGAGGCCGTTCTTGATGCGCACGAGGCCATAACCGCGGCCGGTCGCCGTCTCGAACGAGATCCAGCTTTCGATCACGCCATCCGCCTCGGTCGCTTCCTCGCCGGCGGCGACGCGCCAATTGGCGGGCTTTGCGGAAGCGAGCTGTGCATCAAGCATGTCGCGCACCTGGTCCCGGCCCTCGACCGTCTTGATGTTCCAGGTGAAGGCGACGAGGTCGCGCCAGTAGCATTCCTCGGCGAAGAGATTGACGGCATCGTCTATGCGGCCGGTTTCGAGTGTGGCGCCAAAGGTGTCAAGCAGCGTCTGGACGCGGGTGGTGGGGGTCTTCTCGAGCATAATTTCTCCTCCTGCTCTACGATGGAAAAGCGGGACGGCTCCTCAACCGTCCCGCAACGCGGGACCGGCCTAACGCTTAAGGTCGATCAGAATTTTCAGTTGGGTGCCGGCCGGATCGAGCAGCTTGTCGAACCCTGCCGAAACCGCCTCGCGGAGCGAGACATATTTGGTAACGATCCGGCGGGCCGGGATCTGGCCGCTGGCGATGAGGCGCGCGACACGCGGCCAGTAATGGGTCGGGTAGGCCCAGGAACCGCGGATATCGATGTCCTTGAAGGTCACGTCGAACCAGTTCAGCGGGTTTTCCCCGGGATGAAGACCCGTCTGCACGACGACGCCCTGCTTGCGCACCGCGCTTGCGCAATTCTTCAGTGCATGCTCGTTGCCGACGCATTCGATTGCGACGTCGCAACCGGCTCTGCCCTCGGTCTCCCCCTGGACGACGTCGCTGACCTTCTCCTTCTTCGGATTGATCGTGCGAACGTCACCGAGCGCTTCTTTCGCCAGCGACAGCCGCGTGTCGTTGAGGTCGGAGAGGAAAATCTTCGAGGCGCCGGCGGCTCGTGCCGCCATGGCTACGAGAATGCCGATCGGCCCCGCGCCGGTGACCAGAACACTGTTTCCTGCGGTGACGCCGCCACGGTCGCAGGCGTACACGGCGACTGCGGTCGGCTCTATGAGCGCAGCTTCTTCGTCGGAGAGCGCATCGGGAATGGGCTGGACATTGTAGTCGTTGAGAAGGGCTGCTTCTGCCATCCCGCCGGAATGCCAGGAGAGGCCCGCAAGCGCGAGGTTGGCGCTGAGGTGAAACAGGCCGCGATCGGAATAATAGTCGCCGCGGCGCGGCATGATCAGTGGCTGGATCGAGACCCGGTCGCCCGGCTTAACGTGACTGACCCCTTCGCCGATCGCCTTCACGACGCCGCCGAATTCATGACCGAGGATCTGTGGCCCATGGGCGCCCGTGAACGGATGAGGCTCCTTCGGGATGAAGATCGGGCCATAGGCATATTCATGCAGGTCGGTCCCGCAGATACCGCAGAAACGATTTTCGACCAGCACCTGGCCCGGTCCGGGCTGAGGCGGGGTCTCGACATCATCAATGCGTAGGTCCCTGGCGGCGTGAAAGCGCAGAGCTTTCATTGTGTGTCCTCCTGTTGTTCTTGCACAGGAGGTGCAGCAAGCAGCATGCCAGATCGAGAAGCCGCCTATTTTCTACGTGATATCAACTGTTTAAAAATGCCCGCGGCCGAAAGTGCCGGGGAATGCAACAGTTGCCGCGCAACAGGTGTTGCAGGTGCCGCGTCAGTTGAGCCGCTTCAGGCGACGGTGGATGGTGGAGCGGTTGACGCCGAGCTTCCTTGCGAGTGCCGAGACATTGTCGCCGCAGTCTCTGAGCGTCTGGCGCAGTGAATCATCCTCGCCTGGCAGCGAACGGATCGTTTCGGAAAAGAGATGTTCCGGCAGGCACTCGGTATCGATGCGGCCACCTTCGGAAAGGGCGGCGGCGACCCTGAGAACGTTGGAAAGCTCACGCAGATTTCCCGGCCAGTCATGGGCCAGCAGGGCTGCTCGCGCGGCCTTGTCGATGCGGTAGGGCTCGTTGTTCTCCTTCTCGATGCGACCGAGCATCTGGTCGATCAGCCAGCCGAGATCCTGACGCTCACGCAATGACGGTAGGCTAAGCGTCGCGGCGTTCAGGCGGTAGTAAAGGTCTTGGCGGAACCGGCCTTCCTTCACCAGGTCCGCCAGATCGCGGTGCGAGGCGGAGATGACGCGAAGTCGGATCGGGCGAGCTTTCAGCGCGCCGACTGGCTGCACTTCATTTTCCGAGAGCACGCGCAACAGTCGGCTTTGCAGCGCAAGCGGCATGTCGCCGATCTCGTCGAGGAACAGGGTGCCGCCATCGGCATCCTCGATCAGGCCGCGTTTGCCTTTCTGGCTGGCGCCGGTGAAGGCGCCGGGAGCATAACCGAAGAGTTCGGATTCGATCAGATGCTCCGGGATCGCCGCGCAATTGACGGCGACGAAATTGCCGTTGCCGCCGCAACTGTCATGGATCGCGCGCGCAAGATATTCCTTGCCGCTACCGGTTTCGCCTTGAATGAGTATGGGGATGTTGCGGGTCGCAAGCTTTGCCGCGCGGGCCTGCACCCGTTCCATCGCTGCGTCGCCGCGACTGAGATCGCGCAAGGCCCGGGGTAGGCGCGGCTCCGGCCCCAAGGGCGTGCGCAGGCTGACGACCGGCGCGATGGCGCTGGCAAAAAGGACGAGACCGCTCCTGGCTCGAAGCAGGCGCTCGCCGTTCGGCCGGCCGCGCATGAAATTCGGCAGATCGTCCACGTCGATATCGAAGACCTCCGAGACAGGCAGTCCCAGGAAATCGCGCGTTCTCAGGCCGCGGATGTTCATCGAGCGGGCGAGTGCGCCGAAACCGCCATGGGTCATGCCGGTGATACGCCCGCTGCCATCGAGAGCGATGGCGGCATCCGGATCGACATCAAGGAATTCCGGAGACCGCGCGAGCCGCAGGACCCAGTCATTGCGGGTGCGGGTCATGAGGTTGGCAAGTTCGATCCGTCGCGCAGTGGCGGATACGAGGTGCAGCGCCAGTTGCTGGCTCGCCTTGGCCGTGGGGGATCGGAGCTGGGAGATGTCGAGCACGGCGGTAAGGTCACCAAGCGTGTCGAAGACGGGCGCCGCCGTACAGGTCAGCCCGATATGACTGGCGTCGAAATGATCGTCCTGATGAATGATCACCGGTTCCCCAGAAACGATGCAGGCTCCGACCGCGCAGGTGCCCGCCCGGTTTTCAGACCATTCCGAGCCAAGATAGAGCCCCGCCTTGCGCAATTGGTTGTCGAAGGTCGGGTCCCCCATGAAGTCAACGGTAACGCCGCGCGCGTCGGAGAGCAGCAACACATAGTTTTGCTCGGCAACCTGATTGAACAGCCCTTCAAGGCCTGATCGGCCGATGCGGATCAGTTCCTCGGCTTGCTCGCGATGTTCGCGCAACTTTGATCCGGGAACAATATACGCCTCCTGCGCGATGGTGGGATCCAGCTTGTAGTCATTCAGGCAACGCAGCCAGGACTGGATGACGGGTTCGTCGCGTGGGCTCACAGCGCCGGAGGCGACACGCTCGATCTCACGAATATGCGATAGCGATGCTGACATCGATCGCCCTCCCGGCGGGAAAGCTGACACACTCCCGTCGGCAACGTCAAGCGAACGACACGTCGGTCATGGGGCGAGGGCTGCCGTGCCTGCCCACGGATCATTCAGTGGCCAGGCTCGGACGGAAATCTGAGCTATGCGTCCACGCCGAAGAGACGTGCGTCGCATCGGGACATTGGTCGGCACCATCAACGGTCGGCTCGATCCTAGTCACGCAGTAGGATCTTGCGGCGTTCCTCAAGTCCAAATTTGGCGGCGTCTGGACCAACTGGAGCACCGAAACAGTTGGCGCCGTGATTTATGCGTTCAGCGCATGAATTGTATGTCGATATCTCGTTTGCGCTAACCGGACGATCGGCAATAGGCTGACACCAATCCAGAACAACAGTGAAGCGCAAAGCTTCGGGGAACCACAATGAGCGATACCAGACTTGCCGACCCCGGCCAGTTTGTCGTCGTGCCGCGACGCAAGATCGGCACGAAGATACTGGCCCTCGTATTCATCGCCTTGCTGCTTCTGCTTGTCAGAGCATTCTGGCTTGGTGACATCGCCTGGAGCTATGTCGGAGAAAACCTGTTCTCGAAGGCGGTGATGGCCGGCGTCGTCAACACGATCGTCATGACCTTCTGTGCCATGGCGCTCGGCATTCTGCTCGGTGTTCTCGCGGCCGTGATGCGCATGTCCGACAACCCGGTGCTCCGGAGCGTTTCCGTCGGCTACGTCTGGCTGTTTCGCGGTACGCCGGCCCTGCTACAGTTGCTTCTCTGGTTCAATCTCGCGTTGATTTTCCCAACGATCGGCGTTCCCGGCCTGTTTTCGCTGCGCACCGTCGACGTGATGACGCCCTTTGTGGCTGCCTTTCTCGGTCTCGGTATCCAGCAGGGCGCCTACACGGCGGAAGTCGTTCGCGCCGGCCTTCTCTCCATCGATCGCGGACAGACGGAAGCCGCGCTGTCGATCGGCATGACGAAGCTGCGTGCCACCCTGAAGATCGTCCTGCCGCAGGCAATGCGGGTAATCGTTCCACCGATTGGCAACGAGACGATCGGCATGGTCAAGCTGACCTCGCTTGCCAGCGTCATCCAGTATTCCGAGGTGCTGCGCAGCGTCGAAGACATCTACTACGTCAACTCGCGTGTCATCGAGCTGCTGATCGTTGCTGCCATCTGGTACATGGCCGTGGTCACCGTCCTCAGCATCGCGCAGATGTATGTCGAGCGTTATTTCTCGAAGGGCTGGGGCGCCACCCGGCGGGCAGAAGCCGCACCGGCGCCGCATACGACCGTCGAGGAGGCCGCGTGATGGAACCTCTTATCGTCGCTCACGGTCTTCAGAAGTACTTCGGCACCTTCCATGTGCTCCAGGATATCGATTTCAGCATCCGCAAGGGCGAGGTCGTCTGCATCATCGGCCCGTCCGGCTCGGGAAAGAGTACGTTTCTGCGCTGCATCAACCAGCTCGAAAGCATCGATGGTGGCTACGTGACCGTCGATGGCGAGATTGCCGGCTACCGCCGCGACGGAAACCGCCTCTATCCACTCTCCGACGTTGAGATTGCAAGGCAGCGCCAGTCGGTGGGCATGGTCTTCCAGCGTTTCCATCTCTTCCCGCACCGCACGGTGCTCGAAAACATCATCGAGGGGCCGGTTGGCGTCCAGAAGCGTCCGAAGCAGCAATGCGCAGAAGAAGCGCGCGCCCTGTTGAAACGTGTCGGCCTTGCACACAAGGCGGATGCCTATCCCGGCGAGCTTTCAGGCGGCCAGCAGCAGCGCGTCGCGATTGCCCGGGCGCTGGCGATGAAGCCGAAGGCGATGCTGTTCGATGAGCCGACGTCGGCGCTCGATCCTGAACTGGTCGGCGAAGTGCTTGGCGTCATGAAGGAACTGGCAGCCGCCGGCACGACGATGATCGTCGTCACGCACGAGCTCGGCTTCTGCCGCGAGGTGGCGGACCGGGTCGTGTTCATGGACGCGGGCCGGATCGTCGAGACCGGGACGCCGGCCGAGATCCTGGAACGTCCCACAAATCCCAGAGTGAAGAGCTTCATCTCTGCGGTGCTTTGAAGACCAAGAAACAGCCTCAAGAGGAGAATGACATGAAATTTCTAAGGGTAGCCGTCTCAGCGCTCGCGCTTCTTTCTGCAGGTGTCGCTTCGGCCGAAACCAAGCTCAGCCTGGTCAACGACGGCGAGCTTCGCATCCTCACCAATCCGATCTATCCGCCGATGGAGTTCGTCAATCCGGATAAAGGCACGCTCGATGGGTTCGACGTCGATCTGGCGACGGCGATTGCCGCAAAGCTCAAGCTCAACCCGCTGTTCGTCACCTCCGCCTTCCAGGAATTGCAGAGCGGGCTCCAGACCGGACGAGGCGACGTCATCATCTCGGGCATGAGCGACAACGTCAAACGCCAGGAAAGCATGGACTTCGTCGATTACCTGACGAGCGGACCGATCCTGTTCACGACCAAGGCCAGCGCTGAACAGTACAAGCAGCCGGAAGACCTCTGCGGCAAGACGGTTGCCGGCAGCCGCAGCACCAGCTTCGGTGAGAACGTCACCGGCTGGAGCGAGGCCAATTGCGTCGGCAAAGGCAAGGCTGCGATCAAGTTCGAGGGCACGGCCGATTCCAACGCCGCTCGCCTCGGCATGAAGCAGGGTCGTTACGACGCTGTGGTCCAGGGCATCGAAACCATCGCCTACCAGATGCGCGTCGAGCCGGACACGTTCACACTGGTTGGCGACCCGCTGATCAGCAACGACACCTTCGGCATGGGCTTCAAGAAGGACAATTCGGGCCTGCGCGATGCCGTTGCCGGTGCGCTCGACGCGCTGATCGAGGATGGCACCTACAACGAGCTGCTGACGAAGTGGGGCCTCGTCCACAATGCCGTGCCGAAGGCCGTGATCAACGGCGTCAAGTAAAGAGCCTCTTTCGCCCGCGCATCTGATCTCCAAGGGATCGTCGGGCGGCAACCTCCCCAAAGTTCTACCGCTTTTCAACTGGCCGCGGGCCGGAACGGCAGAGCTTTGCCTTCATAAAAACCGCACCCGGCGCTCCGGCCGGGTGCGGTCGCCAACCGGACAAACGCCATGCTCACTGAACCTTCCCTTGCCGCTGATCCTCGGGCTTTGCTCTGGCCAGCCGGAAAACAATCCGCCGTCGCGCTCGCCTTCGATGTCGACGGGCCGACCGGCGATGCGATGCTCGACGGCTCGCTGCTTTCCAATCCGCGCTATTTCACGCAAGGCGCCTACGGACCTTTCAGAGCGCTGCCGCGCCTGCTCGATCTGCTTGGAACCTACGGCCTCAAGGCCACTTTCTTCATTCCCACTTGGGTCGTGCTGCACTGGGGCGAGTGCTGCGAGCGCATTGTGCGCGAAGGGCACGAGGTCGCCTATCATGGCCACCGCCACGAAGTGTTCATCGATCTGAACCGTGAGCAGCAGCTCGATATCATGGAGCGCTCGCGTGCCATCTTTGAAGATCGGCTCGGCATCACGCCGATCGGTTTTCGCACACCCTCGGGCGACTGGAGTGCGGAAACTGCGGAGATCCTGCGCACGTTCGGCGTGCTCTATTCGAGCTCGATGAGGGGCGACGATCGACCCTATTTTCACACGAGTGCCACATCCGAATACGGCCTCGTAGAGATACCCGGTCGCTGGGATATCGATGACTATACGGCCCTTGCCTACACGGAGGAGCCGGACTTTCCCATCGGTCTCGACCGGATCTCGGATTACCGCACGGTCGAGCAGAACTGGCGCGCCGAGTTTGAGGGCTACCACCGCGAGGGGCTGTGCTGGACCACCATCCTGCATCCGAAGGTCTGCGCCAAGCCGGGCCGTCTTTCGATCCTTGAAGGGCTGTTCCAGGCGATCACCGCTCATGGCGACGCGGTCTGGGCCGCACGCTGCGGCGACATCGCCCGCTGGTGGATCGAGCAAAATTCGGCCGGTGGCCGTCACGGGAGGCCGGCATGAGCGTGGTCGCGGCAACAAAGTGGCCCGAGGGCAAGCGCTCCGCGGTGCTGATCTCGGTGCTGTTCGATGACGGCATGGATGCGGTGGCAGCAGCGCCCGATCTGGTCCAGCGCAGCAAGAGCTTTTCGGTCTGGAAATATGGCGCCCAACGCGGCGTCGAGCGCCTGTGCCGAACCTTCGCTTCGTCGGACATCGCCGCGAGCTGGTTCGTGCCGGGGCAGGTGGCTGAAGAACATGCCGCCCTCCTCAAGGACGTTGCGGCGGCCGGTCATGATCTTGAAAGCCATGGCTGGGCCTTCGAGCGTCATGATTGCCTGCCGTCGGCGCAATCGCTGGAGCTCTTGAAACGGTCGCGCGATGCTCTCGGGCGTATTTCCGGCCGGGCTGCGACCGGCTTCCGCCTGCCTGCCGGAAACTGGCCACAAGGTTTCGACCGACTGCTGTCAGACGCGGGATACGGGTGGTCCGCTTCGCTCAACGGCGACGACGTACCCTATCTGCATCCCTCATGTCTGGTCGAGGTACCGGTTCACGTCGAACTGGAGGACCGCCCCTATTTCCAGTTCAACTTCGCTCCGGCCTTTCCCAAGGGGCAGAGCCGCATCCCGTCCTATGACGGCGTCCTGCACAACTGGATCGCGGAATTCGACGCCTATCGTCGCTTCGGCCTCTGTTACGTGCTGCAGCTCCGGCCTGAATGGAGCGGCACGCCGGGACGGATCTCGCTGGTCGAGGATCTGCTGGCACATATCCGCGGCTTCGACGATGTCTGGATCGCCACCGGCGCCATGATCGCCGACTGGCAGCAGGAAAACGGAAGTCAGCCGCCGCCGACCCATCCCCTCAACGTCTATGACGCCTACCTGCGGGAGCAGCAATCGCATGGCTGATCCAGTTCTCCTTTCGCTTGCAACCAAGATCGCTGCCGCGGGCTTCGACGACTTTCCGGATGCAACCGTCAAGAAGGCCAAACTGCACATTCTCGATACTTTCGGCGTTGCCGTCGCCGGCTCCGCTTCAGCCGAGACGCGCATGACATTGGCAGCCCTTGGAGTGGAGGCATCAATCGGTGCTTCGATCATCTGGGGAACGCCGCTTTCGCTCGACGCCCGCACCGCCGCGCTCGTCAACGGTGTTTCGGCCCATGCACTCGAACTCGATGACAGCGGCGGCTGCGACCATTCCGGAGCGGTCGTTCTTCCGGCGGTCGTTGCAGCCCTCGGTGAAATGAACCGGCCTGTCCATGGTCGGGAGTTTCTGAAAAGCGTGCTGATCGGCTACGAGGTCGGACGGCGCGTATTGGAGGCCGCCGGCGGCTATGAGACGCATAACGGCCTTGGCTGGCATTCCACCGGAACCTGTGGTGTCTTCGGTGCGGCGGCAGCCGTAGGCACGCTGCTCGGCTTTGATGCCGAGCGCCTTACCTCGGCTCTCGGCCTTGCGTGTTCCTTTGCGAGTGGAACTTGGGCCTTCATTCACGACGGCAGTCCGGCAAAGAAACTGCATGCCGGCCGTGCCGCCGAGGGCGGGCTGCTGGCCGCACGGCTCGCCGCCAGCGGCTTTGCCGGTCCCGGCGACGTGTTCGACGGGAAGGCATGGGGCAGCTTCTTCCAGGCGTTTTGCCGGGGCGAGGGCGATCCTGCGGCACTCGACAGCGCCTTCGGTGAAAGCTGGCGCATCGATCGATGCTCGATCAAGCCGCATGCCACCTGTCGTGGCACCCACTCGGCCATCGACGCGATCGACAAGCTGCTCGGCGATCATGCGTTGAAGAGCGAGGATGTCGCGGCGGTCACCGTCGAGATGAGCGGTTTCCAGTTCGGCATGTGCGCAGGCAAGACGCTGACCTCGCGCGCGCAGGCACAGATGAGCCTGCCCTATGCGGTCGCTGCGCGGCTTCGGTATGGCAAGGTGTCGCTCGCCGAACTCGAGGAGCGCGCCTGGCGCGACGCGAGTATCGGGCCTTGGCTCGATCGCATCGACGTTCGTATCGACCTGGCCATGTCCGACGAGGCAGAACCGGCGGTCGCGCTTACAACGGTCGATGGCCGAAAACTGAAGACTACGGTGGAATTTCCGCTCGGCAGTCCCGCAAACCCGCTGAGCGACGATCGGTTGATCGGCAAGTATGACGAGCTCGCAGCCACTGTCCTGCCGGCGAGAAAGGCCATGGCTCTACGCGAGTGCGTTCTTGAACTCGATCGCTCGGCCGATGCGCGCGCGCTCCTGGAATGGTTGCGATGAAGCCGCACCCGGCAAGACGCCGAAACCCTAACCACAAGATTGCTTAGAGGATCAGATGACAGCACAGATACAGTCGACGTGGTCGCCACTTTTCAAGGAAGCCGTGTCCACGGACTTCCGCGATTTCCACGAATGCCTCGATCAGGACAAGCGCATCGCGCTCTACGACGTCGCTGGCTCCAAGGTTCATGCCAGCATGCTGGCGCGCGCCGACATTCTGACGGCAGAGGAAAACGACCGGATCCAGGGCGGGCTCGATCAGATCGCCGCGGAGATGCGCGCCGGCACCTTCGCCTGGAAAAAGGAGCTGGAAGACGTTCACATGAACGTCGAAAACCGCCTGACCGCACTCGTCGGTGACGCCGGCAAGAAGCTGCACACGGCGCGTTCCCGAAACGACCAGGTGGCAACGGATATTCGCCTCTACGCCCGTGCCGAACTGGACGCGCTGGCTGCGGAATTGAAGGCGCTCGTGCTTGCTTTTGTCGATCTCGCCGACGAGCATGCCGACACGATCATGCCCGGTTTCACCCACCTCCAGGTCGCCCAACCCGTTACATTCGGCCACCACCTGATGGCCTATGCCGAGATGTTCCTGCGCGATCTCGAACGGGTAGGCCAGGCGCGCGAGCGGCTCAATGTCTCGCCGCTCGGTGCTGCGGCGCTCGCCGGTACCGGCTATCCGATCGACCCGGCCTACAGTGCCAGTGAACTCGGTTTTTCGCGTGCGTTCCGCAACTCGCTCGATGCGGTTTCCGATCGCGACTATGTCGTCGATATCTGCGCGGCCGGCGCCATCATCATGGGCCATCTGTCGCGCTTTTCCGAGGAAGTCATCCTGTGGTGCACCCCGATGTTCGATTTCATCGAGGTCGGCGATCAGTTCTGCACCGGCTCCTCGATCATGCCGCAAAAACGCAATCCAGACCTTGCCGAACTGGTGCGCGGCAAGGCGGCGCGAGTCATCGGCAATCTGACGACTTCGGCGGCGCTGATGAAGGCGCAACCGCTCGCCTTCAACAAGGACCAGCAGGAATCCAAGCCGCCGCTCACCGATACGCTGGAGAATGTGCGGGGGGCGGTCACGGTGACCGCCCAGATGCTGCCGACGATCAAGGTGCGCGACCGCAAAATGCTGGCGGCGGCCGAGCAGGGCTATTCCACCGCAACGGACCTTGCCGACTATCTGGTGCGTGCCGGCCTGCCGTTCCGCGATGCTCATCATGCGGTCGCTGCAATTGTCGGTGCCGCTCGCGAGCGGGATCTTGCGACGCTCTCCGCGATGCCGCTTGCCGAAATGCAAGCCTTTGCCCGGATCATCGGCGCGGATGTCTACGAGGTGCTGACGGTCGAAGGGTCGGTTGCCAGCCGCAATCATCCAGGCGGAACAGCACCTGAGCAGGTCAGACGCGCGATCGCGGAACTCCGCTCCCTGCTTGCCTGATCACGGCAATCTGGCCTTTACCACCATGATGGCGACTGTTTAAATGTCACGGTCGCCATCGCGGAGGAGCCCTTTGAAGCCGGTTTTCGAGCAGACTCGCTTGCCGCCCCTGCAGACGCTCCAGACGTTCTCGATCGTTGCAGAAACCGGCAGCTTCACCGCTGCGGCGACGGAGCTCAATCTCAGCCAAAGTGCGATCAGCCGCCAGATCCAGCAACTGGAGCATTATTTCGGCTGCACCCTTTTTGAACGCCACACGCGCAAGGTTGTCATTACCGAGCAGGGTGCTGCGATCATGCCGATCGTCAACGGTCTACTGGTTTCGCTGCGAAACTCGTTCGAGGCAACGCGAACCAAGAGCCGGTCGCTGACGATCCGGATGCCCCCGACGTTCGCCCGGCGGTGGCTGCTGCCGCGGTTGCCGGAACTGCAAAGTCGCCACGAAGATCTGAATATCACGATTGACACCGCCTGGTTTGCCCGCCCGACTTTCACTGTCGGCGACATCGATCTCTTGATCACCTATGGCAACGGACATTGGCCCGGGATGGACGTTTTTCTGCTGCTTCCCGAGAAACTGACGCCGATGTGTGCGCCGACGATGGCCGAGACGCTCGGGGACCCAGCGACGCTCGAGAACCTGTCGCGTTGCGTGCTGTTGCATTCCAATCCGCGCCAGAGCGACTGGACGTTGTGGCTGCAGGCGGAAGGGGCGTATGATTTTCGCGCTGCGCGCAACCAGATCTTCGACACGCAGGATTTTGCAATGACCGCGGCCGCAAGCGGCTACGGCGTCACAATGGGCGACCTTTATCTCGCAAAACACGATTTGCAGAACGGGGAGCTGGTGAGGCCGTTCCCGCGTATCATCGACAGCGGCTACGGCTATTATGCCCTTTATCCCGCTCAGCCCGAAGCCCGCAGGAAAGTGGCGGACCTGGTGGAATGGCTGTCGGAAGTATGCCCGGATGGGAACGTCGCCTAGGGGCACCGGTTCTGCTTGCGCGCAGACCGTCTCATAGGGCTGGCAAACCCGAATTCTCTCAACGACATTGCCCGGTCGCTGGCGCGGCCGGGCAGGTGGGGGCGGGTTGGTCGAGCGCGGCGGCTTGATCCGTGCCGAACCAAGCCACTGTGATGGAAAGTAGTCTGAAGGGCCCTGCCGCGCGCTACGTCGACCCCTTCGACTCCTATTCGATCACGGTGATCTTCGAGCCGTTGAGGAATTTCGCAGGCTCAAAGCCGCGGGCAAGGGCCATGGGGACCATCAACAGCTGGATGGGAAGGATTTCCAATACGGGAAGCAATCCTTCGGCAACGGTCGGAAGAGGCAGGACCAGGCTGTGACCGGATGGTTCCGGTACTGAGTTTTCGGGGGCGATCACGAGGCAGCGGCCCCCGAGACGGGTGATGTCGGCCACGGTCCTGAGGTTGAGGTCAAGGGTCGCGCCCGGGCCACCGAGGAACATCACGCTGCGGAAGCCCTCGCGGACCAGTTCCAGTGGTCCATGGCGAAACTGGCCACCGGACAGCGCCTGCGTCGGTGCTTTTGCCGCTTCCGCGGTGACCAGTGCTGCCATTGCAGCACTGGCAAAGCTTCCGCCGCGGCCGACGAAGGTCAGAGGAGCATCGTGGCCGACGAAGGCCAGCATCTCGTGCAGTTTTGCGGGCAGAGAGGCAAGGAGAGCATCGACGGCGTCAGAAAGCGTCGTGATTTCTACGGCAAGCGCATCGGTGTGGCCGGTCAGGATGCGCTCGAGGACGTAGAGGGCCGCAAGCCCGGCGGTGTAGGTCTTGGTCGAAACGGTCTGTTCGGCGCCAACCTCGGTTGCCATCGAAAGGGAGGCCCAACGCGCAAGCGTATTGTCGCGCGGATTGGTGATCGCGACCTTGACGCTCACGCCGGCGTCCAATTCCGTCATGCGGCACAGCTCGACGCTCTCACCCGACTGAGAGATGGCGATGACCATTGCACCCTTCCGCAACAGGGCAGGCGCCTGTTGGATCAACTCCGACGTATCCCACAGCGACACTGGAACCGGCAGCGACTGGCTCAATCTCAACCAGGTGCCATAGGCGCTGTACAAAGATCCGCCCATGCCGGTGAGGATGACGTGCTGCACGTCGCCCCGATCGATCGCGATGCGGATCGCCTGAACCTTCTCGATGAGGTCGGGCGTAACAAGCTGAGCCAGCTTGCGGATTGCGGCCGGTTGTTCTGCGATTTCGTCAAGATAGGATTGGGACACGGGAACTCCATCATGCCTGGGGGATAGAAAAGATCTGCGTTGCGGCGCCGATGATGCCGGCATCGTTGCCAAGCGAAGCGAGCGAGAAGCGAACCGGCGCGAGATACATGTCGAGACCGCAAAGCCGGGCTTCGCGTTCGAGCGGTGCGAGCAGAAGGTCGCCGGCCGCACTCAGGCCACCGCCAAGCAGGATGACATCCGGTGCGAAGATTTGCGCCCAGGTTGCAGCGCCCCGCCCGAGCCACCGGCCGACATCGGCAAGCATGGCTCGTGCAGCGGTATCGCCGTCAAGCGCCGCCACGATGACATCCGATGCATCGGCCTCCCGCCCGAGGTCACGTGCCCTTGCGGCGATCGCGCTGTCGGGAACCTCGGTGCAATAGCGTCGCGCAATGCCGTTCAATGCGTCTCCGGACGCCAGCGATTCCAGGCAGCCGACGCAACCCTGGCGACAGGGCTGGCCCTCGCTGCCGGACATGATGAGCTGTCCCGCGTTTCCAAGGCCCCCGCCGGATGTGATGAAGGGTTTTCCGTTGACCGTCAGCGAAACGCCGATTCCCGTTCCAGCCGCGATCAACAGAAGGCGCCCGGCATCCTTGTCCTTGCCGAACACGGCTTCCGCGAGGCCTGCCGCTGTCCCGTCGTTTTCCATCCGGGCGGGGAGCGAAAACCGTGCACCGATGCGCTCGGCCAGGGGAAAATCATCAAGCGCAGGGATGTTGCCGAGATCTCCGGATAGGTTGTCGGGATGGATGCGGCCCGGAAAGCCGATGCCGATACCGAGTGACCTTGCCTGCGGCTGCGCGGCCATGATCTCCCGGATCGCTTCCGCATAGCGATCGACTATGCCATCGGCATCGTCAGCGTCGCCGACGACAATGCGACGCCTCTCGACGATCTCGCCCGTTGCCGAGACCAGCCCGATTTTCGTGCTGCCGCCGCCAATGTCGATACCGATTGCGAAATCCTGATCCGGCACTGACTGCTCCTAGAGACGATAGCGGTTGACGCTGAGCATGAAGCCGTCGCCCTTGTAGACGGACTTCACATATTCGACGGCCTGGTCCGTGTCGGTGACGGTGACGCGCCAGACGGTGAGCACCGGCGAGCCGGGCTCAATCTTCAGGTGGCCGGCCTCTTCCTCAGTTGCAGACGTCGGCTCGAACAGTGCGTCGGTCCAGGTCGGAACGATGCCCCAGGTCGCTGCCATTTCCGCATAGAGCGAGGCACCTTCGAAGGTTGCGCGCGTCGCTGATGGGTAGAGCGCTGCCGGCAGGTACGCATCCTCGAGTGCCACCGGGTTGCCATCGATGCTGCGAACCCGACGCAGGAAGAGGAAATCCGGACCGCTTTCGCCTGCCGTCTGGAGATGCTTGCGGAAGGCGGGTGACAAGGCTTGGCCTTCCTCGTAGGCAACGATGGTCGAGCCGGGCTCGGCGCCGAGCTTGCGGACTTCCGTCGTGAAGCTGTGGAAGCCGGAGACACCCTTCATGCGCGACGCGGTGCTGAAGTAGCCGCGGCCATGTTCGCTGTAGATGACACCGCGGGTCTCCAGTTGTTTGAGCGCCTGGCGAACGGTGACGCGGGACACGCCGAACTCGCGCGAAAGTTCGCCTTCGGAAGGCAGGGCGAAATGTGCGCCGTTGCGTGCCTTCACCTCGTTGTCGAGGATTTCAGCCACCTGGACATACATCGGCGTAGCGCCGCTCTTGCGGATCGGTTTCTTTTTCAGCCACATCTCGGTCATTGGTCTTCCTTTCTCCTGAAGGTGGTCGAACCGTTAGTCTCTAACATGTCGAGACAAGTCGGCAAGTACACCTGCAGGGTGCGGTCTTTTCTTCAATGCCTTGTCATGGTCGCGGCGATCTTCTCGGCCGCCATGATGATCGGAGCGTTGATGTTGGCAGACGGCACGCGCGGGAGGATGGAGCCATCGACAATGCGCAACCTCTCCAATCCGTGTACTCGGCCGGCAGAATCGGTGACCGCGAAGTCGTCGGAACCCATGCGGCAGGTGCTCGTCGGGTGATGTTCGGTGTTGGCAACGGTGCGCAGCCAGGCCTCGATCTCGGCGTCTGACGCTTTGACGTCGGGCGTGTCGACCGCCTGACCGCGATAGCGACCCCAGGCCGGTTGGTGCGCCATTTCCAGCGTCTTGCGGATACCGTCCACCATCTCGAGCGTGTCGCGCCGATCGGTGAGGTAATTGAAACGGATCGATGGTTTCGCAGCCGGGTCGGCGGATCGAAGCGTGATCCGGCCGCGGCTGTAGGGGCGCATCTGGCTGACGAAATACTGGAAACCGTCTGAGATCATAACCTTGCCGGACTGGAAGTCGGCGAGGAACGGCAGGAATTCGTGCTGCATGTTGAAGTAGTCGATCGCGTCGCTGGACTTGAAGAAGGCGCCGACCTCGAAGAAGTTGGTGGCACCGAGCCCGCGCTTGAAAAGCAACCATTCAACGCCGAGCTTCAGCCTGCCGACCATGTTCAGCTGCCGGCGGATGGACACGCCACCCGGTGACGTGAAGCGCAGCGGCGCAACGACATGGTCTTGCAGGTCAGCGCCGACGCCTGGTAGGTGGGCGGTACTGCTGATGCCGTGCTCCTTCAAGGTCTCCCGGTCGCCGATGCCGGAAAGCATCAGCAGATGCGGCGAGCCGACCGTGCCGGCCGACAGGATGGTTTCGCGTGCCGCGCGGATCGTCCGGCGCTCACCGCGCTCAACGAGCACAACGCCGGACGCGGAGCGACCATCGACGAGGATTTTTTCGACCAGGCAGCCGGTCATCACGGTGAGATTTTTCCGGTTCTTCGCCGGCGTCAGGTAGCCAAGGCTGGTGCTGCAGCGAACGCCGTCGCGGATCGTCGCCTGGGTGATGTGAACGCCATCCTGCGCGCCGCTGTTGTAGTCGCCGGCGTCCCGCAGGCCGAACTCCTGGCCCGCCGCAAGGAAGGTACGGTAGAGCGGGTGATCAGCCTTGCTGCGAACGACGTTGATCGGGCCGGCGCCGCCACGCATGGGGTCGCGGCCACCCTCGAAGCTTTCCAGCTTCCTGAAATAGGGAAGGCAGTCGTCAAAGTTCCAACCCTCGACACCGAGGTCGCGCCAGCTGTCGTAGTCCTGCTTTGCACCGCGCACGAAAACCATGCCATTGATCGAGGAGCTGCCGCCAAGGCCGCGTCCACGCGCCTGGCCGATACTGCGGCCATGAAGTTCCGACTCGGGCTCGCTCTCGAATTTCCAGTTGTAGCGATCGCTTTCGATCGGGAAGGTCAGGGCGGCCGGCATCTGGATGAAGATGCTGCGGTCGCTCGGGCCTGCCTCGATGAGGCAGACGGAAACCGCCGGGTCCGCGCTCAAGCGATTGGCCAGCACGCAGCCCGCCGAGCCGGCGCCGACAATCACATAGTCAAATTCCTTGGTCGCGGTGGGCATTTGTCTTGTCTCCGAGCGGCGCTGGGCCGGATTTCTGCGCTTCCGCCCGACCTCGTCTCACGTTTGGAGCGCTTTTTAGAGGGGGCTGGACAGCGATCTGAGCCTGTGTTAGCTACTGTTTAACATGTAGTAACAAGTTGTCAAGCGGTCAACATAACTACATGCCACCAAAACAAATCGGGAGCAGAGCCATGAAACGAAGGGGATTCATCACTTTAGCGGCTGCGTTCGCAGTTGCTGCCTTGTCCACCAGCGCATACGCGATCGACTGGAAGCAGCAGTCCGGCCAGCAAATCACCGTGTTGCTCAGCGAGCACCCGTGGACGGCCGAGCTGCGCAAGCATGTCGGGGAATTCGAGGCTGAGACCGGAATCAAGGTCAAGATCGACGCGTTTGCCGAGGATCTCTATTCGGATCGCATGAACCTTGCGGTCCGCTCGGCCGATTCCGTCGCTGACGTCTACATGATCCAGATGGACTCAGCACTTTACACCCAGTGGGAGGCCGGCGTCGTCGAGCCGCTGACGCCCTATCTCGACGATCCTGCCAAGACGGACGCCGACTATAATCTCGCGGACTATCCGGAAGGTTTTCGCGCCGGCGCGTCCTTCCCCGTCGGAGAGCCGAACCCGCAGCTATACGCGATCCCGATCTCATTTGAGGCCTACACGCTCTTCTACAACAAGGAGCTGGTCGACAAGTATCTTGGCGGCAAGGTGCCGGCGACGATGGATGAGCTGATTGCTGCGGCAAACGACATCAGTGCCAAGGGCGAGGGCAAGATCTTCGGCGCATCGATGCGCGGCAAACGCTCGGCCGAGCTGGTGGACACGATGACGGGCATCGTGCTCGACGCCTGGGGCAGCGAACCGGCGAACCTTCCCTATAACATCTGGTTCGATGGCGACTGGTCGAAACCGCGCTTCAGTGATCCGCGTGTCGCCAAGGGGCTCTCCTACTATGCCGGTCTCCTGAAGGCCGGCCCGCCAAGCGCGCTTTCCTATGGCTGGGAAGATGCGAGCCGCTTCTTCTCGCAGGGCAATGCCGCCTTTTTCGTCGACGCCTCCGTCTTCGGTCCGGGCTTTGAGGATCCGAAGACTTCAGCAATCGCTGGCAAGGTCGGCTATGCGCGGCTGCCGGCGTCCACGGGAGACATCGGCTACAGCGGCCATTGGTCCTGGGGCATTTCGATTGCCAAGAACTCCCCGAAAAAAGACGCCGCCTGGCTCTTCGTGCAATGGGCGACGAACAAGAAGATGACGGCGGCGCTTGGCGTTGCGACCGGCGGTGCGCCGCGCGACACGTCCTGGGAGGATCCCGACTACGTCAAGGCGCTCGACGCCGGATACGTCGCCGCGGTGAAGACCCAGATGAAACACACGCGGCCCACCTCGGTCTTCCGCCAGGGCTGGAACGATGTGGTTCTCCTGGTCGTCGACGCCATTCACCAGATCTACCAGGGCACCACGCCTGAGGATGCGGTGGCGGAACTCCAGACCAACGTCGAAGACACGCTCGAATAGCCCGTCTCCTTCCGGGGCCGGACCATCCGGCCCCGTTTCTCCCGAAAGCAGGATCGTATCGACCATGCGTCGTGAAAAACACATCCGTTGGCTGATCGCGCCGGCCCTCGTGCTTCTGGCCGCGGGAACGCTCTATCCGGTCATCTATTCCGGCTATCTCTCGCTCCTCCAGTGGAACTGGGGCTCGGAGGCAAAGTTCGTCGGGTTGCGCAATTTCGTGCGTATCCTGTCGGGCAGCGGCTTCCCTAAGGCGCTGTTCAACACCTTCTATTTCGCCGTCTTCGCCGTCGTGATCGAGACCTTCCTGGGCTTGGGTCTGGCCCTCGCCATCAACCGCATCCGCGTTGGCGCGGGGCTGATCCGGACCTTGATGATCCTGCCGCTGATGGTCTCCGGCATCGCGGTGTCGCTGATCTGGAAGGTCATGCTCGACCCGACGCTCGGCATCATCAACTACCTGCTGTCGCTTGTCGGCATACCCGGTCCCGCCTGGCTCGGTACGGTGCCGACTGCGATGCCTTCGATCATCATGATCGACACCTGGTGGCAGACGGCCTTCACCTTCATCATCCTCTCGTCGGCGTTGAAGAGCCTGCCTGCCGAACCGTTCGAGGCCGCAAGGCTGGAAGGTGCGACGGCCTTCCAGACGTTCCGCTACGTCACCCTGCCGATGCTGAAGCCGGTGCTGATCACCGTCATCATCTTCCGCACCATCGACACGCTCAAGGTGTTCGACATCATTTTCGGCACGACAGGCGGCGGGCCGCTACGGGCGACCGAGAGTGTCCAGACACTCGCCTACCAGACTGCCTTCAAGTCCTACAAGTTCGGTGAGTCAGCGGCCATCGCCGTCGTCTTCTCGCTCATCATTCTGGCCCTCTGCATCATCTACCTGATGATCGACACAGACGATGGAGAAAAGGCATGAGCCGCTCCGCTTCCTCACGCCATGCCCTTTGGCCCTATGCGGTTGCGCTCGTTGCCGTGGTCATCTCGCTGTTCCCGATCTACTGGATCCTGACGATCGCGCTGAAGAACCGGGTCGACGCTTTCGCGATGCCGCCGGTCTGGCTCTTCTCGCCCGTATGGGAAAACTTCGGAAAGGCCTGGTCCTCGACCGGCTTTTCCGGCGCGTTCTTCAACAGCCTGGTCGTCTGCGCCATCGGCAATGTGCTGGCGCTGGCGGCTGGCATTCCGGCCGCCTATTACCTCAACAGGAAGCACGTGCCCGGCAGGCGCACGATCCTGATCTGGCTCCTGATCTCCTACATGTTGCCGGAGTTCCTGTTCATCGTGCCGATGTACGTGCTCTTCCAGTCCGTCGGGCTCTACGACACGGTGATCGGCCTGGCACTGATCTACCAGGTGTTCACGCTGCCCTTCACGATCTGGCTGCTGCGCGCCTTCTTCGCCGATATTCCCGAAGCGCTTGCGGAGGCCGCAAGGTTGGAGGGCGCAAGCACCTTGCGCATCATCTGGACGATCTACGTGCCGATTGCAGCACCCGGTATCGCGGCAACGGTCATCCTCAACTCCATCAAGATGTGGAACGAGCTGACCATCGCGTTGGCACTGACCTTCGAGAAGGCGCAGACCGTCACGCTCGCCGTCGCCGGTTTCCGCGGCTACGCCTCCATCGACTGGGGGGCGATGTCGGCTGCTTCCATCATCATCATCCTGCCCATGGCCCTGTTCGCCATCCTGGCGCAACGACGCATCGTCCAGGGCCTCAGCCTCGGCGCGGTCAAGTAAACCGCACCCGACCAATCAAGGAAAAAAGCCATGTCCGCCGTTTCCCTTCAGGGCATCGATATCTCCTACGGCTCCGTCGATGTCGTCCGCAATCTCGATCTTGATATCCGTTCGGGCGAATTCGTCGTCTTCGTCGGCCCCTCCGGCTGTGGCAAGTCGACGACGCTGCGCCTGATCGCGGGCCTCGAGGAGGGACGCTCGGGCCAGATCTCCATCGGTGAGCGCATCGTCAATGACGTCGATCCGGCAAAGCGCGATGTCGCCATGGTGTTCCAGAACTATGCGCTCTTCCCGCACATGTCCGTCGCCGACAATATTTCCTTCGGCATGCGGCTGCGCGGCGAGGCGAAGGAGAAGATCCAGTCGGGCGTCGCCGACGTGGCACGCATGGTCGGCCTAGCGGATCACCTGCACAAGCGGCCGGGCGCGCTGTCGGGCGGCCAGCGACAGCGCGTGGCGCTTGCCCGCGCCATCGTGCGAAAGCCGGCCGTCTTCCTCTTTGACGAACCGCTCTCCAATCTCGACGCGGAGTTTCGCGCCGCCATGCGCTACGAGCTAAGCAGGCTCCACCGCGAACTCGGCTCGACCATGATCTACGTCACCCACGACCAGGTCGAGGCGATGACGATGGGCGACCGTATCGCCGTGCTTGCTCCCTTGAAGCAGGCCGGCCGGTCGAACCTCATGCAGTTCGGCACGCCGGAAGAGGTTTACCATCGTCCCGCCAACCTGTTCGTCGCCAAATTCATCGGCTCGCCGCCGATGAACTTCTTCGAAGGCCACGCGAACGGTGCCACCATCTCCATCGGTACGCTCGGCTTTCCGGGGGCGAGCCATCTACCGGCCGACCTCACGGTCGGCATCCGCCCGGAGCACGTGGGTCTCGGCACAGGCGAGGGACCCTTTGTTGCCGGCACGGTGGATGGGGTAGAAAACCTCGGGCATGAGAAGCTTTGGTTTCTGGCCACGGAGCAGGGGCGGGTCGTCGCCCGCACGTCGGGTGCGGTCAGCCACGCTGTCGGGGATCGCATCCGCGTGCATTTTGCGACGGATAAGATCCACCTTTTCGACCGAGCAACGGGCGAGAGGGTCGAAGTCTAGGTGGCGCGTGGGCACTTCGGGACCTAGAGCACCAGGGTTCGCGTCATGACCAATGAAGGTCTGACGCCGGTGACAGCATAGCTGCCACCGGCTGACCAACCGCTTGGGAGGTGTAACGTTACCAGCGGTTGGATTGGGCGATATGCTCATTCAGTCGAAGGGTGCCGTTGAAACCATTCGGCACTCTTGGGGATCAACACGTCGTCGGCGGTTTGGGCCGTAGCGCCAGCATTTCAATCGTGGCCGGAGTCGATGCGGCGTTTCCATCGCATGCTGCCCGGCGTCGATTGGCACGTTCATCAGCCCAGGATCATTCGTTCCATCAGCGCCTTTAGATCCCGCGCTACGTCGTAACTGTTGTCTTGGTGCTGCCGATTGCAGAAGAGTTCGCAACTCCACCAGCCGCGATAGCCCGTTGCCTTTACGGCATCGACCCAGCTTTGCAGGTCGAGGACACCTTTTCCCGTCGGCACGTCGCGGAGTAACGCCTCGTTCGGTAGGCCGCCGTGGTACTCTAGGGAGTCGCACACATGCACGCCGTAAATGAGGTCCTTGTCGAGGCGCGCAATTCGCTCCGGTGTGTCCCCGGAGGTATATGCGTGCCAGAAATCGATGACCAGGCGGACGTTGTCTCGCCGGCAAGCCTCGATGATCTGCAGTTGGGCGTCTATCGTATTGAGCGGCGTCCAGGAGAGAGATTCGAGATAGACGATCAGCCCGTACTTTGCCGCAACATCGGCGACGGCACGCAGGTTCTCCGCGGTCAACGTGATCTGGGTCTCCCTCGGCGCATCGATCAGGCCGCGATAAAATGCGGGATAGCGCTGAGCAGAGCCAGGTTCGAAGGCCCGTAGGTCGAGCGGCCCGGTAATGGCCTCGATGCCCTTCGCTCCGATCGCAACAGCAAGCCTGCAGAGTTCCTCCGCCTCCCGCAGCATCTCTTCCCGGCCGGCTCCCTGGCGCTCGAGGTCGACGAGAAAGCCGATGCCCGGAACGTCAAGCGCTTGGAGCCGTCCCTTCAGATCGTTCTGTGTGAAGCCGGAATTGAGGAACGCCGCGATTTTCGTTCCCGACGTTTCGAGGCCATCGAAGCCAACGGTTTGCGCGATATCGATATCGATCGAGAGCGTGTTGAACTTCGAAGCCATGGAGTGAAATATCAACGTGTCTCGCGTGGTCATTGCTTTCATTCCTGTAGTTGAATTGAAGGACTACTTGGATTGGACGGGTACGGTCCGCTGGCGCTTGTTGGAGGCCTTGATTGCCTCGGCCGCCCTTAGGGCGATGACGTTGTCGTCGCCTCGACAAAGCCAGTCGGAAGCGGTTCGGGTGGAGGCGAGAAACCCCTCGATCGTTGTTGCAGGTAGGTCCCTTTCCCTGACTGGCACCAGTTCGTTGCGGGCGTTTGCGCGCCGGGTCAGCGTGCCCGCCTTTCCGTTCAAAGTGCCCTGAGCGATCAGGGCCCCTTGATCGCCGGCCAGCATGACGACGCTCTCGATTTCTGCGGTCGTATAGCTTTCGAACGCCTGGAACATTGCGCCTCCAGACAGGCGCATTGCGTAGGAGAGTTGCTGCTGGCTCGCGCCGTTCGGCGCTGCGGACAGCGCCGAGACTTCGACCGGCTCCTGTCCGGTCAGGAAGCGCGCCAGATCGATGTCCTCGACAGAGACGTCGAGCAGCAGCTCCCCTTCGGGTACCATTTCCTCACTTCTTCGGTTCGGCGGCGAGTGATAGGGCGCGCCGCGGACGATCAAGAGCGATTGAAGTGTCCCGATATGCCCCTCCATGGCGAGGCGTCTCATCGTCTGATGGACAATTGAGGCCCGCGAAGGCTGATTTACCGCCAGCGCCACGCCTGCCGCCCTGCACCGATCAACCAGTCCGCCCGCAATTCGGCTGCTGTGGGAAATGGGAGCGTCGCAAAGGATGTGTTTTCGTGCCTCTGCGGCCGCCGAAATGTAGTGCTTCCGGCGATCTCTGGCAGCACTCACATAGGCGAAATTCACGAGCGGGTCGTTGAGCGCCTGGCGAGCTTCCGTCGACGTTTGCGGGATCTTCAGGTCTTCGGAGAAGAATTTGGCGTATTCCTTGTTTCGGCTGACGACCCAACGAGCCTCGTGTCCGATCGATCGGATCGCTGCCACCATGTGCTCCGTGGCGATAGTGCCAGTCCCCATCACCGACCATCCTGGCTTTCTCGAAGAGGTCACCGCCGTATCCTTTCCACTCGACGTGCACAGATTGGCTGGAGGGGCGCCTGTTCACAATTTCGCAAGTTGTTGAAGTGCTTCGCAATATGAAGTATAGTATGCTTCATATTGCTTCACTTGTGAGGACAGGCCGGATGGAACATTTGGGGAAAGACGCGTCTGCCTTGGCAGCAAATCTTCGCACGCTCTGCGAGCAGCACGGGTCTGTCGCTGCGGTGTGCCGGAAGATCAACGTCAACCGGCAACAGTTTAACAAGTACCTGTCGGGGGCCCACATCCCTTCGGCCGCTAACCTAAGGATTATCGCCAACTACTTCGGCCTGAGCGTGCCGATCCTGTTTTCAGATCCGGACGAGTTCCGCACGCTGGTCGATGGGAACTTCTTCCATGCGATGCAGACCGCGCGTCAATTGCCGGAGTTCTCGCGATTTGTTTCCAACATGATCGTTGAGAACAAGTCGGATCACAACGATATCGTCGGTATCTACGATCGCTACCAATACTCCTCCATCTACAAGGGATTTGTGCTCCGGTCGGCGTTCTGCATCTATCAGAACAAGGAATTCCTGCAGCATTACTATGTGGAGAGGTTTCCGAGCTTCGATGATCCCAGAAAGACAGAGTACGTCTTCAAATATTACGGTTTCTGCTTTCCTGTAGCGGATCGATTGTTCACGGCCGACTTTGAAGGAATTCAGTCAAACGAACTGACGTTTGGCGTCTACGCCCAGGTTAAGCGCAACGCGAAGAAGTTCATGTTCGGGATTTCGAGCGGGATCGCGGCGAATGTCTTCCGCCAGCCGTACTCCACCAAGGTCGCCCTCCATTACCGCGGACCCGGTCTTCTGCGCCGTGAACACCTGAAGAGCCTCACCGTTATGGACCGCAATGATCCCGCAATTCCGCGAGAAGCGCTGCAATATCTGGGGGATGGTTCTGACATGATCCAGATGAACTGACGCGCCCCGCGTGCCAGTTCATTCTCGATGAAAGACGATCTATGGGTGAAGTTCGACCGCGAGCCACACGCTGTCGGTGTCGGCATAGTAGCGATGCCAGGGATACGTCCATTCGTTGTGGCCGGTCACGCGGCAGAAGGGATCGTGCGAGTATCCGATCGGCATCAGGACGTCCTCATAAATGGTCGCCTGGTCGCGGTGCTTGAATTTCTGCATCCGGCCAATGCCGTGGATCTGCGTATGGGTCTCGAGGAACGGGTGTTCGTTGTGGATGAAGCAATCCGTGTCGCCGGGCGACCACCACAGATTTAGTTTCAGGGTGAACTCCTGGAGTTCCCTAGAGGTCGCGCGTTCGTTGGTGAAGACGCGGGGATCCAGCGAGATCTTTCCGATCTCATCCTGCGCCGAGATGTAGAGCGGCGTATCCCTTGGAAAGCTCCGGATGCGATTTCCAAGCCAGTCCCAACCCCGGAACATGCAACCGCCGAGATTGGTAGGCTTCACGACCTTGATAAGGGCGGCACGTTCGGCGGACTTGATCTTTCCACCCTTCAGCCAGGTCGATTTCCAGGCTGGGACGATCCCTGGGTGTTCATCGCCAGTGACCATGACCGACGGGCTCAGGTTGACAACCACCGCGTCTTCTACGTGGTAGTCAACCACATTCTCAACGAGCTTTGCGACGATGAATTCGTCGGCGAAGGCAAGGTTTCTGGTCGCGTTCTGCACGTCGGATGTCCTTCCAAGCATTTGCATTTTTTACAGGAAGCCACATCGCCTTTCGTTACAAAAGTGCGCGCCTTCATGAATCTATGTGCGTGTTGAAGCGATCTCCGCTTCACATTGCGAAGCGCTTGGCTCGGCCCGTGAGGACGAGAACGTTTCGATAATGCTCTCTCTTTGCGTCGCCGGCCAGGCAGTCCGGCCGCTACCGCAGGGCGTTGCCTTTCTTTCCACTGGCATTTGATGCACTTGGAAACCATGTGTGCGTCACCTTGCTTCGGTGATTCAACTCCTGCGAACTTGAAGCTTCCGCCATCTGGTCGAGAATAGTGCCATCGTTGGGTAGGTGATTACGTCCGATTGCCTCCCCGTTGAGAAGCATAACAATCAGAGGGTCGATCAATGAAGCTCACAGGTGGCCAGGTAGTCGCGAAAGCGCTGAAGGAATATGGTGTTGAATATGTCGCTGGTGTGCCTGGACATGGCATTTGGTCGCTTTTCGATGCCTTTTTGCAGGAAGGTTCTGAGATCCCGTTCATCCAGGTGATGCACGAACAGAGCGCGGTGCACATGGCTGACGGTTACTATCGTGCGTCTGGCAAGCCCATGGCCTGCTCGACCTCGGTCGGACCGGGGGCCGCCAACACCATCATTGGCCTGGCAACCGCCTATTGTGACTCGACATCGCTGTTCTACGTGTCTGGCTCACCGCAGACCTATATGCATGGCCACGGCACCATGCAGGAACTCGAACGCCAGCAAGACAACGCCTTCCCACGCATCACCGAGCAGGTGACGAAGCGCGCTTGGCAGGCCAATTCCGTCGAAGTTCTCCCAAGCATCATGCACCGCGCTTTCAGCGAGATGCTGACCGGCCGTCCCGGACCGGTTCACGTCGAAGTCCCGATGAACGTCCAGGTCGAAACGGCCGACGTCGCCATCCATCCGCTTCAGAAGCGCTTGCCGATCGGCGTTGCCTACCCGGACCCGAAGGCGATCGAGGCAGCTGTGAAGGTCCTGCTTTCCGCCGAGCGCCCGGTCATCGTGGCCGGCGGCGGTGCGATCACTTCGGGTGCGTCCAAGGAGCTGACGCGCCTTGCCGAAAAGCTCGGTGCGGCCGTCTCCATTACCTGGAACGGGAAGGGCGCCATTTCCGAGGATCATCAGCTGTTCATCGGTGCGGTTGGCCAGACCGGAACGACGTGCGGCAACAAGATCACCGCCTCTGCCGACGTCGTTGTCTCGGTTGGTTGCCGGTTTACCGACTGGTCCGCATCGTCCTATGCGAAGGGCGTGTCCTTCTCGATCCCTTCGGCGAAACTGATCCACATCGATCTGGATCCGCGCGAGATCGGCAAGAACTACGAAACGGAGGTTGGCATCGTCGCAGACGCGAGGGTCGCGCTCGAGGCCATTCTCGCGCTGATTTCCGACGCGGACAGCAAGAAGATGATTTCGCGCTGTGAGACGTTCCTGGCCGATGTGCAGAAGGCAAAGGCGCAGTGGCGCGCGCAGGTCGAGCCGCGCGAAAACAGCCGCGAAACGCCCTTCACCTCCCAACGACCGCTTATGGCGCTTCGCAAGGTGCTCGACAGGGACGGTATCGTCGTGGTCGGCTCCGGCAACACCCAGGGCTCCGTCAAGCAGAGCTTCCCGGTCTACGAGCCCCGCACGCACCTTACGTCAGGCTCGTACTCGCCGATGGGCTGGGCCGTGCCCGCAGCACTTGGCGCGAAGCTCGCTTGCCCGGATCGCCAGGTCGTCGCCATCGTCGGGGACGGGGACTTCATGATGTCGCTGCCGGAGATGGGCACCGCAGTCATGAACGGCATCAACGCGGTCTTCCTCGTGCTCAACAACCAGGGATACATGTCGATCCGTGGCGGGCAACGGAAGTTCATGGGCCGCCATATCGCCTCGGAATTCAATCATCACGCCGGAAACGGAGCGCCGTACTCCGCCGATATAACGGCGTCGGCCCGCGCGTTCGGGTTGGCAGCCTGGAAGGTCGAAAGGGACGAGGATCTCGAAAGCAGCCTCAAGGCAGCTCTCGAGTGCGGCGGCCCGGCGCTGGTCGAGGTCATCGTCTCTCGCGACGCAGCCGGACCATTCGCCACCGGCTGGTGGGATTTCCCGTCGCCCGCCTACTACGAAAAGGAACAGGCGGCCTACGCCGAGATGCGTGCCCGTGAGCAGCATCTGTAAGTAACTGCGAAGGGGTGCGCGCCACGGCCTGCACCCCACCCATTCCATCCACATCCCCTCGGATCGCGGAGCGTCGTGCTTCCGCAAACGAAGAGCTATTGTCATGATACGACAGATTAAAACCGCCCAAGCTTCGGTCACCGGCAGCTCCGATGGCTCCGTCACCAAGACCGTGGAGGCCCTGCTTGCAAAGGTGGAGGCCGGTGGCGACAGGGCAGTGCGCGAACTCTCCGTGCAATTCGACAAGCTCGACCGTGAATCCTATCGCCTAACAAGAGATGAAATTGCCAGCTGCATCAACGCGCTGACGAGCCGAGAGCGCGAGGATCTCGATTTCGCGCAGGAGCAGGTCCGCAAGTTCGCCGAGGCGCAGAAGGCGGCGCTGCTCGATATCGAAATTGAATCGCTGCCGGGCGTGATCCTTGGTCACAAGAACGTGCCGATCCAGAACGTCGGTTGCTACGTTCCCGGCGGCAAGTACCCGCTGCTGGCATCCGCGCACATGACCGTTCTGACGGCCCGCGTTGCCGGGTGCGAGCGGGTGATCACCTGTGCGCCTCCATTCCAGGGGAAGCTCGCCGAGAAGATTGTCGCAGCCCAGGCGCTCGCCGGGGCCGACGAAATCTATTGCCTCGGCGGTGTCCAGGCGATCGCGGCAATGGCCTATGGCACCGAGACCATTGCGCCTGTCGATATGCTTGCGGGCCCCGGAAACGCCTACGTCGCTGAAGCCAAGCGCCTGCTCTTCGGTAAGGTTGGCATCGACCTGTTCGCCGGCCCGACGGAGACGCTTGTCATTGCCGACGACAGTGTCGACGGCGAGATCGTTGCGACCGACCTTCTTGGCCAGGCCGAACATGGTGCCAACTCTCCGGCCGTTCTCATAACCAATTCGGAAAAGCTTGCTCGCGACACGCTGTCCGAGATCGACCGTCTGCTCAAGATCCTGCCGACCGCGGCGGTCGCCGCCAAGGCCTGGGAAGACTACGGCGAGATCATCGTCTGCGACACCCTCGAAGAGATGGTCGAGGAAGGCGATCGGGTCGCCTCCGAACATGTCCAGGTCATGACGAGGGATCCCGACTACTTCCTGCACAACATGAAGAACTACGGCGCATTCTTCCTCGGGGCACGCACGAATGTCGCGTTCGGGGACAAGGTGATCGGCACCAACCACACGCTGCCGACCAACAAGGCCGCTCGCTACACAGGCGGCCTCTGGGTCGGGAAGTTCCTCAAGACCTGCACCTATCAGAAGATTCTCACCGATGAGGCGTCCGCCATGATCGGTGCATACGGCTCCAGGCTCTGCCTCATGGAAGGCTTCGCCGGGCATGCCGAACAGGCAAACATCCGGGTCCGCCGCTACGGCCGAAAGAACGTCGGATACGCGATGCCTGCTGACCCCAGCTAATGCATTCGCCCAAGAGCCCGCGAAGGGCCGGCGACATAAACCCAACCAGAGAGGACTATCAAAATGTCAAAGTTTTTCTCCGCCCTTGTCGCTGCGACGATGCTCGTTCCGGTGGGAGCACGTGCAGAAGGGTCGATCGAGGTTCTTCATCACTGGGTCTCGCAAAGTGAAGTCGACGCCTTGAACGTGATCCGCAAGGACCTCGAAGCCAAGGGCTTCCAATGGAAGGATTCCGCCGTCGGCGGCGCAAGCGGCGCAAACGCCCAGCAGGCTCTGCGCGCGCGGCTGACCGCCGGCAATCCCCCGGGGGCCATGCAGTTTCTCGGCTGGGAAGGCGTGCAGTGGGCAGAGCAGGGCGTTGTGCGCGACCTGAACGATCTTGCAGCAGCAGGCGGGTGGCGCGAAGCGCTCGCTCCGCAGCTTCTGCCTTTCGTGACGTCGGGCGACGCCTTCATCGCCGCACCGATCAACATGCACCGGCAGAACTGGGTCTGGGCCAACAAGAAGCTCTTTGACGATGCCGGCGTTTCGGTTCCCAAGAACTGGTCGGAATTGATCGACGCGGGCAAGAAGCTCAAGGAAAAGGGTGTTGTCCCGATCGCGATGGGCGACGAGCCCTGGCAGATCGGCATCATCTTCGACGCCCTTCTGACGGACATCAACGGTCCGGAGTTTTACCAGAAGGCAGCCATTGATCTGGACCCGCAGACGCTCGCCAGCCCCGAAATGGCGAAGGTGTTCGACACGCTGCGCGAAGTGCGCGGTCTTGTCGACGACAACTTCGTCGGCCGGGACTGGGCCGTCGCCACGGGCATGGTCATCAACGGCGAAGCCGCCATACAGTTCATGGGCGACTGGGCCAAGGGCGAGTTCCTTGCAAAGGGCCTGAAGCCGAACAAGGACTTCTACTGCTTTGCGACGCCCGGCCAAGTCACCGCTTTCCAGTACGTCATCGATACCTTCGGCATGTTCACGGTGAAGGACGAGAACCTGCAAAAGGCCCAGGTGGCCCTTGCCGAAACGATCATGGATCCGAAGATTCAGAAGGGTTTCAACCTGATCAAGGGCTCCATTCCTGCCCGTATCGATGTGTCGGTCGACGAATTCGATGATTGCGCGAAGCTCGGCTACAGCGAGCGGACGGCGGCGATCGAGAAGGGCAGCATGCAGGGCGCCATGACCCATGGCTTCGCCGCGAAGCCCGAGTTCGCCTCGGTCTTCAGCGACGTCGCCGCGCAGTTCTTCGTTGGCAATATGAGCTCCGAAGACGCGGTCAAGATGCTGGTCGAAGGCATCGACAACGCCCGCTAACCCGAAATCGCCTTGAGAGCGGGCCGGGATATGACAACCCGGCCCGACCATTGAATTCGCCATCGGAGCAGATCCATGAGCGCCTCCAAGCGCATGTCCTCACGATTGGCCAGCTGGCTTCCACGCCTTGTCGTTGCTCCCAGCCTGCTGATCGTCGTCATAACAGTCTACCTGTTCATTCTTTGGACAGGGCTGATTTCCGTCACGTCCTCGAAGTTCGTGCCTGTCTACGACTTCGTGGGCCTGGAGCAGTATGTGCGCCTTTGGGCGACACCGCGGTGGCACACTGCGGTAGCCAATCTGTTCATCTTCTCTGCGCTGTTTCTGGCGCTGTCGACGGCTCTTGGCCTCCTCCTGGCCATCCTGCTCGATCAGAACATCCGCGCCGAAGGGGCACTGCGGGCGGTCTACCTCTACCCAATGGCGCTCTCGTTCATTGTGACCGGAACGGCCTGGAAATGGATCATGAACCCGGGGCTCGGCATACAGAAGGTCGTCAACGACCTCGGCTGGGAGACGTTTCGCTTCGACTGGATCACCGATCCCCGGATGGCGATCTATACGGTCGTTATCGCCGGCGTCTGGCAATCCTCCGGTTTTGCGATGGCCATCTTCCTGGCGGGACTGCGCGGAGTCGACAACTCGGTCATCAAGGCAGCGCAGATCGAAGGTGCCAGCCTTCCGCTCATCTATCGCCAGATCATCATTCCGATGCTGCGTCCGGCAATGCTCAGCGTCATCGTGCTGTTGAGCTACATCGCCATCAAGAGCTTCGACCTGGTGCTGGCGCTGACGAATGCCGGCCCGGGCGCCGCCACCGAGCTGCCGTCAACCTTCATGTTCGCGGCCACCTTCCGTCGCAACCAGATGGGCGTGGGGGCTGCCAGCGCCGTGATGATGCTGATGACGGTCGCGGCCATCATCGTTCCGTACCTCTATTCCGAACTTCGGGAGCGCGACAATGGCTGAAGCACTTTCACAATCCGGAAAGGCGCGCCTGGGACGGTTGGCGATCTACGCCTGCCTTCTCGCTGTGGCCTTGGTCTACCTGATGCCCTTGTGGGTCATGGTCGTGACGTCTCTCAAGCCGCTCGACGAGATTTACGGGGGCTCCTTCATCGGCCTTCCGCAGACCGTGACCCTGGACGCCTGGCGCGCCGCCTGGTCGCAGGCCTGCATCGGAACCGAGTGCACCGGGCTGAAGCCCTATTTCGTCAACTCGCTGCTGATGGTGATACCGTCGGTCATCCTCTCAACGGGCATCGGCGCCATCAACGGCTACATCCTGACGAAGTGGAAGTTTCCTGGCGCAAACTTCGTGTTCGGCCTGCTCCTGTTCGGCTGCTTTCTGCCGTACCAGGCGGTCCTGATCCCGATGGCACGTACCCTTGGCATTCTTGGGCTGGCCGGCAGCATACCGGGCCTGATCTGCGTGCACGTCTCCTATGGCATCTGCTTCACGACCCTCTTCTTCCGCAACTACTTCGTGTCGCTTCCGGACGAATTGACCAAGGCAGCGATGGTGGATGGCGCGGGCTTCTTCCGGATTTTCTGGAGCGTCATCCTTCCGACGTCGATCCCCATCATCGTGGTCTCCTGTATCTGGCAGTTCACCCAGATCTGGAACGACTTCCTCTTTGGTGTCTCGTTCACGTCAGGGGCAAGCAGTCCGATAACGGTTGCGCTCAACAACATCGTCAACGTGACCACCGGGCGCAAGCAATACAACGTCGACATGGCCGCTGCCATGATCGCCGCGATCCCCACCCTCTTCGTCTACGTCGTCGCTGGACGCTACTTCGTCCGCGGGTTGACCGCTGGCGCCGTGAAAGGCTGATCCCATGTCTACTCTTGAAATCGATCGTGTTCGCAAGGCCTACGGAAGCCTCGAGGTTCTCAAGGAAGTCTCGATATCGATAGGCACCGGCGACTTTCTGGTGTTGCTCGGCCCCTCCGGTTGCGGAAAGTCGACGCTTCTCAACATGATTGCCGGTCTCGAAACCATCAGTGGCGGCGACATTCGCATAGCTGGAAGGGTCGTAAACCACCTGTCGCCGAAAGACCGGGATATCGCCATGGTGTTCCAGTCCTACGCGCTCTATCCCACGATGACGGTGCGCCAGAACATCGAGTTCGGCATGAAGATCCGGGGGCTGTCGCAGGCCGAACGGGATAAATCGGTGAAGACGGCCGCCGACCTGCTGCAGATCACGCATCTTCTTGACCGGAAACCGTCACAGCTTTCGGGTGGTCAGCGCCAGCGTGTGGCGATGGGGCGCGCCATCGTGCGGCAACCGAAACTGTTTCTGTTCGATGAGCCGCTGTCGAACCTTGATGCGAAGCTTCGCGTCGACATGCGGACAGAGATCAAGCGCCTTCACCAGCGTCTTGGCACGACCATCGTTTACGTGACCCATGACCAGATCGAGGCGATGACGCTCGCAACGCGCGTCGCTGTCATGAAGGACGGTGTGGTTCAGCATCTGGATGAGCCGCAATCGGTCTATGACCGCCCGGCCAACGTCTATGTGGCGCGGTTTGTCGGCTCGCCGGCCATGAACATCGTTCCCGGCGTTCTGGAGGTCCAGGGCGACAACGTGACGGCGAAAGTCGATATCGCGGGCAAACCGCCCGGTAGGATTACCGGCATTCCGCTGTCGGCCGAGGCGGCCCGCAAGTATGCCGGAAAGAAGGTTTTGGTCGGTATCCGGCCGGAAAACTTCGCGGTCGCGAACGGAGGATCGGGTGCGATGCTTGCCGTCACTGTCGACGTTGTCGAGCCCACAGGTCCGGACACACTCGTCGTCTTTCACCTTGGCGGGGTCGAAGTGACGGCCCGCTTGCCGCCCAAGCAGGTCGATGCCGGTCGCGAGGCCGCCTTGTCGATCGACACGTCCAAGATCGTTCTCTTTGACGCTGACACCGAAACGCGCATCGATTGAGTACAAGCAATGACACAGACCGCTGACATCGTCATCATAGGATCCGGCATCGGCGGAGCATCGCTTGCCTCAAGCCTCGCACCATCAGGCCGGCGCATCGTCATCCTCGAAAGAGGTGACTTCCTGCTTGATGCCCCCCAAGCCAGAGACGACATCGAGATCTTCCAGAAGGGATACTATCGCAACACCGAGGAGTGGTACGGGACAGACGGACAGAGCTTCCTGCCCGGGAACTACTATTACGTGGGCGGAAACTCGAAGTTCTTTGGCGCGGTGATGTTTCGCTATCGCAAGGAGGATTTTCTTTCGCGAAGGCACATGGACGGGGCATCGCCGGGTTGGCCGATCTCCTACGGCGAATTGTCACCGTGGTACGATGCGGCGGAAGCGGTCTTCCAGGTGCGCGGAAGCACCAGAGACGATCCAACGGAACCACCCCACTCGCAGCCCTATGGCTATCCGCCCGTTCCCGACGAGCCGGCAATCGCTGCCGTGCGCAAGCGGCTTGAAAAGGCGGGCATTCATCCCTCGCCCCTGCCGCTCGCGATCGACATCGAAGCCTGGCTGCGGCGCGCGAAAACCGGATGGGATGCGTTCCCGAACACAGGGCAAGGCAAGATTGACGCGGAAGTCGGGCCGCTGTCGCGCGCCTTGGCGCATGAAAACGTCAGCCTGATAACGGGTGCCAACGTATTGCGCTTGGAGACCGACGGCAGCGGTAGAAGGGTCGTCGCGGCCATCTTCACGAAGGATGGCGTTGAGCAACGGGTTTCGGCGGACACTTTCGCGGTGGCGGCCGGGGCGGTGCAATCCGCGGCTCTGTTGCTCCGATCGGCCAATAGCGCTCATCCGACCGGCCTCGGCAACAGTTCCGACCAGCTCGGCCGCAACTTCATGAACCACAATACAAGCGCAATGTTGACGATCGATCCGCTTGCGCCCAACACAAGCGTCTACCAAAAGACAATCACCTTCAACGACTTCTATAACGAAGACAATGAGTTCGGTTTTCCGCTCGGCAACGTCCAACTGCTGGGGCACATCACCGGCAACATCCTGAAGGCCAATTTCCCCGTTCCGGCTCCCGCCTGGTTTACCGGGATCCTTGCGCGCTATGCCTACGGCTGGTTCCTGACGAGCGAGGACCTGCCAAACCCGGAAAGCAGGGTGATGGTTCGCGACGGCCGAATTGTCATGAATTGGGTTCGCTCGAACATGCGGGCGCACGAGGCGTTGATCAAGAAGACCCGGGCTGCCATGCGCAAAGCCGGATTTCCAATCGTGCTGACGCATACATTCGGTCGGAAAACGACCTCTCATCAATGCGGCACTGCGCGCTTGGGCAACGATCCGAAAACCTCGGTCGTCAATTTGGATTGCCGCAGCCACGACGTCGAGAACCTGTACGTCACGGATGCCTCCGTCCTGCCGACATCGGCTGCGGTCAATCCGGCCCTGACCGTAGCTGCCCTGGCCATCAAGGCCGGCTTTTCCATCGCGAGGTAATCCTGATGTCGTTTTCCGATTGGGTATCAGCGCGGTTGGGAGTTTTGCCTCCCGAGCCAGATGAGCTCTTCACCTACGACTACATCGTGGTCGGAGGGGGATCGACAGGATGCGTCATTGCCTCGCGTTTGTCCGAGGATCCGAGCGTCAACGTCCTGCTTCTGGAGGAAGGCCCCAGAGACCTCAATCCCTACATCCATATTCCTGGCGCTTACTACAAGACGGCTCAGGGCTCGCTTCTGAAGCGGATTCCATGGGAGCCGATGCCCGAGCAGGGGCGGACTGCCAACCCGACCATGGTGCAGGCAAGGGTGCTCGGCGGCGGAAGCTCGGTCAACGCCATGATCTATATCAGGGGCGTACCGTCGGACTACGACCAATGGGTTCGTATGGGGGCGGATGGCTGGGCGTATTCCGACGTGCTGCCCTATTTCAAGCGTGCGGAAAACAACAACCGGTTCTGCAACGAGGCGCACGGCGTCGGCGGTCCACTTGGCGTATCCGATGTGGACTACATCCACCCTTTGACGCGCGCCTGGCTGCAGGCGTGTCAACAGGCCGGCCTCCCTTACAATCCGGACTTCAACTCCGGGGACCAGGCAGGCTGCGGCCTCTACCAAATAACTGCTCAGGACGGCCGCCGGAGTTCGACGGCGGTCGCCTATCTCAAACCTGCCCGCAACCGCCGCAACTTGCGTGTCGAAACAGGCGCCACCGTCACGCGCGTTATCATCGAGAAGGGAAGGGCGGTCGGCGTCGAGTGCATGCGCGGCAAGCACAAGGTCACGCACAAGGCGAAGCACGAAATCATCCTCTCGGCCGGCGCGATTGCCACGCCGAAACTGCTCATGCTTTCGGGCATCGGGCCAGCCGATCAGATCCTGCGCCAGGGCATTGACGTGCACGCGAATCTGCCGGGTGTCGGGCAGAACCTGCAGGACCACATCGAGATTTCGCTGGTCTATCAGCTCAACGGACCGCACAGCTACGACAAGTACAAGAAGCTGCATTGGAAGGCGGCGGCTGGCTTGAACTATGCGCTGTTTCGAAACGGCCCGGCTTCCTCCAACCTCATCGAGGGAGGGGCGTTCTGGTGGGGAAACAGGAACGAAGCGGTTCCTGATATCCAGTACTTCATGGTCGTCGGCGCGGGCATCGAAGAAGGTGTCGATGCTGTTCCGGGTGGCAACGGCTGTACCGTAAATCTTGGGCAGATAAGGCCGAGGTCGAGAGGCGAAGTTACGCTTGTCAGCGCTGACCCTTTGGCAAACCCGCGCGTCGCTCCACGCTATTTCTCGGATCCACATGATCTGGAGGCGATCACTGACGGGACGATGGCCGCGATCGATATCATGTCGCAGTCATCTATCGCGAAATACGTAGCTGCGCGGCATACGCCGGTGGCGCCAATGAAGACGCGTGAAGAGATCAGGACCTTTTGCCAGCAGGACGCGCATGCGGCGCTGCATCCATCGGGAACGTGCCGGATGGGCAGGGACGAGATGGCCGTCGTCGATCCTGAGCTCAGGGTCCATGGAGTGGAAGGTCTGCGCGTGGCGGACGCATCCATCATGCCAACGCTGATCTCCGGGAACCCGAACGCGGTCTGCATCATGATCGGCGAGCGGGCGGCAGACTTCTTGCGCGCCTAAGTTCAGATGGCCTCGGCCACCGCCGAACCTTTGTTTCAGCATGGGACGGCCTGGTAGCTCAAGTCATGATGCCTCGCCGTCCCATTGCTCAGCGCACGCAACAGCGCGGCGAGAGGCACACTGATCCCGCATCCTCATGCAGGCGCCCGATGGTGCGGCCGTCAAAACAGATTTGGTCCTGCAGCCGCATCCGGTGATGCGCCGTCCTGGCTGATCGAGCGCTGCACGCATTCGCGCCGCACTGTCGACACGGACATACAGAGACATCGCCTACATGCGTGAACGTGCAGTTGTGCGTGCGACATATTGCATTATTGTGCGGTTTTGTGCATATTGATTGTCGTGTTCATGCAGAGAGGTAAGGAAGTGACCCCAACCAACGTGGTGTTCGACATAGGTGGCGTGTTGATCGACTGGAATCCTGCCTACCTCTATCGCAAGCTCCTTCGAGACGATGAAAGCGTTGCAAGATTCCTTGCTGAAGTCTGCACCTCCTCCTGGAACGAGCAGTTCGACGCGGGGACGCCTTTTGCCGAAGGAGTTGCCGAACGCTCCGCGCGCTTTCCGGAACATGCCGCGTTGATCGAGGCGTACTGGAGCAGGTGGCACGAGATGCTCGGCGGGGAGGTGGAGGGAACCTCGCAGGTTCTTGCGCGGCTCAAGTCCGCGGGCGTGCCTGTTCATGCCATTTCCAATTGGTCGGCTGAGACTTTTCCCCGGGCTCAGGCGATTTTCCCCTTTCTCGGCGACTTCGACGTTCTCGTGGTTTCCGGGCGGGAGCGGCTCATCAAGCCGGATGCGGCAATTTTCGACTTGTTTTTGGAGCGTGCCGGCGTGCGCGCTGAGGATTGCATTTTCATCGATGACAACCCGACCAACATTGCTGCGGCGTCGAGACTTGGGTTCCAGACCGAGCATTTCCAGTCGGCCGTCGCGCTTGAGCGCAGATTGTCGAGCCTTGGCCTTCTTACGCCGCTTGAGGAGGAGATTGCGGGATGAGTACCGGCAAGGAGGAACCGACAACCCTTTCGCCAGTGGAACGTCAGGCCATCATCCTGGAGAAGATCAATGCCGCCGGCCGCGTGACCGCCGTCGACCTTGCTCAGGAATTCAAAGTCTCGGAGGATTCGATCCGACGCGACCTGCGCGAGCTTGTCGACGCACGGGTTGTGCAACGCTTCCACGGAGGAGCTGCGCGCCTCGTGACGCCGGCACTCGACTTTCATCGTCGCGAAACACTGGGGACGGAAGAAAAACAGCGGATTGGCCGCGCTGCTGCTGCGGCAATTCCTGAAGGCGCGACCTTGCTCGTCGATACAAGTACCACCGTCGTGCAGTTCATTCGCCAACTGCCGCCGACGCTCTCCGTGCGCATCTTCACCAGTTCGGTGGACGTTGCCGGTGCCGGGCTCGACCATCCCCTCGCGGAGGTCACTTTGCTCGGTGGAAGGCTGAGCAAATTCACACGTAGCGCCACTGGAGCGAGTGCGATCGATGCCGTGCGTGGGCTCAAGGTCGACTTCTGCGTGCTCGGAACCTGCGGCGTCGACGATGACTTGACGCTTCGCGCCGACGACCTTGAGGACGCGTTCTTCAAGAAGGCAATGATCAAGGCGTCGAACAAGACCTTGGTTCTCGCATTATCCGACAAGCTCGGGCAAGTGGCGACCCACGAGGTGGCGCCGATCTCTGTGGTTTCGCAGCTCTTCACCACAAGTCAGAACAGCTCGTTCCTACAGCGAGTCCGCGAGATGGGTGTGGATGTTCAGACGGCCTGAAAGGCCTCGTTCAAGGAGAAAATCAATGAACTACTCGCTGGACCAGGATGCCAGGGCCGTATTGCTGCCTGCGTTTGACAGTCTCGATTTCGCTGGCGTTATGGAACCGTTTTTGGACCAGGGCGGACACTCGCTTCTGATCGGAGAAACACGCGACGAATATGTGGCTCGCAGCATGTCCGAGGCGAGGCTCTCCACCGAAACGGCGAGCATCTTTCGCTCGGCAATAGAAAGGCTGCTTGCGAAGTGCCCGAAGCTCATCGTTGCTGTCGACGAGGAAATGGGCGGAATCCAAAGGTTGCAGGGTCTCGTTCCGCCTCTTCCTGCCTTGGCAGAGGCCATCACGCTTTCTCATCAAGACCTGGCTGATCGGTGTTTTCAAACGGCCAGCGTCGCTCGCGAACTTGGAGTAACGATGTTTCTCGCGCCGATTGCCGATGTTGCGGGCAGGCAAAATCCCTGGCTGCGCAACCGGCAGATGGGGACCGACCCCGCGGCCGTTGCCAAGCTCGTTAAGGCGTTCGTGACGGGTGTTCAAAAGGCGGGCGTTTCTGCTGTAACCAAGCATTTTCCGGGATACGACAACCTGGTTGCTGACCCGGCGCTCGTCGATGTCGCCTTGCACACCCCCCTTGACCAGATCCTGCGCAACGCACTGCCGTTTCAGGCAGCCATCGAGGCCGGAATCAGGGCGGTCATGACGGGGCCGGCTCCTGTTGTCGCGGTCGATGCTGAAAATGCGGCCAGCACATCGCCCGCCGTCATTGCCCTGTTGCGGCAGCAATTCGGGTTTCAGGGGATTGTCGTCAGTGATGATCTCGATGCCCCTGCCACCATGCGCGGCAGATCGCTGGTGGCGACGGCGGTCGCATCGCTGAACGCCGGGGCGGACCTCTTGCTTGTCTCTGGCGGGCCGCATCTTGGCGAGCTGTGTGAGGGGATCGCGGCTGCTGCACGGGCGGGTACAGTTTCGGCAGAACGGTTGTCGGAGGCCGCAAACCGCGTGAGGCAGCACGCAGCATTGCTCTAGGTCTCATGCATAGCCGCCTGTCCGCCGGCGCCCGTCGGTGAAGCAAGATCGTTCGACACGTGTTGGGCAGTTGGGCCTTCAAAACGTCGGCTGAGTTCGCGACGTCGCAGGCATCTATGCGGCGCGCCATTTGCGTCACCTTGCGTCAGGTGTTTTTGCCTCGCGAAGTCGAAAGCCGCCCTGCCGACGGATAGCCTTCAAATCGTACTCGAAACGGACAGGGTCGTGGTGTTCAGGCTCGGACGGCGATCACGGAACACCAGAGGATTAGCATGTCAGACACTCCGTCCACGTTCCCCTGCAAGACACGCAGCGAACGAGACACGCTCGGCGAAATCGAGCTCCCGTCATACGCCTACTACAGCGCACAGACCGCTCGCGCGATTGCAAATTTTCAGATCTCGGGAATCCCGGTCAGCGATTATCCGTTGTTCGTCCGCGCCCTCGCGTTGACAAAGAAGGCGGCCGCCTTCGCCAATCTCCGGCTTGGCGACCTTTCGCCTGCAAAGGCGCTCGCGATAGAAAAGGCCTGCGACGACATATCGAACGGCCAATTGCTCGACCAGTTTCCCGTGGATGTGTTTCAGGGCGGAGCCGGCACCTCCACGAACATGAACGTCAACGAGGTTATCGCAAATCGTGCGCTCGAGCATCTTGGCCTCCCTCGGGGACACTTCGATGTCATTCATCCCAACAATGATGTGAATCTCGCGCAATCGACAAATGACGTCTACCCAACGGCGATCAGACTGGCGGTGCTCTTCAGCTACCGGGAGCTATCGGCCGCAATTGAACGGCTGGCCTCCGCGTTCGAAGCGAAGGCGCGAGAGTTCAGGGACATCGTCAAGCTTGGACGAACCCAACTCCAGGACGCTGTCCCGATGACGCTCGGACAAGAGTTCATGGCTTTTGCCGTGACCCTGCGAGAAGATGTCCTCCGACTGGATGAGGCCGCTCATCTCCTTAAGGAGATAAATCTTGGTGGTACCGCAATTGGTACAGGTATCACGGCTGATCCCGCCTATGCGGCGATTGCAACAGAAGAGCTCTCGAGGATGACCGGGATCGAACTGCGGCGGGCGTCGGATCTTGTCGAGGCCTGTTGGGATACTGGCGCCTTCGTGCATTTCTCCGGAACTTTGAAAAGGACAGCCGTAAAGCTGTCCAAGATCTCGAACGATCTGCGGCTGCTTTCCAGCGGCCCGCGTGGCGGCCTTGGCGAGATCAATCTCCCTGCGATGCAGCCAGGCTCGTCAATCATGCCCGGAAAAGTGAACCCTGTTATTCCGGAAGTCGTGAACCAGGTTGCATTCCAGGTCATCGGCGCGGACCTTGTTGTAACGCTGGCAGCTGAGGCGGGACAATTGCAATTGAACGCGATGGAGCCGGTGATTGTTTTCAACCTGTTGCAGTCAATGAAGTTGTTGACGAACGCGAGCGAGACGCTCACCGACAAATGTGTTGTCGGCATCACCGCCAACATCGAGCGTTGCCGGCAGAATCTTGAAGCTGGCACTGCACTTGCGACCGCACTTGTATCACTTCTCGGGTACGAGCGATCTGCGCAGATCGCGAAGGAGGTTCTGGAAACCGGCCGGACCATAAGCGAGATACTTGAGGCGACACAGGCATTGCCAGCGAGCGTCGAGAACGACCTGCTAAATCCTCTCCATCTTACGAAACCATCGAGACTTCGGACACCGGACTGCTAGGTGGAAAGGGTGACCGAGGGAGGTTGGAGTACGCCATGGTTCTCCCAATGGCCAAATGGCCCCGCCTATTTCAACAAAGAAGCGAGGGCCACCAACGAGTCGCGTTGAACCAATGCAGCGCCTTCGCGGACTTGGCCAGCTTTTTCCAAGAACGACCAGATTGGGCCTGATGATAGCAAGATAAAGCCGACCAGGACCGCAGCAGAGACGACATGAAAATTGGCGGGTTTGAGATGTCGGCTAAGCACCACTTGTTCCTCCTGGTTCCATGAGGTTTGAGTGTCATTTAAACCGCCTTTGTTGTCCCCTTCTCACACTTCACCTAACTGACGCAAGATGACGCACGATAAAGCTGGCCACGGCATTGATGGCGAGTTCCACTGAGCTCCCTGAACAAGAAAGGTCTCTCTAAACCTGTTTAATAGCGCCGCAGATTTCGCGTCGATCGTGGTCATTGGTGATCCGTCCGAGGTCAAGCTGGGCGCTCGGCTCACTCCCCAACAAACTCAATACAAGGGACCAGCATCACATGCTTGCAACGCATCAAAGACCCTATCTGGCGTTCTTTTTGCTCGCCACATCAACCGGCGCCTTCATGGCCCGGATCCCGGATCTCCAGACCAGGCTGGGGGTCGACAAGGCCCAGCTCGGTATGACGCTGATCGGATTGGCGGTCGGGTCTCTTGTGTCGCTTTCGACGGCTGCGCCAATCATCGAGCGCCTTGGCAGCAAGCGGGCGCTTTCCATTGCGATACCAGGTATCGCCTTCCTGCTGGCTCTCACGCCTATTCTCCCCAGCGCGGAACTTGTCTTCGCATGCCTGTTTCTGACCGGCCTGCTTGCGGGATCCCTTGAGCTGACTTTGAACGTGGAGATCGGACGGATCGAGGCGGTGAAGGGCTTCAGCATCATGAACCGATCACACGGCTTTTGGAGTGTCGGTTTCTTTGTGACCGCAGTCACAGCGTCGCTTATTCGACAGGCGGGAATCGCGATGTGGACACATATGCTGATCGTTGCCGCGATCGTGAGCATTCTGGCATTCGTCACCGTGAAGGGCATGGTGAATTCGCCAACCCTCGACGTCACCGAAGACGCCAAGGCGCCCTTCGTTGCTTTTCCAACGCTCGCGCTCATGCCGCTCTGTATCATTGGCATCGCAGCGTTCCTTGTCGAGGGCGCGGGACTCGATTGGTCGGCGATCTACATGCGGGACGTTTTCGGTTCAACTCCGTTCATCGGGGGATCCGGACTGACGTTGTTCGCACTCTTCATGGCGATCACACGCGTGACCATCGACCCCGTTATCGACCGGTTCGGAGCAGGGCCGGTTGCACGCGTCCTCCTGATCACTTCTGTGATCGGCCTGACATTGGTCTGGCTCACCCCACATGAATACGCCGCCCTGGCTGGTTTCGCCTTGATGGGTGGTGGTTGCAGCGCCGTCTATCCGATGGCGGTGTCCGCGGCAGCCCAAAGGACCGACAGGCCGTCGGCAATCAACGTGGCTGCCGTCAGCCAAATGGCGTTCGTGGTGTTCTTCCTGGCGCCGCCACTCCTTGGTTTCGTTGGAGAAGCGTGGGGCATGAGGGCGGCATATGCCGTTTGTATCCCGCTTATTCTTATCTCCATCCTTCTCAGCGGGGCGTTGAAGTCCGAAGGTAAATCGAAGCCCGCCGTCAGCGGAGCGAGCCACGAAACCGCATTGTGACAATGCGCAATTGCGGCCCCGCCATCGAGACTTGCATATTGCATGCCTATGCAGAAATATGACCCCGTGTTGGAAACGGGGTAGTCGTTCATGGCGAGAGAGACGGTAACGTCTGAAGACGTTGCACGGTTGGCGAATGTATCGCAGTCGGCGGTTAGCCGGACGTTTACGCCGGGCGCAAGCGTGTCGGAACGCACGCGCCAGCGGGTTCTCGATGCAGCGCGCCAACTGGGCTATCGGCCGAATGCGCTCGCGCGCGCCATGATCAGCGGTCGATCGCGACTTATCGCGGTTCTCGTCGCCTATCTCGACAATCATTTCTACCCGCAGGTGCTCGAACAGTTGTCTAGGGCTGTGCAGGAACGCGGCTACCAGGTGCTTCTGTTTTTGACTGACCGAGGAACCCAGGACCAAATGGTCCAGAAGATGCTGCAGTATCAAGTTGAGGGCATCGTCATGGCGTCGGCGGATATGTCTTCCAGTCTTGCGCGCGAGTGCGCAGACACGGGGATTCCGGTCGTTCTGTTTAATCGGTATGTGACCTCGTCGCTGTCAAGCAGCGTCACCTCGGACAATGTGGGAGGCGCCAGGATGGTAACGGATCTGCTGATTTCGGCAGGGCACCGTCGGATCGCCTTTATCGCGGGCACCGAGGACTCTTCGACCAATCAGGACCGTGAATCTGGTTTTCTGCAAGCTATGGAGAGGGGGGGGCTGCTACCCTTCCGTCGCCTGGTTGGTGACTATACGTCCGAAGGCGCGGCACATGCAGCCCGGAGGCTTTTCGAGAGCGACGAGCGCCCAGACGCAATTGTCGTTGCAAACGACCACATGGCATTTGCCGTTATGGACGTCATCCGCGATGAAGCAGGCCTCAGTATCCCCGACGACGTGTCAGTTGTTGGCTTCGATGACGTTCCGGAAGCCGGATGGGGTGGCTACAAACTCACCACCGTCCGCCAGGCGGCGGACGTCATGATCGAGGAAACCGTGAAGATCCTTTTCGAGCAGATTGAGAAAGGCGAGGTCGAGCGCCGCGCCATCATCGTTCCGGCTTCTCTGTCGGTAAGAACCTCGGCTCGGTTGCCGTCGGCGGAAAAGCTCGAGCGGATAATCGAAGGGGCGTAGGCCGGTCACCTTCCTCGACGGAAAAAAGACTGCATTCGGGCGAACACGTCGACGTCCATCTGCAGCAGGAGATGGATAATGTCGAGTGGGACCCAGTTTTCTCGAATGAGACCATCTTCCGCCAGATAGAAGTCCATCACCCGCATATTGACCTCTCTGCCGGTTGGAGCCGTGCCCAGGAAGTTGCCGCCCACGTGCTTCCCAAAGACGCTCGGCCAGCCTCCGGTTGCCGAATATTTGCCGTCGCCAATTCGTACATAGTGATTGCCGCCGCGGCGGTTCGGGAAAGCGGTCCGGAACGGCAGCTGATGGTAGTCGACGAACCCCTCCAGTCCTCGTGTGGTGCCAATGCCGCCGGGCCCGTACCACATCATTTTCGGGTGCCAGAACTGCTTTTGTGGCATGTTCAGCAGGCCGTCGCGTCCTTCATTGGCCTCGTCATTATATTGCCCGAGCGAGGCTTGCATATCGAGGGTCAGCTTGAGTGCGGCTGCTGACACGTCCGGATCCTGCTCGGTTAGCAGAATGCCGTCAGCCGTTATCGGGCAAGGCCATTGCTCTTCGGTTCCCAGACTGGGAGGGAGTGGCCAGAAACCCGCTTGGCGGATCACGTCAAGGATATCGAAGAGCACGGTGCTTCGTTTGATCTTTCCGTCGGCGACTTCGTGAAACTCGCCATACCTGAGATAAATTGGTCGACCGGTTGCCGGAATGGTCAGCCAGTCGTTTCGAAACGTGCCGAGATAGTGACCGACGGCCCCGACCAGATCGGTTCCGTTGTAGGAGCCGCCCATCAGAATTGTGTCCCTTCTTTCGAGATCGGGAAACGACGATAGCAGTGGCCGCCACACCGTCGCGGCGATCGCTTCGTGTCCGCGAACCTCATTAAGTGGGTGGGAACCTCGCCAATCGGCATCTGGATGATAGGCCTCTGAGAGCCGTCTTTCGACCTCTGCCGGGCGACCAGCAGTGACTGCTTCCATGGCATCTTTGATGAATCGCTTATTGCGAAGGTTGACACTTTCCATGGGGGTCTCTCCTCAAACGACCGGCCTCAAAAATTGTTGACGTCAGCTATTGCATACGTATTCAAAAACTGTCAATCTCAAACTCGAAGATGGCTCGGCATGAAGCCTCAAGGGAACGTCAAACAGGGAAAATCGAACGATGGCATCCATCACGCTTAAGGGAGTGACGAAGCGCTGGGGCGCGTTTGTCGGCGTCGATAGCGTCAATCTGGAGATTGCCGACAAGGAGTTCATGGTCTTCCTTGGGCCGTCGGGATGCGGAAAGACAACGACGATGCGGATGATCGCAGGATTGGAGGATCCGACATCGGGCGAGATCCTGATCGGCGAACGTGTCGTCAATGATCTGGAGCCACGCGAGCGCGATATCGCGATGGTCTTCCAGAACTATGGTCTTTATCCGAACCTAAGTGTTTATGAGAACATTCGTTTCCCTTTGAAGGTCAGGAAAGTCGACCCAAAGTCGCACGATGCTCGGGTGCGCCGCGCAGCTGACATGGTTGAGCTGGGTCATCTGCTCGATCGGCGGCCGAGTGCTCTTTCAGGCGGTCAGCGCCAGCGCGTTGCCCTGGCGCGGGCCATCGTGCGGCAGCCGGCCGTTTTCCTGATGGATGAACCGCTTTCGAATCTTGATGCCAAGCTGCGCGTATCCACCAGGGCCCAGTTGAAGAATCTGCATCACGAACTTCAGGTGACGACGATCTACGTCACTCACGATCAGATCGAGGCAATGACGCTGGCAGATCGGGTTGTCGTCATGAAGAGCGGCGTGTTCCAGCAGGTCGGTACGCCAACAGAGATCTACGACCGTCCGGCGAACACCTTTGTTGCGGGCTTCATCGGCTCTCCTGCCATGAACCTTATCGATGGTTCGTTGAACGATGGCGTCTTCACTTGCGAGCATGTGCGGATCGAAGGACTACCCCGAGGCATCAGCGGACCGGTGACCCTCGGTTTTCGAGCGGAAGACGCTCGAGTGTCGCCGGTCGAAGCCTCACAAGTCCAGGCACCGATCTACAGCGTCGAACTTTTGGGTGATGCGACAATGGTGACGGTCAGAGCCGGGGCGGCTCTGGTCGCGGTGCGGGCTGGCAAGGACTATCGGGCTCAAATTGGCGACCCGGTCGGCTTCTCGATCCGGCCGGAGATCTGTCATCTCTTCGACAGACAAACAGGAACGCGCCTTGAAACACAAAAGAGTGCCGAAAATGGCACCACTTCGGGAACGCAAAATATCAACTGGGAGAACCGTCATGTTCGCTAGGAAAGTGATTTATGCGGCAAGCCTCGTGCTGCTTGCCACTGTTTCGGCTCAGGCCGCCTGCAGCTACGAAAACAAGGTGCCGTTGAAATCCTTGACCGCGGGCTTCGAGGCATGGAAGGCGGTGACGTCGACCATGGCCGAGTGCGGCAACTTCAAGCCTGAACTCGATCAGGAATTCGCGCAGAAGCAAGTCGCCGCCTTTTCTGCCCAGCCGGCGCTTTACCAGATCGGCGGCGTGGCAAACGAGACGCTGGTACCTGTCCTTCAGGAAGGCTTGATCCGTCCGTTGGATGACCTCGTCGCTAAATACGGTCAGAATCTCAATGCCAATCAGCTCATCAAGGTGGATGGCAAGACCGTCGCAATCGCGATGATGGTGAACGCCCAGCACCTGATGTACCGGGAAGACATCTTCAAGGACCTCGGTATCGAAGTGCCGAAGACCTATGACGAGGTGCTCGTGGCTGCCAAGAAGATTAAGGAGGCGGGCGTCGTGCCGTATCCGCTTGGTGGCACTTTCAAGACCGGTTGGAACCTCGGCGAAGAGTTCGTCAACATGTATCTCGGTTTTGGCGGCAAGTTCTTTAACGCAGACAACACGCCGTCGATCAACAACGAGGCCGGCGTGAAGGCCCTCCAGATGATGAAGGCGCTGACCGAATACATGGATCCGGAGTACCTCGTGTCGGACTCCACCACCGTGCAACAGCAGTTCCAGCAGGAAAAGATCGCGATGGCCAATCTCTGGGCGTCAAGAGCGGCTGCGATGGACGATCCGAAAGAGTCGAAAGTGGTCGGCAAGATTGCCATGGCCGCAGCTCCGGCGGCGACACCCGGCGGCAAGCCGGCAACCACCATCTGGTGGGATGGTCTCACCATAGCGAGCCACATTACCGACGAGGAAGCCGATGCGGCATTCCGCTTGGCTATGGAAGGTCTCAAGGAGGACATGGTCAAGTCCAGCAACGATGCCGCCGTCTGGCTCGTCAAAGGTTTCGAGCCGGGGCGGCTATCGCAAGGCGCTTTTGCTTCAGCTGAAGCCGAAGCACCATCCTATCCGGCCTCGACGGCGCTCGGGATCATGCATACGGCACTCGGCAACCACATCGCCGACTTCCTGACGGGTAAAGACACCGCCGAGGAGACCCTGAAGGACATCGAGGGCGAGTATCGCACCGCGGCGAAGGAAAAAGGCTTGGTGAACTGAAGCCGCGATACGGGCGGCGGTTCGCCGCCGCTCGCAACCAGCCAGATATCAGCCATTGAACCCAGGGGAGGACCGGGGATGAGATCGCGCACCTTCTACGCCTTTGTCGCTCCGTCGATGGCGTTGATGTTCATCTTCATCGCATTGCCACTCGTCAGCGTCGCCATACAGAGCTTTCAACTCACGCAACAGGTGTTCGAGCAGGTTACGACAGAGACTTGCACGCCGGGCTTCCTGAAGCAGACCTGCGTTCAGGAAGTGAAAAATCTTCCGAAGCTCGACGCGGAAGGCCGTCCCATCGTGGAAACGAAGTTCGTCGGGTTCGAAACCTACAGGACAGTACTTCAGCCTGCCGAGGTTCTGCGCGCCTTCTCGGAAGGAGGAAACGGGTTTGCTGGCCTTTTGAACATTGATTTCTACAAGGCGCTTCGCTTCACCCTTACCTTCACCCTGTTGACTTTGCCGCTCGTCATCGGGCTCGGGCTTACCATCGCACTTGCGGTCAACAGCACGATGCGAACGATACGTGGGCCGCTGATTTTCGTGTCCCTTCTTCCTTTCATCATCACGCCCGTTATTGGCGCCCTGTCGATCCGATGGCTCTTCGTAGGCGACGGTATCTTGACGGCGGTGATCGCAAAATTGACTGGCGAACACGTAGCAGTCTTCGCTCATGGTTGGATGATCGAACTCTTGATGATGTTCTATCGCGTCTGGCACGTCGCACCATTCGCCTTCGTCATCTTCTACGCCGGTCTGCAGACTGTTGATCGAGACACGCTTGAATCGGCCGTGGTCGACGGCGCATCGCGCTTCGAGCGGCTACGCTACGTCATCGTGCCTCACCTGATGCCGCTGATCGTGTTCGTATCGCTCATCCACCTCATGGATGCATATCGGGCGTTCGACGAGGTGATCGGCTTTTCAAGCCAGGCGCACCGCATCTCGCTCCAGTGGCTGACCTATAACTATCTGATCCCCGACAACAGCGGCAATCGATCGATCTCCCGTGCTTCGGCGTCGTCGATGCTCACGATGATCGGCATCATCATCCTGCTGCTGCCACTTCTGCGCCGGACGTGGCGCGAACACCGATCGAAGCGCTGAGGGAGGGAAACACAATGAACACCAGAGCACTTCGACCCGGTTTTGGTCTCAATCTGGCGGTTGGCTTGTTCGTAGCCTGTTGGGCGATCGTCGCTGCCTTCCCGCTGGTCTGGATCGCGGTTATGTCGTTCCGGGTTCCTATCGACGCTTTCGCGACGAACCCTTTACAGGTCATCTTCGGTGACGTGACGCTTGAGCGGCGCGGCGGCATATCGTTGCTCGCAATCGTCGGCTATGCGCTCGTGCTGTTCGCCGCAATCTGGCTGCCGCGCTATCACGGGGCGCGGCTGGTGCAGGGGATGTCAGTCCGTGGCGTCAAGTGGGTCGGCCTGTCATTGACCTGGTCGCTTTACGTAGCGAGTTTGGCGCTGGTCCTCTTTTGGATCGCTCCCTCCGTCATCGCGGCGCTTGAATCTGCAGTCACGGGCCTGCCGCTAGTTGGGGCAATCGCAAGGCCACTCTTCGGCTTTACGACTGAGCACTATCAAGCCGTCTGGATCAAACACGGGTTCTACCACCAGTTCATCAACTCGATGATCGTGACATTTGGCGTCGTGACGATCTCGCTATCGGTCGGAACGCTCGCGGGCTACGCGTTGGCGCGTGCAAACAGCAACCTTGCATTCTGGCTGCTTATCGCGGCGCTGATCTTTCGAGCGCTGCCGCACTCGGTGCTTGTAACCGGCTATCTTCCGCCATTCATCAACTCGCGCGAAATTCTCATGCCGATCTGGAACTGGCCGCCTGTCGCCTGGTTCTTTCACCTGTTTTCCGAACAGCCGCCGACACTCTATGGGCAACCGCTGGCGGTCATCATGGTTCTCGTTTCCATCAACCAGCCCTTCACGATCTGGATGCTCCGGTCGTTCTTTCAGAACATCCCCGCCGAGCTCGACGAGGCGGCAAGAGTTGATGGCTGCACTTACTTCGAGGCGTTCTGGCGGGTGATCATGCCGGTGATGTGGCCGGGCGTCATCACGACGGGGCTGTTCTCGTTCCTGCTCGCATACAACGACTACCTCGTCACGTCGCTGTTGCTCGACGCGCAATCGCAGACGATGGTTCCGGCGATAGCGCAATATTTCAATCGGGAGACCACCACCACTGACCAGATTGAGGCAGTGGCGGCCGCGGTGTCGATCACCGCCCCGTTGTTCCTGCTGGTCATGGTGTTCCAGCGGCAAATCGTATCCGGCCTCACTCAAGGGGCGGTCAAAGGCTAACCAGGGAGATAGACATGAAAGGTTCTCGTCCAGAACAGGCGGCGCTCACCCGCAACAACGACCTGAGCAAGACCGAAGCGACGCGCAGCGTGGTTGAGGGCATGGTCGACGGTCTGAACGACCACGTGATCGACGGCATCGGATCGTTCTTCGCTGCCAACTTCCGTTGGATCGGTAACGCCGGCTGTGGCTTCAAGAACGGACTGAAGGAATTCCAGGACAACTGGCAGAGGCCCTTCCAGGCTGCCTTCTCCGACAAGGTCTGCATTGACGAAGCGCGCCTTGCCGAGGGCGAATGGATGGCGGCTTTCGGCCGCCAGGAAGCAACGCATTCTGGCGAGTTCATGGGGATTGCGCCCACCGGAAAGCGTGTCGAGATCCGCTACATGGACTTCTGGAAGGTGGTCGATGGCAAGATCGTTGACAACTGGGTGATGGTCGACTTCCCGCATGTGATGCAGCAGCTCGGCGTCGATCCGTTCAATGGTCATGGCTGGGAAGAGTACGATGCGGGCCGCAAGGTTCCGCCGCGCCCGGGCAACAAGGCGGCCTGAAGCAGCGCTCCGATCGCCCGAAGAATTCGATGAAACTACGATGCGGGTTGACCGTCCCCCGGTCACCCGCAAAGGGAGGTCATTTTGATCCGTTATCTCAAAACAGCAAAAAGTGTCGAGGAGCGTGCGGAGGAAGACGCTCGCGTCCGCTCGACCGTTGAAGCGATATTGTCTGGCATTGCCGCGCGCGGCGATGCGGAAGTTCGAGCCCTGTCGGAGAAATTCGACAGCTATTCACCGGCGTCTTTCCGGCTCAGCGAGCGCGAGATCGAGGCGGCACTGTCCAGAGTTTGTCGCCGTGATCTGGAAGACATCCGCTTCGCGCAGCAACAGGTCAAGACATTCGCCGAGCATCAGAAGAAGTCGTTGCGGGATGTTGAAGTTGAAACACTTCCCGGGGTGATCCTCGGTCACCGGAACATTCCGGTGAATTCGGTCGGCTGCTACGTTCCGGGCGGCAAGTATCCGATGGTCGCTTCTGCGCATATGAGCGTCGTGACGGCCAAGGTCGCTGGCGTTAAGCGGATCGTCGCCTCCGCGCCGCCTCAGGGTGGGGCGCCGCACCCGGCAATTGTCGCCGCCATGCATATGGGCGGAGCGGACGAGATTCTTTGCCTCGGCGGCATCCAGGCCGTCGGTGCGATGGCGCTCGGGACCGAGACGATCGCACCGGTCGACATGCTTGTTGGGCCGGGCAACGCGTTTGTCGCCGAAGCGAAACGCCAGCTTTATGGACGGGTGGGGATCGACCTCTTTGCCGGCCCGACCGAAACGATGGTCATCGCCGACGAAACGGTGGATGCGGAAATCTGCGCCACCGACCTGCTCGGTCAGGCGGAGCACGGTATCAACTCACCGGCTGTTCTCTTGACCAACTCGGAACAATTGGCGCGCGAGACGATGGCCGAGATCGAACGGCTTCTCGGGATGCTTCCGACCGGACCGACCGCGCGCAAATCCTGGGAGGACTATGGAGAGGTCATCGTCTGCGACAGCTATGAAGAAATGCTGCAACAGGCCGACTTCTACGCGTCCGAACACGTCCAGGTGATGACCGATCGCGACGAGTGGTTCTTGGAGCACATGACAAGCTACGGAGCCTTGTTTCTCGGACCGAGAACCAACGTCGCCTATGGCGACAAGGTCATTGGTACGAACCACACGCTTCCGACGAAAAAAGCCGGTCGCTACACGGGTGGCCTTTGGGTCGGAAAGTTCCTCAAGACGCACAGCTATCAGAAGGTGCTGACCGACGAGGCGTCCGCGCTGATCGGCAGCTATTGCTCGCGCCTGTGCATGCTCGAAGGATTTGTCGGCCATGCGGAACAGGCGAACGTGCGGGTTCGACGCTATGGCGGGAAAAACGTCCCTTACGCGGAGGCGGCGGAGTGAGCACCTGCCCACAGACCCCGTCCTTCCGTTTGGAAGGGCGCCGGGCACTCGTAACGGGTGCGTCGCGCGGCATCGGCTTTGCTTGCGCCGCAGCCTTGGCGCAGGCCGGAGCGCATGTCGTTTTGGCGGCGCGCGAGGCGAGGCAGCTTGAAGAAAGCGTGTTTGCCATCAGGGCCGACGGCGGCAGCGCCGAACCCGTCCTCATGGATGTGAGCGATCCCGGGGGCGTTGGTAAAGTCGTTGAAGGGCTCGGAGAGATCGACATCCTCGTGAACAATGCCGGGATCGCCCGGCATGCACCGATGATTGAAACGTCGGTCGGGGACTTCGATGCTGTGGTCGATGTCAACTTGCGCGGGGCGTACTTCGTTTCGCAGGCTGTTGCGCGCGGGATGGTGGCGCGCGGCAAGGGGGGCGTCATCCTCTCGATATCATCACAGATGGGCCACGTCGGTGGAGTGGATCGCTCGGTCTATGCCGCAACCAAGCATGCGATCGAGGGCATGACCAAGTCCGCGGCAATCGAGCTCGGTCCCCACGGCATTCGCGTCAACACGATATGCCCGACCTTCATCCGGACGCCGCTCACCGAAAAGACGTTCAGCGATGCAGGAAAGTCCGATTGGATCGCGTCGAAGATCAAGCTTGGGCGGATCGCGGAGCTTGAGGATGTCATGGGAGCTGTCGTCTTTCTGGCGAGCGATGCGGCGGCGATGATCACTGGCGCTTCGCTTCTCGTCGACGGCGGCTGGACCGCGGGATGAACTCAGACATGAAAAGAGGTGGAATATGACACTCAAAGGATTTGACCCGAAGTTCAAGGATCTGCCCGATTTCATCATCGGGATCACGAAGGAAATTTGGGAAGACCGAGGCATTGCCACGCTGCACCAATATTATGCGGCGGACATGCCGGTGCGCTCGCCGGCATCCATCGTCCTTGGGAACAAGAATGTGATTTCCGCGACGATGGCGACGCTTGCCGAGTTCCCGGACCGGGCACTGCTCGCCGAAGACGTCATCTGGTGCGGTGACGACGAGAACGGGTTTCTGTCCTCCCATCGACTTCTTTCGACCGCAACACACACACGTTCCGGTATGTATGGTGAAGCGACGGGCAAGCGCCTCAAGTACCGGATCATCGCCGACTGCGCAGCGCGCAACAACCAGATTTACGATGAGTGGCTGATCCGAGACCAGGGAGCGATCGTTCGCCAGATGGGATGGGATCCCAAAGCCTTCGCGGCCGATCTTATCGAACGCGAAGGTGGTCCGGAGAATTGTGTGAAGCCCTTCACACCGGCTATCGATGTAGCTGGCGACTACAAGGGGCGCGGCAACGCTCACCCCGTCGGGCAGCGTTACGCCGACATCACCAGCCGTATCATGGGTGCGGACATGGCCGCGATCGCCACCGAGTACGACCGTGCTGTTCAGCTTGAACTTCCCGGCGGCGTAACCGGTCACAGCCATGGCGACGCCGATCAGTTCTGGATGGGCCTGAGAGCGGCGTTCCCGAATGCCAGATTCGAGATCCACCATCAGATCGGCCGTGATGATCCGGAATTTTCACCGCGCGCTGCCCTTCGCTGGTCGTTGACGGGCAAGCATGAGGGGTGGGGTGCGTTCGGCGCACCGACCGGCGCCGACGTCCATGTCATGGGCATGAGCCACGCCGAATTCGGACCCTGGGGCTTGCGACGGGAATACGTGCTTTTCGATGAAACGGCGATCTGGAAGCAGATTGTTCTCAAGACGGGATGAGGGAAATGACACCTGAGCAAATGGAAGAGCGTATCGTCCGTTACGGCGACTTGAAGCCCTGCAAGACCGCCTTCATCGATGCCCACACGCCGGGCTCGAACCAAAAGGAGAATTTCACCATCATCGGTGGCGGCGTCTCGGAAAGTGCTGATCAGCATGTTCATATCAAGGACACGCCAGGCTTTAACATCGGGGCCGCGGGTCAGCCGCCGAAATGCAGAAACTCGCTGCATTCCCACCGTACGGCGGAAGTGTTCTACGTTCACAAGGGACGGTGGCGCTTCTTTTGGGGCCGCCACGGAACCGCTGGTGAGGTGATCCTGGAAGAGGGCGACATCTTCGACATTCCGACAGGCATCTTCCGTGGATTTGAGAATATCGGTACGGATTACGGGATCATCATGGCAATCTTGGGCGGTGATGACGCTGGCGGGGGGGTGATCTGGGCACCCCAGGTGATCGAGGACGCAAGAGACCATGGCTTGATTCTTGCCGAAACCGGCAAGCTTTACGACACCAAGAAGGGCCAGGCGTTGCCAGAAGGGGTGGGGCCCATGCCACTCCTGACGGAAGAGCAACTGAAGGCGTTTCCGGAAACCCCGGTCCGCGAGGTCGTCCCAGCGTTCGTCGGGCGCTACAATGACATGATGGCACTGGCATCACGTTCTCCTGCCAGGGTCATCGGGACGGAAGCGGAGGCTCTTATCCGGGATCGTACCGGCTTTGAAGTTGAGTTTCTGGGACGCAACTCGATTTCTGCGCAGCCCTATAGCGTCGACCGTCATGAAGTCCTTCTCGTCCATAAGGGACACTGGCGGCTGACATGGTCGGGCGGTGAGAAGATTCTCGCGCCGGGGGACACGTGCGCAGTCCCGCCCGGACTTGAACACTCGCTCGCGCCGAGCATGACCGGGGAGGCCGCACTCTTCCGCGTGCGAGACACGGACGACGCAGCCGGCCCGACAAGGGTCTAGTATGCGCAAGGCTCTGGTCCTTTTGCCAGGCATGATGTGCGACCGGCGTCTGTTCGAGCCGCAGGTCACACATCTTGACGATATTGCCGACATCTTCGTCGGCGATATCACCAGGCACCGATCCATTCGTAGTATCGCGGCTGCCTTGCTGGAAGAAATCCCGTTTGATCGGTTTGCGCTTTGCGGCCTGTCGATGGGCGGCATCGTCGCAATGGAAATCATGCGACAGGCTCCGCTGCGCGTCATTGGGGCTGCGTTGCTAGATACTACGCCTCTTGCAGACGCCGATGGACGAGCAGAAATACGAAACCGGCAAATTGAACGCGCCCAAAAAGGCGAGCTTCGACGTCTTTTTATCGAAGAACTACTGCCGCATTACCTCGCTGGGGGAAATGCTGGCGACGGGCGCCTTCGCCAGGTCCTGATCGACATGGCTGTCGAACTTGGTCCCGACGTTTTCGAGAACCAGTCCATAGCGCTGCGAGATCGTGCCAACAATGAAAGCGCACTTGCCGACTATGGCGGCTCCGTCCTCGTTTTATGCGGTGAGGAGGACGCCATGTGTCCGCCGGCTCGGCACGAGCTCATCGCTTCCCACAACCCGCGTAGCCAATTGGTGACGCTCGCTGGCGTCGGACACATATCGACCTTGGAAGCGCCGCATGCAGTCAATCGAGCCCTTGAGCGTTGGCTTGCTGACACCCCGAAATGAAGGAGACTTTGATGTCGCACACAACACTTGAAGCCGAGCTTCTGTCGCTCCTCAAGAGCGTTGACACGCCGACGGTCTGCAACGCCATCGAGGTTGCTCAACGGAAGCGCGGCTTCCAGGGCTTTACCCGAAAAACTGTGCAGGTTGCTGACCCAAATCTTGCCCCGGTGGTCGGATTCGCCCGCACTGCGAGAATCTCGGCCGTGGCCCCGCCCACCGAAGCACCTGACGTAATCAAGAAGCGTCGTATGGACTACTATCGCTATATGGCATCCGGCGCCAAACCGACGGTCGCTGTCATCGAAGATGCCGATGACCCGCATTGCATCGGAGCCTTCTGGGGCGAGGTGAACACGACCATCCACTCCGCCCTTGGCGTTGGCGGCGTGTTGACCAATGGAGTAATGCGCGATCTCGGCGATCTGGCTCCCGGTTTCCAAGTTATCGCAGGCTCCGTTGGACCCAGTCATGGTTTCGTGCATGTGCTCGACCTCGACGGCCCGGTCAGCGTATTCGGTTTGAGGGTTCTTCCCGGAGATCTCATCCACGCCGACCGGCACGGAGCAGTTGTCATACCCAATGAGGTCATTTCGCTTCTATCGGGCGCAATTGCAAAACTGCAGGCCAGCGAGAAGGTCATTCTCCAGCCGGCGCGGGAGCCGGGCTTTACGATCGAGCGCTTCGAAGAAGTGTGGCGGGCATTCGAAGCAGCTCGGGTATAGAGGCAATCTTGATTGTCGACCACGACTTCCGTCGTCCTTCGTAAGCTCGCAAACAACTTGATCTTTCATGGGCGCGGCAGGCGGCGACGTTACCGTCTGGCGGTGATTGACGATTCAGAGGGAGTGAGAAATGCACCGCTTGGACGCGGCGAGCGCCGATGTGAAGGTGAGCCGACGAGACGCGGTCGTGAGCCCTGCGGATGGTCCGAAGTTACGGGTCGGGTTCGTCTTGGCAAAGAAGTTCACATTATCGGCGTTTGCCCTGTTCGCCGACACGCTTCGTTTGGCAGGTGACGAGGGTGACCGGTCGCGAAGAATGCACTGTGACTGGGACATTCTTAGCAACTGCCGGAACAGCATAAGGTCGAGTTGTGGGATTCAGGTGGTCCCCACTGCTCTTTTCACTGATCCCACCAAGTACGACTATATCGCCGTTGTCGGTGGTCTGTTGGACGTCGAGCAACCGCTCGCTCCCGAGGCGCTTGTCTATCTGCACAAAGCATCCAGGGCAGGCGTCGGGTTGATCGGTCTTTGCACGGGAAGCTTCATCCTCGCAGACGAGGGCCATCTGAAGGGGCATCTCGCCTGCGTCAGCTGGCTACACCACCGCGAGTTCCGTGATCGCTTCCCCCGCCAGACCGTGGCTTTAAATCAGATCTTCCGGCTGGACCGGAAGCGCGCAACCTGTGCTGGCGGCAGCGCGGTTGCGGACCTGGCGGCGGCCATCGTGCACAGGCACATCGGCGAGGCGGCGGAGCGAAATGCGCTTGAAATTCTGCAAATCAACGCTCGCCGAAATGCAGAGGCCGCCCAAGCGCGCATACCGCTGACATTTGAAACGAAGGAGCGGCGTGTCCGCAACGCGCTGCTGCTTATGGAGCAGCATATTGAAGACTGGCTTCCGATAACTGCGATCGCATCGCTCATTGGTGTCTCGCGGCGCCAGTTGGAACGACTCTTTCACGCCGAAGTCGATATGTCCCCCAACGTGGCCTATGTCAAAATTCGGATGGATGCCGCGATGAAGATGATCGTGAACACGTCAAGCCCGATTATTCAAGTTGCGCTTGCCTGCGGCTTTGAAAGTGATTCCCACTTTACGCGCCGCTTTCGCTGCCATTTTGGGAAAACACCGTCAGCTATTCGTCAGGGAATTGGGCGGTGAATTTCGTTGTGACAGTTTCGGACAATGCGTGATGGACAATGCGATCGGTATCGCGCTGGCCGTCAGCTCCTTCATCATTTCATCACGCAGTCCCTGTTCCTGCTACGTCGAGACTCCACGTTTCACCGTTCGCAGCGATACTGTTGTTTGTCATTCAGCTGCATCACATTGACGCTTCGTGAAGGAGATTTGTACATCAAGGACCTTCTCCGCCGCCGTCAGGAGGTCCCGACAAGTCTTTCTCGGCGCCCGAAGGAAAGCAGTTCGCGCGTATAGGGATCGGCCGGGGCAGCGATGACTTCTTTGGTTTTTCCGAACTCGATGACGTCACCGCGTCGCATGACCAGGAGCGTGTCGGAGACATGCGCGACGACCTTCAGGTTATGGGTGACGAACAGCATCGACAGCCCGCGGCTTTCTTTCAGGTCCGAAAGCAGGTTAAGGATCTGCGCCTGTACCGAGACGTCGAGCGCCGATGTCGGTTCGTCGAGAATGAGGAGGCTCGGCTCCAGAGCCAGTGCGCGGGCAATCGCCACGCGCTGTGCCTGCCCACCGGAGAGTTCGCCTGCGCGGCGATCGAGAAAATCGGCCGGCAGCCCGCAGTCGGACAAAAGACCTGCGGCCTTGTCGCGCATCGCGGCGTCTTGGCAGCCGCCTTGCGCCAGGATCGGCTCGGCGAGGATCTCGGCGATCGTCAATCTCGGGCTCAGCGACAGGAACGGGTTTTGCAGCACGACGCCGATCTTCTGGCGTTCCCGGCGCAGCGCGCTGCCGTTCAGCGCCAGCCAGTCCTGCCCTTCAAGCCGGATCTGTCCGCTTTCCACCGGAAGGAGCCGAAGGATGGCGCGCAGGAGGCTCGTCTTGCCGGATCCGCTTTCGCCGACGATGCCGAGGGTCTCGCCTCTGGCCAAACGGAAGCTCGCACCGTTGACCGCGGGTTTCGGCCGTGCCGCAAAGAGACCGGCGCGGTAGCGGATGACGAGGTTGTCGACGTCGAGTATCGGGGCCGTGGTCATGCAGCGTCCTCCGGCAGATGGCATAGCCAGCGATGTGCGGCGCGGTTGCGCTCCGGCGGCGGGGTAACGGCGCACTCTTGGAGTGCTTGGGGACAGCGCGAGGCAAAGGCACAGCCGGCTATCACTGAGCGCGGTGGCGGTATCGAGCCCTCGATGGCGGCAAGCCGTGCGCCAAGCGGCGCGGCGTCGGGAAGTGCTGCGAGCAGGGCGCGGGTGTAAGGGTGCCCGGGACTTTGCAGCACGGCGCCGACCGGGCCGGTCTCGACGGAGCGACCTGCATAGAGCACGGTGGCGCGATCGCAGGCCTCTGCAATGACGTCCATGTCGTGGGTGATCATCAACACGGTGAGCCCGCGCTCCGTGACCAGCTTGCGTAGCAGTGCCAAGACTTGCGCGCCGACCGAGACGTCGAGCGCGGTGGTCGGCTCGTCGGCAATGAGGAAGTCGGCGCCGGTCGCCAGCGCCTGGGCGATGACCACACGCTGCTGCATGCCGCCCGAAAGCTGGTGTGGATAGCTGCGGAGCACTCTCTCCGGGTCGGGCAGCCCGGTTGCGGCCAGAAGTTCAATCGCCTCGGCGCGCCGGTTCCGATGCGGCAGGTCGCGATGGGCGCGGATCACGTCGTCCATCTGCCTGGCGATGCTGAGCACGGGATTGAGGGCGGCAGCGGGATCCTGCGCGATCATGCCGATGCGCCGACCACGCAGGTGCGCGGCCCGCTCGCGAAGGTCCTCGCCATCGAAATGGAACCGGTCGGCAACGATGCGGGCACCCTTCGGTGCAAGACCGAGTACGGCCATCCCGGTCATGGTCTTGCCGCAGCCGGACTCGCCGATAACGCCGTGGATCTCGCCGCGCTCGATCTCGAGGCTGACGGCACGCACCGCGTGAACGTCACCATCTAACGTCGGGATGCTGACCGAAAGATTGCGGATATCAAGCAGAGGCACGGCCAGTTCCTCCCTTGCGATCACGCAACGCATCGCCGAGCACGCTGAAGGCGAGCGCGATGGCGAAGATGGTCAGCCCCGGCATCGCCGAATACCACCAGCGTGCAGGGAAGAACTTTCGTCCCGCGTCGACCATCTGGCCCCAGTCGGCAGTCGGCGGCAGCACGCCAAGGCCGAGGAAGGAGAGGGCGGCGGCGGTCAGAAGTGCCGGCCCCACATCGAGCGCTGCCTGCACCGTCAGCGGCCTGCCGGTCGCCGGCAGGATGTGGCGCAGGATGATGCGCCAATGCGAGACGCCGGAGAGCTGTGCCGCTTCGACATAGGGCTGGCCACGCAATACCAGCACCTCCGCGCGGGCGAGCCGCGCATACCAGGGCCACCAGGTGACGGCGACGGCGATGACGCTGTTGAGAAACCCCGGTCCGAGGGCTGCGGCCATTAGCACGGCCAGCAAAAGCGCCGGGAAGGCGAGGAAGACGTCGGTGCCGCGCATCAGCGCTTCATCGATCCAGCCGCCGAAGTAACCGGCGGCAAGGCCGATCGGCAGCCCGATCAGCAACGAGAAGGCGACGATCAGCATGCCGTTCGTCAGGGATACCCGCGTCCCGTAGACAATGCGGCTCAGAATGTCCCGGCCGAGATGATCGGTCCCCAACCAGTAGTCCGCAGAGGGCGGTGAGAGCTTGGCGGCGACGTTGGGCCCGCCGGCCCCCTGCAGGGGATAGGGCGCGATCCACGGCGCAAGAAGCGCAACGAGCACGAAGACGAGGATGATAATGAGGGCGACGGTGCCCGGCCAGCCGAGGCGTTGGACAAGCTTTTTCATGACAGCGCCACCCGCGGGTCGACTAGGGCCTGAGTGATGTCGATCAAGAGGTTCATCACGACGTAGCAGATGGTCACGACCATGGTGACCGCAGCGATGACCGGAAAGTCCTTGGCAAGGATCGCTTCGGAGACGTAACGGCCAAGACCCGGCCAGGCAAAGATGATCTCGATGAGGACCGCGCCGGTCAGGGCATAGGCGAATGAGAGGCCGATCACCGTCAGCGCGGGCCCCATGGCATTGGGCAGCGCGTGACCGAAGAGGATGCGTGGTTCGGAAAGCCCAAGTGCGCGGGCAGCAACGATATGCCGGCGCTCGAGGATTTCGATCATCGCCGAGCGGGTCAGACGCATGGCGACGCCGGCAGGATAGGACGCGAGTGTCAATGCCGGCAGGATCAGGTGTGTCAGCGCGTCGCCGAAGGCTTCAAGACGGCCGGCGATGAGCGCGTCGATCAGGTTGAAACCGGTCACCATCGGCAGCGGCGCCGAGATCGCGATTTCTCTCGAAAGTCGCCCGGAGAGCGGGAGGATGCCCAGCCATTGCGCAAAGATGAGCTGCAGAATCATCGCCAGGAAGAAGGTCGGCATTGCGACGGCAGCGATCGAGCCGAAACTGCAGAGCCGGTCTGCCCAGCCGCCTTGCCGCGCTGCAGCGATGACGCCGAACGGAATGCCGATCAGGAGCGCAAGGCCGGTCGAAAAGATGGCGAGCTCCAGCGTGGCCGGAAGATAGGCCCTCAGATCCTCCGCGATGAGACGCCTGGATTTGTAGGAAATGCCGAAATCGGCGGATGCCATGGCGCCGGCGAACGTCGCGAAACGGGCCGGCAGAGGCGCGTCCAGATTGAGTTCCTGGCGCGCCTTTTCGATTTGCTCGGCCGTGGGACGCGGGCCCGCATAGAGCGCTGCGGGGTCCGACGGAACGACCTGTGCCACCACGAAGACCAGGAAGGTCACGCCCACCAGCACGAAGGCGGAGAGAAACGTGCGGCGCAGGATGTAGCGTAGAAGTTCCATCAGACCCCCCGCGTGCCCTACCGGCTCAGATCGTTGACGAAGGCGATGTGACCGTAGGCGGGATTGTCGGCGTAGCCTTTGATGTCAGCGCGGATGATATGGACGTTCGGCTGGTCGAGCATGAAGATGGCCGCCGCATCCTCGATGACCTTGCGCTGCGCCTCGATAAACAGCGCCTCGGCGCGCGGGCGGTCCGTTCCTGAGAGCTTGGCCGCTTCATCGATCTTCTTGTCCACCTCGGCGTTGGAATAATAACCGAGATTGAAGTTCGGCTTCTCTTCGCTGTGGAACAGGTTGAAGAGGTAGTCGTAGGGGGTGACGAAGGTCGGCCACCAGAACATGACGAAAATGTCCTGCGCCGCCTCGGGGTTGGACTTGCCGAGCTGCCACTGCGCTTCCCATGCCATCGGCTGCAGTTTCAGCGTGATGCCGAGCGTCTCCAGATTGGCTTTCCAGAGCTCGCCGGCGACCGCCTCGATCGCCTGGGAGGTGGAATAGGTCATGGTCAGTTCGAGACCTGGCTCGATGCCTTCCTCGGCAAGCAATGCCTTGGCTGCTTCCAGATCGGTCTTCGGGATCGGCGCGTTGGCATCGTGGCCCCAGATACCGGCCGGGACGACACCCTTGGCGCGGGTGCCAAACCCGCTCGTGCCCGCGGAGATCACGTCGTCATAGGGAAAGGCAAGCGACAGGGCCTGACGCACCTTGACCTTGTCGAGCGGCGCACGCTTGACGTTGTAGAGGCCGAAGAGCGTCTCGAAGGAAGGGTTGACGACCACGTTCAGGTCGGGATTGGACTTCAACGCCTCCAGATTTTCGTAAGGGAGGCTGTAGGTCCAGTCGGCCTGGCCGCTCTCGATCATGTTTTGAGCGAGCGTCGCATCCTCGACAATTTCGAACGAGATCGTCTGGAAAGCGCCGTCCGGCACCTTGCCCCAATAGCCTTCGACGCGGTCGAGAACCGCGCGCTGGCCGGGCTCGTAGCGCGAAATCTTGAACGCCCCGGTCCCTGCATCGTTGCCGGTGTTGAACCAGGACGCTTCCTTGTCATGCGAAGAAGGAGCGTAGATCCAGGCGGCAAAGCCGGCCGACGCGATGAGGTCGAGTGGCTGCGGCTCGGAGAGCAGGAAGACCACCTTCAGTGGTTCCGGTGTTTCGATGGAGGCAACCGGCCCCCAGATGAAGGACGCGCCACCACCGATCTTCTTGGTCCGCTCGATAGAGCCCTTGACTGCCTGTGAAGTCAGCGGGCTGCCGTCATGGAACTTTACGCCATCACGCAGGGTGAACGTCCAGGTCTTGCCGTCGGCGCTTACCTCCCAGGAGGTGGCGAGCAGGGGCTCGATTTTGGCTTCGGCCTTGTCCGTCGCGGGAATGTAGCGCGTCAGTCCTTCGTAGACATTGGCAAGCACCGCGCCGTCGTTGGAAAACGAGGTAGCCGGGTCAAGGTCCGGAAAGCTCGTCGGATAGGCAAGCGTGAAGATGCTGCTGGTACCCTCGGCCATCGCGAAATTCCAATGCGATGCGGCGGCTGTGGCGAGAGCGGTGAGGGCGGCGGTTTTCAAGAAATTGCGGCGGTTCATGTCGGGCTCCCAATCGAGTTCTGGAGGGGGCGGACGCTTAGGCGTCTTCTTTGTAATGGGGTACGGCAGGCGCATCCGCGGACACGCCCATCGGGACGAAGTCGAAATCGTAACCAAAGGCGCGCGGGCCGACGGAGGCGAGCGCGATCTCGCTGCGCAGCAGCACGGGTGCAGGCATCGACAACACGTCGATGCGCAGGCCGTAGCGCAGCTCTTCCGTGCCGATCGCCCGGCCGGTTTCCGAATCCACGATGCAGATCAGGTCCGGCACCATGGTGATGATCTCTTCGCCTTCACGCGCGATCAGATATTCGTTCTGGATGTCGACCGTCAGCGTGCGGCCAGCATCCGCATCCAGTCCGGCAACAGTAAGCTTGCCGCGGGTGAAGCCCGCCATGACACGGCGGCTGATATCGGTCACCTTGCCGCGCATCAACCGCACACCACCGGACTGCTTCAGGATGGCCTCGACCGGGTCCTCCTTGCCCGCGCGCGCGTTCATCACGGCATCCCCGAGGCTCCAGGCCTGACTGGTGGTGTGGGGCACGCCGAAACGGCGGACGAAATCACCCGACATCGGCGCAGTCGTCATCAGCGCCGTGCATCCCATGGCGATGGTGCTGGCGCGCAGCAGCTTCTCCAGCATCTTCGGCGTCGTCGCGTCGGTGACGACGAGCACGTTGCCGTCCGCGTCCGCAAGGGCCGCCGGCTGCACGGCCTGGCCGTGGATAAAAAAGGTCGTCATCTGCACTTCCGGGAAGGCCCGACCCATGCCGTCCGCATCGACGACAGGCAGGTCGACCATGGCCGCCGTCAGCATCGGCGCGATACCGTTGCCGCCACCGACTTCGTCACCGAGCACCGCATCGACCTTGCGGCCGAGATGCCGTTCGAGCGCGTTCAACAGCCGGACGCCCTCGCTGCCCTCGGGGATCTTTTCGATACCCACGGTCGGCGCGCCGATGCCGCCGATACCCAGGATCTGGGCATCCGGCGCCATGTCGGCCGGACGCACCATGCGAATGCGCTTGCCTTCGCGCAGGAGCGCCTTGGCGCGCAGCAGGCCATGGTAGGTGCTGCCGCCGCCGCCGGTTCCCAGAATGCCGCAGCCGATGGCGATGCGATCGATATCCGCTTCGCTGAGCGTCCAGTACTTCATGCCCGCAACTCCCCAATCACTTTCGCGGCGACGCGAACGGCATTGCCGGGCAGGTAAGCCAGCGGCGTTTCTTCGATTTCGGCAAGGGTGGTCGTCTCGGCATCCGCGCCGGCTTCGACGGCGCGCGCCCGTGCCTCGGCGACGATGGATTCCAGTGCGCGTTCCCGGGTGGTGCCTTCCAGCGAAACCACGCTGTCCACCTCGCCGGAGACCTGCGCAATTGCCGCGCCGATGGCGTTGGCCGAGCCGAAATGATCCGGCTTCAGCGAAACGGAGGTTCCCTCCAGCAGCCCCTCGACCAGAACCGAGCCGCCGCCGACAAGAATGGCGGGGATCGGATCGGCGCTCGGCTTCATGCGGTCGAGCACCGTTTCGATGCTGGCCTTCATCTGTGCCAGCATCTGCTGTGCAAATTCCGGCGTGATGCGGCTGAGACGGTCGCGCTCGCCAAGGTCGACGAGGCCGGCTGAGACGGCGATGTCGGTGGCCGTCAGTGTGTCCCCCCCGAAGCAGAGAGCTTTCTCCGGTAGGCGAAAACCGACCGAATCCGGGCCGATCGTCGAAGACGAACCGGGGCGCACGATGCTGCCGCCGCCAAGCCCGAAAGAGTAGACGTCCGGCACACGGAAATTGGTCGGCACGCCGCCGATCTCCGCGCCCTCGCTGCGGGTGCGCGGGAAACCGGCGACCAGCATGCCGATATCCGTGGTGGTGCCGCCGATGTCGATGACCGCGGCGTCGGAGAGCCCGGTCAGAAAGGCCGCGCCGCGCATGGAGTTGGTCGGTCCGGACGCGATCGTGAAGACCGGATAACGTTCGGCGAACTCGGCCGCCATCAGCGTGCCGTCGTTCTGCGTCAGGTAAAGCGGGCAGGTGAGGCCGAGGGCGGCGAAAGCCGCTCGGAAGGCGCCGACCGTATCGCGACCAAGCGTGTGGAGGCTGGCATTAAGGATCGTGGCATTTTCGCGAGGCAGGAGGCCGGTGCGGCCGACGCGGTGCGACAGGCTGATGGCAGCGCCCGGCATTTCCTCGGCAACGATTTCCGCCGCGTCGTTTTCCATTTTCGGGTCGACCAGGGCAAAGACCGAGCAGATCGCGACGGCGGAGATGCCGCGCGCCCGCCAGTCCCGGCATGCTGCGCGGATCGCCACGTCGTCGAGCGGGGCAATCTCCGAGCCGTCATAATTGACGCCACCGCCGACCAGAGCGGCACCACCGTCGACGATGGGGCGGAGCGTATCCGGCCAGTCGATCATCGGTGGCAGTGAGCGCGTCGCCGCACCGCAAAGGCGCAGAATGCCAACCTTCTCAAGATGCCGACCCTCGACGATGGCGTTGAGGAAGTGTGTGGTGCCGATCATCACACCATTGACCGCGCCGGCGGAAACGCCCGCTTCGGCGAGCACTGTGCGGATCGCCGCGCTGACGCCCGATGTCACGTCCGCGGTGGTCGAGGACTTTACTGTGGCCAGGACCTCGGTGCCGCGCAGCAGCGCCGCATCCGTATTGGTGCCGCCGACATCCACTCCGATACGAAGCATGGTTTATCCCTTTTTCTTGCCGCCGAGGTCCGTACCGCGGCTTATCGCGGTCGTCCTCGTGCCGAATACCTTGTAGAGGCGCAGCACGACCGAGCTGTTGACGCGCCTGATGCCAGGCAGTTTGCCCAGTTCCTGATCGATGAATTCAAGCAATGCCGCGTGGTCGGCGACGAAGAGCGAAGCACTGAGGTTCGCCGTGCCGCTCGTGGCGGCGAGGTAGCCAATCTCGTCATACTCGGCGAGAAGGATCGCAACGTCTTCCTGTTTGCCGGGCTCGACCTCGATCAGAAGTTCGACCTGGACATCCCGTCCAAGCGCCACCGGATCGGGAATGGCTCCGATGACGATCATCTTGGCCTGCAGAAGGCCGGCGATACGGTTGCGGACCGTGCGCTCCGAGACGCTGCCGATCCGGCCGGCGATCTCGGCCGCCGAGAGGCGCCCGTCTTCGGAGAGATAACGGATAATCTCGCGGTCCAGATCATCGACGAGGTAGCGTTGGGTCATCACCGTTTCCATTTCGGCCTTGATAGGTAGAGTAAATTTCCGAAACGGTATTGTGTCAAGAATATTCCAGTCGATACCGTCGAATCTTTCCAAAAATATCCTGATTTAGGCGATATCCATGCGGAGTATTGCCGAATCGGCATCTGCAACGGCTTGCCGTCCCTGCCGGTGGCCACAGTTTCAGCCAGCCTTGGCATCGCCGTTTTCCGGAACGGGCGAGGCTCCGCCGAGCCTCAGCTTCGAGCGCTGCGTCCGGATCAGGGCCGGGGCTTCATTCTCTGGAAAAGCTGCATGCCAGGACTGGGCTCAGATCCGTGACGGCGAACGGCGGCATTAGCGAGCCCCCATGCGACCTGATTGATTTCGAGCGCCAACGGGTAAAGTCACCCGGAAGGGGGACTGTCGACGGCCAACAAGAGCACGATAGTTAACCCGGTCACTGGCTAACGGCGGTGGCATGAAGGAACCATGGGCACGACGCCCAGATCGGTAAAGGTGTCTCGACGTTGAACGCGAGCGACAGGGATCACTGAAGCCGGCGCGGTTTCAGCCACGTCGGAAGATGCCGACCGTCCAGACCCCTGTCTCGCTGGTGCCTTTATTCTCAAGTTTTTCAAACGTTCTAGAAATTGATCGATCGAGGTTGGTAAATGATAACGCGTAGACAAGCGATGGGGTTGGGCGCGATGGCAGGCTTGGGATGGTTTGCAAAATCGGCAGCTGCCGGTGAGACGGCAGGTTCCGCAGGCTACTACTATCCCGAGGAGTCGGCGCCTCATGAGCGGACCTTTATGCAATGGCCTGTGAGCTCCGCCGTGTACGACGACACGCGCGTCCTTGCGGAAACGCAACGTTGCATCGCCAGGATCGCCAACGCGATCTCCGAGTTCGAGCCTGTAGTCATGCTGATGGACCAGCGACATCAGTCGAATGCGCGTAAGCTTCTGGGTCAATCCGTCGAGATCTGGAACATTCCGACTGAAGATCTCTGGTGCCGCGACTCAGGGCCGTCCTTCGTGGTCAACGGCAAAGGCGGATTGGCGATCACCCAGTTCAATTTCAACGGCTGGGGCGGCAAGCAGGTCCATCGCAATGACGGAAAGATCGCGGCCCGCGTTGCCGAGCATCTTGGATTGCGACAGTTCGACAACGGGCTGGTGGGTGAGGCCGGCGGTGTCGAAACAGACGGTCGCGGGACGCTGATCGCGCACGAGAGCAGCTGGATCAACCGCAACCGGAACAAAGGCTCGAGACAAGAGATCGAGGCGATGCTGCTTGAGGCGATGGGAGCCGACAAGATCATCTGGGCCCCCGGCATCAAGGGAGCCGACATTACCGACTATCACATCGACGCGCTTGCCCGGTTTACCGGGCCCGGTGTCGTTCTGATCCAGATGGGAGAAGAGGTCGATCCAGATGATCCCTGGTCCGCAGCGGCCTTCGAGACTCACGACCGCCTGGCCGCGGCCACGGATGCAGACGGCAAGCGGCTGAAACTGGTGGTCCTGCCCGATCCGCTCGATGTTCGCGTGAAGAGCGCCGATTTCGTGTCCTCCTATGTCAACTATTACGTCTGCAATGGCGGCGTGATTGCCGCTCAGTTCGGCGATCACGCCGCGGACGCAGAAGCCGCCGCGGCTCTCGCCGAGCTTTACCCGGGTCGAGAGATCGTCACGCTTGATATCGACGCCCTTGGTCGACTTGGGGGTGGGATCCATTGTGCGACGCACGAGCAACCGAAGGTTTGATAGCTGCGAAGGGTGGTCGCATTCGTGGATCGCGACCACCCGCGGCAGAGCTCGAGTCGACACGTTCTGGCACGAAATCTGCAAAATGCCCCGATGTTGAGCGGTGTGTCCCGCGTCCAGGCGATCAGGCGGGGGATGAGCAAGCGGCGCTGCAGGGCAATCGATGGGCGCGCTACGTTTTTTCCATTCCAAAGCGCCTGATCGTGATGCGGGCTCCATGGGGGAAGTCGGGAACCTTTGGTTCCGGTTCTCATTTTGGAACAGTATCAAAGAAGGAGCGAACGATGGCACGCCCCTCGAATGCACGTTGCATCGACCAATATCCGAGCTTCTTTGCCGCCCAATTTGAGGAACGGGTGCATTAGATGCTGCGGGGGCATTGCCGTTTATCGCCACGGTGGACGGATGTCAGATGAATTGGATGCGACGGTCAAGGGGCTGCGACGGATGGCGATTGCCGTGCTCTGCACGTGCTGTGGCGCCTGCACCGCCGCGCATGCGACGACCATGGATGGTCGCAACGTCTATACTTCCGAAAAGATGTACCGCACGCATGCAAATGCCCAATTCGTGCCCGGCAAGAAGCCGACGGTCAAGCGTGGCGGCCAATACGTCGTCGGCAAGCCTTATGTGGTGAAGGGCAAGCGTTATTTCCCGAAGGAAGACCCGAGTTACGATCGGAGCGGTATCGCCTCTTGGTACGGCTCGGCGTTTGAGGGGCGACGGACAGCAAACGGCGAAACCTACGATTCGGACCATCTTTCTGCCGCGCATGCGACCCTTCCTCTACCCAGCTATGTGCGCGTGACCAACCTTGAAAATGGCTCGTCGGTCATCGTGCGCGTCAACGATCGTGGTCCCTATCACAATGGCCGCCTCATCGACCTTTCCAGCAAGGCAGCAGACATGCTCGATCTGAAACACCGGGGAATTGCCTCCGTCCGGGTCCAATATGTTGGCCGCCCCGGTTTGGGTGGAAATGATATGGCCTTTCTCTTGGCCTCGCATGTCAAGAAGGGGCGAAACACACCCATCTTCGATCGGAAGGCACAGGTCACAACTGACGCGCAGGTCGCTTCAAGGCAGGCGACAAACAACCATTGGTCAAGCAATAATCAGCCCCTTGGTTCAAGGCACTGGGCGTTTGCCGGCAGGGTCAGGGACGCTTCATACCACGCTCCGCCGGGCGCTTCTGACACGATCAAGACACTTGCGCGGCGCGTGCAGCGTGAGGATGAAAGCATGACCATCAAGGCGTCACTCGCTTATGCCGCGATCATTCCGACTGACCTGCGCGCGCCTGAGGAAAGGCGCGGCGGACGTGTCGATCGCGTTCACATGCCTGCGGTTGTCCTGATGCGGGCGCAGCCCGCCCGAGGATGTCAATCAGTGCCAAATGATGGCGATGGGAGATGTGGTCTCCAGACCAGTTCGCTATTGGCATTCGATCGCGAGAGACGCGCGACCGGCGCGATTGGAGCGCGCCGACATCTCCAAGGCCGCGGTCGCAGGCGGTGGGGATTTCCTTGGTCATCGACCTAGGGTCAACTTCCTCGCGAAGCGGCCCCGTGACGGGGCCGCGTTTGACTTCCGGCTGCTTACAGGGGGCGCCCTGCAGCCACCAGGCTCCAATTAGAGCCGATAGCGGCGGCGTTCCTTTTCGATCTCGTCGGCCGTATAGGGATCGAGCGTTTCGTCGAAGCGTGTCCAGCCCTGCTCGGCATAGGCGGCGCGGCGCTCCTCCGGGTCAACCCAGCTGCCTCGGCGCAAAATGGCCTGAGCATCCGCGTAGAGACTTTCATCCACACGGGCCGTCACGACAGCGCCACCGCGGCGAACGCCCTCTGCATAGACGTTGGCATGTTCCTCGGGAACGCCTGATTCCGTCATCGCACCGATGATCCCGCCGGCGGCGCCACCTGCCACCGCACCGGCGGCCGCGCCTGCTGCCGTGGCGGCGAGCCAACCGGCTGCCACCACAGGCCCGACGCCCGGAATGGCCATGACGCCGAGTCCGGTCAAAAGACCCCCAATGCCACCGATTGCAGCGCCGACACCGGCGCCCGTACCTGCCCCTCCCGTGGCGTTGCCTTCAGTCGCGCTGCCGTAACGGTCGCCAATATTGTTGGATACGATGCTAATGTCGTCCGACGGAACGCCTCGATCTTCGAGTGCTGTGACTGCAGCGCGAGCGTCGGCATAGTCGTCAAATAGTCCAGTAACGCTTTTCATCGTGGATCTCCTTGAGCGCATTAGTTGGCAACGATGTTGCCCTGGTAGTCGAGCGCGACCGCAACCGACTTTCCGTCCTTCATTCCGGTGGCGCGCCAAACGCCTTTGTCGTCGAGCTTCAGACCCGTTACGTCGGTGTAACCAGCCTCAGTCAGGCGGTCTTTGGCCTGTGCTTCGGTAAAGCTGTTGGCGCCGGCGACCGGTGCTGTGAGGTTGGTTGTGTCGGGCGTTGCGACGGCCGGTGTATCACCATCCGTAGTGGCCGGAGGCGTTGCGGTCTGCGCGAAGGCGCCAAAGGTTGTTGCGCCGAGGAATACCGCGGCGAGCAGCACATTTTTCATGATGTTCGGTTCCTTTTCTCAGCCCATGAAAGGCGGTAATCCAACTCGGCCTGCGGTTTTCGGTTCCTGAGTTTTTTGCAAATCAGAGTTCGGTTCCGAGGGTCTTTCTTACCGCCGTCATTTGATGCCCGCGTTACGCACGGGCTACGGAGCGAGGGTTGCTTCCCATGTCCTGGGCAACGACGCTCGCGTTCCGCGAAAGTCGGGGGCAAGCCTTGAATGCTGGTTCAAAGCTGCCCCCGAAGCGCGCTACATGGCATCCATGCCCTTGATTGCATTGTCGAGATGCGACGTGCATTTCTCCATGTCGTTGGCCATCATAGCATCCTTCGCCATGGTCAATTCCTTGGTCGACTCGACCTTCTTTGAGCCATCGGAGATCTGTGCGACTTGCTGTTCGGCCTTGGCGATGGAGGCTTCATCGCAAACGACCTGCTGCTGTGCGAGAGCTGGGGTGGCGAAAGCCGCCATAAGGGCGAGAGTAGCGATCGATTTAAGCATTGGAACTGTTCTCCTTTGGCCGGTACGACACCGGCCTCCACGGTGGAATGAACGGCAAAAACACGGATCTGTTCCCTCGATCGGCTGCCGAAAAGAGAAGTTTTTTCAAGGAACTTCCACCTGTTTGCCGCGTTTGGTTCGCGCGCAGCTTTTGGCCAGGTTCCGTGCGAAAATGCCGAGCGAGGTTGCTGCTGAGCGTGAGCCGGGGCGACGCCGAGGATAGGTTGTGACAGCGTACCGGCTCTCACTTGATGAGACAGCGTCCGGCAAGCGGCACGCTTAACAGAGTGGCGTACCGGCGGGTGCACGGATGAGGGAGGGAGTTTCAGGCATGGAAAGTCGGGCTGGTCAAAAACGATGGATCCGCAACCCTGACAGCAACAACGCGAAGGCGAGTTTTCCTGAACTCTTCTTCGACCTGGTTTTCGTGTTCGGCCTGATCCAGCTCTCTCACACGCTCGCTGATGATTTCACGTCGGCAACGGTCGGGGAAGCGTTTCTGTTGATCCTTGCAATCTGGTGGCTCTGGATCAACACGACATGGGTCACAAACCTGCTGGACCCGGACATCATAGCGGTTCGCTACATGCTCTTTGCGTCGATGTTTGCGAGCATCCTCTTGGCGATCGCGCTTCCGGAAGCGTTCGGTGACCATGCTCTTGCCTTCGCCGCCATCTTTGCTGCCATCCAGCTTGGCCGTTCGGTCTTTGCTTGGCTCGCATTCCGCGGCGAGGACCGGGAAACCGCGATGACCTTTCTTCGCGTAACGCTGTGGGCGGCAGCTGCCGGTGGCCTCTGGATAGCCGGCGCGCTGTTGAGTTTTGAAGCGCGACTCATCGTCTGGGCAGCGGCGATCGTGCTTGAATATGCAGGTCCACTCATTCGCTACAGGGTGCCCGGCCTTGGAGGCGCACCCAGGGAAACGCTCATTTTATCCGGCGAGCACCTCGCCGAACGGTGCGCCCTTTTTGTCATTATCTGTCTTGGCGAAACCATTCTGACAACCGGCCGGAACGCCGTCGAGCACATGGACGCCGATCTGACTTTCGCGGTCTTCTGCAGCGCCTTCGTGAGCACCGTCGCCATGTGGTGGATCTACTTTCACAAAGGGCAGGAAGCCGCGGCCGAGAAGGCGGAAAAGACGTCAAAGCCAGAAGCGGTCGCCCACAATCTTTTCACCTATGGCCATCTGCCGATCGTTGCCGGCATTATCTTGACGGCCGTCGGCCAAGATTTTTCCCTGTCGCATGCCGAAGAGGACGCCACTTTGAAAACCGCGTCTGTCGTCGTCGGCGGTCCTGCTCTTTTTCTCTGCGGCAACATCTGGGTGAAGCTCGCCGCTTCCAACCGATTGCCGCTATCTCACCTGGCTGGCCTTATCGCCCTCGCACTTCTTCTCGCGGTGTTCTCGTTGGTGCCGACCTACACCCTCTGTATTGGCGCGACAGCCAGCCTCCTCATCGCTTCGACATGGGACTATGTGGGAGTTCGCTGGCCGACAAACCGAAAGGCCGGCGAAACCTAGCATCGAAGCCATGACCTAAACGGAACATTCAGGCTTCACTGGCATTCCCTCAAGAGGTCGCAGGCCGTGCCAAGCGGACACGATGGAGATGGAGAACATCAGGATTTTTCCGCTTTCTCCTTTTGGCCAACGCAAGGGCAGCCGAGCTCCTTACCCATCCGGCCTGCGACCGTCTATGAAGCCCGGCTCGCTGCCCGGGCTCTCTGTTAGTCCATGTGCTCCGGCATCTCCTTGAGCTGATCCTTCGTCCAGGTGGTAAGTGCATGGACGTCGCCGTCGTCGTCGCGCATGAAATCCAGATCCGACATCGGTACAGCGACCGGTTTTGCGCCGATGCCCAGGAAACCGCCCACATCGATGATGACGGTGCCGTTCGCGCCATGAATGTGATCGACTGTTCCGACCTTATCATCGTCGGCGCCGTATACGGTTGCTCCCTCCAGGATCGCGGGCGTCAGTTCTGAAGGGGTAAGGCGAACATGATTGCTATGGTTCATCTTCAAGATCTCCTGTTTAGGGTGCACCTCAACAACCAGCACCTGCACAAACGGTTCCGCTGTGCGGCGTTATTTTCGCCCACTGTATCCGCCAATGTCATTTGCGTTTGGCCGACCTGCGCGCCGACCAGCACGCGAAAGCGCAACAGCATCGTCCGGCTCATCCCTCGAAGAATCTCGGAACAAGTGGCGAATTGCGTCGTTCTGGAAGCGTATCTGAAATCAAGGACGGAGAAATCGTCATGGATTGGAACCGCGTCGAAGGCAACTGGAAGCAGATCAAGGGCAAGGTCAAGGAACAGTGGGGAAAGCTCACGGACGATGACCTTGACCAGATCAACGGCAAGCGCGAGCAGCTCGAGGGAAAGATCCAGGAGCGCTACGGCTATGCCAAGGACCAAGCCAAGAAGGACGTCGACGATTGGTACGGAAACCAGCGTTTCCACTAATTGTCCCGCAGCCCTCTCGCCTCGAGGTCGCCGGCAACCGGCGGCCTCACAGTCGCCAGTTTCTCGTCAAGTATCGTTCCTGTTGGTCGATGCGCGGGTGCAGATCAGTCTGCACGCCACACATCTTAGCGGCCGACGGTGGAGCGCCACATCGACGTTCGTGATTTCGCCGTCGATCCCCGCATCACACGGAGTGATCGATGTGGAACGATAACGTCAGCAGCGCATTGTCTGAGGCAGATGCACGTTCAAGGTGGCCGATGAACAATGAGCCGATCACAAAGCCGAATGAACACGCTTGGTGGACCACCCGTCGTGGCGCCTCGGCTGTCGTCGGCACGGCGATCCACGACGGAAGCCTGGTGCGAGACGACATTGCCGCGCAAATGTCGATTACAGATGACGATCGATTGCGCGAAGAGGATCCATTTACGGCGGAGATGATCGGCGATCTCCCCAACCAGGTCATCGTCCATCGGTCTCGTTTCGAAGTCGATCTGAACCGACCGAGGGATGGTGCGATCTATGTAAGGCCCGAGCAGGCGTGGGGCATGCGAATTTGGCGCGAACCTCCCTCCAGCAACTCAATAGACCAAAGCCTCCGAGTGCATGAATCCTACTATTCGATGCTCGAAAGCTATCTGCGGGACATTGAGGCGCAGCATGGTCAGTTTGTTGTCCTTGACGTGCACAGTTACAACCATCGGCGCGACGGGCCGTCAGCTAAACCCAGCCCTGCTGCGGACGCACCTGAGGTCAATATCGGCACTTTCTCGATGGACCGTGATCGCTGGCGTGCCGTTGTCGACGCATTTTCCAGCTACGTGCGAGAGTTCGATTTTCTCGGCCGACGTCTGGATGTCGGTGAGAACATTGCCTTCCAAGGGCGCGGAGAGCAGACGCGCTTCATTCACGAACGTTTTCCCAGCACCGGTTGCGCCCTGGCGATTGAGTTCAAGAAGTTCTTCATGGACGAATGGACCGGTGTTCCGGACCGCAGAGCAGTTGCCGCGCTGCGCAACCTGATCAGCGGCTCGGTGCCGGTTCTGGAAAAGGTTTTGAAGGGGGCGCCATGAGCGCCTTTTCCTCCGTGCACATGGCCAGTCCGGCTGTTGGTGATGTTCTTGCTCTTCTTGAGAAGGGAAAACGCATTCGCCTCGAGTTCGACGGCGGGCGACTGCACATAGATAGACCGCTGCCTTATCTTTGCGTGCATATCGGCACGCCCGACGCTCACCCTGTTGCACGCGAACTGGCCGCTTCACAGGCGTCTTATCTGCTTGCAGAAAAACTTGAGGACGTGATTGGCCTTATCAAGGCGATTGCCGAGGCGATGCGAGTGCAGTTCGGCGCATTTGTCTTGCTCGATGTCGATGAACTTCAACGAGACCGGATGCTCTCTGAAGATGCGCCATACCTGCAGCCGTTTGAAGTGACCATTTCGGCGACACAGGAGCCGCCTGAAAAGAAGGGGGCGGCCGCCTTTGTCGCCGCTGTCGAGGCATTCGAGTATCGGTTCCGCAAGCCGCGGGTCGAGCTCTTCCAAGCGGACGAGGATGCATGTGTTAGACCGGGGCTTTTGTCGCTCAATATACCGCTCCTCACTTTGCGTTTCGCGCCAATTTACCGCGTGCCCTCATCCGAGGACATTTATCCGGAACTGAAGGAACGCCTTGTCGGCAATTTGCTGGATGCGTCTCTCCACGCCTTTGCCGGCTTTGTCGCGGCCGAAGGATATCCGGCGCCGCCCACGCATCGCGCGTTCGGGCGTAAGGCTTTCATCGACGCAGTCGAACGGGCTGATCGGAGCATGGACGAGATTGCCTCCAGCTTCGACTTCCTCATGGCCGTCACGCCGATCAATGCGAGCGCAGCATGGCTTGAGTTCAAGGAACATCGCTATCAGCGACAGCCAAGCTTCCTTTATCGACCCTTGACGCTGATGGTCGAGCGGGAGAAGCGGCGGCTCTACTCGATCCCCTTGGATCGACTGGAAGACCCGGTGCTGCACCAGATATACCGGGAGAAGCGACAGGAACTGGATATCCAGTTGTCGCTGATTGCCGAGCGCGAGCGTGAGCGTTTCATGGATTTTTCCCGAGCGCTCTATGGCTCTGTCGAGCAACCGTTGCTTGCCGCCGCGCATGAGCTGCTTGACGGAACGGCAAAGGCAATCGCGCCGATTGCAAACACCGGGCACACCGTCGGCTGGGCATTCGTCGAACAGCACGCGCGTGAGATGATCGGAAGGTATCGCCAGCGAAGCGAAGAGTTCGATGCCCTCGTCGAGGTTCGCGACGACGTTCCTCCTGGCCTCATGGTTTCCGGTCGCCGGCTGGTAATATCAAGGCGCACGGAGATGATGCGCCATCGCGTCGAAGCCCTGCTAAGCCACGAGGTCGGTGTTCACCTGCTCACCTATTTCAACGGGTCATCACAGGGGCTCCGCGTGTTCCGCACCGGGCTTGCCGGCTATGAAGGCATGCAGGAAGGCCTTGCGGTGTTTGCCGAGTATCTGGTTGGCGGGTTTACGCGGGAACGGTTGCGACAGCTCGCTCTAAGAGTGGTCGGATGCGATTTGATGCTGAACGGCGTTTCGTTCGTCGAGGCTTTCCGAACGATGACCGGCACCTATGGGCTTGGTGCAGAGCCGTCTTTCGGGTTGCTCTTGCGTATTTATCGCGGCGGCGGCTTTGCCAAGGACGCAATCTACCTTCGTGGGCTGCTGTCCCTACTTGCTCACCTCAAGTCCGGCAGGGCGCTCGATCCATTCTGGATGGGCAAGATCTCCTCGGCCCATTTCAAGGTGATGGAAGAACTCGGTGCTCGAGGACTGTTGAAGCCACCGGTCCTGCGGCCGATTTGCCTCGAGCACGATGAGGGGCGGTCGAGACTGGAGCGTGCGCGCGCGGGATTGACGCCCCTTGCCATGCTGGAACCCTAGAGGAGAAAAATATGCGCATCGGATTCTTCGTCAACTCGATCGAGGCGGAGACGGCGACGTTCACAACGACGGCGTTGGCTTTCGCAGCGGTCGGCCGCGGGCACGACGTCTGCTATGTCACACCCGGGGACTTCGTCTTTCGACCTGACGATAGTCTCTTCGTTCGCAGCCATGCGGTCCCGTCGAAGCGTTTCAGAAAAGCCGAAAGCCTTCATGCGGCTTTGCAATCGGAAGCCGAGGCGCAAGTCGTTGATGTCGGCGACATCGATGTGATTTTTCTTCGTAACGATCCCTCCCTGGACGCTGCCGATCGACCGTGGGCTGCCAATGTGGGCGCGATGTTCGGGCGTCTCGCGGCGGAGCGCGGCGTGATCGTCGTCAATGATCCTGATGGCCTCGCGCGCGCGCAAAACAAGCTCTATTTCCAGGATTTTCCACGAGCGGTTCGACCCGAAACCCTCATTTCAAAGAGCATCGAAGAGATACGTACTTTCATCGATGCACACCCCACCGGCGTCATTCTCAAGCCGCTCCAGGGGTCGGGGGGGAAGCATGTGTTCAAGATCAGCTCACCGGAGGAAGCCAATCTCAACCAGATCTTCGAGGCAGTGAGCGGTGAAGGCTATCTGATTGCGCAGAGCTACCTACCGGCGGCGTCGGAAGGCGACATCCGGCTGTTCCTGATGAACGGGCGGCCACTGGAGAAGGAGGGCGCTTATGCCGCGATGCGCCGCGTGCCGGCCAAGGGCGAGGTGCGGTCAAACATTCACGCCAGGGGAAAGGCGGCTCGAGTAGAAATCACCCCTGAGATCCTCGAGATTGCTGAGATGGTCCGGCCGAAGCTGATTGAGGACGGTATGTTTCTCGTCGGGCTCGACATCGTTGGAGACAAGATCCTCGAAATCAACGTCTTTACACCAGGCGGCCTCACCACGATGCATGAACTGTACAAAGTCGACTTTGCGGTCCCCGTGATCGAGGCGCTCGAACGAAAGGTCGCCCACAGAAGCATATACAACGGCCAGATCGCAAACAGCATCCTGGCCTCTCTCTAGCTTGGTTCGCTGTGCTCTCGCTCGCGGATCCTGGGCCAGACCTCATGCGTGCGGTGGGCGCCGATTATCGCCAAGGTTCGGTTGAACCGAGGGTCAAGATGAGCCGAGGAGGGTAATGGTGCCGGTGTCATCTCCGTCCCAATAGCTGAGCTGGGAGGCGCGGACCTTGATCAACATGAGGCCCGGAGTGTCGATTCCTTGCGGAAACCATCGCTCAAGTTCGCTTATCCAGTGGATGCGGAATATCTCCTTGTCTTCGACGAGCGAGGCTACGCCTTGAATTGCAATGAAGATTCCAGGCTTGCCAAGCAGGCTCGGACGCGCGGTGTAGGTCAGGCCGACGTCCGGATCGGTTTTGATGTCGTCAATCTTGCGCGACTGGTTGTAGCAAAAGAACCAGGAGTCTCCGTCATATTCCACATCGCCGTTATTGCTCATCGGTCGGCTGCTGATCGTGCCGTCGGTTCCCTTCGTCGAGAGCATTCCGAAGTCGATATTCTTCAGCTCTTTTGAGATTTCGCGCAGCGTCAAGCTCATGATCTTGCTCCGATTGGTGAGCAGATCCAACCCAGCTCAGTCAAAGAGGTTCCTTGCCTCCGTCCCTCGTATGCTATGGCTCGCTGAAACCGGTGGCAAAAAGGCGGGATCGACCCTCGGGGTCGTTGCGAAAGATCAATCCGCCCCGCGCGCTCGATTGCATCGGCACATAGTCGAGCGTGGTCTCGGCCGTTTCGACGACGGTGTCTCCGCTCGTGATTTCGCCGCGCACGACGACGCCGGCCGCCGTTCGATCGGCCGCGTTCTGGGCATCGAACATCACCAGATAGCCGCCCGCGCGTTTCTCGACGCTGATGATCGTGACGGTGAGGTCTGGAGGGCCGTTGCCCTGCGTCGCGGCGTTGAAACCGATCCAGCCGATGAGCGCGATGACAAACACGGCGGAAACCGAACCGGTTAGCCACTCGACCCAGTGCGCCTCGCGACTTTCAACGGACCCCGATTTCGACGGCTTTGCCATGAAAACACCTAAAGGATGAGGCGCGCAGCCGCAGCACCGATCGCGCTTGGAAACCCGAGCACGACGGTGGCCATGATTGCCTGGGTCGGATCGATGCCGTCCAACCGATGAAAGGTCCAGAGACAATAGAGACTGATTGAAAAGGCGATGATGTAGCCAGGGAACGTAAAGCGGATCATGGCATGCCATCCGGGCGTCCCTTCTTCGACCTGATGCCCGCCGATGAACGAGAGCGCGTAGACGAAGCCATGCATCAGCAGGATCGATGCCACGATGACGGCGATGGCGTGGCAGGGTGACATCTTGAAGGATACCAGGATCATCTCTTCCGTCGGGGCGACATTGAGACCGAGAAAAAGGGCACCGACAGCCATCATGAAGAGTTCACCGCCGTAGCCCTCGTCCAGATCTTCACTGACAGGGTCTTCGTCGCCGTCTTCATGCTGCCCGAGTTCGCTCCGTCCAAGAAGAGCGCCGATACTGGCTGGGACCGCCTGAATGGCGATCATGCCAATCGCTTCCGGAATTGCCTGCCCAAATCTCAGGACGCCGATGATCGATAGAACAGCGGCGCTCGCGGCCACCCCGAGGAAATAGGCAATGCTTGCGTCCCGCACCGCTTCGCGCCAGGTCGAAACATCTTCGAACCCGATCCGACGTGCAAGAAGGATGAGCAACGGGATGTTGATCAACAGCAAGAGCACCAGTCTAAAGCGGTCGATGTAAAGCCCGAGTTCCCACATCTCCATCGTCAAGAACATGGGCAGGGCAAATAAAAGGGCGCCAGCGATGCCTCTCGCCAGGCCCTTCGCAAAGCGCCCGTGGTTAAAATCAGCCCGTGTTCGGGTGCTTGCCATCCTTGCCCCTCGACCAGTCATACCCCCGTCCCGTGCGCGAGTGTAGCACCAGCGCACTTTGCTGCAGTGAGTAACGTCGAGGCGGAACGCAAGTTCCTGAGGAGTATCCAGGTCTGCCGATTTGCCCATGAGCGGAACAACACCCGTAGGTACGAGTTTGGAGGCGGAACGGAGGATGGCAATGATACTGATATTACCGGAATTCGGTGGCCGCTGTGGCGAGGGGGCAGATATCGCGGGGTTGGTCTCATCGATAAAATGCGCTCTGGGGTCAGAGGCAAGATTTGAAACCCGAAACCTGACATTCAGAGTCCTTGGAAATTGTCTCGTCATCGAAGGCGCGATTGATGCCGTGGGCGGCGCTGAGCATGTGCGGCGTCTCGCCGAACAAGTTGCCGGTGCCAATCGCGTCATCGTAAGGATCAGCTGCCCTCCCGAGTGAACCCTCCTTCCAGAGCACGCTCAGTTACCCGCAGTGGATTGGCAGTCGGAGCCGGCACGCAAACGGTGACGGCAGAGGTCTTCGGCCCTTCGAGGGCTGACGACGAACCGCGCCATTCAAACGAACCCCGTGCGTCCCACTGAACTTTGTTACCGGCTAAGTATTTTGGAACAATCACAAAGCCAGCGGCTTAGTCACCAGGAAAGTTGATGTTCGTGATTCTGTTTGTCTGGAGTGATACCGATGCCGCAAGACGCGTTCGATAAGGAGGTGGCCGACGACATCCTGCGATCGAGATTTGCGGCCATCGTGGAGTCCTCCTTCGACGCCATCGTGAGCAAGGATCTCGACGGCATCGTTCAAACCTGGAACGGCGCGGCGGAGCGCTTGTTCGGATATCCGGCCGACGAGATGATCGGACGATCGATCCTGACCATCGTACCGTCCCATCTTCATGATGAGGAAGGAGAGCTCCTGCGGCGCCTGCGCCGGGGTGAGAGGATCGAGCCCTTCGAGACCGTACGGCAGCGAAAGGATGGCCGCTATGTCTCGGTCTCCCTGGTGATGTCGCCGATCCGCAACGCTGAGGGCCGCATCGTCGGAGCATCCAAGGTTGCGCGCGACATTACGGCCACAAAGGACCGTGAACGGCGGATCCGTCTACTGCTGCGGGAGGTCAACCATCGCGTCAAGAACCAGTACGCCATTATTCTTTCGATGATAAGGCAAAGCCGCAGCGAAGTGTCGGATGCCGCGACCTTTCAAAAGAACCTCGAGGAGCGGATCTGGGCCCTGTCGGCGTCACATGATTTGATCGCGTCGGCCGATTGGAAAGGAACCGACCTCAGGGGCCTCGTTGAGACGCAAATTGCCCCGTTTCATGCTGAGGCGCACTGCACGCTGTCCGGGCCTGATGTCGCGCTTGCCCCGGCCGCCATTGAAAATCTCGGGATGGCGATCCACGAACTGGCCATGAACTCGTCGAAGGACGGCGTGCTGAGGGCGGGCGAGGGCACCATATCCATTAGTTGGGCGCTTACGACGCATGGTGCGAAGTCGAACTTCTCAATCACCTGGGAGGAGGAACTTGTCTCGCACGGCGGCAATCCCCAATTGCCCCGTTCGGGTTTCGGCTCAGTCGTGTTGAAACGGATCGTGCCACAGGCCTTGAGTGCGAAGGTGGAACCCGCTCGCGGCAAAGCGTTTTTCCGCTGGCGTTTGGTCGGGCCGGCAGATCGCTTTCTGGAATGGCCACAGCTAGATATGTGAAAACCGCGCGGCGAGTGCCGCGCGGCGATTGATACAGTGTCTGCGCTGGGTGATCAGTTGCTGATTTGGATGCTGCGCTCGCGCATGTATCGATCGAGGCTAGTCCGTGCAGGACCAACCTCCTCGAGGATCTTGCGCGCGTCCATCGGGGCTAGCCCATACCTCGCGATGAGTTCCGCCAGGTCGTAATGGCCGCGAAACACGACCTCGGCCGGGTCGATCACCTTCGCGCGACCGCGTCTAGGCACGCCAGTGCCGCGGATTGCTTGAGCCTCTCTGAACGTTGTTTCAGTCTCTTTCATATCGGCCTCCCATTCTTGTTTTGGTCGCGCTGCCCGAAATCGTGTTTTCGTCAGGCGTCTGCCAATCCAAGTGTGCGAACCGACTTTTTGTTCCCGTTTCGAACCATCGTTCGCCCGCGAGATTGCGGGCTCCGCGTCAGCTGGCAAGAAGGGGTTGCGCTATGCCCGAAAAGACGCTCGATACGTTGTTCCCCGATGCCTTGAACGACATCTACCATGCGGGCACGACGCGCGAGGTTCAATCGAGGCGACTTGGACGGTGCGACCGGCTGCTGATCAATTGCAGGGCGTGGGTGCCTTGCGGGCTTTGCCGTTCTCAAGGAACCTCAGGAGTTGTGTCTCGTCCACGCGCAGACCCGCGACCGGCTTGGCGTTGCGGTGTTTGCCAGAAGCAACAGCGCCGGTTCCGTTCGCAAGCGCGAGAACTGCGGGGTGGACATAGCTTTTTCTGCAAACCGCCTTGGTATTGTGCAGGACCTCGGCTGCTGCTTCGCACATGTCCTTGATGGTGGGCCGCAGCCCTTCGCTCAACGCTTGGCGCGCGACAGCAAAGGCGGCGACGCTGCCGGCCCAGGTCCGAAAGGTCTTGGCGGAGATCGGCGCTTCGGACATGTCGGCAAGATAGCGGTTGAAGCGACCAGAATCGATCGGCTGCGTCTTGCCATCGGAACTGACAGACACAAAGAGCTGTCGCCCGGGGAGGTCCGAAATCTCCTCAAGCACTCGTTGCAGGCGCGGATTTCTCAACCGCCTTCGAATACGTCGTCCGCCTTTTCCCTTGAAGTTCAATTCGATGTAACCGCTGTTCACCCTGAGATGGCGCTTTAGAAGCGTTGCGGCACCATAGGTCCCGTTCTCCTCAACGTAAGTCGCGTTGCCGATGCGAAGCGGGGCCTGGTCGAGCAAGGCAACAAGGGCCGCCAGCACAGTCGTTACGTCGTCGACCGGGCCGTCCATATGACGCCGGATTTTCCGTCGGATCCGCGGCAATGTCCTTGCGAAAACAGAAAGCTGATCAAATTTTTCCTGACTGCGCATCTGCTGCCATTGCTCATGATACCGGTACTGCTTTCTTCCGCGCACGTCATAACCTGTCGCCTGCAGGTGCCCGCTCTCGTTCAGGCAGATCCAAACGCGCTCATAGGCCGGGGGCAGACCCAATGCCTCGATGCGCGCGATGACTTTGGGGTCTTTCAATAACGTCCCGTCCGGCCGGCGATAGCGAAAGCCGTCGGCCAACCGAGTACGGGTGTAGCCGGGCTCCTTGTCGGAGACGTAAATGAGTTCGACGCCATCGGCTGGCATGGGTTCAGGTCCGATCAAATGCGTCCCATCAGAAGCAGGACGACGAGCACCAGCACGAGAATGCCGACCAGGCCTGACGGGCCATAACCCCATGACGACGAGTGGGGCCAGGCCGGGAACGCGCCGACCAGAAGCAAGATCAGGACAATCAGAAGAAGTGTTCCAAGCATCGCACCATCCTTTGCCGCATCGCGCCGTCGATGAGCGTCCTCCTCGGAACGCGTGCCGGCGGACCGGATGACTTTCGCCGCAATCTTCGGCTGAAAAACCATCCGCGGGACGATTGGTTCCATTGAGAGCGTGTACCTGCTGCGGCAAGTGTCTGTATGCTTAAGGGAGGCCGGAGTAGCGTTTGCTAAACCAGCAGATCACCGACAAGCACGCTGTCGTCCGCGTGGAACGCTTGGCTTCGCCGCACGCAAGAGGTATCCTTCCCCTCGCGCTTGTTGACAGTGAGTTCGCGCGAGTGGCGAGGACGAGATGGCTTCTGACAAGAATGCGAACCGCAACGCCGAAGCCCCTATGGGGCCAGATGCGGCGTCCGATACGGGCGCCGTCAATATTGTTGCTGTTGATGACATCCCGGATCGACTGCTGATCCTGGCAAGCAGATTGCAGAAGGCAATCGATACCCGGCAGACCGTCGCCAAGCGTGATCCTTCAGAAATGGCACGACCGGCGAAGCAAGGCGAGGATGAGAGATGACGCCGGACCGGCAACTGAGGGTATTGGTGGCCGAGGACGAGTTCTACGTCGCGAACGAAATCTCCTACTGGCTCGAGCAAGCCGGCGTGACGATCATCGGTCCGACCCCCACTGTTAATGCGACCTTGAGCAGCCTCTCCAAAGCGGACGATATCCAGGTCGCTGTTCTTGATATCAATTTGAACGGCGAATTGATCTTTCCGGCCGCGGACGAACTCGTCCGTCGATCCATCCCGGTCATTTTCTACAGCGGCTATGACAGCCTCGATGTTCCCGACCGCTTCAAGAATTCTGCGCGCCTCAGCAAGGGGGCAGGCTTTTCTGACCTGGTCAGTGCTGTCTTCGAGCAACACCTTCAGAACCTGTCGACCTTATCTCCCATATGCGCCGACTTTGCCGAACCCAACATCCTCGGCCTCGTGCCCGAGTTGCGGTTGAGGGCGCGAATGTTGGTGTCGGATGTCCGGTTGGCGGACCGACTGGTCGAGCGGACGCTCGAACGCGCGATTGTATTGGCTCCCACGAGATTTAAAGCCCAGCCAATCGGCGAATGGCTGCACGAGTTGATGGCTCTCGTCCACCGCGAAAGTCCCTACGGACCGAACTGAGGCAGTTGTCACGAGCTGGTTAAAGTGACGGCAAGCGGTTGCCCAGCAATCGGCGAGGATTCCTTGCCCGTCGGCGGCCTCTGCGGGGGCCATCTTACGTTCAAGCCTGGCTTGATGCTTCACCGTTGTCAGCGGGAACAAATGCGAGACTGCCGGGTTCAAGCAACGAGATCACCGGGAGGATACGACCCCATGCAAAACGAGGACGAAAAATACGAGCGCATCCGTCAACGAGCCTATGCCATCTGGGAGAGCGAGGGGCGCCCGGAAGGCCAGGACAAACGCCACTGGGAACAGGCGCGTCACGAAATCGAAACCGGAGAGCCATTTGAGGAGACGGCCGATGAGGGTGGCCCGGGGACAATAGTTGCCCCATCGACTGCACCGCATCGCAAAGCTCCTGGTGCGGCGGATGAGCCCTGAGGCATCATCCTCCGGGTGAAGAAGGCAATCGCCCTGTCAAACTGCAGATTGGCTCGGCGGTCTAGGTGAACGAGACACCGCTCATCTCGTCGCAAAGCTCATCGCGCGCCCTGTTCAATCTGCTCTTGATAGTGCCCACCGCACAGTCGCAAAGGTCGGCGGCTTCCTTGTAGCTCAAACCATATCCGGCGACGAGGATCAAAACCTCCCTGTGGTCGGGCGATAGGCGATCGAGCGCGCCGCGCAATTCAGCGTGCAGGGCGCACCATTCCTGTGGCGCAGGCATCGGGATTGGCAGTTCGGCGCAGTCCACGGCGCCGGGAGCTTCGCGCCTTTGAAGTTTGTATTGGGTGCGAAAGGCGTTGTGCATGATTGTGAAGAGCCAAGACTTCAGATTGGTTCCCGGTTCAAAACCATCGATCCCGCGCAGGGCGCGAAACAGTGTTTCCTGAAGCAGGTCATCCGCCTCGGAACTCGACTTGACGAAGGTACGGGCAAAGGATCTCAGCGCAGGAATGAGATCAACCACCTGGTTTTCCAACGGCGACGCCCGCTGGCCCGTTCCATCGACAGAGGGCATTGGAGAATGCCTTTCACTATTTGCTAAAATTCTCCTCTGACAATGCGCGGCCAGCTTATAAGTTCCACGCTCAGGACAGGGGGATGCCTTCACGGCGCGGGCCTACTGATCCACTCCTTCCAAGCGGTCTCTTGGTACGATCAGCTGTATGACGAGCCCCTCGGAATGCCACTTGCGACGGATCTCCCCGCCGAATTGCTTCTCGATGGTCAGCTTTGCAAGCTTCGTCCCGAAGCCCTCCGTGTCAGATGGGGCCACTGTCGGGCCGCCGCGTTCGGTCCAAACAAATTCCAGCGTTTCGCCGTGGTCGATCGTTTCAAGATCCAGATGACCGGCGTCCGTCGATAGCGCCCCATATTTGGCGGCGTTCGTCGCCAGCTCATGCACGACCAGCGAGAACCCGGTAATTGCTGACGGCGAGACCGGGAAGTCACAGCCGCGGGTCGTAACGCGACGGGCACCACTCGCCATCTCTCCGTCATAAGGAGAAAGCAGCGTTGACAGAAGCGCCTGTAGATTGGCACGCCCTTCGATGGCGCCGTTGCCGTGGGGGCTCGGTAGCGTGAGCGCATGTGCTCTTGCCAGCGAACCCAGTCGCGCCGTGACGGCTGCTGCAAGCCCACTCGGACTTTCGGCCGACCTTGCGCTTAAGGTCACCACGCTGCTCGATACCATGAACAGGTTCTTGACCCGGTGGGCCATCTCCTGGATGAGAAGGTCTTTCTGCTGCTCTGCTTGCTTGCGCTCGCTGATGTCGCGGGCGATCTTCGACGCGCCGACGACCGCACCGCTGCCGTCACGGATCGGCGAGATTCTAAGAGAAATCGGAACGAGCTTGCCGTCCTTTCTCTGACGTAGCGTTTCGAAGTGGTCAACACGATGGCCGGCGCGAATCTGCGCCAGGATCTCCAACTCCTCTCCCAGCCGATCAGCGGGGATGAGAAGCGTGACGGGGCTGCCAACGGCTTCTTGCGCCGTGTAGCCATATAGTCGCTCAGCACTGGCGTTCCAGCTCATGATCATGCCGTCGAGGTCCATCGAAAGGATCGCGTCTTCCGAAGACTCGACAATGGCAGCGAGCTGCTGAATTGCACGTTCGGCATCGCGGCGCACCGCGACCTCGCGCTCAGCCGCCTTCAGCAACTGCGCGTTGTCGATAGCGATCGCGGCATGCGCGGCGATGGAAGCGACGGCTATTTCAGACTCTGCCGTGAATACGCCTGGCTGATCGTGGCCGAAGAAAAGTCCGCCATGAACCTCCCCGGATCGTGAGACCACCGGAACGGCGAGATAACTCACGACGGGAAGGTGTCCTTTTGGCATGCCGAAATGCGGCGCCGATTTGCCATAGCGCGGGTCCGCGCGAATATCGTCTGATCGAACCGCGCCATGGCCGCGAAAGGTCGGCTCGAACACGGCTGTGTTGCGTGGAAGTTCGAAATTTTCGAACGCCGAGCGTGCCGCACCTGACAGCGCGTAGAGCGTGTAGCGCTCACCCTGCGGGTCGACGAGATTGTAAAAGAAGGCTCCGAACTGTGCTCCCGCAAGCGCGGTGGCCGCGTCGGTGACGGTCTGCACGATACGATCGAGGTCGAGATTGCTGGCGATCGCCTTGGCGATCCGGTCGACGGCCTCAAGGCGCCTTTCTGCGGCTTTGCGCTTGGAGATATCCAGGATGCTGACAAAGGCTCGTTCAAGGCGCGGCCCTTCGAACGTGATGGTAAAGACCACGTCGAGCCGTTGCCCGCGCAACGTTCGCACGACGGCGTCGCTGCCGAACCGCCGACGGCCCTCCCATAAGGTGACCAACTCCTCAACGAAAATCGGGGCGGTCTCTGGCAGGAAAACGTCCGAAAGCGAACGCAGAAGCTCGTCCTTCTCCCGGGCCTCGAACAACTCGACCGTAAACGGATTGACGTCGATAATGCGTACGCGGGAAATTGCTTCGCGAAGCTGCTCGGGGTGGGCGTCGAAGTAAGCTCGCAGGTCGCTCACCCCGCTCGACCGCAAGTCATCCAGCAGGTCGACGACGCCGGTAAAGTCCTGTTCCCAGACGGCAACGCCGGCGGACTCGAAGATCTCGCGAAACCTGTCGTCGCCATGGGGGACGCGCTGGCCGGACGACTGGGGATCATTGATGTCGACAAGCATGTGAATGCTCCAGCGAACTCCGGTCGAACAGGTTACAGAAAGGCACATGGCCGTCGCAGAGCGTCCCAAAAGCGTAGCGCAAGGCGGCGGAAATGCAATGCGATTCGGCCGTGCCGTCAGCCGGCGAAGAGACTGAAACGCAGCTCAATGTCTGAACCTCAAGACCGGGTTTGGTCGGGCAACAAGCAAGGCCGCAGCCTTGAGCAACTGCTCGGGATCGAATGGTTTTGCCAGCATCGTCGCGTTTGCAAAGCCAGAGGGCAGCGCTTCTCGTCCGTAGCCCGTGACGAAGACAAACGGGATCTGTTTCTGCGTGAGCGCGGTCGCGATCTCGCCGACTGGCTGGCCGCGCAGGTTTGCGTCGACCAATGCTGCGTCCAACTCCTCCTGCTCAATGATGTGTAAGGCATCGCCAACCGTCGAGGCAGGTCCCGCGACCTCGGCGTGTTCACGCTCCAGTATGGAGGCGATTTCAAACGCAATAAGCGCTTCATCCTCAATGACCACAAACCTCTTGCCTTTGAGGCTCGGCAGTCCCGCTGCCGCGTCAGTTGGGACGGTTGCCAGGGGGGTGCTCACATCGGCAGTGCTTAGCGCGGCTTCAGCCTCCATGGGCATCTCGATCTTCCACGTCATGCCCGACGCATCGACTGCGCCTTGGGCGCTTCCCCCTCCGCTGCTTGCGATCTGCTTGATGAGTTTTGTTCCGAAACCGGGGACGGCCGGCGATTGGACGACTGGCCCGCCCCGTTCCGTCCAAGCGATTGAGAGCAGTCCGTCGTGCACGCTCCATACGACCGCGACCGTCCCGTCCGGCATCGACAGCGAGCCGTACTTGGCTGCATTCGTGCAGAGTTCGTGCAGGATCATGGCCATGTGTGTGGCGGTTTGCGCGTCGAAGCGCGTATTGGGACCGGACGTAGCAACCCGACCGCTCGCAAGCGCTGCAGGCGGGAGCTGGTCACGGATGATGTCTTCGAAATCCGCACCCTGCCAACCGGTGCGGCTGAGGATGGTATGCATGCGCGACATGGACTGCAGGCGGCCGCTGAAGCTCTCGGCGAACGCCGTCGGATCCTTTGCCGAACGCAGGGTCTGGTTGGCAATTGCCTGGACGGTTGCGAGCATGTTTTTCACCCGGTGGCTAAGCTCGCTCAGCAGCAGTTTCTGGGTCTCCTCGGATTGCTTGCGCGCGGTAATGTCTCGTGCAGCGCCGAACCACTCGACGATCTCATCGTCCGGTCCAAGCACCGGTATGGCACGCGAATACGTCCACCCGAGGCTGCCGTCGACGCGAATGACACGATGCTCCATCTCGAAGATCGCTTTGTCGCGAATGGCGTTACCAATGCGAGCAAGGATCGGACCCTGATCGTCGGCGGGAACATATTTTTCGAGCCAGCTTTCGCTCGGATCTTCGGTGTCGGCAACGAAGTCTTTACCCTGCAAAAAACGCATCTCGCGCCAATCGGGCCCCATCCGGTAGACGACGTCGGAGGTGGCGGTGACGAATGCGCGGAACCGCGTCTCGTTCTCCTTCAACCTCTCGGCGGATTTGGTTCGGTATCGGGCGATCTTGAGGTGCGCCTCCACGCGGGCCAGGAGTTCGCGCGCGCTGAAAGGTTTGATCATGTAATCGTCAGCGCCGGCCCTCATGCCCTCGATGCGGCTTTCCTCACCGGCGCGCGCGGATAAAAGGATAATTGGGATCGTATTCGTTTGCGGGTCGGCACGCAGGCGCCTCAAAAGCTCCAGCCCGTCGAAGCCCGGGATCATGATGTCGGTCAGGACGAGGTGAGGCTTGCGAGCGGCGACGGCGGAAAGCGCCGCATCTCCGCTGCCGACGAGATCCAGTTCGTACCGGCCGCCAAACAAGCGGCGCAAGTAGTCGCGCATATCCGCGTTATCATCGACGACCAGCAAACATTCACGCGCGTGATTGTGTGCATCCGCGACCGTCGGGGCAGGCTCGATCTCGGGCAGTCCGGTATCCGCGTGGCCATCGTCAGGAAGCCACCTGAGGGCCTCCTCGACAAAAGGCGTGGCACCTATCGCGGTCGATGTGCGCGCCTCAGGCGTTGCTGTGTGGTCATGCGACAGGTGGGCTCTGCCCCTTGGGATCGAGACCCGCAACGTGGTGCCCTTGCCAAGGATACTCCGCGCGGACACGGCGCCGCCATGAAGCCTGACCAGCTCCTGGACGAAGGCAAGGCCGATACCGGATCCCTCTTGCGTGCGGCCCTCGGCTCCCTCGACGCGGTGGAAACGCTCGAAGAGACGAGGCAACTCGTCGTCGGGAACGCCTATCCCGGTGTCCCGGACCGTCAGCACGAAGTCGGGACCATCGATGGCAAGACGCACCTCGATTTCGCCCTCCAGCGTGAACTTGAACGCATTTGAGAGGAGATTGAGGACGATCTTCTCCCACATCTGGCGATCGACGTGGGCTGTTTCGGCAAGCGGAGGCGTATCGACTATGAGCCGTAGTCCGGCCTTTTCGGTCGCCGAACGAAATGCGCTCGCAAGCTCTGCCGTCGCCGCCGGAAGGTCTGTCGGCACGAACGACGCCTGCAGGCGTCCGGCCTCGATGCGCGAGAACTCGAGCAACGTGTTGACCAGCTTGAGCAACCGCAGTGAATTGCGGTGAGCGATTAGAAGCTGTTCGCGATCGTCGGTGGGGCCCGGCCGATGGGATAGAAGATCCTCGATGTGCCCGATCATCAGCGTCAGTGGCGTGCGAAATTCATGGCTGACATTGGAGAAGAAGACCGTCTTTGCCCGGTCGATTTCTGCGAGCGCTTCCGATCGTTTACGCTCATCCTCGCGCGACTGGGCGTTGGCAATGGCGCTGACGACTTGGGCTTTCATGAGCTCCAGGAAGTCGTGATAATGCTCGTCGAGCTTCAATCGCGAATTGATCCCCGCCACGAGGAAACCGGTCGGGTCGCGCGCGCTGGAAGCCGACAGTGGGAGCACTGCCGCCTTGTCAGAAAACTCAAGCAGTTTCCCATCATCGTCGCAGGCGAACCGCACGCCCAAATTCTCGACGATCGTGGTTGATGTGGCCATTTGAAAGGGCCAAGCTTTTCCGTTGTCCCGGGAGGTCAGGGCGACTTTGTCAACACCGAATGGGTGGCCCGCTTCGAGGCCCGTCGCTCCGGCCAAGCGTGCGTATTTGCGATCGCTGTCGAGAAGGTAGAGCAGAGCGAAGGGTATGTCGCGTTCATGCTTGCCTAAGGTGTCGGTGGCGATTGCGCACGCCTCCGCTGCGCTATGCGCTTCTCCCGAGCGGGAGGCGAGATCTCGCAATGCGAGGATCCGACGTTCTCCGATGACCTTTTCCGTGATCTCCGTGACAGTTGCGAGAACCCCGCCGATACCGTTTTCGGCCGCTTCGTCCGGGACGGGACTGTAGGCGATGGTGAAATGGGTTTCTTCCAGAAAACCGTTCCTGTTGATCTCCAGTTCGATGTCATCGTTCCAGGTCGCCGGCCCGCCGTGGAACGGCTCGTCGATAAGCGGTCGCAGCACATGCCAGATTTCACTCCAGCATTCGCTCACAGGCTTGCCGAGCGCCCAAGGGTGCTTCGCTCCAAGCACAGGGCTATAGGCATCGTTGTAGATGGAGACATAGTCCGGGCCCCACCACAGCAACAACGGAAAGCGGTTGACCAGAAGGAACGGGACCATGATCCGCAGTGTTGGCGACCAGCTCTCCATCGGCCCGAGCGAAGTTTGAGACCAATCAAAGCCTTGGATCAAGGCAGCCATCTCGCCACGATCCGTCGCCCAAGCGGTCTGTACCACCGGGCGTTCCGTTTCGGACGTGATGTTGCCGCCTGACATGGCGCTAATCCCCGATAGAAATGCGTCCAAGCCTATTAACGCCGGGCCTTGCAAACGGTTCCGCTACCTGTCTGATACGTCGCTGCCGATGGTGCGGTGTCACCAAAATGCGACAGGTCTCCGCGAGATAGACGGCAATGAGGTTGCGGAAGGTGGAAACAAGACCTTTGAGCCATAGATTACGCGTCGGCGCACCCGTCTGATCGTGTGTGGCCTCTCGCGGAGTGTGGCTGGGGATAAGGACGGCGCGTTTTGTTTTCTATGGATATTTCACGCGCTTCGGCTTTTGATCTGATATGCCACGAACCCATCTGGACGACGCGGACGAGGTTACGGCAGGAGCCTTGGCCCTTTCCAGGATGGTCCTGACGATCCATTGCTGCGGCCAACTGACTTTCCGTTCATTGCCAGGCACCCTCAGTTCTCTCTCCCAGTCGGAGTTTTGATGTCAGCGAAAACAGCCACGAGGCTAGGACAAAAATCGCGATCGTTTGGGCAGCTCTTCGGCCTTGAACCTGGCATCGCGCTCGGTCTCGCCGGCACCCTGTTTTTCTTCGTTCTCAGCGGATACGTCGCCTACCTCAATCTTGAGGCCTTACGCAAAGGCAACGAGAGAATCGTCCAAACGCACGTTGCCATCGTTGCGCTCGATGAACTGCTTTCGCTTGTTCAGGATGCAGAGACCGGGCAACGTGGCTTTCTGCTGACGAACAACGATAGCTACCTTGCGCCTTACAATGCAGCGCTTCAGGCCATTCGACCAAAACTGGACCAAATCGGCCAACTGACCGCCGCCAATCCCGGACAAAGCCAGCGGTTGATGACGCTCAGGCAAAATGTGGAGGCCAAGCTCGCCGAACTGGATGAGACGATCGATCGGCGGCGGAGCGATGGTCTTGAGGCCGCGATCGCGATGGTGAACTCGGATCGCGGCAAGATCGAAATGGATGGTGTTCGAAACCAGGTTGCAGCGTTGTCGGCAGGAGAGTTGGAAGTTCGCCTCGACCGCCTTGCCGAAATGGAGAACGCGCAGAAAACGGCGCGTCTGAGCACCCTTTTCTCAATTCTCGTCGGGATCGGTTTGATCGTAGCGATCGCAACTCTCGTCCGTAGGGCAACGATCGCCCGCCGAAGAGGCGAGTGGCTGCAGGCCGGCCAGGTCGGGCTGGCATCGGCCATGATGGGCGATCAGTCCATCGACCAACTTGGTAACAGCATCCTCCAGTTCCTGGCGCCCTATGTCGGCGCCGTTGCAGGCGCGATCTTCATCGGCGGCGGCGGTTCGTTCCAGCGCGTCGCGGTCCGCGGCGTGCCAGGTGATGCCAACATGCCAACGACTGTTCGACCGCGGGAAGGTCTTCTGGGGCAGGCGGTCGCGGAGGGGTCGTCCATCGTTGTCGACGATGTGCCGGACGGGTATCTGGCGTTTGGTTCCGGGCTCGGGATGGATAAGCCGAGGCATCTGGCGATCCAGGCGGGAAAGGTCGACGCGACGGTGAATTCGGTGCTCGAACTCGGCTTTCTGAGGCCAGTCGAAGAGGCTACCGTCAGCCTTCTCAATCACGCCTCGGAGGCAATTGCGATTGCCGTCAGGTCGGCGACCTATCGCGGCCAGCTTCACAACCTTCTGGAGGAAACGCAAAGACAGTCCGAGGAATTGCAGACCCAGAGCGAGGAGCTGCGCGTTTCCAACGAAGAGCTTGAAGAGCAGGGAAGGGCGCTGAAGGAATCGCAGGCGCATCTTGAGCAGCAGCAGATCGAGCTTGAGCAAAACAATGCTCAACTGGAAACGCAAGCCCAGCGGCTTGAAGCGCAGCGAGATGACCTCGAGCGCGCGAATGCCTCCGTATCGGCAAAGGCGCGAGAACTCGAGAAAGCGAGCCGATACAAATCCGACTTCCTCGCCAACATGTCGCACGAGTTGCGCACGCCGCTCAACTCCTCTCTCATCCTTGCCAAGCTTCTGGCCGACAATTCCGACGACAACCTCACCGAGGAGCAGGTGAAGTTTGCCAGGACGATCCAGTCGTCCGGCAATGACCTCTTGAACCTGATCAACGACATCCTCGATCTGTCCAAGATCGAGGCCGGGCACGTGGAAATTCGGCCGGAAACGGTGGCGCTGGAGCGTCTTGCGGCTAATCTGCGTCAGGTCTTTCTGCCGCTGGCGACCGAAAAGAAGCTCGCGTTCTCCATTGACGTTGCCACGGGCTGCCCGGCCACCATCGAAACCGATCCGTTGCGGCTCGAGCAGGTTCTGAAGAACCTGCTTTCCAATGCAATCAAGTTCACCGAGGCCGGCAAGGTTAGCCTCGCGATCTACCCCGCTAACGATGGCAAGATTGCCTTCTCCGTCAGTGACACCGGCATCGGGATTGCTAAGGAACACCAGCAGACGATCTTCGATGCCTTTCATCAGGCCGATGGCACGATCAGCCGCAAGTATGGCGGTACGGGCCTTGGTCTTTCGATATCACGACAGTTGGTCCGTCTCCTGGGGGGAGGCATCGTGCTCAAGAGCGAGGTGGGGCAGGGCAGTACGTTCACCGTCACTATCGGCGAGCGCTTCGACCCGTCAAAACAAGCGTCTCCCGAGCCGCAGCTGGATACGCCCTCGTCAATGGTCACGGCGCCAGCTGCCGAGGCGCGTTCGATCGCGCCAACGCCGGTCCGCCGCGTCGAGGATGACCGTGATGTCCTGACCGATGCAAGACGTGTCCTCTTGGTCATCGAAGACGACGACAAATTCGCTGCCATCGTTCGTGATCTCTCGCGGGAAATGGGGTTCCAGGCAATCGTCGCAGCAACGGCTGAAGAGGCCATGACGCTGGCCAAGGAATTCATGCCGCGCGCGATCGTTCTCGACATCGGGCTGCCGGATCAGTCGGGTCTGGCGGTACTTGACCGACTGAAGCACGACGTCTTGACACGCCATATCCCAATTCACGTCGTATCGGGAAGCGACCACACTGAAAGTGCCTTTTCTCTTGGCGCCGCAGGCTACGCCATCAAGCCCGTCACTCGGGAAGAATTGGTCAAGGTCCTGCAGAAGCTCGAGGCACGGTTTTCCAAGCGCGTGCACCGTGTCCTGATCGTGGAGGATGACCCGGTTCAACGCGAAGCGGTCGCACGATTGATCGGAACACAGGATGTCGAAACGGTCACCGCCAGCACGGCCGCCGAATGCTTGGACCTCCTGAAGGACCAGACCTTCGACTGCATGGTGCTCGATCTGTCGCTTCCGGACGCCTCAGGCTATTCGCTGCTGGAGACGCTAAGCTCCGAGAGTGCCTATGCCTTTCCGCCTGTTATCGTCTATACGGGGCGCGAACTCTCGGCCGACGACGAACAGAAGCTGCGACGCTACTCGAAGTCGATCATCATCAAGGGCGCGAAATCCCCTGAACGCCTGCTCGACGAAGTCAGCCTCTTCTTGCATCAGGTGATTTCGGAGCTTCCCGACGAACAGCAGAAGATGATCCGCAGGGCGCGCAACAGGGACGCGCTTCTGGAGGGCCGGCGCATCCTCGTAGTCGAGGATGATATCCGCAATGTCTATGCGCTGACCAACATCCTTGAACCCCGTGGCGCCATCGTCGAAATCGCGCGCAACGGCCGCGAGGCTCTGGAGGCTCTGCAAAGAGCATCGGAGCATGACGGTAGGGCAATCGACCTGGTGCTCATGGACGTAATGATGCCTGTCATGGACGGGTTGGCCGCGACCGGGGAAATCCGCAAGAACTCGGCCTGGAAGAGATTGCCGATCATCGCATTGACCGCCAAGGCAATGCCCGACGACCAGCAGCGCTGCATCGAGGCCGGAGCCAACGACTATATGGCAAAGCCCCTCGACGTAGATAAGCTCCTGTCGCTCGTGCGCGTGTGGATGCCCAGATGACAGAGCTGGCAGCTGCCGAAAAAGTGGAAGACATCGAGATCCGGCTCCTGCTTGAGGCGCTGTTCTTGAAGTACCACTACGACTTCCGCAACTACGCGATGGCGTCCACCAAGCGTCGCTTGAAGAAGGCGCGGGAGCAACTGGGGTTCGAAACCTTCTCGCAGATGCAGGCAAGCCTGCTGCACGACCAGGCAATGTTGCCGCAGCTGCTTCGGTTCCTCACTGTTCAAGTGAGCGAGATGTTCCGCGACCCAAGCTATTTCAGGGCGATCCGGGAAAAGGTCGTTCCCCACCTTAGAACCTATCCTTCGCTGAAAGTCTGGGTTGCCGGCTGCAGCAGCGGCGAGGAATTGTACTCTCTCGTGATCCTCTTCCGCGAAGAGGGTCTTGAAGATCGCACGATCTTTTACGCCACCGATATCAATCATGAGGCGTTGCAGGCAGCGGAGGCTGGCGTCTACGCCCTCGACAGGTTGCAGCTTTTCACCGAGAACCACCGCAAGTCCGGCGGCAAGACTTCGTTGTCCGACTACTTCCAGGCGGCTTACGGCAAGGCAATGTTCGACAAGACCCTGCGCCGCAACGTCGTGTTCTCGGATCATAGCCTGGTTACCGACGCGGTCTTTGCGGAAATGCATCTCATCTCCTGCCGCAATGTGATGATCTACTTCGATCGCACGCTCCAGGACCGGGCAGTCGATCTCTTCAAGGAGTCCCTCGCGCGCAAGGGCTTTCTGGGCCTCGGCTCCAAGGAAAGCCTGCGTTTCTCCCTCCATGGCGATGCGTTCACGGACTTCGTGCGCGACGAGAAGATCTATCAAAGGCGGGTAGAATGATGCCGAGCGAAGCTCAAGCCGTGGTCATTGGCGCCTCTGCAGGTGCCGTCGAAGCTCTTTCGGTGATCCTGCCAGGCTTGCCGGCAGGCTTTCGACTGCCGGTGATGGTGGTCGTCCATGTTCCGCCCGACAGGCCGAGCCTGATGGTCGATCTGTTCCGGGCGAAGTGCCGGCTGTCTGTCGAGGAGGCCGAGGACAAGCAGCCGCTTAAAGCCGGCACGATCTATTTCGCGCCACCGGACTATCATCTGCTCGTTGAATCGGACAGGAACCTTTCGCTCTCGTCCGATGAGCCCGTACTCTTCTCCCGCCCGTCGATTGACGTCCTGTTCGAAAGTGCTGCCGACGCCTTCGGTGAGGCTTTGGTGGCGATCATTCTAACCGGCGCAAACCGTGATGGCGCGGACGGCCTGCGGGCTGTCTACGAGGCTGGCGGGATGACAATCGTTCAAAACCCTGAAGGCGCTCTGGCATCCGCGATGCCGGATGCCGCAATCCAAACATGCCCAAGTGCGCTCGTGCTCTCGCTCGATGCCATTGCTGAATACTTGAAAGAGGTTTGAGAATATCCATGGAGCCCGTCCCGTTTTTGTTGGTCGATGACCTCGAGGAGAACCTTCTGTCGCTGGAGGCGCTGCTTCGCCGCGACGACCGCCTCCTCCTGAAGGCTCAATCCGGTGACCAGGCGCTTGAGATCCTGCTGCAACATGATGTCGCCTTGGCGCTTGTTGACGTGCAGATGCCGGGACTGAACGGGTTCGAACTCGCGGAGTTGATGCGCGGGAACGAGCGCACGCGGCGCATTCCCATTATCTTTGTGACGGCGGGCAGCGCAGATGGCCAGCGCCGCTTCCGCGGCTATGGGGCCGGAGCGGTCGACTTCATTCAAAAGCCGATCGAGCCGGACATTCTGTGCAGCAAGGTGGATGTGTTTTTCGAATTGTATCGTCAGAGGCAGCAGCTGGCGGCCCAAAGAGACGAACTTGCCGCACAGGCTGATGCGCTCAAGGTTGCGGCCGAACACAAGGACATTCTCCTGCGTGAAATCAATCACCGCATAAAGAACCTCTTCAGCCTCACCGCGGGGCTGATCTCGGTTAGCGCCAGGCAGGCAACGTCGGTCGCAGAACTTGAAAGCGACCTGCGATCGCGGCTGCATGCGTTGTCGCGTGCACACGCGCTGACATTGCCTGACCTCGTACGAGAGGATAGCCGTGAGGAAATCGCGACCACGGTTGCAGCTTTGCTGAAGGCAATCGTTGCTCCGCACGACCACGCGCACGGTGGTCGTATCGCGATCTCCGGATCGGATGCGCCTCTGGGCGGCAATGCACTTACCTCTTTGGCGCTCCTGCTCCACGAACTGACCACAAACGCTGCGAAGTATGGTGCGCTTTCCACTTCAGCCGGGCGATTGACCATCGACGTTTCCGCAGTGGGCGAGGCACTTCATCTCGATTGGAGCGAAGAGGGATCACACTCCGTTTCGACGGCGCCTGAACGAGAGGGATTTGGAACGACCCTGGAAAAAGTGGCGCTTCAAGGATTGAACGGCTCGCTCACCAGAGAGTGGCGGGCCGATGGGCTTTGTCTCTCGCTTCGAGTCCCGTTAGTCAATCTTGCACGCTGACACGCCGACAAGGGAAAGTCGCGGCCAGCAAGATTATCCAATCCAGTGGAAGTACTACTTGGCCGCTCCTGTGGCGCCAGCCTGCCTCGGCATCCTAAAGCAGGTGTGGTTCAGCGACTGTGGGCAAGTGAATGGCGTGGGACGGCGTTTGCAGAAGGGTGCTGCAAGTGCTTCCTCAGCCATCCGCATGGGATTTCTGCTCCTCGATCCGAACAAGCAAGGCAAGCACCTTTGCCTGCAAGTCAAGACAAGCTTGCTGCCGCTCGGTTAGCAGGTCTTCCCGACGCGGGATCTCGCGCATCAGCATATCGACTGACCGTGCCGCGTGGGCATACTCTTCGAAGAGATCGTATAACGCTTGGTCCTTGGTGTTGCGCAACTGCTCCCTGTGGCGAGGCAAGGCCATTGCCAGGCGCGCGCGCCCGAGATGCATCAGACCCATGACCCCTCCACCGTTGCCGTTGTCAGCTCGGGATTGCAAGCGTTCGAGCTATTCATCTGCCGGACCATGAAACTGCTGAGCTGTTTGACGTCTCGCGAGAGCCTGGCTCGGGGCATGCGGTATCTCGGGGCGTCTCTTGGCGAACCAGATGGCACACTCCAGAAGACATGCTTCTTCTGTTTGTCCGAGACGAAACTCGTCGAGAAGGAATCGCACAAGCTGTGCGCCACGAGGTGAAGGTATTTCCACCTGCTCTAGGAGGCAGGCTGTAGCAAAAACGCGCTGCAGCATCGCCCTATCAACCGGGTCAGGAATTGAGACCAGCTCGCCCAACAAATACATTTCCACCTCCGACAAAGAGACGGTGCAGGCTCCAGGGCAGACGCTTGTTTGCCGGGGCTACTCAGCAGAATGCCGGAGGCAGCCTATGACGGGTTGCACCCGGCCGGATGCCGGGCGCCGTTTTTCAAACGAGCGTGCCCTTCGGATACGGCCTGTGATTCACGCGGCCCTTCGGGTTGCGGGTGCCTTGTTGATGGATGTGACCGCAAGGTTGGTAAGCTTGTTGTTCGTGGCTTTTTCTTGGTCGAGGATCTCGGAAAGGAGCGTGTGTGCTTCTTCGTGTCCAAGGTCCTTTGCCCATTCCCGAAGCGACCCGTAGCGGGCAATCTCATAGTGTTCGACGGCTTGACAAGCGGCAAGCAGACCTGCGTCGAGCGCGGTCCCTTGCGCCTCTGACATCAGTCCGTCCGCTTCCTTGATCAATCCCTCTATAGCGTCGCACTTTTCGCCAGCGGGCTTCTTCCCGATCAATTTGAATATCTGATCAAGCTTCTTGATCTGGTCTTTCGTTTCCGACAGGTGCTCCTCGGCCGCCTTTTTGAGTTCCGCACTTTTGGCGGCTTTTGCGACTTTGGGGAGGGCCTTGGTGAGGGCGTTTTCAGCGTAATAGATGTCCTGAAGCGTATGTTCGAACAGTTCGGCAAGCGATTTCATGCTGGCGCTCCTTTATGAATGAATGCTGTAGAAGAAGCTGCGAGAGCGCTTTTCGTTCCAACGGGTGAGCGACTTTCTATCCTTGCGACCGGTCAGCCGGCCAGGCAGGGAAATCAGATCAACGCTTGGGTGGACAAGGGCGACGCATGTCCGTCGACAGAGCCGTCAGCCTCCTCTTGCCGGGTCCTGGGAGCGCGGTCGACCTCGTGGGTTGGGCAGGACAGCAATCGACAAAAGCTGTGGTTACCATCGCTGAAGCCTGAGCCATGGGTCAAAAGAGTTGGAGGTGTGGGCGACATGGCACAGTCGGAAATGGTAAGGGGGTCATCGGGAAGGGGCGCCCACTCAAGAAGGAGACTTCTCGATGAGCAGAACGACCATGAACGCCCTGGGGCAACCCGTTTCCTACAGCGGAAGTTCGACGGCATGGTTTTCCGCGACCGGATCCGGCCCGACCCTCTATGGCACGTCCGGCAACGATTCCCTCTGGGGTGACAGTTCCGTGGACGTGACGATGATCGGCGGCACGGGCGATGACGTCTATTACCTCTATTCATCGACAAACCGGGCACAGGAAGCCCCTGGCGAAGGTGTAGACACGATCAATACGTGGATGAGCTACACCCTGCCGCAGAACTTCGAGAACCTGACTGTCACCGGCAACGACCGTCACGCATTCGGTAACAGCACCGACAACATCATAACCGGTGGTTCGGGCAGCCAGACCATCGACGGGCGCGCCGGCAATGACGTGCTCATCGGTGCCGGTGGAGCCGATACGTTCGTGGTCGAGGGCGGCAACGGCAGCGACCTCATCGCTGATTTCAGCTCCAATGACACCGTTCGCCTCCAGGGCTACGGGTTGACCTCGTTCCAGCAGGTGCTCGCCAACGCGGTTCAGGAGGGCGATGATCTTCGCCTCCATCTCGGCAATGACGAAAGTCTCGTGCTTGCCGATACGACCGCCGGCGAGTTGCATCAGGAGCAGTTCAAGTTGAGCCTGGACCGAACCGGGTTGACGCAGACGTTCTCAGACGATTTCGACACGCTCAAGCTCACGGGCGGTGCGGGTGGCGTCTGGGACACAAAATATTGGTGGGCTCCGGAAAAGGGGGCAACGCTGGCCAGCAACGGCGAGCTCCAGTGGTACATCAATCCGGATTACCAACCGACCGCCTCCGCGAACCCGTTTTCAGTGGAAAACGGCGTGCTGACGATCACTGCGGAGCAAGCCTCCGGGTCGATCCAGGCGGAGATCAATGGTTACGATTACACGTCCGGCATGCTGACGACCTATTCGTCGTTCGCTCAGACCTACGGATACTTCGAGATGCGGGCCGACATGCCGGACGATCAGGGAGCCTGGCCCGCCTTCTGGTTGCTGCCGGCGGACGGTTCCTGGCCACCGGAGCTCGACGTCGTGGAAATGCGCGGGCAGGACCAGAACACCGTTGTTGTCACCGCCCACTCCAATGAAAATGGAGCCCATACGCTGAGCCAAGACGCCGTGCAGGTCGCTGAAACCGACGGCTTTCACGACTACGGCGTGCTTTGGACCGAAGACGAGATCGTGTGGTATTTCGACGGTACCGAAATTGCGCGCGCCGACACGCCCGCGGACATGCACGAGCCGATGTACATGCTTGTCAACCTTGCCGTTGGTGGGATGGCCGGCACGCCGAACGAAGACTTTGCCAATGGATCGGAGATGAAGATCGACCACATCGAGGCGTACGCGCTGGATCCCAATTGGTACATCTGAGTGCGAAAGGATCGGCGGACTGTGGGTCTGCCGATCCGCGATCCGCCGATCCTGGAGCTTCTTGCCGGTCGGGGACGACACGTGCAGGGCCCCGCTCGGTGCCACAAAGCGCAACTAATCAATGAATTCGACAATGACGCCGGGTTTGACCATGCCTGCCAGCTCTTCCACATCCCAGTTCGTCAGCCGGACGCAACCGTGCGATCCGGACTTATCGATCAGCGATGGTTCCGGCGTGCCGTGGATGCCGTAGGTTGGCTTTGTCAGATCGATCCAGACAGTGCCGACCGGGTTGTTTGGACCGCCGGGCAAGGTCATGATTTTCTTGTTGGTCCCTTGCCGGAAATTGACTTTCGGATTGTAGGTATAGGGCGGCATCCGGGCCACACCCTTAACCTTCTGCGTACCCGACGGAGAGGGCGTGTCCTCGCTACCGATGGTGGCAGGATAGGCTGCAACCAGCATTCCATCTTCGGCAAAGGCCAGTAGCTGTCGTGTCTCCTTGTGCGCTTCGATGCGCTTGACCATTCCCTGTCTGGGGCTGCCAGGTGATGCGACGAAGATCGTTTCGCCGGTCGCAAACCTCGTCCCGGGATTGAGTGCTGCAAGCAGATCGAGATCCATGTGAAAGCGTTCGGCAAGCTTTTCGGCGACGCTTGTGAAGCCGAGCCGTTCCATCTTGGCCTGATCCGCGTAGTCTTCCGGAATGGCGGTCACGAGGTCTCGGGCGTCATCTTCAGAAATCACATATGGTTCAATCGCGGGGGTCTGGCCAGAGAGGCGCGCAATCACGACAGGGTCGAGTTTCCCGTCCTGCGGGAGTTTATGCATGGCCTCGAACGCTCGGATTGCCTTGGTTACGTTTTCGCCGTTGTACCCGTCTATCACCCCAGGCGACGCGCCCGCGCGATCGAGAAGGACCTGGAGCCGTGCGACAGCTGGATCGGGGGCTTCGGCAGGCGTGCTTGCCTGAGGCGTTGGGCTTGATTGGTGCGGAAAGGCGCCAATCTCAGCATTGTTAATGTCGTCCGGCGTGAGCATCTGCGCTCCGGCGGACCCTTGAGAGACAAGAAGCAGCAAAGCCGCTGATAAAGCGATTGTATTCATGCGCTTCCAATCGCTCTCGGCGATGCTTTGTTCCCGAGCGGGATGACGATTGTTGCCTGCGCCGAAGTCGCACAGGCCCTGGCGTGGATCGCAGATTGCTGCTCGCCATGTTCATTCGCGGAACAAATTGCGCCGCATGCGGTTGGCTTCAAAACCAGAGATCCGGCTGGCATTTGGAGCGAAGCAAGGACAGCAACGGTGACCAACACAGACGATAAACTGCAATCCTGGCGTTCCCCGGTATTCCTATCTGCTGTCGAAGAGTGTCGATGGGCGCGAGAGGTTGCCGCCCACGCCCACGCCGGCCAGCGCGACAAGGCGGGGGAACCTTATTTCAACCATTGTCAACGTGTCGCAGATGCGGTGTCGGGCGATAGGGAAAAGGCGGTGGCATTCCTCCACGACGTCGCGGAGAAGGCCCCGGGCTGGACGCCTGAGCGGTTGAAGGAGGTCGGGTTTTCGTCCGAAGTCGTAAAGGCGGTTGAACTGCTGACGTTGCAGCCGGGCGAAACGAAAGACGCCTTGGTGATCCGTGCAGCTTCAACTCCGCTTAGCCTCGCGGTGAAGAGGGCGGATTTGAAGGACAATCTAGCGCAAATGAAGAACATGGGGAGGAGCGGGGATGTGTATTTGCGCGGACTCCACCTTCTCTCGGAGGCTTCAAGTGTCCTTCCACCACAGAGAAGGGCTGGCTTTCAACGGCAGAAGGACCAGGGTTCCTCGACCGGGCAACCGATGGGCACGAGCTGCACTGCCAAGGCGAAACCTGTGAAGACGACTGGTGGTAGGCTGAACGGCGCAGTGAGAGCCGTCCTTGCGGTCATAGCGATCCTCTTTGTCGGTGGGTGCGCGTTGGGAGTTTGGCTGCTTTATACCTGATCCTGCGCGGCCTTGCCGGATTGCAACTGGCCGGTCCGCGCAAGACCACTGCCGCGTTGATAGCACCGTGCCCTAAAGCGAGGTGGCAGAAGGGCCTTCAAGCAGTCTGCACCCACGGCGGTTTCAATGATGGGTCTCGCGCGCCCGCCGTCGTCGCTTCGGAGCGTAACCTTCTGGACGGGATTGGTCGCATTGCCAGCTATACAAACAGGGCGCCGACATTTTTGTGAGATGCTCGATGGAGGTGAACTTCCCCTAAAAAATGAATGTAGTTCCCTTGTCGCAGTCCACGCAACGCCCTAGTTTTCCACGCGATTTTGGTTTTTGGCCCATATTCTCCGAAGTTTCCTTCCGCTGCCGGCGGCAGGTGAGGCCGCGGGTGATGGCCGGCGGAGGACGCATGCGCGGCAATGAACAGCGCTTTGAACTGAGAAGCAGGACGCGGGAGGGGCATCAGCAGGTCGACGCCGCGGTTGGAACGCTGAGCACGCTTGAGGACTACCGGCACTATGTGGCGCGTCTCCTGCCGTTCCGCATTGCCATGGAAGAGGCGCTGAGGAATGTCGCCTGGCCCGACGGCTGGAACCGACAACCATGCAAAATCGCAGACACGCTCGCCCAGGACGCGACCGATCTTGGCCTTTCCCCAATGCGTCATCCGCAAGCGGATCTCGATCTTGCCGATCCGAGTGCCCTGCTTGGCGCGCTCTATGTGCTTGAGGGCTCGACGCTCGGCGCCCGGGTCCTTTGCCACCGGGCGGCGGCGCTCGGGCTCGATGAGACCTTCGGTGCCCGGCATCTCGTGCTGATGTCAAACGACACGACGCGTTGGCCATCGTTCCTGTCACTCCTCGACCAGGCAAACGATTTCGACGTCGAGCGGGCTGCGAACGCAGCCAATGCGGTCTTCGCACTTGCCCTGAAATGTTTCGAAGGTGAACCTGTTGTCGCCCACTGACCCCGTCACCCTCGATACCTGCGATCGCGAGCCGATACATATCCCCGGCAGCATTCAGCCGCACGGTTGCCTTCTGGCCTGCGACATCGGTTTCACAACGATAGAGCGCGCGTCGGCAAACGCGGCCGTGATGCTCTGCCGCGCGGGTGATTTGGTCGGGCAGCAGCTTGCCGAAGTGCTCGGCCCGAAGCTGCTGCATGACCTGCGCAACGCGCTCGCGGCTGCCAATGCCGCCTCACGACCAGCCCTGCTGCTCGATATCACATTGGGTGATCGTGTATTTGACATTGCAATCCACCACCATAAGTCCGCCATCATCATCGAGTTCGAGCCGGCCCCGTCGATCGGCCAACCTTTGCACATTGCTCGCGAGATGATTGGCCGCATCAAGGACATCGCAGACGTTGACCGTCTCGTTCAGCGCGCGGGCCGCATCGTTGCCGGTGCGACGGGCTATGACCGCGTGATGATCTATCGCTTCGAGCAAGACGGCTCCGGCAAGGTGGTCAGCGAGACGAAGCGGGCGGATCTCGAGAGCTTTCTCGGCCAGTATTTTCCCGCAAGCGATATCCCTCAACAGGCGCGAGCGCTCTATCTCAAGAACACTATTCGCGTCATTTCGGATGCAAGCGGCGCGCGCGTCCCCGTTGAACCGGTGCTGGACGGGTCCGGCGAGCCCTTGGACCTCAGTTTCGCGCATTTGCGCAGCGTCTCGCCCATCCATTGCGAGTACCTGCGCAACATGGGCGTTGCCGCTTCGATGTCGATATCGGTTATTCTCGACGGCCAACTCTGGGGCCTGATCGCGTGCCACCATTATTCGCCGCGAGCGCTGCCCATGGCCCAGCGCGTCGCCATGGAGGTGTTTGGCGAGTTCTTCTCGTTGCATCTGACCTCGCTCAAGGAGCGGCGCCGGGTCGCTGCCGTCGCCGGTACCCGCGAGGCACTCGACCGCTTTCTCATTCTGTCTTCGCATCACGAAGATGTGGGCGAACTGCTCCGCCAGAGCCTGCGCGAATTTTCGCAGCTGCTGCCGAACGACGGTATCGGCGTCATGTTCGACGGCAAATGGGCAGGCCTCGGCACCATGGCGCCGGATGACGCAAGGTCCGGCCTTCTGGATTTCATCCGCACCGTCAGCGAGGGCCGCGTCTGGGCTACTCATGCTCTCTCCCAGAAATTTCCGGAAGCGGCAGCCTACAGCGAGAAGCTCTCGGGCGTTCTTGCGATACCGCTTTCGCAGACCGGTTCGGACTGTCTTTTGTTCTTCCGCAAAGAACTCGTTCAAACCCTCAACTGGGCCGGCAATCCTGAGAAGACCTATGAGACTGGCCCCCTTGGTGACCGCTTAACGCCACGCAAGAGCTTTGCGATCTGGAAAGAGACTGTCCAGGCGCAGGCGCAGCCATGGTCTGAGGCCGAGCGGGAAATCGCCGAGATCGTCCGGGTCGCGATTGTCGAAGTGGTGCTCCGGCACAATGAGTTGATGGCAGGCGAGCGCCGCAAATCCGAGGTTCGGCAGCGCATGCTGAACCAGGAACTGAGCCACCGGGTCAAGAATATCCTCGCGGTCATCAAATCGCTGGTGACGAGCCCGCAGCACCACAAGAGTTCGCTGGAGGACTACGTCTCGACCCTGCAGGGCCGTATCGAGGCGCTCGCAATCGCCCATGACCAGGTCGTTCGCGGCGACGGCGGAGGGATCCTTGCGGATCTGCTTGAGGCGGAGCTTCATCCTTATAGGACAACGGCCTCGACCGTCACGTTCGATGGGCCTGCGGTCTGGCTCGACAGTCGTGCTTTCTCCGTCATGGCGCTGGTGTTTCATGAGTTGGCCACCAATGCGGCCAAGTATGGCGCCCTTTCCGTCGCGAAGGGTGAAGTGGAAGTGAGCTGGTCGATGACGGGCGGGGGCTGCGACGTGTCCTGGCGCGAGCGGAACGGTCCGCTCGTCACAGTCCCGGCGCGCAGCGGCTTCGGCAGCGCGCTCATCGAGCGCAGCGTTCCCTACGATCTCAGCGGGAGCAGCGTGGTGCGATTTGAGCCGTCCGGTCTGGAAGCCGAGTTCCGGATCCCTGCTCCACACGTCAAACTTACGGCCTCAGGCACGGAAATGACGACACGCATGGCCGATAGCGCGGCACTCGAGCAGAACGGTCTTGGCGCGGCGAACCCGAGGGTGTTGATCGTCGAGGACCAGATGCTGATCGCGCTTGATCTTGAATCGATGCTGGCGGACGAGGGACTTTCGGACGTCTCGACTGCCAGTTCGGTAGCGCAGGCCATGGCACATATCGAAGCGTCGCCCCCTGCGCTTGCCATTCTTGACATCAATCTTGGCCAGACAAACTCGTTCGGGATCGCCGCAGAATTGGTGCGCAGGGGGACGCCTTTTGTCTTCGCGACCGGATATGGCGAAGGTGCGGATCTGCCGCCGGAACTCGTCGGCGTGCCGATCGTGCGAAAACCCTACGGCCGAAATGCAATTGTCGGAGCGCTCTCATCGCTCTGGGCAGACGCAAAGAAAGACTGGAAGTGATGACCGACATCAAGTCGCTGTCTCGCGAGCAACTCGAAGAAGAGGTCCTTCGGGGCAAAGCCTTGCACCAGGAGGGCGCGTTGCAGGACCGTGATAGCGTGGATGACGCCATGGAGGCGCGCTATCGAGCCTTGTTCGAGGCGATTGACGACGGTTTCTGTATCATCGGCTTCATCGACGGGCCTGAAGGGCCGCTCAGCGATTACGTGCATCTCGAGGCCAATTCCGGCTACGCGCGACATACGGGCATCTCGAACATCGTTGGCAAGCGACTTCGCGAAATCGAGCCCACCAACGCCGACGTCTGGCTGGAGATCTATGGCGGCGTGCTGCGCACGGGCAAGCCCGTCCGCTTCGAGCAGGAGTTCCAGTCGGTTGCCAGGCACATCGAGGTTTCGGCCACGCGCATCGAGCCGGAAAGTCTGCGTCAGGTGGCTGTGTTGTTCCGTGACGTGACGGAAAGGAAGAAGGCGGAGGCAGCGCTCCGTGAGAGCGAAAGCTACGCACGGGACAATGTGCAGCGCGTGCAGCTTGCAATGGCGGCCGGTGCGATCATTGGCACCTGGCTCTGGGACGTATCGGCCGATCGGTTCACGGTTGACGAGGGTTTTGCGGCCGCTTTCGGCTTCGAGCCGGAGCAGAGGCCGTCGGCTTTGAGCCTTTCGGAGATCGTCGCGGCAGTTCATCCCGACGATCAGGAACGGGTAGCCGCCTCGGTCGAGGAGGCCCTGATAAACGGCGGCACCTATACCCACCAGTATCGCACCCGCCGAAAAGACGGCACGTACCGTTGGCTCGAAGCGAATGGCAGGGTTGAGCGCGGCGCCGATGGCGTGGCACTGCAGTTTCCCGGCGTGCTCATCGACATTGAGGAGCGGCGCGCCGTAGAGGCTGAACGTGATCGCGCCCTTGCCGCTCTTCGCACGCTCAATGAGACCCTGGAGCAGCGTGTCGAAGAACGCACCGCCGCACTCGGCCTGGCGGAGGATGCCCTGCGCCAGGCGCAGAAGATGGAAGCCGTCGGCCAGTTGACCGGGGGCTTGGCGCATGACTTCAACAACATCCTCGCCGGTATCAGCGGCAGCCTCGATCTGATGAAGACGCGGCTCGCGCAGGGCCGTGTGACGGAAATCGATCGCTACATGACCGGCGCGCAAGGGGCGGTAAAGCGGGCCGCTTCGCTCACCCAGCGTCTTCTTGCCTTTTCCCGCAGACAGACGCTCGATCCCAAGCCTTCGGACATCAACCGCATCGTTGCGGGCATGCAGGATCTGATCAGCCGCAGCGTCGGCCCGGGCGTGGCGGTCGAGACGATCGGCGCCGGCGGACTTTGGACAGCCTTCGTCGATATCGGCCAACTCGAAAACGCCCTGCTCAACCTTTGCATCAATGCGCGCGACGCCATGCCGGATGGCGGACGGCTAACGATCGAAACCGGCAACCGATGGCTTGATGAGCGCGCGGCCGTGCAACGCGGACTACCCCCGGGGCAGTACATCTCCCTTTGCGTGAGCGACACCGGTACGGGTATGTCGCCTGATGTGGTCGCCCGTGCTTTCGATCCGTTCTTCACGACGAAGCCGATCGGTCAGGGTACCGGTCTTGGACTGTCTATGGTGTACGGTTTTGCCGGCCAGTCGGGCGGCGCCGTGCGGATTTACTCAGAGGTCGGCAAGGGCACGATGATTTGCATCTACCTTCCGCGCCACGCCGCCGACGAGCGCGGCCCCGAGATGTCGCTGGAATCGGCGCCGACGCCTGCGTCGACTGGCGGACACACGATCCTGGTGGTCGACGATGAGCCCCTTGTGAGAATGGTGGCGGTCGAGATCCTCGAAGAGCTGGGTTATGCGGTGCTTGAAGCCGGCGACGGTCCGTCGGCCTTAAAGGTGCTCGACGCGCGACCCGACATCGACCTTCTCGTCACCGATGTCGGTCTTCCCAATGGCATGAACGGGCGTCAGCTCGCAGATGCGGTGCGGGCGCAACGGCCCAGGCTCAACGTACTCTTTGTCACAGGATATGCCGAGAACGCGGTCTTGAACCACGGCCACCTTGATCGCGGCATGGAGGTGGTCACGAAACCCTTCACCGCCGATGTCTTAGCTCGCAGGGTCGAAAGCTTGATCCGCGGCGATTGACGGGTGGGCACGCGCTTTGCGTTGGCGATCACTGTTTTGCCAACGGTTGCGCTCATGTCAGCGTTTCTGGATCGCGCAGAGCTGGCTGTGAGCGTTCGTTCACGGCCAACGGGGCGGTGACGAACGCTTTCCTTTGCCTGTTTGCCCTCAGTCTCATCGTCGCTTTGCAAGTCAGCGAAGTGGCGTGGGAATCTCTGGCGCTGTGGTATGCGCGCTCGCCTCTTCCAGCGAGCGCGTTTTGCTTTTGCGTCCCTGCAGACCGGTTGGTGGGTTGATAGGTTACTTCTTCAGCTTGGCGTAATCGAATTTGGGAGCTTTGGAGAGGTCGTCCTTGTTGGTGTCCACATACGCCTTCCAAGTGCCGTTGTCGTCGGCAAGCGCAATGGAGGCAGGATCGATGACAATGTAGCTTTCACCAAGGCCCAGGAAACCGCCAACACTTGCAATGATGCCGATGACGGACTTTCCATCACCGATGACGACGTCGGAAATCTCGCCGACATTCTCGTTTTGCTTGTTGTAGATATCGATGCCGATGAGCTGAGATGTAACGATGTCCGTGACCTTGATCTCCACATGCTTGAGCGGCATCGTCGCGGCCTTGCCCATCGTGATGCCGGGACCAACCAGCATGGCGTCTGCACCGCTTGCTGCCGGCTCCTGCGCGAATGCAGCGCTCGAAACAAGGGCAACGGAAAACGCGGCAACGGTCACATAATTCATCCATATCTCCTGTCGAATTCTCACCACGGCCAACTGCTCTCGTGGCGCCCCTTAAACAGTTATAAGCCGATAAAGTTCCATGGAATCATAGATTTATGGTAAGCGCGGTTTTGATCGCGACGCCCGTGGAGAGACGAGCGCGAGGCTCAGATCGCCGCCGAGATATACGAACGAGGCGTGATGTCTGCGCTGTCGCGCGGCGTCCCAATTGACCGCGCTCCAACTGTTCACTGGCAAACCGCTCCAAGCCGTGCCGATTGTCGAGGATGTTCCAATGTTTGCGCCGGCGGTCCTACCCATATGCTCCGTCGCTGGTCAGTGCGGGCAAATGAGAGATGGTTCTGCGGTTCCTGCGCGCTGGGCGCGGAAGGCTTTCACGCCACCACAATCGGGACTTTGGTCGGCGAGGACTTTACCCGGTTGTAGAGGTCGATGACGTCCTGATTGATCATGCGCACGCATCCTGAAGATGCTTGCGTGCCAATGGTCCACCATTCCGGTGAGCCGTGCACGCGATAGCCAGTATCGTGTCCGTCCTTGAAGATATAGTGCGCGCGGGCGCCGAGCGGGTTGTCCAGCCCGCCCGGCTGGCCGCTCGACCATTTTACAAGCTCCGGCTTGCGCGCGATCATCTCTTTCGGCGGCGTCCAGATCGGCCACTCCTTCGTGTACTGGATCTCGGCGCGCCCGTTCCATTCGAAGCCGGCCTTGCCGATACCGACGCCGTAACGGACCGCTTCGCCGCCTTCCTGCACCCAATAGAGATGCCGCTCGTTAAGCCGCACCACGATCGTGCCCGGTGCCTCTCCGGTCGGATCGATAACGATCTGACGCCGGAACTCCGGTTTGACCTTCTGGAATGGGATTGCCGGGATCACGAAGCCATTGTCGATCATCGAGGCATACATCGTGCCGTTGTCGGTGATGTTGCTGTCGACACTGATCGGTGGGATAGCCCCGGTCGACATGGGATCAACGCCCGCAGGCGACAAACGAGCGGACGGCTCGAGCGGTTCCAGCGATGGGAGTTCAAGCGCCTGCGAGCAGCCGGAGGCACCAAGTAGCGTCATGACACCGAGGCCCGAAAGCACGGCGCGGCGGGAGATGACATAACCGGGCTCTGAAATCGTGTCGCCGGAGGACAGCTTCTGATCTTGCGGCTTACGCATGCACTCTTCACCCCAAAAGAACGGTCGGCATCATGCCTCCGGCTGGGCGCATTTTCACGGTTCATGGTTAAGAAGGCGTGAAGCCAGCCGCCTCGAAAGGAGCCCGCTTGTGCTTCACCGCGAAATCGACATTGGAACGCTGAGGTATGAGAAGATCCAGACCTTCTCCGCGAGTGCTATTTCCCGAGGTCTTCGAGACCCATGGACTGGCCGGCAACATTACCTAAAGCTCTGACGATACTTTCTCGCTGGTGTCGCTCGTCTCGGCCGGCCTTGGCACCGGCTTTGTACCGGAATGGATAAAGGATTCGCGAAACCGACACTTCGAGCTTTGTTCTGCAGGGGCGTCTAATCTGAAGATCGGGCCTGGCCTCTCGCGAGGACATCACCGACATTTCCCGGTCGCTGGTGCGGCCAGGAACGGTGTGGTGTGCGTTCATCGGGCGCAATGATCGCGCCGAAGATGCGAAATAACCGTCACGCTACATCCGACTCATCGCGATGGTTCCTGAACAGCCGCGGCCTGCCCCCGTACCTTTGAACCGGCCCGTTCCTTTGCCGCCTTTTATCATTCCCGTCAGGGTGTTGCCTCCTTTCCTTCCCTTGAAAACGAAGGTGTGGGCGATACTGACGGACCCGTTGCTGGTGATTTTTCCTGAGAAGCCCGAGCTGGACGATACCACGCCGCCTTTCACGAAAATTGTTGTCGAGAGTTCGGTCCAGTCGCCGCAATTCGTCTTTGCATAACGGGTTATCCTCCATGTGCCGTCGAACGAGCTCATGCCGGGCTCCACGCAGCGGTTGTCCCGAGCCACCATTCCATTTCCGCACTCGAGCGGACAGACGCGATAGCCGATCGCCTTCAGTCCGTTCAAAAGCTCCTCGGTCGGCGCGAGCGATGCAAGCTTGAGCCCCCTGCGTTCGGCGTATTTTTTCAGGGCCTTTTGACTGCTTTCACCCCACTTGCCGTCGATCTGACCGAGGCATCCGATCCGCGCCAGTTGACTTTGGGTGGCAAGCGCGAGATCCCCGGCGGCCATGTGGCCGGCGGACGAACCAGACGCCTGGGCTGCCGGAGTGGTCTGCTCGAGCGCGGCGACGTCGGTTTGGCTGGCGTTGACTTGCGGCTTTGTGGCACGGTTGGCATCCGCCTTCTGCTGCTCTGCCGTCTGACGTTCCTTTTCGCGCTCTGCGATCGCCGCGATCTTCAACTTCGCAAGCGTTCCGAACGCGCCATTGGGATATTCCTGAAGGTATGCTTCAAAGAAGCTGCTTGCGGTCAAATCCTTGATGGAATTCCAGTAGGCGAGCTCCACGGTTCTGTCGGTATCTGGCGTCGCGGCCGGACTCGTTGCCGTGGCCGCATCTGACGATGGATTGAGAACGACGGGGCCTGTCAGGGATGAACTGTCCCAGGGAACCTGTTTGCCATCCGTGGCCTGTAAGACGGTGCGACGCACGGCAATCAGGTCATCGGTTACACTTTGCCCTGGCGTGCCGAGGTGTTTCAGCAAGGCTGTCGTGAACGGGGAGTTTCTGCCAGCGCCGTCAAGGGCAACGTTTCCAGGCTGCGTGGCGAACGCAATCAGCGAGCCCACGCCGGTATCGAGCTTCGCCAGCCCCCGGCCAACGGCCACCGATCGGGTTCCCATGGAACGGGCCAATGTCGCAGCAAGTGGATTGTCGCGGCACGCATCCAGGAACACCAGGTTCACCTTGGCGTTCCGCTCCATTGCAGACAGCACGAGCTCTATAGGCAATGCTTCGAAATCCAGATCGTTGTTAGAGCGAAGCTGCGCATCGACCGGGATCATGTAGTTGCCGCCGTTTACCTGCAGCCCATGGCCGGCGTAAAAAAAGAGCGCCACATCTGCGCCTTCAACTTTGCCGACAAACTCGCGGATCGACTGACGCATTCCCGTGAGGTCAAGGTCGCGGCCCGTCACCACAACGAACCCCATTCCCGTCAACTTGGACGCCATGTCGCTGGCGTCATTCTGCGGATTTGAAAGCTGCGGCGCGTGTTGGTAGGCCGAGTTTCCAATGACCAGCGCGACGCGCTTATTGGCCCAAGCGTAAGAGCTTAGGAAAAAGAGCAAGAGCACGGCGACCGCACGAAGGTAATGCATGGGAGCCAGCCTGCATTACCGCCACTTCGGTGTGCGCTGTGCGTTGTTCAGGAGTTCGCGGGCTGTGGCGAACATGCCAAACAGCCTCGTAAGACGACGTTCCTCTTCCTCACAAAGGCGGTGCCGTTTGCAGAAGTCATGCACGGACCAAACCTTCGTGGCGGCGTCGGTTTCGAGCTTTTCGGATTCCAAGCGTTTCATGCCTTCCTCCCTACGCATCGTCATTCTACTAAAGTCTAATGTAGTTGAAAATAAACTAAGGGGTAGCCCGATCCGGTTAGAGCGAAGGCGACGATGTAGATTACATTTTCGGGCACGATAACCAGCGCACAATCGGTGAGGAACCGGCCGCTCTATACCTGAAGAACGCGCTTTTCCGTACTCTTCCGTCGCACATCCGTTTGGACTGGCCGTCCGGTTCAACTCTGTGATCCGCCCGGGTCAAAGCTGCGTAGATTTGATTTCTAAACTCCTCGGAGGCATCCGTATGAAGTCAATCCTTGCGGCATACCTTGCGGCTCTCATCGCATTCGTTGTCGTCGACCTTATCTGGTTGGCAACGATGGCGGATCTGATCTACCGGCCGCTTCTTGGTGACAAGCTTGCGAGACGATTCCGGCTCACGCCTGTGATCGCCTTCTACTTGATCTATGCTGGCGGTATCGTGCACTTCGCCGTGCTTCCTGCCTTGAACGGTGGCAACGTTGCTGCGGCGGCCTTGGATGGCGCGGCACTTGGCTTGGTTGCCTATACCACCTACCAATTCACCAACCTGGGCACCCTCAGAGACTGGCCATTGAGTATCTCGCTTGCCGATATTGTCTGGGGCGCTTTGTTGACGGCTATAGCTTCGACATTTAGCTTTTGGACAGTCAGTCAAATGACGTGAGCGTTCCTCTCCGCTATGCCCGGCGAGCTTTTCCATAGGTCCTCGCCACCATTTTCGGTCAAGCCTTACAATTCGCGAAACGATGCCTGCTGATCAGATCCCGGCCTCAGCTGGGCTCGTTACTTCGTCTTCGGGAATTCGAGCTTGCCAACGTCGTAGCCAAGCGAAGCGGCCTTCGCTACCATCGTTTTCAGTCCAGATTTCGATGGCGCGGATCTGGCATAGATCCAGAGATTGTTCATGTCCTTGTCGGCGCTGATGAACCACCTCTTGTCCGGTGACTTGTAAAGAACGCGATACTCAAAGACGATGAACCACGGATACTTGACGCGGAGCGTGGCCTTTGACCCGTTTTCGGTTTCGACAATAGTGCCGATGCCTCGGATGGATTTCTTCTCTCCATTGGGGGTCTTTTCGAAACAGCCGTCTTCGACCAGGACTCGTTTGGGTTCGTCGGCCTTCTGATAAGTGGTGTAGCCCGCAACGCAGCCGTCCGTGATGAACATCGGGGTGCGCCCGATTTCGAGCCATGTGCCCGTATAGTGGTCGTCACCGATGCGAGCGAGAACCCGTTCCCCTGCGAATGTCTGACTTGCCGCGAACACCGCCAGCCAGACGATTGCGAAATAGATCTGAATCCACATTCGTCCCTCCCACGACCGGCCTTCAAGACGTTTGGCGGTGCCGACACGGAATTTTTTGATGGCCTCATGGATACGGTCCAACCCCGACGTTGGATCAATCGGCGAGTAACTTTGGAATGTTCGCCGAGACGTGCGGACAGGAACAAGCAGCTCCCCGCCGAGCGGAGATCACGATTTCTGCGTTTGTCATCACCTGATGTTTCGTTGGGAACTGACCGCCAAGGCGATTTGTGTCCTTGTTACCTTGGAGTGATCGCTTGTTCGTTTGTCCTTTCCTACCCAGCCGAATGTCTACGATGCGCGCATCGCTTTAAGAACCAGAGTGAGCGTTGTGTAGCGGGGTTTGGTTCGCAAATGGCGAGCATCTAATGACTACAGCAACACGGTGAAGCGATGCCGAGTTTTACGCTCGAGAACAACTGCCTCATCAACGTCGATGAGAAGAGGCCGGCCCACGGCGACATTCGCACGCTGATTGAAGCCGCGAGGCGTGGAGAGGCGGATCTCGCCATTTTGGCGTCGAGCGCATATGAACGCCAGCCCGGCGGCGTACATCTAAAACGATTTGCAGACTTTGAAAGCCGAATGAGCGCTCTCGGACTTGGCCACATCAGCCTTTTGCGGCCGATCGGGCGACACGGCCTTTCATTCCATGGCTTCTCTATTATGAGCGATGAAGCGACGATTGAGCGCGAGCGACTTATCTTCAGAACCCTTTTTCCGACAACGCCAGCACGATGGTCGGACTACGCGGTGAGCTACGGCTTGGACAAAAAAGATCTGTCCAGCGTCGCTGCTTGGGATTGGCGCAATCGCCTGGGCGCTGCTCAAGCATTCTGGGCACATGAAAATGGCGGGCGCCACGTGTTCGTGACCACTAACGAAGGCTTTGCGCGCCTTCCGAAGAAACGTGAATTTGCCAACGCCGTAATCATGACCCCGGCGCAGGCGGTTCAGGTTTTAACTGGCGACAATCGCCGCAGCCAGCTAGCCGCCATGAGCTTCGTGTAGAAAATCCAGCTTGCTCAGACAGAGTCGGCTGTTTGCGAACATGGATTTTTGACTGAGGTAGCCATGGGCCTGCTTGGACAGCTTTCTCTGCAAGTGAATTTGCAAAGGCTTCTCTCTGCCTAAAGTTTCGCGCTTACCCCACCGATCGGGGCGCTCCAGACTTCCCTCTAGGAAAAGACGATCATCCGGGCGCGCGGTCGCGCCAAGGCCGGTTGGTTGCTTCGAAAGCTTGGGATTGCGGAACCACTTACCGCAAACACGTTCGCCCAAATGCCTTGGAGGGACGAAGCGCCAGTTTCAAAATTGGGGTAATATAGAGTAAAGCCAGCGCGATCTTTGCCGACCAGAGAGAAGCGGGGAGGAGAAGATGGATGATGAAAGACTCGGCTTTGAAGACGACTTGATGCTCGGCGTGCCGGCGAGGGGCGGCCGAGCGGTTCTCCAGGCCATTTCATCTCACCTAGCGCAGCGCACTCGCATCCCGGCGAGTGCCATTCTAGACGGCCTGCTCGACCGGGAGGCTCTTGGTTCTACCGGTTTCGGGCAAGGCTTTGCCTTACCGCATGCGTTTATTCCGGGTTTGGTAACGCCGGCCAAAGTCCTTGTTACCTTGCTCGAACCGATCGACTTCAAGGCACCCGACGACGAGCCGGTCGATATCTTCCTCGCGGTGATATGGCCCAACGGTCAACATGAAGGCTTCCTGCAATACCTCTCCAAACTTTGTGGTGTCTTTCGCTCAAAGAAGTTGTTGGTGGCCCTGCGAGGGGTACGATCCGAAGCAGAGGCCTTGATCGCTATTTCGGCGGACGCTTGCCCATCTGCTCCAAGTGCACAAAGCTCTGTCGCGACCGCGTTTGGCCCGCTCGTGCGGTAGTTCGATGTCCTCAATCGCGTGTGGCGCGTTCGGTGGTCGCTTCGCGCGCAGTCTTGGCGGGCTCGGCATAACGAACCTGCTGACGTGACGAAGCTGTTCGTGTGGGTACGGTGCTGTCGTCGTGCCAGCCTAGCGTACCACTGCCGGGGCATTCATCTGAAAATGAGAGTAGGATCCTTCAGGGGAGAAAAGAGATGCCAGTCGGCATGGCATGAGCCCGTCAATCTGAGTCAAGGGTTGTGAGTTATCGATGACGCCAGGACTAGAAAACTACAAGGAGCTACTGCTTTTTCTGACGACCGCCGGCGTCATAGTACCACTGTTCGGGCGATTGAAACTGAGCCCCGTTTTTGGGTTTCTCGCAGCCGGCGTCCTGCTTGGCCCCTTCGGTCTTGGAGCACTCGCAGGAGATTGGCCGTGGCTGTCTGCGATCTCTATCACTGACGCAGGACAGATCGCGCATCTTGCGGAATTCGGCGTGGCATTTCTGCTTTTCATGATTGCGCTCGAGCTATCGTGGAGCCGTCTTCTGTTAATGCGCAAGCTCGTCTTTGGATTGGGCGGCCTGCAGGTTCTGACCGCGACAGCCATCCTCGCGGCCGTCGCGGGTGCACTGGGCCAAACGCCGGCGTCAGCGGTGGTGCTGGGCAGCGCGCTCGCCATGTCGTCGACGGCAATCATCATACCGTCGCTTGTCGAGCGCAGACTGCTCAACACGACGGTTGGGCGGGCCAGTTTCGCCGTGCTGCTCTTCCAGGATCTCGCGGTGGCGCCTCTCCTGTTCATGGTGACGATTTTGGGCACGAACGGAGGTACAGGGCTCGGCGCCGGCCTGTTGTATGCCCTAGCACCTGCTGCAGTGGCGCTTTTCGCTTTGGCCGGTCTAGGTCGCCTCATTCTGAGGCCTTTGTTCAAGCTGGTCGCGACGACAAAGAGTAACGAACTGTTCGTCGCCGCATGCCTCCTGGTCGTAATCGGTTCTGGCCTGATCACGGCCCACAGTGGTCAGTCCATGGCGCTGGGTGCTTTCGTTTCCGGTCTCTTACTCGCTGAAACCGAATATCGTCGTCAGATCGAGGTGACCATCCAGCCGTTCCAGGGGCTCTTGCTTGGGCTCTTCTTCGTTGCCGTCGGAGCTCGCCTGGATCTTACCGAGATCATTGCCAACCCGGTCGTCACCATAGGCGTCGCGGTCGGCCTGTTTGCGATAAAAGCTCTTACCCTCTTTCCCATCGCGCGCCTGTCAGGACTGGCGACCCGCAATGCCGGCGAGGTCGCGCTTGTACTAGGACCTGGCGGTGAATTCGCGTTGATCCTTATCGGTGCTGCCGTGGCCGGCAATGTGGTCCCTGGTGCCGTTGCCGCCACCGCCACGGTTGCGGCAACCTTAACGATGATCGGTGTTCCCCTGCTGGTGCGGCTGCTCGACCGCGACCGGGCACCCACCGGTACGGCCGATCCTTCGTTTTCAGGATTAACGCCACAGCATGACGACGGCTTGGAGCGTGTGATCGTGGTTGGATATGGACGTGTCGGGCAACTGGTTGCTGAGATGCTCACGCGACATGGGTTGAGGTTCCTGGCGGTCGACGCCGATCCCGTGCTTGTCGGCAAGGAGCGAGGGCGCGGCACCACGATCTATTATGGCGATGCCACTCGAACCGAATTGCTTCGACGTTGCGGAATCCAGAGTGCTCGCGCGCTTGTTGTGACCTTGGACAATGCCGAGGCAGTGGCGTCTATTGTCTCCTCTGCAAGATCCGAGCGGGCCGATCTCACCATTGTCGCCCGCGCGCGGGATGCGGTGCACGCAACTGAATTATACGAGCTGAAAGTGACGGATGCGGTGCCAGAGACAATCGAAGCCAGCCTTCAGCTGTCGCAAGCAGTGCTTGTTGGCATCGGCATTCCAATGGGGCCAGTGATAGCGTCCATTCATGAGCGGCGGGATGAATTTCGCAAGATGCTACAGCCAGAAGACAGTTCTGGCAGGGAACGGCATGCGATCCGGCCCCGAAAATCGAAGTGAGTCGAATATGGCTGTAACCGTCAATGAGAACTTGCAGCGCGGAAGCACACTCACGTGATCAAACTCGAGAAGATACGCGACCTTGACATTGATGCCGGCACCCGTTCGAGCGCTACATACTTAAGCGCGGCAAGCGGGCTCGTAGGCGTCGGTGCGACGCTTTATGTCGTGGCTGACGATGATCTGCACCTCGCCGCGTTCCCAGTTCACGGATCAGCACCGGGTCGCTTGATCCGGCTGTTTGACGGCGCTTTGCCTGACGAGAACGTCGATCGTAAGCGCGTGAAGCCCGACCTCGAGGCACTGGTCCACCTACCTCCATGCCAGGAGTTCATGTTCGGAGCCCTCCTTGCGATCGGTTCAGGATCGCGGGCGAACCGTAAGCGAGGTGCCTTGCTTTGCTTCGACAACAGCGGCGCCGTTGCGACGCCTGCAAAAAGCGTCGACCTGACGTTCATCCTCGATCCGCTCGCGGCAGCGTTTAGTCAGCTCAATATCGAAGGCGCGGTCGTGGCCGGACGGGAGCTGCGGCTATTTCAGCGGGGTAACACGCGGCTTAACGACAACGCTGTCATCCGCTACCCGTTGTCTTCGGTCATGGACGGAATTGTGAATGGACGTATTGAACCATTGGGACCTGCTGCGATCGAGCGTTTCGACCTCGGCGCCATCCGTGGAACTTCGTTCAGCTTCACCGATGCCGCGGTGCTGCCCACGGGCGATATGATTTTCAGTGCGGTCGCGGAGAACACGGAAGATGCATATCTCGACGGGCCATGTCTCGGCGCTGGCATCGGCATGATCGATGACCTTGGTGATCTCATCTCTTTTGATCGTTTCGAATACCCGCACAAGGTCGAGGGTGTTCATGTACGCCAAGCAGGCGACGTCTTGGAACTGCTTCTGGTGACGGATGCCGACAATCCTGACATCCCCGCCGGGCTGTTTTCTGCGCGGATCGTTAGGTAGGGCATCTGGGGTTCCCGTGAGAATTACACCGGGGCCGCAGCCTGCCGGGTAATAGTGCCCGCGCTGTTGCTTTATTGCGTTCGACGAAGCGGAAGAGACCGCGCCGATCTGCCCGGCTCAGCTGCAAACAGCGTGGCAACAACTCAACATGCCTGCTGGTTCTGCCGCACAGCCAGCAATCGTCGAACGTTTGCGCACCACCGAGAGGTGGTGCGCAACGCGGGAAGCATCGTGACGTATCAAGGTCGTCGCGCCCTCAAGACACTACACGCGTTCCCGTTCTCGCCCGAACCTCCCAGTCGTATCAGCCGTTCAGCGCGTCCTTGAGAGCTTTGGCCGGTGCGAAGGTCAATTTCTTCGCAGCAGCAACCTTGATGGTCGCGCCGGTTGCGGGATTGCGCGCCTCGCGCTCAGGCGTGTCCTTGACCTTGAATTTGCCAAAGCCCGGTATCGACGTTTCGGTGCCGGATGTGGCGGCGGCGGTCACGGCGGCAAAGACCGCCTCGACAACTGCCTTGCTCTGGACTTTGGTCAAGCCGTGCTCGGTCGCGATCTTGTCTGCAATTTCATTGGTTGTTGTCATTGTTTTCCCCTCATGATGACGGGGGAAGTCTCGCCCGACAAAATCCCGTTTGTCATCTGGCGTCTGGGCGAGGAGGGGCGAAACGCCGACGATTTCCACAACACAATCGCCGCTTTTCGTCGAAGTTGGCTCCGTAGCCCGTGAGTGCCCGTTCGATTTCTGGTCATCTCGTGCAGCAGGGAATCGCCCGCCAACGAGAATGACGAGCGTTGAGCAATGTCGAATTGCCGTCCACCACGAGCCACAGCTCGTTGCCCAACGACTGAACCGTAAGCGGTTTGCGTTTTTCCTGGTTGCCTTTTGCCGCGGCCAACATGTGGCGGTTGGCATTGACGATGCCTCGTTCGCGCGCACGCGCGTTGACCAACTGCTCGAGCGGAATAAGAAGATGTGGTTCGCTCAGATCGAAGTAAAGCGAAGGGTCATCCGGGAGCCGCACGAGCGTCGCGGCGATTTCCCGATTCAACTGACTCTCCACAACAGCCCCGTCGGGCTGGAGGGTGGGATACTTTAGCGAAAATTCTTCAGCTTTCATGCAGTGCCTCTTGGAGATTCCTCATGCCTGGCTCTGTCGACGAGAACTCTCGTGCCGGAGAGAAAGGCCCCCCCGGTAGGCGGGGCGAGTATCGCACCCATATGGCTCAGTGGGTGCGGGGAGGATTGCAGTCCAACAGAAACTGCTCATGTACGCTAAGCGCATAGCTGAGGGGAGAGAAGGTCTGTTTCCCTGATTCCGGTACGCCCATGCATAAAAAACTCGGCGGCTAGCGTAAACGGCGCGGCCGGCGCGTGCGCCTCGGCCGATTTTACATAGGCTCTTTCCCGGATCACGCTCGAACCGGGCTCACGCGAGGCGTCCTGCCGGAGTCTGTCTCGTTGTTGCTTTCGGTGATGACGGCTTCTTGTGCATTCCCTGGCTGATCAAACGTTCCCGCATACATGGGTGTTAGCCATTTCTGGTAGTGGAGGCGTGATGGGCCGGGTTTCAGACTCGCCCTGGCTAGCACCGACGTCTGTCATTCCGGTTCTTCCTCGCCGTCCTTCGCCCGAGTTGGCGTCTATCCCCTTCGTTCGAAAGGTGGGATTCTCAATCGCAGGTGCAGCTGTCGCTGTTCACAAGGAGATGTGTGATGGGCAGGGATGAAGTCGACCTCAATCAGGACTCGGAACTCAGAGACGATGTCGATATCGGGGTGGATGTCGGCTCAAAGCCAGTTGCCGTCGAGCTCGACGCTGAGGTCGACCAGAACGGCGAAACTGATCAGGAGGCGGACATTGATAGCGACGGGGAAGAGTTGGGCGGCCGGGACGTTGATGCGGCTGCCGATCAGCGGCTCGAGCTCGATCAGCGGATCGAAGTGGACGTCGAAGTCAGTGAGGACGACGGTATTGTTGTCGTCGAAATCGACGTGGACGTGGAAGACGATGTCGAAATCGAAAGCGATTTCGATGCTGACATCGACGCCGACGACGAAGACAGTCTCGACGTCGCAATCGATCAGGACACGGAAAGCGACGGAAACATCGACGTCGACGTGGAAGTCCGTGATGACCTCGACGCCGAAGTCGACGTGGATGTCGCGTCGCTCCTGGAAGCCCTGGCAAGCGGGGCGTTCGAGCAGGACGATGACGGCGATATCGAAGTCGCCCTCTATGAAGAAGTGGTCACCGACGGTGATATCGACGTGGTCGTCGACATAGACGACGCGTGAGTACTGCCTCGCCCCGGTTGGTTCCGCCGATACACGGTCCGGTGCCATTGCGGTCTCGGTGGTGAGACGCAACAGCTTCCGGCGAAGAACAGAGGCAATGTATTTTCAGAGTGCGCCAGGTAGGCGTTGCTGTTTCCGAAAATGTCCAAACATGGCGTGATAAGTTCTCGTACTTGTGTGGCGGATACGAGTTCGTCGAAAAAGCTCTGGTCGATTTTGATAGTAAAACATTGCAACATATTTCGGCTGCTTTTCTCATCTATGCATTTGGATATTACATTCCTTATAATGAATAGAAATAAACTAATGAATTAACCTAATAAAATGCCTTATGTGCGAATTGATAAGAAAGCTCCTCCCGAAACTATCCCTTTAGTCAATCCGAATTGGCAACTGTTCTCCATCGTCGGAAACAGTGATGCTTTGTTGCAATCGATCGCTGGACGAGGGATCCGTGAGGGCAGTTGATCGTCATGGTCGATCATCCAAATAGCCATCGATGCGCTGAGGAAGCAACCGGAGGAGTACACGATATGACCGACGTTAAAGGCAATGATTTCGACATAGACATCGATGCCGACATCGATCAGGACCTCGATCAGGATCAAGATCAGGACGTGGATACCGATACCGACCAGGACTCTGACGTCGATATCGATAACGACAACGACAACGACACCGATCAGGACGCTGACGCCCACAATGACGCCGACGCCGACGCCGATGCCGACGATCGTAGCGACGCGGATGCCGACGCAGACGCAGACGGCGACGCCTGGAACGACAATGACACTGATCAGGACAATGACAACGACGTAACCGTCGGCCAGGACCAGGATGTCGACGTAGATGTCGATCAGGATCAGTACGGCGAACAGCACGCGGACATCGATATCGACTTCGATTTCGATGTGGCCTGAATGATCTCTCCGAAAGTAGGCGCCCGGATGACACCGAGCGCCGCCTTTGCCAATCGAGGGTGGACGTTGGTCCGCCGCGGCTCGCTCACGAGGCTGTCGCCCCATGGCATTTTCTCAAGTTAAGTCCCGCCTAGGCACGGAAATCGAGCGCGCATGGCGCCGCATTTATCTCTTGGTCGCGGCGGGATGCCGGTCTGCCGTCGCTTGCTCGCGAAGCTGCCTCGTCGTGCTCTGGCGAATTCAGTATCGTACGGGAACGGAAATCGAGTTGGCATTCTGCCGCATTACCCTCTTGATCGCGGCGGGACATCGGTCTGCCGTCGCTTGCTCGCGAAGCTGCCTCCTTATGCTCTGGCGAATCCGGTATCGCACCGGAATGCAAATCGAGCTGGCATTCTGCCGTACTTCGCTCTTGATCGCAGCGGGACGTCGATCCGCCGTGGCTCGCTGGCGAGACTGCCGCCTCATGCTCTCTCGAATGAGATCTCGCGCGGGAACGGAAATCAAGCGGACATTGCACCGTCTTTCCCTCCTGATTGCGGCGGGACATTTGTCCGTTGTAGCTCACTCGCGAGACTGTCTCTTCGAGCTCTCCCAGATCAAAACTCGTGCGGGAACGGAAATCGCGGGGGTATTGCGCCGCCTTTCACTCTCGGTTGCGGCGGGACGTTCGTCTTCCGCGGCTCGCTCGCGAGGAGGTCGCCCCTTGGCTTCCTCCCGAACTGGACCTGGTGCAGGAACGGAAATCGAGCAGGCATTCAGGCTTTGCCGGGCGTCCCTCGTCGTGGTCTTCGTGCTCAGTTTCTTCGTTAACCTCTTGGCGCTGACGGTCCCGCTCTATCTTCTGCATGTCTACGACCACGTACTTGCGAGCCGCAGCATCGACACGCTGGTGATGCTGACCCTGATCGTGGTCGCGGCGCTGGCCGTCCATGCCACGCTCGAAGCCTTGCGGCGGGCGATGCTTGGCCGCATCGGCGTTTGGCTCGACGATCGCCTTCAGGCTGCTGTTCTGATTTCGGCGGTGCAGTCGGCCCTGCGCAGCGATCAGGCCGCGGCCGCGCAAGCCTGGCGTGATCTCAGTGGTCTTCGCTCCTTCTTCGGCGTTAACGCCTGCACGGCACTGTTTGACCTCCCCTTTACGCCGATTTTCATTCTCGCGATGATGCTCGTGCATCCGCTGCTCGGCGTGATGAGCCTTTTGGCATCGATGGCCCTGTTCGGGCTGGCCCTGCTCAACGAGATCGTGACGCGCAAGCCGTTTTCTCGTGCCAGCGCCGCCTGGGTCGCAAGCCAGCACCGGTTTGAATCGCTTCTGCGCAACGTCGAGGCCATCAGCGCGATGGGCATGCTGCCGGGTGTGGCACGCCTGGTGAACGATGACCAGGTGATCGCGAAGGAGGCTCAACTTTCCGCCGCGGCGCGGGCATCGGCCATCCAGGCGCTCGCGCGGTTCATCCGTCTGTTCGCGCAGGTGCTCGTTATGGCCTGCGCAGCCTGGCTTGTGATCGGGCACGACATCAGCCCGGCGGCGATCTTCGCCGCCACGCTCCTGCTCGGACGCTCCCTCGGCCCGGTGGAGAGCGCAATCGGGACGTGGAAGGCAGTTAGCGGTGCGCGCCTGGGATATGGCCGCCTCCGCAAGCTCATGGCGGCGGTGCCACCAGCTCGAAGGACCATGAAGCTCCCGCGCCCAAATGGTCAGCTTTCTATCGAACAGGTGACGTTCATGCCGCCCGGCGCGGACATGCCGGCCATCCGTAGACTGTCTTTCGCCGTAAACCCAGGAGAAGTCCTCGGCGTGATAGGGCCTTCGGGGGCCGGCAAGTCGACGCTCGGTCGTCTGATTGCTGGCACCATCGCCCCGACAGCCGGCCATGTGCGCCTGGATTCTGCCGACATCGGTATCTGGCTTGCCTCCGGTGGCCACAGGCACTTCGGTTACCTTCCCCAGGACATCGAGCTCTTCGGCGGAACGGTCCGGGACAATATCTCCCGTCTGCAGGAGGCTCCGGCGGACGATGTGATCGGCGCGGCCGCGTTGGTCGGGCTCCATGAAACGATCATGCGGCTCCCCATGGGATATGAGACCGACATCGGCGAGGGCGGCATGCGGCTCTCCGGCGGACAGCGGCAACGGCTAGGGCTGGCGCGGGCCTTGTTCGGCCAACCGCGCCTCATCGTCCTCGACGAGCCGAATGCCAGCCTTGATGCCGAAGGCGAAGTGGCGCTGCGGCAGGCGATCCAGGAGATGCGCCGGCTGGGTTCGACGATCGTGATCATTGCCCAGCGGCTTGGCATCCTGAACATGGCTGACAAGATACTTGTACTCCACAACGGCACAGTGGATGCGTTCGGGAACCGGAAGGACGTCGCCGACAAGATCAGAGCCGGGCGCACCAGCCTTCCGGTCAAGCCCCAGCAAATCGTCGTCAATGGCCGCGGTCAAAAGCGGTCGGGCGACCACAGCGCCTCGGGTCCGCCCCCGCTTCGGGCGGAAGCGTCCCTCTTGGCCGAGGACGGATTGGAGAGGGCTGTGTCATGAGAGGGGCCAGACGCATCGCGATGGCGGATCTTGCGACGATCCCAACAGCGGCGGACACGCCGTTCCGGTCACTGCGCCTGCTTGCTGCGGGAGCGTTTGGTCTCGTCGGTGTGTTCGTAATCGGTTTCGGTACTTGGGCCAGCATCGCGCCGCTCGAAAGTGCCGCAATCGCCGCTGGCGCTATCGAGGCAGAATCGAGCCGCAAGACCGTTCAGCATCTGGAGGGTGGAATCGTCAGGCATATCCTGGTGCACGATGGCGACGAAGTTGTTGCGGGACAACCGCTTCTTCGAATGGACGACACCAGACCCCGCGCTACCGTCCAGGTTCTTCAGGCGCAGCTTCGGGAAGCCCAAGCCATGGAGGCACGGTTGCTATCCGAGCGCAACAAGGCCGAGAGGATTGAATTTCCGGGGGCTCTCGTCAGGTCGGCCGCGCAGGGCGACGCCGGCTTGGTGGAGATTCTCGCTGGACAGGTAAAGATCTTCGACACACGCCGCGAACTTCAGTCATCGCGTATAGAGATCATCCAGCAGCGCAAAGCGCAGACACAGCAGGAGATCGCCGCGCTGCGTTTTCAAGCGGACGCCGCGACCAAACGGGCAGCAATCATCCGCAAGGAACTGGCGACCGTTATTCCGATGGTTGCCAAGGGACTGCAGACGCGCGTTCGCCTTCTGCAGATCGAGCGTGAACAGGCGGAGATCGACGGCCGGCTTGGCGACACGCATGCGCAGGTTTCGCGCGCCGAGCAAGCAATCGGCGAATCGCAGGCGATGATCCTCAAGCTCGAAAGCGACCAGCAAACCGAGATCGCCCAGAGTCTGCGCGACACTCAGTCACGGATATTTGAACTGGTGGAGCGCGTCGAGACTGCGAGTGACATCCTTGCGCGAACGGTGGTTCGTGCGCCGGAAGCCGGTACGATCACAGACATGAGAATCCACACGGTCGGAGGAGTGGTGACGGCCGGTGAACCCTTGATGGATCTTGTTCCACGCCAGGATCGGCTCATCGTGCGGGCTCAGGTCAAGCCAGAAGATATCGACCTGGTTCGCGCCGGCCTTGAAGCCCGCGTGCGCCTCCTGGCCTACAAGCATCGCCGGGTTCCGCCGGTCGAGGGCGTCCTCACATATGTCTCCGCCGACCGCCTGGTCGATAGGCAGACGGAACGGGCCTACTACATTGCCCGCGTCCGGATCGATGACGCGTCCCTGCGCGCGCTGCCGGATGTGGAGATCATGGCTGGTATGCCGGCCGAGGTGCTGATCAAGACCGGACAATTCACTGTTGCCCACTACGTATTGCGCCCTCTTCTGGAGAGCTTCAACCGCGCATTCCGCTAGGACTGAGCAACGCACTGAGGGCCTGTGGGAGAGGTTTCATGGGGGCGGATGCGCATCTGAAAACCGAGGGGCCGGATATTCTTGCAGATAGGGGGACGCGTGACCTGCTGCTGCCAATCGAAGGCTCTGAGGCAGAGGTGTTCGCACAGGCGTTCACGTCTGCCGGCAGCGTTGTTCCGGCGAGTGGGGCCGCCTTTCCAGGCACCTCACCGGCGACGCCTGTAGGCGCCGATGCTTGGCCCGCTCAGGGCTCCTTTGTGGTTGGGGAGATGATTGCGGTCAAGGGGCCGGCGACACCAAACGATACGCTCCGTGCTCCGCAATCGTCGGTGGGCGAGGCGACCACTCTTCATTCTATTTCCCTTTCGGTTGCCCCAACGTCCTTGGAACCGAAGCCCAATGGGGGCACTCGTGGATTAGAAAGCGACGGGAACCGCGAAGGCGGGTCGACGGGGGAACCCGGGAGGGTCGGTCATGCGAGCCAGACAGAGGGCCACGCCGACCCACCTGATGCCGGTCACGATGTCGATCACGGGCATGATGTCAGCGTTTTGCAGACCGCCATCGCCGAACAGGACGCGCAGATCATCGTCAACGGCTATCCGGGTGACGTGGTCGTACGCCTGGATGTCGAGCAAGGTCTCGTTCAAGACCAAGAGGTGGATATAGCCCTGACCACTGACGAAGGCGGGCATTTTGCCATTCTGGTCGATCAGGACATGCACATCGGCCAAGAGATCGAAATTGATCTTGATATCTTTGACGAGGATGGCGTGCTCTACATCGATCTCTTCCTGCGCGACACGATCGATATCGAGCAGGATACCTCAATTGGCCTTGAACTTGGCGAAGGGCTTCATGGCGGCACAGTCGAGGTGGATCAGGACATCGAGCTTGAACAGAATGTCGACATCGATATCGACATCGAGGACGAACTGGAAGAGCGCTACGTCATCAAAGTCGAAATCGGCGTTTCTCAGGAGGTCGCCGTCACTCAACATGCGAGCGTCGACATCGCAATTTCAAATGACGATATCGACGTGGCTGTTGACGCTTCACAGACTGCGGTCGTCGATCAGCAAACCACCGCGCTAGTGGATTTCGCCCTAGCATAGTACTGGAGCACAGAGTATCCCGCCCATTGTAGGCACGCCTTTCCGTGATTGATTTGTTGATTATAAGAATTTCCTAATATCATGGGATGCTAGGATAGCTTTGGCGTTTTTATTTGGTATAGTCTATTCGGGACAGGGTTTGGCTACGGGCGTGTTTGAGTAACGACTGGAGAGGGGGTAGCTATGCCTCTTTCGACAGCAGGTCAGTATGCGTACAATTGTGGGCGTTCTTCCATTGTTATCGTTGATCGCTTCTTACTATTGCGAAGTTGCCTTGCTCGCGTCCTTCGACACGAATTCCAAAGTTTCGGTGTCCTGGACATAGCAACAACTCAAGAGTTGGAATACATACTTGGGCCGATCGGTCTGGTTGTTCTCAATGTAGAGAGCGACGCATTGACGGCTGAGCTTGTGCGGGACAAGTTAACCTCGCTTAGGCGCGTGCTGGCTGACGTCCCTGTTGTCTTGATCACCCAATGGAATGCGTCGACGATATCGGATTCGATGGTTTCCGAGGTCGCCAGATCCGGTGTGCGGGGCTACGTTACCGGCAACGCGCCTATTGAACTCGTCGTGTCGTGCCTGCGGCTTGTCATGGGCGGCGGCGTCCACTTTCCTCAATCGACCACTGGAGGCGGGGAAGCCTGCATAACCAATGCGCCCGTCTTGCCGGACAATAGCGGTGCACTGCAATTGCCGGCGGGTGACGAGACTGGTCAGTTGGCCTCCTGTCCCGACCGATCACGTGTTGCATTTACGGAACGCGAGCGACAGGTGCTGGCAAGCTTGCAGCGCGGCCTGCCCAACAAAGTCATCGCCAAAAAGCTGAACTTGTCCGAGAACACAATAAAAGTGCACATCTCGAACATCATGCGTAAGTTAAATGCGACAAACCGCACCGAAGTCGCCCTTGCAGCGCAAGGCAACATGATGGAAGACTTTAGTTCCGCACTATCGGATCATCGCCCCGTCGTCAGTCTTGTCCGACCTCGGATGAATTAAGGGATCCTTACGCCCACGTTCATCTGGTGTTGATGACGACCGTTGACCTCGACCCGGACGAGAGCCAGGGCCTCTGCGTGCGCTGGGTCCTGGACCAGGATGTGCCTGTGGTTCGCCATGAACCCCAATGACTGCTCGCACGGCCGGCTCTCCAGGCCCCGAGAGTTTGACGTTATGGTCACAAGGCGATCGCGCAGGGACGTCGACCGATTGTTTGTCGTGACGCCAAGGATCAAATGCGCATTCGGGAACATCTAATTGTACTACGAATTTTATAGTAGTTACCGCTAACGTTAACGCAATGTAAGTAAAACCCCCCAAGATTATGGGTGCAAGAAATCACGGGTGCAGAGCGCTCGAAACCTTTCGAGCGCCCCGTCTGGCTTTGGGGGGTGGAATGCTTTCTTTGGGTGCAGGTGCCGACGCAAAAGCAGTTCTTGACGCAATGAGCAAGTCGCAGGCGATTATTGAATTCAAGCCTGACGGGACAATCATCACCGCGAATGACAACTTCTGCCGCACCGTCGGTTACCAATTGTCAGAGATCGTCGGCCAGCATCACCGCATGTTCGTCGAGCAGGCGGAAGCTGCCTCTCCGGAATACCGCGAGTTCTGGGCCAAGCTTGCACGGGGCGAGTTTGATCGGCGTCAATACAAGCGCGTCGGCAAGGGCGGCAAAGAGATCTGGATCGAGGCCTCTTATAATCCGGTTTTCCGGGGCGGAAAGCCTTACAAGGTCGTAAAGTTCGCGACCGATATTACCGAACGGCAACTGAGGCGAGCAGAAGACAAAGGGAAGCTAAACGCTATTTCCCGCGTGCAAGCAGTTATTGAGTTCACGCCAATGGGCGAGATCCTGACGGCCAATGAGAACTTCCTGAGCACGCTCGGTTATCAGCTCTCGGACGTTCAGGGTAAGCATCATTCCATGTTCTGCGAGCAGGGTTACGCAGGCAGCGAGGGATACCGGCAGTTCTGGAGCGGGCTGGCAGCAGGTGAATTCGTTGCTGATGAGTTCATGCGGATCGGCAGGGGCGGCAAGCGTGTTTACATCCAAGCATCCTACAACCCCATTTTCGACATGAACGGCAAGGTCTTCAAGGTCGTCAAGTTTGCCACGGATGTCACGCAGCGCGTGGACAACGTCAATCATCTCGCCGATGCGCTGACGGAACTCTCGGAAGGCAATCTGACGACGAAGCTGCAGACGCCATTCCTGCCGAGCCTGGAAAAGTTGCGCCTGGACTTCAACACGGCAACGGCAAAACTGTGCAGGACGTTGCAGACCATTTCGGAAAACGCCGGCGCGATTGCCGCTGCATCCCAGCAAATCCAGTCCGCATCGAATGATCTGTCCAAGCGGACTGAACAGCAAGCGGCCTCCGTCGAGGAGACCGCGGCCGCCCTCGAGGAGATCACCAAGACAGTTGCCGATTCCAGCCACCGAGCCGAGGAGGCTGGTCAAATGGTGCGCCGGACGAAGGAAAACGCCGAGCGGTCTGGCGGCGTTGTCGGGCAGGCCGTGGAGGCAATGGGGCGTATCGAGCAATCCGCAGGCGAGATCGCAAGCATTATCGGCGTCATCGACGGGATCGCCTTCCAGACCAATCTTCTAGCGCTGAATGCCGGGGTCGAAGCGGCCCGGGCCGGCGAAGCCGGAAAAGGCTTTGCCGTCGTGGCTCAGGAAGTCCGTGAGCTTGCCCAGCGTTCCGCGAAGGCAGCGAAGGAAATCAAGGAACTGATCGGGGCTTCAAATGCCCATGTGCAGAACGGCGTGGCGCTCGTCGACAGTACGGGAAGAGCGCTGCAGGAGATTGTCGCACAAGTCGTGCAGGTCGATACCAATGTTGGCGCCATCGTCGAAGCCTCCAAGGAGCAGACCACTGGCCTTAAGGAAATCAACATGGCGGTCAACACCATGGACCAGGGCACGCAGAAGAATGCCGCTATGGTGGAGGAAACAACCGCCGCAGCCCACAGCCTTGCAAAGGAGGCCGACCAGCTCTTCCAGTTGCTCAGCCAGTTCAACATCGGTTCAGGTAGCGGCACAATGCACCGCAGCACGGCCACTCCAGTTCATCAAGTGACGATGAAGATCGCCCGGGCATTCAATGGCAATGCCGCCCTGAAGGCCGAGAACTGGGATGAGTTTTGATGGCGGCCAAGGCTTTAGTGCGGAGGAAGGTCGTAGAACGGCCTGCCGTTCACACGCAGCGTTGCAGTGAGGCATTCTCGGCCCCGCAACCCCACCAAGATGAAACTTCTCTCAGCCGACGAAATGTCGCGAGAAAATTTTAATAAGCTGCATGCAAATCTTTCCGCGCTGAAGCAAAGGCGTGATCCAGCGCAGGGATGGTCTTGGAACAACGACCGCAGCGGGAGGTGACCGTCGGCGCCACGGCAAGGGTGGAAATGACGGTCACGAACCCATGACGCGTTGCGGGTGGTGAAACACAACGTCGATGACGGAGGCGATAATTCTGGCGATGCAAAAACGTATCCGGCTTCACGAATTGCGGGTGGGGATGTTTGTCGAGGAATTAGAGAGACCGCCGCAACGCACGGATGCGCGTTTCAGCCCATTCCGGATTGCAACGCCATCAGAGATCGATCGATTGATGCGCTCCAATATCATGAGTGTTGTCATCAACGTTCAAAAGGGCATCGACATCCTTGATCGGGCACCGCAGGCGGCGCCGTTCGATCGACAAGCTGTCGAAACTGGCCTCCTTTCAAGTTACTCACGGCAGGACATCGAGACAGCAAGACACTCCATCGAGGCGGCAAAGGCGGATATCCAAAGCGTCTTGGCGGAAGCCAGGATCAGCGGCGGATTTGCCGCCAATGCGGCCAACAAGGCTGTTGAACTGATCATGTCATCGGCGATGAACAACGCCGGCGCGCTCATTGGGGTTGCCAAGCTAAAGGCCAGTGATGAGGTCACGTATCTTCATTCACTTGCTGTAAGCGCGCTGATGATCACCTTTGGCCGAAATCTGGGACTCGATGAAGACAATGTGCGGCATCTTGGGCTTGGTGGCCTGGTCCATGATGTCGGCAAAATGACGCTACCCCGCGCCATCCTGATGAAAACCGGGAAACTGTCGGCCGACGAAAAAGGGATTATGCAGACACACCCTCAGCGAGGTTATCAGGTGCTCTCCAAGATCGAGGACACACCGCAAGAAGTGCTTGATGTTTGCCTTTTTCACCACGAGAAATTCGATGGGACGGGCTATCCACGCGGCTTGGTCGGCAAGCAGATTCCGCACTTCGCTCGGATCGCAGCTATCTGCGATGTATACGATGCCCTCACAACGATCAGGCCTTATAAGCGAGCGCTGTCGCAAGCTGAAGCGATTGACATCATGATGACCTCCGTTGGTCATTTCGATCGCGAACTTCTGTCTGCATTCCTGTCGAAGATGATAATTAACGGCACGGTCCGTTAAATGCGTTCGCGCGGGGTGGGCGCGGCGCAACGCGAAAGTCGCGCTTGCCCATTGGCCAAGAACCAGGACGCAACGCCTCTGGTGGCACGGATTTCCGAGCAAGATGGTTGAGCGTCATCACCCCAAGGGCTCTTTTGCCAGCGCCTGAACCAAGTGGATTATCTTGGTCCGTAGCTTGGGATCATGAATCCTTACAAAGGAACGATTGAGGGCCAGCCCTTCCGCAGAGTTCAAGAAGCGTGCGGATTCACCTTCCCCCACGAACTCCGGCGCTTTTGCCTTGGAGAGGCCACCAAGCGCTTCTTCGAAGAACCAAGAAACAGGGACGCCAAGGATGTCGGCTATCGCCTGAAGCCGGCTCGAGCCTATTCGATTTAGTCCCTTCTCGTACTTCTGAACCTGTTGGAAGCTCACGCCGAGCCCCTGCGCGAGCGTCGACTGGCTCACTCCCATGAGTGCGCGCTTCAGTCGAATACGGCTGCCAACATGAACATCCATTTCGTTCGGTGCTTTGGTTTGCGGGTTGTTCGGCATGATCACCTCAAAGATCGGTCGGGGCCAAAATGCGTTTTCGTCATGAACACCAGAGGGCGCCTTCGCATTACGTTCCGAACATGGGTGTGGATCAGCGACGAGCCGCCCGTTCCAAGTTTTTTTGTCCTTGGAGGTCAGTTTCCGAACGGAAAGCACGAACGCGGACGGGCCCAAGGAAGTGACAGGAATCCGCCTCCATCGGGTGCTGGGTTTGTTTCCGGTTCGTGCGTCGGGGATCGCATAATACATCGTTCGGAACGAGTGCGTTCATGCGATCCGACACGACTTGGCGACAATCATCTGTCGTCGACGCAGACCTACTGTGGTTCGGCCACCTAGCCTCGGGACCAGTTGATTGAATTCAATCAGAAGGGCAATGTTCGCCAGGGCGCCGCGAAGGGATGATGCGCGGCGTTCGGCGGGGTGGAGGCGAACATGGTGTCGAAGGGGCAGGGGAAGCGTGTCACGATTTCCGACGTTGCCAAACGGGCGGGTGTCGGGACTGCGAGCGTCGACCGTGTCATCAACGATCGCGGAAACGTCAGTGAAGACGTCAGCAAGCGTGTGTTGCAGGCGGCCAAGGAACTCGGTTTGCGGCGGCTGCTGCCGCAGGCGCATCGCCGGCTGATCCGCATCGACGTGATCCTTGCCCGGCCCGAATTGCCGCTGATTGCCCGGATGGGGTTCGAGTTCCGCCGGATCTCAACGACGCTTGATCGGTCGATCGTCATTCACAGGACCGTGCTTGAAGACGAGCGGCCTGAGACGTTGGCGAAAGCACTTGCAAAGACAAGCTGTGATGCCGTTGTTTCCTATATGCAGGATCATCCGATCGTGCATGCGGCCGTCGAAGATCTGAGCGCGCGGGGCATTCCCGTGGTTACCGTGATCTCCGATGTTCCAGGATCGGCGCGCATCGGCTATGCGGGGACGGATCACTACAGGGCCGGGCGCTCGGCAGGTTACTTCATTAGCCGGATGACGGGTGCGCCAGGCCCGATCATCGTTCTGTGCAACCATCTCGGCTTTCAATCCCATGCCGACCGCGTGCGCGGTCTCACCCAGTTCCTGGAGGAACGGGCGCCAAGCTGGCATGTGGCGAAGATCGTGGAGGGCGGTGATGACAGGGTTCGCTCGGAACTGCAATTGCTCGAAGCTTTTCGAGCACATCCGAGTGCTGTCGCGATCTACAATGTCGGCGCCGGAAACATCGGGGTCGCCCGCGCGATCCGCGCCGATGTCCTTCATCGCCGACCGGTGTTCGTCGGTCACGAGCTGACACGCAACACGGCCGCCTTCCTGAGGGAAGGCTTGATGTCGCTGACCATTGATCAGAGCCCCGAACTGCAGGTCCGGCTTGCCGTCAATATCCTGCTTCGCCATTTCGATTTCTTCGGCGGTGAGCCGGCGGCCTTTCCGCATGAAACCGAAGTGCCGATCGTGCTCTATGGACCGGAGAACCTTCCCGCCCCGCTTCCTTTCTGACGGCCTGATTGATTGATGGTTTTCAATCAGCGGCGCGTTTGTCCAAGGACCAGTGTCGCGTCATGTTTTCGGCGTCGAGGATCGCTTCCAACACGGTTGGACGCACACCTCCGCAGGGAAGGAAACAATCATGACCGATACCATTGCCCCCGTTCGATGGGGCATTCTCGGCGCCGCACGCATTGCCGATGGCGCCATCATTCCGGGTCTCGTCAAGAGCGCATGGTGCGAACCTTTGGCGATCGGCGCGCGCAGCAAGGAGCGCGCGCATGCCATGGCGGCCAAACACGGCATCGCTCGTGCCTATGGCAGTTATGAAGAAGTACTAGCGGATCCGGAGGTCGAGGCAGTCTACATCGCCTTGCCGAACCATCTGCACGTCGAGTGGACCCGTAAGGCGGCGGACGCCGGCAAGCACGTGCTTTGCGAAAAGCCGGCGGCGATGCGGGCCAAGGACCTCGATCTGCTCGAAGGTATAGATCCGGCGCTGAAGATTTCCGAGGCCTTCATGGTCAGACAGCAGCCGCGCTGGATCAGGCTGCGCGAGATCCTGGCTTCCGAGGAATGCGGCAAGCCACTTTCCTTCTCTTCGCTGCTTTCCTTCATGATGACGAACGAGGCCGATTTCCGCCAGAAACCGGAGTTCGGCGGCGGTGCGTACTACGATCTCGGCTGCTACACCGCGATGACCGCGCGTTACATCTTCGGAGCGGAGCCGAAGCGCGTTTTTGCAGCGGCCGAGAACAATGCCGGCGGCATCGACATGTTTACCTCGGTGATCCTCGACTTCGGCGGCGGGCGCCATGCAACCTTCATGGTCTCGCTGGCACAGGCCTCCTCCCAGTCGATCCAGATCGTCTGCGAGCGCGCCTTCATCTCGCTGCCGCAGGCCTATGTTCCCTCGCGCGTCAGCCCCAACACGATCGCGATCGACACGTCCGCCGACCACGCTAACTCCGACATCCACACGCTGAAGTTCCCGCCGCTTGACCAATACGAGGAAGAGGTCACCAACTTTTCCCGGGCGATCCGCGGCGAGGATGTCCCCTATTTCGACATGAAGGATGCACGCGCCAACGCTGCCGTCGCAGATGCCGTCTTTGCTTCGGCAAAGAGCGGCGCCTGGGTTGATGTGAAAGGATACTGAGATGACCATAAAGCTCGCCCTTATCGGCGCCGGACGTATTGCGAAAGTGCATGCCAAGGCCATTGCCGCCAGCCCGGACGCGAAACTCGTTGCAGTTACGGACGCCCTGCCTGCTGCGGCAGAAGCGCTTGCACTTGAGACCGGAAGCAAGGCGTCGGATGCGGATGCAATCGCCGCCGACCGAGCTGTGGACGCGGTTCTGATCTGCACGCCGACCGATACCCATGCCGACCTCATCGAAAAATTCGCGAAGGCCGGAAAGCATGTGTTCTGCGAGAAGCCTGTCGACCTGGACTTAGGCCGCGCCGAAGAGGTCGTGTCGATCGCGAAGAAGGCCGGCGTGAAATTGATGCTCGGTTTCAACAGGCGCTACGACCCGAATTTCGCCGGCGTGCGCGCAGCCATCGACGAAGGCCGCATCGGCGCCGTCGAAATGGTGACGATCACCTCTCGCGATCCGGGCGCGCCCGACATTTCCTATGCCGCGCGTTCAGGCGGGATTTTCCGCGACATGACGATCCATGACCTCGACATGGCCCGCTTCATGCTGGGGGAGGAGCCGGTTGTCGTTTCAGCCCACGCCTCGGTGCTCGTGAAGCCGGAGCTGAAAGAGATCGGTGACTGCGACAGCGCGACGGTTATCCTCGAGACCGCGTCCGGCAAGCAGGCCGTCATCACAAATTCGCGCCGTGCCACCTATGGCTATGACCAAAGAGTGGAGGTGCACGGCTCTCTGGGTGTCGCGCTCGCCGAGAACTACCACGAGAACACGGTCGTCATCGGCGGTGCGGACGGGTATCGCAGCGCGCCGCTGCAGAACTTCTTCATGACCCGCTATACCGCGTCCTATGCCGGCGAGATCGCGGAGTTCATTTCCGCCCTGAAGCATGGCCGAGAGCCGGCGACGACCGGCGAGGATGGCGTGATGGCGCTGAAGCTCGCCAATGCCTGTGTGGAGTCCGTGAGGACCGGCAAGCGCGTTGCGATCTGAGGCACGTGCGATCGGACTTGGGAGGCGCGCCCAACCAGGCGCGCCTTTTCACGGGTGTCCAACTTCCGCGCCCGAGGAGCGCCGCGTTATCAGTTCCGGTGCGACGATGATATTGCGGATCGACGCCGTCGGATCGTTGAGCCGCGTGGTCAGTGTCTCAACGGCGGCAGCGACCATTTCGGGTACTTTCTGGCGGACGGTTGTAAGCGAGATCGGTTCGGACGCGGCCATCGGAATGTCATCGAAGCCGACGACGGCCACTTCGTCCGGTACGCGGAAACCGTGCCAGGCGAGGCGGCTGATCGCGCCAAGTGCAATGAGATCGTTTGCCGCGAAGATGGCAGTTGGACGGTCCTTGCGTGCCATCAGCGCATCCGTGGCCGTGCTGCCGGCATCGACGTTGTATCGACCTTCGACGATGATCGGCTTCAGGCCGTGCTCCTGCATGACCTTGCGGTAGGCGTCCGCGCGGCGCTGCGCACCCGCGCCCGGGCCGCCGGTGATGTGGGCAATGTCGCGATGCCCAAGCTTCAGCAGGAATTCTGTGGCGAGCCTCGCACCGAGCGCGTCATCGGAGCTGATGCTCTCGACCTTTTCGGATTTCAGGTCGCGGCCGATATAGACGGTTGGCAGCAGTTTTGAGACCGCTACGATCTCGTCTCGCTCTGCCGGCGCGCCGATCAGGACAAGGCCGGCGATGCGTTGATCGATGAAGGCGCGAATGGTGCTGGTCGTGCCGCTGACGGCAAGCATAGCGAAATAGCCCGCATCCCTCAGCGTCCGGTCGCATTCGCGCGCAAGCATCGCCTCGTAGGGGTTGAGCACGTCACCGACGACGAGACCGATCGACCGGCTTTGCCGGCTGGCTAGCGTCTGGGCTGCAAGGTTCGGCGTGTAATTGAGGCCTGCGGCGGTCGCCAGAATATGGGCCTTGGTATCGTCCTTGACGCCCGGGTCGTTCCTCAGCGCACGCGAGGCCTGCGAGCGCGAGACGCCGGCGGCCTTGGCGACGTCTTCCAGTGTAATTCCGGTTCGGGCGGGAAAGTCCTTCATGCCTTCCTATAAAAAGCGTCCGGTTGAAACGCGCAAGCGGCGATTTGGTGTCTCAGGGACGCCAGCCGGAAATCGATCCGACTGGCAGATCTTGCCGCTGTTACGACCTGGTTTTTGCAGATTGCTCGATACAGAAGCGAAGCGTTGCGGCGGAGGTGGCAACTGCCTCCGGTGCCGGCAAGGAATAGTCCTCGTTCTCGATGCTGATGACATCGTCGTAGCCGACCCGTTGCAGCGCCTTGAGGATGTCGAGCCAGCCGTGGACGGCGGTGCCGTGGCCGAGCGAGACGAAGTTCCAGGAACGGCCCTCGACCGGTGTCACGTGCTTGGGATCGAGCAGGCCATCGATACGCGCCCGCTGCTCGATCCGGGAATCCTTGCCGTGCACGTGGTAGATGCTGTCGCCGAGAGCTGCGATCGCCGACAGCGGATCGCCGCCCATCCAGATAAGATGGCTCGGGTCGAAATTGACGCCGACCGTCGGGCCGACAGCATCGCGAAGCCGAAAGAAGCTCTCTGTGTTGTAGACGCACTGCCGGCCGTGCTGCTCGACGCAGATGCGTTTGCCCTTCGCTTCCGCAGCCTTGGCGAAAGGTTTCCAGAAAGGCAGAACACGCTCGTTCCACTGCCAATCCAGCATTTCCATCGCTTCCAACGGCCAGGACGACGTGATCCAGTTTGGATGCCGGTCGTCGGGGCCGCCGGCCGGCAGGCCGGACATCATGACGATACGCTCGACGTCGAGCAGGCTCGCCAGTTCAAGCGTGTCGTAGGCAAGTCTTGTGTCGGCCGGACCGATCCTGCCCGGGTGGAGCTGGTTGCCCGAGCAATTCAGCGCAGAGATTTCGAGGCCACGCTCACTCAACATGCCCTTGAGGCGGTCACGGGATGCGCCACTGGCGAGAAGGTCGGCGATGTCGACATGCGGCGCGCTCGACCAGCCGCCGAGCCCGAATTCGACGTGAGTTAGGCCGAGACTGGCGACCTGGTCCAGGCACTCGGCGAGGGGAAGGGCGCCAAAGCCGTCTGTATTCAGACCAATTTTCATCGTTCACTCCGTTGGCCACGCGGTATCAGGCGGCTCTGTGCCTGACTTTGGCGGGATGGTTGGTGTCGGCGGCCTGCTGGATAGCATCGAGGATCTCTGCAGCACGCAAGCCGTCGAGAACGGAGCCGTTCGCCATCGGGCGGCCGTTGGCGATGGCGTCCAGAAACTCGTGGATCATGAAGCCGAAGACCTCGGCATATCCAATGGCGACGCCGTCATGGGGGACCGGCAGCAGACTGGCGAACGGCAGCGTCGGGTTGTTCGCGACGATCATGAATGGCGACTGACCGGAGCCGTCGAAACGGGCAATCTCGTAGTGAGCAGGGGTGCGTGAGGAGTAGCGCACGGCACCCTTGGTGCCGGTGATCGCGATGGTCAGGCTGTTGCCCATGCCGACGGCGACGCGGCTTGCAAGGAATGTTCCCTGGCAGCCGTTCTTAAAGCGCAGCAGCGCCGACATCACGTCGTCGTTGTCGACGCGGCGGCTCTCGCTGCTGAGTTCCACATGATTGTGCCCGATGCTGGCGCCAGCCGGCAGGAAGCGTCGCTTGATCGAAATCGTTGCGATCGCGCCGGCAACTTCCTCGACCTCGCCGCACAGGAAGCGCGCAACGTCGACTGCATGCGTGCCGATATCGAGAAGAGCGCCGGGACCGGCGCGGTCGCGCTCGTAGCGCCAGCTGTGCGGCAGATGAGGATCGGCGGCGTATTCGCTTTCGTACTGCACGAGGGCATTGACCAGGCCGCCGATCTCCCCGTTCTCAATCAAGCGCTTTATGGCCGCGACGGCCGGAATGCGACGGTAATTGAAGACCGTTGCCGACACCGTGTGAGCGGCCTTTGATGCTTCGTAGATCCGGGCTGCTGTTGCCGCATCCAGCGCCAGGGGTTTTTCGCAGATAACGTGCTTTCCTGCGGCAAGCGCTGCAAGTGTCACCTCGGCGTGCAGAAAGTTCGGAAGGCAAATGCTGACGATACCGATATCCGGATCGGCAAGCACGGCCTTCCAGTCTGATGCAACCGTTTCAAATCCCCAGGTCGCCGCCATCGTAGCGGCAAGCTCGGCGTTCGCGTCGCAAACCGTCTTCAGGCGCACCCCCCTGATCGCTCTTGAGAAGCGGTCTATGGCGACCTTGTAGCCGAAAGCGTGAGCCGCGCCGATCATGCCGGCGCCGATCACTGCGATTGCGGATCCTGTCATGCGTTCCTCCCGTTCAAAATCCGTGACGCTCGATTTATGAGAGCGCTCTCATAATGTCAACGATACTGAATGAACGGTGTCCGCACACGAAAACGATGATTGAATTCAATCAAACGTGCATTGATCTCATCGCTGAGCCGGAATCTTGGATTGACAGTATGAGAGCGCTCTCAATAATGGATCGCATGAGGGCAGAGGAGCTCTCGATTAAGGCGAGCCGGGCACCCGGCGACTTGAGGAGGAACAAATGAAGTCTCTACTGGCCGGACTGTTGCTGTCGACGACCTTGATGACGACGGCGAATGCCGCAAACATCGGCGTCGCGATGTCGAACTTCGACGACAACTTCCTGACGATCCTGCGTCTTTCTATGCAGAAGGCGGTCGAGGGCAAATCTGACATCGAGCTGCAGTTCGAGGACGCGCAGACCGATATCGGCAAGCAGCTCGATCAGGTCAACAACTTCGTCGCTCAAGGGGTCGATGCCATCATCGTCAACCCGGTGGATGCCTCGGCCACGCAGCCGATCACAGCGGCGGCGACGGCTGCCGGCATCCCTCTCATCTATGTGAACCGCCAGCCCGTGGAGAAGCTCCCCGAGAGCGGCGTGAGCTTTGTCGGCAGCAATGAGTATGAGGCCGGCACCTTGCAGATGACCGAGGTTTGCCGGCTTCTCGGCGGCAAGGGCAAGGTCAACATCATCATGGGTGACCTTGCCTATGAAGCAGCCCGGGTCCGCACTCAGGCGGCAGAGGACGTCCTGAAGAAGCCTGAGTGCTCAGGCATCACGGTTGCCGAGAAGCAAGCCGGCAAGTGGACGCGCATCTCGGGCACCGACCTCGTCACGAATTGGCTGAGCGCCGGCATGGACGTCAACGCGATCATTGCCAACAACGACGAGATGGCACTCGGCGCCGTTCAGGCTCTGAAGGGTGTGAACAAGGAACTTGGTGCCGGGGAAGGCAAGATCGTCGTCGGCGGCATCGATGCCACCCAGGACGCGATGAAGGCCATGAAGTCTGGCGACCTCGCTGTTTCCGTGTTCCAGGATGCTGCAGGGCAGGGCAAGGGGGCCGTGGACACGGCTCTCAAGATGATTGCCAAGGAGCCAGTCGAACAGAATGTCTGGATCCCGTTCGAACTCGTCACGCCCGCAAACTTGAGCAGCTACGAAAGCCGCAACTGACCTTCTCCCAGGGCGCGGCACGACGCGGCACGGGACGAAAATCGTCGCCCTGCCGCGTCGTTCTCTGAGCCCGCCGCTGGCTTCCCAGGCACGCCCGCCGAATAAAATCGTTTAGGGGAAACTAAAAAGCGACAGAAATGGACGGATTCGCGGCAAGCCGTACTGGACAGTACTCTCAAGGTCTGCATGTTCTGCTGTCGCATTTGTTGAGGGACGCAGGCGTTGCGTAGTCGGCGGGAGAGGACAGACGAGCATGGCGATTAAAATTGGTGCGCCGCGGGAGGTAACCGCAAGTGAGGCGCGCGTGGCACTGACACCCGATAGTGCGGTGCAGCTTGCCAAACTTGGCTATGGCAGCATCATCGAAACGGGTGCCGGCGTTGCGGCTGGTTTTTCCGATGATGCCTATCGAGCCGCGGGCGTCGAGGTGGCCCCGTCGGCGGAGGCGCTTTGGGCTTCGTCAGATGTGATCGTGAAGGTGAGACCGCCCGAGCCGGGCGAGGTCGCGCATTTGTCTGCGGACAAGACACTGATCTCGTTTTTCTATCCCGGCCAGAACGCGGAGCTTTTGGAGTTGGCCAAGGCAAAGGGTGCCAACGTCATCGCCATGGACATGGTGCCGCGCATCTCGCGTGCCCAGAAGATGGATGCGCTGTCGTCGATGGCCAATATCGCCGGCTACCGCGCGGTGATCGAGGCCGGCAACAACTTCGGCCGGTTCTTCACCGGTCAGGTGACGGCCGCCGGCAAGGTGCCGCCGGCGAAGGTCCTGGTGATCGGCGCGGGCGTCGCCGGTCTTGCGGCGATCGGCGTTGCCACCTCGCTCGGCGCCCAGACCTATGCGTTTGACGTGCGTCCCGAGGTCGCCGAGCAGATCGAAAGCATGGGGGCGGAATTCGTCTATCTCGACTTCGACGGCGGTCAGCAGGATGGCGCTGCAACCGGCGGCTATGCGGCGCCCTCTTCGCCGGAGTTCCGCGAAAAGCAGCTGGCCAAGTTCCGCGAACTCGCGCCTCAGGTCGACATCGTCATCACCACGGCGCTGATCCCCGGCCGTGATGCGCCGAAGCTCTGGCTTGCCGACATGGTGGCGGCAATGAAGCCCGGATCGGTGGTGGTCGACCTTGCGGCCGAACGCGGCGGCAACTGTGATCTCACCGTTGCCGATGAGCGTGTCGTCTCCGACAACGGCGTGATCGTCATCGGCTATACCGACTTCCCGAGCCGCATGGCCGCGCAAGCGTCCACACTCTATGCCACCAACATCCGGCATATGCTGACCGACCTGACGCCGGGCAAGGATGGCACGCTCGTCCACAACATGGAGGACGACGTCATCCGTGGTGCGACCGTCACCTTCGACGGTGCGATCACCTATCCCCCGCCGCCGCCGAAGATCGCGGCGATCGCGTCGCGGAAGCCAAAGGAAAAGGTGAAGGAGCCGACGCCGGAGGAAAAGCGCGCCACGGAGGCTGCAGCCTTCAAGGCCCAGACGAAGAACCAGCTCACGCTGCTTGCCGTCGGCACGGCGCTGCTGCTCATCGTCGGCGCCTTTGCGCCCCCAGCCTTCATGGGCCACTTCGTCGTCTTCGTGCTCGCCTGCTTCGTCGGCTTCCAGGTCATCTGGAACGTCTCGCATTCGCTGCACACCCCGCTGATGGCCGTCACCAATGCGGTCTCGGGCATCGTCATCCTCGGCGCGCTCTTGCAGATCGGGTCGGGCAACTGGCTGGTGGTGCTGCTTGCGGCGCTCTCGGTGCTGATCGCCACGGTCAACATCGTCGGCGGCTTCCTCGTCACACGGCGCATGCTCGCCATGTTCCAGAAATCCTGATCGGGCAGGGGTAAACATCATGATGATCGGTATCGTATCGGCCGCCTACATCGCGGCAGCCGTTCTCTTCATCCTCTCGCTCGGCGGGCTCTCGGGCCAGGAGAGCGCCAAGCGCGCCGTCTGGTACGGCATAACAGGCATGGCGCTCGCCATCATCGCCACGGTCTTTGGACCCGAGGTCGGCAACTGGCTCGTCATCGTGCTGATGATTGCGGGCGGCGCCGTGCTCGGCCATTTCGTCGCTTCCCGCGTCCAGATGACCGAGATGCCGCAGCTTGTTGCAGCGTTGCACTCCTTCGTCGGTCTCGCCGCCGTGTTCATTGGCTTCAACGCCCATATCGAGGCGGCTGATGTCGCCGGACTCGACGCGGCGGCCCGCTCGGCACTCACCGGCTTTGCCGCGATCCTTGCGCACAAGGAACCGGTGGAACTGTCGATCATGAAGGTCGAGGTCTTCCTCGGCGTCTTCATTGGCGCCGTCACCTTCACCGGCTCCGTCATCGCCTTCGGCAAGCTCGCCGGCAAGGTCGACGGCAAAGCGAAGAAGCTGCCGGGCGGTCATCTGCTCAACGCCGGTGCTGCCCTTCTTTCGCTCGTTCTGCTGGTGCTCTACGTCAACGGCGCCGGCACCTGGACGCTGCTCGTCATGACGCTCGCCGCCTTCTTCATCGGCTATCACCTGATCATGGGCATCGGCGGCGCCGATATGCCGGTGGTCGTTTCGATGCTGAACTCCTATTCCGGCTGGGCGGCTGCCGCCATCGGCTTCACGCTCGGCAACGACCTGTTGATCGTCACCGGTGCGCTGGTCGGCTCCTCGGGTGCGATCCTCTCCTACATCATGTGCAAGGCGATGAACCGCTCCTTCGTCTCGGTCATTCTCGGTGGTTTTGGAGCGACCACCGGACCGCAGATGCAGATATCGGGCGAGCAGATCGCCATCGATGCCGACGGCGTGGCTGCAGCCCTCAACGACGCCGACAGCGTCATCATCGTTCCGGGCTACGGTATGGCGGTGGCGCAGGCGCAGCAGTCGGTCTCCGAGCTTACTCGCAAGCTGCGGGCGGCTGGCAAGAACGTGCGCTTCGCCATTCACCCCGTCGCCGGTCGTTTGCCGGGGCACATGAACGTGTTGCTTGCCGAAGCGAAGGTTCCCTACGACATCGTTCTGGAAATGGACGAGATCAACGAAGACTTCCACGAAACCGATGTCGTCATCGTCATCGGCTCCAACGACATCGTCAATCCCGCCGCCCAGGAGGATCCGAACTCGCCGATCGCCGGCATGCCGGTATTGGAAGTGTGGAAGGCCAAGCAGGTGTTCGTCTCCAAGCGTGGCCAGGGTACCGGCTATTCCGGCATCGAAAACCCGCTCTTCTTCAAGGACAACACCCGCATGTTCTACGGCGACGCCAAGAAGAGCATCGACCAGTTGCTGCCGGCGCTGGCCTGATGGCTTCTTGAAATCCGCGATCCCGTCGAGTGTGGTGGGATCGCGGGTTTCCGGTCGTCGGTCGTCAAGTAATCTGAACGCCGGAGTAGCGTCAGAAGCGGATACTTGGTCACTTGGTCAGTGCGATCCGAGCGTCTCAATGGGACCGGAAGGAGACTGGACGCATCTGGAGAGTTGGCCCAAAATGCAGACTTGGCGTAGTTGCAGTTCGGGTCTCCCCCGGAATGCCATTTCGCGAACGGAACTGGGCACTTCCGCCGAAAGCCTCCACACGCCGACTATCGTCAGACGTTCAAGAGCCGTCCGCTTTCAGTGGATATTCGTTTCGGCGTCGTCCACTTCGGCGCCGTCGGTCAAAGAAGGGTGGCGGCTCGCTTGCGGTCGAGATCCTGGATTCCCACTTGTTGACTCGTCCACAGTTGAACAATAACCTGCGGTCTCGGTCGTTAGGCTTGCCCTCATATGACGGATCAATCTCTTCGGCGTCGACTTGCCGCCATCGTCGTTGCCGATGTGGTGGGATATTCACGCCTGATGGAGGCTGATGAGGTCGCAACGCTGGCGGACCTCAGGGAACTCCGTTCTGGCGTCATCGAGCCGGCTGTGATGCGGCACCAAGGTCGCATCATCAAGGTCATGGGCGACGGCTTCCTAATCGAATTCGGTAGCGCGGTGGATGCGGTCGCAGCAGCGTTGGAAATGCAACGGGCCACCACTGAGGCTTCCCGAGACCGAAACCTGCTTTTGCGTGTCGGCGTCAATCTCGGAGATGTCATTGACGACGGTTCAGACGTCCTCGGTGACGGCGTCAATGTCGCGGCACGCCTCGAGACGCAGGCCGCGCCGGGAGGTATCTGCATTTCAGGCAAAGTTCACGGCGAGATCGTCGGCAAGATCGGCGACCGGTTCTTTGATGCAGGCGAACGGTACCTCAAGAACCTCACTCGCCCGGTCCACGTGTGGCATTGGCCGGACGCGCTTCAAAGCACATTGCCGCTGCCCGAATGTCCCTCGATCGCTGTCTTGCCGTTCACCAATATGAGTGGGGATGAAGCGGACGCATCTTTCGTCGACGGCTTGACCGAAGACCTGATCACCGACCTTTCCCGTACGGCTGGCCTGTTCGTCATCGCGCGCAATTCCGTGCACGGCTACAAGGACAAGCCGGTCGACGTACGGCTGGTCGCCCAGGAACTCGGCGTGCGCTACGTGCTTGAGGGAAGCGCCCGACGTGCAAAGGGCCGGGTCCGCATCAATGCCCAATTGATCGACGCGCTTGGCGGCCAGCACGTGTGGGCCGACCGTTTTGACAGGACGGTGGAAGATGTTTTCGAATTGCAGGATGAAGTTAACACCAAGATTGTCGAGGCCCTCGTCGGCCGGCTGACCATCCCGACGCAACGCAAGCGGCCGACGAATTTTGAGGCGTACGATCTGTGTGTGCGCGCGCGCCTGCTGACGGAAGAGTCGCCGCAAACTGAGCGTGAGGCCTACATACTGCTCCAGCGCGCGGTTGAACTCGAGCCATCCTATGCCGAGGCGCTCGGCCTGCTCGCGTATAACCGTTGGCTTGCCTGGACTCATTTCGGCGAGCCCGAAGATCCCAACCGTCAAATGGCGGCGACGTTCGCCCAGGAAGCGGTCGACCTGGATCCCAACGATGCTGGCTGCCGTTACGTTCTGGGGACCATTTTGGCCTATGAGCGGCGATGGGAGGAATCGGAGGCCGCCTTCGCCAAGGCCCTTGAGCTGGACCCCAACCACGCCGACACCTGGGCTGCCATGTCCGACATGTCGGTGCTCGACGGCAGGGTTGCCGATGGACTAGCGCAGATCGAAAAAGCTCTGCGGCTCAATCCCTATCCAGCCTGCTGGTATCTTTGCCATCTTGGGCAGGCGCAATACGCTGCGGGTGACTATGAGGCGGCAACCGCTACACTCCGCAGGACAGAGACGTATCGTACCAACTCACGCAAATTCCTGGCTGCTACGCTTGCGCAGTTGGGCCGCCGTGAGGAGGCGCGGCGAGAAGCAGAATTGTTCCTGATCGCCCACCCTCATTTCACGATCGGCCATTGGCTCAGTTCCCAGCCACTGCGCGATGCATCTGTACGAGACCACTTTGTCGACGGCTTCCGAAAGGCTGGCCTGCCGGAGATCTGACAGCGGGTGGGGACTGTCCCGACGCGTTTGAAGACTTGATCAACGGATATGCGCTGCGGGAGAACGGCGGTCTGGATCGCAGTGCCGGAATCTTCCGTCTGCGGGCCTGCCTTGACGGATCGGTCGCCTTCTCGGCCCATGCGGGCGACCTTGTCGTCCGTCTGCCTGCTGAGTCTCACGCTCTTTTCGCGAGATGGCCGCTCCTTGGCGCTGCGACGGTGGCGCGTTCCACCAGGCGGACGCCGAGGTTAACCCGGCGCACATTGATTTCGGGATCGTTGATCCGCTCCAGGAGGAGCTGGATGCCGGCGCGGCCAAGCTCGCCCCGATCGATCCGCATGGTCGTCAGCGGTGGGCGGCTGTGCCGGGCGATGGCGATATCATCGACACCGATGATGGAAAAGTCATCCGGAACCGTATGGTTGCCGGCCTCAAGAGCCTGCATGACATTGATCGCAATCAGATCGGTGCTGCAGAAGAATGCGGTTGTGTCGGCGAAGCGCCCCTGCTGCAGCGCTTGCCGTATCGCCGGCGTGGTGTCGGGCTCCTGCAGGCCCAGGCGACCAAGATCGAAGACGTGCGTGTCTTCATCGAAGGCGATCCCGGCCTCCTCCAACGCGATCCGAAAACCTTCGAGACGTCGGCGCAGCGAGAGGCGATGGGGGATCGTCACATGCATGATCTTGCGGTGACCGGCCGCAAGCAGCCTTTGTGCGGCGAGCCAGCCGGCGGACCAGTTGTCCGGCAGCACACAGGAAAGCCGCATCGTGCGGTCCATGCCGTTGATGATGACGGCCGGGATGCCGCTGTCGACTATCCTGTCGATCATTGCGGGATGATCCATGCCGAGCAGAACGAGGGCGCCCGGGCGGATGTCGCGGAGAATGTCGGTGATTTCCCCGGTTGCGATCTCCGCATCGAGGGAGACGAGCCGCACGTCGATGCGAAGCGAGCTTGTATTGGCCTCCGAGAGGACGCCTTGAATGACGTCCTCGTAGAAGGCCGAACTCGCATAGAACTGCGCCGGCATCACCAGCACCGTACTCTCGACGCCCGCGCGGATCAGCGAGCGTGCGGCCCGAACCTGGTAGCCCAGCCGCTCCGCATGGTCGAGAATTTTGCGCCGGCTCTCGTCGCCGACGCCACCGCGATTGTTGAGCACCTTCGATACGGATGCGACCGAAACGCCCGCGGCGTCGGCGATGTCCTTGAGTGTCGGGGCGTTCGATTCGTCATCCATATCGACGAAGGTCCTAACTGGCCGCGGCAGGCGGCTGCATGGTCATGATCGTCCACTACCAGAAGAAGCGCGTGTGCCCAAGCGAACGCATCAACGCCTCCATGAAATAATAGTCGCCGTAGGGCAGCATCGCATCGGAATAGCCGGCGCTGGCATGGGCTGCGCCATGAGCAAGCAGCCCCTCGGCCTTGGGATCGCCCGTCAGGTCGCAACTGTCGAGCAGGCCGCCGATCAGGCGATCGCCGAATGCGTACCAGCGCGAGGCTTCTTCGGGTTCGCAGAGCCCAGCGAGAATGAAGATGCCGGCAGCCATGATCGCGCCGGCCGAGCTGTCGCGCGGCGCGGTCTTTGCGTTCGGGACGGAATAATCCCAGACGGGTACGTCGTCATCGCCCATCAGTGCTTCCGCCTTCGCCGCCAGGCGCCTGGCCGCATCGGCGAAGACCGGGTTGCCTGTCGTCGCTGCACATTGCGCATAACCATGGATCAGCCAGGCCTGGCCGCGCGACCAGCAGGAATCGTCCGCATAGCCCTGGTGGGTCTCGCCGCGTAGCGGCTTGCCGCTGGCCGGGTCGAACAGAAACGTATGGAAGCTCGTGTCGTCGGCACGCACGAGATGCTTCAAGGTCGTTGCGGCGTGACCGTTGGCGGCTTCGGCAAAATCATAGCGGCCGGTCTCGCGATGCGCCCAGTGCAGCAGCGCAAGGTTCTGCATCGTATCGACGATGACGCGTCCATTGACGAATTCGGAGCGAATGCCGCCGTGGATCGAGCGGGCATTCCAGGCCTGGATGTATTGTCCATCCGGCCGGTAGCGCTCAAGCAGCCGACCCGCTGCCTCAACGGCGAGATCGCGTGCTTCCTGGTCGCCCGTCAGCAGCCATTCGGCCACGCAGCTCAGCGAAAACTGGAAGCCGAGATCGTGGTCTTGGGCATCGCGAAGGCGCAAGATGTCGCGAAACACCGAACGGCGAGCACGGGCAGCGTTCAGGAAGCGGGCGTCGCCCGTCAGTTGCAGTGCAAGCCAGAGCTGGCCGGCTTGAAAGCTCACGACCCAGTCATAGGGGCCGCAGAAACTCCAGGTCTGATCCGGCAGCCCGATCTTCGGATTGCGCAACCCAATGATAGGCATTGTCTGGAGCAGCTTTGCCGTGCAGCGCTCAAGAGCCTGCTGATGGCGCACGCGATTGGGGCGTTGGCCGACCATCTCGACCGCGTTGAAGTAGCTGTTTCGTTCTATGCGCATTGATAAGCCTCACGTTGGTTTCGTGAAGTTTTCGCTGATTACGATAATTTCGTCAACTACGAAACTTTTTGTTGACGGGAAAAATTTCTGACGATAGGTGTTGGATGCTCGGGAGGAGCCGGGCATGGTTGGAGAAAGTACAATGTCCACACTGGGGACAACGGAGAGGCCGGTTGCGGGCGGCCGATTCACATTCGGAGACAGTCTAGCGGGTTACGGCTTTCTGGCGCCGTGGCTTGTCGGCTTTTTTCTGCTGACGCTCGGCCCGGCGGTCGCATCATTCTATCTGTCTCTGACCGATTACAGTGGCCTTGGCGCCGCCAACTGGGTCGGCGCGGAAAATTATGTGCGCATCGCCACCGACGATCCGCGCTTCTGGACTGCGATGAACGTGACCTTCACGTTCGTGCTTCTGTCGGTGCCGTTGAAACTCATCTTTGCGCTTGCCGTGGCGGTGGCGCTGAACCGGGGCCTTGAGGGCCTTTCGTTCTTTCGTGCGATCTTTTACCTGCCTTCGCTGGTCGGCGGCAGCGTTGCCGTGGCCGTGCTCTGGCGGCAGGTCTTTGCCGGCGACGGCCTGCTCAATCAGGCGCTCAACATGCTTTTCGGCTTCGAGGGCCCGAGCTGGATTTCGAACCCTTCGACATCACTCTATACGCTCGTTCTTCTCGCCGTCTGGCAGTTCGGCTCGTCGATGATCATCTTCCTCGCCGGGCTGCGTCAGATCCCGCAGGACATGTACGAGGCGGCGAGCATCGATGGTGCGGGAAAGGCGCGGCAGTTCTTCAAGATAACCCTGCCGCTGCTGACGCCCGTCATCTTCTTCAATGCCGTGATCTTGACGATCGACGCCTTCAAGGCCTTCACCTCGGCCTTTGTCATCAGCGACGGAACCGGTGGGCCGATCGACTCCACGCTGTTCTACACGCTCTACCTCTACCAGGAGGCCTTCACCAACTTCCGCTTCGGCTATGCCTCGGCGCTGGCCTGGGTCCTGGTGCTGATCATCGCCTTCTTCACCGCCATGTCATTTTTGACGGCCAGGTACTGGGTACACTACGATGACTGAAGCTGCTCTCTCGACGACCACAATCGGACACGGCGTCGCCGCTGCGACGCCCGGCGTCTCGCCGTGGAAACGGGCCCTGCTCTACGCGCTGCTGGTCGCGGTCAGCTTCCTGCTGCTCTATCCGCTGCTCTGGATGGTCGCGAGCTCCTTCAAGCCGGACAGCGAGATCTTCACCTCGACCGGGCTGATCCCGAGTGATCCCACGGTCGATGCCTATCGTCGCGGCTGGAGCGGCCTCAGCGTCAGCTTCGGCTGGATGTTCTTCAATTCGCTTGTCATCTCGCTGCTCGTGGTCGTCGGCAATCTCTTTTCCTGCTCGATGGCGGCCTATGCCTTCACGCGCCTGCGTTTCAAGGGACGCTCCTTCTGGTTCACCCTTATGCTCGGCACGTTGATGATGCCGCAGCATGCGGTGCTGATCCCGCAATATGTGCTGTTTCTCAAGCTCGGCTGGGTGAACTCCATCCTGCCGCTCGTTGTGCCGAAGTTCCTCGCGATCGACGCCTTCTTCATCTTCCTGATGGTGCAGTTCTTCCGGGGCATCCCGCGGGAACTCGACGAGGCGGCGATCATGGACGGTTGCGGACCGCTGCGTATCTTCCTGAAGGTGATCCTGCCCCTCTCCACGCCCGTGCTCGCGACGGCAGCAGTGTTCTCGTTCATCTGGACCTGGGACGACTTCTTCGCGCCGCTGATCTACCTGAACGACATCGAGAAATACACCGCACAGCTTGGGCTTCGCACCTTTGTCGACTCCACCGGCACCTCAGATTGGGGATCGCTGTTTGCCATGTCGACGCTGACGGTGCTGCCGATCTTCATTCTCTTCATGCTGTTCCAGCGACTGCTGATCGAAGGCATCGCGACAACCGGGATGAAGCGCTGACACACGGAAATTGAGAGATAGGGACGAAAACGATGACGACGCTGGCTTTGAACAAGATCAAGAAGAGCTTTGGCAATCTCGACATCATCCGCGGCGTTGATCTGGCGATCGGTTCCGGAGAGTTCGTGGTTTTCGTCGGTCCGTCGGGATGCGGCAAGTCGACCCTGTTGCGCATGATCGCCGGCCTCGAGCCGATCAGCGGCGGGGAGCTTTCGATCGGCGGCGAGCGCATGAACGAGACGGCGGCGAGCGAGCGGGGGATCGCCATGGTCTTCCAGTCCTATGCACTCTACCCGCACATGAGCGTCTACAAGAACATGTCCTTCGGCCTCGAAACGGCAAAGATGCCGAAGCCCGAAATCGACAAGCGCGTGCGCAAGGCGGCCGACATCCTGCAGATCACCCATCTGCTCGACCGCAAGCCGAAGCAGCTCTCCGGCGGCCAGCGGCAGCGCGTGGCGATCGGCCGGGCGATCGTGCGCGACCCCAAGATCTTCCTGTTCGACGAGCCGCTCTCCAACCTGGACGCGGAGCTCCGGGTCCAGACGCGCGTGGAGATTGCCAAGCTGCACCGGGACATCGGAGCGACGATGATCTACGTCACCCATGACCAGGTCGAGGCAATGACGCTTGCCGACCGTATCGTCGTCTTGCGCGCCGGCGTCATCGAGCAGAACGGCACGCCGCTCGAGATCTACAACCGGCCCGCCAACCGGTTCGTCGCCGGATTTATCGGCTCGCCCAAGATGAATTTCCTCGATGCGGTTGCTGGTGACGTCCGCGATGGCGGCGTTTCGGTCCACATTGCCGGCCGGCAAGCGCGGCTGCCGATCGACGAGCGTGTCGCGGCCGGCGCGAAGCTCAGCCTCGGCCTGCGGCCCGAACACATTGGAATCGACGGGACCGGCGGGCTCGAACTTGGCACGCTGACGGTGGTGCATGTCGAGCATCTCGGTGGCCAGACCATCGTCTATGGCCGGCTTGCCGATGGGCAGTCGCTGACGGTCGCCCTCGACGGCCAACGCGCGATCAGCCCCGGTTCCACGCTGGAAGTCCAAATTGCCGTAGAGAACTGCCACCTGTTCGACGAGGCCGGCGATCGCATCGGCCACTGATCTCGAAACGGATCTCAAAACACATCATGGAGGAGGAGAACATGATCAACAGACGCCATTTCTTGCGCAACGCCGCACTTTTCGGCGCCGGTGCCACGCTCGCAACGATGCCGGCTTTCCGCGCCTTCGCGGACGATTCCATGCGCCTCTACTGGTGGGGCACGCCAAGCCGTGCCGAACGCACGCTGGGTGCGGCCAAGCTTTTTGAAGCTGCGCACTCCGGAGTCAAGATCGTCGGCGAGGTGGGTGGCAGCGACTACTGGGCGAAGCTCACGACGATGATCGCCGGCGGCAATGCGCCGGATATCTTCCAGCTCGAACCGAGCCGCTTTGCGGACTATAGCCGCAGGTCCACCAACCTGCCGCTCAACGATTACCTCGGCAAGGTGATCCGCACCGAAAAGCTGGTGCCGGGCGTGCTTGATCTTGGAACGGTCGACGGCAAGGTCACCGGCATGCCGCTTTCGCTGAACGCCTTTGCGATGATCTACGACACGGATGCGGTGACGAAAGCGGGGCTAACGCCGCCTTCGGCAAAGACCACATGGGACGACTTCGCCAAGCTCGCGATCGACCTCACCAAGGCGATGGGCAAGAAGAACGTCTGGGCGGTCGGAAACGCGTCGCGCTACACCTATGCCTTCGAGGCGTTTCTGCATCAGCGCGGCAAGAAGCTCTACACCGAGGCCGGAAAGCTTGGCTACGAGGCTGGCGATGCCGCTGATTGGTTCGGCTATTGGGAAAGTCTCACGAAGAACGGCGGCTGCGTGTCCGCCGAAGTTCAGGCGCTCGACAAGGTCCTGGTCGACAGCAATCCGTTGGCAACCGGCAACGCGGTCATCGCCATTGCCTTCTCCAACCAGTTGCCGGCCTTCCAGAAGATCTCCAAGAGCACACTCGACATCACGTCGCTGCCGGTCAGCGCTGACGGTGGTCCCTCGGGTCTCTTTTATCGCCCCGGCCTGCACTGGTCGATCGCCAGCACGGCGAAGAACCCCGAGCTTTCAGCACAGTTCATCGACTTCTTCGTCAACGATCTGGAGGCCGGCAAGATCCTTCAGGTCGAGCGGGGTGTGCCGGTGAACACTGACGTGCAGGCCGCCGTTCTTCCATCGATCGATGCCACGGCGAAGAAAACCGTCGACTATATCAACGGCATCGCTGACCGCGTCGGTACCTATCCGCCGGCTGTGCCGCTTGGTGCTGGCGAGCTCGACGAACGTGTTTTCCGCCCGCTCGCCGACAAGGTCGCCTTTGGCCAACTGACGCCGTCTGAAGCCGGCAGCGAACTGATCTCGGCGGCCGACCGCATCCTCAAGGTCTGAGCATCCGCTCCACTTCGCCGAGCTGCGCGGGAGCCATTCCCGCGCGGCAATGTCTGAACGGAAGCTTTGGCATGACCGACACGATCTTTCCCGAAACCCTGTTCAAGCCCTGGGCAGGCAATCCACTGAAAAGCCGCGCCGATGTCGAAACGGCGCTCAGGGCGCTGGTCGAGCCGGTGGAGAAATACCGCTCTCATGGCGGCGCTCGGATCCGGCTGGATGCTCACGCCGCGCATTTCGACCAGGAATCCGCCGACATGGAGGGCTATTCGCGGCTGCTCTGGGGGCTGGCGCCGGCTGAGGTCGGCGGTGCGACGTGGATCGACTGGGCGCCGATCGCCCGCGGCCTCGCCAATGGCTGCGACCCGGCACATCCGGAATATTGGGGCGACTGCTTCGACCGCAGCCAGCGTCTGGTGGAACTGGCGGCGATCGGTTTTGCGCTGAGGCTGGTGCCGCACAAGCTCTGGGCTCCCCTGTCTGAAGTCGAACGCCGCAATGTCGCTGCCTACCTGCTGAAGGGTCACGCCTGCGAATACAGCGACAACAACTGGAAGTTCTTTCGGCTGCTCGTCGGCATGGGGCTCAGCCATGTCGGTGTCGACTACAACAGGCGCCTCGACGAAAAGTATCGGCGCGAACTGGACGGTTTCTATCTCGGCGACGGTTGGTATCACGATGGCGATGTGCGGCGCGCCGACCACTACATTCCCTTCGCCTTCCACTTCTACGGCCTGATCCTGGCCGCCCTCGATGGTGCCGATTGGACGAACAGATATCGTGAGCGGGCAACGTTGATTGCCGGCGATTTGGCGAGGTGGTTTGCCGATGACGGGCCGGCGCTCTGCTTCGGCCGCTCGATGACCTATCGCTTTGCCATCGCAGGCCTTTTCGGCGCCATGGCGCTCGTCGGCGATGAGACGATCCCTTTCGGCGAGCAGAAGGGATATTTCCTGCGGCACCTGCGGTGGTGGGCAAAGCAACCCTTTGCCGCGCGCGACGGCGTGATGCCCGTCGGCTACTCCTATCCCAACCTGATCATGTCGGAACCCTACAATTCTGCGCAATCGCCCTACTGGGCACTGAAGGCCTTCCTTCCGCTGATGCTGCCGGAGGACCATCCGTTCTGGGCGAGCGACGAGACCGTCTGCCCAGCGCGGCCGGCACTATCCGCTCAGCGCCATATTGGCTTCCTGATCGCCAATCCGCCGGGGGATGCGATTGCGCTTTCCTGCGGCCAGCACACCAGCGCCGAGAACACCTTCATCCGCTTCGCGCCGGAGAAATACGCCAAGTTCGCCTATTCGGCGCGCTATGGCTTCAGCGTCGAGAACGATCTCTGGCGCTTCGACAATTCCGTGCTCGAATCGATGATTGGCTTCAGCGACGACGGCGTGCACTTTCGCGTGCGCGAGACCAACGAGCAAGCGCTGACCGCCGACAACCTTCTTTACGCGCGCTGGCGGCCCTTTGCCGATGTGACGGTCGAAACGTGGCTCTACTGGGACGGCGACTTTCACGTCCGGCTCCATCGGATCGACACACCACGGCCGCTCGCCACCATTGAGGGCGGCTTTGCAATCGGACGCGACGCCGGCGAACGCCGTGAACAGGATGGCCGTCGCGCCGTCGTCACCACCAGGACAGACCTTTCGGCTGTGATCGATATCGGCTCGTCGATCGCTCGCAAGGGGCGTTGCCACATCGCGGCACCGAATACCAATCTGGTTTCCGCAAAGACGGTCATTCCTCAGTTGCTCGGCACTGTTGCTGCAGGCGTCAGCACGCTCGGCGTCGCCGTCCTAGCCCAGGGCGACCCGGCAGATGGAGAGAGGAAACTGTCCCGCTTGCCCGCAGCGCCGGATATCGAGGCACTCCGAAGGGTCCTCTCGGAGCGGGGAACCACCGTAACGCTGATGCGTGGCGTGCCGCTCTGACATCAACCGATCCTCCCGCAACGACCGAAAGACCTGACATGACGCTCTCTGATTTCTCGTCCCGCCACGCCATCGATCCACTTGCCGCAGCCGCGATGGGGACGGACGAACTGCGCCACAACTTTCACATCGCCGGCCTCTTCGAGAGCGATCGCATCAACCTCACCTACACCCACTACGATCGCATGGTGGTTGGCGGGGCGATGCCGGTCGAGACCGAGTTGACGCTCGAGGCGATCAAGCCGATGGGTACGAAGGCGTTTCTCGAGCGCCGCGAATTGATCGCCGTCAACATCGGCGGGCCGGGGCGCGCTGTCGTTTCCGGCAAGAGCCATCCGCTCGGTGCGCGTGACATGATCTATGTCGGCATGGGCGAGCATGTGACGTTCGTATCGGACAGTCGGGCAGCTCCCGCCAAATTCTACCTGTTGTCGGCACCGGCGCACCGGACCTTCCCAACGGCGCTCCTGACGATTGCCGGGGCAAAGCGCCTCGACCTTGGCAGCCTGGAGACATCGAACGAGCGCTCGATCTTCCAGTTCACCAATGGGATCGAGACCTGCCAGCTGGTCGTCGGCATGACGGAACTGAAGAAGGGCTCGGTGTGGAACACCATGCCGGCGCATATCCATGACCGGCGCATGGAGGTTTATCTCTACTTCGATCTCCCCGAGCCGGCGCGGGTCTTCCACTTCCTCGGCGAGCCATCCGAAACACGCCATATCGTCATGGCCAATGAGGAGGCCGTGCTTTCGCCCGTCTGGTCGATCCACTCCGGTTGCGGCACCTCCAACTACGCCTTCATCTGGGCAATGGCCGGGGACAATGTCGATTACACCGACGCCGACCCGGTGCCGATGGAGACACTGCGATGAGCGATCTTTCCGCCTTCAGCCTCGAAGGGAAGCGCGTGCTTGTCACCGGTGCCAACACCGGGATCGGTCAGGGCATAGCGGTCTCGATCGGCCGGGCAGGCGGCGAAGTGGTCGCGGTCGGGCGCTCCTCGATGGCCGAGACGGTGGAAAAGGTCGAAGCGGCAGGCGGCCGCATCGTACCGCTCGCTTGCGATCTCTCTGATGGGGATGCAGTCAAGCACTTGATCGACCGTGTCTCAGAGGAATGCGGCCCACTCGACGGATTGGTCAACAATGCCGGCATCATTCGCCGGGCCGCCTCGGTCGACCTTTCGGAGGCGGACTGGGACGAGGTGGTCGACCTCAACCTGAAGGTGGCGTTTCTCCTGAGCCAGGCCTATGGCCGCAGGCTTATTGCCGAAAGGCGGGAAGGGCGGATCGTCAACATCGCCTCGCTGCTCTCCTTCCAGGGCGGCATTCGCGTTGCCTCCTACACCGCGTCAAAACACGGCCTGCTCGGCGTTACCCGGATCCTCGCCAACGAATGGGCAAGTCAGGGTATCAACGTCAACGCCATCGCGCCGGGTTACATCGTCTCCAACAACACTGCAGTGCTGCGCTCGGACAACGAACGCAGCGCCGCGATCCTTGATCGCATCCCGGCGGGGCGCTGGGGCACGCCAGACGATATCGGCGACGCTGCAGTGTTTCTGCTGGCGCCGGCATCACGCTACATGCATGGCGCGGTTATCCCGGTGGATGGGGGTTGGTTGGCGCGATGAGCGGACGCGCGAAATACAGACGGGGGTTCATTGATGCGAGCATGAGGTGCATAGCGTCCCGTTGATGCAGCGGCGTTTCAATCGCGGGTTCGATTCCCATCAAGGTGACAGATTTGATGGTATTGCCATGCAGCCCCCCTGCCATCACATCGGCTATGCTTCGCCGATGTGATGGAACGCGCGGGCGACAGCTGCACGTGGCGGGGTGAGTGCTGGATCCTGCTCGGCTTCTACGATCAACCGATCTCGATAGCCGCTGTCGCGAACGAACCGAGCGATCGGAGGGAAGTCGAAATCCCGAAGACATCTTGCGCGAAGAGCCTACCAATTTGCCGATCGAGGGGCGGGTTGTGCTTTCTCGAGTTCCCCAAAACCGCGAATGTCCGCAGTGCGCTCAAACACCACCTCACCTGCAAGGAGGGTCATGACGCAACGCGTGTCTTTCAGGATGTCTTCCGGGGTCGCGATCAACATATTGCGTGAAAACACCGCGATATCGGCCGCTTGCCCGGGGACCAGCTTGCCCTTGACATGTTCGAGCTTCTGCGAGAACGCACCGTATTCCGTATAGACCTGGAGCGCTTCCTCGATAGTCACACGCTCGCTGGCGTCCATCACTGTTCCTTCGCAGGTCTTGCGCGTCAGCATCGAGTAGATGTTCGGATAGGGATTGGGATCGCAAACGGGAGAATCGCTGCCCGTGGCGGGTTTGAAGCCAAGGTCCTTCCACGTTTTCAACGGATAGCTCGACAGGGCTCGGTCCGGGCCGAGAACCGATATGTAGGCATCTCCAAAGTCGTAGATGAAAACTTGCTGAGGGCAGGGGTAAATTCCGGCCTTTCTCATCCGCTCGTGCTGTTCAGGTGTGGAGAAACCACAATGCTCGATGCGGTGTCTTCGATCCGGATCGGGATGTGCCGCGAGCGCCTTTTCATAGGCTGTGATGAGTTGGCCAATGGCGGCGTCGCCGATCGCGTGGCAGGCCAGTTGATAACCCTTGCTGTGCGCATCCAGTACCAACGCCGCCAATTCGGCATCCTGCAATATCTGGACCCCGACATTGTCATCTTCGCCGACATACGGCCTGCTCATCCAGGCCGTGCGTCCCCCAGCGGACCCATCGAGGAAGATCTTCACCGCGCCGACCGTGAGCATGTCATCGCCGACGCCCGAGACCAGTCCGGCTTCGTAGCATTTTTGCACCATGGATTGACCGTCCTGGAGCAGCACGAGCCAGGTCCGTACCGGAAGGCGCTTTTGCAGCTTGGCAAGCGTGTACGCCCGAATTTCCTCAAAGCCCGCAACTTGCCCGACCGCTGCGTCCATGACGCTGGTGATGCCGTAGGAAAGCAGTAGCTTGCCCGCCGCCTCGATGGCGGCAATCATCTCTTCCGTCGAGGGCTTTGGGATGGTCTTAAGAACGACTTGCTGGGCATTTTCGGCTACCATGCCCGTCAATTGGCCATTTCTTTGCTCGATCAAACCACCGTCCGGCACTGGCGTCTTTTCATCCACGCCCGCCAGCTCGAAAGCCCTTGAGTTGAAGATGGCTACGTGACCGCATGCGCGTTCAAGAAGGACAGGATTGTTGGGAGCCACGGCGTCGAGCTCCGACTTGTGCGGATGACGCCCGACATCAAGCTTGGTTTGGTCGTAGCCCCGGGCTTTGATCCATGCGCCCGGAGAAACGGTGGCCGCCTTGTCGCGAATGATATTGAGCAGACGGTCCAATGTCGGAGCGGTCTGTGGCGTCGCATCGACCCAATCCAGCGTCAAGCCAACCAAAAGCAAATGGAGGTGAGCGTCGTTCAATCCGGGCGTGGCGAAGCGCCCCTGTAGATTGATCAGATGTGTTTCATCTCCCTTCAGAGACCATATTTGTTCCCGCGTGCCGGTCGCCAATACCTTGCCTTGCCATATGGCCAAGGCCTCCACCGTTCCTTCCTCGTACCCGCACCAGATCGGACCATTGTAGATGATGGTATCGGCACGCACCTGTGGGTTCGCTGACATTGAGCGGTCTCCAGTCTTGAATTCGCCGTTGCGGATGCACGAGGGCGCACGTCGGTTCGCGATGCGCCCTCGTTTGGTTGGGATATTTCAGGGAGCAGTGTTCGGAACCGCACGATAGACTGCGGTTTGATCCGAAGAGATTTCTTCCGTCACCGCGAATGTGGATCCCGCCTTGACGGTGAATTTCCAACTCTTGGACGCCTTTGAGGCATTGGCGTTGAAAGAGGATTCAGGAACGGAGTCGAAGTTGTTGTATCGGTACAACGTGTAGGGCACACCCGGCCTCAGGCCAGACACATTGACCGTCAAAGTTAATTTCTGCGGTTTTGGACGGGTGTTGGAACCCTCGCGCATGGCGGGTTTTTCGTAGTTTGCGTTCGTCGACAAGCGGATCGGCAACGTCTTTCCATCGCGATCGATAATCCCGGTTACGGCGATCCCGTAATTCCCACCCTTGCGTCGCAAGGAATAGACTGGGCGGGATTTTGAGTTTGCTTCCTTGCGATTGGCCTGGAACGAGCCAAACGCATAGCTGTAAAGGTAAGCCGGCTGACCGTCGCCAGAATAGAGGCCGTTGTCGCTGAACGTGATGACGTCATCGCTGTCGTAGCGTGAGGGCTTTGTGAAAGGTCGGTTTGAAGAAACTCCGATCACGGGAACGATGTGGTCGTACTCTTCTTCGCCGGCGTCCTCATCTTCGGATTCCTCGAAGAGATAATGGTTCATGTAGACGCCAATTATAACGGGATAGCCGGCTGCGACATTCTCCTTAACCCAGGCCAGAAAATCATTGCCGTTGGGCTTGGCGTCGGTATTCCACCGAATTGCCTTTAGACGCATGTGCTTCGCGGCATAGGTGTCGTTGACGCCAAGCAAAAGCTGGCTCTCCTGCCGCGATTGGTCGATATTTTTGCTAGCAATTGCCCTGGCGTCGTACTGAGATACGTATTGCCCATAGTAAAGTCCGGCGCTTATGAGCGCCACCTCACCGCAATATCCGTAGTTCGCCTCCCACTGAAGGCGCGGCGGGATATCGTTCTGCACGCTTGGGTTTTGCACTTCCGTGGCTGTGCCGGCATTCGCGAGGGCGGTTGGGACGTCAGCGCACAGCGATGCGGCCACGGACAATATCACGCCAGCAATGCCGGCGTTATGGCGGAGAATCTTGCCATGTCGGAAACTCGAAGGGGCGTTCATCAATTGCCTCACCAGTTGCTTCTCTCGCATTGTTAGGTGAGGTCGGAGCGATAAGGAAATTTATTTTGTTGTGCTTCACGATAGAATAAATTGATTGTTGGTGACCTAGTTAAGGCCCCTGGTCACCCTCCTATGATCGAAGCGGCTTGGCCGGGATTGACGTCGCCTATGCTCAAATGCCGAGCGCGACTAAGCCGTACCCCGGTGCTTGGAAGAGCCCCTTTGGGTCCGCGCGCTGTGATCCCGGATCCATGAAATCATGCGCCTTTGATCGCAACATCTGATGGTGCGCAGGCACGGGCCGCGTGTGCTCTCGAGGCTCCATTCACCGCGACCGTGGACGCGCCTCATGATAAAATATTTCGATCATAAACCGCGTTAAAATAAATTTCCCATCGTCTGCAAGTGGCCGTACTGATTTGTCTCATCGACCGACACATTCATCCGGTGAAAAACTCGTCGGTAAAGATGGCGAAGAGAAGGTGAGCGCCGCGGGGGCTGAGGAAGGTCCCGATCGCCCTAGAATTCTCATGCCAGGTTGAATGAGGCGCCCAAGGCGACGCGGACCGTGTCGAAAGACACGAGAGGGAGAACGGCATGCTGAAAAGACTGACACTGGCCGCCATGCTCAGCCTTGGGGTGGCCACAGGGGCGCTGGCCGCGGGTGAACGCCATGGCGGAACACTCGTCTTCACCGCCCCCTATGGCTCGAGCTTTGCCACGCTCGACGTGCAGGCGAGCCCGAACACGCAGGAAGAGTTCATCGCACAAGCCATCCATCGCGCGCTCTATAGCTGGGATTCGATCCAGAACAAGCCGGTTCTGGAACTGGCACGTTCCGAGGACGTCTCCGAAGACGGCACGGTGCACACCTATCACCTGCGCGACAATGCCATCTTCCATAACGGCAAGCCGCTGACGGCTGACGACATCATCTATAGCTACAGGCGCATCGCCAACCCGAAGAACGCCTTCCCGGGCGCGAGCTACATCGCCGTCATCAAGGGCGCGGACGATTTTATCGCCGGCAAAGCCAAGGAGATTTCCGGTCTCAAGAAGATCGACGACCACACCCTGGAAATCACTTTTGTCGGCCCTATCAACCCTGGCTTCTCGCTGATGCAGAACACGACGGTGATCTATCCGTCTGACGTGAAGGATGAATCGAGCTTTGCCAAGACCCCTGTCGGCCTCGGTGCCTTCGTCTTCAAGGAGCACGTACCTGGTTCGCAGGTCGTCGTCGAAAAGTTCGACAGGTACTACGAAGAGGGAAAGCCCTATCTCGACCGCATCAACATCACGCTTATGGGAGAGGACGCCGCGCGAGACATCGCTTTCCGCAACAAGGAGATCGACGTCTCTATTCTTGGCCCCACCCAGTACCAGGCCTATCAGGGTGAGGACGCCCTGAAGGACTACCTGCTCGAAGTCGCTGAGGTCTATACCCGCACCATCGGCTTCAACCCTTCCTTCGAGCCCTTCAAGGACAAGCGGGTCCGTCAGGCGATCAATTACGCGATCAACACGCCATTGATCGTCGAACGCCTGGTCAAGAACAAGGCGTACCCCGCTTCCGGCTGGCTGCCGCTGTCCTCGCCGGCCTTCGACAAGGACAAGGCGCCCTACGCCTTTGATCCCGACAAGGCGAAGGCTCTGCTGGCCGAAGCCGGCTACGCCGATGGCTTCGAATTCGAAGTGACGGCAAGCCCGAACGAGAGCTGGGGCGTACCGATCGTCGAGGCCATCCTGCCGATGCTGAAGAAGGTCGGTATCACGGTGAAGCCGAAGCCAGTCGAAAGCTCTGCCCTTGGCGATGCCGTGACATCAGGCAACTTCAGTGCCTATATCTGGTCTATCCCATCCGGGCCCGACCCCCTCAATGCGTTGCGCTGCTTTCTCTCGACAACGCCTCAGTCCGCCTGCAACTACTCTAGCTATGCGAACCCCGAGTTCGACACGTTGTTTAGGGCTGCGGAGCAGGAACGCGACCCGACCAGACAGAGCGATCTGCTGCGCCAGGCGAACAACATCGTGCAGGACGACGCGCCGGTCTGGTTCTTCAACTACAACAAGGCGGTCATGGCCTACCAGCCGTGGATCCACGGTCTTGTTCCGAACGCGACGGAACTGGCGGTCCAGCCCTATGACGAAATCTGGATCGACGAAACGGCGCCGGATGCCCGCCGCTGATCTTTAGGCCGTCAGGCTACCCCCTATCACGAACAGTCAGTCGTCCCCGAAAGGGTGTCCAACTCGGAACCGCCTATGCTTCGTTTTACCCTGCGCCGCATTCTGCAGGTTGCCCCGACAGTTGTCGTGGTGGCGCTGCTGATCTTCGTCATCTTCTCCGTCGTTCCCGGCACCTTCGCGGTTAGTCTCTTTGCGGACGGCAAACGTGCCGCCGATCCCCAATTGATCGCTCGCCTCAATGAGGAATTCGGTCTGAACAAGCCGCTGATGGAGCGCTTCGTGACCTATGTCACGGATCTCGCGAGGTTCGATCTCGGCACCAGCTTTCGCACCCGCCAACCGGTTGTCGACCTCATCAGCGACCGCATGGGCGCGTCGCTTCAGCTCTCAGTCGCGGCGATGGTTTTTGCCATCGTTGTGGGGGTGCCGCTCGGCTTTCTCGCCGCGTTGCGTCCTGGTTCGATCCTCGATACGACGACAATGATCGGCGCGATTTCGGGGCTTTCGCTACCAGATTTCTGGTTCGGCCTGCTCCTGATGTATCTCTTCGCTTTGCAACTGAACTGGTTGCCCAGTTTCGGCTATGGCGACGGCTCTTTACGAAACCTCATCCTGCCGGCCGTGACACTTGGCGTCGCGCCGCTGGCGCTGCTTGCGCGCACCACGCGGGCGGGCGTGCTCGACGTGTTGAACGCCGATTTCATCCGCACCGCCCACTCGAAGGGCATGAGCGAGGCGAAGGTCGTGCGCTGGCATGTGTCCCGCAATGCGCTGGTGCTGATCGTCACAACGGTCGGCCTGCAGTTCGGCTCGCTGATCGGCCAGGCCGTCGTCATCGAGAAGTTGTTCGCCTGGCCCGGCATCGGCTCGCTGCTCGTCGATAGCGTGGCGATCCGTGACATACCCGTGGTGCAGGGCACGATCCTCGTCATCGTGCTGTGGTTCCTGATCATCAACACCGCCGTCGATCTCGTCTATGCCGCGATCGATCCGCGCATCAAGCAGGAGTGACGTCAATGCGCCTCGGCTTCAACTTCTGGCTCGGTGCGACGCTGACTGTACTGGTTATCTTCGCCGGTATTCTTGCCCATTGGATCGCGCCCTTCGACCCGGTGCTCGATGCGGACCTGATGAACTCCGAACTGCCGCCGGATGCCACCTTCTGGTTTGGCACGGACGGGCAGGGACGGGACGTCTTTACCCGCATCCTCTACGGCGCCCAGATCTCGCTGACCGTCGGCATCGTATCGCAGGTGATCAACTCGATCATCGGCGTCACACTCGGCATGACCGCCGGCTACTGGGGCGGCTGGTGGGATGATCTGGTGAACGGGCTGACCAACGTCATGCTCGCCATTCCCTCGCTCATCTTCGCGCTCGCCGTGATGGCTGTGCTCGGCCCCGGTCTGCCGTCGCTCCTGATCGCGCTTGGCCTCACCAACTGGAGTTGGACCTGCCGCATCGCACGGTCCTCGACGCTCTCCTTGAAATCGCAAGGCTACGTGCAGGCGGCCCAGACGCTGGGCTATGGCGACCTGCGCATCATGTTCACGCAGATCCTGCCGAACATGATGGGGCCGATCCTCGTCATGGCGACGCTCGGCATGGGATCGGCGGTGCTGGCTGAAGCGGCGCTCTCCTTCCTCGGGCTCGGCATCCAGCCGCCGTTTCCGAGCTGGGGCTCGATGCTGACCGATGCGCGCCAGCTGATCCAGCTCGCCCCCTGGGCGGCGCTCTTCCCCGGCCTTGCCATCTTCCTTTCGGTGCTTGGATTCAATCTGCTCGGCGATGGTCTGCGTGACAGCCTCGATCCGCATATGAGGACGCGCAAGCCATGACCACGCCGCTACTCGATATCAGGGATCTGCGCCTAAGCGTTCCGCTCGGTCGTTTCGCCCTCCATCCGTTGCTCAAAGGGGTATCCTTCCAGATCATGCCCGGCGAAGCCTATGGACTCGTGGGCGAATCCGGCTCCGGAAAATCAGTCACATCGCTTGCCGTCATGGGGCTTTTGAAAAAGCCGCTCGCGGTTTCCGGGGGACAGATCCTGTTCAAGGGGCAGAACCTGCTGGCATTGCCCAAGCGGGAGATGCGGCGCCTGCGCGGCAATCGGATCGCGATGATCTTCCAGGAGCCGATGACCGCGCTGAACCCGCTTTCGACGGTCGGCCGGCAGATCGCCGAGATGTTCGTATTGCATCAGGGAAAAAGCTGGGGTGAGGCCGAAAAGCTCGCCGTCGAGGCGCTTGACAATGTGCGGGTGCCCAACCCCGATCGCCGCGTCAGAAACTACCCGCACCAGATGTCGGGCGGATTGCGCCAGCGCGTCATGATCGCCATGGCGCTTGCCTGCAGCCCGGATCTTCTGATCGCCGACGAACCGACAACTGCGCTCGACGTTACCGTGCAGGCCGAGGTGCTGCGCCTCATCAAGGAACTCTGCGCGGCGCGCGGCACGGCCGTCCTCTTCATCAGCCATGACCTCGGCGTCATCGCCAGCATCTGCCAGCGCGTTGGCGTCATGTATTCGGGCTGCCTGGTCGAGGAGAACGAGACGCGGGCGCTGTTTGCGAGCCCGCGGCACGAATATACCCGCGGGCTGCTCGGCGCCCTGCCGCGCCTTGGCAGTCGCAGCGAACACGGGCGGCAGCGGCTCGTCGATATCGACAGCATCATTGCCGATCGCTCGAAGCTGACCGAGAGCCGCTTTATCACGCCGCGCGAACTGGACGGGAGCCAACCATGACCGCTCCGCTATTGCAGGTGGACGATCTTCACGTGCGTTTCCCCATCGCCGGCGGCGGCCTTTTCGGCGCCGGACGGCGCACGCTTCATGCCGTCAACGGCATCAGCTTCGAATTGGCCAAAGGCGAATGCCTTTCGATCGTCGGTGAATCCGGCTGCGGCAAATCGACGACGGCGCTCTCCATTCTCGGCCTGCAGGAGCCGACCGAGGGCATGATCCGCTATCGCGGAAAACCGCTTGCCGGTCCCGGCGCGCCTGTTCGCATGGACAGGGCAAAAGCGGTGCAGATGGTGTTCCAGGATCCCTATGCGTCGCTCAACCCGCGCCAGTCCGTGCGGACCTCGCTTGCAGCGCCGCTGCGCCTGCACGGCATTACCGCCGCCTCTGAAATAGAGGCACGCATCGAGGCGATGCTGAAGAATGTCGGCCTGACGACCGAGCAGGCGGGCCGATATCCACACGAGTTTTCCGGCGGCCAGCGCCAGCGCATCGGTATTGCCCGCGCGCTGATCCTCGAGCCCGAGATCGTCGTGCTCGACGAGCCGGTTTCCGCCCTCGACGTGTCGATCCGCGCGCAGATTATCAACCTGCTGCTAAACCTTCAGGAAAAGCTGGGCCTCTCCTATCTGATGATCAGCCACGACCTGAGCGTGGTGGAACACATGAGTGATCGCGTCCTGGTCATGTATTTCGGAGAGATCGTGGAAGAGGGGAGGTGGCAACACATTTTTCAGACGCCGGCCCATCCGTATACGCGGCGCCTGATCGCTGCCATTCCCGATCCCGACGCGCGTCAGCCTTTGGGTGCATGCCAGGTGAACTCTGCGAATGCCGCGGTGTCCGCAGGTGGCCAGGTCCAGGATGTCTTTTCTCCGCCGACGCGCTCGCAACGCGTCGAAATCGCACCGCAGCACTGGATGAGGGTTGCTGCTGCAGCCCAATGATACGCGGGGACGCCTCTGACTGCCCGACTTCGGTCGGAGCAGTCGGGATCGAAGGCCGGAAATCCTCTCTCAGATACGCTGGCGCGCATGCCTGCACATCGAACGATCCCCGCCAAGTTGTCCCGTAAACCCGCCAACAGTTGGCGGAGGCAGCGAATTCGCGCGAACGTCGTACCGCATGCTTGGGACGGCGCAATCGACAGATTCCCGATACTTGTTGGCCGGTCCGCAGGAGCGCAGCGTGCGAGGCAGGTCTTCGTATCGATGTTCAGGCGAATGCTGGGCACAACTCCCGCCCGGTATTTTGGCGAGGTATCCGCTCGGAACTTGGGTCGGCGATGGAAAGACACTCGCTTGCCATCAAAGCTTCCGCGACTACGAGAGGGTTCGCAACAACGCTGAACGTTGTCACCACGCCGAAGCAGCCAGCCGAATTCATCATTCGATGGACGTCTGAAGAGGGCTGGCTTGATCAGGCGACAGATTTATTATGCAGTGAAATCTGATCGATAATTTTTATGGTGGCCCATGCTGAAGTACGCTGAAAGTTTCTGTGTTCTGGTCGAAGAATTGCACTTCAGTCGTGCGGCGGCACGGCTGCATCTAACGCAGCCCGCGCTCTCACATCAGATTAAGAAGTTGGAGCAGCAGATCGGATGCGCGTTGCTGCGACGCTCCCCGCAAAGAGTTATTCTCACCGAGGCCGGAAGTATTTTGGCTCGGGAACTGGGGGTTGCCCTAAGCCACGTCAAACGAGCAGTTCAGCAAGCCCAAGACGCTGCCCGGGGCGACGCCGGGGCTCTGGCCATCGGCTATTGCGAACTGCCGCAGGCCGGGGGGATGACGGCGATCATTCGCCGATATACCGAATTGCATCCGGGCGTCGATGTCACCTTGCGAAATCTCCCAACGGTCGAACAGGTGGCCGCACTTGCCGCCGGTTCAATCGACGTGGGCTTTCTGCATCCGCCTCTGAACACGACACAACTGCTGCTACGGCCGGCAGGAACTGAACCAGTCGTCGCCGCACTGCCGGCGGACCATCCGTTGGCGGCCACACCCGTTCTCAGATTGGCGGACCTGAGTTCAGAGCGTTTGATTGTTTGCGCGGAATCCGTGGGGCCGTTTATGTATCACTCAATACTCGCGGCCTGCGGTCGAGCGGGATTTCAACCGAGATTGCGCGAGGAGAAGGATCGCTGGCACGCGATGCTCGACCAGGCCGCTTCGGGGCTGGGTGTCGCGATCGTGCCGGAAACGTTGGCCAAAGCCCAAGAGAACTTGGTATTCCGCCATATTGACGGCCTCGATGTCACATTGCAGACCGCGATAGCGACAGCCGGTGAACCGACGCGCCCAGCTGTGCTCCGGTTCTTAGCCACGGCCAGCGCGCATTTGGATCCTGTGCGTTCGAAATGAGAACTTCCTAAGAGCCTAAGGCCCCTCCGCCATGGACCGATATCGTTCTCAGAAATGAAGACGTTCGGCCCTCTCCGTTTTCTTCCTGTGGAGGAGATCAAATGCAGCGATTGGACAGAGCGAGCTCGTCGCCGGCCAAACGGAAGCTCGCTCGGTTTGCTCCACCTGAAAGACCTTGGCTGCGGAAAGGGATGGGAGGATGGTCAAGTTCGAACAATGACCATCGACCTTCTGGCGTTGGCATCCTCGCGCTTCAGCCAAAGCCTCCCAAGCTACGTCTTCCTGCCACCAGCGGGTCGCCTGACTGTTCAGGCATTTCCACGCGAAATCAGCGAAGAGGGGCGCAAGATCAGGCTTGGTGGCGGGAGGTTGCCGGGCTCAACGTTCACCTGCTCCAGTCGTGAAAGGAGCAGGTCCACGGCGGCTGCTGCCACCTCGCCAAGATGCAGATCCACCGCGGTGAGTGGAGGGGTGGCAAGCTTGGCACGCATGCCGTCGTAGCGGGTTGCGATCCGTAGATCGTGTGGGATCTGGCGCCCGGCGGCCTGGGCTGCGTTGATAACGCCGGTCGCAAAGGCGTCGACCGGCACGCAAAGAGCCGAGACGGAGGGATTGTCGCGCAGCAGACTTTCCGCGGCGATTGCCGCCGCTTGTTCGCCCCCCTGTTCGTTGATGCGAATGGCAAGCGGCGTAAAGCCACTTTCGGCCATGCGCTGCGCATAGGCAGCCTCCATCTCGATATAGGAATTGCGCCTTTGTTGGCCCGTTATCAGGCCGACCTGACCGCCGCATGCAAGCAGGTGATCGAGCAGCAGATGCGCCGTTGCCGTGCTCTGCAAGTCCACGAACGGTAGATCGTCACGGCCGGGCGCGCGCCCGATGCACACGACGTCGGTGCCGCGGGACGAAAAGAAATCGAGCACCGGGTCGTCCCGTTCCGGCTCGACGACGATGGCGCCATCCACCTCAAGCGCGTCGAGGCGGTCGCGAGGCCCGAGCGGAGGAACGAGACAAAGGGAAATGCCCCTGGCAAAAGCCGTTACGGCGGCGGCTGCCGCAATTTCCATGAGGAAGCCCAGCCTCGACGGTCCGGCGGCCACGGCAAAGGGCATCGATGAGACCAGCGCAATCGATCCGGCTCTGCCGGTGCGCAAACGCTGCGCCCGGTGATTGGGACGGTAGCCAATTTCCTGCGCCAGCGTCTCGATACGCTTGCGCGTTTCCGGCTCGACGTAACGTCGGCCGCTGAACGCGTGCGAAACAGTTGTGACCGACACTCCGGCCGCCTTGGCGAGGTCGGCGATAGTAGGTTTTCCCATCAGCCCTCCGATGCACGTCTTCTATCACGGCAACCGCGTGGAAGCAAAACGATTTGCAAAACTGCGATTGTGTGTTAGTGGATGCGCATGCAAAACGATTTGCATAACGGCTTGAGGAGGCCGGGAGGAGGAGAAAAATGCAAAGTGAAGTGAATGGAGTGGTCGAACCGGTCGATGAGAGGCTGCCGCTGCGCAGCCTGGTCCTGTTCGGTCTTCAACATGTGCTGGTGATGGCTGCGTCTCCCATCACCGCCGTATTTCTCGTCAGCAAGGCTCTTGGGTTTTCGGACACGGTGACAGTCTCGCTGATCAGCGCCACCTTCTTTGTCTGTGGCCTCGGCTCGATGCTTCAGAGCTTCGGGCCCAAGGGGTTTGGCGCACGCCTGCCCTTCGTGATGGTGCCGGGCGGCGCGCCGATTGCGATCTTTCTGGCGATCGCCCAGCAGACGGACGTCCAGACTGCTGTCGGCGCGGTCATCATCACTGCCCTCTTTTACTTTCTGGCGCTGCCGGTCTTCCGCAGGCTGCTGCGTTATTTTCCGCCGATCGTCGTTGGAACGATGCTGCTGCTGGTCTCCGTCAATCTGGTGCGCATCTATGGCGTGACCATCACCGGAAAGCCTGGCAGCGAAGGTTTCGCAGCACCCGTCGAGGTCGGACTGGCGCTGATCACCATCCTCCTGACGGTTGCGGCCGCACGGGTCTTTTCCGGAACGCTTCAGCGGCTCGCCGTCATGCTCGGATTGGTCGGCGGTGCGCTCGTCGCGCTTGCCATCGGCCATATGGATCTGTCCGGCGTGTTCGCGGGCCCGGTCATCGCCGTGCCGCAACTGTTTCCCTTCGGCATGCCGAAGTTCGACCTCATCGCTGCCATCCCGCTGATCGTGTTTTCGATCATTTCCATGGCCGAGGCGACCGGCCAGACCATCGCGACGGCTGAAATCGTCGGTCGCCGGGGAAATGCCCACGCAATCGTGCCTTCGACCATCCGCGGCGATGCGCTGATGTCGCTCGTCGGTGGCCTGTTCGGCACATCGCTGATCATCACCAGTGGCGAGAACGTCGGCATCGTGCGCGCGACCGGGGTCAAGTCTCGTTACGTCACCGCGATGGCGGGCGCCATTCTCGTTCTGATCGCGCTCCTCGCCCCGATCGGCCGGATGGCCACGGCATTGCCTGAAGCCGTCGTCGGCGGCACGGCGGTCATCGTCTTTTCGATTATCGGCGTCATCGGCATCGACCTCCTGCGTCGCGTCGACCTGCGTGAACATGGCCCCATGTTCACGCTCGCCTCCGCCTTGTCTATGGGGCTCCTGCCGATCCTTGTGCCTGGTGTCTACAGCCAGTTCCCGCAATGGACGCAGATGATCCTCGGCAACGGGCTTGCCGCAGGCACGATCACTGCCGTCGTCGTCAACGCCATCTTTTCGCATCTGGGTGCCGGCAAGCGGTCCGCAATGGCGCCTAACCTGCAATCCACGACGCAAGGAGCAAACGAGTGAGTGCAATCCGCCAACAACTGTCGACAACAGGCGACCTCATGCTGCGCCCAGGGCAGGTTCTTCTGCCGGAAGGCCCGCGCACCGGAAAAGCCATTGTCGTGCGCGATGGCACCTTCCACCGGATCGATACGGTGGAAGCGATTGCCCGGGATTTTCCTGAGATCACGGCGATCGACCTGCCAGACCATCTGCTGATGCCCGGTTTCGTCGACACCCATACGCACCTGACCCAGTCGCTCGGCAAGGCCCTCGTCTTTGGAGAGCCGTCGGAAATCTTCCGGCGGATCTGGGTGCCGCTGGAGGGCAGCCTTGACGAGCGCATGGTCTATCTCTCGGCAAAGCTAGCCGCATGGGAAGCGTTGCGCGGCGGATTTACCACCGCCGTCGATGCCGGTACCCGCTCAAAGGGTCACGTCGGCGCTCTGGTGCAGGCGGGGCGAGAGACGGGGCTTCGCAGCGTCGTCGGCTTTATCTGCAACGATCTGTCGGGAACTGCGCAGATCGCCGAACCCGGCGTTATCCTGCGCCAGGCCGAAGAGCACGTCTCCGCCTACAGACGAGACCCTTTGATCCATCCCTCGCTGGCGATTTCGATCCCGGAGGCGGCCACAGACGGAATGCTGAAAGCGGTCTCCGAAATGGCGGCCGGAGCCGGGGTCGTGTTCCAGACCCATGTCAACGAACATCTCGTTGCCGTCGAGCGCTCATTGGCAGCAAGAGGATTGCGACCTATCGAGCACCTGGCGCATCTGGGTGTTCTTGGCCCCCAGGTTCTTCTGGCGCACTCGACGCTCGTCACGCCGCATGAACTCAATCTCTTGCGCGAAACCCGCACGGCCGTCGCCTATAACCCGGTTGCGACGCTGTGGAAGGGGAACGCGGCCGCACCGGCCCTGCAGATGGCGGCGCTCGGCATGCGCTTCGGGCTCGGAACGGACGGAACGCGCGCCGACGGGTTCCGTCTGATGGATGCGGCCGAAGGCCTTCAGCGTGCGGGCTTCGGTCTTGCAACGGGGGACTCGTCCTGCGGCGGCGGGTGGCTCTGGCTCGATCGGGCAACGTCCGGTGCCGCGGACGCTGCGGGCCTTTCTGGCGTGACCGGCTCGATTGCCGAGGGGCTTGCCGCCGATTTTCTTCTGGTCGATCTCGATCGGCCCGAGTTCATACCCTCGCACGACCTGATGTGGGAGCTTGTCCGTTACGGCAATCGCGATCAGATCGACGCGGTGTTTACCAACGGCAAGCTTCGGCTGTGGCAAGGCTGGCCAGTCGATTGGGACGCCCGGGCGCTTCTGGAAGAGGTGCGCCGCGACACGGCCGCGGCCATTGCCGAGGCGCCGATCCAGCGCATTCATCCACTCTCCGAAGCTCACCGTGGTCTTGGGCACTACCGATGAGTTTTGGTCTTCTCGCAGTTCTGGCCGCCGTGACATTCGTTTCGGCGTTCATTCAAGGGGCGCTCGGCATCGGTTTCGCCCTGATCGTCGCGCCGATCGTCGGGATGCTGAAGCCCGATCTTCTGCCGGTGACCCTGCTTCTGCTGATGCTGCCGCTCAATCTGCACGTGGCTGCGCGAGAGCGCGCCCATGTCGACTGGTCGGGCGCTACCTGGATCACGATCGGACGCTTCGCGGGGACGTTTGCTGGCCTTTGGCTGCTGGCAGCGCTTTCGATTGAGCAACTGGATCTTGCTGTCGGTGTGTTCACCGTCATCGCTGCCGTCGCCGCCCTCGTCGCCCCGCCGTTTACGCCGAACAGGCCGAGTGCGCTCGCGGTCGGATTGTTTACGGGCGTCACCGAAACCGCTACCGGCATCGGCGGCCCGCCGCTTGCGCTGCTCTACCAGCACGCCAAGGCGCCGGTGTTAAGGGCGACAGTCGCCCTTTGTTTCTTCGTCGGCGAGGTCATGTCCCTCGTCGTGCTGGCCATATCCGGGCGCGTTGGGTCAGAGCAATTGCTCGTCGCCCTCTACCTGACGCCGGCGGTCCTGCTCGGGAGTGCGGTTTCAAGACACGCCCACGCCCGCATCGGCGGCCGCGGTCTGCGGATCGCCGTTTTGGGCTTTGCCATCGTCAGCGGGTTATTCCTCATCGTCCGCTGAACGAGGCGCTGGCGCCCGCCGCCCGCTTTCAGATCACCGGAGCTAGAGACGCCCATAGGCTCCCCCGGCGCCGGTGATGGCGGTGAGGAAGCTCGCAAGGCCGGCAGAGCGAAGCGGCAGGTATTGTTTTTGCTGCTCCCGGCAAAGGCGTTTGACCAGGCCCACCGCCGCGTGACTGATGTGGTCGACCGGAAAGAGGATCGTCTCTGCCTGCCCGACGAGGGCGGGCAGAAGCGTCGTGCTGTCTTCCATGCCTCCGTCGTGGAGGAGGAGATCGATGTTGCGAATTCTTGCGTAAGCGCGAAGATGATCAAACAGATTGCGTCGGCCGCCGACATATAGCACGGGGCCGCTGAGCTGTGCTGGCGGCGTACTTTTATCGTCTCTGAGCTGAGCCGTTATTGCAGCCTCAAGCGCTTCGTTTTCGCGCAGGACCGCATAACGCAGATCCTGCATTTGCTCGAGTTCCCGCTGCAGCGCGTCGGATTTCTCCTCAGATGCGGCAAGGCGCTGGGCGAAGGATTCGTTGCGCACCACGTCCGCGTCGTTGCCTGCGGATACGCCCCGCGTGCCTTTTGCGATGCGCGCCAAGGGCGCCACGGACGCGGCAACCGCTTCGGCCTGGATGGCTCTTTCCTCCAATTGCCGAAGGCGCTGTTGCAAGGCGATGCGCTCGTCGGCGGCCGCCTTCAGGCGCGTCTCCTGCCTTGCGGTTCTTTCGCGTTGCTGTTCGAGTTCCTTTTCCAGCTGGGTCAGCCTTGCGATGTCGAGGCGACTTGCGCTGCCGACAAGGTGCGACAGCATATGCACCTCCCCGAAGATCTCGCGCATCAGCGCCGGTGATGTTCCCGGATGGCTCATCAGCGCCCAGTAAGGGCCGGCGATATCGCCGCGCTCGAAGGAATTGCGCCAGATGTTGCGGAGTTCGTCTTGATCGGCCTGCCGCGGAATGCGCTTGATGCTGCTCTCGTGGCGCTTGTCGAGCGCCTTGTTGAGCAACTTTGCCGCCTGATCCCGTTGGCCAGCAAGCCACACGCCTCGGCCGTGCAGGGTATGGTCTGTAGCAGAGCGCACGTCGTCCTGCCCGGCCCTTATCAGGACCTGGCGCAATTCTCCCGCGGTCAGACACGTGCCGATGATCGAGCAATGAAATGTCGGTGCAATGTCCCAGGTCCGCAAGCGATGGGCACTGATCCTGGGCGTGTGGCCATCCGGGGGTGCGGCAAAGGACAAGGCTGCGGCAGGCAGGGCGACACCGTGGGATTTGAGACGGGGCAGCGTGGGCATGGGCGTTCCGGAGCTAGGGCAGTTGCTGGCACTTCGAGATGCAACCGCGCGCATTGCATATCCGCGGCCGGGCCTCTTCGTCACACGTAATCCTAACTATCGTTGTATTTCAAGAAATATAACGATAGTTGAAAATTCGTGCCGTGACGGGAGCCGCGGAATTCCCGCCCGTTTGTCGCTGCGCCGTTCAGTGAAGAGCCGTGCGTGTCTGTAATGGAGCGCTGCCAAAAGGTTTTCCCGACAGCAATTGGGGTGCGTTCAACCGTTTGGGACACGAGAAAAGCGCCTGGACGGCGCTGAGCAGCTGGAAGGCCGGCCGTTTTTCCAGGCCTCTCAGACTTGTTTCATAACGCTGGCGATGAAGGCCGCTTTCAGACGCTCGGCGGCAGGCGAAAGGCTGTGGTGGCGGCGTTGAAGCAGAGAGACGTCGCGCATGACGATGGGGTCAACGAGATCGACTGTGGTTACCCCAACGGCCGAGGCGAGCTGGCCGGAGTTTTCCGGTAGCACCGAAACGCCCATTCCGGCGGCAATCATGCTGATCGCCGTCGTCGAAAAGCGGACCTCGTATTTTGGCCGGTAGTTCGGCACGACGCGAATGAGGTTGTGCTCGACGATGTTGCGCAGCGGGTTGGATGCGGCAAGCGTGATCAGCGTCTCGTCCTTGAGCTCGGCCCAACGCACGGATTTGCGCTTTGCAAACCGGTGATCCTCGCGGCAGACGAGCATCAGCTTGTCGCGTAAGAGCGGGGTGGCGGCGATTTCGGGGTCTTCCTCCGAAAGGGTGCCGACGGCGATATCGACCTCGTGGCGCTTGAGCGCAGGCGTTATTTGCTCCTCGGGCATGTCGCGAATGTTGACCGAGATCTCCGGATACTTGCTCAGGAAGCGGGCGATGATCGGCGGCACCACCGTGGCCGCAAGCACGATCGCAGCGGCGATCGTCACCTGGCCGCGCTTCAGGGATGCGTTGTCGCGCACGTCGCCAACAGCAAGCTCGAGGTCCTTCAGGATCTTGCGCGCCTGGGGCAGGAATTCCTGGCCAACAAGAGTGAGGGAGACCATGCGCGTGTGCCGGTCAAAGAGGCGCGCACCGATCTCCTGCTCCAGATCCCGGATGAGGATGCTGACCGCAGACTGGGTGAGATGAAGGTTGCGTGCGGCGATGTTGAACTGCCCGAGTTCCGCCACTGCGATGAAGGCCCTGAGTTGCCGCAGGGTTATGTTCATGTAGGCGCGGCCTCCTGTTATCTCGCTCCCATCAAAGCCTGCCAGACCTCGGCTTGTCTACCCCGCAAGTGCCGGTTCATCCTTATTGCCGGCCATCAGCAGGCCAAGTTCGTCGAGGCGCGTGCGGTCCGGCGGCAATTCGCCAAGGATCTCGCCGTGGAACATGACCAGGATGCGGTCGCAGATTGCGAACAGCTCCTCGAGTTCCGTCGAGATCAGCAGAATGGCGCGGCCGCTGTCGCGCTGTCGCAGCATCTCCTCCATCACGAACTCCATCGCGCCGATATCGATGCCACGCGCAAGCTGATTGACGAGAATGAAATCGGGATCGCGCGCCAGCTCGCGCGCCACGACCAGCTTTTGCTGGTTGCCCCCTGAAAGTGCTGCGATCGGCTGGTTCTCGTCCCGGCTCTTGACGCGAAACCGCTTGATCAGGTCGCGGGTGTGCTCGCCAATGACCCTGCGGTTGAGCATGCCGCCCGTGGCGAACGGCTTCTGGTCGTAGCGTTGGAGAATGGTGTTTTCGCTGAGCGACAGCGGCAGCACGATGCCGTGTTTGTGCCGGTCTTCCGGAATGTGGGAAAAGCGCCTCGCATTGATCTCGGCCGGGTCGAGCCCGGTTATGTCGTTTCCGTTGAGAACGACGCGCCCGGTATCAACCGGCAGCAGGCCGGAGAGCGCCAGCGAAAGCTCCGTCTGACCGTTGCCGGATACGCCGGCGATGCCGACGATTTCGCCGGCGCGCACATCGAGGCTCACGCCGCGCACGGCCGGAAGGCCGGTCTCGGCGCGGCAGATGAGGTTTTCGACCGAAAGCACGATGCGACCGGGAGGCTCAGGACTGCGCGGCAGCTCCATGCGCACGTCGCGACCGACCATCATGCGCGCAAGCTCCCGTGCATTCGTCTCCCCGACCTTGACCGTATTGACGACGCGCCCGTCACGCATGACGCTGATGCGGTTGCTGACCCGCATCACCTCGTCGAGCTTGTGCGAGATGAAGACGACGGTCTTTCCATCCTTCACCAGATCGCCCATCAGGGAAAGGAGACGGTCAGTCTCCTGCGGGGTGAGGACGGCGGTCGGCTCATCGAGGATGAGCAGGTCGATGCCGTGGAACAGCACCTTCAGGATTTCCACCCGCTGCTGCTCGCCGACCGAGAGGTCTTCGACGATTGCGTCCGGACGCACGTCGAGGGCGTAGCGCTCGGAAAGCGCGCGGATCTTCCGGTGGACCGTGGCCATGTCGGAGATGACGCCGAACGCCGAACCCTGGCCGAGGATATAGTTTTCCGCAACGGTGAGGTTCGGCACCAGCATGAAGTGCTGGTGCACCATGCCGATGCGCGCTCGGATCGCGTCGCGCGGGCTCGCGAAGCGCACCGATTGCCCCTTGTAGACGATATCGCCTTCATCCGGCCGGACCATGCCGCAGATCATGCTCATCAGCACGCTCTTGCCGGCGCCGTTTTCGCCGAGCAGCGAATGGATCTCGCCTTCCTCGATCTCGAGCGTAACGCCGTCGCTGGCGACGATCGGGCCGAAGCGTTTGCGGATATTGTCGATGCGCAGGAACGGTTTTGTCGACATCTCGATCACCTCATCTCGTAGGGCTGGCCAAGCTTGCTGGGTGCGGCACCCTTGCCGCGGAAGGCGACCAGCGTGACGATCGTCATGATGTAGGGAAGCGCCTGCAGCACCTGGTAGGGCACGACGATGGATGCCTGCGCCTGGAGCATGAGTTGCAGCGCGTAAAAGAGGCCGAACAGCAGCGAGACGAAGAAGGCCCCGATCGGCGACCAGCGGGCAAAGACCACGACGGCAAGGGCGATGAAACCGCGGCCGGAGGTGATGCCTTCCACGAACTGGTTGGAATGGCCGAGCGTCAGGAACGCGCCACCGAGCCCTGCAAGACCGGTACCGACGAGCACGGCGGCATAGCGGTAGCCAACGACGCTGCGGCCAGCGACGTCGACGGCCTTCGGGTGCTCGCCCACGGCGCGAAGCGTCAGGCCGAAGGAGGTGCGGTAGAGCACCAGGGTGGCGACAATGGCGACGAGTATCGTCGAGTAGACGATCAGGTTTTGCCGGAAGAACGCCTCGCCGAGAAAGGGCAGGTCGCTCAGCCATGGGATGTGGACCGGCTGGGCGATTTCGATGCCCTTGCCGGTCGAAACGTAATAGGTGCGGAAGAGAAAGGCTGTCAGGCCCATGCCGAGCAGGTTGAGGGCCGCGCCGACCACGATCTGGTCCGCCTTGATGGTGATCGTGAAGAAGGCGAAGACAAGCCCGAACAGCATGCCGCCGGCAATGCCGGCGCAAAGCCCGAGCGGAATGTTGCCGGTGGCCGCCGCCGCAGCGAAGCCGCAGAAGGCGCCGACGAGCATGGTGCCTTCAAGCCCGATGTTGAGCACGCCCGCGCGCTCGGAAAAGACCTCGCCGATCGAGGCGAAGATGAGCGGCGTGGCAAGCCTCCAGGCGGCGCCGACGAGCGTCGCGAGGAAGGTGAGAGAAATCATATCGTCCATGGGGTCGACCCTCCAGGAATATCGCCAAAGGTTTTGTTTTCCCGCGGGCGGCCTGCGCCTCGCGGGAGTTTCCATGCTTTCAAGCCACAGTCCTGAGGATGTCGCGCAACTTCGCGAAGGCGACGACCGATAGGATGACGATGCCCTGAATGACCAGCACCAGGACCTGCGGGACCTGCGATGTGATCTGAAGGACTTCCGAGCCGGAGCGAAGCGTCGCGAAAAGCCCGCCCGACAGGATCGCCGCCAACGGATTGTTGCCCGCCAGGAGCGCCACGGCGATGCCCTCGAAGCCGTAACCCGGCGAAATGTTCTGGTAGAGCCGGCGTGTGACGCCCGCCACCTCGAAGGCGCCGGCAAGACCCGCCATCGCGCCGCTGATGCACATCGCGATCATCACGTTTCGCGCGACGTTCATGCCGGCATAGCGGGCGGCATGGGGGTTGAGGCCGACGACACGCAGCGCAAAGCCGCGGCTGCTTCTTCGCAGAAAAATGTAGAGCGCAACGGCCAGCACCACCGCGACGAGGATGCCGATGTGAAGCCTGAGGTCGGTCACCAGGCGCGGCGTCCAGGCCTCGCGCACCAGCCTTGCCGATTGCGGATAGGCGGCACTTGCGTCACGCATAGGACCGGTGACGAGATAGCTCGTGAGGATGAGAGCGATATAGTTGAGCATGATCGTGGTGACGATTTCGCTCGCCTGGAAGCGCACCTTCAGATAGCCGGCAATGCCGGCCCAGGCCGCACCCGCCAGTGCTCCCGCCAGCATCACCAGCGGCGCGTGCACCCAGACGGAAAGACCGTCGATGCTGGTGCCGACAAGGGTTGCGGCGATCGCGCCGACATAGAGCTGGCCTTCGGCGCCGATGTTCCAGATCGAACAGCGGAACGCGACGCAGAGCCCCGCGCCGATCAGGATCAACGGCGTCGCCTTCAGGAGAATTTCTCCGACCGAGCGCAGGTCCTGGAACGAGCCGAAGACCATGACGGTGACGACGTCGCTGCCGTTGAAGCCGTTGAGCCAGAGCAGGAGGGCGCCGAAGGCGAGTGCGACCAGAACCGCCGCGATGGGTGTCAGGGCGCTGATCGCAGCTTGCGAGAGTGTCCTGTAGAAAGCTTGGGCTGCTTGAGAATTCACGGTCTCACGCACTCCCTGGTTTATCTCAGCCATGGGTGTGTCCGGATATTGGTGTGACGCGGGAAGGGCTGCGGCCGGATTTCCTGCCGCAGCATGGAGCCGGCTATTCTGCGCCGGTGTTGATCTCGCCGGCGGCGATCTTGGCGCTGATTGCCTTGACTTCGGCGCGGACATCCTCCGGCACGGAGACCGGGCCGTCGTCGCGGAAGGTAAACGAGATGACCTTCGGGTCCTTCAGGCCAAAGACCACGTTCTCCGTCGGCGGGTGGCCTTCCTTGATCGCGCGAACCACCTCGACCACGCCTTGAGCATAATCGGCGACGTAGAGCCCCAGGATGTTGTTGGGCGCTACCTCGGTAAAGTCGCTGAATATCGAGAAGGAGCGCACGTCCGGGCCGGATTCGGCAATCGCCTGGTAGCCGCCGACGGTGGCGCCCGAAGCGTTCGGCACGACGAAGTCAGCGCCTTGCGAGATCATGCTGAGCGCCGCTTCCTTGGCAGCCGTCGTGTCGGTGAAGTTGCCGATATAGGCTTCGCTGATCGGAAAATTCGGATTGACGCTTTTTGCGCCGTTCTTGAAGCCGGCGAAAGCCTGCTGGATCGGCGGGATTTCCATGCCGCCGACAAGGCCCGCCTTGCCGCCCATTTTCGCGGCGATGACGCCCATCAGGTAGAAGGGCTGGCTGGTATCGGTGTTGAGCCCGATGACGTTGCCTTCGTGGATCGCGCTCGATGAAATCAGGAAATAGGTGTCCGGGTAATCGACCGCGACGTCCCGTGCGGCGTCCTGGAACTCGAAGCCGTGGCCAAGGATGACCTTGTAGCCCTGGCTGGCATAGTCGCGAAACGCCTTCTCGAACGAGGCCGGGTTTTGTTGCAGCTCGACATAGCTGATCTTGGCGCCAAGCTGTTCCTCCACGCCCTTGAGCGCATTGTAGCCGATCCGGTTCCATCCCTCTTCGGAAACGCTACCGGGCACCAGCAGGCCCATCTTGAAGTCTTCGGCCCGCGCGTGGTCCAGCCAGAAGGTTCCGGCAAGGGCCAGTCCGAGTGTGGACGCAAGCAGTGAACGACGCGAAATCTCAATAATCATTTCATTCCTCCCATTAGATTGCAGTTCCAATCCCCCCGGAGCAGCCGTTCCCTTTTATGCGTCCTCCTTCAGGCGGATATTTTCAGTCGTGCTCTGCGAGACGAGGCGCCCGTTCGAAAAGACGAATGCCTTATCCGGACCGCCGGCAACCAGCGTGTCGGTATCGATGCAGTCGGTAATGACGAAGTCGGCGCGTGCGCCGGGCTTGAGGCCATAGTCCTTGGCAAGCCCCATCAGTCGGGCAGGGGCGGTCGTGATCATGGTGTGCGCGGCGGCGAGCTCGTCTCCACGCAGATGCCCGGCAAGCAGGGTCCAGCGGGCGATTTCCAGCATGTCGCCTGAGCCGGTCGGAACGAACGGATCCTGGATGTTGTCCGAGGCGGTGGCGATGGTGATGCCGGCACGATAGAGCTCGGCGACGCGCGTCAGCCCGCGCGGCGGCAGCATCTCGTAGTCGCGGCCTTGCAGATAGAGATTTGCGGCCGGCAGCGTTACGACACCGACGTCCAGTTTGTTCAGGCGCTCGGCTATCCGCTGGAACTCCCGACGGGGCAGGGCGCTTAAGACCGAGACGTGGCTGAACACGGTACGACCCTGCATGCCGAAGCGCTCGACGCGGTCGAGTGCGGCATCGAGGAGGTGCACGCCGGCATTGAGGTGCTCGTCAAGGTGCAGATCGATCGGCTTGCCGGATTTCACCGCGGCGGAAAACAGGATGTCGAGGTAACGCGGCGGGTCCTCGGAAACGGCGGGCGTTCCACCGACAGCGTCGGCAAGTGCAACCGCGCCGTCGATGTTGTTGCCGAGCCATTCGAAGTCCTGGCCGGGATGCGGCGTCATGAAGGCGACAAGCTGAAGCGTGATGCGTTGCTTTTCGGCATCGCGAATGGCGGCCAGCGTCTCGATGCCGTGGAAACCGGCATCCTTGTCGACGTTGATGTGGCTGCGGATCGCGGTCGTGCCGCGGGAAAGACATCGCCCGATCGTGCGTGTCGCGCGCTTGTGAATGTCGTCGGGGCCGGCGGTGCGGGCATATTTCGCAAAGGCTTCGCGGGCGCCTTGGAGCGTGCCGGAAGGATTGGGCGTAAACCGCAGCACTCCCGTCTTGTCGAGATGCTGGTGTGCGTCGACGAAGCCCGGCGAAACGAGCATGCCGGAAATGTCTATGCAGGCGCCGCAGGAACCGGTGTCGAGAAAGGGCTCGACGACCGTGATGCGCCCGTCGGCGCCGACGATGATGTCGCTTGCCGACTGCGAGCCGTCATCGTTTATGACGGTTCCGCCCGTAAGCGCAAAAGACTGACCGGGGGTCAGTCTTGCGAGCAACGCAGCTGGATTTTCACGTACCATGTCGTCCCCACCTTGTTGTTATGAGGGAAGACTAAGCACGTGCCTTTAATTCAAACAAATTCATTATTTCAATTGTTTGATAAATGGATCGCAATAATCGCCGATGGCAAGGCAACGCACGAGCATTGCCAACGTCACCGAAAGAGATGTCTGATCAACCGGTTGACCGGTATCAAGAACGGGCCGATACGATCGGCTTTTGACATCGGCCCGGTTCGCATTCAGTGCCTGTATTGCGGCTCCTCGGCGTCGAGTTGCCGGCGGATGGCGGCAAGATGGGCCCTGGCGGACTCAGGATCGCCTTCACGCATTTGCCGGTAGGCGGCCTCGGCGATCCCGGGGTCGACCGGCAGCACCTCTCGGCCGGTGGACATTGCAAGCACCTGCACTTCGGCCGCCCGTTCCAGATAGTAGAGATCGTCCCAGGCCTCGGCGACTGTCGGCGCCAGCACCAGTACGCCGTGGTGTTTCAGGAAGACAATGTCGGCATCGCCTGCTGCGGCTGCAATGCGGGCGCCTTCCCGATGGTCGAGGGCAAGGCCGTTATAGTTTTCGTCGACAGCGGTGCGACCGTAGAATTTCAGCGCCGTCTGACCGGCCCAGATCAACGGGGCGCCCTCGGTCATGGACAGGGCGGTCGCATAGGGCATGTGCGTGTGGAAGGCGACCTTTGCGCGTGGCAGCCGACGATGGATTTCGGCGTGGATGTAGAAAGCGGTCGCCTCCGGTGCGCCGTCACCATCGATGACGGTGCCATTGAAATCGCACACAAGCAGCTTCGAGGCCGTCAGTTCGCGAAAGGCATAGCCGTAGGGATTGACGATGAAGAGGTCGTCGTGGCCGGGCACGACGGCGGAAAAATGGTTGCAGATGCCCTCTTCGAAACCGTTGCGCGCCGCCATGCGGAAGCAGGCCGCCAGATCTTCTCTGGCGCTGCGGATGGCGTCGGTGGAAAGGTCGGGCCGGTTCGACCGTGCCGCCTCGGTACTGCTTTTCAGGGAATGCGCCATGGAAGCTCCTGGTTTGGCTTGAGCTGGGAGCGGCGGCCGGCCGAAAGCCCGCCGCGCACAGCGAACGCTGCGCCCTGCCTGCCCGCCGTTTCGCGGTCCAGCAGCGCAGCCAGATAACGCCGGAAATCGCCGATGGTCAAACCGGTACCGCAACAACCAGGCCCAACACGCTGTCCATTTCCTGAAGCGCTAGTGCACGGACTTCACCAGGAAGTCGCGAAACCGTCGGGCAGCGGGAGAGAGCGAGCGCGTGCGTTTCTGGATCAGGCTGACTTCGCGCTTGATGTGTGGTTCGGTCGGGGTGCGCACGACGAGGCCCATGGACGTCGCAAGCCGCGTGACCGCCGATGTCATGATCGCGACGCCGAGCCCGCCCTCGACCATGCCGATAATCGTCAGCGGCAAAGCCACCTCCTGCATCGCCTTGTCGAACGGCAGCACGATACCGTTGCGCGCCAGTTCGCTTTCGAGGCGGTCCCTTATCGGATTGCCGCGGTGCGGACCGATCAGCTTGCGGTCGACCAGATCGGTCCAACGGATCTCGCGCAGCCGGACCAGCGGGTCGTCCGGGTGAAGGACGATGAGGAATTCGTCGGTTGTCAGCCGGGTACCCATCAGTTCCGTGTCGTCCTCCGGCACAGTTCCGATGCCGAGGTCCACCGAACTGTTTGTCACCTGTTCCAAGACGGCTATCTCCGCCACGTCATGCAGCGCGACGGTTATGTCGGGATAGAGCCTGGTGAAAGAGTTGACGAGTTGCGGCAGCATCAATGCGGCCTGCACGGTGCCGGCCGCGATCGAAACCTTGCCACGTCTGAGCGCATTCAACTCGCGCGAGCTTTCCACCATCCCGTCGATGTCGGCGACGGCACGGGCGGCAACCGGCAAGATGTCCATGCCCGCCTGCGTAAGCCGCAAGAGGCGCGTGTGCCTGTCGAACAGACGCAGCTTCAAGTTCTGCTCCAGCTGTCGCACCAGCGTGCTCACCGCCGACTGCGAGGAGCCGAGCCTGTCGGCGGCCAGGGTGAACTGCCCCAGATTGGCGACGGTGACGAAGGCTCGAAGCTGCTTCAGCGTAATGTCCATGCCGATCCATTCATTCAATTACTATATGAATAAATATGATTGTGCCGATTGTTTGCTGATTTGGCCAGCCGCATGATCCGCTTCGTACGGCGTGCGGTGACAAGATCATGAGGCCGAAGTTGCCCTCCCACC
>JAESFW010000079.1_pt1 | contig 218053 bp, 235 predicted proteins | sample 9269481 | NCBI WGS metagenome assembly JAESFW01 (sample SAMN14515350, study PRJNA621654) | algae metagenome | isolation source: Lyngbya sp. HA4199-MV5 and co-occurring heterotrophs from soil with... | place: USA: Ahupuaa O Kahana State Park, Hawaii | collected 2009-07-21 | reverse complement strand
GGGCTTCGCCCGCCGCGGTCCCCCTCCCCCTACGGGTGAGGATTTCTAGTCGTTCAGCCAGAACAAGTCCTCCACCGTCACCCCCAAGGTCCGCGCCAGTAGGAGCGCCAGCGTGGTCGACGGCACGAAGACCCCGTTCTCGACCGTGTTGATGGTCTTCCTCGACACCCCCGCCCGTTCCGCCAGCTCGGCCTGGGTCAGGCCGGCGGCGGTGCGGACCTCCTTCAGGTGCGAGCCCAGCCGGGCGTCACCCATCGTAGGACCGGCTCAGCCAGGCGAACCTGAGCGACGCGGTCGAGGCCGCGGCCCACAGCACCGCCGGCAGGGCGATCACCGCCCAGTCGGCCCGCCACAGCCCCAGCAGATAGACCCCGCAGGCGCCGAACATCAGCACCAGAAAGGCCGCCGTCACCGCCCGCGCCCGGATCGACTGGACCAGCTCGTCCTCCAGATATTTGCGCAGCTTCCGCGCCTCGCCGTCCCAGTTCATCACCATCAGCGTCACCAGCACGGCGTACAGCGCCGCGTTCGCCGCCATCAGCCAGTCCAGCCGCTCGGCCGTGCCGTGAACCATCCGTTCGGCCGCCATCATGGCCACCGCCGTCAGGATCAGGGTGGCCAAGGGCATGGCGGTCAGCTGGCCGACCCGCGCCCGCTGTTCCCGGTCGCGGCGCGGCCCGCTCTCGATGCGGCGCCCGACCCTGTAGCCGGCCCAGGCGAACAGCGCCGCCATGGCCCCGACCCCGGTGGCCACGCCCGCGGCGGTCATGATCCCGTCACCCAAGACGACGTCGCCCCGCCGGTTCGCCAGCCAGCCGACGATCCCGGTCATGGCCCCCACCAGCGCCAGCACCACCGCCGGCTTGAACAGCCGCATGCCCAGCTTCTGATAGGCGCTCGGTTCGCTCTCGGTCATGACTAGCCTCCCGTGTAACTCACGGGTTACATATCACCTATAGGTGACACGCCTGTCAAGCGGACCTCAGATCGCCGGATCGGCCTCTTCCGCCGCGTCCCCGCCCTGCACGATTCGCGTCACCGCCAGGTCGGCGGTGACGTTGCCCAGGGTGCGGAAAATGTCAGGGATCACCTCCACCGCCAGCAGGATCGGCAGCAGCTCCAGCGGCACGCCCATGGCGATGCAGATCGGCGCGATCGAGACGAAGAAGCTGACCTGTCCGGGCAGGCCGACCGAGCCGATCGACACCAGGATGGCCGTCAGCCCCGCCGCCACCATGGCCGCCGGCGTCACCTCCACCCCGAACACGTGCGCGCACCAGATGACCACGCCCAGATTGGCCACCGGGCTGGTGATGCGGAACACCGCGACCGCCAGAGGCAGCACCAGGCCCGCCGTCGCTCGCGACACGCCGAGCGCGTCGACCGCCCGCTCGACCATGACGGGCAGGCTGGCCAGCGACGACTGGGTCGAGAAAGCCACCACCTGCGCCGGCGCCGCCGCCCGCGCGAACCGCGCCAGGCTCACCCGGCCGAAGACCATCACCAGCGGATAGCACAGGGCGATCAGTCCGATCTGCACCAGCGACAGCACCGAGACGTACTGCAGGAGCACCCCCGCCGCGCCGATCCCGGCCGTCAGCCCAACGCCCATGGCCAGGGCGAACACCCCGACCGGCGCGACCGTCAGCACCCAGCGCACGATCACGATCATGGTCTCGCCCACCGCCTCGAAGAAGGCGACCATCGGCAGCCTCAGCCGGTCGGGCAGACGCGTCGCGGCGAAGCCGAAGAAGACGGCGAACACCACCAGGCCCAGGATGGCGTCCTCGGCCGCGGCCCGGATCGGGTTGGCGGGAGCCAGGGTCTTGAAGAATTCGCTGAACGGCGCGCCCGGCCCCAGGCCCTCGGGCGGCGCCGGCGCGCCGGCCCGCACCGCCGCCGCGCCCGCCTCGTCCACCGGCCAGATCGCCAACAGACCGAAGTTGGCGGCATAGGCGTACAGCACCGCGAACACGATCAGGATGGCGAACCACATCAACGCCTTGGCCGCCAGTCGCCCCGTCCGCGCCGCGTCGGCGATCGAGGCGATGCCCGTCACCAGCAGGCTGAACACCAGCGGCACGATCGTCATCTTCAGGGCGTTCAGCCACAGGGCGCCCGCAGCCGACACCATCTCCGCCGTGCCCGACCCGCCGGGCAGCCCCCACTCGCTGGCCGCCGCCCCCGCCGCCAATCCGCCGACCAACGCCAGCAGAACCCACAGGCTCAGGGAAGAGAAGAAGCTGCGCGACGAGGTCGAGGAGGTGGGCGGGGTCATTCCGTCACGCTAAGCAGCATTTCGCGCCTGCGAAAGAGCTTAGATCAGCAGCGCCCCCTCGTGCCGCAGCAGCCAAGTCTTTCGCTCCAGACCGCCGCCGAAGCCGGTCATGGATCCGTCCGCCCCCACGACGCGGTGGCACGGCAGGATCAGCGGGATCGGGTTGCGGTTCAGCGCCACGCCCGCCGCCTGCGCCGACCCCGGTTCGCCCGCCCGCTTGGCCGTCTCCCCATAGCTGATCGTCGTCCCCGCCGGCACCTCGGCCAGCAGCCGCCAGACGCGCCCCTGAAACCCGTCCGCGCCGGTCGCGCCCTCCAGAGTCCAGGGCACGCGAGCCAGCGCCGCCCGGTCGCCGTCGAAATAATCCGCCAGTCCCCGCCGCACAGTCTCCGGCGCCGCCCCCTCGACCATTGCTGCGTCCGGCCATTCCCGCCGCAGGGTCCTCGCCAGACCATCGGGCCGCGCCCCGTCGAAGCTGACCCCGCGCACCCTCCCCTCAACGTCACACGCGACCGCCAGCGCCCCGATCGGGCTGGGCAGGACGGAGATGGTCAGGCTCACGGTCACGCGATCATCCTGCCGCTCCGGCGCATACACGTCCGGCGGCTTTCGGACCCCACCCGTCTCACCGGCAGAAGGCCCGCCCGCCCGGCTCAAGATGCAGATGGTCCTGGTGCGGCGCGTCGTAGTCGGGGCTCAGCACCGTGCCGAACACGCGGCACCCCTCGTCGCGGATGCGCCTCAGGAAGCGGGCCTCGTCGTCGCCCGAATACCAGTCGTCCTTGACCATGATCCGCCGCCCGTCGCGCAGCACCACTCCGGCGAAGTCCACCGCCGCCGCGCGGGAATGGGCGCTGGGCCGCGCGCCCGGCCGGTTCGAGACGGAGCGGCAGGAATAGGTGCCCATGTGCACGATCTCGACCACGTCCTGGCCGAAGATCTCGCGCGCCGCCGGCTCCACGACTTGCCGCCGCCAGACGGAGAAGGCCAGCGCCGTCTGGCACGTCATCGTCGGCGCCGCGGGCCGCAGCCGCGCCACCGTGCCCCGGTCGACGTCCAGCGTCCCCGCCCCCGTCAGCCCGCAGGTCTCGGAGTTCACGACGTCCGGCACGGTGGAGAACCGCACGCCCGCCGCGTCCAGCTCCGCCAGACACAGCCCCAGATGCCCCCCCGCCTCGTCCACCCGGGACCGCGTCCCCCCGTCCAGCCGCCCATCGACGACGCCCGACGTCACGAAACTCTCCGCCCTCACGCCCGTGGAGGACGCCACCACCGGCGCCAGCGGCCGTTCCCCCCACCCCGGCGGCGGCGGGTTCAGCCCCCCGAAACAGGAGGCGGTGAGGAGGAGGATCGACAGGGCGGGGGCGGCGCGGCGCATGAGCACGGAGGGTAGCGGGATTCGCGGCGGGGATGGGGCGGGCGCCTCCCGCCACCTGCCGTCAGCATCCCCTCCCCGCCCCGCGCGTTCGTCTGGCGCCCAGCCCTCGCCGGACCTATCTTCGCGTTCATGAACCGTTCCAGCACGCCCGCGCCCGGCAAGACGAAATCCGCCAAGCCCGTGCACACCCCCGGCGCCGGGATGCAGGAGGCGCCGGCGGCCTTCCTGCGCGACTCCAAAATGCCGATGTTCGCCCCGGTCACCGGCCCGCGCCTGACGCCGTCCGAGGCGCCGGGCGCGCCCGAGGGCTGGACCCCGCACCGCCCCGACCGCGCAGGGGCCAAGCGGCGCCAGCCCTTCCGCATGGTCTCGCCCTTCCAGCCCTCGGGCGACCAGCCCGCCGCCATCGCCGAACTGGTCGAGCAGGCCCAGGCCGGCGAGCGGGACCAGGTGCTGCTGGGCGTCACCGGCTCGGGCAAGACCTTCACCATGGCCAAGGTCATCGAGGCGACCCAGCGCCCCGCCCTGATCCTGGCCCACAACAAGACGCTCGCGGCCCAGCTCTATTCCGAGTTCAAGAGCTTCTTCCCGGACAACGCGGTCGAGTATTTCGTCAGCTACTACGACTACTACCAGCCCGAGGCCTACGTCCCGCGCACCGACACCTACATCGAGAAGGACAGCTCGATAAACGAGCAGATCGACCGCATGCGCCACTCGGCGACGCGGGCGATCCTGGAGCGCGACGACGTCATCGTGGTCGCGTCGGTCAGCTGCATCTACGGCATCGGCTCGGTCGAGACCTACACCGCCATGACCTTCGGGCTGAAGGTCGGCGACCGGATCGACGAGGCCAAGCTGCGCGCCGACCTGATCGCCCTGCAGTACAAGCGCAACGACGCGGCGTTCGAGCGGGGAATGTTCAGGAAGCGCGGCGACGTCATCGAGATCTTCCCCGTCCACCTGGAGGACCGCGCCTGGCGCGTCCAGCTGTTCGGCGACGAGCTGGAGTCGATCCAGGAGTTCGACCCGCTGACCGGCAAGAAGACGAACGATCTGGAGGAGATCACCGTCTACGCCGCCAGCCACTACGTCACCCCGCGCCCGTCGCTGAACCAGGCCATCACCGGCATCAAGGCCGAGCTGAAGGAGACGCTCGACTGGATGGTCGAGAACGGCAAGCTGCTTGAGGCGCAGCGCCTCGAACAACGCGTCCGCTTCGATCTGGAGATGATGGAGGCCACCGGCTCCTGCGCCGGAATCGAGAACTATTCCCGCTGGCTGACCGGCCGCGCGCCCGGCGAGCCGCCGCCCACCTTCTTCGAATACATCCCCGACGACGCCCTGCTGTTCGTCGACGAGAGCCACGTCACCGTGGGCCAGATCGGCGGCATGTACCGCGGCGACTACGCCCGCAAGTCGACCCTGGCCGAATACGGCTTCCGCCTGCCCAGCTGCATCGACAACCGCCCGCTGAAGTTCGACGAGTGGAACGCCATGCGGCCCCAGACCATCCACGTCTCGGCCACCCCCGGCCCGTGGGAGATGCAGCAGACCGGCGGCGTCTTCGTCGAACAGGTCATCCGCCCCACCGGCCTGATCGACCCCCCGGTCGAGATCCGCCCCGTCTCGGGCGAGACCCGCAACCAGGTCGACGACGTCATCGACGAGGTCAAGGCCACCACCCGCGCCGGCTACCGCAGCCTGGTCACCACCCTGACCAAGCGCATGGCCGAGGACCTGACGGAGTACATGCACGAACAGGGGGTGCGCGTCCGCTACATGCACTCCGACGTCGACACGCTGGAGCGGATCGAGATCCTGCGCGACCTGCGCCTGGGCGCGTTCGACTGCCTGATCGGCATCAACCTGCTGCGCGAGGGGCTGGACATCCCCGAATGCGGCCTGGTCGCCATCCTGGACGCGGACAAGGAGGGCTTCCTGCGCTCGGAGACGTCGCTGATCCAGACCATCGGCCGCGCCGCCCGCAACGTCGACGGCCGCGTCGTCCTCTACGCCGACCGCATGACCGGCTCGATGGAGCGCGCCATCGCCGAGACCAACCGCCGGCGCGAGAAGCAGGAGGCGTACAACGCCGAACACGGCATCACGCCCGAAAGCGTCAAGCGCGACATCAAGGAGATCCTGGCCAGCCCCTATGAGAGCCGCGCGCTCGACGCCCTGACCCGCCCCGGCGTCGCCGAGGAGGCCAAACCCTTCGTCGGCTCCAACTTCCAGGCCGCCCTCAAGGACCTGGAAGGCCGCATGCGCGACGCCGCCGCCAACCTGGAGTTCGAGGAAGCCGCCCGCCTCCGCGACGAGATCAAGCGCATGAAGCTGATGGACCTGGAGTTCGCCAACGACGTCATGACCGCCGAGGGCGAACAGGTGGACAAGGCCGCGCCGAAGAAGTGGCGTCAGGAAGCGGCGGCGGAAATGGCGGCGGCGTTCAGGAAGGGGCGGTAAGTACTGGGGTGGGCGCCGGCACCAACACTGCGCCAAGCAGGTCTTTATGCCGAAACACGTACTTTGTAAGCGCGGAGCCGTTGGAGCAAATGACCGAAACGGCGTCGGTCGGCCTGTTCTCCATTGCAACCAACTCTACCCGCTTGCACGCCGGCTGCTGACTTGCCTTTTCGGCCGCCCGCCTCATGGCAAACCTAGTTTCATGGTCCAGACCTTGTCTCGGGATCGCATCCGGATGGATAGCGCCAGCGGAACGAATATCGTCGGGAACCTTAGATCCGACCGCTGCCCGCGCGCGCTGCTTCAGATCGGATCCCACCGGGCCAAAAAGGAGCACGCCGCTTGAGCATGCTCTTTGATCGGCGATAGCGGCACACGCCAGTGCCGTTGTAGATAAGCTCGCGTGCTTGGCTCCCCTATAGAAATAGACGGCGCTAACCGCCATAGATCCAAAGGTCAGCGCGGCCAGAAGAAAGAATGCTAGGGTGGGCACGACGCTAATCTTAGAGGTCATACCCTGCGTATGCCGCCAGCTATTTCGCTCTCTGTCGAACTCAGCAATGGCCTCCAAGCGCCAAGAGGTGTATAGAAATTGGAATATTATTCCAAAAGATGCGACCACAGCGCCTGCGAGGAATAGACTCGTGGCGGGATACGCGATCAGCGCCGCAACAGAGATGTTTTCAGTGTTAGCGGCAAACCCAGACACAGCAATCACGCCGCCAGCATTTGCAATAACGAGAGTCGTACAGAGCTGACGGAACCACCAAGCGGACGCCTCCTTTTCGGAGGCTGACCTAGGCGAAATGGTGGGCTCACTCTCAGCGATGGTCAATCTTGAATGTCCTCAACGATCAAGCTTCTGATTGCACCGTCGTCGTCCAAGTATGGTCTAGCAAAAAATGTCTTCTCCTCTTCCTTAAGACTATCTATAGCCTTAACTGACAGCCTTCTAATCAGTTGGCGGTTCAGGCTGAAAGGTACGTCCAAGTCCATACTCTGTATCTTGCATTTGCCAGAGTGAGTGACGCGATTGTACTCAATTACGAAGACGGGTATCTCATAGACCTCCCGGCTCAAAACGCTGTCTGAAATCATTCGTCCGCGCACTTCGTCGATGTGTGCGATCTTCCGGCCGGGGCGACCGACAGCCAGATCCATGTCGGTTGGCGTTCTGCGAAGTGGGAGAACTATCTCTTTCACCAACGGGCGAGCGCGAGAGGCGAGCTTGTCCAGTTCTTCATCATCCGCGCCGATCTCGTCAGCTTGGAAGCGGTCGCCAATCAGTCGTCGCGTCAATCGTGGCCCGAGGTCGTTGGCCGCATATTGAATCCGGGCAGCTTGCTCTGCGGCCGCAGCGGCCGAAGAAGGCTCCTTGGCCGAAAACTTGTCTAACGCATTGATGATTGTCGTCTCTTCGGAAAAAAGGCGGACGCCGGGAGAAGCGGCGATTTCGGCTACGCCGTCCAACGACCGCCGAGCATCTTCCAATTGGGCGAAACCTCCGGCTTGGAGGTTCCGTCGCGCCTGGCGAGCGACGGCAATGTCAGTCTCCAAGCTTATACGACTTAGCTTGTCCGCTTTTTGTGTTTCCTGACTCTTGGCTAGCGCCGCTTTTGTTAAGCGTCGGCGCTGAGGCTCATCCCGTAGGGCGGGAATGTTCCGGCTTGTCCGCCGTTTGCGCTGCGTCAGGACCGTATCCGCCGCGCTTAAATCAACCTCTGGCACTTGGTCGAGGACGGCGTCAGAATTCGAATTAAACAAGTCCATGTTGTCCAAGGACTTCCCGGTCGTCCATGCGAACAAGGCATCGAACCCAATGCCGAGCTTCACGTTCTCTTTTGCGGTCTTCCAAAGATTATTTATATATATCCAAGATCCATACTCAGGAAGCTGCGTAAAAACCTCAACATTCGAAGCTCCGGTTATACGTCCGGGCACTTTCCCCTTCCGCCTGAAGGATTCGACGGTCGCAATTAGGCGAGCGAGCGCGTAGCTGCTTCGGCTGTACTCGTAGAATTCAATCCGACCGTTGTCCGTCTCACCACCATGAAACGTGGTGATGACTGAGGATATCTTCTCAAGCTCGCTCACTTGCGCCCATCCCTGCCTATCCTTCAACTCCCTGAGCGTAGCAATATGAGCATGGGAACTTCAAGTTGAGCGGCTTGCGGGCCGAAAGGAGCGTTCCCGGCTCTCCCTCATCACAGGCCTAACGACTGAATAACCGAAGGTTCGCCATGCTGCGGCATGGCCGAAGACGATCACAGCTGGAGCCCGCTCGGCTTCGCCGAGGAACAGGCCGTCTATCGCGGGCCGACCCAGAACGTCCGCGCCCTGTCCGAGGGCTGGGCCGCCGCGCACCTGTTCTGTCCGGCCTGCGGCGCGGAGCGGTTCCGCCAGTTGCCGAACAACTCGCCCGTCGGCGACTTCATCTGCGACGCCTGCGCCGAGGAGTTCGAGCTGAAGGCCAAGGCCGGCGGGCTGGGCCGGTCGATCCCCGACGGCGCCTATGGCGCGATGACCGCGCGGCTGGCGGCGCGCAACAATCCCAGCCTGTTCGCCATGAGCTATGACCGGGACCGCGCCGGCGTCACCGACCTGATTGTCGTGCCCCGGCACTTCTTCACCATCGACGTCATACAGGCGCGCAAGCCGCTCTCGGCCACCGCCCGCCGCGCGGGTTGGCAGGGATGCAACATCCTGATCGGCCAGGTGCCGGCGTCGGGGCGCATCCCGCTGATCGCGCGTGGCGCGCACGTGCCCAAGGGCGAGGTGCTGGACCGCTGGCGCTCCACCCTGTTCCTGCGCGACGTGACGCTGAACGCGCGCGGTGGCTGCTGGCCGTGATGAAGGCCGTCGAGGCGGTGGGCAAGCCCGAGTTCGACATCGACGAGGTCTACGCCCACGAGGCGGCGCTGTCGGCCCTCTATCCCGACAACCACAACGTCCGCCCCAAGATCAGGCAGCAGCTTCAGGTGCTCCGCGACCGGGGCTGGCTGGAGTTCACGGAGCGGCGCGGGAGTTATCGCCGGGTCACGCCCTGATCCTTTCGTCATCCTCCGGGCCGCGCGCAGCGCGGAACCGGGGGACCCAGCGGCGCCGCGACGGCGGCGAAACAGGGCAGGTCGAGCGTGCGAAAGGTCGCCTTCGGCGCCGCTGGGTCCCCCGGTCGCTCCTGCGGAGCGCCGGAGGATAACGAAAGATAGGAAAGCGGCGCCCCACTTATTGCGACGACGTCGCCCCGTTTTCTGTTTCCCTTCAACGCCCCTCCCCTTTTTTCCGCCTTTTCGCCGACGTCGGTTCCCCGGCGGCGCAGGCTGTGCCCGTCCCGTCGCTCGGGGAGGGAGGACAAGAGAGGTGAGATGAAGATGAAGCCGGACATTTACGACCGACTGAACGCGCGGCTGAGGATGATCACCCGGATCGCGGAGATGGGGCGGGAGGCGGCGCGGATGCGGGCGGACACGCCGCGCGGGCGCCGCGCGTGGGCGCGGATCGACGCCCTGATGGCGCGGCTGGAGGCGCTGCCGCCGGTGACGTCCGGATGAGCTGGGACACAGGCTGGGACGCGTCAGATTTTGGGGCGCCGCCGGGGGGCCGCGGGCAGAAGGTGCGGGACGGCGACACCTGGCGGCAGGTGCGGCGGGCGTGGGAGGGCGGCGAGACGGCGCAGTCGTGCGCGCGACGGTTCGACGTGGGGCTGGACAATCTGTGGCGGCGCCGCGCGAAGGAGAACTGGAGCCGGGACCGGCCCGACGACCCGGCGCCGGAGCCGGCGATCGGCTGGGACCGGCACGCGGCGCAGCTGCTGGACGCGTGGGAGGACCGGCTGGACGAGGTGCGGGAGCTGGCGCTGCATCTGGCCGACACCCTGGCGGGGCGGCCGATCGAGAACGTGAACGCCTGGCACCTTGGCTTTCTGTTCCATCAGCGGGCCGAGCGGCTGGGGTCGGAGACGGCGGCGGAGGATCATGAGCGCGCGCGGGAGCGGGGCGACGACTGGATCGACGACGTGTGGGACGCCGAGGGGCGACTGAGGCCGCCGGCCACGATCGACAGGGCGCTGATGCGGCGGTTCCGCGACGACTGGCGCACGGCGCAGGGGCTGCCGGAGGGAGCGGCGCCGGACGTGCCGTAGTCCCGTTTCGATACAGCCTGTGATCACCTTGGCGTGATTACCCACTACTTTGGATTGTCGCGGGCGGTGTTTGCGGGGAGCGTGCCGGGGGGCGCTTCGCCCCTCTGGAGGACTGGACATGAAGACGCGTTCGCTGGTTTCCGCCGTTCTCGCCGCATCCGTTCTGGCCGCCGTCGCACCCGCCGTGTCGGCCGGCGCCCACGGACCGATCGAGTCCGAGCACATCTTCTATGAGAACGGTCAGATGGTGGGGCAGATCATCCGCTATTGCGACGGCCACTATTGGCAATGGGGCGATCTGATCCAGATCGACAACGAGTTCATCTATTACGGCTGCGGCTGAAGGCGCGGCGGCCGGCTTCGTCGGGAGGCGGAGCCGGCCTGCGCCTATGCGCCTGGGCCCTCGCTCCGCGCCTGCTGCGCCGCCAGCTTGGCCAGCACCCGGCCCCGCCCCCGGGCCAGGGCGTGCACGGCGCCGCGCAGGGTGGCGACCTCCTGCTCGCTCAGTTGGGCGCGGGCGAACAGGGCGCGCAGGTTGCGCATCATCGACGGCTTCTTGTCCGGCGGGTGGAAGAAGCCGCCGGCCTCCAGCTCGGCCTCCAGATGGCCGATGAAGCCCTCGACCAGGGCGGCGTCGGCCGGCGGGTCGGCCTCGCGGAAGCGCGGCGGCGGGGCGTCCAGCACGGTGGTGCGCCACTCGTACGCCGTGACGGCCACGGCCTGGGCCAGGTTGAGGCTGTGATGGCGGGGGTCGATCGGGATGGTGACGATGCCGGTGCAGCGGACCACGTCCTGGGTCTCCAGCCCCGCCCGCTCGCCGCCGAACAGCAGGCCGACGGACTGGCCCTCGCCGGCCGCGCCGTGCAGGGCCTGCGCCGCCTGACGGGGGGTGAGGATCGGCTGGCGCGTCTCGCGCGGGCGGGCCGTGGTGGCATAGACGGTCTGCAGGTCCGCCACGGCGGCGGCGACGTCCTCATAGGTGCGGACGCCCTCCAGCACCCAGTCGGCGCCCGAGGCCGTGGCCCAGGCCCGGTCCTGCGGCCACCCGTCCCGGGGGCTGACCAGCCTCAGGTCGGTCAGGCCGAAATTGGCCATGACGCGGGCCACGGCGCCGATGTTGTCGGCCAGCTGGGGCCGGTCGAGGATGACGCAGGGCGGGGTCAAGACGGGCTCAGTCCTGGCCCACCATGGCGATCCAGGGGTCCGCCGTGCCGGCCTCGACCTCGGCCACCTTGACCTTGGGCCAGCCGACCTCGGCCTGACCGGCCAGGCGCCAGGCGATGACGATCAGGTCGCGCAGCTCGCCCGCCCCGGCGGCCAGCCGCGCGGTGGCGAAGGCCGTGCCGCGCGGGTCGCCCGAGGCGAAGCCGCCGGCCTTCTCCAGCCGGTAGAAAGGCACCACCTGCTCCAGCGTGGTCCGCAGATAGCCGGTCACGCGGGGGGGCAGCTCGGTCTCGTCCAGCCGCGGATCCGGCAGGGCGGCCTCGACCTCCTGCAGGCGGACGTGATCGCGCACGAAGTCGCCCTCGAACATGCCGTGCGTGCGGCGCGAGGTGGTGAAGCCCTCCGGATTCGGCACGTCGGCGGACCAGCCGTTGTAATGGATGGTCACGTGATGCGGCTGGGCCCCGTCGCCGACGTAGTGGCTCAGTTCGCCGATGGTCTTCAGGATCAGGCCTTCGCGGCGGATGCGGTCCTCGCGGTACCAGGCGCGCCTGGCCAGATCGGTCTCGCGCGCCTCCGCCGCGTGCAGCACGCGCCAGTGGGCCAGGTCCACCACCAGCTGCTGATGCGCGTCCATCAGGGCGTAAGGCAGGTACCCCGCGTCGTCGACCTTGATCCCCGCGGCCAAAAGGGCGGCGTCGTATTCGGACTTGAGACGCGGCAGGGCGTCGATCGACACGCCCGCCTCGGTCATGATCCGGCCGTCCTCGATCATGTCGACGAAGTGGGCGGTGTCCCGCTCGCGGTCGTGCGGTTGGCCGGCGCCCTTCCAGCGGTCGGGCTCGCGCGACAGCTCGCCGACCTCGGCGGCGGCGGCGGGATCGCGCAGGAAGGCCGGCAGCTCGACGGGCAGGGCCCGCATGGCCGTCATGCCGACGATCCGGTGCCCCGTCGCGCCCCAGGCGGAGACGTCGGCGGCCGGCAGGGCGACCAGGGCCAGGGCGGCGACGGAAATCAGAAGACGCTTCATGGGACGGGCTCACGGATCGACGGGGACGCCTTAATCGATCCAGACGGCGATCCGGTCCAGAGACTTCTTGTCCAGCGCGGCGACGGGGACGGTGGCCCCGGCCGCCGGCTTGCCCGCGACCAGCAGCAGGAACGGCTTCTCGTCCGCCGGCCGGCCGCAGATTTCGTTCAGGAACCCCATGGGGGCCGGCGTGTGCGTCAGCGTGGCCAACCCGGCCGAGTGCAGCGCCGCGATCAGGAAGCCCGTGGCGATGCCCACGGATTCGGCGACGTAATAGTTCTTCTTGGAGTCCCCCGGCCTCGGCCCGCCCCGCTTCTGGGCGAAGACGGCGATCAACACGGGCGCGACCTCCAGAAAGGCCTTGTCCGGGTCGGTGCCCAGGGGCGCCAGGGCGTCCAGCCACTCCTGCGGGGCCTTTTCGGCGTAGAAGGCGCGCTCCTCGGCCTCCGCCGCCTCGCGGATGCGTCGCCGCGCCTCCGCGCCCTCGATGACGGCGAAGGTCCAGGGCTGGTGATTGGCGCCCGACGGGGCCGACCCCGCGGCCATCAGGGCCGCCTCGACCACCGCGCGCGGCGCCGGGTCGGGGGCGAAGTCGCGCACGGTGCGACGTTTGGCCATCAGCGCCAGAAACGCCTCGGCCCGCGCGATCCTCTCGGCGTCGGAAAGCTCCGGATATCCTTCGAGAAGTCGGTTGGGGTGATCGCGCATGGTCTCAAGCCTAGCGCGCCGCCCCCTGCCCCTCCAGCCGAGCCTGCCCGGTTTTCGCCCCATTTCGCCGGGAAAAGCGCTCCGTCGGCGGCAGGTCCGGCGTTTCCGCGAGTCGCCGGATGTCCACCGCAGCCGCCGTGCTGGCCCTCGTCTGGGCCATGACCTTCTCCCCCGACGCCCCCGCGGATCCGGTCCCCTACGACCAGCTGATCGCGGCGGAAGCGGCGGCGGCGACCACGGCGGCGACCGCGCTCAGCGCGGAACAGGCGGAACACATGGCGGCCGACGCGGACTGGCGGCTGTCGGCGCGGCTCTATCATGCGGGCGGCGGCGGAGCGACGGGCAACGACAGCCTGGGATGCCGGCCGATCGCCATGCGGACCGTGGCCATCGACCCCCGCGTCGTCCCGCGCCGCACGCGCCTGTTCATCAAGGAGACGGTCGGGATGCGGATGCCCGACGGCACCGTCCACGACGGCTACTGGTACGCCTCGGACACCGGCGGGGCGATCAAGGGCAACAAGATCGACCTCTACACCGGCCACGGCCGCGGCTCGATGCGTCCGGCCATGCCGCTGAACATGTCGACCCTGACGGTGGTCGAGGCCGGCCGCTTCGACGGCTGCCCGCCCGCCTGGAACTGACGCTTCCCGCAGGCCGCGCGCCGGACTAGCCTGCCCGCATGGGGGAGGCGGAACTGTATCTCGGGTGGCGGACCGCGCTCTTGGGCGCGAACATCCTGCAGCTTCTCGCACTCGCGGTCGCCCTGGCCTTCAGCGACGGCGTGCGCGCGGCGAACCGGCTGCTGGCGGCCCTGCTGATCGTCGTCGCCGGACTGCTGATCCCCTATGCGATCGGGTTCGCGGGCTTCTACGACGCCTGGCGCGGCCTTACGTTCATGCCGGTCACGGTCTCGCTGGCGATCGGGCCCCTGCTCTGGGCCTACGCCTCGACGCTGGACGACGGGCGGCCGCCGCGGAGGTTGAGGCTGCACCTGATCCCGCCGGCGCTGCAGTTCGCCTATTTCAGCCTGTGCTTCCTGCTGCCGCTGGACGCCAAGTGGGGCTGGTACACGGGCGGACATCGGGACTGGGTCGATCCTGTTCTTGAGGTCGCCACGCTGACGTCGCTGGCGGCCTACGCCTGGGCGGTCGGCGGGGTGCTGAAGCGGCGGGGCGCCCGGCTGGCGCAGGCGCGCAGCGACGACGACCGCTTCGCGGCGGGATGGCTGAAGGCGGTCTGGGCCGCGCTGGTGCTCGGCCTGATCCTGAATCTCGGCTTCTCGGCCTGGTCCTGGCTGAGCGGCGGCATCGACTTCTTTCAGCAGACGGGGCTCTACCTCGGGCTGGGCCTGCTCGGTCTCTGGCTGGGCGTCGGCGGGTGGCGGCACGCGGCCCTGCCTCAGGCCCTCCCGCCGGACCTTGAACCGGAGGAGCCCAAGCCGCTCGAGCGCGCGGCTCCGGACTGGGCCGCCGTCGGCGCCGAGGTCGAGCGCCGGGTGCGCGAGGCGGAATGGTGGCGCGAGCCGGACCTGTCGCTGGCCGATCTGGCCCGACGGCTGGGCACGAACACCGGGCGGCTGTCGCGGACGATCAATCTGGGTTTGGGGATGAACTTCTCGGTCTTCGTCAACGGCCTGAGGGCCGAGGCTGTGGCCGAGGCGCTGAAGGATCGGCCGCACGCCGATCTGCTGAATCTCGCGCTGGAGATGGGGTTCGCCTCCAAGGCCAGCTTCAACCGCGCCTTCCGCGCCCGGTTCGGAATGCCCCCGTCGGAGTGGCGGCGCGGCGTCTCAGATTCCGATTATTCGCATGCCCAACCGGATTTGAGGCGCGACGCCGGGGCCGAAGCGACAGGCTGAGGCGTCGCTGCCGGAGCCCCGCCCGATGATCGCATCAACCCGCCGCCGTTTCTTGAGCCTCTCCGGCGCCGCCGCGCTCGCCGCCGGCCTGCCCCCGTTGGCTTTCGCAGGCGACGCGGACTGGAGCGGCGACGTCGACGTGCTCGACGACGCCTGGTCGACCCTGCACCCCGGCCTGCTGCGCTATCAGACGCGAGAGGATCTGGACGCCCGGCTGGCCCGCCTGCGTGCCGACTGGGCCGCGCCCGGCACGTTCCGCGACCGGCTGCGCGCGCTGAGCCGGGTCACCGCAGCCGTCCGCTGCGGCCACACCTATCCCAGCCCGTACAACGCCGGGGAGCCGATCCGGGCGGCGATGTATCCGGACCGCAGCCTGGTCCCCTTCGCCTTCCGCTGGCTGGAGCGGCGCATGGTGGTCACGGCCGATCAGTCCGGCGTCGGTCTGTTCCGACTGGGCGACGTGATCGAGACGATCGACGGGCGGACGACGGAGTCCGTGCTGCTGGACCTGATCCCGCTGGCCCGGGCCGACGGCTCCAACGACGCCAAGCGGATCAGCCTGATGGAGATGCGCGGCGACGACCGGTTCGAGACCTTCGACCTGCACTTGCCGTTGATCCTGCCCTTGAAGGATAGCGCGGTCTTCGGATTGGCCGACGGGCGGCGGATCGAGGCGCCGCTGCTGACCCTGGCCGAGCGCCAGGCGGCGCGTCCTGCGACCGACGACGCGGGGGACGCCAATCCCTGGACGCTGGACAAGGGCGTCGACGGGATCGCTCGCCTGACCATGCCGGGATGGGCGCTGTACAATTCCAGCTTCGACTGGCGGGCCTGGCTGGGCGGAGCGATGGACGATCTGACCGGCGACGGGGCGCGCGGGCTGATCGTAGACCTGCGCGGCAACGAGGGCGGGCTGGACTGCGGCGACGTGATCCTGAGCCGGCTGCTGGACCGCGATCTGGCCGTGGACGCCCAGCAGCGCTGGGTGCGGTATCGCCGCGTGCCCGACGCCCTGCGCCCGCATCTGAGCACCTGGGACGACTCCTTCTACGACTGGGGAGATCAGGCTCAGGTCTCGACCGAACGTCCCGGCTTCCTGCGCCTGACGCGGTGGGACGACGGCGGCGCGACCTCGGTCATCAAGGCCGAGGGGCGCCGGTTCGCGGGAAAGGTCTGCGTCCTGTGCGACGCGTCCAACAGCTCCGCCACCTTCCAGTTCGCCCAGACGGTCAAGGACGCGGGGCTGGCCACGCTGGTCGGCCAGACCACCGGCGGCAACCGGCGCGGCATCAACGGCGGGGCCTTCTTCTTCCTGAAGCTGCCTGCGTCGGGGATCGTGATCGACCTTCCCCTGATCGCCGCCTTCCCCGCCACGCCCCAGCCCGACGCCGGCATCGAGCCGGACCTCGCCGTCGCCACCACGGCCGAAGACGTTCGTCTGGGCCGCGACCCCCAGATGGCCGCCGCGACGCGGCTGATCCTGTCCGCCTGAAGGAGCCGTACATGAGACCGATCCTGCCGACCCTCGCGGTCGCCCTGTCGCTGTGCGCCGGCGCCGCCGCCGCGCAGACGGCGCCGACCGCCACCGACCTTCGCCTCGGCCTGACCGGAGAATGGTCGGGCGTTCTGGAATATCGCGATTATCAGTCCGACGGTCTGGTCGAACTGCCGATGCGGGCCACGATCCGCACCCCGGGCGACGGGGCAACCCTGGTGCAGCAGAGCCTGTTCGACGACGGGCCGGGGCGGCCCGTGTGGATCACCACCGTCAGCCTGGACGACCCGGCCGCTGCCCTGTCCACCTCGGCCAGCTATCGCGCCGGCGGCACGCCGGAGCTGGCGACCGAGACCCTGGCGGTGGTCGAGGCGACGGGCCCGACCGACTGGACCCTGATCTACAGCCGCACCGGCGAGGACGACGACCAGCCGGCGGAGATGAGGGTCACGCAACGGCGGGTCGGCGACGAGCTGACCTCGACCAAGGAGGTTCGGCCGGTGGGGGCGGGCGACGACGCCTGGCGGTTCCGCAACCGCACCCGACTGACGCGCGTCGGAGACTAGAACCGCCGCTTGCCGGAGACCGTCTCGAAGAACATCCGCCAGTCTCCCATCAGGCTCCACAGCGGGTATTTGAACGTGGCCGGGCGGTTCTTCTCGAAGAAGAAGTGGCCGACCCAGGCGAAGCCGTAGCCGATCACCGGCATGGCCAGCAGCCACCACGCATTGCGCGTCACGATCGCCGCCGCCAGCGCCAGCAGCACCAGCCCCGACCCCACCACATGGATCCGCCGGCACGTCCGGTTCGAGTGCTCGTGGATGTAGAAGGGATAGAATTCTTCGAACGTGGCGAAACGCTCGCCGGATGCGGGTCGGGGGCTCATGGCCCGACGATGACTCCGGCATGAGGCGCCCGCAAGCCCGCCCAGGCGAAGTCGCCGACCTTTATTTAACCGGACGGTTGACTACAGACCCTTCGCGGAGCATGTTTGCGGTCACACGCCCCCGACGGAAAGGAGACCCAAGATGGCCGACAAGATCACCCCCTGCATCTGGTACGACCGCGGCCAGGCGAGGAGTGCGGCGGAATTCTACGTCTCTCTGGGCCTGCCCGACAGCCGCGTCGATCACGTCGCGGCCAGCCCCGCCGACAACCCGTCGGCCCCCGAGGGCGAGGAGCTGGTGGTCGAGTTCACCCTGGCCGGGCGGTCGTTCATGGGCCTGAACGGCGGGCCGAACTTTCCCCAGACCCCGGCGGTGTCGTTCCAGATCGTCACCGAGGACCAGGCCGAGACCGACCGCCTGTGGAACGCCGTCGTCGGGAACGGCGGCCAGGAGAGCATGTGCGGCTGGTGCCAGGACCGCTGGGGCGTCAGCTGGCAGATCACGCCGCGCGCCCTGATGGATCTGCACAAGGATCCGAACCCCGCACGCGTCCGCGCCGGCTTTCAGGCCATGATGTCGATGAGGAAGATCGACGTCGCGGCGATCCGTGCCGCCGCCGACGCCGCCGGCTAGTCTGCGACTGGGGATCGGGGCTGGGGCAGCTTGGGCGCCCGCCCCGCCCCCGTGTCGACGCGATCCAGTCCCAGTTCCTTTCAAAACGAGGAGACCCCCGATGACCTACTATTCCGGCTTCCTGACCCCCGTGAAGTCCGCGGACAAGGACCGCTACCTCGCCTCGGCCCAGAAATCCTGGCCCGTCTTCCAGAAGTACGGGGCCCTGCAACAGGTCGAGACCTGGGGCGACGACATTCCCCCCGGCAAGGTCACGGGCTTCGATCTGGCGGTGAAGCTGGAAGCGGACGAGACCGTGGTCTTTTCGTGGATCAAGTGGCCGGACAAGGCCACCGCAGACGCCTGCTTCGCCACCATGGAGACCGATCCGGCCTGGCAGGAGATGGACATGCCCTTCGACGGCAAGCGCATGATGTGGGGCGGTTTCGCCGCGATCTTCGAACGGGGCGCCTGAGATGCCGTTCTACGACGTCACCGTCCTGCCCGTGCCGACCGACCGAAAGGCGGCGCACGTCGACCACTCCACCCGCGTGGCCGCCCTGTTCCGGGAGCACGGCGCCGCCGCCGTGACCGACGCCTGGGGGGCCGAGGTGCCCGACGGCAAACTGACCGACTTCAAGAAGGCCGTGGCGTTGCAGGACGGCGAGACGGTCGCGGTCGGCTGGATCACCTGGCCCGACAAGGCGACCCGCGACGCGGGCTGGGAGGCGCTGATGCGGGATCCGCGCATGGCCGACATGGCGCCGGCCTTCGACGGCAAGCGCATGATCTACGCGGGCTTCGAAGGCATCGCCGGGGGGTGAGCCCCCACCCTCAAGCAGCGAGGCCCCGCGGGCCGAGCGGCAGGGCAAAAAGGAATGCCCGTCAGGCAGGGCTCGGCTCCTGCCCCAGCAGGCGCTTGATCACCGGCCAGGCGTTCACCCAGGCGGAGATGAAGCCGACGACGCTGGCGATCCACTGGAACGCGCTCCACAGCGCGTCCAGGAAGCCGCCGTATCCCACGAGCTGCGACCCGGCCCACAGCACGTCCGACACCCCCAGGCGGAAGGCGACGTAGGCCTGGGAATATTCGATCGGCCGGTCGGCGAAGAAGGCGATCGCCACCGCCGCCGCCACCGGGGCCCACAACAGCGGCAGAAGCAGCAGCAGCGCCCCGACCAGCACCAGGATCTTGGTCAGCGGCGTCTCGTTCGAGAAGAAGCTGATCACCACGCCGGCGCCCAGCCCCAGTCCCGCCGCCAGCAGCAGACCGGGCAGCACCATGTCCGCCGCCTCCATCAGATCGACCTGCGTCGTCAGCGCCAGGATGATCACCAGCGCCAGCAGAAACGCCCCGACCCACAGCCCGGCATACTGCCCGGCCCTCCGCTTCAGATGCCCGATCCCGACCATGCCGCCGCTCCTGGAAAGACCGGCGTTCACCATGATCGCGCCGCGCCGCGATGTCGAGGCAGGGGCCCTTGCCACCCCCGCGCGAACGGGGCCAAGTGGGAGGGGGAGGGCCCATGCGTCTCAGCTGGCAGGAAGTTCGATTGCGCGCCGCCGCGTTCGCGGAGCGGTGGGCCGACGACACCTATGAGCAGGGCGAGGCCCAGACCTTCTACAACGAACTGTTCGAGGTCTTCGGCAACAAGCGCAGGGGTCGGGCCGCCTTCGAACGCAGGGTCAAGCTGGCCGACGCCCGCAACGGCCGCATCGACCTGTTCTGGCCCGGAATCCTATTGGCCGAGCACAAGTCGGCCGGGGCCGACATGATCAAGGCGTGGAACCAGGCGGTCGACTATCTGCCCGGTCTCAAGAGCGACGAGATTCCCCGCCACATCCTCGTCTGCGACTTCCAGACCTTCGCCCTGACCGATCTGGAGTCGAACGACCCGGAGCCACTCCGCTTCAATCTCGCCGACCTGCCCAAACACGTCGAAGCCTTCGGCTTCATCATGGGGGTGGAAAAGCGCACCTTCCGCGATCAGGACCCGGCCAACATCCTGGCCTCGGAATTGATGGCCAAGGTCCACGACGGCCTGCTGGAGGGCGGCTACGAAGGTTCCGACCTCGAACGGTATCTGGTCCGCCTGCTCTTCTGCATGTTCGCCGACGACACAGGCATCTTCGACCGGGGCGCCTTCCAGCTGCTGATCGAGGGCCGCACGCGAGAGGACGGCTCGGACCTCGGCCTGTGGCTGAACCGCCTGTGGGAGGTGCTCGACACGCCCGAGGATCAGCGCCCCCGGTCGCTGGACGAGGAGCTGAACGGCTTCCCGTACATCAACGGCGAACTGTTCCAGAAGCGCCTGCCGACCGCCGATTTCACGGGCAAGGGGCGCGAGACGCTGCTGGAGGCCTGCGGCTTCGCCTGGGAAAAGATCAGTCCGGCCATCTTCGGCTCCCTGTTCCAGGGGGTCATGGACACCAAGGCGCGCCGCAAGAAGGGCGCCCATTACACCTCCGAAACCAACATCCTGAAGGTGGTCGAGCCTCTCTTCCTCGACGACCTGCGCGCCGAGTTCGAGCGGGCGAAGAAACTGCCCGTCACCCGCCGTCGCGCCGCGCTCGACGCGCTTCAGGCGCGCATGGCGACCCTGACCTTCCTCGACCCGGCCTGCGGCTGCGGCAATTTTCTGGTCGTCACCTATCGCGAGCTGCGGCGGCTGGAGACCGAAATCCTGATCGCCCGCTTCAAAGCCGAGGAGCTCAGCGCGGGCGAGGCGCGCGGGTTCGACGTCGGGGCCCTGTCCAAACTCAACGTCGACCGCTTCTATGGCATCGAGCTTGAAGAGTTCCCCGCCCGCATCGCCGAGGTGGCGCTGTGGATGACCGACCACATCGAGAACAACCGCCTGTCGGTGGAGTTCGGCGAACCCTACGCCCGCATCCCGCTGAAGACCGCGCCCCACATCGTCCACGGTGACGCCTTGGAGATCGACTGGACCACCGTGCTGCGACCCGAGGCCTGCAGCTATGTCCTCGGCAACCCGCCCTTCATTGGGGCCAAGTATCAGTCCGATGCCCAGCGCGCCCAGGTCCGCCGCATCGCGGGCCTCGGCGGGTCCGGCGGCACCCTCGACTACGTCGCCGCCTGGTTCATCAAGGCGGGGGAGTACGCGGCCCTGGCAGCCCGCGCCCATTTGGCCCCGCCGCCGGACATGGGCGACGACGAGGCCCGTCGCTGGAACGCCGCCCAGACCGGCAGCCTGCTGGGCGACGAACTCGACCTCGTCTCGTCCCCGTCGCGCAGCGATGGGGACGGGGACCGCGAAGCGGTGGAGGGGCCGCCGGCCGTGCCGGCGGACAGCCCCGCCCCCCGCATCGCCTTCGTCTCGACCAACTCCATCACCCAGGGCGAACAGGTGGCTCAGCTGTGGCCCATCCTGTTCCGCCGCTGCCGGCTGGAGATCGCCTTCGCCCACCGCACCTTCGCCTGGGAGTCCGAGGCGCGCGGCGCCGCCCACGTCCACGTCGTCATCATCGGCTTGGCCCGCCGCGGACAGGAGCCGGAGACGAGGCGGCTCTTCAGCTACGACCACATCAACGGCGACCCGACGGAGAGCGGGCACAAAGCGCTGACGGCATATCTGTTCGAGCCTGAACGACCGCAGCTAAGGCACGACATCGTTGTGGGCCGAGCCCGTCCGATTTCGCCCGGCGTGGCACAGATGGACAATGGCAACGTTGCAGCGGATGGCGGGAACCTAGTCTTCGACGAGGCCCGGAACGAAGCCATTCTTCGGCAGGAACCGAATCTTGCCGGACTGATCCGACCCTTCATCGGGGCTGAGGACCTGCTGCATGGCACTACGCGCTACTGTCTGTGGCTGGTCGACGTGCCGCACAAAACGCTCGTCGAGAGCAAGGTGCTGCGCGAGGTCATCGTGGCTGTGAGGGAGATGCGGCTCGCCAGCAAGAAGGTCGCTACGCAGGAGCGAGCCGATACGGCCGCCCTCTTCACCGAGCGTCGTCAACCAGAGTCAGGCCGCTATCTCGCCCTGCCGCGCACAAGCTCGGAGCGCAGGCACTATCTTCCGCTCGGTTTCTTGGACCATACCGTCATCGCTGCGAACGACCTCCAGATCGTACCGGGCGCGAGCCTCCTTGAGTTCGGCGTTCTACACTCTGCCATGCACAACGCTTGGGCACGCATCACGGCGGGGCGGCTTAAGAGCGACATCCGTTACTCGACTAAATTCACCTACAATACATTCCCCTGGCCCCGCGCCGAGGGCGCCAAGCGCGCCGCCGTGGAACGGCTGGCCCAGGTCGTCCTGGACGCGCGCGCCGCGCATGAGGGCGCGACGCTGGCCGACCTCTACGATCCCGACCTGATGCCGCCGGACCTGCGAAAGGCCCACCGCGCGCTGGACGAGGCGGTCGACAGCCTCTACCGGCCCCAGCCCTTCGCGTCGGACCGCGACCGCGCCGAACACCTGTTCGGCCTCTACGAAAAGATGACCGCCGGCCTCTTCGCCCAGCCTACGAAGCGGCGCCGCAAGGGCGGTTGAGGCCCGCAGACTCGCTCCGGTTGCGAATCAGGAGTATGTTCCCTTTGCGTTCTCATTCGGAGCAAGGCGATGGCCAAGAACACCGGTAACGACTTCCGCCGCGGCGCGGTCACCGCCCGCACCCAGTTCCAGCACCCCAACGGCGACTGGCAGAAGCGCGACGAGCGCTCGGGCCAGTTCATGGAGCGCAAGAGCTCGGAAGGACCGTTCAAGGGCGTGGCCAAGGAACCTGATGGCCGCGATGGCAAGGACTGAGGTCCAACCCGACCTCTTCGGGCCCCCGCCGCCCCGCCCGCGTACGTCGTCCCCTACCCCATCGCGGTGAACACCCTCACCCGCACCCTGGAGATGCTCCGGGCCGCCGAGCGATGGCCGTGGGACCCGGACATGAGGACCGCGCGCATGGAGCGCAACGTGCCCAAGATGCTGGCCGTCCTCCCGCCGCAGGAGGCCGACGACTGGCGCGCCCGCATCGACGCCGAGGCCGCGCGGCTGGACGCCGCCGCCTGAGCCCTCATCGGCCTCACTTCCCCTCTCAGCTCGTCCTCCACATCTGCATCAGCACGGGCCGCGCATAGTCCCAGTTCCAGTCGGCGTCGGAGCCCGGCGGGCGCAGCCTGCCCTCGGCGTCGTAGCCGCGCGGGTGGGACGACCATTTGCGCGCCTCGGCCAGGTCGACGGCCGCGACCTCCGGGCCCAGCACCTGCGCCCGCCAGTGCTGGGCGAACAGGTTGTGGGCCACGCCGGGCCATTCGCCGGCGATCATCCTGCGCGCCAGCAGATCGGCCTCCTGCTGGATGAGGTGGCGCAGCTCCTCCCACCATTCGCGCGTGGCGGCCTCGCGCGCGGCGGCGCGGTCGACGGCCTCCTGTTCCGACGGGGCCGGGTCGGGTGGCGGGGGCGCGTCGCCCGCCAGACGGCCCAGCGCCTCCGCCGCCTTGATCAGGGCGGACGCCTCGACCGCGTGACCCGCGGCCAACAGGGCGGCGGCGCGACGGATCGCGTCGTCGCGCGCCGCGGCGGGGTGGACCGGGTCCGGCGCAGGGGGTGCGGGATCGGGCGCCAGGGCGGCGTCGTGGGCGGCGGCCTGGCTGCGGCGGTCCCAGCCCTCGGCCCGCGCCTTCTTCCTCAGGTTCGACAGGCCGACGTCGAACCGCCGCGCCACGGCGGGCCCGGTCTCGCCCTGCTCATAGGCGGTCCGCACCCGAGCCCAAACCTCCGGCCCCCGATATTTGCGTAAGCGCACGTGTTCCATGCGCCCATACTGACGCCGCCCTGCGTCAGTTCCGGACGCAGGGGTGGCCCGCGTGGTCGAAGTGGTCGTGCGGCAGGGGTCGAATTCTTCCCGACGCCGCGCGGCAGGAAGGACGGCCGCGCGCGCCCCTAGCTGTCCAGGAAGCTGCGCAGCTTGCGCGACCGGCTGGGGTGTTTCAGCTTCCTCAGCGCCTTGGCCTCGATCTGGCGGATGCGTTCGCGGGTGACGCTGAACTGCTGGCCGACCTCTTCCAGCGTGTGGTCGGTGTTCATGCCGATGCCGAAGCGCATGCGCAGCACCCGCTCCTCGCGCGGCGTCAGGCTGGCCAGCACCCGCGTGGTGGTCTCGCGCAGGTTGGACTGGATGGCCGCGTCGATGGGCAGGACCGCATTCTTGTCCTCGATGAAGTCGCCAAGGTGAGAATCCTCCTCGTCGCCGATGGGCGTTTCGAGACTGATCGGTTCCTTGGCGATCTTCAGGACCTTGCGGACCTTCTCCAGCGGCATGGCCAGCTTCTCGGCCAGTTCTTCCGGCGTCGGCTCGCGGCCGATCTCGTGCAGCATCTGGCGCGACGTGCGCACGATCTTGTTGATCGTCTCGATCATGTGGACCGGGATGCGGATGGTCCGCGCCTGGTCGGCGATCGAGCGGGTGATCGCCTGACGGATCCACCAGGTGGCGTAGGTCGAGAACTTGTAGCCGCGGCGGTACTCGAACTTGTCGACCGCCTTCATCAGCCCGATGTTGCCCTCCTGGATCAGATCCAGGAACTGCAGGCCGCGGTTGGTGTACTTCTTGGCGATGGAGATCACGAGGCGCAGGTTGGCCTCGACCATCTCCTTCTTGGCCTGACGGGCCTCGCGCTCGCCCTTCTGCACCTTCTGGACGATGCGGCGATAGTCGTCGATCGGCAGGCCGGCCTCGGTGGCGACGGCCGCCACGTCGCCGCGGATCTGGGCGATCTGGGCGGCCTCGTTCTCGCTGAACTTGGTCCAGCGCACGCCCATCTCCTTGACCCGGTCGGTCCAGGTCGGGTCCAGCTCGGCGCCGAAATAGGACTTCAGGAACTCGGGCCGCGAGATGCCGTAGCTGTCGGCCAGGCGCAGCAGGCGGCCCTCCAGCCCCATCAGCTTCTTGTTGATGGCGTACAGTTGCTCGACCAGCGCCTCGATGCGGGCGTTGTTCAGCTTCAGCGTCTTCAGCCGGCCCGAGATGGCGGCCGTCAGGGCGTCATAGGTCTTCTGGTCCTTGGGCGACAGGGCCTCGCCCTTCAGCCGCGCCTCCACCAGCTTGTCCTGCAGCTTGCGGAAGCCGCCGAAGTCGGCCGCCACGGCGTCCAGGATCTCCATGATCCCGTCGCGCAGCTCGGCCTCCAGCGCCGAGATCGACATGCCGCCGCCGTCGTCGAAGTCCTCGTCCTCGTCGTCCTCGCCGGCCGGATTTTCGCCCGAGGTTTCCGTGCCTTCGCTCTCCTCGCGCGGGGGGGCGGGCTGGCCGGGGATGGGCGGCTGGGGCTGGTTCTGGGGCAGGCTGGCGGGGTTCAGAACGCCGTAGGTGGCGTCCAGGTCGATGACCTCGCGCAGCAGGATGCGGTTCGCCGCCAGTTCGTCGCGCCACACCATGATGGCCTCGAACGTCAGGGCGCTCTCGCACAGACCCGAGATCATGGCGTCGCGGCCGGCCTCGATGCGCTTGGCGATGGCGATCTCGCCCTCGCGGCTCAACAGTTCGACCGAGCCCATCTCGCGCAGATACATGCGCACGGGGTCGTCGGTGCGGTCATAGGCCGACTTGGCCGGCGTTTCGGCGACCGCGGTCTCCGCCCGCTCGGCGATCTCGCCGCCCTCGCCGTCCTTCGGCTCCGCGTCCTCCTCCGCCTCGACGACGTTGACGCCCATCTCGGACAGCATCGCCAGGGTGTCCTCGATCTGGTCGGGGGTCACCTCTTCGGACGGCAGGACCTTGTTCAGCTCCTCCATCGTCACATAGCCGCGGGCCTTGGCCTGCTTGATGAACTTTTTGACGCCGGCGTCCGTCAGGTCGAGCAGCGGACCGTCGGTCGCGGCTTCGGTTTCCTGGGTCTCGGTCTGGGCGCTCATTCAGTCGGATCTCCGGCGGCCGAGGCGGGGCCTGCGGCAAAAGTGCAACGCGCGACGAAAAGGATCGTGTCCCCTCGCGCCGCGCTCAAATTTTTCGTCATCGGCCGGTCGGCGGGCAGCGCCCGACGGAGGCGCGGCGAGAGCCGTTCCTGGCGACCGTTCGGACCGCGGCCTGGGGCGGGGGGCGACGGTTCGGCCCGGAAGCGCGGGCGGCCAGTGCCCCCGCCTTCTCGACCTCGCGCGCGCAGGCGGTCTGATCCGTGGCCGCAGATGGCGAGCGAACCCGTCCGTGTCAAGACGGGACGGGCGGGTCGCGCAGCCAGTTCTCGACGGCCAGGCCGGGCACGCGGCGGAACTCCGCCTCGTTGTCCGTCACGAGGATGCAGTTGAGAGCCAACGCGTGGGCGGCGATCAGCATGTCGTTCTGGCTTATCGGAGTTCCGGCCCGCTCCAGATGGGCACGGAGCTCGCCGTAAGCGCGATCTGCCGGCACGTCCCAAGCGCGCACGGGCAGGCGCGCCAAAATGGTGTCGGTCTGAGCCCGCAATCGAGCGGAGTTCTTCCGGGCTGCGCCGTATCTTAGTTCTGCCGCGACGAGGACGCTGGTGCACAGATCAGCCTGCTCCACCATGAGCATGCGCTGTTCCACCGGCCCGAGTGGATTTCGGACGACCTCGGAAAGAACATTGGTGTCAAGAAGGTAGACCGTCAAAGGTTGAACGGCCGGGCGGGGAAATCCTCTATCTCCCCGATCTCTTCGTCGATCGGTTCAAGAGTCCGCAGGAACGCTGCAAACTCTGCGCCCGAGATCGTTTTGGGCGCCGTCTCGATCACGAGACGCCCGGCCTCCTCCCGCACCACGGCGTGGGGCGGCACGACGACGTCGCGCGGCAAGTGGACGACCTGATGGTCGCCCTCGATGGTGACGCGGATGGGATGGGAACCGTCCATCGGTCCACTTTAGTGCAAGTCGGCCGGCAACTGAACCGTCGTCAGTGCACGGTCACCGTCGCTTCCCACAGGGCGCCGCTGGCGAGCAGGCGCGCCTGGGCGTCGCGCTGCGCCTTAAGTTCGACGAAGGCAGCGAAGTCGCTCGGCGTCGAGAAGCGGTCTTCCTTGGCCTCATCAATCGCACGCTTGAGTGCCGCCTCCTGAATCAGCCCCTCAAGCACCCGCGTCAAAAGCTGGCGAGCCGCGTCGTGGCCGAGCGATGCCTCCAAAAACGGGGCATGCGAGATCGATGCAGTTCGGTCCACGGCCTTCAACGCCTCGCCGTGCCCCAGTGCCACAAGCCTCGCGCGAAGCAGACCATCGCCGAAGTCCTGCAGGTCCCATACTAAGCGAACCAAGTCTGCAAGAAGCCGATCAAGGCTCTTGTCACCTAGGCCTTGGCTCGACAAAAGTTCCGCTTTCTCCTGAAGAACTGCCGGGTATTCGATTAGTCCAGCAAGAATCGCCGCAACCACTGGACGAGGTGCACGCCGAAGCTCGGCAGTAGACGTTTGATTTGCCAGACTAGCGCCCTCCAGAACCATCGCCTTGCGCGCGCGACGGTCGCGGTAGATGACCCGCCCGGCCTGCTTCCGCTCCGCCTCCGACGGGCGCGTCAGCTGATAGACGGCGCCCAGCAGGTGGTCCTTGTAGGTGCGGGCCAGGTCGGGGTCGGCGACGGTGGCGGCGGCCTTGCGCAGCCGCGCGATCAGCCGGGCCTCCTTCTCCGGTCCGTCCAGCGGCCCGACGGCCTCGCGCTCGCGCTCGAACAGCATGCGCGAGAAGGGCACGACGTGACCCAGCGCCTCGCGCAGCGCCGGGGCGCCGCGGTCGCGCAGCATGTCGTCGGGGTCCAGCCCGTCCGGCAGAGTGACGAAACGCAGGGTGCGGTCGGCCTTGATCAGCGGCAGCGCGCGTTCGACGGCGCGGAAGGCGGCGCGACGGCCGGCGCCGTCGCCGTCGAAACACAGGATCGGCTCCGGGCTGACGCGCCAAAGCAGACCCATCTGGTCTTCGGTCAGGGCCGTGCCCATCGGCGCCACGGCCGGCACGCCCGCGCGCTGGCAGGCGATGACGTCCATGTAGCCCTCGACGACGACGATCGCCTGCTCCGACTTGCTCTCGGCGCCCAGGATGCGCCGCGCCTCCGGCAGGCCGTACAGGGTCGCGCCCTTGTGGAAGAGCGGGCTCTCCGGCCCGTTCAGATATTTGGCCCGGTCGTCCGGGTTCATGGCCCGGCCGCCGAAGGAGACGACGCGGCCGCGCGAGTCGAGGATCGGGAAGATCAGCCGGTCGCGGAACCGGTCATAGGGCTGGCCGCCGCCTTCGGGCGAGATCAGCAGGCCGGCCTCCACCAGGTCGCCGGGGCGGGCGCCGCGCTGGACCAGGGCGTTCTTCAGCCCTTCGCGGTCGTTCGGCGCATAACCGAGCCCGAAGCGCTCCCACTGGTCCTCGGGCAGGCCGCGGCGCTCCAGATATTCGCGCGCCGCCTTGCCGACCGAGCGGCGCAGGTTCGCCGCAAACCACTTCTGGGCCAAATCCATCCAGTCGGACAGGCCCTGGCGCTTCTGCTCCCGCTCCTGGGCCTGGGGGTCCTCGGCCGGCAGGGCCATGCCCGCCTCGCCCGCCAGCCGCTGCACCGCCTCGACGAACGACAGGCGCTCGGTCTCCTGCAGGAAGGAGATGACGTCGCCGTGCTTGCCGGAGCTGAAGTCGTGGAAGAAGCCCTTGTCGTCGTTGACGAAGAAGCTGGGCGACTTTTCCTTGGTGAACGGCGACAGGCCGACGAACTCACGCCCCTGCCGCTTCAGCTTGACCGTCCGACCGATGACGTCGGAGGGCCGCAGCCGGGCCTTCAGTTCCTCGATGTAACGATCGTCGAAGCGCACGCGCGGAGCATAGCGCGAAGGCGACCGCGATGCGCGGCGTTAAGCCCCGGTTAACCAAAAAGGCCTGCGGACGGCGGGAACCGTCTGATTCCGGACGGATTTGCCTTCTAGATGCAGGATCGGTCCACAGGCCTTGTGGATCGATCTCCTCCCCTCCCGACGGCCGAAGCCGTCGCGCGACGGCGGCGAGGCGCAGCAGGCGCCTGGCCGCGAAAGACCGAGACGCACGATGTTCATGTCGATCCAGAGACCCGCCGTGGAGACCACCGGCCCCGACGCCGTCGCTGTCCCGTGGTCGCCCACGGTGCGCAGCCCGACGCCGCGCGCCCTGCACGCCCGCCTGCTGGACAACGCGGCGCAGCGCCGCCTGCGCGGGCTCCAGCGCCGCGCCTGCGGCCGACCCGACGACGCCGACTACTGGCTGGGCGCCGCGCCTCAGGCCGTCCGCAAGGCCTGCGACCTGCGCCGCGAAGGCCTGCCCACCCTGCCCTGAGCCGACTCCGCCACGGCGGCGCCACGATCCCGGTCAAGCTTCGCCCATCGACCGGGGAGATCGCCATGAAGTTCGTCGCCGCCCTCGCCTTCGCCGCCGTCCTGGCGACCGGAGCGCCCGCCCTGGCCCAGGATCCCTGGGTCGCCCACACCGCCGAAGTGGCCGCCGTCGACGCCGACGTGCGGGCTCCGCTGGAGGCCTATTTGCGCGGCCACGCGACGGGCAGCCAGGACCAATTCCGCGCCGCCTTCCATCCCGACGCCGAGCTGTGGGGCACGCGCGGCGGCACGCTGATCCGCATGACGGGCGAGGAGTACGTCGGCCGCGCCTCGGGCAGCCCGGCCGCAGACGAGGCCCAGCGTCGCCGCTGGATCGAGTCCATCGACGTCGCGGGCGACACGGCGGTGGCGAAGATCGTGCTGGACTATCCGACCGTCCGCTTCACCGACTGGATGACCCTGATGAGGGTCGACGGCCGCTGGCTGATCGTGAACAAGGCCTTCCTGGCCGAGCCGAAGGGCTGACGGCGTCCGACCTCATCGAGTCCGGGCCGTCCTGAGCAGGAGGGTCGCCGTCAGCAGCAGGTAGACGGCGATCGCCGCATGGCGGGCCACGGTCCCCGGGGCCGCGCCGGCCGTGGCAACCAGCAGGGCGTCTCCGACCGGCATGACCACGGCGATCAGCGCGAACCAGCCCAGCAGACGCGCCTCGGCCCGGACGACCAGAAAAAGCGCGAAGACGCCCAGGAACAGCGCCCTCAAGGCATAGACCTGGACGAAGCCCGGGTCCGTGGCCTGGGCGCCGTCCAGCCCGAAGCTGCGGGCGAAGGCGTCCGGAGCGAGGAAGGCCCGCAGGGTGTTGACGCCCATCCACGCCGCGATGACCAAGGCCAAGCCATAGCCTATCCGGACGGAAAGTCGGGTCGGCCGGCGGGTGACCGGGTCGGACATGTGGGTCTCCGTCGTTGCGGGCCGATGACGACCGTCATCCCCTCTTAGAGCTCGTCCCTGCCCGGCGAAAACTCAGTCTTTTGAAGAATGGGTGAGCTGAACTAACCTGTGGCATGGATCGCGACATGCCGCCCCTGAGGTCGCTGCAAGCCTTCGCGGCCGCCGTGCGTCACGGCAGCTTTCGGGAAGCCGCCAGGAGCCTGGGCGTCACGCCGCCGGCGATCAGTCACCACGTGCGGGCGCTTGAGGATCACGTGGGCGCGCCCTTGTTCATACGCGGCGTCAGGCGCGTGGAGCCGACGCCTCTCGGGAAGGCGCTTGGCGAGGCGGTCGTCGCATCCCTGGAGGACATGGACCGCGCTCTGGCTCGCGCCCGCTGTTCCGGCGCGGCGGCGATGCTGAGGGTGACCAGCCTGCCGATGTTCACGTCCACATGGCTGCTGCCCCGCCTGTCCGGGTTTCAGGACCGGCACCCGACCGTCCAGATCGAGATCGAGTCGAGCAGCCGCGTGGTGGATCTGGAGGTCGATCCGTTCGACGTCGCCATCAGGCACCTGGATCAGCCGACGCCGGGCGTGACGTGTTTCAAGCTGCTGGATCTGCGCGCCACGCCGCTATGCGCGCCAAAGATCGCAGCCCGCCTGGCGGCGATCGACGACCTTATGGACGAGACGCTGATTCACATGGGTTCCGGCCGCGACGGCTGGCGGCGTTGGCTGGACGCGGCCGGTCGCGACGATCTGAGTCCCCGTCAGGGCCTGACGGTCGATTCCGTCCCGGCCGGCCTGGACGCCGCCCTGCATGGTCGCGGCGTCGTTCTGGGCCTGATCCCCCTGGTGTTCGACACGCCGCAGGCGCAGGGACTGGTCGCCCCCTTTGCCCGGACCGCTCCGGAAGCGGGCGCCTATTTCGTCGCCCATAGAAAGGGCGACCGGGGGAACCCCACGATCCAGGCGTTCGTCTCATGGATGCGTCAGGAGATGCGCAGGCCGTGACCGTGGACGCGGTTCAGCGCCAGACCGAGCCGTCCAGAGCCCCGAGGCGGCCGACCTCATAGACCGCGCGCATCGACTCCGGGCGAAAATCCAGGGCGCCGGCGGTGCTGTCGTCCGGCAGGGCCGCCCAGCGGAAAACCAGGCCGTTGCGGTCGGCGAAGGCGCGGTTTCCGGCCAGGGTGCTGAGCAGCGAGGCGCGCAGCATGGTGTCCAGGCTGCGGCCCAGCACCGACCCCACGCTGTCGGTGGTCACCGCGAAGCTGGGGGACACCCGGCCGTTGACGATGACGTGCAGTCGCGCGCCCCGCAGCCCCCGCGTCGGATCCTGATAGGCCCACAGGCTCTCGGGCAGGCCGAGGAACGGCACCGTCACACCGCCGTCGACGTGCATCTCTTCGAAGACGCGCCCCCCGGCGGTGGCGCGGATGCGGACCGGCGGAAAGGCCCCGGGGATGCTGGCCGAGGCCTGCAGCACGGCGCGGAAGAGCTCCAGCGCCTCGGGTCCGCCCTGCAGCGCGATGGCGCCCATGTCCCAGCTGACGCCGCGCTGGGAGTCGAGATCGGTGGTGGCCACCAGAAGCACTCGGCCCTTACGCGCCTCGGCCGCCACCGCCTCCAGCATGGCCATGTCGACGTACCGAGCGATCAGGTCGCGAAGCGGCTCGGCCTGGTAGATGCCGGAACCGAAGAGGGCGCCGAGGCCCTGGGGCCGCAGCAGGGCGCTGGCGGCGCCGCCGACGTAGGCCTCGGTCAGTTCGTCGTCCCAGTCGGGGCCCAGGAAGATGAAGGGCGCGGCCAGGGCGCCGGTCGACACGCCTGTGACGACCTCGAAGTCCGGCCGCCGCCCCGACTCCGTCCAGCCGGCGATGACGCCCGCGGTGAAGGCGCCGTTCGCGCCGCCCCCCGATATGGCGAGCAGGTCGAACTCGCCGTCCGGCCCCACCTGCAGGCCTTCGCGGATGCGGGCCTGGAAGAAGGCGACGCGGCTTTCGTCGTCGACGTAGAACCGGATCGGCATTTCGGCCGGCGACGTCAGGCCCATGGGCGCCGCATCGCGCCGATCCTGAAGGTCGAACGCCTCGCGCCCGCCGCTCGCGCACGCGGCCGTGAGCAGCGCCAGCGCGCCGACGACCGCTCCCCACAAGACGCTGCCCTTCGACATGGGCGGATCATGACGCCGAATTGTGACGGCCGAAACGGCGGCGACGTCAGCCCTTCATCGCGTCGGCGAACCGTTGGAACAGATACAGGCTGTCCGTCGGGCCGGGCGAGGCCTCGGGGTGGTGCTGGACGCTGAACACCGGCCGATCCTTCAGGGCGATGCCGCAGTTGGTGCCGTCGAACAGGCTGACGTGGGTTTCCTGAACGTGGTCCGGCAGGCTGTCGCGGTCGACGGTGAAGCCATGGTTCATCGACACGATCTCGACCTTGCCGGTGGTCAGATCCTTCACCGGATGGTTCGCGCCGTGGTGGCCCTGATCCATCTTCACGGTCCTGGCGCCGAGCGCGATGGCCAGCATCTGGTGGCCCAGGCAGATGCCGAAGACGGGCTTGCCCGAGTCCACCAGCTTGCGGATTTCCGGAACGGCGTACTCGCCCGTCGCCGCCGGATCGCCCGGCCCGTTGGACAGGACCACGCCGTCGGGGTTCCGGGCCAGAATTTCCTCGGCGGTCGTCGTGGCGGGCACGACAGTGATCTTTGCCCCCGTCGAGGCCAGGGCGCGCAGGATGTTGCGCTTCACCCCGTAGTCGACGACGACCACCGAGCGGTCGCCGGCCTGCACGCGAGGGTGCCCCTCCGGCCAGTCCCACAGGCCCTCGTCCCACTCGAAGGCCTGCAGCGTCGAAGCCGGCTTGGCCAGATCCAGGCCGACCAGGCCGGTCCATTCACGAGCGCGGGTCACCAGCGCCGGAATGTCGAAGTCGCCGGTGGAGCTGTGGGCGATCACCGCGTGCTGGGCGCCGGCGTCGCGGATGCGGGCGGTCAGGGCGCGGGTGTCGATCCCCGACAGACCGACCACGCCACGCCGCTTCATCCACGCGTCCAGAGAGCCTTCGCTGCGCCAGTTGGCGGGGTCGGTGGGCAGGTCGCGGAACACCGCGCCGACGGCCGAGGTGTCGGAGCCGCCGCCCATCTGCTCCACGTCCTCCACGTTCACGCCGACGTTGCCGACGTGGGGGAAGGTGAAGGCCAGGATCTGGCTCATGTAGCTGGGGTCGGTCAGGATCTCCTGATAGCCGGTCATGGCGGTGTTGAAGACGACCTCGCCCAGGGCCTGTCCCTCGGCGCCGACGCCGATCCCCTGAAACACGGTTCCGTCGGCCAGGGCCAGCACGCCGGTCGCGCCGGGCAGGAGGTCGGTCATGGCGGGCAACTCCGAAGCGACGGGGCGGACAAACGGCGCGGGGGTTAGGCCCCCTCGCCCGCCGGGTCAACCGCTGGCTTGCCGCCTCTCAGCACCGTGAACCAAGCCAGCGTCGTCAGCGCCACCACCGCCAGGGTCGGCAGGATGTATCCCGCCGCAGCCGCGATCACCGCCGCGCCCGCGAACATCAGGCCGAAGGCGCCGAGCACGTGGCCTCCGGTCCCCGGCGACAGGCGGATCAGGGCGGCGGAGCAGACGCCGTAGATGGTCAGGGTCAGCACCGAGGTGACGCCGACCAGCATGCCGAACTGCTCGCCCAGCGTCGGCTGGCCCGACAGGATGGCGACGATGGTCATGATGGCCGCGCCGGTCAGCGGATTGACCAGCGGGGTCTTGTCGCCCTCGGCGAAGCCCTTGGGCAGGAAGCCGGCCTTGGCCGCCGCGCGGGCGGTCTCGCCGCCCATCATGACCCAGCCGCCGACCGTGCCGATGGTCTTGGCCACGGCGCAGACCGCCACGAACCCGGCCAGCGAGGCGCCGAAAACCCGGGCGGCCAGATCGGCGTAGGGGCTGGTGGACTGGGCCAGTTCGTTGAGGGGGATCACGCCGAACACCGAAACCGTCGCGCCGACGTAGACGACCGTGGCCAAAGCGACGCCGGCCAGCGACGCCCGACCCAGATTCTTGCCAGGATGGCGGATGCGCGACGACAGGGCCGCGGCGCTCTCGACGCCCAGATAGGCCCAGAAGATCAGCACCAGCGAGGCGGGCACCGTCTCCTTCAGCGGGTCGCCGGTCGGGTTCCATGAGGCGGCGAACAGTTGCGGGTCAAAGGCCGCGACGCCGGCGGCCACGGCGATCACGATCGGGATCAGGCCGACGATCAGGGCGCCCGCCGCCAGCCATGAGGCCGTGCGCGTCCCGGCGATGTACGCCAGCGTCGCCACCCAGATGATCGCCAGATTGCACAGGGTGGCCGCGACCGGATCCTTCAGCGCCGGCCAGAAGAAGGCGAGATAGCCCGTCGCCGCCACGGCGACCGCGACGTTGCCGACCAGACAGGCGGTCCAGAAGGCGATGGCCACCTGAAAGCCGAAGAAGCGGCCAAGCCCGGTCTGGGCGAAGCCGGCCAGGCCGTCGGCGTGCGGCTTCAGCCGGCCCAGCGCCCCGAACACCAGCGCCAGCACGCCCGCGCCGACGCCCGCAACCAGCCAGCCGATCAGGGAAGAGCTGCCGAAGTCGGCCAGCGTCACGGGCAGCAGGTACAGGCCCGAGCCGATCATGTTGCCGGCGACCACCAGGGCGGCCAGGCCCCAGCCCAGCTTGCGCCCGTGTTCCGAGACGACGTCGGTCATGCGTGGACCCCCCTGATCCGATCCTGAAACCATCCTAGGGCCGACTCATGGCGACTGGACAGCACCCCCGCGTCATAAGCTCCGGCCGACAGGTTCGCCTGCACCGCCGCGCAGATGGCGGCGTCCTGGGCCGTCAGCCGGTCGGAGGCGGCCAGGGTCTCGTCCGAGGGCGGACGGCCTTTCGGGCCAAGGTAGAGATAGTCCAGCCGCGTTCGGCCCGGCCCGACCGGCGTCATCCGCTCGATCATGGCGCCGTCGGCATAGACGTTGACCCCGAGGTTGGGCCACAGCCAGCCCCACACCCCCGCCTGGGTGGCGCCGGACGCGCCGACAGCCTGCTGGATCACGCATTCGCCCGCGACGCGGACCTGATACTTCGTCCCGGCCAGCTCCTCGGCCAGCTCCGGGTGGACGGCGTCGATGTGATAGCCTTCCAGATAGTTCTCGACGTAGGTCTTCCAGTCGCAGGCCAGATCGTGGTCGCGACGCAGGGCGGGCGGGGGCAGGTCCAGCCCGCGCTCGATCAGCAGGGCCTCGATCGGCGCGACGGCGTCGGCCAGCGGGCCGGGCGGCTCCAGCGCGGCGAAGACCAGGCCGCGCCAGGTCTCGACCGTCAGGGGCAGCAGGCCGAAGTCGCGGGGATCGAACCTCTCTTCCGCCCCGAAGCCGGTCGCGGACCGCAGCCGGCCGTCCAGGGCGTAGCGCCAGCCGTGGTAGGCGCAGACCAGCTCCTTGCTGCAGGCGCCCGAAGCGCCCGTCACCAGCGGCCCGGCGCGGTGGCGGCAGACGTTGTGGAAGGCGCGCACGACGCCGTCGGAGCCGCGCACCGCCAGAAGAGGCCAGCCCGCGACGTCGGCGGCGATCCAGTCGCCGGGAGCGGCCAGCTCGGCCTCGTGACCCAGGAACAGCCAGGCGCTCCGGAACACGCCGTCGCGTTCCCGCGCCCAAGCCTGGGGATCGCCGTAGAGAGAGGCCGGGAGGGTGCGCCGCATGAGGGGATGAAGGGGCTCCGTTCCAGAGACGTCAACAGCGGCCTTCCCCGCTCGCCGGGGAAGGTGGCTCGCGGAGCGAGACGGATGGGGTGGCTGTCGGACAAAACCGGACCGCCAGCCAGTCAGCGTGTCGAGGCAGCCACCCCATCCGAGCGACTTCGTCGCCCACCTTCCCCGGCGAGCGGGAAGGACGCCTAAACCCTTATGGGCTCGAGCCCGGCGAAGACGGCGTGGGTGGCGCCGGCGGTGCGGGCGTCGCGGCCGCGCTCTGGCCGCAGGTTCAAGAGCAGCACCTGGGCGCAGGCGTCGCGGCCGGCGGCGATCAGATCGGCCGCCTCCTGCCACTCGGCCGGGCCGTCGTGAGCGACCCCGGCGAAGTCGAGCGCCAGGCACTGGGCGTGCGCGCCGGTCAGGCGCCTCACCACCTGGGCGTCGGGCGCGACGTGCAGGACGACGCCCATCGCCGCCGTCTCGAAGTGGGCGATGGCGTCGGCGACGGCTTCGGGCGGCGCCTGCTCCAGCCCGCCCATGACCTCGACCAGCAGGGCTCCGGGCGCCCCGCCGTGCTGAAGCTCGGCGCACAACTAGGGCGAACCGGCCGCCGGACGAGGCGATGGTGCGCCAGAAGGCGGGGACCACGCCGCTGTCGCTGCGCTCCAGCCGCAGCAGGTCCAGCCCATGCTTGAGCGTCTGCAGGTCGATGCGCCGGAGGTCGGTCGCGTCCAGCGCGCCGCGGCCGCGCGCCAGGGCCGCCTCTCCGCCCGCATGGCGGACGCAGCGCCGGATGCGCCGGCTGACGGGCACGCCGGTCTTCAGGTCGAAGACGGGCTGGGCCGCCAGCGTGATCGACAGCTCGCGTCGCGCCCGACTGACCAGGGAGAAGGTCAGGCTCTCATAGGCGGCGGCATAGGCGGCGTGCGCCGGCGGGATGTCGGCCCGGATGCGCTCCGGGCGGTCGAGGTCCGTCATGACCGCCCTCCTCTGGCCGGCCGAGTGGGATCCCCCCGCCGTTCACCGTGAACCGGAACCGTGACCGGATCGCTGAGAAAGCCGGTGAATCGCGCGTTCACCGTGATGGATCATTCGGGGATGCGTGCGCCGTCCCAGGCGAAGACGCCGCCGGACTGCGCGGGCGTCAGACCGTCCAGCACGGCCAGCAGACGCTCGGCGGAGAAGTCGGGGGCGAACAGTTTGTCCGGGGCCACGCCCCTGCGGAACGGGGCGCTGAGCGGCGTCTCGACCGTGCCGGGATGCAGCCCCGCCACGACCGCCTGAGGATGGCTGCGGCCCAGTTCGACGGCGAGGGTGCGCAGGATCATGTTCAGCGCCGCCTTGGACGCCCGATAGGCGTGCCACCCGCCCAGCCGGTTGTCGCCGATCGAGCCGACCCGCGCCGACAGGGCCGCGAAGACGGCGCGCCGGTCGCGCGGCAGCAGGGGCAGGAAATGTTTGGCCACGAGCGCGGGTCCGACGGCGTTGATCCGATGGTCGCGCAGCAGGTGCTCGGCCGACAGCGCTTTGTAGGTTCGTTCGGGCTCATGACCGGCATGCAGGACGCCGGTCGCCACGAAGACGAGCGTGGGCGGCGGGCCTTTGGCGATCGAGGCGGCCGCTGCGGCGATCGACGCTTCGTCCTCCAGATCGAGCCCTGTTTCGGTCCGCGACAGGGCGTGGACCGCGACGAAGCGGCCCGACGCGCGCAGGCGCTCGGTCATGGCGGCGCCGATCCCGCCGGAGGCTCCGATGACGACCGCCGAATCCTCCAACTTCCGTCATCCTCGGGCTTGACCCGAGGACCGGACGCAGGGCGCGACCGGTGTCCGACGGGAGGTCTCGAGCGTGTGGATCGTCTGGTCCTCGGGTCAAGCCCGAGGATGACGGGTGCGCGGAAGGAGCGCGGACCTCCAGGTCCGCGACTTGATCGCCGACGCGGACCTGGAGGTCCGCGCTCCTTGAATTCGCGACATTGACGCGTGGAGACGCGGCGCGGAGAAGCCCCGAATGGCGACGATCACGACCATCGGCCTCGATGCCGACGACACCCTCTGGCACAACGAGACGATCTTCCGTCTGACGCAGGCGCGGTTCCTCGACCTGCTGGCGCCGCACGGCGAGCGGGCGGACGTGGAGGCGCGTCTGGCCGAGGTGGAAGGGCGCAACCTTCGGCTCTACGGTTACGGCATCAAGGGCTTCACCCTGTCGATGATCGAAACCGCCATGGAGCTGTGCGACGGCGAGGCGCCGGCGTCGGTGGTGCGCGAGATCCTGGCGGCGGGGCGCGAGATGATCGCCCATCCGGTCGAGACCCTGCCCGGCGTGGACGAGGCGCTGGGGCGGCTGGCGGAGACCCACCGGCTGATCCTGATCACCAAGGGCGACCTGCTGGATCAGGAGCGCAAGCTGGCGGCGTCCGGCCTCGGCGAGTTGTTCAGCGCGGTGGAGATCGTGTCCGAGAAGGACCGGCGCACCTATGAGCGGGTCTTCGCCCGGCACGGCACGGGCGCGGACGAGGCGCTGATGGCCGGAAACAGCATGAAGTCGGACGTCCTCCCGGCGGTGCAGGCCGGCGCCTGGGGCGTGCACATCCCCTATCACGTCACCTGGGCGCACGAGCTGGCCGAGGCTCCGGAGGGGCATCCCCGCTACGTCTCGCTGGCGTCGATCTCGGAGCTGCCGGACTGGATCGCGACGATCGCGGATCAATAGGGTTGCGGGGTCGCCTCCTCGGCCTTAGACGGGCCGCTTAACCGACAACCCGAACCGCCCCGGCCGCAGACGCCCTGCGCCGCCGGCGCCCGCGCGCGAGGCCACGACCCTGTCCGACCCGTCCGTCAGCCATGACGAAAGAGACGCCATGGTGCGCGCCGCCCTGGCCGAGCACGGCGATTCCGGCGTGACGCCGCGGCACACCCTGTTCTTCTTCCACGGCGACGACGAGGTGCTGGGCGAGCTGAACGAGGTCGCCCGCCGCGCCGGCTACGTCACCAGCGGCGACGCCGAGTCGCTGGTGCTGGAGACGACCATGGCGGTGGACGCGGAGTCGTTCGCGCCGGTGTCTTCGATGATGCAATCCTGGGCCGCGGCCTTCCAGCTGGACTACGACGGCTGGGAGTGCGCGGTCGTGACGAACTGAGGAGAGGCTTCAGATGCCCAAACGCACGGACATCCAATCCATCCTCATCATCGGCGCCGGGCCGATCGTGATCGGTCAGGCCTGCGAGTTCGACTATTCGGGCGTGCAGGCGTGCAAGGCGCTGAAGGCCGAGGGGTACCGGGTCATCCTGGTCAACTCGAACCCCGCCACCATCATGACCGACCCGGAGGTGGCCGACGCCACCTACATCGAGCCGATCACGCCGGAGTTCGTCGAGAAGATCATCGAGAAGGAGCGCCCCGACGCCCTGCTGCCCACCATGGGCGGCCAGACGGCGCTGAACACGGCGCTGGCGCTGGAGAGCAACGGCGCCCTGGCCCGCTGGGGCGTGGAGATGATCGGGGCGCGCGCCGAGGTCATCGACAAGGCCGAGGACCGTCAGAAATTCCGCGACGCCATGGACAAGCTGGGGCTGGAAAGCCCCCGCAGTCGCGCCATCCACCACGTCGACGAGGCGGACGACGCCCTGGCCTTCGTCGGCCTGCCGGCCATCATCCGGCCGTCCTTCACACTGGCCGGCACGGGCGGGGGCATCGCCTATAACGTCGAGGAATACCGCGAGATCGTGGAGCGCGGTCTGGACCTGTCGCCGACGACCGAGGTGCTGGTCGAGGAGAGCGTCCTGGGCTGGAAGGAGTTCGAGATGGAGGTCGTCCGCGACAAGGCGGACAACTGCATCATCGTCTGCTCCATCGAGAACGTGGATCCGATGGGGGTGCACACCGGCGACAGCATCACGGTCGCCCCCGCCCTGACGCTGACGGACAAGGAATATCAGCGGATGCGCACGGGCTCGATCAACGTCCTGCGCGAGATCGGCGTCGAGACCGGCGGGTCGAACGTGCAGTGGGCGATCAATCCGGCCGACGGCCGCATGGTCGTGATCGAGATGAACCCGCGGGTGTCGCGCTCGTCGGCGCTGGCCTCCAAGGCCACCGGCTTCCCCATCGCCAAGGTCGCGGCGCGACTGGCCGTCGGCTACACGCTCGACGAACTGACCAACGACATCACCAAGGTCACGCCGGCGTCGTTCGAGCCCAGCATCGACTACGTCGTCACCAAGATCCCGCGCTTCGCCTTCGAGAAATATCCGGGGTCCGAGCCCTATCTGACCACGTCGATGAAGTCGGTGGGCGAGGTCATGGCCATCGGCCGGACCTTCCAGGAGAGCATGCAGAAGGCCCTGCGCGGACTGGAGACCGGCCTGTCCGGTTTCGACGAGATCGAGATCGAAGGAACGGCCACGGCCGAGGACGATGCGGGCGCCAAGGCGGCCGTCGTGCGCGCACTCGGCCAGCCGACGCCGGACCGCATCCGCGTGATCGCCCAGGCCTTCCGCCACGGCCTGACGGTCGAGGAGGTCGAAGCGGCCTGTTCGTACGAGCCCTGGTTCCTGCGCCAGATCGCCGACGTGGTGCGCTGCGAGGGCCATCTGCGGGTGACCGGCCTGCCGGTCTCGGCCGCCGAATTCCGCAGGCTGAAGGCCATGGGCTTCTCGGACGCGCGTCTGGCCAGGCTGACCGGCACGGCCGAGGCCGACGTCCGGAAAGCGCGGCGCGCGCTGGACGTGCGGCCGGTGTTCAAGCGCATCGACACCTGCGCGGCCGAGTTCGCCAGCGCCACGGCCTATATGTATTCGACCTATGAGACGGGCGCCCTGGGCCAGATCCCGCAGTGCGAGGCCCAGCCGTCGGACCGCAAGAAGGCGATCATCCTGGGCGGCGGGCCGAACCGCATCGGTCAGGGAATCGAGTTCGACTATTGCTGCTGCCACGCGGCCTTCGCCTTCGCCGACGTCGGCGTCGAAAGCATCATGGTCAACTGCAATCCGGAGACGGTCTCGACCGACTACGACACCTCCGACCGCCTGTATTTCGAGCCGCTGACGGCAGAGGACGTGCTGGAGCTGATCGACGTCGAGCGGTCGAAGGGCGAGCTGATCGGCGTGGTGGTGCAGTTCGGAGGGCAGACGCCGCTGAAGCTGGCGCACGCGCTGCAGGCCGACGGCGTGCCGATCCTGGGCACCAGCGTGGACTCCATCGACCTGGCCGAGGACCGAGAGCGGTTCCAGAAGATGCTGCACGACATCGGCCTGAGGCAGCCGCCGAACGGGCTGGCGCGCTCGGCCGAGGAGGCGGCGCAGAAGGCGGAGGAGGTCGGCTATCCGGTCGTCCTGCGTCCCAGCTACGTGCTGGGCGGGCGCGGCATGATGATCGTGCACGACCGCGAGCAGCTGGACCGCTACGTCCACGAGGCGATGCGGGTGTCCGGCGACGATCCGGTGCTGATCGACCACTATCTGAATCGCGCCATCGAGGTGGACGTCGACGCCCTGTGCGACGATGACACCGTGTTCGTGGCGGGCGTGCTGGAGCACATCGAGGAGGCGGGCGTGCACTCCGGCGACAGCGCTTGTTCCATGCCGCCGCATTCCCTGTCGGGCGAGGTCGTGGCCGAGCTGATGCGCCAGACCGAGGCCATGGCGCGGGCGCTGAAGGTGCGCGGGCTGATGAACGTCCAGTTCGCCATCGAGGAGGCGCACTCGGATCAGCCGCGCATCTTCGTGCTGGAGGTCAATCCGCGCGCCAGCCGCACCGTGCCCTTCGTCGCCAAGACCATGGGCGCGCCCGTCGCCGCCATCGCCGCCAAGGTCATGGCCGGCGTGCCGCTGGCCTCGTTCGGCCTAGCGCCGAAATGCTTCGACCACATCGCGGTCAAGGAGGCGGTCTTCCCCTTCGCCCGCTTCGCCGGGGTCGACACGGTGCTCGGGCCCGAGATGCGCTCCACCGGCGAGGTCATGGGCCTGGACTGGCGCCGGCCTGGCGAGGAGTGGCTGCACGAGGCCTTCGCCCGCGCCTTCGCCAAGGCCCAGATCGGCGGCGGCACCACACTGCCGACCGAGGGCTGCGCCTTCGTGTCGGTCAAGGACGACGACAAGCCCTTCGTGCGCGAGGCGGTGGCACTGTTGCTGAAGCAGGGCTTCTCGGTCATCGCCACCGGCGGCACCCACGCCTGGCTGACGGCCGAGGGGCTGCAGGTCGGCTACGTCAAGAAGGTGCTGGAGGGGCGTCCGAACGTGGTCGACGCCATGAAGAACGGCGAGGTCCAGCTGGTCATCAACACCACCGAGGGCAAGCAGTCGCTGGCCGACAGCTTCTCGATCCGGCGGACCGCGCTGATGGGCAAGATCCCCTACTTCACCACCGTCACCGGCGCCCTGGCCGCGGCCCAGGCCATCGAGGCCGTCCGCGCCGGCGACATGGACGTGCGGCCGGTGCAGGATTACGCGGCGGTCTGAGCCTCGATCAGGGGCGCGAGGCTCATGGCGGCCTCCACCAGGCTGAGCCCGGTGAGGTCGGCGAGGTCGAGCCGGCTCAGCGCCGCGCGACCTCGCACTGACCGCGACCGCGCATAGGCCGGGTCGTAGTGCTCGCGGATCAGGGCTTCGGCGAGGTCGCGGACGCGGCCGGCGGCGGCGAGCGCGCGCCACTCGGCGATCAGCGCCTTGGACAGGTGGCGCGGCAGACGGGACAGGGCGGCGTCGAGGGCGGCGGGGTCCGAGGCGATGTCGGCATAGGTCGCGCGGGTGAAGTCGGCGCGGGCGGCGACGGGGGCGGTGACCTCGACGACCGGTGAGACCTGCATGGCGGACCACAGCGCCTTGGGCAGAACGATGCGGCCGATCTTGCTGGACTCGGCCTCAACCACGACTGGGCGGGCGGGGTCCAGGGCCTCGACGGCGGCGAACAGGCGGCTCTCGAACAGCTTCTGGCCCGGCTGGCCGCCGGGCATTGCCCCGAACAGGCTGCCGCGATGGTTGGCCAGGCCCTCGAGGTCCAGCGTCTGCACGTCGCGCGCGGCCAGCTCGCCCAGGAGGGCCGTCTTGCCGCAGCCGGTGGGGCCGTCCAGCAGGATCAGCTTCAGGCCCAGCTCGCCTCCATGCAGCCGGTTCACCACGGCACGCCGCCACGTCCGGTACCCGCTCTTCAGAAGGGTCACGGGCCAGCCGACCTGGTCCATGACGGTCGCCATGGCGTGCGAGCGCTGCCCGCCGCGCCAGCAGTGGACCAGCGGGCGGAAGCCGCCGCCACGATCGGCGAGGGCCTCCTCCAGATGAGCCGCGATGTTGCGGGCAACCAGCGCGGCGCCCCGGCGGCGGGCGAGGAATTTGGAGCCCTGCACGTACTCCGTGCCCACCTCGGCGCGCTGGGCGTCGTCGAGCACCGGCAGGTTGATCGCGCCGGGAAGGTGGTCCTCGGCGAACTCCGCCGGGCTGCGCACGTCGATGACGACGTCGTATTTCGACAGCGCCGGGAGCGAGACGTCGGCCGTGGTGCGGATCACGCGACGCGGACCCCGGCGAGGCCCTCGGCGACGCGGCCGACGACGGCGGCGCGGTCGAACCCGTCCGCGCAGGCGAGGTCCAGCAGGGCCGTCGCCTGGTCCTCGGCCACCGAGATCAGCAGACCGCCCGACGTCTGGGGATCTGTCAGCAGATCGCGGCGGGGGCCCTCCTCAAGCCCCTGCACCTCATGCCCATAGGCCGCCCAGTTGCGCCCCGACGCGCCGGTGCGGACTCCGTCCCTCAAGAGCGCGTCGACGCCCGGCAGGGTCGGCGGGACAGCGTCGAGCGCGATGGAAACGCCGGCGCCCCGTGCCATCTCCAACGCATGGCCGAGCAGGCCGAAGCCGGTCACGTCGGTGACGGCGTGCACGCCGGGGAGACCCGCCAGCCTGGCCCCCAGCGTGTTCAGCCGCGTCGTGGAATCGATGAGGGCGGCGTAGCCGGCGTCGTCCAGCCGACCCTGTTTGAAGGCGGCCGACAGCACGCCGACGCCCAAAGGCTTGGTCAGGATCAGGACGTCGCCCGGCCGCGCGCCCTTGTTGGTCAGCACCCTGTCCGGATGCACCAGGCCGAGCGCGACCAGGCCGTAGATCGGCTCCACGCCGTCTATCGAGTGGCCGCCCGCGACCGGAATGCCCGCCGCCGCGCACACCGACGCCCCTCCTGCCAGAATGCGGCCGATGGTGTCGGGCGACAGCACGTCGATCGGCATGCCCACCAGCGCCAAGGCCAGGATCGGGGTCCCCCCCATGGCGTAGACGTCTGACAGGGCGTTGGTCGCGGCGATGCGGCCGAAGTCGAAGGGATCGTCGACCACCGGCATGAAGAAGTCCGTCGTGGCCACCAGCGCCTGCTGGTCGTTGAGCCGCCAGACCGCCGCGTCGTCGCTGGTCTCGTTCCCGACCATCAGGTTCGCGAAGGGCGCGGCCTGGGGCATGGCCTTCAGCATCTCGGCCAGGACGCCGGGCGCGATCTTGCAGCCGCAGCCGCCGCCGTGGGCCAGGGAGGTCAGCCGGGGTTCGGTCGCGTCGTTCATGACGCCGGTTTGGGCGAAACCGAGGGTGAACTCAACGCGGCAGGCTGGACACGTCGACCACGACCGACCAGCTTCGACGCCCAATCGGAGGCCGCGCCATGTTCATCGTCCACCATCTCGAGGATTCCCGGTCCCAGCGGGTGCTGTGGCTGCTGGAGGAGATGGGGTTGGAGTATGAGGTGCGGCGCTACGCCCGGGATCCCGCCACCAAGCTGGCGCCGCCGGAGCTGCGCGCGATCCATCCTCTGGGCAAGTCGCCGATCTTGCAGGACGGCGACGCCGTGATCGCCGAGACGGGCGCGATCATGGAGCATCTGATGGACCTGCGGCCGCAGGCGGGCCTGCGCCCGCCGCCGGGGACGGAGGAGCGCCGGCGCTTCACCTACTGGATGCACTATGCCGAGGGGTCGGCGATGACGCCGCTGCTGCTGAAGCTGATCTTCGGGGAGCTGCCGCGCCGGTCTCCCGGCTTGGTCCGCCCCGTCGTGAAGGGAATTTCGAAGGCCGTCCTCGGCAATTTCGTCGATCCGCAGATCAAGACGCACGCCGACTTCTGGGAGGCGGAACTCGGCCGATCCGACTGGTTCGCCGGGGATCACTTCACCGCCGCGGACGTGATGATGAGCTTCCCCCTCGAAGCGGCGGCCAGTCGCGGCGACATGGGCGGCCGGCCGCGGGTGCGGGATTTTCTGAAGCGCATCCACGCGCGACCGACCTATGTCCGGGCGCTGGAGCGTGGCGGGCCCTACGCCTACGCCTGAGCGTCGTCGGATGTCGTCAGTGTCGGCGGGCGTCGCCTCCGCCTAGTCTGGCGGCATGTCGCGGAAACTCCTCCCAATGACGCTGGCTCTGATTCTGGGCTGCGCGGCGTGTGCGTCGCCTCCGCCCGCCGTCGAGGCCGCGACCGCGCTGGCGCCCGCCCTTCAGGAGGCCGTCGCGCCGCGCGCCCGTCGCGCTGCGGCGACCTCGAAGTCGGCCGCCCTTCGCCCTCGCCTGCTCGGACAGGCGCTGGACGGCGCGGTCATGGGCCCGGCGCTTGCCCCCGTCACGCTGGACGACGCCCTCTATTCGCCCGTTCAGTCCGCGCCGCTGAGAAGCGCCGGCCTGATGCAGCTGGCGCGTCTGCATCTTGAGGCGGGCCGGCCCGAGGCGGCGGTGGCCGCGGCCCGCGGCGCGCATGATCTGGCGCGCGGCGCCTATGGGCCGAACCACGTCGAGGCCCTGTCCAGCCTGTCGGAACTCGGCGACGCCCTGTTCGCCGCCGGCCGTCCGCGGGAGGCGCGCGCCACCCTGGTGGAGGCGACGCTGCGGAGCGCGGCCGCGCTGGGCCCCGACCATCCGACGACCCGCGAGGCGCAGCGCCGGCTGACCGCCCGGCCCGACCCGACCTCGGTGCGGCCGTGGCTCAGAAACCTCAACCGGCGGCTGGGAATGCGGAGCTGAGAACCCGGACGCCCTTCGGGCGTTGACGCCTCATGATCCTGAGCAAGTCCCAAGTCCTGGCGCTGCTGGTGGCCGCGATCGCCTTCTGCCTGGCCTTCATGGCGGCGGGGGTTCTGCTGGTGTCGGCCGCCTTCATGGCGGGAGGCCTGGCGGTGACCTTCTGGGTGACGCGCAGCCTGATCCGCGACGTGCGCCGCCGTCGGCTGGACCGGGCGGCTTGAGTTCGCCACGGTCCTGACCTAACTTCGATCCCCGGTCGCGTGCGCCCGGCGACCGTTCTCCTGAAATCCACGCCTCCCTGTCGGGCGACCGAAAAGAAACTCACCATCCTATGGAAAAAGTGCCGATGACGGCCGGGGGCTATCGTGTCCTCGACGATCAGCTGAAGCAATTGAAGTCCGTGGAGCGGCCCAGCGTGATCGCCGCCATCTCCGAGGCGCGCGCCCACGGCGACCTGTCGGAGAACGCGGAGTACCACGCCGCCAAGGAACGCCAGGGCTGGATCGAGGGCCAGATCGCCGAGATCGAGGACAAGATCAGCCGCGCCCAGGTGATCGACGTGTCCAAGCTGAGCGGCGACGTCGTGCGCTTCGGCGCCACCGTGACCGTGGTGGACGAGGACACCGAGGAAGAGGCGACCTATCAGATCGTCGGCGAGCACGAGGCCGACGTGAAGCAGGGCAAGATCTCCGTCGCCTCGCCCATCGCACGGGCCATGATCTCCAAGTCGGTCGGCGACGTCGTCGAGGTCAACACGCCCGGCGGGGTCAAGGCCTATGAGATCCTGAAGGTCGAGTGGAAATAGGGCGCGCAAAGCCCCTTCTCATCTGGGCCGTTTCGGACGGCCGCGCCGGCATGGAGAACCAGGCCCTGGGCCTGGCGGAGGCGGTCGCGCGCCTGACGCCCGCCGAAATCGTCGTCAAGCGGGTGACGTGGCGGGCGGCGTTCGACCGTCTGCCGTCGGCGCTGAAGGCGGCGTGGATGCTGGATCCGGGGTCCGACGCGGTGCTGCCGGCATCGGGCGAGCGGTGGCCCGACGTGTGGATCGGGACGGGGCGGGCGACCTTGCCGCTGTCCGCTGCGGTCAAGCGCCGGTTCGGCGGCCGGACCTTTGTGGTGCAGACCCAGGATCCGCGCTGGCGGACGGACGCCTATGACCTGGTGGTGGCGCCGGAGCACGACGGCCTGACGGGCACGAACGTGCTGTCGATCGTCGGATCTCCCCACCGCGTGTCGCGGACCGCGCTGGACGCCGGCGCAGAACCGTTCGCGGGCGCCCTGTCACGCCTGCCCCGCCCGCGCGTGGCCGTTCTGATCGGCGGTCGGTCGGCCACGTTCGACCTGCCTGAGGACCACGCCGCGACGCTGGGGGACCGGATCGCCGAGGCGGTGCGGGAAGCGGGCGGATCGGCCCTGGTCACCTTCTCGCGCCGGACGCCCGACGCGGCGCGACGCGTGGTGCGGGACCGGCTGGCCGCCCTGCCCGGCGTGATCTGGGACGGCGAGGGGCCCAACCCCTATTTCGCCTTCCTGCACGCGGCCGACCATGTGCTGGTCACCGAGGACAGCGCCAACATGGCGGCCGAGGCGGCCTCGACCGGCAAGCCGGTGCACGTGCTGCCGATGGTTCCGCTGAAGCCCGCGCCGAAATTCGCCCGCCTGCATGAGGCCTTGCGCGCGTACGGGGCCGCGCGGCCGTTCGACGGGACGCTGGAAACCTGGACCTATGCGCCGCTGAACGAGACCGAGCGGGCGGCGCGGGAAGTGCTGAAGCGGCTGGGTTAGTCCCCGCCCCCACCGCCGTCACCCCCGCCGTCGCCCCAGCCGCCGTCGGAGTTGGAGTCCGACTTGGACTTTCCGCCCGTGTCGGACGCCACCATCGGCGTCACGCCGCCGTCGCCGCCGCCGTCTTTCGACTTGCCCTTCTTCTTCTTCGACGCGTCGGCCGTCGCGCCGAAGGCGACGCCCAGCGCGACGCCGAGGGCGATGCCCAGCGCCAGATTGTCCGTGGCGATGCCTATGGCCACCCCGACCGACAACCCCAGCGCCAGACCCACGCCCAGGAAACTGCGACCTTCCATCGGTTCCTCCCCAGATGACGGCGCAGCCTAGCATCGCGCCGATCGGAATCAGTCATTAAATGGGGGACATGAGCACCCCCCGCACCGTCCGCTGCGCCATCATCGGCTCCGGCCCCGCCGGCTGGACCGCCGCCATCTATGCCGCGCGCGCCAGTCTGAACCCCGTGGTGATCGCCGGCATCCAGCCGGGCGGCCAGCTGACCATCACCACCGACGTGGAGAACTATCCGGGCTTCGCCGACGTCATCCAGGGCCCCTGGCTGATGGAGCAGATGCAGAAGCAGGCGGAGCACGTCGGGACCGAGGTCATCCACGACATCGTGGTCTCGGCCGACCTGTCGTCGCGACCGTTCCGGCTGAAGCTGGACGGCGGCGAGGAGATGCTGGCCGAGACCGTGATCATCTCCACCGGCGCCCAGGCCAAGTGGCTGGGGCTGGACTCGGAGGCGACCTATCAGGGCTTCGGCGTCTCGGCCTGCGCCACCTGCGACGGCTTCTTCTATCGCGGCAAGCAGGTCGTGGTCGTGGGCGGCGGCAACACGGCGGTGGAAGAGGCGCTGTTCCTGACCAATTTCGCCGAGAAGGTCACGGTGGTGCACCGCCGCGACGAGTTCCGCGCCGAGAAGATCCTGCAGGACCGGCTGTTCGGCAATCCGAAGGTCGAGGTGATCTGGAACCACAAGGTCGACGAGATCGTGGGCGTAGTGGACGGGATGGCCAAGAACGTCACCGGCGTGCGTCTGTCGTCGACGGTCGACGGGTCGACCCGCGAAATCGCGTGCGACGGCGTCTTCGTGGCCATCGGTCACGCCCCGTCGTCGGAGCTGTTCGCCGGCCAGCTGGAGACCAAGTCAGGCGGCTACCTGACCGTGAAGCCCGGCACGACGGCGACGGCGATCGAGGGCGTCTACGCCGCCGGCGACGTCACCGACGACGTCTATCGCCAGGCGGTGACGGCGGCGGGCATGGGCTGCATGGCCGCGCTGGAGGCGGTGCGCTTCCTGGCCGAGCAGGACCACATGGCCCAGGGCCATCCGATCAGCCATCACGAGGCGGAGAAGATCGGAGCCTGGTAGGACGGCTTCAGACGCCGGAGTCTTCGGACAGCAGGCCGGGCCCCGGGCCGACCCGGCCCAGCTCCGGCGCCGGTCGTGCCCGACGCCCTTCCAACACGGCCTCCTGATGCGCCACGGCCCGGGCCAGAACCCGGGCGAAGTCGTCGATGCCGCGCCTCGGGTCGGTCAACAGCCGCGCCAGGGCGGCCATCTCCAGCGGGGCCAGGCGGGGGCTGACCATGTCCCAGTCGGCGAAAAGCCGCCGGGTCGCGCCGCGCCGCTCGCGCACGGCCAAGTCGGTGTGGCGGCGGTCCTTGGACAGGCGCACAAGCAGCCGATCGATCGCTTCCGGCGGGCCCTCGATGATCTGGATGAAACGGCCGTCTACGGCGGTCAGCACGCCGGTGACGCCGTCGCGCGCATTGGCCGGCCGCGCTTCAGCCAGGATGCCGGACATCTGCAGCCCGCTGGCGGCTCCCGTCAGGGCCCGGCTGTCATAGATGAGTTGGCACAGGCTCAGGGGCCGATCGCCGGAGTCGGCCTTCAGGGTTTCGACCGTCACGCGAACACCTGAAGCTCCGGCGGGGCATACATCGTCGGCTGGCCTTGACGACGGCGCAGGGCGTAATCGACCGCCGTCTGCACGGCGCGCTCGTCGGTCGGCTTGGTCAGGACGCCGACAGTGCCGGCGACGCCGTCGCGCACCATGCCGGGGTTGGCGGTCATGAACAGCACGGTCACGCCCATGTCCTGGCCCAGCTCGCGGCCCACTTCCACGCCCGTCGGGCCGTCCGACAGGTGGATGTCGACCAGCGCCAGGTCGATTTCGGACTGGGCTGCGATGGCGCGCGCGGAGCGGGCGTCGCCCACGGTCGCCACCACCTCATGACCCAGGTCCTCCAGCACGAAGCGGAGTTCCATGGCCACCAAGGCCTCGTCCTCGATGATCAGAATGCGGGCGGTCATGGGTCGTCTCATCTATCTCCGAAAAATCCAACGCGTCGAGGACAAGCAGGTTTCACGCCGTCAGTTCGGAAGCGGACGCAAGCTTCAGCGCGACGCGGCGCCGCGACAGGCTGGTCGCGGGCAGATCGACGAACACCGTCAGCCCGTCCCGGTTCCAGTCATGCGTCAGAACGCCGCCCAATTGCCCCTCGACCGACAGCTGGGCCAGAGACGAGCCGAAGCCCCGACGCGACGGCGCGCCCGCGACCGGGGGCCCGCCGCTTTCGGTCCAGGCCAGGTGAAACCGGTCGCCGACGGCGCGGGTGTCCAGGGTGACGCGGCCGTCGTCGGCGCTCAGCGCGCCGTACTTGGCGGCATTGGTCGCCAGTTCGTGGAACAGCAGGGCGACCGAGGTCGCCGCCTGGTCGTCGAACACCGCGTCGTCTCCCGACAACCGGATGCGCGGCGCGGCGCGCTCGTCCGAATAGGGGGCGAACAGGGCGCCGAGGAAGGCGTGCAGGGTCATTGACCCCACGGACGGACGCGAGGCCTCGGTGTGGGGGCGCACGAACTCATGGGCCCGCGCCAGGGCGCCGATGCGCGTGCGCAGACCCTGGGCGAAGCCGCGCGCCTCGGGATGCTGACGCGCCGAAAGCGCCACCAGAGCCGACACCACCGCAAAGATGTTCTTGATCCGGTGGCTCAGTTCCTGGCTCAGCAGTTCCTTGGACTGCTCCATCCGCTTCAAGTCGTCGATGTCGGTGCAGGTGCCGAACCAGCGGGTGATGCGCCCGTCCTCGTCGCGGATCGGCATGGCGCGCCCCAGGGTCCAGCGATAGACGCCGTCGTGCCGCCTCAGCCGGTACTCGATCTCATAAGGTTCGCCGGTCTCCAGCGAATGCCGCCAGCGCGCCCAGGCGCGGTCCTGATCTTCCGGATGGAACATGCCGTTCCAGGCCTCGCCGTCCGTCGAACCGTCCGGCACCCCGGTGAATTCGTACCAGCGGGCGTTGTAGTAGTCGTGGAATCCGTCCGGAAGGGTCGACCAGACCATTTGGGGCATGGAGTCGGCGATGGCCCGGAACTTCGCCTCGCTTTCGGCCAGAGCGATGACGGTTGCGGCCAGCTCCGCCTCGGTGGTCCGCAGCCTGTCGGCGTCCGACGTCGCGGCGTCGCTCCGTTTTTCGCCGTCCAAGCCCAAGTCCAGACCCTATTCACGCCCCGCGAACGCCAACAACGGCGAACGGACCCATTTGGTTGCAAAGCTGGATCATCCGCCGGGGCGGCCCACTTCCTCAACGTCCATCGGCGTGACGCCGGGCGCGGGAGCGGCCTTCACGGGCGGGGGCGTGGCCTCGAAGGCGGCGATGCCGGCGTTGACGGCGGCGACTTCCTCCGGCGTCGGAAGACGCCGACCGCCCAGACTGGCGACGCCGACCGTGCGGGTGACGCCGTCGATCTCCACAGTGCGCACGGCAGGCTGTCCGGCCGCGACGGCGGCGGCCAGTTCGGCGTCGGTCTGGACTTCGGCCATGTCGGCCAGTCGCACCCGCGGACGGGCGAAACGCGCCTCGTCGATCACGGGCTCACGTCCGGCATAGGCCTGGGTGAAAGCGCCCGTCTCTCCATAGACCCCCTTCCACCGATAGAAGATGTGCGCGCCGATCTGGTCGATCTTGAGCAGCGTCGGCGCCCACCAGGGATGGACGTAGTCCGCGTGATAGTGGGTCGCCGTGCCCACCCGCGTGGCCACCTGACCGTTCAGCGCGCGGACGGCCACGGCCTCGGCCCGCTTCCAGGCCCAAGGCGCGGGCGCGCGGGCCAGGGCTCCGTCGCAGGTGAAGCTGAACTGACAGCCCGTCACCCGCTCCGCGCCCTGGAAGACGACGCCGCAGACGGTGTTCGGATAGTTCGGGTCGCGCACCCGGTTCAGCACCACCTGGGCCACCGCCTCCTGCCCCTCGGTCGGCTCCAGCGCCGCCTCGTAATAGATGGCCTGGGTCAGGCAGCGGACCGCGCGGCGGCGATCCTCGCCCGCCGTGCGCAGAACGAAGGGGCGCGCGGCGCTGAGGGCGCCCAGCACGTTGGGCGTGGCGGCGTTCAGGCGTTGGGCCCGCAGGCCCGTCTCGCCGGACACGAGGGTCGGCTTGCCCGCGAGCGTCAGCGTTTCCCACCCCGGCGTCAGGCCATAGGCGGCGGCCTTGAGCAGCAGCGGATCGTGCCGGGCGGCCAGGGACAGCTGCGCCGGATCCATCCGACCCGACACGGCGGCGAAAGCCTCCGACCCGATCTCGCCCCGCGTCGCCCGCATGACGCCTTCGACCGACAGGTCGGCGTCGGGGCGCGGCATGGAGCCCGCCGTCGCCGCACAGGCCAGCGCGACGGCGGCGGCCGCCACGGCCACCGCGCGTCTTCCGTCCAGCCATCGGCGAAAGCGAGCGATCATGAGAACGGCACTATCCGGACAAGTCGGCGAAAATCCGACGCGGGCGGGGCGTCATCGGCCGCCGAGGGTCGACCGCAGCATCCAAGCCGCCTTCTCGTGCGCGGCCAGGCGCTGGGTCAGCAGGTCGGTCGTCGCCTCGTCCCCGGCCCCGTCCGACACCTCGATGCCCGCACGGGCCGTGGCGATCACCGCCTCGTGGTCGCGCATCAGCTCCTTGAGCATGTCCATCGCCTCGGTCTCGGGCTTGCCCTCCTTGATCGAGGTCAGGTTGGCGAAGGCGGACTGGCCCTGGGGCGCGTATTCGCCCAGCGCGCGGATGCGCTCGGCGATCTCGTCCAGCGCTTCCCACATTTCTCGGTACTGCTGTTCAAGAAGCGTGTGCAGCTGGAAGAACTCCGGCCCGCGGACGTTCCAGTGATAGCCGTGGGTCTTGGCATAGACGGCGAAGCTGTCCGCCAGCATCTTGGACAGTTCATGGGCGACCTTCTTGCGGTCGTCGGTTTTGATCCCGGTCTTGATGGCTTCGGCCATGAGGAGCTCCTGAGTTCGCGGATGATCTAGTCGCGCGAAGGCCCCGCGCCAAGGCGACACGGATCCTCACGGCCAGGTTGGACTGGGCGGGAACGCACGACGGAGTGATGCGTTCTGATGAACTTGCGCGAAAGCGCGGGCGTCGGGGGAAGGCGTGGAGTCAGAGTCGAGGCAGGACCGGCTGAGCGGATCCGCGACCGCGCTGAGCGCGCTCGCGCGCTTCCAGCCGGGCGGTTTGTGGATGCGCGTCGCGATCGGCGTGGGGTTCGCGGCCGGCGTGCTGCTGCTGCGCTGGGCGCTGTCCTTCGCCTACGGCCCGGTCACGGGCTTCATGATCCTGCTGCCCGGAGTGATCCTGGCGGCGATGGCGGCGGGCCGGGTGGCGGGCGTGGTGGCGCTGGTCGTGGCTCTGCTGGGCGGATGGGCCCTTGTGGGACCGGACGCCGTCGGCTCGGGGATCCGGGATCCGCTGGGTCGGGTGGCCACCGCGAACTTCCTTGTGGTCGGCCTGTTCTGCATCTGGGTGTCGGCGACGCTGCGCGACGTCGTCCTGCGACTGTCCCGGACCGACGCCGCATTGGACGAGGAAGAACGCCGCTTTCGCGACATTTCCGACGTGGCCCCCGTCATGCTTTGGAGCGCCGACGCCTTGGGGCGGATCTACGTCAACGCCGAGTTCCGCCGATTCTGGGGCGAGCGCCCCATGCAAGGCGGCGACATGAAGGCCTGGATCGCGGCCATCCATCCCGAGGATCGGGATCGGGTGATGCAGATGAGCACACGCGCCCTGGCCCGGCGCGAGCCCATGGAGCTGGAGGCCCGATACCTGCGCCACGACGGGCAATGGCGAACGCTGCGAACCTTCTGTCGTCCACGCTCCGGACCGGACTCCGGCTTTCTGGGCATGGTCGGCGCCAACGTCGACGTGACGGACTCGCGCGCCGCAGAAGCGCGCCTTCGCGAGAGCGAAGAACGGTTCCGCCTCATGGCCGACACGGCGCCGTCGCCCGTGTGGATGACCAACGCCGAGGCCGAGGTGGAGTTCGTGAACCAGGCGCTGGTGGAATTCTACGGCGTCAGTGCCGAAGAGCTGCTGGGTCACGTCTGGAAGCAGACGATTCACCCGGACGACGCGGTCGAAGTGATGGAGATCATGACGCGGGCTCGCGCCGCGCGTCTGTCCTACGGCTTCGAATGCCGCTTCCGCCGCAAGGACGGCGACTGGCGCTGGACCCGGGTGGCGGTGAAGCCCCGTATCGACGCGGACGGCGCCTTTCTGGGTTACGTCGGCATGGCCTTCGACGTCACCGAGGCGCGCGAGGCGCTGGACGCCCTGCGCGAGAGCGAGGAGCGTTTCCGCTCGGTCGCCGACACGGCGCCGGTGCTTATCTGGGTCACTGACGCGGATCGCACGCGCGCCTTCGTCAATCAGGCCTACGTGGCCTTCAACGGCGGAACCTATGAAGAGGCGCGTCTGGCCGACTGGCGCGAGGCCATCCATCCGGAGGATCAGGATCGGATCGTGGCGGAGTCGATCGCCGGCGAGGCGACCGGCAAACCCTTCTCGCTGGAGGCGCGGTACCGTCGCCACGACGGGACATGGCGGTGGCTGAAGTCCTTCTCCCGCCCGCGGTTGGGTATGGAAGGCGAGGTGATAGGCTTCGTCGGCGTGGCCTTCGACGTCACGGAAGCGAAGCAGGCCGAGGTCGATCTGAAGCGCATCAACGAGCTGCTGGAAGAGCGGGTCGGCGCCGCCTTGGCGGAAAAGGCCAAGGCCGAAGCGGACCTGATGCACGCCCAGCGCATGGAGGCGGTGGGGCGGCTGACGGGCGGCGTGGCGCATGACTTCAACAACCTGCTGACCGTGGTCATCGGGGCGCTGGACATGATGCTGAGGGCGCCGGACGACGCGCGGCGCCAGGCGCGGCTGGGCGAGGCGGCGCTGGCGGCCGCCCGACGCGGCGAACGGCTGACGCATCAGCTGCTGGCCTTCTCGCGCCGGCAGACCCTGAGGCCGGAGCCCACCGACCTGAACGCCCTGATCCTGGAGGGCGAGCCCCTGCTGCGGCGCGCGGTGGGCGAGGCGACTCGGCTGGAGCTGAACCTGGCGGACAAGGCCGTGTGGGTGAACGTCGATTCCGCGCAGTTCGAGGCTGCGCTTCTGAACCTGGTCGTCAACGCGCGGGACGCGGTGAGCGAGGGCGGCCGCATCGCCATCGAGACGCGCGTTCGCCGTCTCCGCTCCGGACAGATGGCTGACCTGGGCGCGGGAGATCACGTCTGCGTCTCCGTGTCGGACGACGGCGCAGGCATCGACCCCGATGTGCTGCCGCGCATCTTTGAACCCTTCTTCACGACCAAGGCGGTCGGCAAGGGGACGGGTCTTGGGCTCAGTCAGGTCTACGGCTTCAGCCGCCAGAGCGGCGGTGGGCTGAACGTGGAGTCGGAGCCGGGGCGCGGCACGACGATCCGGATGTTCCTGCCGGCGATCCGCCGCGCGGCGACCCTGCCTCCGGTCGCGCGCGACGCCCCCACGCGGGCCGCGCGCCCCGGCCGACGGCTGCTGCTGGTCGAGGACGACGCCGCGGTCGCCGCGGTCGCCGCCGAGATGATCGAGAGCTTGGGGTTCGACGTGCGCGTGGCCGATCACGCCGCGGCGGCGTTGGAAGTGTTGAAGACCCAGACGTTCGACATGATGCTGACCGACGTCGTCATGCCCGGCGGCATGTCGGGGGTCGATCTCGCCCGCATGACGTCGGCGGAATGGCCGAAGATGTCGGTGGTGCTCGCGTCCGGCTATGCGGCGGAGGAGATGGACCGCGTGGTGGCCGACGTGCCGTGGCCTTTCGTGCGCAAGCCGTACTCGCGCGAAACCCTGGCCGAGGTGCTGACCGCAGAGGCGGTTTAGCGCTTCATCTTCTTGTCGGCGCGGCGCTGGCGCTGCTCGGCCTTGATGGCGGCCTTGCGTTCGCGACGCTCGTTGCGCTTGGCCTCTTCCTGGGCCTCGACCGACATCACCTTTGCGACCTCGGCGGCGGCCTTCTGCTCATCCTTGAGGCGCTGGGCTTCGGCCTTTTCGGCCGCGCGCTGGGCGCGCAGGGCCTCACGCTCGGCCTCACGCTGCTTCTTGAGCGCGAGAGGATCTTCGGCCTGCACGGTCGGCTTGGGCTTGAAGCGGGCCAGCATGGCCTTCTTGGCCTCGGCCTGAGCGGTGAGGCGATCGGCGAAGCCGGTTTGCTTGAGGTCTCTCATTCCGTCCGGTCGTTAGGTGGAGGTCGGCGCACGCGAAGGCGGCGCCCGACGGGGCGGCTAAAGACATCGGGCCCGAAAATCAAGCCGGAGGGACGAAAGGCGCCCCTCCGGCCCTGAGCCTCAGTCGTCCTTGGCGGCCTGGCCGACGGCGGTTCCCGCCGCACCGCCGACGGCCGCGCCGACCGGGCCCGCGACGACCGCGCCGGCGATGGCGCCGGTGGCGGCGCGCTGTTCGATGGTCTGGCCGCAAGCCGCCAGTCCGGCGGCGGCGACGATCAGGGAGAGGGAAATGACGGCACGCATGGGCTGCTCCTGAACTTGGGTGGGTGTGCCCAGAACGCCCGCCAGACTGCGCCGTTCCTTGCCTCACGCCCTCTCCTCCCAGACGTCCGGTCAAGGAACGTTCCACAGGTTTCAGTACGAGGAAACGCGACGGCACGATCTGACGTCACGACCTTTTAATGCAGAAGAGAAAGCATCGGCAGTCGAGTGGAGATTATACAGTGAGGCTGTTTTTCACCCTTATTCAATAAAACGGACCATGGGTCCGCAAAGACACTGAAAGACGCCCGCTCATGTCTCATCTTGCGAATCAACCACATTGAGGCCACATTCCGGCGTATAAGGCGCGTCCTCCGAAGTCGTCGGCCGTTCGCCGAACGTCGGAACCACGGGCCCGCTCCGCCAGTCGCGGTCGGGCCCGAAGACTGCTTAAGGGGCGGCATCGCGCCCTGCGGATCAGGCGTTGAGTGCGTGTCGATTTCCTTCGAGCCGAAGCCGGCGTCGGAACCTTCCGATCGTCTGAAGCTCAAGCCCACGGTCGTGGCCGCCGCCTTCGGGCTGGTCGTCGGGGCCGCGGTGGGGCTCGCCTATCTGGGCGGGACCATGGCCAAGGCCACCACGGTGCGCTCGCACGCCTTGAAACTGGACGCCGTCGCCGCCGCAGGATTCACCGATGAGGCCATGGCCGCCGCCGCCGGAGGCCTTGACGCCAGCGCCCTGTCGATCGCCCGCCGTCACGATCCCTACACCGTCGCCGGCTCGACCCGTCGCGACCGCCAGGCCGAGCTGATCAGCGCCCGCCTCGACGCCCTGCCCCGCGGCGCGACCGCTCTTCGGCGCCCCCAGACCGGCGCCCACCCCGCCGCCTCGCCGTTCCGCCTGGCCAACGCGCTGGACGCCAGCCGCGACCTCGATTGCCTGACCCAGGCCGTCTATTACGAAGCGCGCGGCGAGGGCCGCGACGGGATGCGCGCCGTGGCCCAGGTCGTCCTGAACCGCAGCCGCCACTCGGCCTTTCCCAACACCGTCTGCGGCGTCGTTTTCCAGGGCGCGGGACGCCGGACCGGGTGCCAGTTCAGCTTCACCTGCGACGGTTCGATGCGCGGCCGCGTGGACCGCGGCGCCTGGAACCGCGCCCGCTCGGTGGCGACGGAAGCCCTGTCCGGACGGGTCTACGCTCCCGTCGGCACGGCCACCCACTTCCACACCACCGCCGTCTCGCCGTCGTGGCGGGGCTCGCTGGTCCGCGTGGGACAGGTCGGCGATCACGTCTTCTACCGCTTCGGCGGCGGTCGCGGCGGGTCGCGCGCCTTCGCCTATCAACCGCGCCCATCTGGTCCGACGCAGGAACAGCCTCGCCTGATCCAGGCCGGCATCGATCCGATCACGCCCGTCCGCGAGGCCGGGGGCATCGCCTACGACCTGCTGGTCCAGCGGGACGCGCCGGCCCGGACCGAAGCGACCACGCCGGCCGTCGAGCCTCAGCCGAAGGCCGCGCCCGCCGTCACGCCGCCGGCCTCCGCCGCCCCCGCAGCCGCGTCGACGCCCCCCGCCTCTTCCGAGACCTGACCGACCTCAGCGGTCCTGCGTCTTGTGTTGGGGCGTCAGGTTTTGCTTGGCGTTCCCGAAGCGGCCCTGCTGTTCCAGGTCCACGTCCGCGTCGCCCGGCTGGCCGGACTGGGCGCCGGTGGCGACGTCGCGTCGATCCCGGGCGCCGCGCTGATCTTCGGGGATGGGGGGATGTTTGCTCATGGTCGGTCTCCTCTGCGTTGAGGTAACCGCCTGAGCTTGGGCCCGTTCCGCTCAGGCCACGTCCAGACCGACGTCCAGCGCCGGCGCGGAGTGCGTCAGGGCGCCCACGGAGATCACGTCGACGCCGGTCTCGGCGATGCCTCGCACGGTCGCCAGGGTCACGCCGCCGGACGCCTCCAGCACCACCCGCCCGGCCGTCTCCGCCACGGCCGTTCGAAGGTCGGCCAGATCGAAGTTGTCCAGCATGACCACGTCCGGCCCTTGCCCCGCCTCGACCAGAGCCAGAACCGAGCGCAGCTGATCCAGCCGATCGACCTCGACCTCGATCTTCATCAGGTGGCCGGCGTGGGTGCGGGCCCGTCGCACGGCCTCCGCGGCGTCGCCGCCGCACAGGGCGACGTGATTGTCCTTGATCAGGATGGCGTCGTCCAGGCCGAAGCGATGGTTCATGCCCCGGCCCATGGCCACGGCGTGCTTCTCCAGCGCGCGCAGGCCAGGGGTCGTCTTGCGCGTGTCGGCGATCCGCGCCTTCGTGCCGGCCACGGCGTCGACGTAGGCGCGGGTCAGGGTCGCCACTCCGCACAGGCGGCCCATCAGGTTCAGCGCGGTGCGCTCGGCGGCCAGGACGGCGCAGGCGTTCCCTTCGATCTCGACCAACACCGTGCCGGCCTCGAACCGCCCTCCGTCGCGCACCCGCTCATCCACGACGGCGCCGACGTCAAGCGCCGCCAGGGCCAGTCGTGCCGCACCGACGCCTGCCGCCACTCCGGCGGCCCGGGCCGTGAAGGCCGCCCTCAGGCGTGCGTCGGCCGGCACGCAGGCGGCGGCGGTCACGTCCCCAGCCCGTCCCAAGTCCTCGACCAGCGCCGCACGGACGACCGCATCGAGGTGCAGATCGAAGCTCATGCCGCCGCCTTTTCGCTCGCCGAGGGCTGGCCCGGGATCCGCGTATGCACGGCCACCGCGTTCGTCTTGGGGAAATCGCTGCGATGATGACCGCCGCGGCTCTCCCGCCGCGCCAGAGCCGCCTCGACCATGAGCCGCGCGGCGATCAGGGGAAGAGCCTCTCCCGAATGGGCGGCGACGGCGCCCATTTCGTCGAGCGCACGCGTCAGCCCCAAGCCATCGCGCAGCACGCCCATGTCCCGGCTCATCAGTCGGCGCAGCCTCGCCAGATCGTCTTCGCGCAGCGTCGGCGGAATGTCCGGGGCTGAAACGCGGCCGTCACGCTTGACGATTTCCGCCGCCGCCCGTCCGGCGCGCCGCCCGAAGGCGGCGGCCTCCAGCAGGCTGTTGGACGCCAGGCGATTGGCGCCGTGCACGCCGGTGGCGGCGCACTCGCCGACCGCGAACAGGCCCGGCACGCTGGTGCGCCCGTCCACGTCTGCGGCGATCCCGCCCATGTGATAGTGGGCGGCCGGGGCGACCGGGATCGGCGTCTCGCGCGGGTCGATCCCCGCCCTCAGGCAGGCGGCGAACACCGCCGGGAAGGCGTCCGGGAAATGCGCGCCGACGGCGCCGCGGGCGTCCAGAAACGCTCCCCGCCCCTGCGCGCGCGCGCGATGCACGGCGCGGGCGACCACGTCGCGCGGCTTCAGGTCGGCGTCCGGCGCAGGCCCCAACAGGAACTGTCCATCACGGTCGATCAGCCGCGCGCCCTCGCCCCGCAGCGCCTCGGTCGCCAGCGGCATGGGGTCCAGACCCACGTCCATGGCCGTCGGGTGAAACTGCACGAACTCGGGATCCAGCACGTCGGCGCCCGCCAGCCAGGCGGCGGCCAGACCCTCGCCGCACAGGGCGACGGGCGTCGTCGTCTCGGCGAACAGGCCGCCCACACCGCCGGTGGCCAGGATCACCGCCGAGGCCAGCACGGTCACCGGACCGTCGGTCCGCTGGATCACCGCGCCCACCACCGCTCCGGCGTCGGATCGCACCAGCGCCAGAAGCCGGCTGTCCTCCCAGATCGTCAGATGCGCCGCCGCGCGCGCCGAGACGACCAGAGCCGACAGCACCGCCCGGCCGGCCCCGTCGCCGCCGATGCGGGCCACGCGGGCGCGGGAATGCGCCGCTTCAAGGCTGACCGCGAAGCCCCCGCATTCATCCCGGTCGAACGGCGCGCCGAGGCCGGCCAGCCAGTTGATCGTCGCCGGCCCCTCCGCGGTCAGAGCCGCCGCCGCCGCCGGATCGACAAGGCCGGCGCCGGCCGCGCGCGTGTCCGCCGCATGCAGCTCCGGCGCGTCGTCGGCGCCCAACGCCGCGGCCACCCCGCCCTGGGCCCAGGCCGAAGCCGAGGCTTGCAGCAGCGGCTCTGGCGAAACGACCAGCACGCGGCGCGGCGCGGCCTCAAGCGCCGCCGACAGGCCCGCCAGCCCGCCCCCGATCACCAGCGGCCCGTCATGGACGATCCGCCTCACTCGACCAGTCCCAGGATCTGGCCGCCCTGGCTCAGTCCGCCCGTCACGCCGCCGTCGCCCAGCGGCAGCAGCGCCGCCACGCCCACAGCGATGCAGGCGGCCGTGGTCGCAAGGAACAACAAAGTGCTCAGCCCGGCCTCGCGCCAGGTCAGCGCGCGACCGTAAGGCCGCCACTTGCCGCGACGCAGATGGCCGATCAGGGCGATGCCGAGGAAGGCCGCGAACAGGAAGCTGCCGTTGGTGACGCCCCACCAGACCACCGCCGCACCGGTGGCCAGCAGCGCCGCCCACTCCAGCGCCGGATGGATGCGCGCCAAGACGGGGCCCAGCGCCTTGGACCCGTCCAGCGGGGGCGCGGGCGCCAAGTTCACCAGGTTGATCATGGCGATGGCGAAGGCTCCGCCCAGCCACGCCGCCTGTCCCGTCACCTGCCACAGGCCGAAGAAGGGCGCGGCCGCCAACAGGCCGAACGCCGGCCCGGCCAGTGACACCAGCACCCCGTCCCATTCGCTTTTGGGATTGCGCTGCGCCTTCGCCAGCCCGCCCAGAAACGGGATGATGTAGATCTTGGCCGGGCCCATGCCGAGGCGGTTCATCGCCAGCACGTGGCCGTATTCATGCACCAGCAGGCCGAAGATCAGGGCGATCACGATCACCCAGCTGCCGGTCAGGTACCAGATGAGGCCGCCCAGCAGCAGGGTCGACACCACCGCCCAGGGCAGGCTCTGGCCCTTGTCCAGCTCCGTCTCGCGCGAGACGGCGTCCGGCGTGGTCGGCACGGCGGTGTGAGTGGGCTTGGGGTCCCACGGACCCGGTCGGCGGGGGGCGTCGGTCATCGCCGAGACTTGGCCTTCTCGCCCCTCAACAGCAAGGCCGTCAGGGCGAGAAGCCGCAGGGTGCGCTTGTCCACCGCCGCCACGGCGCGCACGGGCGGAACATAGTGCATCACAGCAGCTCCACCGCCACGTGGTGCCGCGCCTTGACCAGGTCATAGCGCGCCGGGATCGACGGCGGCGGCAGGTCGACCATGCGCTGGACCGCCAGCCGCGCCCGCTCCGCCATCTCCTCCGGCACCGTCACCTCGAACTGCATGTGCAGTAGGGCGTCGCGGATGTTCTCCAGCGTGATCCGCTTCATGTGCGGGCACAGGTTGCACGGGCCGATGAACTGGGTCCCCGGCGCCTCGGCGGCGATGTTGGACGCCATCGAGCACTCGGTGATCAGCACCACCTGCTTCGGCTTGCGGGTGGTGACGTAGTCCGCCATCGCCCCGGTCGAACCCGCGAAGTCGGCGGCGGCCAGGATCTCCTCCGGACATTCCGGGTGGGCCAGGATGTCGGCTTCCGGCCAAGCCTCGCGCATGTCGGCGATGTCCTGCGCGGTGAAGCGCTCATGCACCTCGCAGCGGCCCTTCCAGGCGACGATGCCCACCGTCGTCTGGGCCGCCACGTTTCGCGCCAGGAACTCGTCGGGGATCAGGATGACCTTGTCCACGCCCCACTCCCGCGCGGCCCATTCGACCACCTGCACGGCATTGGCGCTGGTGCAGCAGATGTCGGTTTCGGCCTTCACGTCCGCCGTGGTGTTCACATAGGTGACGACCGGCAGCCCCGGATGCCGCTGCTTGATCAGCCGTACGTCCGCGCCGGTGATCGAGGCGGCGAGGCTGCACCCCGCGCGCAGGTCGGGGATCAGCACCGTCTTTTCCGGCGACAGGATTTTCGACGTCTCGGCCATGAAGTGCACGCCGGCCTGGACGATCACCTTCGCCCTCGACTTGGCCGCCTCCTTGGCCAGGCCCAGGCTGTCGCCGACGTAGTCGCCGACGCCGTGGAAGACGTCGGGCGTCATGTAGTTGTGGGCCAGCACGACCGCGTCGCGCTCGCGCTTCAGCCGGTTGATCTCCACAATCAGCTCTGCCTTGGCCGGCCACTCCAGCGGCGTGACGTGGTCACGGACCTTGTCCCAGACTCCCGCGGTCGCCCGCGCCGTCTCCGCCGAAATCCCGAACGTCCCGTCCGCCATCGCTCCACCCCTTTTGCTCAATCAGAGCATAAATGAGGCCAGAAGAACGGCGGACCGCGACTGCGACCGCCGACTTATGCTCACTTTCAGCATAAGTGGCGACAATCTAGTCTCGTCCGCGCGAAACGCAAGGGTCAGAAGGCGTGAAGCGAGCCCAGCCGCCAGCGCACGTCCTGCAGCTCGCGCTCGGCCCAGCGCAGGTCATCCTGCGCCTGCCGCCAGCCCGACAGCGTGCCGTCGCGCTCCGCTCGCAGTTCGCCGACGCGGTCGCAGGCCAACTGCCGGACGTCCTCGGCCAGGGTCTCGTCCCGGCATTCCCGGCGTTTGGCGGCGATCTTTTCGTCCAACTCCTCGGCACGCGCCCCATAGGACGACACCCGCGACGCGGCGTCGGACACCGCCCGTTCCGCGGCCCCCAGAACTTGACCGTCGCGATAGGCCGACAGGAAAGGCTCCTCGACCGAAGCTGGACAAACGCCGGCGTAGGACGATCCGTCGCGCCCGACGCGGAAGCCGTTGGCCGGAACGCAATAGCTGCGCAGCCCCTCCTCCCGCGCGGCGAAATAGACGGCCTCGTCCGGCACGACGCCCACCTTGGCGCAGGCCTCTGCGTGCGCCGTCAGACGGTCGTCCGCGTATCCGGCCCGACCGTCCGCCAGACCGACCTCGCCCCAGGCGCCGGCCAGGCACTGGTCCTCGCTCATCGTCGCGCAGCTGCCCAGCGCCAGCCCGGCCCCCACCGCCGCAGCCATGATCAGAAACCGCATCATCCCCCCCCGAGTGCCCCCCCCCACTATGCCTCTCCCATGCTGAACGGCCAAGTTGCCGCAGCCGGACGCCGTGCTAAGCCGGGGCATGAGCGACGAGCCTCTGGACCCCGACGACGGCGGCGAGACGCTGGAGGTTCTTCTGGACGGGACGGAAGGACGCCTCGACCGCGCACTTGCGGTCGCCCTGCCCCAGCTGTCGCGCGCGCGCATCCAGGCGCTGATCGCCGAAGGCCGCGCATCGCGCGACGGCGTCTCCCTCACCGACGGTTCCGCCAAGACCCAGGCCGGCCTGCACCGTCTCGACGTGCCGCCGCCCATCGCTGCGGCCCCCCGTCCGGAAAATCTGCCGCTCACGGTCCTGTTCGAGGACGTGGACCTGATCGTGATCGACAAGCCCGCCGGCATGGCCGCTCACCCCGCGCCGGGCAGCGAGACGGGCACGCTGGTCAACGCCCTTCTGCATCACTGCGGCGCGTCCCTGTCCGGCATCGGCGGGGTGGCCCGCCCGGGCATCGTCCACCGGCTCGACAAGGACACCTCGGGCGTCATGGTCGCCGCGAAGTCCGACCGCGCCCACGCCGGATTGTCGGCCCTGTTCGCCGCCCACGACATCGAGCGCAGCTACGTCGCCCTGACCCGCGGCGCGCCGGACCCGACCAAGGGCCGCATCCAGACCCTGATCGGCCGCTCGTCCTCCGACCGCAAGAAGATGGCCGTGCTGCGCTCCGGCGGGCGTGAGGCGATCACGGACTACGTCGTCCAGCGGGTCTACGGCCCGCCGAGAAAGCCCGGCGCCGCGCCCTCTGCCGCCCGCGTCCTGTGCACGCTGCACACCGGCCGCACCCATCAGATCCGCGTGCATCTGTCGTCGAGGGGCGCCCCCATCCTGGGCGACGCCGTCTACGGCTCCGGCAGCCCCGCCGCGCCCGTGAAGGCGGCGATCGCCGACGCGGGACTGAGCCGACAGGCCCTGCATGCCGCCGTCTTAGGGTTCGTCCACCCCGTCACCGGCGAACCCCTGCGCTTCGAGACCGTTCCTCCTGCCGACATGCGCGCGCTCGAGGCCGCGCTGGAAGACCTGGAGTGACCCATGACCGACATCATCTTCGACTCCCAAGGCCCCCGCTACGTCCTGCCCCTCGACGACGGTGACGAGGCCCAGGTCGACGTCCGCGTGTCCGAAGGGGTGATGACGGTCCGTCGCGTCTTCGTGCCGCCCTCGCACGAAGGCCAGGGCCTGGCGGCTCGCCTGATGGCCCACGTCGCCGGCGACGCCCGTACCCAGGGCCTGAAGATCGTGCCGGTCTGTTCCTATGCCGACGCCTGGTTCCGCCGTCACAAGGATCAGCAGGACTTACTGGGCTCCTAGTCCGTCTTGATAAAGGACGGACAAACTGCTACAGACACGATCACAGTGGCGTCCGGGCCACGGTCGCGCGCCGCTGTGACGACGTGTCTCTTTTCCGACCCGCAACCCGGACCCATTTATTTCGCTGAGGGGTGAGGCGTCGGCGCGCATGGTGCGGCCGAAACCGAAGGACCCGCTCATTCGGTCGGAGGGACCACATGGCCAACACGACGCTCGCGGTGATGTCGCCTGAACAGGGACTGTCGCGATACCTGACGGAAATCCGCAAGTTTCCGATGCTGACCAAGGACGAGGAGTTCATGCTCGCCAAGCGGTGGAGCGAACACCAGGATCCTGAGGCCGCGCACCGTCTCGTCACCTCGCATCTGCGCCTCGTGGCCAAGATCGCCATGGGCTATCGCGGCTATGGCCTGCCGATCGGCGAGGTGATCTCCGAAGGCAACGTCGGCCTGATGCAGGCCGTCAAGAAATTCGACCCGGACAAGGGCTTCCGCCTGGCCACCTACGCCATGTGGTGGATCCGCGCCTCGATCCAGGAATACATCCTGCGCAGCTGGTCGCTTGTGAAGATGGGCACCACCGCCGCCCAGAAGAAGCTGTTCTTCAACCTGCGCAAGGCCAAGAGCCAGATCTCGGCCTTCGAGGAAGGCGACCTGCGGCCCGAGAACCTGACGGCCATCGCCACCAAGCTGGGCGTGTCGGAACAGGAAGTCACCGACATGAACCGCCGTCTGTCCGGCGACGCCTCCCTGAACGCGCCGCTGCGCGCCGACGGCGAGAGCGAATGGCAGGACTGGCTGGCCGACGACACCGCCGTCTCCCAGGAGACCCAGCTCGCCGAGGACGAGGAGAAGTCGATCCGCATGAGCCTGCTGCAGGAGGCCATGGAGGAGCTGACCGACCGCGAGAAGCACATCCTGACCGAGCGCCGCCTGAAGGACGATCCGGTCACCCTGGAAGAATTGGCGGGCCAGTACGGCGTCAGCCGCGAGCGCGTCCGCCAGATCGAGGTCCGCGCCTTCGAAAAGCTGCAGAAGGCCATGCGCGCGGCCGCCGAAGAGCGGAACCTCGTCGACGCCTGAAGGCGCCGTCTCCTCCCCGTCGCGGAGCGATGGGGAGGGGGACCGCGAAGCGGTGGAGGGGCTTTCGCCTCAACCCGCCCTTCGCAACGCCTCCCCGGCGCCCTGATGCATCGCCAGAAGCGCGCCGATCGGCGCCGCCAGCGTGGCTTTCGTGGCCGGGCCCGATGCCAGCGACACCTCCAGCGCGCCGACCGCGACCACCAGGCGCGTATCCGACGCCTTCATGCCGATGGCCTTCAGCTGCACGGCCTGCTCCCTGACCGCGCGCACCGCCTGGGCCGGGTCGGCGTCGAACTGGTCGAGCGCGGCGGCCAGGATGCGCATCGCCTGATCCTTGGCGTCGGCGACCGCTTGCGCCGCGCTCGTCGGTTTGTCGGACTTGCGCTTGGTCGGTCCGGCGTATTCGCCGGAGTTGAACCGCCGCCGGTCGGGCCCGACGTAGGCCACGCCCTCGATCCAGTCCCGCGGCTTCAGCGCCACGTTCTCGATCCGCTTCATCAGATCGGCGCTGGTGAAGGGCTTGCGCAGATATTCGTGCACCCCGACGTCGCGCGCGCCCTTGATGGAACTCGCGGTCGCCTCCGCCGTCACCATGATGATCGGGGCCCGACGGCACGACATGTCGGATCGTCGCACGGCGCGCGCGAACTCCTCGCCGTCCAGATTGGGGCCCAGGCGCTCGGTGAAGATCAGGCCGGGATCCAGGGTCGCGGCGGCCCGCATCGCCGGCCGAGCCTCGCCCTCGACCACCACCTCGCGGGCGCCCAGCGTTTTCAGAAGTTCGGCGATCAGCCGGGCCGCATGGGCGTTGTGATCGACGATCAGCACGCGGCGCACCACCGGCTCCAGCCTGGCCAACATGCGACGATCGACTGCGAACACCGGCGCCTCCCTGAACGGAACGCACCGGCATACGTCGTACGCGGTTAAAACCGCTTGAACGCTGACTTTCTTCTCAACCCTGGAAGGGATCGCGCATCAAAATCGTGTCGTCCCGCTCCGGGCTGGTCGACAGCAGGGCCACCGGCGCCCCGATCAACTCCTCGATCCGCCGCACGTATTTGATCGCGTTGGCGTTGATGTCCTTGAAGCTGCGCACCCCGGCTGTGCTCTCGCTCCAGCCCTCCAGCTCCTCGAACACCGGCTCGGCCGCGGCCTGGGCCTTCAGGCTCGACGGCAGATAGTCCAGCACTTCGCCGTCCACCCGGTAGCCGACGCAGATCTTCAGCGTCTCCAGCCCGTCCAGCACATCCAGTTTCGTCAGCGCGATCCCGTCGATCCCGTTGATCGCCACCGACTGCCGCACCAGCATCGCGTCGAACCACCCGCACCGCCGCGCCCGCCCGGTGTTGACCCCCACCTCGCGCCCCACGGTCGCCAGATGCTCGCCCACCGCGTCATTGAGCTCACAAGCGAACGGCCCCTCGCCGACCCGCGTCGTATAGGCTTTCACGATCCCCAGCACATATCCCACACCCTTGGGTCCCACGCCCGCCCCCGCCGCCGCCTGGCCCGCCACGGTGTTCGACGACGTCACATACGGATAGGTTCCGTGGTCCACGTCCAGGAACGCGCCCTGCGCGCCTTCGAACAGCACCCGTTTGCCCGCCTTCTGCGCCTGATCCAGCACGCGCCACGCCGGCTTCACGAACGGCAGGATTTTCGGCGCGATCTCCAGCAGTTGCGCCAGCAGCGCCTCCGGATCGATCGGCTCCAACCCCAGCCCGGCCCGAAGCGGATCGTGGTGCGACCTCAGCCGGTCGATCTTGACCCTCAGGTCGTCCGCGTCGGCAAGGTCGCAGACGCGGATCGCGCGCCGCCCCACCTTGTCCTCATAGGCCGGGCCTATGCCCCGGCCCGTCGTCCCGATCTTCGCCCCCGGGGCCTTGGCCGCCGCCTCGCGCGCCACGTCCAGCGCCGGATGGATGGGCAGGATCAGACACGCATTGTCCGCGATGGTCAGGATGTCCGGGGTGATCGGCACGCCCTGCGCCGCGATCTTCTCGATCTCCCCGACCAGATGCCAGGGATCGACCACCACCCCGTTGCCGATGATCGACGGCTTGCCCTGCACGACGCCCGAGGGCAGCAGCGCCAGCTTGTAGACCTTGCCGTCCACCACCAGCGTATGGCCCGCGTTGTGCCCGCCCTGGAACCGCACGACCACGTCGGCGCGGTTCGACAGCCAGTCCACGATCTTGCCCTTGCCCTCGTCGCCCCACTGGGCGCCGACCACCGCGACGTTCGCCAAGGATCACTCTCCGCTGCTTGCGGGCGGAGGCTATAGCCCCGGAATCGCCGGGTGTCGTCCGTCCGCGGCCATTATTCCGCCAGCGCCTCCCCGAACGCCCAATCCAGCCACGGCCCCAGCGCTTCGACGTCCGCGGCGTCCACGGTGCAGCCGCACCAGACGCGCAGGCCCGGCGGGGCGTTGCGGTGGCCTTCCACGTCGAACGCGGCCCCCTCCGCCTCAAGCAGCGCCTTCATCCGCGTCACCAGCGCCCGCTGCGCCTCCTCATCCAGCGCCGCCACGCGCGGGTCGACGATCTTCAGGCACACGCTCGTGATCGACCGCTCCTCCGGCCGTTCGGCCAGCCAGTCGATCCAGTCGGTCCGGTCGACCCACGCGCCCAGCGCCGCGAAGCTGGCGTCGGTGCGCCGGATCAGCTCCGGCAGGCCGCCGACCGCCAGCCCCCATTCCACGGCGTCGATCCAGTCCTCCAGCGTCCAGACGCTGAAGGTGTTGATCATCGACCCCGACGCCAGCGTCCGGTCGAAACCCTTCCCGTCCCGCAGCCGCAGCACCTTCGGCACCGGTCGCGGCGGCTCGAACTGATCCAGCCGCGCGATCGCCCGCGGCCCCAGCGCCGCCACGCCCAGCCCCGCCTCGCCGCCCAGCGCCTTCTGGAAACTGAAGGTCAAAACGTCCAGCCGATCCCACGGCAACGGCATGGCGAACGCCGCCGAGGTCGCGTCGCAGATCACCAGGCCCTCCCGGTTCCCCGCGATCCAGTCCACGCCCGGCGCCCGCACGCCCGAGGTCGTGCCGTTCCACGGCAGCACCAGGTCGGCCGCCGGATCGACCTTCGACACGTCGGGAAACCGCCCCCACGGCGCTGTCAGCACCTCGGGCTCCAGCTTCAGGTGGTCGCGCACGTCGGTCGCCCACACCTTGCCGAAATTCTCGAACGCCATGACCTGCACGCGCCGGGCGCCCAACAGGTTCCACAGCGCCGCCTCCACCGCCCCGGTGTCGGACCCGGGCACATAGACCAGCGCCCGGTCTTCCGGGACTTGCAGCAGCTCCCGCGTCAGCGCCAGCCCGTGCGCGAACCGCGCCACCACCTCCGGCGCGCGGATGCCCCGGCCCAGCAGATCCGTCGGGATCGCCTCGCGCGACCACCCCGGCCGCTTGGCCGTCGGCCCGGACGAGAACCAGGGCCGCGCGGGCTTGACGTTCGGCTTGTTGGTCATCCGGGCCTCAGTCGCGGAAGGGCTTGACCGGCCCTTCGTCCCGCGCCGCCTCAGCCAGTTTCGTCAGGCGCTCGTCCCCCTCCGGCAGCGCGATCATCAGCTTGGCCAGCAGGTCGCCGCGCCGTCCGTCCTGAAACGCCCCGCGCCCTTTCAGCCTCAGCACCTTGCCCGAGCTCGATCCCCTCGGGATCGTCATCATCACCGTGCCTTCCGGCGTCCGCACCGCGATCTTGCCGCCCAGCACCGCGTCGTACAGCGCCACCGGCTGATCCATGGTCAGGTCCGCGCCGTCCCTCGTGAACAGGGGGTGTTTGGCGATCTTCAGCTCGATCAGGGCGTCGCCGGCGGGTCCCCCGCGCCCAGGAGCCCCCTGGCCTTTGAGCCGGATCGTCTGGCCGTCGCCCGCCCCCTTGGGAATGGCCACGTCCAGCATACGACCGTCCGAGAACTGGATCCGCCGCGTCGCGCCGGAGATGGAGTCCTCAAGGCTGATCTCCAGCGTCGCCCGCACGTCCTGACCGCGCGAGGCGAAGCCCCGGCCGCCCCCGGCCCGCGCCCCGCCGCCGAACATGCCGCCGAAGATCTCCTCCAGATCGACGTCCTCGAACGCGCCCCGCGCCCCGGCCTGACCGAACGGACTGCCGCCCGGCCGGCCGGAGAATCCCCGGAACTGCTCGCGCCCGTCCGCGTCGATTTCGCCCCGGTCGAACTTCGCCTTCTTCTCGGCGTCGCCCAGGATGTCGAAGGCCGCCGTCACGCGCTTGAACCGCTCCTCGGCCGCCTTGTCGCCGGGGTTGGAATCCGGATGCAGCTGTTTGGCCAGCTTGCGATAGGCGGACTTGATCTCCGCCGCGCTCGCGCCCCGCGCCACGCCCAATTCCTTGTAGGGATCACCCGCCACTCGGCCGTCGCTCCTCAATGCTTCGACCGTCAGTTACGGTAGGAATCCGGTTCACGCGAGAGGGATCGTCGCCTCCAGCCCCCATCCCCAGCCCTCGCCCCACTGACCGACCGCAGCCCGCGCCGCGCCCAGCCCGTCGGGAAACATCGCCGCCAGCGACGCCCCGGTCATCTCCAGGGCCGCCGCCTCGACCTCCGCCGTCCCGACCTCGACCTCGCCGTCCAGCCAGCGCACCCGAAACCGCAGGGGATCGGCCGACGTCTCCGGCCCCTCCCAGCGATCCCCGTCCAGCCGCGACCGCGCGATCCAGCCCAGCGACCGCCCGCCGTCCGCCGTCTCGCGCGCGACCAGCCGCGCCGGTTCCCACGGTCGCCCGTGCACGCCCTGCACCACCGCCGTCACCTCGGTCGACGAAGCCCCGCCCGCCGGGCCTCCTCGCGGCGCCGCTCGCCAAGTCCGCTCCAGCCCCCGCTCGCCGGGCGCCAGATCGACCCGCGTCAGGCCCTCCAGCATGACCACGACCGCCCCGACTTCCGCGCCGGCCGCGACCGTGCCCTGCTGTCCTCGCAACAGACCCGACAACCGCCAGACGTCCCCGCCCATCGGCTCGGCCGACAGGAACTGCACGATCTCCCAGCCCTCGGCCCCGGCCACCGCCAGCGCATTCGCCCCGCCCAGCAACGCCGTCTCCGGCCGCGAGCTCGGGGGCCGCCCCTCCAGCCGGACCACCAGCCCGGCGTCCCGCATCCAGCGATGCCGCACCCCCGCCGCCATCGGCTCGACCAGCACGCCCACCGTCGCCGGCGTCGTCGCCTCTCCGCGCGCCGTCAGCGTCTCGGACGAACCTCCCGCCCAGACCGCCTGCGCCCGCCACGGTTCGCCCGCCACCGCCGCCAGAGGCCGCGCGTCGCCTTCCGCATCAGGCAGAGGCGGCAGATCCAGGACCGCCAGGAACGGCGCCCCGAACGGCTCCGCCGGCGTCTCTCCGGCGGGTCGCCCGGCCTCCCCGGCGACCAGCGCGCGCGGCGCCCGGCTCAGCGACGCCCGCGGCGCCTCGTCCCGCGTCACCCGGTCGACGCGCCAATCGCCCTCAAACCCCTCGACCTCGACGACGTCGCCCGGCTCCAGCCGCAACGCCTCCAGCGGACCAAACGCCAGCGTCAGCGTCTCGACCTCGCCCTCCGTCGCCAGCCGCCGCTTCGCCGCGTCCTCCGCCGTCACGGCCGGGCAGACCACCGCCAGATCCAGCGCCGCCTCCTCGCCCGCGCCGCCGCCCCTCGCGGCCACAGCCCCGGTCCGATAATCGGCATCCCCGTCCACGAACCGGGCCCGCACCGTCGCCGGCGGCGCCTCCAGCCGACGATCCAGCCGCACGCTCGGCCGCCCATCCTCCAGCGCCAGCGCCGCCCGCGCGATCTCACCCTGGGCCGGCCCGGGCGCGATCAGCCGCACCCCACGCCCCCGCTCCACCGGCGTCAGCCCCAGGGCCGCGCACAGCGGCGCCAGCGCCTCCCGCGCCGCCGTCGGCCCCTCCAGCACGATCCCGTCCACGCGCGCGGGACCGGCGTCCACCTGCACGTCCTCGACCGCATATCCCGCCCGCTCCAGCACGGCCTGCGCCAGCGCCGTCCCTTCGCCGTGCAGCCGCCCGTTCAGCCAATGGCCGGTCGCCCAAGCCCCCGCGTCGGCCCACAGGTCGTCCCGCGCCGGAAACGCCGGCCAAGGCCGCGCGTCCCAGCACCAGGCGTCCGCCGCCTCCAGCATCGGCCCGCCATAGACCGCCGAGACCGGATTGTTCGCCGCTGACCCATAGAACCGCAGCACGGCCTCCAGCGCCCGCCGCTGCATCCGATCGTCCCGCGCGCCCGTCGAATGCGGCGGCAGGGCGCTCTCGTCGCTCTTCGGGTCCTGAAACAGGTTCGGCGCATTCGCCCCGCGATCCACCGCCGCGCACCCGAACTCCGTCAGCCGGATCGGCTTCATCCCCGGAACCCAGGCGGTCGGGCTCGCCGACCTCACTCCGCCCGGCCGATCGTGGTGCGCGTGCGACCACCACCCCGCCAGATCCTTGGCTCGGAACGCCCAGTCCTCGCCGTGCGCCCCGTCCACGATCGGCGTCCGCGCCTGCGCCGCCCGATCCTCGGCCGAGGCGTAGAACCAGTCGAAATTCTCCCTGCCCGCGACCTGCGCGGCCAGGTATGCCGGATCGTCCGGCCCCGCGAACGCCTCCCCGTCCACCCCGCCGTCTCCCGCCCGCCAGTCGCCCAGCGGCGGATAGAAGTCGATGCCGACGTAGTCCACGTTCGCGTCCGCCCACAGCGGATCCAGGTGAAAGATCACGGCCTCGCCGTCATGCCGCCCGAACCATTCCGACCAGTCCGCGGCGTAGGACAGTTTCACCCCCGGCCCCACGATCGCCCGGCACTCCGCCGCCAGATCGCGCAGCTGCTGAACCGCCGGAAACTCGCCGTCCGCATCGCGCGTCCATGTCAGCCCGCGCATCTCGGATGCGATCAGCAGTCCCTCTGCCCCCGTCTCCGCCGCCAGCGCCGCATAGTGCCGCGCCATCCGCCTCAGGCCCCAACCGTCCACCTCGCCGAAGCCCGCCGCCAAATCCGCCGCGGCCTGCACGCCGTCTCGCCCCGCGACCCGTCCGCGCCACGGGTATCCGTCGCAGTCCATGAAGACGAACGGATAGAGCGTCACCTCCAGCCCCCGCGCCTTCAGCTCCGCAACCGCCTGCCGCACGCTCTCGTCCGACGGCGTCCCGCCATAGGCCGGCGCGCGGTCGACCTGCGAAATCAGATGCGCCTCGTCCCGCCCCAGCCCGGCGACCGACCACCCCATCGGCTCCGTCGCCTTGTCCCGCCGCTCCACACCCGGCTTCACCGTGAACTCATGCGCCGCCGTGGACGACCCGAACCACCCGACCACCAGACTGACCCGCTTCAGGTTCGGCGCCTGCGCCTGCAGCTGGTCCAGGCTGACGACCAGCCCCGGCCGCCCGTCGCCCGTGTGCACGTTCTCCGCCGCCGTCCGCGTCAGCCCCTCGCGCCGCACCACGGCTTCCGTCGCCAGCACGAACTCCCCCGCCCCGGGGATCAGGCACACCCCCTCCAGCAGATCCTCCAGCACCGGCTCCGCCCCGCGCGGCCGCCGGAACACCTCGAAACTCAGCTGAGGCGCCCGGTTTCCGTACGACCCCAGCGTCAGATCCTCGACCACCGCATAGGCGACGCCCCGATACGCCGGCGCCTCCTCCTCGACCGCCTCGATCAGCGGATCGGGCGTCTGGTCCTCGCCGCCCCGATGCACCCGCATGGTCACGCCGGTCAGGTCCATCGGCCGCCCGTCGGCCCAAACCCGCCCGATCCCGTCGATCTCGCCCTCGCAGATCGCGACCGCGAAGCTCAGCGAATAGGCGCTGGTTTCCGTCCTGGGCCCGCCCTTGCCCGCGCTTTCGGTCCGCCGGTCCTCCAGGAATCGCGCGGCCCAGATCACCTGCCCCGTCACCCGCGCCCGCCCGGCGACCCAGGCCATCGGCGCGCCCTCCGCCGTGCCCTGCACCCTCAGCGCCTCGATCCGCGGCCCGCGCCTCACCGGCCCCAGCGAAGAAATCAGCCGCGCGTCCAGCACCCCGCCCAGCGCCCGTCCGACCGCCGCCCCCAGCGGCCCCGCCACCGCCCCGCCGACCGCGCCCAGGATGCCTGATGCCATTCCATTCCTCTCAAACTCCGTCATCCTCGGGCTTGACCCGAGGACCAGACGTTGGACCTCTCGGTGTTTGCGGTAAGCCGCCCAACTTCCGCATCGACGAGCCCTCGCGCGGCGCCTCCGATCCTCGGATCAAGCCCGAGGATGACGGAGCGTGGGATCAGGCCAGCGGAACACCCCCGCCAGCCGCTCTTCCCAGAACCGACCCATCCAGCTTTCGACGACCGCCCGGCCCCAGTAGGCGTGGATCATCTTCCGCGTCGGCCCGACGGCGCTCAACACGCCGCAATGCTTCGTCGGCGCGCCCCGGCTCATGCGGAACAGCAGCACGTCGCCGACTCGTGCCTGCTCCGGATGCACCTCCACCAGCCACGCCCGCGCCGCCTCCAGCAGCGTCTCCGCCCCGCCGACCTCCGCCCAGTCCGGCGAATACGGCGGCACGACCGTCGGCTCCGGCCCCACCACCTCGCGCCAGATCCCCCGCACCAGCCCCAGACAGTCCGCCCCCACACCCCTCACGCTCGCCTGATGCCGATACGGCGTCCCGATCCAGGCCCGCGCAGCCTCCAGTGCGCCGGCGCTCACCGCCGTCCCCCGTCATGCCGCCCGCCCTCGACCGGCACGGCGGCGATGAAGTCGTCGCCCGGCACGTGCGGAAACCCGCGGAAGTTCGCCCCATTCCCGAACGCGTCCACGCACGTCCGCCACCGCTTGTCGCAGCTCATGCCCGGGAAGGCGTCGCTCGCCACCCCGCATCGGGCGTCCCGAAATTCCGCGTCGCAGGCCCGGCCATAGGTCCGCCCCACCGCCCGATCCAGCTTCGCCGCCGACCCTTCCAGCTCGACCGTGACCTTCCCGTCCGCCAACGTCAGCCGCGCCAGCGACCCGGCCCACAGCGGCGCCTTCAGCGCCGGCTCCGACCAGTCCACGCGCCACAGGTCCACCGAGGCCCCGTCGAACGCCGCCGGATCGAAGCCCTCGCCCGCGGCCCCTTCCGCCGTCGCCGTCCCCGCCACGCCCCCGACCTCCGCCTCGCTCGCCCCGACGCCCCAGCCCTCGCTCGGCGAGCACACGACCCCGTCCACCTCCAGCGCCCGGTCGTGGTCCGTGAACCCCAGCCTCTCGCCGCCCGCCCGCGTCACGATCCAGGCATGGCACAGCCTCGCCGCCCCGCTCTCGATGCGGGCGACCAGATCTTCAGGAATATCGCGCATGGCCTAGACCCGCACTTCCACCAGCGGCACGGCCGCCATCCGCCCGGCGTCGAAGCTTTCCAGCGTCACGTCGATCCGATCCGCGTCGAACCGCACCGGCACGTCGAACAAAAACCCCGCCGTCACCGCCGCGCCCTCCTCCGGCGCCGCCGCCAGCGTCACCACGCCCGTCGTCGCATCGACTTCCGCGGCCACGAGGACGCCGTCGACCGCCACCACCACAGACCCCGGCGCCGGCTTGTGGATCATCCGCGCACCCTTGGTCAGCTGGAACCTGACCGTCTCCCCGTCGCCTGTCCCGATCGCCTGGTCCGTCGCCGCCGGCTCGGCGCCCGGCGCGCACGACCGGAAGTCCATGAAGTCCCGAAACCGGAACCCGTGCAGCCGCCCGGCCCGCGCCTCGAAGAAGGCGACCAGCTCCGCCATGTCCGCCAACGACCTCAGGTTCGCCCCGATCAGCCACCGCCGACGGCCCTCCGCCCACGGCGTAGACCGCCGCTCGAAGCCCGACGCCAGCGTCACGACCTCAGTCCGCCGCTCCACGCCCCCGGTCGACCCGAAGGCCAGGCGCGCCGGCAGGCTGATTTCGTGGAAGCTCATGCCCCACCCCCGCGCGCCCTCTCGTCATCCCCGCGAAGGCGGGGACGCGCCGGCAGGCTCACCTCGTGAAAACTCATGACGTCTCTTTCACTTGTCCGCCGCGTCGCCGTCCGTCATCGTCGCGGCGTCACAGGAGGGAGGGCCCGATGACCCACGATCTCGACCGCAGCCACGAACAGCCGCTGAACCTTCAGCACCTGCTGCTGTCCTTCGAGGGGCGCACCCGACGCTCGCATTTCTGGATCGGCTGGCTGCTGCTGCTCGGCGCCGGCGTCGTCCTCGGCTGGATCCCGGTCCTGGGCCAGCTGCTGTCCATCGCCCTGATCTGGCCGAACACCGCCATCGCGGTGAAGCGCCTGCACGACATGGGTCAGACCGGCTGGCTCGTCCTCATCCCCTGGGTCGTCGGCATCGGAGCCCTGTTCGGCGGGGTCATCATGGCCGGCGTCGGCGTCTTCGCCACCGCCTGGACCGAGGATCCCTGGGCCCTGCTCGCCGCCCTCGGCCCCGCCATGGGCCTGTTCGCCCTGTCGTTCCTGGTCGGGTTCATCTTCCTCGCCTGGATCGGCCTGGTCGATTCCCAGGCGGGCTCCAACCGCTTCGGCCCGAACCCCAAGGGGCTCTGACGCGCCCTGACGCTCGCGACGCGGTCGCTCGCTGCGCTAGATCTTCCGCGCGCCCAGCATCACCGCGCGCGCCAGCGCCTGCGCCACCTGCGCCTCGCTGCGCAGCAGGGTTTCCGTCCCGCCCTGCACGGTGACGTTCACCGTCACCGGCGCGCTCGTCGCAGGCCCGATCTCGCCGCCGGTCGACGGCCGGAACACCTCCGGCCCGCGCTCGCCGACCAGATAGGCGCCGCCCGCGCTCACCGGCCCGCCGTCCGCCCGCGCACCGCCGAACACCCCGCCCAGGGCTTGCGTGATCGCCTGCCCCAGCCCCGCGCCCGCCGCCGCGTTCACCGCGCCCAGCACCGCCCGGGCCAGCTCCTGCAGCGTGATCTCCCCGTCCGCCGCCGCCCGCGCCAGAGACCCCGCCAGCCGCTCGCCCGCGCGCCCGAACGCCTCCTCGATCGCGCCCGCCGTCCGCTCCGCCGGCTCCCGCAAGGCCTCCAGCGCCGCCTGAGCCTCCGCCGTCCGGCGCGGGATGTCTCCTAATGTGTCGGTCATGTCTCCTCCCCGTCGCGCAGCGATGGGGAGGGGGACCGCGAAGCGGTGGAGGGGCTCTCACCCCAAGCTCCGTCCGGCCACCGCGCCATCAGCGCCTCCAGCCCGTCGCGACCCAGCGTCGGTTCCCCCGCCCGCTCCGTCAGCATCCGCCATTCCTTCAGCGACAGCCGCCAGAACGCTTCCGGCTGAATCCCCAGCGCCACCGCCGTCCGCAGCATCCCCGCCCAGCTCACGCGCTCGCCGTGAAAGCGGCCGCCACGGCTTCCGCCGCCTCCACCGGCGTCACCGCCGCCCGATCCAGCTCGCCGGCGAACGCCGCCTCGCCTCCGCCCCGCAACAGCGCAGCCAGCACCGCCGTCAGATCCCGCGCCGACAGGCCGCGCATCCGCTCCGCCAGAGCGCCCGGCCCCTCAAGCCCCAGCGCCCCCTCGATCTCCGCCAGCGCCCCCAGCGTCAGGCACAGCTTTCGCTGAACCCCCGCCAACGTGACGACGGCCTCGCCCCGCGCAGCGTTCGGCGCCATGCTCACGCCCATGCGCGCGCTCCTTCTCTGCATTCCCTTGCTGCTGGTCGCCTGCGCGCCCGGCCTCGGCGAGGTCGTGATCGACCCTGCCCGTCTGGACGTCACCGCTGCTTCCGCCCACGCGCGCGAAGCCGCCGCGCGCGGCGATCGCCGCGTCCTCGGCGTCTACGAAGCGACCACCCTGTTTCCCGGCGCCGGCGACTGCGGCTCCCGTCCTGACGGCTGGTGGCGTCACGGCCAGGCCATGATTGCCGGCACTTCCGATACGCCGGTCGATGCCGACGCCGTCGCGTTCAATGCCGCCGCGCGCCAATACGCCGAAATTTACAACCGCGAAATGACCCGCCTCGTCTGCGGGGGCGCTGCATGATCAGGGTTTGGACCGACTTCAACGCTCTCTCCACGCTGGATCGCGCGTGGCTGCTTAAATCAGGCAATGCGCCATTCGATCCCGCGTTTCTCGGGCTCTCGCACGGAGACCGCATTCTGCTCTGGCAGGACGAAGACGACTTCGAAGTTGAGGGCGTGTTGGCGTTCGGTCGGCCAGGACCGCCCGCTGTCGACCGCGACGCTTGGTACGCCCAGGTCGATTGGCCGACGCTGCGTCGACTGTCGGAAGTGGCCCCCGCCTAGACCGCCCCAAACGTCACTTCCCCCGCGCTCGCCAGGCTCAGGGCGAAGCTCGCCTCCCCCTCGTGCTCGCCGGCGTACTCCAGCGCGGCGACCAGAAACGGCCCCTCCAGCACGCCGAAGTCCGGCACGATCAGACGCCAGGTCTCCGCCGCCTGCGAGAAGAAGGCCTCCCGGATCAGGGCGTCGGACGCCGCGTCGCGGAACACGCCCGTCCCGCTCACCGCCGCCGACTTCACCCCGGCCCCGGCCAGCAGCTCGCGCCAGCGCCCGGCGGAGTCCGCGTCGGTCGCGTCCACCGTCCGCGCGTTCAGCGCGATCGTCCGCGCCCTTAGGCCCGCCACGGTCACGAACCCGCCCGCGCCGTCCGAAATCTTCAGCAGCATGTCCTTGCCGGCTTGTGCGGCCATGATCGTCTCCTCGTTGTTGCGACGAGGCAGTAGGCAATAGGCAGTAGGGAGTGATCCGGACGCGCGGCCCTACTGCCTACTGCCCAAGCCCTACTGCCTAGACTTCTTCCGTCACCGCCCTGAGCCGCATCACCGCATACCGGCGCTCGCCGCTGGGGCTCGAAAACACGTCTGAAAAGGTCACCCGCGCGCTCACCGCCTTCACCCCGTCGGCCTCCAGCGATACGTCGGTCAGACACGCCCGCACCGCCGCCAGGATCGCCCGCGCCTCCTCGGATCCGCGGAACCCGCTGACCGCCGTCAGGGTCAGCGCCTGCTCGACCCCGCAGCCCTCGGCGCCCACCGGCCGGCTCTCGCCTCGACCGATGCGGATGTGCGGCAAGGCCGCGTCCACCGGCGCCTCGTCCCACACCCGCCCGGCCAGCAGCGCGTCCACGCCCGCGTCCGCCTTCAGCCGCGCGATCACCGCCCTGATCAGCCCCGCCTCATGCGCGCTCATCGAACACGCTCCAGGCTCAGCTTCGCCCGCCCCGGCCTCTCCGCCCCCACCTCGACGAAGACGATCGCCCAGTCCGCCCCGCCGAACCGAAGCACCCGCCCGGGCCTCAGCCGCGGATCGACCCGCGTCTCCACCGTCGTGGTCTCGACCGACGCCGCGCGGCCCGCCTCCGTCCGCTCCCGCCGCCGTCGCGCGCCCAGCTTCAGCCAGACATGGCCCAGCGGCTCATAGCTGACGGCCATTCCGCCATACGGCGTCTCGACGTCCTCGACCTCGAACAGGCCCGCCAACGCTCTCACAGCCGCACCACGCGATAGGGCGCGATCCAGGCCTCGACCGTCGCGACCGGCATTTCGCGCTCTCCGCGCTCATACGCCCGCAGCGCCAGCATCAGCACCGCCAGGCGCAACGGCGCCGGACTGGTCGAGGTCAGCGTCAGCCCCACCTCCCCCTCCACCCGCGCCCGCGCCGCGTCGACCAGCGTCTGGATCAGCCCATCCTCCGCCTCGTGCTCGACGCGCAGAAACAGCTTCGCCTCGGTGAGGCTCACCGGTGCGGTCATTTGGACACCTCGATTGTCTGGAAAACGAGGGCTTAGGTCTTAGGAGTTAGGGCTTAGACGGCCCCGCATCTTCCCTAAGCCCTAAGCCCTCCTCACTAAGCCCTGTTCGGCGCGACTACGTCGCGGCGAACTTCATCACCTTGATCGCGTCGAAGTTCTGCACCCCGCCGCCCACGCGCTTGGTGGTGTAGAACAGCACATACGGCTTGGCCGAGTACGGGTCCCTCAGCACCCGGACGCCCGCCCGGTCGACGATCAGATAGCCCTTCTGGAAGTCGCCGAACGCGATCGACAGACTGTTCGCCGTCACGTCCGGCATGGTCTCGATCTCGGTCACCGGATAGCCCAGCAGGCTCGCCGTCTCCCCCGGCCGCCCCGCCGGCTGCCAGACGTAGTTCCCGTCCGCGTCCTTGAACTTGCGCACGGCCGACACCGTCTTGCGGTTCATCACGAAGCGCCCGTTCGGCCGATACTGGGCCTTGGGCGCATAGATCAGGTCGATCAGCCGATCCACCGGGCTGAAGGCGGCGAAGGCGCCCGCCGCGCCCGACGCGACGTAGCCCACCTGCCCCCAGGTGGCCGAGACGTCCGCCACGGCGTCATAGGCCAGAAAGCCCTTCGGCTTGTTGACCCCGTCGCCGGCCACGAAGGCCTGCGTCTCCTGCGCGGCGAAGGCGTCCTCCACCTCGCCGGCCAGCCAGTCGTCCAGGTCCACCAGCGCGTCGTCCAGCAGCGCCTGCGTCGCCGCCGGGCAGGCGTACAGATCGGCCGACGGGAACTCCAACAGGGCCAGCGTCGCCGGATCCGTCTCCGGCCGCGCCGCCGTCTCGGCCACCCAGCCCGCCTCGATTCCCGCGATCGACACCGGCTTCTTGAATGTCCCGGACGCCACCGTCCGCACCGTCGCGATTTCGCGCATCGGCGACGCCGCCATCAGCCGCCGCTCGATCGCCCGCTCGGTCTGCTCCGGCACGACGTGCCCGGCCGAGTTCGACGCGCTGCTCAGCCCCGCCTTCACCTCCAGCCCGAACCCCGACCGCATGTAGTCCGAAAACCCCTTCACCTCTCCGTCGGCGAAGGCCGACGGGGAGGACCGGCCGCGCAGCGGCCAGGAGGGGGCGTCTCCGTCGGAGACGCTTGGCCGCCGGCTCTCCGACACCACCCGATCCAGCCGCGCCTGCGCCCCGGCCACCGCCGCGTCGATCCGCGCCACCTTCTCCTCCAGCAGCACGTCCGCCGCCGCCTTCCGCTCGATCTCCGCCAGCCGCTGGTCGTTCGCGTCCCTGAACGCGTCAAACGCCGCCATCACCGCGTGCAGCGCATTCCCCGCCTCGGGCGAACCCGAGACCTGCTTGGTCTCTTTCATCTGTGCTCCAGTCTGAGTTCCCTCTCCCGGCGGGAGAGGGCTTGAGCGCCCGAGAGCCCCTCGGGGCGATCGGCCGCGCGAAAGGGTGAGGGGCTGCCCTCACCGTCCTGACGCCCGGTCGCCCGAGCCGCCTTCTCAATCCCCGCGTTTCGCGGTTAGGGTGCGTCGATGCGCGACGCCTTCACCCCTCTCGAACGCGCCGCGCTGGACGGCCTCGCCTGGGAGCTGTCGGCCGTCGCCCCCGACCTCGCCGGCCAGATCGCCGAGAGCCTGCCCGGCCAGCGCCGCGTCCAGGGCCCGGTCTTCCTGACCGAGACCATCGTCGACCGTCGCCGCCCGAACCCGCCCGAGACCACCCACGGCCGCCTCGGCACGATCCACGTCCAGATCGACCACCTCGAACACCCGATCGCCTTCCAGGCCGAGTTCGTGAACGGCCGCCTGATCGCCCTCCACGGCGACGCCTACGGCCAGGACCTCTCGCGCGTGACCCTCACCGGCGACGTCGTCGACCAGGTCTTCGCGCTCCGCCCCGACGGGCGCCCGGTCCCCTACGACCTCCGCGACCGCGCCGAGGCCATCCGCGAGAGCAGCCCGCTCAGAAAGCTTCAGGCCAATCCCGACCCGCCGCCTGCGCCGCCGCCGCAGCCCGCCTACGACCCGCCTGCGCTCGACTCCGCCTTCGACGCCCTGCTCGGCAAGCGGAAGACCAAGGCCCTACGCCCGCCGCAGACGCCCCTGGAGGTCGCCGGCGCCCTGGTCTTCGGCCCCGGCGCCCTACCCCAGGGTCCGCCCCTTCACCCCACCGAGCCGACCGCCGAGGATCTGACCAGCGTCCGCATCGGCGTGGTCGTCCTCTGCATCCTCGTGTTCGGCGCCCTGACCCTGGCGACGGACATCCCGGTCGTCGTCGCCGGCATCCTCGTCTTCTGGATCGCCCGCCTGGCCCTCAAAAAGTCCGCCGTCGAAACGATCGCCCGTGCCCTCAGCGCGCGGAGGGCCTGACCATGTGGCCGTTCAGGAAGACCTTTCGGGCCAAGGATGCGTCCGCCTCCATCCGCTGGCGCTCCATCCACGTCGGCGTCGAGGGCGACGGGGTGACGATATCCGGGCTGCCGGTCTGGCAGCACCAGTGGCGTCCGGTACGCCTCTCGGTCGAACTTCCGCATCCCGCCCATCGGTCCCAGCGGCACCGCTACGACGTCTATGAAATCGGAGAGCCGCCCAACGCGGTGCGCTTCGCCGCCGGCGAGCTGTCGAACGGCGTCTGGGGCTTCTACGTCCCGGCCTGACTCAGCTCTTGTCGCGTCGAGCCGTAATCTCTTTCCGGCCTGAACCTCGCTCCCGGAAGCATCGGAAACGTCACCAGCGACACTTCCCACAGGTCCACCTCCACCAGCACCCGCAGCCGCCCCTCGCGCCGCGCCCGCACGCTGCGGAACCCGATCGACAGCCCGTCCATCGCCCCCGCCCGGCTCAGCGCCCGCGCGAACCGCGCCTCGGGCGACCAGTCGATGATCCGGCCCCGGACGAACAGGCCCAGCTCGTCCTCGCGCACCTCGTCCCAGACGCCGACCGGCGCGCGACCCTCGTGCTGGTGCAGCATCTTCACCGCGCCCGGCCCGCCCTTCGCCAGGCCGGCCGCGAACGCGCCCTTCGCCACCACGTCCCCGTTCAGGTCCGCCACCCCGAACAGCGAGGCATGGCCCATGATCTCGAACCCTTCTCCCCTCGTGGGAGAAGGTGGGCGGCGGAGCCGCTCGGATGAGGGGGCTGTCCGATGCGGATCGGACGACGGCGCGCGCGTCTCCACCAGCCCCCTCATCCGTCTCGCTCCGCGAGCCACCTTCTCCCGCGAGGGGAGAAGGCGATCCATCGTGTCCTCATCCCTCCAGCCTCCGCTCGATCCGCTCCAGCGCCTGCCGCGTCGCCGCGCCCTGTTCCTCCAGCCGGGCCAGCCGCTCGGCCACCAGCCGTTGCTCGTCGACGCGCTGCTCCAGCGCCCCGATCCGCGCCGCCGCCCCGCCGGCCCACACCAGCCCGCCGACCGTCTGCACCGCCAGCGCGCTGATCAGCGCCACCGGCCACCTGCGCCCCTCGCTCATGCCCCCAGCCCCGCCATGGCCCGCCGCTCCTCCGGCGTCAGGAAGCTCGCCGCCTCCAGCCGCGCCCACAGGGCGTCGCGCTCGCCCGACAGCGCCGGGACCTGGTCCAGATCGGGCGCGACCCGCAGACCCGAAAACCGGCCGCCCAGCCACCCGGTCAGCGCCGCCGCCGTCTTCCGCACCAGCGGAACCACCGTCCCGCGCCAGAAGGCCTGGTTGGCCTCGCGATAGTTGGCGTAGGTCGCGTCGCCGGGGATGCCCAACAGCTGCGGCGGCACGCCGAACGCCAGGGCGATCTCCCGCGCCGCCGCGTGCTTGCCGGCGATGAAGTCCATGTCGGCGGGCGTCCAGCTCATGGGCTTCCAGTCCAGCCCGCCCTCCAGCAGCAGCGGCCGCCCGGCGTTCACCGCCCCCATGTGCGCCTCGGCCATCTCGGCCTTCAGGGCGTCGAACTGCTCTGCCGTCAGCCGCTCCCCGTCGCCGGCGCCGAACACCAGCGCACCGCTCGGCCGCGCCGCATTGTCCAGCAGCGCCTTGTTCCACGCCCCCGACGCATTGTGCACGTCGATGGCGAAGGCCGCCGCTTCCAGCGGCGAAAACCCATAGTGGTCGTCGGTCGGGTGAAACAGCTTCAGATGCATCACCGGCGCCCAGCCGTCGGCCGCCCGCGCGATCCGCACGGACCGTCCGTCGACGGAGTATTCCCACGCCTCAACCCATCCGCCGCGCCCCGGCACGACCTTCACCCGGTCGGGCCGCAACGCCCACAGCTCCTCAGGTTCCTCGTCTCCGACGGCTTCCACATAGGCGTTGCCCGCCGTCTGCAGCTGGGCGTGCAGGCCCTCCAGGAACTCCACGCCCGACTGTTCCGCGTTCGGTTTGTCCAGCAACCGCGCGACCGGATCGTCCGCTTCCGCGCGCACCCCGTCGCGGAACACGCTCAGCGGCGTCGACGCCGCCGCCTCCGCCGTCATCCGCACGCAGCGATAGGCCACGGCGTTCCTGCCGAACCCCTCCGACGCCAGATGGGCATAGTCCCGCGGCGTCCACCGCGGCCGCCCCGCCCCGGTCAGGGCCATCACCGCCCCCGTCCGGCTCGCCTTCGTCTCGGGCGGCCGAGGCCGCATCCAGTCGAACATCGTCGTCTCCTCAGCTCGTCACGGCGGCCAGCGCGGCGTCCGACGCCGCCCAGTCCAGGCGCTCGATCCTCAGCGCGCGCCCGTTCAGCGGGTCCGCCCCGCCTCGGGCGCCGATCTCCAGATCCCCGATTTCCGGAGCCGTCGCGGCGACTGTGACCACGACGCCGTCCACCGCCAGGGCGATCCGCCCCGGCTCCCACGCCACGGCGGTCCGAACGGTCGTGCCCGACGCCGCCGCACCTCCCGCGACCAGCGAGACCCCGCCGATCGTCGCGGTCGGCACGCCGTCCACCAGCTCCAGCACCGCCGCGCCGCCGCTCGACGCCAGCGTCCGGCGCCCCGGCCGGTGGGCCTCCGCCGCCCAGTCGATCCGCACCGTGCCCCGCGCGCCCGACCCGCCCGTCAGGGTCAGCTGGTCCGCGCCGCGGGTCGCGGAGGCCGCGCCCGTCACGACGTCCGAAGACGCCGCCCCGGCCTCGCACTGCACGTTCCACACGTCGACGGCCAGGCTCCGCGACGCCCCGAACCCGCCCCTCAGCCCGATCTCCAGCGACGCCGTGCCGGACGCGGCGACCGAGGCGGAGGAAAACCTGCGCCAGACGCCGTCCACCTCGAACGCGGCATAGGCCGCGGCCCCCACATGCCGCATCAGAATCGTCCCCGACGTCTCGGCGCGGGCCCAGAACGACGCCGTGTGCGTCGCCCCGGCCATGACCGTGAACGGCTCATGGAACACCATGCTCAGGTGCCCGCCCTCGTCGACCGGTCCCCGGTCCAGCGTCAGCCGCGTCGCCCCGGCGACGCCGTCCGGCCCCGGAACGGGCGAGACGCCGCGCACCGGCGTGACTCCGTCTCCGTTGACCGCCGGCGTCCATGACCCGGCCGTCAGATCCGCGCTGTGCCGCAGCAGATTGGTCGCCGGCCCCTCGATCAGAATCCCGTCCGCGTCCCATCGCGGCGCGTCCGGGCCGAAGGCCTCCAGTCCCTCCGGCGTCGCCAGCCAGGCCGCCGTGGACCGGGCGAACCCCACGCGCCCCACAGCCGTCGGATCGGCGCTCCAGCCGCCGTCGACGCGAAAGCTCGCGCGCGCGAAGTCCAGCAGCGCGCCTCCGGACGCCGCCCTTCCGGCGACGCCCAGCCCCAGGTCCACCGCCCCCATCAGTCGAACAGCGCCACGATCTGTCCCGCGGTCGTCCCCGTCGCCAGCACCCGCCGCACCTGAACCGGCGCATAGCCGGGCGCGTGGTTCGTCAGCGTCACCGCCGCCCCGCCGTCGGCCGGGACGACCCGCAGGTCGCCCCCCACGCCGAGGTACAGCGCCTTGGCGATCTGCGTCAGGTCGGCCGCGTCGTCCGGCGTCACCGCCGCGGCGCGCCGCGCCGGCGCTTGCGCGCTCGGCGCCCTGTGGGCATGGGCGTCGGTCATCTCGTCTCCTTGTTGTTTTGGAACCGATCGAGTTCGGCGTGGCGCACCCCAACGAGAAAAGCCGGCCCAAAGGACCGGCTTTCCAGCATCGACTTGTGGGCGGGCTCAGGCGGCCAGAAGCCTGTAGTTCTTGGGGTCCGAGGCATCGATGATGTGCGGCGCCGGGGAGGCGGAAGACACGCTTTTGCCGGCGATTTCTTTGACCGACGCGTCCTGGCCCAGGCTCTCGAGCGTCATCAGCCGCACCAGCGTCTCCAGTCCGGAATCGATGGGCGTTTCGCCACGCTCCCAGCGCCCCACCGTCTGGGCGTCCTTGTGCAGGATGTCGGCCAGTTCGGCTTGGGTCATGCCCAGTTCGCTCCTCAGGAACCGAAGCTCCTTGGGGTCCAGCCCCGTTTCCTTCAGGGCCAGCCCCAGGCGGATCACCTGATGCAGTTGGTTGATGTACGGAATCGAGATCGTCTCCTCGCCCGCCATGTCCTTGCAGACCGGCAGGTCGCGCAGGAACACGTTGTCGAGGCCGCACTCGGTGTACCGGTAGGCGTTCTCGAAGGGGTCGGTCACGTTTCGTCTCTCCACATCACTGAAATCAATTTGATGTCCATTTTACAGACGACGACGATCACTCTGACCGTCCGGCCGTCGCTGTTCGGCGTCTTGGCGTCCACCGCATACTTCCAGTGTCCGTGATCCGACTGAACGGGGTCATCATGGACGAACCCAAACTTGAGCACATGAAGGACATCGACCGTCGTCAGGTCGCGCTCTTCCAGTCGCTCACGGGCATGGATTTGGAAATGCAGCGTCAGTTCATCGCTTTTCGCGCAGGCATTGATCGCTCTCGTGGCATCGGCAGGGTTCCAAGGTTGCGGCTTGGCCATGCGGACGGCCTATCACCGTGATATATGGTGATCAATGTGGCGCGAGTTAATGCGTTCCCCGCAACTCTTTCATGTCGGCATTTTGGTCACACCACGCGGACGCGCGGTCTCGGCGTCTTGCGGTCCAGCAACAGGTCGGTGATCGCCCATACCAGGGCGTCGGCGCGGTCGGGGCTCGCGCCTCCTTCTCCCAGCGCCATCATCTCTTCTTCCAGGGCCGGAAACGCGCCGCAGTGGACGACCCGACCCTGCTCATACAGGGCCGCCACAGGCTCGGCCCGCAGGCGCTTCGCGCTGCGCGCCCAGACCGTGCGGATCGTCGCGCCGCATCCCGCCTGGGCCAGAAGCGTGCGCACCATCTCCCCGCCCTGGTTGGCTTCCGCCACCACGGTCGCGGCCTTGTGGCGCGCCGCCACGGCCGCGACGTGCCGCGCCCAACCGGCCGGCGAGCGGCCCCGCACCGTGGCGTCTTCCAGCACATAGGCCTTGTCGTCGCGCCGGCCGACCGCCACCACGCCGCACGCGTCCCCGTGCGCGGTCGCCGGCGGATCGACCGCCACGACCACCCGGTCCAGCCGGGCCGGACGCGCGCCGCGCGCCGCCCTCAGATCCTCCAGCCGGAACAGGGCCCCGTCGCTCTCGACGACGATCCCCTCCAGCTCCTGCGCCTCCAGCCGCGTGCCGCCGTACAGCGACCTCAGATGGTCCAGAAAGCCCGGCGACAGATTGGCCGCATTGGCCGACGTCGGCGATGTGGTCTTCACCAGCGCCGGCTCCGCCAGCAGCCGCCTCAGGGCCGCGATCGGCCGGGGCGTCGTCGTCACCGTCAGCCGCGGCCGGTCGCCCAGCCTCAGCCCCATCCTCAGATTGGCCAGCACCTCGTCCGGCCGGCGCCAGGCGCACAGCTCGTCGGCCCAGGCCGCATGGAACTGCGGCCCCCTCAGACTGTCCGGATCCTCCGCCGAAAAGGCATAGGCCACGCTCCCGCCCGGAAACACCAGCCGCCGTCGGCTGGCCTCCCAGTGAGGCGGCTCCTCGCCTCTCCACATCGCCTTCACGCCCGACGGCCCTTCGACCATCACTTCGCGCACGTCGTGCAGCGTCGGCCCGATCAGGGCCAGGGTACGGCCCCCCATCTCCGCCTGTCGCATCAGCCAGTGGGCGCCGGCGAACGTCTTTCCCGATCCCCGCCCGCCCAGAAGCACCCAGGTCGACCAGTCCCCCTCGGGCTCAAACTGTTGTCGGGAAGGCTTCCGCATCGCCGCCAGATGCCGGCGGCTGTCTTGGGCTGATGGTCCATCCTTCTCGTCGTCTGGACTCCACGGCGGATCGTACATCTTCGACCCGTTCCCAGAGTTCGCGATGAAGTCGTTCCAATTCCTCCGGGTCGTCGGGTTCGCTTCCACCGTCGTCGTCGCCCTTTTCCGCCTCGTCCTCCTCGACGTCCGGCGTCAGCGTCCAGATCGCCCTGCCCGCGCGCGCCAGATTGGCCACGCAGCGCGCCAGGCGGTCCACCGCCGCCACGTCGCCCTTGCCGACCTCCAGGTCGGCCAGCGCTTCCACGCCTTTGTCGATGATGCTGTTCAGCGCGGCGGTGAGTGCCCTCGCCCGCTCGTTCGCTTCATTTCCTTTTCCGGCCATGACGCAAATCTACCGTCCGAGCGCACCCACGTCGGAAAGTCGGAGAAGTTTTCGGCCAAGTTATTGATCTGTAATGACTATCTGGATCTCGTCGTCACAGTTGCGCGGGGTCAGCCGACGCTTCTGGCGGCCGCCTCGTCCCCGTCGTCCGTCTTGGCCGTCACCGCCGCCATGGTGCGCAGCAGCTCGGCCACCTGGATCGGCTTGCCCACGTGGGCGTCCATGCCCGACGCCCGGCACGCGGCCACCTGTTCCGGCTGGACGTTGGCCGTCAGCGCGACGATCGGCGTCCGTCCTGCGGGTCCGTCCATGGCGCGGATCGCCCGCGTCGCGTCCAGCCCGTCCATCACCGGCATGTGCACGTCCATCAGGATGACGTCGTAACTGCCCGTCCGCGCGGCCTCGACCGCCAGGGCGCCGTTCTCGACCGTCTCGATCGCCACGCCCATGCCGCCCAGGATCGCCGTCACCAGCTCGCGGTTGGCCGGGGCGTCGTCGGCCATCAGCACCTTCATCGCCGTCGGGGCGTCCACCGCCTCCGAAGCGCTCGCCGCGACCGCGCCCTCGGCCTCGATCAGCGGAATCTCGAACCAGAAGGTCGAGCCCGCGCCCGGGCGGCTTTCGGCGCCGATCTCCCCGCCCATCATCTCGATCAGCCGCCGGCTGATCGCCAGCCCCAGCCCCGTCCCGCCATAGGTCCGCGTCGTCGAGGCGTCGGCCTGGGTGAACCGCTCGAACAGGGCGGCGATCTTGTCCGGCGCGACGCCGATGCCGGTGTCCGCGACCGCCACCCTCAGCCGGTCCCCGGCCCGCCCGACTTCCAGCCGAATTCCGCCCGTTCCCGTGAATTTCGCCGCATTCGAGAGGAAGTTCAGCGTCACCTGCCGCAGCCGCCCCTCGTCGCCCATCAGGGCGTCCGGCAGGTCCGGATCGACGATCACCGCCAGCCCGATCCCCTTGGCCGCGCACTGGCTCTCGACGATGCCGGCGGCGCCCCGCGCCAGGGCCCGCGGATCGAACGGATGCGGGTCCAGATCGACCCGGTCGGCCTCCAGCTTGGAATAGTCCAGGATGTCGTTGATCACGCTCAGCAGCGCCTGGCTCGCCGTGGCGATCCGGTCGGCGTACAGCCGCTCCCTCGGACCCAGCCGGTCCCCCGCCTCCTGCAACAGCCCCGCGAACCCGACCACGCTGGTCAGGGGGGTGCGCAGTTCATGGCTCATGTTGGCCAGGAACTCCGTCTTGGCCCGCGCCCCGGCCTCGGCCACGTCGCGCGCCTCCAGCAGCTGTTCCTCCAGCCGCTTGGTCTCGGTGACGTCGCGCACCAGATCCTGGAACTCGATCGGCCGTCCCGCCGCGTCGCGGATGACCTTGGGATGGGCCTCCAGCCAGACTTCTTGGCCGTCCTTTCGCGTCGCCCGATAGCGCACCCGCGGCGGCTGGGCGTCCGGTCCCGCGGCCACATAGACTCCGAACGCCGCCTGCACGGCCGCCACGTCTTCCGGGTGCATGAAGTCCGAGAATTTGCGCCCGACCATGTCCTCCGGCGCATGCCCCACCAGGGCGACGATCGACGGCGACAGATAGGTGAACACCCCGTCCATGCCGTAGGTGGCGATCACGTCCGTGGCGTGGTCCGCCATCAGCCGGTACCGCGCCTCGCTGGCGCTCAGCGCCTCCTCGGCCCGGACCCGATCCGTGACGTCCTGGAACACGCCGAACAGGGCCGTCGTACGCCCGTGTTCGTCGCGCTGCGGCCGGCATTGGGACACGACGATCCGCTCCTGGCCGTCGGCGCGGATCAGCCTCAGCTTGAACTCGCCGCTCTCTCCCGTCCCGATCGCCTCGGCGCACCAGTCGCGCACCGCCTGACGGTCGTCCGGGTGATAGAAGGCGACCGCGTCGTCCAGGCTGGGATCGAACGTCTGGGGCGTCACGCCGTGGATGCGATAGACCTGATCCGACCATCGAACCTGGCCCGTCCCCACGTCCAGACGCCAGCACCCCAACCCGGCCAGATCCTCGGCCAGGCTCAGCGTCTCCACCAACTCCCGCTGGGCGCGCTCCGCCGTCTTCCGGGCCGTCACGTCCCTGACGCAGTCATGGAACTCGACCAGCCGCCCGGCGTCGTCACGGATCGCCCGCGGCGTGGCCTCCAACCAGATCGGCGTGCCGTCCGCCTTCAGCGCCCGGTACTCGTATCGCGGCGCCGGCGCCTCGGGACCGGCCGCGACGTAGTCCGTCAGCCTCCGTCGAACTTCCGCCAGGTCGTCTTCCGGAATGACGCCGGTGCAGTCCTTGCCGATCATCTCGGCGGGGTCGCGCCCCAGCACCGTCTTTGCGGAAGGGGACACGAACAGGAACCGACCCTTCGTGTCGAACCGCGCCACCACGTCGGTGGAGGTTTCGGCCATCAGGCGGAACAGGGCCTCGCTCTCCACGAGCCGCTCGCGGTCGCGCACCTGTTCGGTGATGTCCTGGAAAACGCCGAACAGGGTCGTGATCCGCCCTTCGGCGTCTCGGCCGACCTGAGCCTTGGCGCGCGTCACCCGCTCTTCGCCGTCGCCGCGATACAGCCTCAGCCGCGCGTCGTATCCCTCGCCCGTGGCGATCGCTCTCTGGACCAGCTTTCGGATTTCGGCCTGATCCTCGGGATGGTAGCGCCCCACGGCGCTGTAGGCGGTCGGATCCACCTCCCCCGGCTTCAGGCCGTGAATGCGGAAGACTTCCGCCGACCACGTCACCTCGCCGGTCTCCACGTCCAGCCGCCAGTTGCCCACGCCGGCCATGGACTCGGCCAGCTTCAGCGTCTCCACCCTCTCGGCCCGGACGCGCTCGGCGCGCGACGCTTCGATCTGAATGGCGGCCATTCGCGCCAACAGCCTCAGGCCTTGCGTCTCCGCCTCGCTCAAGGGCCCTCGCGGCTTGGTGTCGATCACGCACACCGCGCCGTCCTGGCGTCCGTCGGCCGTCGTGATCACCCCTCCGGCATAGAACCGCACCCCTTCTTCGGTGACCAGGCGATTGTCGACGAAACGGGGGTCGCGCACGGCGTCCTCGACCACCATGACGGCGCCTTCGCCCAGTTCCGCCGCATGGGCGCAGAACGATTCCCCCCGCGTCGTCCCATCGCCCGCGAAGCCATGGTTCGACCGGAACCACTGGCGATCGTCCTCAAGCACGGTGATCAGCGCGATGGGCGCGTCGAACATGGCGGCGGCCAGGTCCGTCAGGCGATCGAAGGCTTCTCGTCTCGGCACCGCGGGCTCCTGGCAAGGAGAGCACGGTTAATCGTTCATCGCTGACAAATGGTTAGCGCCGCGGCGGCGGCCCCCGTCCCCGCTCCGCCAGCCACTCCGGCGCCTCCAGGTCCAGCGCGTCCTCCTCCTCCGCCAACGTGTCCTCCGACACCGTCTGATTACGGATGGAAACCCCCGCCGCATGCACCGTCTCGGGATCTCCGCTGACCAGCGGATGCCACCACGCCAGATCCCGCCCCTCGTGCAGCCGGCGATAGGCGCAGCTCTTGGGCATCCACTCCAGCGCCTCGATGTTCCCCGGCGCCAGCTGGATGCAGTCCGGCACGTGCCGTTTGCGGTTCGCATAGTCCGAGCACCGGCAGGCGGCCGGATCGAACAGGCGGCAGTGCACCTTGGTCGGGATCACCTCCCCGGTGTCCTCGTCCTCGAACCGCACCAGACAGCACAGCCCGCATCCGTCGCACAGGCTCTCCCACTCCGCGGGCGTCATCTCGTCCAGCCGCTTGGTTTCCCAGAAAGTCACGCGGCGGCGATCGATCCGAGCAGCGCCTGGCTGGGGATTCCCCAGACGCCGTTCAACAGCCGCATCTGCTCCAGCGTCAGCTCGCGCCGGCGGTTCAGAATTTCCGACGCCCGCGAGCGCGATCCGATCAGGGTCGCCAGATCGGACTGCCCCATGCCCTTGCGCTCCATGGCGAAACGGATGGCCTCGACCGGGTCCGGCGGGTCCAATGGAAATCGCTCCTCCTCATACCGGGCCAGCAGCAGGCCCAGCGTCTCGAACCGGTCCGCCTCCGCGCTTCCCCGCGCGGGTTCATGGTCGAAGAAGCCCTCATACTCGGCCAGATAGGCGTCGTACTGCGCGTCGTCTCGAATGATGTGCAGCTCCGTCATCATACAGTCTCCGGATCGATCCTGTCGTAGTCGGCGTGGGCGCCCACGAACTTCACCAGCACCTGCTTGAAGGTGAAGGAGACGCGCGCCACCAGCCGGTAGTTGTTGCCGCCGATGTCGAAGATGATCCTGCCGTCACCCACGAAATCGGCCGAGTTGAAGTCGTTTCGAACATCCTGCGGCGTTTCCCATCGCGCCGCACGGACATGGTCGTACCAGGCGATCAACGGCCCCTTCGCGCGAGGATGCCGCATCCAGAAGGCTTGAAGTGTGCGGCGCGCCACCACGTTCATGGGCGCACCCTACACTGTTCCCAAATCGGGAACAAGCTGGCGGCTGGCTTATCGGTCACTCATCGCCTAAGTCCCCGCGCCATGGCCGCCCGCCCGCCTCTCGTCGCCCTCAAGGACGTCCGTCTGCAGGACGGACCGCGCCCGCTGTTCGACGGCGTCGATCTGGCCATCGAGCCGCGCAGCCGGGCCGCGCTCGTCGGCCGCAACGGCGCGGGCAAATCCACCCTGATGAAGCTGGTCATGGGCCTGATCGAGCCCGACGCCGGCGACCGCTCCGTCCAGGCCGGGACGCGCTTCGCCCACGTGCCGCAAGAGCCGGACATCATCGGCGACACGCTCCTGGACTACGCCGCCTCCGGCGCCGCCGAGCGCTGGGACGCCGAGGCCTGGCTGACCACCTTCGGCCTCGACCCCGCCAAGCCCGCCGTGAACCTGTCGGGCGGCGAGACCCGCCGCGCCGCGCTGGCCAAGGCCTTCGCCGAGGCGCCTGACCTGCTCCTGCTGGACGAGCCGACCAACCACCTCGACGTCCTGGCCATCGAACTGCTGGAGAACGAGCTGCTGCAGGCCCGCTTCGCCGTGCTGGTCGTCAGCCACGACCGCGCCTTCCTGAACCGCGTCACCGACCGCGTGCACTGGCTGGAGCACCGCCGCGTCCGCACGCTGGACAAGGGCTTCAAGGCCTTCGACGACTGGGCCGCCAAGGTCATGGACGAGGAGGCGGAATCCTTGCGCCGCCTGACGAAGAAGATCGAGGCCGAGACCTACACCTTCTACCGCTCCATCACCGCCCAGCGCACCCGCAACGAGGGCCGCGCCCGCGCCCTGGACGCCATGCGCGCCGACCGCGCCGAACGGGTCAAGGATCTGCCGCGCGACCTCCATCTCGGCGTCGACAGCGGCGCCGCCTCCGGCAAGCTGGTGGCCGAGCTGAAGGGCGTGTCCAAGGGCTTCGGCGACCGCGTCGTCCTCAAGCCCTTCACCACCCGCGTCATGCGCGGCGACCGCCTGGCCGTCGTCGGGCCGAACGGCGCGGGCAAGACGACCCTGGTCAAGCTGCTGCTGGGCGAACTGCCCGCCGACGCGGGCTCGATCCGCCTCGGCGCCAACCTCGACCCCGTCTACCTCGACCAGTCGCGCGAGGGCCTGAAGTCCGACATGACCCTGTGGGACGCGCTGACGCCCGGCGGCGGCGACAGCATCCTGGTGCGCGGCCACTCCAAACACGTCGCCGCCTACGCCAAGGACTTCCTGTTCCAGGAGTCGCAGCTGAAGCAACCCATCTCCACCCTCTCGGGCGGAGAGCGGAACCGCCTGCTGCTGGCCCGCGCCCTGGCCAAGCCCGCCAACCTGCTGGTGCTGGACGAACCCACCAACGATCTCGACATGGACACGCTCGACAAGCTGGAGGAGCTGCTCGAGGGCTACGACGGCACCCTGATCCTGGTCAGCCACGACCGCGACTTCGTGGACCGCCTGGCCACCTCCACCATCGCGCTGAACGGCCGCGGCGATTTGGTCGAGACCCCCGGCGGCTGGACCGACTTCCTCCGCCAGAATCCGGGGTTCCTCTCGAGGGATGAGGGACTGGGGAAGAGGGATGAGGCCACCAAGCCAGCTGCGTCGCCCCTCATCCCTGGTCCCTCATCCCGCATCCCTCCCAAGAAGCTCTCCTACAAGGACGCCCGTCGCCTCGAAGAGGTCGAGCGCCTGATGGAAACCCTCCCGGCCGAGATCGCCCGCCACGAGGCGACGCTGGCCGACCCCGACCTCTACGCGCGCGACCCCGCCGCCTTCGACCGCGCCATGAGGGCCGCCGAAAAGGCCCGCGCCGATCTGGAGCAGGCCGAGGCCGACTGGCTGGACATCGAGGAAAAGAAGGCGGCGCCGGCGGGGTGAAGCCTCCGACTAGGCCTCATCATGCTCGGTTATGGCCTGCCGAAGCGCCGCGGCCGGCGCGAACCGAACGGCCCCGGTTTTTCGGGCGGCCATGCGTCGTTGTTTGAACCGGGCTTGCCGCTGGAGCGCGCGATCCACGGGAGGCTTCACCATCACGGTGAATGTACCGAGCTTGTCCACGCGGAGCTTCCCGCCGCTGGCGAGGTGATCGAGCATGACCGCCACAAGGGCATTGTAAGCCTTGTCGACGTCCGATCGCGTCAATCCGGACCTGCTGGCCGCCTCGCTGACCAGTTCGGACTTGGTCGCCGGCTTGCCTTCAGGCGGCTCCGGCAGGAGCTTGGGCCGCCAGTTGATGCCTTCTTCACCGGCCCCGACCGCGTCGACGTAGCCGACCGGCATCTCAAAGCGGCGCGCGGCGCGATAGGGAACTCCACTCATTTCAGCGCTTCCATGACCCTGGCCCGATGCTCCGAATCGTCGATCCGCCATAGCGCGTCCCACTTGTATCCTAGGAGCAAAACCTTGCCCAAAGGCTTTCCTGTGGCGTCGGTCGCATGCGCGACCTCGTGCATCAGCGAGTCAGATGGCGACTCTCGCACCAGGAATTCAAGCCGCGCTCGCTGCGTGAGATCGAACTGGCCCTTCTCCGTCAGTGCGTCCAAGCGAGCGAGAAGATCCGTTCGGCACGTATCCGGGAACAGAGGCGCAGCCCCCAACTTGGCCCAAGCGTAGCCGCCCACGTCGAAATTCGCATAGGCCGAGCAATAGTCCACGCTCAACTCGTCGAACACCAGCGCCGCGTTACGCAAGGCGGCGCGCAGCAGCCCCTTCGCCTGGAGGCGCCCCGGCAGGACCAACATCTCGAAGCCGACCGCCAGACGCCCGGCCTCATCTCGAACGAAGAACAGCGACAATACGACCTCGTCGGCACGGAGGGTCATCCTCCAGCCGCCGTCTTCCGCCTCCCACACGGGTGGCACGCCGTCGCACTCGGGCACTCCCGCGCACAGCAGGTCGCCGATGCGGGACACCCCTGCATCATCCAGCTTCAGGAACGTCGCCGCCCCCTGCACGTCGCCCTCAGCTCGAACGGAAGGCTCACGCCGGGCTTCCATCCACGGCCATTTGTCTTTCTGCGACAGAGCTTGCCCCCGCTTCTCGAACCTTGGGTAGAAGGCATCCAACTTTTTCTCGCTGGTCAAGAGTCGTGCGGTCGTGGGGCCTCCTTTGACGCCCGAGAGAGCAAAACGTGTGGACAACCCAAGCTGCTGAATCCGCGTCGCGAATTCCGTCCGTCCACAGATATGCACAGGGTTATGCACCGATCGCGGGCGGCTTTCGCACAGCGGGGCGAGTTCGGGCGCTTGCCTCATACCCGGTTTCGTCGGAACGTCAACGGGCCGAGGGACACGGCGGCGCGGAAAACCGGGGAGACCCGGGGCTCAAGGCGAACCGGCCCGGCTCTCTGACCCGACGCTTCGGGAGGTCTTCGGACCCGACGGGCGAGAGGCAGGATCCAGGCTCCCGAACTCCAAAGGCTTCGGCCGGCGGGTTCACGGAGAACCGGATCGGGATCGACGGACGGCGCAGGCTCGACCTGCGGAACGCTGGAGACCCTGAGCGCGACAGGATGCAGCCGACCTTCGTCGGGGTTCGCCCCGCCGCAGCAAGGCCAAGGTCCTGAACCTCAACGGCCAAGTCCAACCCGGACTTGGCGGGGGGACGAAGCGAACCGGTCCGCCGGGGAGCGTCGTCCCCCCGCTCAATTCTGGGCTGCGCCTTCCCCCCCCCCCCGCCATCTCTGGCGATTTCCCGCACGGCGCGATACGGTCAAGCCTCCTGAGGGGGAGCTTCCGACCATGCGCATCGTCGCCACCGCCGCCGCCGTCCTGATCGTCGCCTGCGCCACGGGCGCCGCCGCCCAGGACCGACCCGCCGCCTACGCCAACGCCGAGGCCTGTCTGGAGGCCAACGTCGACGCCGCCGTCGCCGCCTCGACGGGCGCGACCGACGCGGCCGAGTTCCTGCTCGGCTACCTCTGCGCGGACCCCGTCGCGGCGGCCACCAAATATGAGGTCAACTCCGAGCTGCTGGCCTCGGGCAAGGGACTGTTCGAAGGCTTCCTGACCCTCATGCCGGCCCAGTCGACCGAGGTGATTGAGATCCCGGACTTCGAAGCCATGTCCGACGAGCAGATCGACGCCTGGCTTCGAGAGCAGGAAGCCGCCGCCGCGGAGCAGGCGGAGGCGGCGCCCGCCTTCAGCCTCGACCCCGCCGAGTCCGCCGCCCAGGCGCCTACGGATCCTTTCGAGGGCATCTTCATCGACCCCGTCACCGGCGAAATCGTCACCGGCGACAATCCGCTCGGTCCGATGATCGTCATGCTGACGAATTATCTGGACGCCACCGCCCGCTCCATGTCCGGCGCCCCGCCCGTCTTTCTGCGAGAGCACACGGCGCGGCTGATCGTCCAGCGGCGCCGCTGACCTTTCCAAGGCGGCGCGGTCGCCCTATGCCTTGGCCATGCGCCGCCTGACGTCTCCCGCCCTGCCCGACCGCCGCGCCGTTCTGGCCGGGGGCGCGGCGCTGGCGCTGGCGGGGTGCGGCGGCGACCAGCCGCAGGTCGACGACGAGGGCCGCGTCCGCATCCGCTTCGCCACCGACTGGCGCGCCCAGGCCGAGCACGGCGGCTTCTATCAGGCGCTGGCCAGCGGGGCCTATGCCCGACGCGGGCTGAACGTCCAGATCGTCCAGGGCGGCCCCGGCGTGAACGTGCCGCAGCTGCTGGCCGCCGGCGCGGTCGAGCTGGGCATGGGCTCCAACAGCTTCATCCCGATGAACCTGGTGGCCGAAGGCGCGCCCGTGAAGGCCGTCGCCGCCTTCTTCCAGAAGGACCCCCAGGTCCTGATCGCCCACCCCGATCCGGCGCTGGAGACGATCGCCGACCTGGCCGGCCGGCCCTTCCTGCTGGCCGCCGCCTCACGCGACGCCTTCTGGGTCTGGCTGAAGGCCAAATACGGCTTCACCGACGATCAGGTCCGCACCTACAACTTCAACTCCGCCCCCTTCCTGGCCGACGAACGGGCGGTGCAGCAGGGCTATCTGACCTCCGAGCCCTACACGATCCAGAAGGAGGCGGGGTTCGCGCCGCGGGTCTTCCTCTTGGCCGACGAGGGCTATCCCTCCTACGCCTGCATGGTGCTGGCGCCCGACGCGTTCGCGCGCGACAACGCCGCCTCGCTGCGCGCCTTCCTGGCCGCCACGGCCGAGGGCTGGCGCGACTACATGCAGGGCGATGCGAAAGCCGCCGACGCCCTGATCCGAAAGGACAATCCGGAGATGACCCAGGACGTCCTGGACCAGGCCCGGGCCAGGATGCGGGAGTACGCCGTCGTGTCGGGCGGCGACGCGGCCCTGTACGGCCTCGGCACCATGACCCAGGAACGCTGGCGGGCCTTCTACGACGTGGCGTCGCAGGCGGGCGTCTATCCCCCCGGCCTGAACTGGCGCGACGCCTTCACCACCCAGTATCTGCCGGGCCGTGGCTGAAGCCGCCGCCGCGTCGCTGGACGGGGCGACGGTCCGCTTCCCGGAACGCACGGTCGGCCCGATCAACCTGACGCTGGCCCCGGGCTCGATCACCGCTCTCGTCGGCGCCTCCGGTTCCGGCAAATCGACGGCGCTGATCCTGCTGGCGGGCCTGCGCGCTCCGGACGCCGGACAGGCGACGCCGGGCGCCCCCGGCCGCGTCTCCATGGTGTTCCAGAGCCCGACCTTGATGCCGTGGGCCGACGCCATGGCCAACGTCGCCCTGCCGCTGGAGCTGGCGGGCGTCGCCCGCGCGGAAGCCCGGACCCGTGCCGCCGACGCCTTGAGCCGGGTCGGCCTGGGCGACCGCCTGACCGCCCTGCCGCGGGAGCTGTCCGGCGGCATGGCCATGCGCTGCGCCCTGGCCCGCGCCCTGGTCACCGAGCCCGACCTGCTGCTGCTGGACGAGCCCTTCGCCGCGCTGGACACCGTCACCCGCCGTCGCCTGATCGACGACCTGCACATGGCGTGGGCCGAGACGAGGCCCGCGATCGTGCTCGTCACCCATGACGTGGAAGAGGCGGTGTTCCTCGCCCGGACCGCCGTCGTGCTGGACCCGCTGGGCCGGGTCGCCGCGCGGGTCGACGTGCCGGGCGACCTGCCCCGCCCGCCCGGCTTCCGCGACGCCGCGACCACCCGCGCCGCGGTCGCGGAGGTCTCCGCCGCGCTGTCCGCCACGCTGGAGCCCGCGTCGTGAGCCGGGCATGGGCCGAGCGACTGGCCGGCGCCGTCTCGGTCGTCGTCCTGCTGGCGGTGTGGGAAATCGCCTGCCGCGTCCTGAGCGTGCCCGTCTATCTGCTGCCCCCGCCCAGCGCCGTCGGCGCGGCCCTGGTCGAAGCCGCGCCCCGCCTGGTCCCGTCGGCCGGGCAGACCTTCCTTCAGGCCATGCAGGCCCTGCTGCTGGCCGCGGTCGTCGGCGGCGCCGCGGCGGTCGCCGCCAGCCTGCATCCCGCCGCGCGCGGCGCCCTGCGGCCCCTGGCCACCCTGCTGCAGGTCACGCCGGTCGTCGCCGTCGCGCCGCTGGTGATCCTGTGGGTCGGGCTGGACCGGGCCCAGCTGTCGGTGGTGATCCTGGCCGCCGCCGTCGCCCTGTTCCCCCTGTTCTCCGCCACCCTGACCGGACTGACCTCGGCCGATCCGGATCTGGAAAAGCTGTTCGACCTGCATCGCGCCTCGCGCCGGGACCGCCTTCTGCGGCTGCGCCTGCCGTCCAGCCTGCCCTTCGTGGTCGAGGGTCTGCGGATCGGCGCCGGACTGGCCATCGTCGGCGCGGTGGTGGCGGAGTTCGTGGCCGGCACCGGCGCCACCCAAGGCCTGGCCTGGCGCATCCTGGAGGCCGGCAACCGCCTGCGCACCGCCGAGATGATCGCGGGCCTGGCCTGGCTGGCCGCCATGGGCCTGGGCCTGAACCTGATCCTCGGCCTGATCGAGACGGCCGTGCGCCGTCGTTTCGGGACGAGCCTGATCGCGTGAGCCTCGCGAACGCGTGAATCAGGCTCGAACTTCAGAATCGGATCGACGCTTCGGAGAAGCGCCGATCCGGGGCCGTTAACGCGCGCGCAAGCCCGTCGCCCCTAGTCTGATCGCTCAATCGTCGGGAGGTCCGCGTGACCCGCGCCCTGTTGCTGAGCGTCGCCTGCGCCGCCGCGGCCCTGTTCGCCGCCCCGGCCGCCATGGCCCAGAGCGACGAGCGCCCCCAACTGCGCCGCCTCGACTGGGCCGGCCGCCCCGCCCCGTCCGGCGCCGAGCTGCGCCGCGCCGCTCCGGTCATCCCCCACGCCGGCGCCGCCCCCTCGCGCGTCGCCCTGCGCCCGGCCCAGCCGTGGCGGCCGACGGCGGGCCAGATCGACGGCCGCCCCGGCCTGACCCCGGCCACCGCCTTCGCCGGCCCGGCCGCGCCGAGCTATGCGCCGCCTTCGGTCGAGACGCCGCCCGTCGAAGGGCCGCGTCCCGCGCCCGTCCGCAGCGAGCCCGCGCCGCAGCCCCGCCCCGCTCCAGTTCAGGCCCAGCGCCCCGCCCCGCCCGCGACCGCTCCGGCCCAACCGACGCCGCAGCCCGTGCGTGAGCCGGAGGCTCCGCCCGCCAGACTGGTCCAGCCGTCTCCGGTGTCGGCGCGCGTGACCGCCCAGCCCGAGCCGCAGCCGCAGGCCCAGACGAGCGTCGTCGACGACCCCATGGCCCCGCGCCGCGACGCCCCCATCTTCCGCATCCAGGGCGCCCGCCAGCCGCAGGCCGCGCCTCCGGTCGAGACCCCGCCTGTCGCCGAGCCGACGCTGCCGGCCGCTGCCCCTCTCCCCGCGCCCGTCGCCTCGACCCAGCCCACCGCTCGTCAACAGGGCGCCCGCTACTATTCCGTCCACCGCCAGAACGGCCGCGTCCCGGATCCGACGGTCCTGCCTGAGCCCGTGTGGCTGGACCGCATGCCCGTCCAGCTCGACTCCACGCCGCAGTCCGAGGACTTGGCCGCCCCGCCCGAGACGCCGCAGATGGTGCGCGGCTCCGACGGCAAGATGCGCCCGGTCCAGGGCGCCCAGGGCGATCCGATCCCGTGACCGAAGTCCTGTCCCGTCTTCCCGACCTGATCGCGCTCGCGGAGGAGACCTCCAGCGAAAAACGTCGCACCCTGCTGCGCGAACTCAGCGACCAGTTCTTCGGCCCGGTCGAACCCACGACCGTCGAGACCGCCCTGTACGGCGACGTCTTGGGCAAGCTGGCCGCCGACATGGAGACGGCCGTCCGCGCCGAACTGTCGGCCCGTTTCTCCGCCAGCCCCAACGCGCCCCACGCCCTGATCCGCCGCATGGCGTCGGACGAGGCCGAGGTGGCCGAGCCCGTGCTGCGCGCCTCGCCCGTGCTGACCGAGGCCGACCTGCTGCACGTCGTGCGCTCCAAGGGCCAGGCCCATCTGCGCGCCGTCTCGGCCCGCGAGACGGTGCCCGAGGCCGTGTCGGACGTCATCGTCGAACGCGGCGACGACGAGACCCTGGGCGCCCTTCTGGGCAACGAGGGCGCCGCCCTGTCGCGCCGCGCCACCGAGGCCGCCGTCGAGCGGGCCAAGGCCAATCCGGCGCTGCATGCCGCGACGGTCGAGCGCAAGACCCTGCCGCCCGACCTGCTCAACGAGATGTATTTCGTGGTCGAGGCCCGCCTGCGCGCCCGCATCCTGGAGCAGAACGCGCGGATGGATCCGGCCCTGCTGGAAAGCGCGCTGAGCGCCGGCCGCGCCCGCCTGGCCGAGGTCGACGGCGCCCTGCCCGCCGACTATTCGTCCTGCCTGGCCTATGTCGAGGAACTGCGCGCCGCTGGCCAGCTGACGCCCCAGATGCTGGCCCGCTTCCTGCGCTCGGGATCGAAGACCAGCTTCCTGATCGCCCTGTCCCAGCTGGCCGACGTCGACTTCCACACCGCCGCCTCGATCGTGGAGCGTCAGGATCTGGACGCCCTGGCCGTCATCTGCCGCGCCGCCGACCTGGACCGCGCCCTGTTCCTGACCTACGCCGTCGTGCTGCTGAACACCGACGGCGACGCCATGGGCAAGGCCCACGCCTACGCCCGCATGTACGCCGACCTCGGCCGCGACGCCGCGCTGCGGACGCTGAGGTTCTGGAAGGCGAGGCGGGCGGCGCAGGCGGCGTGACTGGGCCTAGGTTTGGCGCGACCCCTCCCAGAGCTCAGCTTCAGCTTGGGTGGCCGGGTTGTCGCGAAAATTCGCGTTCATGTAGAGTGGAACCTTGAACGCCACCCGGTGAGTTTGTTCGGCCCTCTGAGCATTTGTGCGCTCGGCCTGACCGCCAAGCGCGCCTCCAATCTTGACGAACGAAGCAACCTTGATCTCGCCGTTGGCCTGTCCTTGCCCACCGATCTTAGACTCTTCGGTCTCTGCCACCACGACAGACACGTCGAACTCCACATAGCTCTTCTCGGTGATCTGCTCGCCGTTCAGTCGTGAAGGATTGATGGCAACAAGGTTGCGAGCTTTAACCCGGGCCCCTTCGACGCCAAGTGCTATTTCGTAAAGCGTATCTTGGATGAATTCATTCAACCGCATAGCCCGTCCTTCGCACCCACCTGACCTTTCGCCAAGTTAGGGACGCGCGCCGCGAAATTGAAAGGCCCGCCAAATCGCTCCGGCGGGCCTCGTCTTTCCGGCTTTCGCCGAAGCTTACTTCTTGGCGCGGCCGGCGGCGCGGGCGGGTTTGCGGCCGCCCTGGCCCAGGCCCATCTGCTTGGCCAGGTCCGAGCGGGCCTTGGCATAGTTCGGGGCGACCATGGGGTAGTCCTTGGCCAGGCCCCACTTGGCCCGGTATTCCTCGGGCGACATGTCGTATTTCGTGCGCAGGTGGCGCTTCAGCGACTTGAACTTGCGGCCGTCTTCCAGGCAGATCAGGTAGTCCGGCGTGATCGACTTGCGGATCGGCACCGCCGGTTCCTTGTTTTCCGGCTCCGGCTCGACGGCGCCGGTCGACAGTTGCGTCATCGTGGCGTGGATCGAGCCGATCAGGGCGGCGACGCCGTCCGGAGAGACGGTGTTGTTGCTGACGTAGGCCGAGAACATGTCGGCCGTCATTTCCAGCAGGTTGGCGTTTTCTTCCATTCTCGGCGTTTCCTCGATCAAGACCACGGAGCGTTGCTGACCGGGATTCGGTCCAACTGAAAACGCCCCTTAGTCCGCGTCGCGTGTGAAAGCAATGCGGCGCGGCGATGCTGGCGCTTTTCAGATCATCCCTGCATCATTGTGGAACAGAGTTTCAGCGGCCGAAGTCTTCCGCCAGCGCCAGCATGGCGGCGCGTTCCGGCGCCGAATATTCGTCCAGCGCCTCCATGTCGCCCTCGCGGATCGCCTTCATCAGGGCGGGCGTCAGCGCCGACGACAGCGACCAGTTCCAGTAGCGCAGCACCGTCTGGGCCCGGTCGACCGCCAGCATGTCGAAGGTCGTCTGCACCCGCGCCAGATCGGGATGGATCGCCCCGTCCGGCCCCGTCTCCGGCCGCCGGGTGGACCGCCACAGGGCCAGCAGGTCCTCGCGCCCCATGCCGGTCGCCTTGCAGAGGATGGCCAGGGGCTCGCCGCCCACGTCGCCCAGGATCTTGGCCCCGGTCAGCGGCTTCAGGCCCGCCAGATAGGCGATCTCCGACGCCGTCTCGCGCGAGACGCCGGCCACGCCCGCCTGGGCCACCGCATGCTCCAGGCTGTCGAACGGGCTCTTGTCGACCGCCGCGCGGTTGCGCTGGCGCCGCTCGATGAACTGCAGGGCCTTGCGCGACACCGGATCGCCCCACCCCTCGGCCGCGGCCATGGGGAAGACGTCCTCCGACACCTCCTGCAGCGGCTCGCGCGACACGGCGAAGCGTTGCAGGATGGTGCGCCGCTCTTCCGGCCCGGCCCACCAGAACATCACATAGGCGCCCGACGGCCTCAGCTCGGGCCGCCTCAGCAGGTGGGGGACCAGCTCGCGGTGCGTGCGGCTGAGCGCCGTCGCGTCCTCCAGCGCCGGCTGGCTGAAATGCGCGGTCACATTGCGCAGCAGGCGTTCGACGTTCGCCGGCTCGGCGGCGCGCACGACGGCCTCGACCACCACCTCCGGAACCTCGCGCCGCCCGGCGATCAGCCAGCGGTGTTCCTCCGACGCGTCCAGGGCGCAGGACAACAGGTCGCTGTCCGACAGGGCCGGGCAGGTCTCGATCAGGATCGCGGCGATCTCGGGCTGGTCGCGCAGCAACAGCCGCGTCAGGCTGTTGGGCAGTTCGGCCAGCGGGGCCAGCCGCTGGGCCACCCGCATCCGGTCCTCCGGCGTCGCCAGGCGCAGCATGTCGACCAGCAGGTCGCCCGTCACCGCGCGCTCGAAGGCGTTGATCCGGCTGGCCGGCAGGGACACGACGTCGGCCAGGCGCTTCAGCAGCGCATGGCGCGCCCGCAGCGTCGGCTGGGGCGGGGCCTCGTTCGGCTGGATCGCGGGCTCCGACATCGCGCGGGAGTCTGGGGCCGGCGGGTTAACCGCGCGTGACGGACCGTGCCGTCAGGCCGCGTCGTTTGACGCCGGCGCGCGCCCGCTCCACCCTCGCGGCGAACCGGAGATCTCTCTCATGCGCGCCCTCGTCCTTCTCGCCCTCGCCGCCCTCGCGGCGCCCGCAGCAGCGCTGGCCCAGGAGACGCCGCCGACCGCGGCGGGCCCATTCCTCTTCCTGCAACAGGAAGAGGAAGCGGTCGTGCTCGCCTCGATGGCCGAGCGTCGCGCGACCGACCTCGGCGCCGGCACAACGACGATCGTGTTCCTGCGCGACGGCGAACAGCTGGTGCGCGGCGAGGCTCTGACCGAGGCCGACTGTGCCCGGGGTTTGCGCCGCACGGGCCCGATCTTCATTCAGTACGTTCCGGATCCCGACACGCGGACGGCTCCGATCGCAGCGGCGCCTCCGATAGACTGGAGCCCGCCCGGCCCGCTTGACGGGCCGCTGATGGACTACCTCTGCCAGGACGGCCGGCACGATCCCGCGCAGGTCAGCCCCAAGGCGTCGATCCTGGTGGCCCGCTGGCTGGAGGGAAGCTGACCCTCGTCAGTCGAACGCCGCCCAGCCGGCCGCGCTGTCGTCCGTCAGGGCGAAGTCGGCCGTCACGGTCCCGGCGGTCCGGAAGGTCAAGGTCAGGGGCACGCGCCCGTCGCGCGCCTTCGCAGGATCATAGCCGATCAGCATGAAATGCAGCGGGCTGCCCGGGCGCACGGCCAGTTCGCCTCGGCCGGGGACGGACCAGGCCGGGTCGGACACCATGTCGGGCCGGGGGCCCGAACGGTCGATGCGGTGCAGCTCCACCCGCTCGGCGCAGGCGCAGGAGACGGAGATCAGCTCGTCGGCGACGGGGTCGCCGTTGCGGATCAGGACATAGGCGGCCACGTCCTGACCGGGCTCGTCCACATGGCGCAGCACGCGGCGCGTCAGATCCAGCGGCCCGGCCGAGGCGGCCGCTTCCCGCCGCGGCGCAGGCGCCGACATCAGAGTCACGGGCGCGTCGCCGTCCCCGGTCGCGGACGTCCCCATTCGAGGCATGAAGGCGACCGCCCCCGGATCCTCGCGATAATCGAACCCGCCCTGTTCGACCCAGGCGTCGCCTTCCCTCTTGAAGGACCGCGAACGGTTCACCCCGTCGGCGCCCATGACGATGGTCGACCGCATCGGCGGAAAGCCGTCCAGGCCATGGATCGTCTCCTCCACCTCGAAGGCGCCGGGGCCGGTCGGTCGGATCGTTCCGGTCGAATGAAAGCCGCCGGAGGTGAAGTAGTGGAAGATGTAGGCGCCGCTGTCCTTGTCCCTGAAGATGATCGTCTCGCCGGCATAGGCGCCGTCGTTGACCGAGTGAACCACCTGCACCGCATGGCCGCCGACGGCCCAGTCCCAGCGCTGGACGTCCTGGACGGAGGCGTCCTTCGTGCCCGTCCCCCGCCAGCTGCGCCCGACCAGATGCTCGAACGGCGCATAGGCCGTCATTCCCGCGCCGGGCGGGGGGAGTGCGGCCACCTGGGCGGCGGCGGGCGCGGCGCAGGCCAGCGACAGGGCGGCGGCGGTGATCAGAATTCTCTTCATGACGTGTCCTCCGGGCGGAGTTGACGCCCGAAACGGCGGCGCGGCAAGGGAGAAGCCGTTGCCATGCCGTCCGAACGTGGCAAGGTCGCCCAAGGCCAGGGGGGCTCATGACCACGCCGACGAACGACCCGAACGCACGCGGCTCGCCCGACGACCGCCACGGCCTGCACGACCTGGCCGACGACGCGATGGGCTTCGGCATGGCGGAGGTCAGGACCGCCTGGGCCATGCTGGTCCGCCCGGCGCGCAGCCTGGACGGCTACATGCGGCTGGGCCCCACGGCGGGCGGGACGCTGGCGCGGCCGCTGCGGCTGTATCTGGCGCTCAACGCCGTCATGATGCTGATGATGTTCCTGCTGGGCGGCATGGAGATCATGCTGGACGCCTATCCGCCGGAACTGTGGGAGGCGGGCGCCCGACAGGCCGGCAAGACGGTCGACGAATACCGCGCCGACGCCGAGGGCTGGGTCACCCTGACGATGGTCCCGCTCAGTTCGGCGCTCTACGCCCTGATGCTGGCGCCCTTCATGCGCTGGTGGGACCCGGAGGATCTGGGCTGGCGCAAGGGATTCCGCGCGACCTTCGTGTTTCTGAACGCGATGACCGTGCCCTTCATGCCGTTGACGATCTTCCTCTACGACCCGCGCATGTATCTGCTGTCGCCCTTCGTCATGTTCGGCCTGATCGTCTACGCCTTCATGCGGACGGGGCGAGGCCGCTGGTTCGCCAACCCGCTGGAGGGCGCCGTGAAGTCCGGCGCGCTCATCCTCGTCATGATCGTGGTGCAGGTGATCGTCACCGTCCCCCTGATGGCCATCGGCTATGTGGGCGGCCGGTTCGGGGCCTGATCACAGCCCCTCGAACAGCGCCGTCGACAGATAGCGCTCGGCGAAGCTGGGGATGACGGCGACGATGGTCTTGCCGGCGTTCTGATCCAGCGCCGCCTGGCGGAAGGCGGCGACCAGGGCGGCGCCGGAGCTGATGCCCACCGGCATCCCCTCCACCCGCGCGGCACGGCGGGCCATGTCGAAGGCGTCCTCGTTGGACACCTGCTCGACGCCGTCGATGACCGCGCGGTCGACGATGGACGGCACGAAGCCGGCGCCGATGCCCTGGATCTTGTGCGGGCCCGGCTCGCCGCCGGACAGGACGGGGCTGGCCGTCGGCTCGACCGCGATCATGCGCACCGAGGGTTTGCGCGCCTTCAGAACCTGGCCCACGCCGGTGATCGTGCCCCCGGTGCCCACGCCGGCGACGACCACGTCGACCGCGCCGCCGGTGTCGTTCCAGATCTCCTCGGCCGTCGTGCGCCGGTGGATTTCGGGATTGGCCGGGTTGTCGAACTGGGCCGGCGAGACGGCCCCGGGCGTGGCCTCCAGCAGGTCCTGAGCCGTCTGGATCGCGCCCTTCATGCCCTTTTCGGCCGGGGTCAGGACCAGTTCGGCGCCCAGAAGCGCCAGCATCTTGCGCCGCTCCATCGACATGCTCTCCGGCATGACCAGGATCAGGCGATAGCCCTTGGCCGCCGCCACGAAGGCCAGGGCGATGCCGGTGTTGCCGCTGGTCGGCTCGATCAGGACGCTGTCCGGGCCGATCTTGCCCGCCGCCTCCAGCGCCTCGATCATGGCCACGCCGATGCGGTCCTTGACCGAGGCGATCGGGTTGAAGAACTCCAGCTTGGCCAGAACGCGGCCCTTCGGCTTCAGCTCCGCCGACAGACGCGGCAGCTCCACCAGCGGCGTGTCGCCGATCGTGTCGACGATCGAGGCATAGACCTTGCCCCGGCCGGACTTGGCGTGGCGGCTGGCGTCGTAGGGGGTGGCGGTCATGGGAGGGCTCCGAGCTCAGGCGGGGCGACGGAAAAAACGAGTGCACATGGTGCACATTCGGTCGCCCGTTTCGCACACCGACAGGAGATAGCGCGCGGGGCGTGGGGCACAAGCCATGGTTCGGCGATCGATCAGGGTTAAGCCGGGATTAACCACGATCCCGCATCCCTGAGGCCTGTTCCGGGGCCCGTGCTTTGCGCAATCTGATCGCCGCCGTCGAAGCCGTCGATCCGCTGGTCGTCACCGGAAAGGTGGCGGGCGTGTCGGGCCTGCTGATCGAGAGCCGGGGGGGGCTGTCGCGGCTGGCCGTGGGGGCGCGGGCCGAGATCGGACGCGGGCGCGGGCTGGATCCCCTGCCGGCCGAGGTCGTGGGCTTCCGCGACGCCAAGGCCCTGCTGATGCCGTTCGGTCCGGTCGAGGGCGTGGCGCCGGGCGCGGACATCCGCATCGTCGACGCCGCCGCCGCCGTGCGGCCGACCACTGGCTGGCTCGGCCGCATCGTCGACGCCTTCGGCCAGCCCATCGACGGCAAGGGCCCCCTGCCGCGCGGCCCCGCCGCCTATCCCCTGCGCGCCGCGCCGCCGCCGGCCCATTCGCGCGGCCGGGTGGGCGAACGGCTGGACCTGGGCGTGCGGGCCATGGACGTGTTCACCACCACCTGCCGGGGGCAGCGCCTGGGCATCTTCGCCGGATCGGGCGTCGGCAAGTCGGTGCTGCTGTCCATGCTGGCCAAGGAGGCGACGTGCGACGTCGTCGTCGTCGGCCTGATCGGCGAACGCGGCCGGGAGGTGCGCGAGTTCGTCGAGGAGACCTTGGGCGAAGAGGGCCTGCGGCGCGCCGTGGTCGTGGTCGCCACCAGTGACGAGCCGGCGCTGAAGCGGCGCCAGTCGGCCTATATGACCCTGGCGCTGGCCGAATACTTTCGGGATCAGGACCTGGAGGTCCTGTGCCTGATGGATTCCGTCACCCGCTTCGCCATGGCCCAGCGCGAGATCGGTCTGGCGGCGGGCGAGCCGCCGACGACCAAGGGCTACACCCCCACCGTCTTCACCGAGCTGCCGAAACTTCTCGAGCGCGCGGGGCCGGGGCCGCGACGGCCGGACGGGACGACGGCGGCGCCCATCACCGCCCTGTTCACCGTGCTGGTGGACGGCGGCGACCATGACGAGCCGATCGCCGACGCCGTTCGAGGCATCCTGGACGGCCACATCGTCATGGACCGCAAGATCGCCGAGCGCGGACGCTTTCCCGCCATCGACGTGCTGAAGTCCGTCAGCCGGACCATGCCGGGCAACCAGTCCGAGCCGGAGCGCGAGCTGAACCGCCGCGCGCGCCAATGCCTGAGCGCCTATTCCAACATGGAAGAGCTGATCCGCATCGGCGCCTATCGCAGCGGCGCCGACCCGATCGTGGACCGGGCCATCGCGCTGAACCCGGCGCTGGAGGCGTTTCTGAGCCAGAGGCCGGACGAGGCCACGCCCCTTACCGAATCCTTTACCCGCCTTGAGGCAATCCTGAATCAGGGCATGATCCGGGAACTGGAGTGATCGCATGACCGCCTGGGCTCAGTCGCTGATCCGCATCTCCAACTATGAGGTCGAGACGCTGCAGAAGCGTCTGGCCGAGATCACCGCCCGCCGCGCGTCCGCCGAGATGCGCGTGGCCGTGCTGGACGCCGAGGTCGAGATCGAGCGCGAGCGCGCCCGCGACGACGCCGAGGCGCGGATGCTGCTGGACGCCTATGTCTGCGGCTGGAAGGTCCGCAAGGCCGTGGCCGAGACCACCGTGGCCGAGATCGACGCGGAGGAAGCCGGCGCCCGCGACGCCCTGACCGGCGCGTTCGAGGAGCTGAAGAAGTTCGAGCACGTCGCCGAGACCACCCGCCTGAACGCCCTCGTCGCCGCGGCGAAGCGCGAGACCGCGCGGTTCGACGAGCTGGGACTGAGGCGGAGAGCTTCGTAGCTTCCTTCTCCCCTCGGGGGAGAAGGTGGCTCGCGGAGCGAGACGGTTGAGGGGGATATCAAAGCCGCCTCGCCGCCGAATGAGAGACTGATGATGCAGCCCCCTCATCCGAGCGGCTCCGCCGCCCACCTTCTCCCCCGAGGGGAGAAGGATATGTCACGCCGAGCCATTCTCACCTCCTCCCTCGCCCTTGCGGCCTGCGCCGCCGCGCCGTCGGCGCCGGCGGTCGCGCGTCCGCTGAAGGACCTGTTCCCCTGCCCCGTCGGCGTCTGCGGCATGAGCGGTCAGTTCGGCGACGCCGGCTGGCGGCAGGTGGTGACGCGCGAATTCGACCAGTTCACCCCCGAGTGGGAGATGAAGATGGAGGCGATCCTGCGGCCCGACCGGTCGCTGGACTTCGCCCGCGCGGACGCCTGCGCCGCCTTCGCGCAGGATCATGGGATGCGCCTGCACGGTCACGCCCTGGTCTGGTATTCGCAGGGCGCCGAGGCCTTCGCCGGCCTGGACCGGGCGACCTTCGCAAGGGATTACGACCGCTATGTCCGCGACGTCGCCGCGCGGTATCGCGGTCGGGCGGTCAGCTGGGACGTGGTCAACGAGGCGGTGGCCGAGGACGGCGACGGGCTGCGGACGCATCACTGGTCGCAGGCGCTGGGCGAGGTCGATCACATCCGCCGCGCCTTCGAGGTCGCGCACGAGGCCGATCCGGACGCGGTGCTGTTCCTCAACGACTACAATCTGGAGAACCTGCCGCGAAAGGGCGCGACCTTCCTGCGGCTGGTCGAGACCCTGCTGAAGGCGGGCACGCCGATCCACGGCATCGGCACCCAGAGCCACCTCGACGTCGAGATCGCCGAGGGCCAGATCACCGGCTTTTTCCGCGACGCCGCCGCGACCGGGTTGAAGATTCACGTGTCGGAGCTGGACGCGTCGCTGAAGTCCGACCGGCGCGTCGACCTGCGGCCCGACGGGCAGAAGCGAGCCCAGCAGGCGGCGCGGGTTACCGAGCTGACCGAGGCCTTCATGGCCCTGCCCGAGGCCCAGCGATACGCCTTCACCGTCTGGGGCGCGCGCGATCCCGACAGCTGGCTGAACCGCGACGGCCGTGCGGGCTCCGGCGACGGCCCCCTGCTGTTCGACGCGGCGGGGCGGCCGACGCCGATGCATGGGGCGGTGGTCGCGGGGCTGGACTGAAGCCTGTGGTGAGGTTCGGTTGCACCGTCCGCACCACCCCGGCCCTCACCAGGTCAGTTCGACCTCTCTGAAAGCCTTGGGCTTTTCGTCGGGGTCCACGACATTGACGTGCGACTCCGCATAATAGCCGACTTCGATGACTTCAGTCGTGAAGTATTCATACTCCAGGTTCGCCGCACGCATGACGTTCTGGATATGCGGATAGTAAAAATGGTGTTCGTTGAATTTCTTGCTGTAGTTGGCGACGACGATTCCCGTCAGATATGTCCTGTAGATCACCTCGATCCGAAGCTTGCCCTTGCTGGCCGTCAGGATGGCCTTGACCTTCTCGCCGGGATCCAGCTCGACCTCGGCGCCCGACTCGGACCCTACGGTCGTGCTTTGAGACTCAGAGCCGCCCTTGCTCCACTCGTGCGAATAGGAAAAGGCGGTGGATCCGCCGCCGCCCGCACCAAGAAAAGATATGTTGTATTTGACGGTTTGAGTGACGCCCAGCGTGTTCGTTTTCGACCAGTTCGACTCGACGGTGTTCGTCACGCTGTCCGTGATCTTGCAATTGACCTTGGCGACGTGGGCGCTGTTGTTCTCGAATATCGTCGATGAAATCATCGACGGCCTCATGTCGAGGTCGATGATCCGCGCACTGGCCACTTCGCGCACGACGGTGACCTGGTCGAGATGGTCCTTCTTGTAGAGGTCGCCCCAAGGCGTGGGGCTCTTCAGATAGGCGTCCGACGGATCCTTCCCCATCTCTTTGCCTACGGCCTTCTTGAGACTGGCCACATCCAGGCCGAAGTGAGTGATCGCCTCGTCATTTATGATGAAGGACTCGGAGCCGCTGGCCTCGATCGAGCTGGTCGCGACGTCCTTGCCGCCGTTGATCTTGATCACATAAGGCATCGATTTTTCCCAAGGTTCCGCCGCCGTTCGGCAAGCTTCACCATATGGGCCGCGCCCAAGCTGTCAAACACCGCCGTTTTTTGAATGGCGGCGGCAGGCCGGCCCAAAGGGATCAGGGCTTCAGAAGCTCGAACTCGCCCTCAATCCCCGCCTCGGCGTTCGGCGCGATCCAAACCGCGAAGCGGCCCGGCTCGGCGATCCAGGTCAGGTCCGGACCGACGAAGGTCAGGTCGGCGCGGGTCAGGGTGAAGGTCGCGCGCTCCGACGCGCCGGGCGCGAGGGTCACGCGCCGGAAGCCCTTCAGCTGGCGGATCGGCCGGGTCACGCTGGCGGCGCGGTCGTGGACGTAGAGCTGGACCAGTTCGGTCGCGGCGCGGTCGCCCCGGTTCGAGATCTTGGCGGAGACCTCCAGAGACCCGTCCCAGTCCATGCGGCCGTCGCCGACGTCCAGATCGGCATAGGTCACATCGCCGTAGGTCAGGCCGTGGCCGAAGGGCCAGGCGGCGACGTTCAGGCTCTCGCGATATCGGGCCTTGAACTCCTCGCCGTGCCGCAGCGACAGCGGCGGGCGTCCGGTGACCTTACGGTCATAGTGGAAAGGCGACTGGCCGACGTGGCGGGGGAAGCTGACCGGCAGGCGGCCCGACGGCGCATGATCGCCGAACAGGACGTCGGCCAGGGCCGTGCCCGTCTCGACCCCCAGGAACCAGGCGACCAACAGGGCCTCCGACCCTTCGGAGGCGGCGTCGAGCGTCATGGCGCGTCCGCATTTCAGAATCAGCACCGTCGGCTTGCCGACCGCGCGCACCGCCTCGACCAGCGCGCGCTGCGGTTCCGGCAGGCCGATGTCCAGGCGCGACTGGGCCTCGCCCGACATGCGCTCGCCCTCGCCCACGACCAGGACGACGACGTCGGCGGCGCGGGCCGCGGCCACCGCCGCGTCGACGCCGCCGGGAAGTTCCGCTTCCGCCTCGCAGCCGCGCGCCAGGGTCAGCGCCCGGGGATCGGCCATGACGGCGCGCAGGCCGTCCTCGACGGAGATCGCCTGCTGCGGGTCGCCGAACAGGACCCAGGGCCCGTTCAGATGGTCGTGCCCGGACGCGAAGGGACCGATCAGGGCGATCCTGCGGTCGCGCGGCAGGGGCAGCAGACCGCCCTCGTTCTTCAGCAGGACCAGCGACCTGCGCGCCGTCTCGCGCGCCAGCCCGCGATGCGTCGGCGCATGATCGGGCGCCTCGCGCTCGGGCCTCAGGCGGTCGAACGGATCGGCGAACAGGCCCAGCGCCGCCTTCAGCCGCAGCACCCGACGCACCGCGGCGTCCACCGCGGCCTCGGACACCGCGCCCGAGCGGACCAGGTCGGGCAGGAAGCGGGCGTAGAGACCGCTGGACATGCTCATGTCCACGCCGCCGTCGAAGGCCAGACGGGCGGCGTCGCGCTCGTCTTCCGCCACGCCGTGGGCGACCAGTTCGAAGTCGCCGGTGTAGTCGGACACGACCAGGCCGTCGAAGCCCCATTCGCCCCGCAGGACCGACTTCATCAGCCAGGGATTGGCATGACACGGCACGCCGGCGACGTCGTTGAACGCGGCCATGGTCGACGGCGCGCCCGCCGCGAAGGCCGACTGGAAGGGCGGGAAATAGATCTCGCGCAGGCTGCGCTCGGAGACCTCGGCGCCGGCATAGTCCAGCCCCGCCGTCGCCGCGCCATAGGCGGCCAGATGCTTGGGCGTGGCCATCATGGCCGACGGATCGTCCAGGCCCGTGCCCTGGAATCCCTCGACGCGCGCGGCGGCCAGCAGGCAGCCCAGCAGAACGTCCTCGCCCGCGCCCTCCACGCCCCGGCCCCAGCGGGCGTCGCGCGAGACGTCGACCATGGGGGCGAAGTTCCAGGCCAGACCTACGGCGGTCGCCTCCTCGGCCGCCGCCCGCGCGGTGCGACGCGCCAGGTCCGGGTCGAAGGCCGCGGCCTCGGCCAGGGGAACGGGGAAGATGGTGCGGAAGCCGTGGATCACGTCGGCGGCGAACAGCAGGGGGACGCCCAGCCGGCTCTCGTGCACCGCGACCTGCTGCATGCGGCGGTGCCAGGCGGCGTCGTCGCCGTTGAACACGCCGCCCAGAAGGCCGCCGCGCACGGCCTGTTCCTGGTCCGCCATGCCGGCGGCCATGGCGGCGGGATTGGCGGCCTCGGCCAGGGCGGGGGCCTTGGCGGCCGGCATGATCGTCAGCTGCCCGGCCTTCTCCTCCGGCGTCATCGCCGCGATCAGGGCCTCGATCCCCTCCGGCGTGCCGGCCTCACGACCCCGAGGGAGGCCCGCGCCCACGAGGGCCTGCGGCGCTTCGGAACGGATCGACGCGGCGGTGGACATGGACGGAAGCATCTCTTGTAAGCGGTTACAGCCCGCTTGATAGCCGACAGTGAAACGAAGGCACACCCTTACGGGGCGCAGCCCTCAAACGAAACCTCGACGGCGACGGAGATTTCGGATCGCGGTCGGAGCGCGACGCGGATCAGGGTCATTGCAATACCGCGTACTTTGCTATACAAAGTACTTCCAACCTACGGAGATCGCCATGAAGACCCTGACGCTTGTGGGCGCCCTCGCCCTGACCGCCCTCGCCGCGCCCGCCTTTGCCCAGAACGTCGACGTGACCGTCACCCTGACCGGGGTCGAGGCTCGCGGCGGCCAGATTCTGGCCAGCCTGGCCGGCCCGAACACCTTCATGCGCGGTGAGCCCGAGCACGGCGCCCGGGCGGAGGCGGTCGCAGGCACGGTCACGCTGACGTTCGAGGACGTCCCGGCCGGCGACTGGGCCCTGATGGTCATGCACGACGAGAACTCGAACGATCAGTTCGACATGAACGGCTACATGCCGGCGGAGGGTTATGCCTTCTCCAACCTGAGCGGCCCGCTGATGGGCATGCCGACCTTCGCCGCCCACAAGGTGGCGGTGTCGGGCGACGCGGCGATCGCCGCGCCGATGATCTATCCCTGAAACACAAGAACGCCCGCCGGACCAGCCGGCGGAGCGCGTCGGGTCAGTGGGTCAGGTACAGTCGTAACCAGACCCATTGTATCTGGGATACCGGCCACGGGGACAAGCTGCCCAAGCGATCTGACCATTGGCAGTCGAAACGGGGATCGTCTCTGTTTCACCCGGAGCAAGAGTATGTGCTCCCTTCCAGTAGTTGAGAGCCGGATCACACCGCCAGAGCGCCTCGCCATTTGGAACGCAGTAGTGAAACTCGATCGTCTCGGAGCACGTGTTGCGCGACGCGGTCGTCCAACTTCCGCCGTGTCCGGAGGGAACCAGAGAGACGCACTGGCGCATGGACGGGTAAGTTCTTCGCCTGTCTGCCGTGGCAGCGGCTGCGCTTGCCGGACTCGAAACCGTGGGCGACCCTGCTGCCGCGGCCTGCGGCTCCCAGTCGGACGAAGTGCGGCCAGTGCCGGCCGTTGCAGGCGTGCCCGCCCCGCCGGCCGGTCGAACTGGCGCATAGGCCGGCGTCACGGGCGTGTATGTGGAGCCGTTCTCGATGGCGTCATAGGCTGCGGCGGCATCGATGACGGCCATCAATCCAGCGTCAAACTGCTCCCAGCTCGCGCAACCCGACAGAGCGAGGCAGGTCGCTCCCACAATCAGACTTCTCGCCATGTTTCCCTCCCTCGCGGGCCAGCCCGACTGCCAGCCCGCCTGAAGGAGATGTTTGAAGCGCGACCACGCCGGCGGCGTCACCAGTTCGGGTTACGCAGTCTGCTCGGTCGATGCGGACAGATCCCGAAGCAGGGCAATCAGTTCCGTCTGGCGTGACGTTCCGACCTTGTCGAAGATTCGCTTGAGGTGGACGCGGCTCGTTTCGATCGACACACCACGCTCCGCCGAGGCGGTCCCCAAGGTCTCGCCCGCCGCCAGTGCTCGCGCTAATCTGGCCTCGGCTGGGGTCAGATCGAAGAGCGCCTCCAGCACGCCGTCGCCAAGCAGGGGGCGATCTCGGCCGCTGGCCAAGGTGAGCAAGGCCAGTCCGCCGGAAAAGATGTCGCGAGCCCTGCCGGGCATGGGCGCGACGTGAAGGACGGCCGGCTTCGCCTCTTCCTTGCCGCGAAGCGCTATCGAACAACCGGCCTTATGTCCCCAATCGATGCGGTCCAAGGTTTCCCGCAAACGCGCCCCCGCCGTGGCGTCGAACAACTCCACTCCGGTTCTGCGATCGAAGATTCGCCCGCCTAACTCTCTCTCAAACGGTTCGTTCGCAGCGACCAGGCGGCGACCGCGTCCGACAACGGCAGCGGCGGCGCCCAAGGTCGCCAACGCCTCGACCGTGGCCTTCGCCCGCGCCACCCCCAGCTGAGCGGACGTCGACGCCGCGCGCGCGAAATGGGGTCTGAGTTGATCGAGAGCCGGAACCGCCGCGCGTGCCGCTTCCAGAGAGTCGAACCCCTCCACGCTGAACACAAAGGTCGTGCCGTCCAGTCCTGGTGCAGCGGTGCCGGCGGGATAGCAGTAGCCGAGCGGCGCCAAGTGCTCCGTGTACATTGGCAGGGAATCTATCTCGGCCTGCGTATGGAAGTCCGCAACGAAGCCCATGTGCCGCATTCCGATCAGGCGCTGCGGGCGATCGTTCAGCCGCATGCCCTCGCCTGCCAGAAAGCTGGGGAAATAGTCCGCGACGCCGCCCCCGCCCGTCCACTCCATGCCGGCTTCGGAAACGACGAACAGCAGACCGCCGGCGGTTCCGAAACTGCGACCGATCTCTTCGAAAGCGCGCGGCCAAAGTTCAGGAATGGCGCCGGCCTCATAAACCGCGTCGATTAGTTTGGCGGTGATCATGTCGGAATCTGCCGTCTGCCCCACGGTAAATCGGTAGAACACCGTTCGCCATAGGTCAAAGACGCCACACGCGGAAACGCCCGCCGGACCAGCCGGCGGGCGCATCAAGGTCAGGTCGCGGTGAAGGGGATCAGGCCGCGGCGCTGACGGAGCTGGAACTTTCGGCCGGGTCGCGCAGGACGTAGCCGCGGCCCCAGACCGTCTCGATGTAGTGCTTGCCGTTCGCCGCCGTCGCCAGCTTCTTGCGCAGCTTGCAGATGAAGACGTCGATGATCTTCAGCTCGGGCTCGTCCATGCCGCCGTACAGGTGGTTCAGGAACATTTCCTTGGTCAGGGTGGTGCCCTTCCGCAGGGAGAGCAGCTCCAGCATCTGATATTCCTTGCCGGTCAGGTGGACGCGATGGCCGTCGACCTCCACCGTCTTGGCGTCCAGGTTCACCGCGATCTCGCCGGTGGTGATGATGGCCTGGGCGTGGCCCTTGGACCGGCGGACCACCGCATGGGTGCGGGCCACCAGCTCGTCCTTGTGGAAGGGCTTGGTCAGATAGTCGTCGGCGCCGCCGCCGAAGGTCTTGACCTTGGTCTCGATCTCGGTCGAGCCCGACAGGATCATCACCGGCGTGTTGACCTTGCCCACCCGGAGCTGACGCAGCACCTCGATGCCGTTCATGTCGGGCAGGTTCAGATCGAGCATGATCATGTCGTAGTCATAGATCTTGCCCAGATCGATGCCTTCCTCGCCGAGGTCGGTCGTGTAGACGTTGAAGCCTTCCGACTTCAGCATCAGCTCGATGCTCTGCGCGGTCGCGTGATCGTCTTCGATAAGCAGAACGCGCATTCATGCCCCTCCAGGCGAAGCTTGGCCGTGATCGTTCGGCGCGAACGCCGGGTAACCTTGTTCGGACGTTAATCGTCCAAATGCTTAAGAACCCTTAACGCCCCGATTGAGCCGAATCGTAGGCTGATTTGCGAATCGGCGTCGAGAGTCCTCCGTCAAGCGGCTGCGACTTTTCTTCTCCGCCGTCGCCTCTGCGACCGAAACTGACGCATGTCAGGACTATTTTCCTATCTCGTGTCGATGTGGATCGGCGGACGGGATCAGGGAAGGACAGGGCGTGGGAGCGTATCGCGTGGCGGTGAGGGGGGGCGACCGGGCCCGGGCCGGATTGGCGCTGCATCTGGCGGCGGCCGTGACCGGAGAGGCGCCGGAGGCGGTGGCCAGCGGGCGGCGGGGAACGCCCGCCTGCAAGGCGCGCTGGCTGGCGCTGTATCTGGCCCACGTCGGGCACGGCTGGACGCTGGACCGCGTCGCCCACGCCTTCGGCGTCACCCGCGGCACCGCGACCGCCGCCTGCCGTTGGGCCGAGGACGCGCGCGACGCCGGCCGGTTCGACGACGCCGTGGACCGCCTGGAAGTCCTGATGCGCGCGGCCTTCGACGGCCCCGAGCTGGAGATGGCCTGATGGGACGGGCGGTGAGGGCGCGGAGCTTGATGACCCGGTCCGGCGCGTGGCTGGACGAGATCGCCGGCGGATATGGCCTGCGGCTGGGGCCCGATCGGCGGGCGCGGGTGCATCTGGCGATCGACGAGGCCGTCTTCCGGGAACTGACGGTCGATCCCGGCCTGAAGGTTCGCCGGGGCGGCGGCTGGATCGCACGGACCGGGCCGACGACGGCGCCCGACCGATCCGGTCGCCCGGGCGCCGTCGAGGGAGAGCGGGAGATCATTGAGGCCGACGGCACGAGCCGCCGCCGCCGCGCCAATCTGGCCCCCACCGCCATCGCCTGGCTGGCCACGCGGCGGGATGCTCGGGGTCGGCCCTGGCTCAGCCCTGCGGAGCGGGCCGCGGGCGAGCGCCTGACCCGCGACGCGGAGGCGGCCCAGGCCGGGCCGTCGCTGACCCTGCGCTGGGACGCCCTGCCCCGCTCCGGCTCCGGATCGGCGGCCCGGTTCGAGCCGGAGGACCACGCCCACCGCGCGGGCCGGCGGGTGGAGGCGGCCCTGACCGCCGTCGGTCCGCGGCTGCGCCCCCTGGTCGAGGCCGTCTGCGTTCGCGGCTCAGCCCTGCAGGCCGCCGAAGGCGCGCTTGGCCTGCGCCGCCGCGGCGCCCGCGACCTGCTGAAGGTCGGCCTCCAGGCGCTGGCGCGGCACTATGGGATCGGGTAGTTTCCGAGCATGAACCGAGTGATCGTCGTCAAGGCCAGCTATGATGCGGACGCGGGCGTGTGGATCACCGAGTCCGCCGACGTCCACGGCCTTCGCATCGAGGCCGCGACGCTTGAGGGGCTGATCGCGCGCATTCCTGGGGCCGTTCAGGATTTGCTGGACGACGATCCGGCGCAGGACATCCCGATCGAGATCGTCGCCCACGCCAGCACCCGAGTGTCCGCGAGCCTGGCCGCTTGAGTTATACGAGGGAGGTGAAGCGGCTGCTCACGGCCGCCGGCTGCACCTTTCACCGGCAAGGCCGCGGCGACCATGAGATCTGGTTCAGCCCGATCAACGGCGAACGGTTCACGGTCGACGGAGACATCAAGTCCCGCCACACGGCCAACGGAACCCTGAAGGACGCGGGCCTGCCGAAAGCCTTCTAGGCCGCCCGCGCCGCCTCCTCGCGGATGCGCCCGACCATGCTGTTCAGGCCGTTGGCGCGCTGTCGGGTCAGGGCCGACGGCAGGCCCAGGCGGTCCAGGGCGGCGCGGGCGTCGAAGGCCAGGATCTCGGCCGGGGTCCGGTCGGAATAGAGTTTCAGCAGAAGCGCGACGTTGCCTTTCGACAGGGCGCTGTCGCTGTCGGCGTGGAAGGTCAGGCGGTCGCCGGCCCGCTCCGACGTCAGCCAGACCTGGGCGGCGCAGCCGGGCACCTTGTTGGCCTCGACGCGCGCCGCTTCCGGCAGGGGCGGCAGGCCCCGGCCCAGGTCGATGACGTACTCGATCCGCCCTTCCCAGTCGCCCAGCAGGTCGAACTCCTCGACCAGTTCGGCCAGGGTCGCGTCGATGGAGGAGGTCGGGGCGGTCATGGCGGGGACATAGTCCCCGGGCCTGATCCCCACAATCGGACGGATCGTCCCCGCTTTCGGTTCCCCCGGCGCGGGAGCGCGGTCGCGGCGACTCGCGCGCGTCGCTAACATCGACCCTTGCGCCCGCACCCCGGCGTCACAGAGCTCCGCCCCGTTTGACCCCCGACGCCCCCTCCCTGGAGCCCAAGGCGCCCGCAGCCGGCGACCCCGCCCTGCCCGGCCTGGCGGCCTGGCATGCCGGCTGGGCCGTGGCCGTGGCGGTGCTGGCGCTGGGCCTGCGCTGGTTGGGCGGCGAGGGCGGCCCGGCCTTCTGGGGCCTGCTGGCCTCGGCGGTGCCGGGGCTGATGGGCCTGACCCTGCTGTGGCGCGACGGTCAGGGGCACCGCCTGCTGATTCTGGGCGTCTGGACCGCGGCGGCGGTGGTCGCGGCCCTGCTGGGCGGAGGGCTGGGCGGCGACCTGGCGGGCCTGATGGTCATGCCGGTGGCGGCCGGGCTCTCGCTGGGCGGCGGACGCGGCTTCGGCGCGCGGCTGGCGGCGCTGGGCGCGGCGGGGTCGGCGCTGGCGGTGATCGTCGGCCTGGGCGCGGCGGTCTATGGCGTCAGCCCCGATCCGTCGCCCCTGGTCGCCGCGGGGGCGGGTCTGATAGCCCTGTCGGCCTTCGTCCTGTCGCTGCGGCTGGGGTGGCGGGCGAGGGAGGTGCGGCTGAGCAGCGCGCGCGGCGGGGTGCGCCGGGCCGAGGCCGTGCTGGCCGGCCAGCCGGGCCTGACCCTGATCCTGGATCCCGCCGGCAAGCCGCTGGCCGCCTACGGCGCCGCGCCGGCCGCCCTGCCGATCGAGCCGCTGTTCGAAGGCGGCCTGTTCGCCGCCGTGCATGCGCCGGACCGCACCGCCGTGGTCGCCGCCATCGACCGCGCCTTGACCGGGACGGCCGCGACGGTCCGCTTCGCGCCCCGCGCCGCGCTGGACCGGCGAGTGACCTTGCTGCTGCGCCGGTTCGACGATCCGGGCGCGTCCGGCCCCAGACTGATCGTCCAGGCGTTCGAAACGACCGCGGACCACGCGCGCGAAGTGGCGCTGGACGCCGCGCGGGCCGAAGCCGAGGCCCAGAACCGCGCCAAGAGCCGGTTCCTGGCCAACATGTCCCATGAGCTGCGCACGCCGCTGAACGCCGTGCTGGGCTTCGCCGACATCATGCGCCAGCGCCTGTTCGGCCCCCTGCCCGACCGCTACGCCGACTATGCCGCATCGATCCACGAGGCGGGGGCGCACCTGCTCGACCTGATCAACGACGTGCTCGACGTGTCCAAGATCGAGGCCCAGAAATACCAGCTGACCCCCGAGGTGCTGGACGCGCGCGATCCCGTGGCCGCCGCCATGGCCCTGGTCCGGCCGCTGGCGGACGACAAGGGCGTCAGCCTGACCGGCGTCCTGCCGCCCGAGCCGCTGACGGTCACGGCCGACCGACGCGCGCTGAAGCAGATGGCGCTGAACCTCCTGTCGAACGCCGTGAAGTTCACCCCGCCGGAGGGTTCGGTGACCGTCACGCTGGGCGCCATCGGCCCCTATCTGGAGCTGGTCGTGGCGGACACCGGATCCGGCATCGCGCCGGAGGATCTGAAGCGGCTGGGACGCCCCTTCGAACAGGCGGGCGACGGCGACCAGCGGGCGCGGGGCACGGGGCTGGGCCTGTCGCTGGTGCGGTCGCTGGCGGAACTGCACGGCGGCCGGCTGACGCTGGACTCGACGCTGGGCGAAGGCACCGCCGCCACGGTGCGCCTGCCCGTCGCGGCGCCTGTCTCTGCCCCGGCGCCGGACGGCGGGGCGGAGATCATCCCGATGCCGTCGAGAGGGTGACGCGCGCCTTCCCCGCTCGCCGGGGAAGGTGGCTCGCGGAGCGAGACGGATGGGATGGCTGTCGAAAGAAGATGGGCCGCTGGACGGTCAGCGTGTGGATGCAGCCACCCCATCCGACCGCCTCCGGAGCCCACCTTCCCCGGCGAGCGGGGAAGGACTTACAGCATCCCCATCCGCAGGAACGCCTCGGCGGCGGCCAGGTCGCCGACCTCGAAGGGCGCGCGGGCGACGCTGCCGTCGCGGAAGACGAACTCCACCGCGAAGGCCTCGCGGGGGTCCAGTCCGGCCAGCAGGCGGGCGGCGTACTCGGGGAAGGTCCAGACCTCGCCAGCCTTGGCGCCGGGACGCAGCAGGCCGCGCTCGGCCTCGGTCACGCCCGCCGCCCAGGCCGCGCGGCGTTGGGCCTCGGGCGCGAGGGTCGGGCGGTCGCCGATCCAGGGGTGGGGAAAGCGGGCGCCGTCGCGCATGACGATCCGCGCCGACACCGGACGCGGCTTGCCGACGAAGGAGACCGTCACGCTGAGGCCGGGCCGGCCCCATGCCCGCCCGACGGTCACGGGCGATGCCCCGACGGTGGAGAACTGGGCCAGATTCCAGCGCGTCACGGCGAAGGCGGTGCGATCGACGCTCCAGCCCGCGGTCAGGCCGGGAAACTCCATGCGCGGCGTGCGCGACCAGCCGGCGAAGGCCTGATCGACGCGGCCGGCCACCATCTTCAGCTCCGGGTGCGCGCAGGCGACGGTCGCGGCGCGGTCGCGGGCGCGGCGGGCGGTCTCGGCCGCCTGCACCGCCGTGGCCCCGCCCCGCAGCTGGGCCCCGCGCGCCTGCATCGTCGCCGACGCCAGGGCCGCGCGGACCGGCGGCGCGAACAGGCCGCAGCGCGCGTCGGCCGCCAGCATGAAGGCGCGGTCGTAATGCGGATCGGCCGCCTGTGCCGCGCCGGCGTACAGCGTGACGGCGGCGACCAGGACGGACGCGATGCGGGCTTGGCGGCTCGGCTTCATGAGGCCATAGGAGCACGGGAACCGTTCCGCTCCCGTCATCAATCAAGGTCAATGAATTGCTGATCGCCTCGGACGTCTGGGTCGCGGCCCTGATCCGCCGGGCGGAGCTGGGCGGCGCATCGGCCATGGTCGCCCGCCGCGGCGACGCCCGGGCCGGGGCCGTGCTGGTCAAGGTCTGGAACTCTTCCGAAAGGCGCGCGCGCGTATGGAGCGAGGCCTTCGGCCCCGACGGCGACCGATTGTGGCTTCAGACGATCGAGAGCGACGCCGAGAGCGAAGTCGACGCCTGGATCGAACGTCAGGCCGGCTATGATCCCGACCTTTGGGTGGTCGAGATCGAGGACCGCGAGGGCCGCCACTTCCTGACCGAGAAGGTCGGTTAACCTGCCGGAAAGCATCACACTTTCTTAGCCGCGTTCGTGAACCGGACCGCAAGCGGCGGCGCCTATCTTCATCGATGACGGGCCGACATGAGCCCGACGTGATGGTGGTGGGTTCGCATGCTCTTTCTTCTGAACGACGTCGTGTTCGACCTGGACGAGGCCTGCCCGGTCACGCCCGGCGACGCGCGCCGGTTCGAGAAGCTGGGCTTCGACTACGTCATGGAACTGGGCTGCGAGCTGTTCGCTGAGGATCCGGAGCTGCACCGCAACGATCCGCAGCGCGCGCGCCGCCTGGCCTGGCTGCTGCACGATCGCGAGCCGGGGCTGAACGCCGCCCTGTTCGCCGCGCCCGCGCGCGACTGTCCGCCCGAGCTGGTCGAGCCGCGCTTCTGCGCCCTGCCCGACGCGGTTCTGGCCGAGCTGCACGGCAAGGCCCGTCGCGGCGGCCTGACCCCCGTCGCCGCCGACCTCGCCGTCTGGAACCGTCTGGCCGCCTGACAAGGCCAAGCTTGGCGGCCCGCAAGGGCTGGGGTTAGGGTGTCTCCGGGGCAGTCGCCGGGGGGAAGTCCATGTCCATTCAAATCCTGGCCGCTCGCGCGGCTCGCGGAGGGCTGGCCGCGCTTTGGGCCGCGATCGCCCTCGTCATTCTCGGCGTCCTGTCCGCCGCCGCGCCGGCCCAGGCGCAGTCGCGGTGGAAGGTGGCCGAAAGCCGGAACTTCCTGGTCCACAGCGACGGGCCCGAGCGCGAGCTGCGCGACTGGGTCGCCAAGCTGGAGACCTTCGACTTCATGCTGCGCAGCCGGCTGGGCCTGGACCCGGCCGTTCCGGCGACCCGGCGGCTGCCGATCTATCTGACCGACGCGGCGGGCCTGCGCGTCATCATGCCGGACGCGGACAGAAGGGGCGTCGCGGGCGTCTACATGGCCAATGAGGAAGACACCTACGCCGTCGCCCTGCGTCTGGGCGGAGAGGCGGTGCTGTTCCACGAATACTTCCACCATTTCATGCATCAGAACTTCGCCGCGGCCTATCCGGCCTGGCTGGTGGAGGGGTTCGCCGAATACTATTCGACCGCTGAGGTCCGGGGCGGCGGCGTGATCGAGGTCGGGCGGCCCGATCCGCGCACCCTGGAATGGCTGGCGCGCGCGGAATGGATTCCGCTGGAACGGCTGCTGTCGCAGCGGTTCTTCGAGATCCGGCGGCCCGAGGACCGGGCGACCTTCTATCCCGTGTCCTGGCTGATGACCCACTGGCTGCTGTCGGAGCGGCCCGAGCAGATGGCGGCCTACATGCAGGCCGTCGGGCGCGGCGGCGACCCGGCGCGCAGCCTGGAGGAGGTCACCGGCCTTTCCCTTGTCGAGATCGAGCGCGCGCTGCGCCGGCATCTGCGGGGCTCCATGCCCTATGTGCGGTTGAGCTATGACGTCCCCGCGCCGAGCTTCGAGGTCGTCACCCTGCCCGCGTCGGCCGACGACCTGCTTTTGCTGAACCAGGCGCTGAAGACGTCGTCGACGCCGGAACGTCGGGCCCAGTTGCCGGTCCTGGTGCGGGCGGCGGCGGCCAGGCATCCGGACGACCTGCTGGCCCGCCGCGCCCTGGGACATGCCGAGCTGCACTTCGGCGACCGCGACGTCGGCGAGGACGTGCTTCACGACGTCGTGGCGCGCTGGCCCGACGACGTGGAAGCCCTGCAACTGCTCGCCGCAGCCCACCTGTCCCTGGCCGAAGAGGCCGATGCGCCGGAAGAGGCGGCGGCGCTGACCCGCGAAGCGCGAGGGTATCTGGGGCGCGCGAACGCCGCGCGGCCCAGCGATTACGTCACCGTCGGCCTGCTGGCGCGCAGCCGCATCGGCATGGACGGCTATCCCAGCATGAACGACCTGAACACCTGGATCGTGGCGGTGCAGCTGGCGCCCCAGCTGGCCGAGGCGCGGATCGGCGCGGCGCAGGCCCTGATGCTGGTCGATCGTCAGCCGGAGGCGATCATCCTGCTGCGCCCGCTGGCGGCCGCGCCCCACGGCGGCGGAGCGGCCGAGGCGGCGGGCCGACTGATCGCCGCGGCCGAAGCCGGCCGGCGGACGGCGGACCTGCCCGGGACGCCTGAGGACGCGGAAGAGGAGACGCCGCAATGATCCGTTTCATCCTGCTGATCGTCGCGGCGACGAGCCTGCTCGCCCAGCCGGCCCGGGCGCAGACCTGGCTCAAGGCCGAGAGCGAGCATTTCATCGCCTATTCCGACGGCGGAGAGGGGGCGCTGCGCGCCTTCGTCACCAAGCTGGAGCGGTTCGACCAGATCCTGCGCCTGCGCTTCGGGATCCCGGCCGACCGGCCGACCCTGCGCAAGCTGCCGATCTATCTGGTGTCGCGGCACGACGGGCTGGAAGCGGTGGCGCCGGGGATAGGTCGGGGCGTCGCCGGCTTCTACACGACCAATGAGGAGGACATCTTCGCCGTCGCCATCCGCAACGACGGCGACCAGACGATCCTGCACGAGTACGCCCACCACTTCTTCTTCCAGCACCTGAACGCGCCCTATCCCGGCTGGCTGACCGAGGGCCTGGCGGAATACGTCATGACGGCGCGCATCCGCGACGACGAGTTCATCCTGGGCGAGGCCAACGAGGCCCGCGCCAGCTGGATCAACAACGCCGACTGGCTGCCGATCGAGACGCTGCTGACCAAACGGTTCGGGCAGCTCGACAGCGGCCGGTTCCAGGCCACCTACTATCCGGTCGCGTGGCTGCTGACGCACTGGTTCTTCGCCACGCCGGAGCGGTCGCAGCAGCTGGACGCCTATCTGCGCCTGGTCGCGTCGGGCGTGGGCCCGGCCGAGGCGATCACCCAGGCCACCGGCCTGACCCTGCCGCAGTTGACGCAGGCCCTGACCAGCTATGCGCGCGGCAGCATCTATTCCCAGACCTTTCCGATCGCGTATCGCCCGATCGAGATCACCGTCACGCGAATGCCGGAGTCCGCGCGTGACCTGATCCTGATCGGCCAGCGCATCAAGCGTCCCCTGACCGCAGAACAGCGCACAGAAGCGCTGGAAGACGTGCGCCGTCTGGCCGCGCGCTGGCCGAACGACCCGTTCGCCCTGCTGGTTCTGGGCCACGCCGAACTGCACATGGGCGACGCCGCCGTCGGCGAGACGACCCTGCTGCGCGTGCTGGAGCTGGCCCCGGAGACGGACGAGGCGCTGCAATACCTGGCCACCCAGCGCGTCCGCCAGGCCGAGGAGGCGGAGGACGCGGACCAGAAGCGCAGTCTGCTGGGCCAGGCGCGGGGCTTCCTGTCGCGGGCCTATCGCATCGACCCCGACGACTACTTCACCCTGCTGCTGATCGCAGAGACGCGCGAGGGCCAGGCCGGCTATCCGAACGAGAACGACATGCTGACCTGGGAGGCGGCCTTCGACGGCGCGCCCCAGTTGCCGGCCGTGCGACTGGGCTACGGGCGGGCGCTGATCGCCACGGGCCGCCTGCCGGAAGCCTTCGCCGTGCTGACGCCGCTGGCCAACAGCCCGCACGGCGGCGATGCGGCCGACGCGGCCCGGACCCTGATCGCCGAGGCGCGGGGGGAGGCGCCGCCCCCCGCCGAGGCGGCGCCGGAGGAGCCCGCCGATCAGGCCGGCTGAGGCGCGGTCGGGGTCGGACTTGCGCGGCGGCGCGCCTTGATCCACGCCTTGATGCGGTCCTGAAGCGGGGCGTCGATCAGGAAGTGGAAGGCGAAGGCGAAGCCGACCGCCGCCAGCACGCCCGTGCCCCACAGCGCCCACTGGACCGGCTCGGACAAGCCGAAGCGGGCGACGGCCACGTTGACCGCGCCGAACCAGGCGATGCGCACGACCTCGTTCGAGATGAACATGGAGAAGCTGACCAGCGCGGCCTTCTCCACCCATTTCGACGGGCGGGTGACGGGGATGGCGCCGGCGGCCAGGATGATCAGGCCGATGCAGGCGATCGAGGCCAGGGCGTTCTTGTCGACCCATTGCAGCCCGGCGAAGGCGGCCGTGGCGGCGATCATCGTCCAGCCGGCCAGGCGCGGGGCGATCCAGGCGCGAGAGGCGAATTGCGCCAGGCACATGCCCAGGAAGAACAGCGGCAGGGCGCGGATGAAGCCGTACTTCATCGGCATCTGCCAGACCGGCAGGCCCAGCGCCGCCCAGGTGGCCTCATTGGCCAGAAGATAGACGCCGACGCCAAGGCCCAGCGCCGTCCACGCTCCGACGCGGCTCAGCCCCTTCAGGATCCACGGAAACGCCAGATAGCAGCCGATCAGGGCCGAGATCGACCAGGTCGGCGCATTCCAGCCCAGACCACCGGGGACGCCGAAGCTTTGCACCAGGAAAAGCTGGGCCGGGAACTGGCCCCAGTCGAACCATTCCGGATTGCGCGGCGCCACGCCGGCCGCGGTGCTGAGGATCACGAGCCCCGCCAGCCCCAGCGCCATCATCAGATGCGCCGGCACGACCCGCAAAACCCGCTTCAGCACGAAGTCGCCGGGCGTCATCGCGCCGCGCCGCAGCGCCTCCTGATAGACCCGCATCAGCACATAGCCGCTGTCGATCAGGAAGAAGTTGGTCAGCAGGAAGCCGCCGCGCTCGAACACCGGATGCAGCACCTCCGCCAGTGCATGCGGCCCCGCCGCCTGAAAGTGATGCAGGATGATCAGGAAGGCCACGATGAACCGCAGCGCGTCCAGCCAGCCGCCCCGCGCGATCGGAACCGTCTCATTTCGGGTCGAAATCAGGGCCTGGGCCATGGCGGAACGTCCTTTCGGACGTCACGCCGCAAGGAGCGGGCCGTCAGCGCGTCAGGCCTCCCGGCAGGCCTTCAGGACGAAGAAGGTGCGCGGCAGGGACTCCCGCTGTCCCGAAACCGAGGACGGACCGCCCAGTTGCTCGGCCTGATACCAAAGCGCCCTTCCCAGCTCGGGCGCCGCCAGATATCGGGGCGCGGGATCGTCGCCCTTCGGGAACTCGCCTAGCCAGTCCATATCGTCGGTGAAGGCATAGATGGGGATGGGCGTCACGCTCGCATCGGGTCGCAGAGTTCCGAGCGTCGCTGTAGAGTAACCCTCCCCAGCGTTGACGAGGAAGTCGTAGTCAGCACCTGTGATGCCGGATCGAACACGGATGACGACGCCTCTATCGAGTGCAGAGACATCCAGTATGTAAGCTTCAGCGTGCCGACCTTCATAAGTGGCTTGACCGAAGGGGCACACATCTTGTCCCGACATCACAAGCGATAGAATTCCGACCGTAAACAGCGTCACAGAAACCACCCGTCATAGCCAGCTTCTGTGACATCCACGGGGTCGGATACGCTACCCTCCCCGGCTCGGAAACGATGAAGATCCTGCTCCCAGAGCCAGTTATCCAACCAAGAATAATCTTCAAACTCCACTATGTAGGTTGTGTCGCCCCCGCCAGGTGTGATCGTTTCAACCGGAATTCTGTTCAAGCAGAAGTCCATGAATGAATGAAAAAGCTCCGCCTCGAAATCTGAGTAGTTCCAACCGTCGTGGTGTCTCATATATGCATACTCACCAAAGCTCATATCCGAAGGGATAGTTCCTGATGAACGGCCGGCGGCGTAGCGCGCCTCATATGCAGCCAAGTCTCGAAACATGGCGAATATCTGATTATCGTGATCGAACCGGTCTCCGAGATCGGAATGCCGATCACTCCATGTTCCCTCGGTGTACTGGAACAATCCCCGGGCGCTGCTGGTCGGATTGACCATGTTGCGGCCAAGCGAGGACTCCTGCATCGCGATCTGGACGGGCCAGTTCCACCGTCTCTTCGCTAAACCCGGCCGAGCGCCCAAAGGCGACGATCCGTTCCATTATGGCGCGCTGATCCACCCCAAGTGAGTCATTGGCACAAGGCATCTCGTCATCTCCGATGTAGACTCGCACAATCGAGCATGCTTTCGAGTTTTCAACTCACGGTTCGGTGATGGGCTGCCTTGTGTGTCACGGCCGGGCGACACAGAAGCAGGTGTCCTGATTGGCCCCATCGGCCACCTCCTAACCCCGCATTAACCATGCAGGCGGCAGTTTCTGCCCGGTTCGGTGCGTGCGGAGTGAGCGATGAGCGGGGCGGAAGTTCTGGACGTGGGGCGCGACGCCCTGTGGCTGACGATCCAGCTGTGCGCGCCGGCGCTGATCGTGGCGCTGGTGGTCGGCGTGTGCATCGGCCTGTTCCAGGCGCTGACGCAGATCCAGGAGCAGACCCTGGTCTATGCGCCCAAGATCCTGGCCATCTTCGTGTCCCTGCTGCTGTTCCTGCCGCTGATGGGCGGGCTCTTGGGCGGCTTCATGCGGACGATCGCGGCGCGCATCGCGGGCATGTAGGTGAACGCCTTCGCCGCCGCGGACGAGGTGTGGGCCGCGGCGCTGATCTTCGCGCGGCTGGGCGCCGTGCTGCTGCTGCTGCCCGGCATCGGTGAAAGCTATGTGCCGCCGCGCATCCGCCTGTCGCTGGCGCTGGTGATGACGCTGGCGCTGTGGCCGGTGCTGACGGCCTATCTGCCCCCCCTGCCCGACAGCCTGGGCGCGACCGTCGGCTGGATCATCCGGGAGGTGCTGGTCGGGCTGGCGATCGGGGCGGTGCTGCGGGCCTTCATGACGGCGCTGGCCACGGCGGGCGAGGTGGTGTCGCTGCAGACCACGCTCAGCTTCGCCCAGACGGCCAATCCTCTGCAGGCCCAGCCGGGATCGACCATCGCCGCCTTCCTGACGGTCATGGGGGTGACGCTGATCTTCGCCACCGACACCCACCACCTGTTCATCGCCGGACTGGTCGGCAGCTATCGGCTGATCGCGCCGGTGCAGCCGCTGATCGCGACCGACTTCACCACCCTGGCGGTGCGGACGCTGGGCGAGAGCTTCCTGCTGGGGGTGCAGCTGGCCGGGCCGATCCTGGTCTTCTCGCTGATCCTGAACCTGGGGTCGGGCCTGATCGGCCGGATCATGCCGCAGTTCCAGGTGTTCTTCGCCACCGCGCCGCTGAGCATCCTCGGCGGCCTGGCCATCTTCGCCCTGTCGCTGGGGACGCTGGGCACGGTCTTCATCGACCGCTACCGCGCCCTGGCCCAGGTCTTCGTCACGGGAGGCGCCGGTGGCTGACACGCCGGATCCCGAGTCGAAGACCGAAGACGCCACCCCACGAAAACTTGCGGAAGCCCGCAAGAAGGGCGACGTCGCCCGAAGTCCCGACGTCGGCTCGACCCTGTCGCTGCTGGGCGCGGTGGCGGTGCTGCTGACGCTGGGCGGCGGCTTCGCGTCGCAGATGGCGGGGGACCTTCTGCCCTTCATCGCCTCGCCGCACCGCATGACCGGCGCGCTGGACGCCGGGGCGGGGGTCGAGATCGGGGCGCGGGCGCTGTGGACCGCCGCGCCCTTCATGGGAGCGCTGGCGCTGGCGGTGCTGATCGGCGGAGTCGGGGGAAACGTCGCCCAGTCGGGCGGGATCGTGTTCTCCGGCGAGAAGCTGAAGCCCGACTTCAAGAAGCTGAGCCCCCTCAGCGGGTTTCACCGCATCTTCGGGCCCGACGGGCTGGTGCAGTTCCTCAAGACCTTCCTGAAGCTGATCGTGCTGGGCTTCATCTGCTGGCTGACGATCAAGCCGCACATCGCGGGGCTGGAGACCCTGTCCGCCCTGCCCCCGGCGGCGGTCCTGCCGCTGGTGCGCGATCTGTGCCTGACGCTTGCCGTGTCGGCGATCGTGTTCATGACGGCCACGGCGGGCGCCGACTACCTGTGGCAGCGGTTCCGCTTCGCCAAGCGGATGCGGATGACCAAGGAGGAGGTCAAGGAGGACTTCAAGCAGTCCGAGGGCGACCCCCACGTCAAGGCGCGCCAGAAGCAGATCCGCATCCAGCGCAGCCGCCGCCGCATGATCCAGAACGTGCCCAAGGCGACGGTCGTGGTGACCAACCCGACCCACTATTCCGTCGCCCTGCGCTATGAGCCGGACAAGGGCGACGCCGCGCCGGTGTGCGTGGCCAAGGGCGTGGATGCGCTGGCGCTGCGAATCCGCCAGGTGGCGGCCGAGCACAAGGTGCCCACGGTCGAGAACGTGCCCCTGGCCCGCGCCCTCTACGCCACCGTCGAGGTCGACGAGGTCATCCCGCGCGAACATTTCGAGGCGGCGGCCAAGGTCATCGGCTTCGTCATGCAGTCGCGACGGAAACGCCCTTCTCCCCCCGGGGGAGAAGGTGGGCGGCGGAGCCGCTCGGATGAGGGGGTCGTTGAGCGAACTGATCGACCAAAGATGGAGTGAGCGGCGGCCAGCCCCCTCATCCGTCTCGCTCCGCGAGCCACCTTCTCCCCCGAGGGGAGAAGGCTCGATTTCGTCGTATGCTCCCCCATCCGAATCGGGCGCGCACACCATGACCCCATCCCGCCGTCAGGCCTTCGATCCCCTGCTGATCGTGATGGCGGTCGGCGCCGCCGCGGCGGTGGCGGCGATGGCCTATCCGGCGTTCCGGGCCGATCCGTTCAGCGCGCCGGGGATGATCCTGATCTGCGCGGCGGCGGGGGTGGCGCTGATCGGCCTGTTCGCCTTCGGCCGCCACGAAGCGGTCCAGCGGCCCAGCGGCGACGCGGCGGTGGAAATCCTGGACGCTTTGGCCGAGCCCGCGGCGCTGGTCTGGTCGTCGGGGCAGGTGCTGGCCTTCAACGGCGCCTGGGCCGAGGCGAACGGCGCGACCACCTCCCTGCCCAGGGCGCGCGCGGGCGGGCAGGCTCTGTACGCCGCCTTCGCCGAGGCCAAGCGCGGCGGCGAGGGGCGCGCCATCGTCTCGATCGGGGCGAAGGAGATCGAGGTCGTCATAGGTTGGGCGGGGGGCCGCGCCGGCGAAGGACGCTTCCTGCTGCGCGCCGCGCCCGACGCCCTGCTGGCCCCCGCCGCCGAGCCCGCGCGTCCGACGCCGGCCCGCGCCGACACGGGCGAGGCGCGCGCCATGGCCGCCGGCGCGCCGTTCGGCTCGGCCGTGATCGAGGCGGACGACCTGTTCGCCGGCAAGCTGACCTCCCCCAACGCCGCCCTGGCCGAGCTGACCGGGCCGGCGGCGGCGCGCGACGCGGCCTTCGGCCATCTGTTCGACCCGGCCGGCGTGACCGAGGCGCGGGCGCGTCTGGAGGCGGGCTCTTCCGGTCCCATCGAGCTGCAGCCGCGGGCCCATCCGGAGCGCATCCTGCACCTGTACGTGGCGCCGGAGGGCGAGGGCCGCCGCGTCTGGCTGTTCGACGCCACGGCGCAGAAGTCGATGGAGATGCAGCTCACCCAGGCGCAGAAGATGCAGGCCGTGGGCCAGCTGGCCGGAGGCGTGGCGCACGACTTCAACAATCTGCTGACCGCCATCCAGCTGCAGCTCGGCGGCCTGTTGGAACGGCACCCCGTCGGCGATCCCTCCTATGACGGGCTGAACGAGATCCGCCAGACGGCGGTGCGCGCCGCCGATCTGGTGCGCAAGCTGCTGGCCTTTTCGCGCAAATCGACGGTGCGGCGCGAACGGCTGGACCTGGGCGAGCTGGTGGGCGAGTTCGCGGTGCTGCTGCGCCGGCTGCTGCGCGAGGACGTGCGGCTGGAGACGGATCACGGCCGCGACCTGCCCGTCGTCCTGGCCGACAAGAGCCAGCTGGAGACGGCGGTGATGAACCTGGCCGTCAACGCGCGCGACGCCATGCGCGGCGTGGTCGAGCCGGGCGCCGGCGTGGTCACCATCAAGACGCGCCGCCTGACCGCCGATCAGGCGCGCCAGATGGGCTGGTCCCAGCCGACGACCGAGGCGGTGGCCCTGATCGAGGTGTCGGACACCGGGCCCGGCGTGCCGCCCGAAATCCTGGACAAGATCTTCGAGCCCTTCTTCACCACCAAGGCGGTTAACGAGGGCACCGGCATGGGCCTGGCCACCGTCTATGGCATCGTCGAGCAGGCGGGCGGGCATATCGCCGTGACCAATCTGGACGGGGCCGGGGCGGCCTTCCGCATCTTCCTGCCCGAGGCGGCGGAGGCCGAGCTGGCCGAGACGCCGGTGGTCGAGAAGGTCGCCAAGGCCCCGCGCGACCTGTCGGGCGCCGGGCGCATCCTGTTCGTCGAGGACGAGGCCGCGGTACGCGGCATCGCCGCCAAACTGCTGCGCCAGCGCGGCTATGACGTGATCGAGGCGGCCGACGGCGAGGAGGCGCTGATCCTGGCCGAAGAGCACGCCGGCACGATCGACATGCTGATCTCCGACGTCATCATGCCTGGGCTGGACGGCCCCGCCCTGCTGAAGAAGGCCCGGCCCTTCCTGGGCGACGCGCCGGTGATGTTCATCTCCGGCTATGCCGAGAGCGACTTCTCGGACCTGCTGCAGGACGAGGTCGGCGTCTCCTTCCTGCCCAAGCCGCTGGACATCAAGACGCTGGCGGAGCGGGTGAAGCAGGAGCTGCGGGGCGGGTGAGCCCGCCGCGGTTCAGTCGAACGTGACCGCCGGCGCCGTGAGCGCCAGGTTCAACAGGCCGGGAAACCGCGCCTCCAGCGCCTCGGCGCGAACGCGGCTGATGACCGACTTTCCCCGACGTTCCGATCGGATCAGCCCGGCGTCACGCAGAATGCGGGTGTGCACCGACAGGGTCGACCGAGGCATCACGGCGCAGACCTCCCCGCAGGCCAGGCCGTCCCCGCGGGCGATGCGGCGGAAGATGGTGAGGCGCGCCGGGTCGCCCAGGGCATGAAAGATCCGCTCCAGGCTCAGGGCGTCGTCCGGTGGATGCGACAGCGGCTGCATGGGGAACAATGTGCGGTACGAATGAGGTCATTTCAATATTCCCACATTCTTGAAATGACGGATTGATGCCCCACCTGTCCGTTCGGCCGGGTTTTCCGGCGACGGAGATCGACGATGAGCGTGCTGAAAGACAAGATCGCCCTGGTGACCGGGGCGTCGCGCGGGATCGGGCGGGCGACCGCCCTGCGCCTGGCCGCCGATGGGGCGGTGGTGGCGGTTCACTATGGGCGGAGCGGAAACGAGGCCGAGGCCGTCGTGGCCCGGATCGAGGCGGCGGGCGGGCGAGCCTTCGCCGTTCAAGGCGACCTGAGCGCCGTCGCGGGCGTCGACGCCCTGTTCGACCAGTTGGACGCCGGCTTGGCGGCGCGCGGCCTGTCCGGGCTGGACGTGCTGGTCAACAACGCCGGCGTGGCGGCCTTCGAGCCCGTGGCCGACACCCGCGAGGAGACGCTGAACGCCCTGTTCGACGTGAACGTGAAGGGCCTGTTCCTGACGACCCAGCGCGCCCTGACTCGACTGCGGGAAGGCGGGCGGATCATCAATCTGTCGTCGGTCGTGGCGCGCGCGTCCTTCGACGGCATCGCCGCCTATGCCGCGACCAAGGGCGCGGTGAACACGCTGACGACTCATCTGGCGGCCGAGCTGGGCGCGCGCGGCATCACCGTCAACGCCGTGGCGCCGGGCGCCATCGACACGGACATGAGCGCTTGGGTGCGCGAGGACCATGGCCGGGACGCCGTCCACGCCATGCAAGCCATCAAGCGCGTCGGCCAGCCCGACGACGTCGCCGCCGTCGTCGCCTTCCTGGCCCGTCCCGACGCCGGTTGGGTGACGGGTCAGATCATCGAGGCCGGCGGAGGCGCCAAGCTCTAATCGTTGCGCCGCCGATCGTCGCGGTCACGGCGGCGGCGGTCGGGACGGCCGTCGCAGTCCCGGTCTCGCGGGGCGCAGGTCACCACGATCACCGGCGGCGCATAATTCCAGTCGCCGGGACAGGTCTTCTGCGCCGCGCCATAGGGGAGGCCGGGCGGCGGAGCCCAGTAGCAGTTGCGGTTCTCCCACTCCAGGTCGGCCGCGGCCTGATCCAGCCCCAGGGCGATGGCGTTCCACACCTCCGGATCGGTGGTGCAGGCGGTGAGGCCCAGCGAGGCGACGGCGAGAACGAGGGCGGTGCGGCGCATGTGAAGATCCTCCCGCCGCCACCTTGGCCGGGCAGGAGGACTTCGTCGTCCCACCAAAGCTGACGGCGGTCAGATGTCGCGGAACAGACCGACGTAGCCGTCATAGAGGAACCAACGATTTCGCACGTTGCCCGTCACCTCACGCAGGATGCCGAGGTTCACCATGTCGGCGACGACCTCGTTGGCGTTGGGATAGCTAACCTTCAGCAATCCGGCCGCAGTGTTCACGTCAAGGTATGGATCACGGTACAGACGTTCCAGCAGCACGATGGCCTTGCCTGCACGTGCGCCCATGTTCTGCACGATTGCATCGCGATGATCCTCTCGCAGAAGCAGGATCGCTTTCGCCATCCGAGCCGCGTCCAGAGCCGCCTCCGCCACGCATTCCAGGAAAAAGACCAGCCATTCTTCCCACTGGCCCGCATCTCGAACCGCTTGCAGTCGGTCGTAATATTCCTGACGTCGCTTCTTCAGCGTCAGCGACACATAGAGGACTGGCTTCGACAACACCTCTCTTTCGCAGAGCAAGAAGCTGATCAGAAGACGTCCCAGCCGCCCGTTGCCGTCCACGAACGGATGGATCGTCTCGAACTGAGCATGTGCCAGCCCTATGCGGATCAGCAGAGGAAGGTCGGAGGGGCCATGCAGGAATTCCTCCAACTGCCCGATCTGCTCAGGCACGGTCTCCGGCGGGGGCGGTACGAAGATCGCATCGGCGAGGGTCGCGCCCTGAGCCCCGATCCAGTTCTGCGTCGTTCGAAACAGCCCGGGGGTCGCATGACCGCCGCGAACGTCATGCATCAGAATCTCGTGGATCTCTCGCAAAAGCCTCCCGGACAGCGGCAGTTGCGACAGCCGTGAGATGCCGTAGTTCAGGGCGGCGGTGTAGTTGATGACCTCATTGACGTCGCCCATCGGTCGGTCGCCCGACAGCCGGGCCTCGGCGGCCACGAGGTCGTCCAAGGAAGCTTGGGTTCCCTCGATCTGACTGGACAGGACCGCTTCGCGTCGCACGTACATCGCGGTGAACAGGTCAGGGTGAGGCAAAGTCTCGACCGCGCCGTCCAAACGTCCCAAGACAATGTCTGCCCGGCTGAGTGCAGCCGTCACCGGTCCGGCGAGATTCAGGCCTACCGGCGGCAGCGCCTCCGGAATGAAGGCGCGATGGCCGGCAAGCTGACGCACATAGCGCCCTGCTCGCTCAGACGGCTTGTTCGTCGAAAGGGAAATAACGATCGCTCCCGGCATCCATATTAAACGATTTAGATAATATGGATGCCGGAAAATCGGCTTATCATCAAGTTCGATAATATGGCGCTGACTACGCCGCCATCTCCACCGTCAGGTTCTCGGCGACCTTGTCGAGGAAGCCTTCGGTGGTCAGCCAGCTCTGCTGGTCGCCGACCAGGAGGGCCAGGTCCTTGGTCATGTGGCCGGCCTCGACGGTGTCGACGACCACGCGTTCCAGCGTCTCGGCGAAGGTGATCAGTTCCTGGTTGCCGTCCAGCTTGCCGCGGTGCTTGAAGCCGCGGGTCCAGGCGTAGATCGAGGCGATCGAGTTGGTGGACGTGGCCTCGCCCTTCTGGTGCTGGCGGTAGTGGCGGGTCACGGTGCCGTGGGCGGCCTCCGACTCCAGGATCTTGCCGTCCGGCGTCATCAACACCGAGGTCATCAGGCCCAGCGAGCCGAAGCCCTGGGCCACCACGTCGGATTGCACGTCGCCGTCGTAGTTCTTGCAGGCCCAGACGAAGCCGCCCGACCACTTGATGGCCGCGGCGACCATGTCGTCGATCAGGCGGTGCTCATAGGTCAGGCCCTTGGCCTTGAACTGATCGGCGAACTCCGCATCGAACACCTGCTGGAAGATGTCCTTGAAGCGCCCGTCGTAGGCTTTCAGGATCGTGTTCTTGGTCGACAGATAGACCGGGTAGTTGCGGTTCAGGCCATAGGCGAAGCTGGCGCGGGCGAACTCGGTGATCGAGTCGTCCAGGTTGTACATGCCCATGGCCACGCCGGCGCCCGGCGACTTGTAGACCTCGTGCTCGATCACCTGGCCGTCGTCGCCGACGAACTTCATCGTCAGGGTGCCGGCGCCCGGCATCAGGAAGTCGGTGGCCTTGTACTGGTCGCCGAAGGCGTGACGGCCGACGACGATCGGCTGGGTCCAACCCGGCACCAGGCGCGGCACGTTCGAGCAGATGATCGGCTCGCGGAAGACCACGCCGCCCAGGATGTTGCGAATGGTGCCGTTGGGCGACTTCCACATCTTCTTCAGGCCGAATTCCTTCACCCGCGCCTCGTCGGGGGTGATGGTGGCGCATTTCACGCCGACGCCGTGGCGCTTGATCGCCTCGGCCGCGTCGATCGTCACCTGGTCGTCGGTGGCGTCGCGGTGCTCCATGCCCAGGTCGTAGTAGTCCAGCTCCAGATCCAGGAACGGGAAGACCAGCTTGTCCTTGATCATCTGCCAGATGATGCGGGTCATCTCGTCGCCGTCGATGTCGACGATGGGGTTCTGGACCTTGATCCTGGCCATGTGTGTGGCGCCTTTCTGCGAGGAACGGGAATGGCGGCGGTATAGCGGCTTGGCAGGGCTCGGCAACTGCGTAGACCCGATCCGAGAGGCTTGAGAAGTGCCCAATTGTGTGACTTTGTGTGCTCCGTCGCCTCTTGGAGGCTATCGGGGCGGAAGACTATGGCAAAGGGCGCGATCCACTACGTGAAGCACCTTAGCGAAATTCAAGACCATCTCACGGTCGATAATGTGGAGCTGTCGAACCTCGCGAAGGTGGCTCCCAACACGATCTCGTCGTTGCGGCGCAGGAAGCCCGCCAAGAAGATCACTCGCAACAAGGTGAAGTTGGCGTTGGAAGCCCGCTGTCGCGAGGTCCACTCGACCGAACTTGAAGCAGAGTTGGCCAAGATCGAAAGCCGTGCGGGTCACAAGCTGTCGCTTGAGGACGTCTTTCAAAGCGCAGAGTGGCACTGCGTCGATCTGCCTGGCTTTCTGAAGGCCAACGGACTGGATTGGGCGATCTTCGAGACCGGCGGCTCGAGTTTGAACTCCAAGCAGATCGGCCAGCTCAAGGGCGGGGCTTATTTCACGCCCTACATCCGTGATCGCATCTCGGCATGCTTGGCGACCAAGACCGACGTTCCGGCCAGCCTATTCGAGCGCCAGCAGAACGACGACGTGATCGCGGCGGTCATCGACGAAACCTGATGCCTAGTCGGGCTTGCGGTGACGACGCGCCTTGAGGTGAAAGTCGGCGACCGCGACGATCGTGTGCAGAGCGGCGGCGGCTGCGGTGACGATCGCGCAGCCAGCCATGATCATCGAGAGCTCCAGCATGATTGCCTCCTATCGATGACTGGAGTGTAGTCGCACCGCCTGTGGATGACCAGCGCAATTATCCAAATAAACTCATTAAAAACAGGTATCTAACAGGCCAATAAGGTGGGGATAAGATGCCGCTTATTTTCTTTTCGGCGTCTGACCGCCCTAGCCCGTTCCATTGGGTGATCCCGCGCGATGTGCTCGCCCTTCGCGCTTGGTTCTCGGCTTTTGGTCACCTTTGTGTCCGATCCCGGCCAAAGCGAGGCGCCGCCGTTGCTGGACGCGGAACTGATGGCGCGGCTGCTCGCTGAGCATGAAGCCAGGGAGACCGCGCGATGACCGAGAAGACCTTCAGGGCCGGAGACGCGGTGAAGTGGGACCACAGCCAGGGCACGACCACGGGCAAGGTGGTGCGCAAGCTGACGGCGCCGACCACGATCAAAGGCCACAAGGTCGCGGCGTCGACGGAGAATCCGGAGTATCTTGTCGAAAGCGGCAGGACCGGCGCCCGCGCCGCGCATCGGCCGCAGGAACTGCGCAAGGCCTGACCGGCCGCGACCTGATGGGAGCCCGATGATCCGCACCACCACCGCCGCGCTGATGGCCGGCGCTGCGCTCGCCGCCTGCAGCCCTCCGGCCCAGCCGTCCGAGAAGGCCGATCCCGCCTCCCCCGCGACCCCGGCGACCGCACCCGCCCCGGATCCGGCGGCGACCGCAGCGGCCGGCGCGGCGCCGGCCGTGCGGACCTTCCGGGACTGGATCGCGGTCTGCGACAACGCGAACCGCTGCGTCGCCCTGACCGGCGGAGGTCCGGGCGACGCCTGGCTGAGGGTCGAGATGGAGGCGGGGCCGGACGCGCGGCCCGTCGTGACCTTCGGCGCCGAGGATTTCCGCAGCGGAGAGCGCGCGGCGGCGCCCGCCCTGGCCGTCGACGGCCGGGGCACGGCGGCGGACGCGACGGCCGTCGGGGCGCTGGGCCAAGGTCGGCGCGCGACCGTGACCGCCTTCGACCGCGAGCGGCCCGTCTCGCTGAGCGGCGCGGCGGCGGCCTTTCTCTGGATCGACGAGCGGCAGGGGCGGCTGGAGACGCCGACCGCCTTGATCCGGCGCGGCGACCGACCCGTCGGCGTCGTGCCCGAAGGCCCCGCCCGCCCGCGCGTGACGGCCCTGCGCGTGCCCGGCGGCGGCGCGGGCGAGGAGCGCGCCCTGCCCCCCGCACTGGAGGCCCTGCCCGCCGTTCAGGAGTGCCGCGTCGACGTGCCGGACGGCAAGGCTCGGACCTGGCGCATCGGCATGGACGCCCTGCTGTGGGAGGTGCCGTGTTACCGGGGCGCGTACAACGCGGGGGCCCGGCTGTTCATCGCGGGGCCGGACGGCGCGGGTGCGCGCACCCTGGGACTGCCCACCGCGACCGGCGAGCCGACGCAGTTCACGGTCAACGGCGACTTCGACCCGGAGACCGGCCTGCTGACCAGCTTCGACAAGGGGCGGGGCCTGGGCGACTGCGGCCATGCGCGGACCTGGGTCTGGACCGGGCGCGGCTTCGTGCTGACGCGCGAGGCGGGGATGGAGGACTGTCGCGGCCTGACCGCCGAGGACTGGCCGGTCCTGTATGAGGCGACGGTGGAGTGAGCCGCGTCGACGTCCTGGTGATCGGGGCGGGCCCCGGCGGACTGACGGCCGCGACCTATCTGTCGCGGTTCCGGCGTTCGGTTCTGGTGGCCGACGGGGGCAAACCACGCGCCTGCTGGATCCCCGTCAGCCACAACATGCCGGGCTTCCCGCAAGGCATCACCGGCGAAGACATCCTGAAGCGGATGACCGACCAGGCCGAAGAATACGGCGCGGTCGTGGAGGCCGGGCGCGTTGAGGCGCTGGAAGCGGAAGCGGACGGGCTCGTCGCGCGCCTGAACGGCCGCGAGGTCCGGGCGCGCGCCGTGGTGCTGGCCACGGGGGTCGCCGATCGGAAGCCGCCGATCCCCGGCGTGGACGACGCCATCGAGCGGTCTCTGGTCCGCATCTGTCCGATCTGCGACGGCTATGAAGCGACCGGCAAGGCCGTGGCGGTGATCGGCGACGACGCCATGGGCCTGCGCGAGGCGGCCTTCTTGCGGACCTATTCGGACAGGGTGACGCTGATCCACGTCGGCGAGGGCCCGCCGCCGCTCCCGGAGGAGGCCGAACGGCTGGGCGTCGAGATGCTGGTCGGGCCGGTGGAGGCCCTGCGTCTGCGAGAGGACCGGGCGACGTGCCTGACGTGGAGCGGGGCGGAACGGTCGTTCGATCACGTCTATTCCGCGCTGGGCACGACGCCCGCCGTCGACCTGGCCGTGCGATTGGGCGCACGACGGGCCGACGACGGGAGGCTGGCGGTGGACGATCACCAGGCCACCAGCGTGCCGGGGCTGTGGGCGGTCGGCGACGTGGTCCGAGGGCTGAACCAGATCGCCGTGGCCACGGCCGAGGCCGCCGTGGCCGCCACCGCCGCGCACAACCACCTGCGCCGTGCCGAGGGGAGGGTGGTGCGGGACTAGGTGTTCCTTCTCCCCCTGCGGGTGGAGGGCGACGCCCGACGGGTGGCTCGCGAAGCGGGACGGATGAGGGGCTTCCCGGACCCCTCCCACCATCCATCGACGCGGAGCTTGCTGACCTGAAGTCTCAGAGACCCCTCATCCGACCCGGCTGCGCCGGGCCACCCGTCGGGCGTCGCCCTCCACCCGCAAGGGGAGAAGGGCGACGCAACAGACGCCGCGTGCGCGAGCGGCGCCAGTCGGCCAGGGCGCCGATCCAGCCCCACGCGGGCTCCTTATGCGAGCGGTGCATCTCTTCCATCGCGACCTCCTTTGACCGGCGAGCTTCGATGCCGATAGAGTGGGCGAAGGAGTCGATCCCGACAAACGGGACTCTCCGAGATCGAAACAAGGTCCGCTTATGCCTGATCCGCTCGCGTCCATCCCGCTGGCTTCGCTGCGCGTGTTCGAGGCGGCTGCGCGGCTGAACAGCTTCACCCGCGCGGCGCAGGAGCTGGGCATGACCCAGGCCGCCGTCAGCTGGCAGATCAAGGCGCTGGAGGGCCGGCTGAACCAGAGCCTGTTCCACCGCCTGCCGCGCGAGGTCCGCCCCACCGAGGCTGGCGAGCGCCTGTCGCGTGCGGCGACGGAGGCGATGACCCTGCTGCGCCGCGCCGTCATGGACCTGACCGAGGCGGACGTCGGCATCCTGTCGATCACCACCCTGGCGACGCTGGCGACGCAATGGCTGGCCCCGCGGCTGGGCGGGTTCCAGCTGGCGCATCCGGAGCTGGCCGTGCGGCTGGACACCGCGCCGCACGTCGTCGACCTGGGCCGCGAGGGGTTCGACGTCGGCATCCGCTCGGGCTCCGGCGACTGGCCGGGGGTGGAGGCGGTCAAGGTGATGCCCAGCGTCTTCACGCCGCTGTGCAGCCCCAGATTGGTCCAGCGCCTCGGCATCCGCGAGCCGCGCGATCTGTTGAACGCGCCGCGCATCGGACTGGAGAAGGAATGGGCGGTCTGGCTGGGCGCCGCCGGCGTGCCGGCCGACGGCCAGACTCCCTCGCGCCTGCGCGCCGACTATCAGGCGCTGGAAGTGGCCGCCGCCCTGGGCGATCAGGGCGTGGCGCTGGCCAACCCGATCCTGTTCACGCGCGAGATCGAGGCGGGGCTGCTGGTCCAGCCCTTCGATCTGGCCGTCGAGCTGGTGCCGGGCTGGGCCTACTGGCTGTGCTGGCCGCAGGGGCGACGTCGGGTGGGCAAGATCGCCCGGTTCAGGGATTGGCTGGTCGCCGAAGCCGAGGCCGATCCCGCCGTCCGCGCCGCCCGGGCCGGCTGACGCCCGCGCCGGGCAGGCCCAGCAGGTGCGACAGGAAGTCGACGTCCGACCATTCCGGTCCGCGTCCCATCAGCGCCGCCCCGACGCCGTCCGCCTGTCGGACGACGACCAGCTCCCGCTCCGGGATCAGGTACAGACGCTGATTGCCCGCGCCGGCCGCCATGCGCACGTCCAGTCCGCCCAGCCGCTGGAACTCGCCCGGGTCGATCCCCGCGTTGGGGCCCGGCGGGATCAGGCCGGCGCGCAGCAGCCACCAGGTGATCCCGTATCCAGGGTTGACGGGCGACGACTGGAAGTTCGCCGCCAGCGCCGTTGGATCGACCAGCCCGCGCCCGCCGTCGGCGACCCCCTGGCCGAACCGGCTCCAGGCGGTCGCGGTCAATTGCGCGCCCGACGGCAGATTGGGCTGGCCCGACTGCCGCCGCCAGCTGCCCACCTCCATGCCCATGGGCCGGAACAGCCGCCGCGTCATGAAGGCGAGCACATCGCCCTCGTCCCCGGCGGCGACCAGCTTGCGCCGCACGATCTCGCCGAATGCCTGGAACGGCGCGGGTCCATAGCGGAAGACGCCGGCGGCCCCGGCGGCCGGCTGGGCCACCGCCTCGGCATAGGGCGACGGCCGGCCGATCCGCCCACCGCCGACCCCCGACGACAGCTGCAGCAGGGTGCGGATCGTGGCTTCGGCCTTCACCGGCTGGTCGCGCCACTCCGTCAAAGTGTCGGCGCAGCGCTCGTCGAGGTTCAGCAGGCCGTCCTGAACCAGGGCGGCGGCCAGGACGCCGCAGAAGCTCTTGGTCCCGCTGGCCAGCTCATAGGGTCGCTCAGGGCCCTTGGGGTGGTCGCGGAACACCTCGCGCCCGCGTTCCAGAACCAGCAGGGACACGCCGTTCGCCTCGGCCGAGTACCGGGCGGCGGCGGCGAAACGGTCCTGGCTCCGCGCCACGGCCGGGGTGGCGAAGGCGGCGGTCAGGCCAAGGGCGAAGGCGCGACGGTCGATGCGGGGCATGGGGCGTCTCCTCGTTCGCCCCTTCCACGGCCAGGATCGACGCCTTCCGTCGCGGCGTCACACGTATTTGGCGCGCACCCGCTGCTGCAGGACCGACAGCGGCACGATCCCTTCCAGCAGGACGGCGTCGTGGAACCGCTTCACGTCGAAATCGCCCTTGGCCTCGATCTCCTGGCGCAGGCCCTCGATCACGGTCTGGCCCAGCTTGTAGGAGCAGGCCTGACCCAGGGTGACGATGTAGCGGTCGATCTCCTTCTCGGCCGATTCCGGCGGCTCGCCGCATTCGGCGACCATCCAGGCGATGGCCTGATCCCGCGTCCACCTCTTGTGGTGCAGGCCGGTGTCGACGACCAGACGCACGGCGCGGAACAGATAGGACTGCAGATAGCCGACGCGGCCGACCAGATCCTCGCCGTAGACGCCCAGATCGTCTGCGGCCACGCGCTCCGCATAGAGGGCCCAGCCCTCGGTGTAGGCCGAGTTGGACGCCAGGCGACGATACAACGGCAGCTCGCCGGCTTCCTGAGACAGGGCGATCTGGAAGTGATGGCCGGGGCTGGCCTCGTGATAGGTCAGGGTCGGCAGCGACCACTTCGGCCAGTTCGCCGTGTTGGACAGATTGATGTAGTAGGCGCCCGGCCGCGTCCCATCCAGCGACGCCCGCTGATAATAGCCGCCGGGCGCGCCCAGCTCGATCGCCGGCGGCACGCGGCGGATCTCGACCTTGGACTTCGGCAGGACGTTGAACACCCGCGGCAGCAGCGGCTCCAGCTCGGCCATCTGGACGTTCAGCGACTCCAGCAGCTGGGCCTTGCCCTCGTCGGTGTTGGGCCAGAGATATTGCGGGTCCTCGTTCAGCACGCGGATGCGGTCGCCGACCGTGCCCTCGATCATGCCCATGCGGCGGAACAGGCCGTCCATCTCGGCCTGGATGGAAGCGACCTGCTCCAGACCGATCTGGTGGATCTGGTCGGCGGTGTAGTCGGTGGTGGTGTAGCCGCGAAGCGCCAGGGCATAGGTCTCGGCGCCGGCCGGCAGCTTCCACGCGCCGGCGTCGTCGACGGCGGACGGGCGCTGGGCCTCGAACACCGCGATCTGTCGGGCCAGCGCCGGCTTGACCTCGTCGTCCACGGCGACGACGGCGCGGATCACCCAGTCGCCGACCAGCCCCCGGTCCGCCGTCTTGTTCGCCAGGGCCTGGATCATGGCCCAGTCGCCCGTGGGCATGTCGCGCAGCGTCTTCAGCTGGGTCAGGGTCTTGTCCATCAGGAAGGCGGGCAGGACGACGCCCTTGCCGCCGATTTCCACGATCCGCTCGTTCTCCTGATCCAGCTGGACGGCGAAGGCGCGGCAGCGCGAGACGAAGGCCTCGGCGTCCTCGGCCGTCTCGATCCGGTGCTGGTTGGCCATGAAGTCCGGCAGGTTGAAGTAGGCGCCCCAACGCTGGGTCACGACATAGGGGCTGGAGCCGCCGCCGTGCGGCAGGTCGGCGCCCATGGCCGCCCCCTCGGCCGAGAAGCGGAAGATGGCCAGGGTCACCTGCGACGTCTCCGACAGGGTCGCGGGATCGAAGGTCTGAAGTTCCGCCCACCGCGCCCTGGCCCGCGCCGCGTTCTCGGCCTGGGCGGCCAGAGACACGTCGGCCAGCTTGCCGGCCAGATGGGCCCGCTCGCCCCGGTCGACGCCCAGGCTGGTCGCCACAGTCGGGTTGCGGTCGATGTCCTCGTTCATCCAGCGGGTCAGCAGGGCGTCCAGCCGGGCGTCCTCGGACGTGAAGGTTCGGGGGGCGGCGACGGCCGGAACCGACAGGGCGGCGCCCGCAGCGGCGGCGCTGAGCATCAGGTGGCGACGATTGAGCATGGAATCCTCCCGAACACGTGGTCGGGCGGCAATGGGGCATGGCACGCGAAACCGCGCAAGCGTTCGCCCGTCGCGCGCCCGCGATTGAGCGGGAACCCCGGCCGTGCCAGCCTGTTGGAAGAACGCCGCGTGGGGAGAGGGCATGATCCGCATTCTGGGCAATCTGGTCGGCCTGATCGTCGCCGTGGCGGTGATCGGCTTCTTCGCCGCGCCCTACGTCGGCTTCTTCGGCGTGCGCGCCGCGGCCGACGCGGGGGATCAGGCGGGGCTGGAGAAGCTGATCGACTATGCCGCCGTGCGCCGGTCGCTGGGTCAGCAGCTGGACGGACGCGCAGAGGCGACCGCGCCTGCCCCGGGCTTCCTGGAGGATCCGATCGGCGCCGTGGTGCGCGGGCTGGAGCGGCCCGGACCGGATCGTCAGGCTCAGGTGGACGCCTATCTGACGCCCGTCGCCCTGGCCGGTCTGACGCGGGGCGAGGGCCGGTTCGCGGCGCAGCGCTCGTCCAGCCCGGCGCCGGCCGAAGCGCCCGAGGGCGGACCTTGGCCCACGCCACGCCACTGGGGCGTCGACCGCGCGCGCATGACGGTGGAGGACGAGGGCGGATCGCAGACGACGTTCACCTTCGAACGGCGCGGGATCTATGAATGGAAGCTGGTCCACGTCGGCCTGCCCGCGGGCGCGACGACCGCGCCGGCGCCGGTTCCCCGCGCAGGCGACGACATGGGCCGGAAACGGGTGGCCGGCTGACGCTGACGGTGGCGCGGCGGGGAAGAACCGGTCTAGGCTGAGCCGTCGCAGCGTGGAGTGAGCCCCTTGAACCGCAAGCTGATCACCGGTCTGGCCGTCGTCGCCGGCGTGGCCTTCCTGGGCTGGTTCGCGGCGACGCCCTGGCTGGCCGCCAAGGCGCTGGGCGAGGCGGCGGAGCGGGGCGACGCGCGGGCGCTGGAGCGGCTGGTGGACTTCCCGGCCCTGCGCGACAGCATGAAGACCGAGTTCAACGAACGCCTGGTCGGCGAGATGCGAGCGCGCGGCGAAGACGATCCGCTGGGCGGCCTGGGTGCCTTTCTGGGCCCGGCGATCATCTCCGGCGCCGTCGATGCCCTGGTCACGCCGCAGGCCGTCTCGACGATGGTCCGGTCGGGCAAGACCCCGAAGGCGGGAGAGACCCGGCCGGCCGCCGACGACCGGCCCGAGCCGAAGCGGAGCCTGGGCTATCGCGACCCCAACACCTTCGCCATCCGCTTCGAGGACGCCGAGCGCGACGACCGCTCCGTCACCCTGCTGATGAAGCGCCGCGGCCTGTTCGGCTGGAAACTGGCGGCGATCGACCTGCCGGAGACCGCGCCGCCCGCCGCCTGAGGCGTCAGCCCTTCAGCGCCTCCCGCACGGCTTGAAGGCCGGCCTCGGCCTTTGATCCGTCCGGTGCCCCGCCTTGCGCGAAGTCCGGCTTGCCGCCCGCGCCCTGGCCGCCCATGGCGATCACCGCCGCGCGCGCCAGGTCGGCGGCGTTCACCCGGCCGGCCATGTCGGAGGTGGCCGCGACGGTGACCGCCGCCTTGCCGTCGGTGACGCCGATCAGGGCGACGACGCCGGAGCCGACCTGTTTGCGGAAGTCCTCGGCCACGCCGCGCAGGCCCTTGCCGTCCACGCCGTCCAGCACGCGCGCGATCAGCTTGACGCCGCCGATCTCTTCCGGCGCCGACGAGGCGCCGGAGCCGCCGCCCAGGGCCAGCTGCTTCTTCAGTTCGGCGACCTGCTTCTCCAGCGCGCGGACCGAGGCGGACAGGGTCTCGACGCGGCCCGGCACGTCGGCGGGCTGGACCTTGAAGTCGCGGGCCAGATTGCGGGCGACCCTGGCCTGGCCCTCAACGTACAGGCGCGCGGCCTCGCCCGTGAGGGCCTCGATGCGGCGCACGCCGGCGGCCACGCCGCCTTCGGACACGATCTTGAACAGGGCGATGTCGCCGGTGCGGGCCACGTGGGTGCCGCCGCACAGTTCGACCGAATAGGGCTTGTTGTCCGTCGTCAGCGAGCGGCCCAGCGTCAGGACGCGGACCTCGTCGCCGTACTTCTCGCCGAACAGGGCGATGGCGCCGGCCTCGATGGCCGCCTGCGGGGCCATCAGCTTCGTCTCGGCCGGGACGTTCTGGCGGATCACGGCGTTGACCTCGGCCTCGATCGCTTCCAGCTCGGCCTCGGTCACGGGAGCGCCGTGGCTGAAGTCGAAACGGGCGCGCTCGGCGTCGACCAGCTGGCCCTTCTGCGCGACCGCGGCGCCCAGGACGTTCTTCAGCGCCGTGTGCAGCAGGTGGGCGGCGGAGTGGTTGGCGCGCGTGGTGCGGCGCTTCTCGGCGTCGACCAGCTGGGCCACGCGGGCGCCCGTGGCCAGCGTGCCGGACGTGATCTCGGCCGACAGGACGTGCAGGTCGCCGGCGTGCTTCTTGACGTCGATGACCTCGGCGGAGCCGCCGGGCCATTCCAGCGTGCCGTGATCGCCCGCCTGGCCGCCGCTTTCGGCGTAGAAGGGGGTGGTGTCGAACAGCACCTCGACGATGTCGCCGGCGCCGGCCGCGTCCACCGCTGCGCCGTCCTTCATCAGGACCAGCACCTCGCCCGAGCCGTCGACGGCGTCGTAGCCGGTGAAGACGGTCGGGCCCAGGCGGTCGCGGATCGACAGCCATTCGCCGGCGTTGGCGGTCTGTCCCGAGCCCTTCCAGTGCTCGCGCGAGCGCGCTCGCTGTTGCGCCATGGCGTCCTGGAAGCCCGCGTCGTCGACGCCGAAGCCCCGGCGGCGCGCCTCGTCCTGGGTCAGGTCCAGCGGGAAGCCGTAGGTGTCGTACAGGGTGAAGGCGGTCTGGCCGTCCAGCATGTCGCCCGACTTGAAGGACGAGGTCGCCTGGTCGAACAGGCTCATGCCCTTGGACAGGGTGGTGCGGAAGCGGACCTCCTCCTGCTTCAGCGTGTCCTCGACGAAGGCCTGGGCGCGCTTCAGCTCGGGATAGGCCTCGCCCATCTCCGCGACCAGCGTCGGCACGAGGCGGTGCATCAGGGGGTCGGAGGCGCCCAGCAGGTGGGCGTGGCGCATGGCGCGGCGCATGATCCGGCGCAGCACGTAGCCGCGGCCCTCGTTCGAGGGCGTGACGCCGTCGGCGATCAGGAAGGACGAGCTGCGCAGATGGTCGGCGATGACGCGGTGGGACGCCGCCATGTCGCCGTTCGGATCGGTCGAGGTGGCGTCGGCGGAGGCGTGGATCAGGGTCTGGAACAGGTCGGTGTCGAAGACCGAGTTCTTGCCCTGGAGCACGCTGGCGATGCGTTCGAGGCCCATGCCGGTGTCGACGCTGGGCTTCGGAAGGTTGCGGACGATCTCGTCGTTCTCCTTCTCGAACTGCATGAAGACGTTGTTCCAGATCTCCACATATCGGTCGCCGTCCTCGTCCGGGCTGCCGGGAGGGCCGCCGGGGACGTGGTCGCCGTAGTCCCAGAAGATCTCGGTGCACGGACCGCAGGGGCCGTTGTCGCCCATGGCCCAGAAGTTGTCGGAGCCGGCGATGCGGATGATCTTGTCGTCCGAGAAGCCGGTGACCTTCTTCCAGATCGCGGCCGCCTCGTCGTCGTCGATGTAGACGGTGACCAGCAGGCGTTTGGGGTCGAGGCCGAAGTCCTTCGTCACCAGCGACCAGGCGCGGTCGATGGCGTGCTCCTTGAAGTAGTCGCCGAAGCTGAAGTTGCCCAGCATCTCGAAGAAGGTCAGGTGGCGCGCGGTGTAGCCGACGTTGTCCAGGTCGTTGTGCTTGCCGCCGGCGCGGACGCATTTCTGGGAGCTGACGGCGCGCGGGACCGGCGGGGTGGCCGCGCCGGTGAACCAGTCCTTGAACGGCACCATGCCGGCGTTGACGAACAGCAGGGTCGGATCGTTCTGCGGCACGAGCGGCGCGGAGTGGATCTTCCGGTGACCGTCGGCCTCGAAGAAGTCGAGGAAGGTCGAACGGATCTGCTTCAGGCTGGCCATGGGTTCGGTCGCGGTCGGGAGCGGCTGGGAGGATCGGGCTGCATATAGGGTTTTGGGCGGCGACGCATCACCTTGCCGCATGAGCGGCGGCCGCAGGGAACGAGAAGGCCGCCTGACCGGCGAGGGTCAGGCGGCCGGTCTCCGGCCCGGCCCCACGGGGTCGGTGGCGGGTCGCGGGGACCCGGCCGGAGAGGCGAAATGTGCACTCTGAAAAAACAGGGTGCACATAGTGCACATTCAGGGCCGTCCAGGGTGTGTCGGTCGAGACCGAGACGCCCCCTCCACCCCCCGCGCAGTCGCGCGGGGGGTCCCCCTCCCCATCGGCGACGCCGACGGGGAGGAGACGTCGGAGGCGTCAGCCTTCGAGGTCCTGGCCCTCGTCGGGTTCGGGGGCGCCCATCAGGTCGTCGGCGATCTTGCTGGTCGACTGGCGCACGGCCTTTTCGATGGCGTCCGCCACGTCGGGATTGGCCTTGAGGAAGTCGCGCACGTTCTCGCGGCCCTGGCCGATGCGGGTGGAGTCGTAGCTGAACCAGCTGCCCGACTTCTCGATGATGCCGGCCTTCACGCCCAGATCGATGATCTCGCCGATCTTGGAGATGCCCTCGCCGTACATGATGTCGAAGATGACCTCGCGGAACGGCGGGGCGACCTTGTTCTTGACCACCTTCACCCGGGTGGTGTTGCCCACCACCTCGTCGCGGTTCTTGATCGCGCCGGTGCGGCGGATGTCGAGGCGCACCGAGGCGTAGAACTTCAGCGCATTGCCGCCCGTGGTCGTTTCGGGCGAGCCGTACATCACGCCGATCTTGTGCCGGATCTGGTTGATGAACAGGACGATGCAGTTCGACTTGTTGATCGAGCCGGTCAGCTTGCGCAGGGCTTGGGACATCAGACGCGCCTGAAGGCCCGGCAGGCTGTCGCCCATCTCGCCCTCGATCTCGGCCTTGGGCGTGAGCGCCGCGACGGAATCGACCACCACGATGTCCACCGCGCCGGAGCGCACCAGGGTGTCGACGATCTCCAGCGCCTGCTCGCCGTTGTCCGGCTGGGACACCAGAAGGTCGTCCAGGTTCACGCCCAGCTTGCCCGCGTAGGACGGGTCCAGCGCGTGCTCGGCGTCGACGAAGGCGGCGACGCCGCCCGCCTTCTGAATCTCGGCCACGGTGTGCAGGGCCAGGGTGGTCTTGCCCGAGGATTCCGGACCGAACACCTCGATCACCCGCCCCTTGGGCAGGCCGCCGATGCCCAGCGCCATGTCCAGGCCCAGCGAACCGGTCGAGATGCTCTCGATCTCGGCCACCACGCCCGCCTTGCCCAGCTTCATCACCGAGCCCTTGCCGAAGGCGCGGTCGATCTGGGCGATCGCCGCCTCCAGAGCCCGCGCCTTGTCGCCGTCTTCCTTGCCCACCAGTTTCAAAGCCGCCTGTGCCATCGCCTTCGTCTCCCTTGCCATGATTCCCATCTGGTTCCGGGAGAGACCCGCCATGGACCCGCCCCCTTCGTGAGAGGGACTATGTGCACGGTTTGTTCCGGTTGCCAATATGTTCTTTTCGGCAGACGGAACGCTGCGACCGTTTCTGTCGTCAGCCGATCCGTTCCGCCTGCGCCTGCGCCGGGCGAGCCTGGGTTCCCCAGAAGGAGAAGACGGCGCCGGTCAGCAGGACCGCGGCGGCCAGGACCGTCAGGACGCGGGCGGCCTGGGGCGCCAGGGGACGGAGGGCCATGAGGGCGATCAGGGCGAGACCCGCCAGGACGCCGGGCAGGTCCATGCCGATGCCCAGGAAGACGGGATGGGCCATGGCCAGGGCCCAGCCGGCGGTCAAGGCGCCGAGGACGGCGATCACCGGCGCGCCCGCCACGCGGTCGAGGCCCGGATCGAGGCGGGCGACGACGGCGGCGGCCAAGGCGACGATCAGCGTCGGCCAGGCGAACAGGAAGGCGGTGGCCGGGGCGGCGATCTGGGCGATCACGGCCAGCAGCCAGCCGAGACCCAGCAGGCCCAGCCAGGCGGGCCAGGCGCCGCGCGGTCCGGCGACGAAGCTGAGGCCCAGGCCGAGAGCGGCGGCGCCCAGCAGGATCGGGTTCGGCCCCTCCCCCACCAGCCCCGGCAAGGTCAGCAGGACCACGAGGCCGGCCATGATCCGCCGGTCCAGCGCCATGCGTCCGCCCAGCGCCAGAAGGGCGACGGCCAGGACGGCCAGGGCGGCCCCCGCCTCCAGCCACGGCAGGCGGGCCAGAAGGGCGTAGTAGGTCTCGGCGTCCTCGGCGCGGGCTGCGGAGGGCCCGCCCAGCGCGCGCACGGCGTGGGCGGCGACGACGGCGACCGACAGGAACCACAGACCGTCCAGGACGCCGCGCCCGACCTCGCCGGGACGGGGCTGCTCACGCCGGCCCAGGGCGACGACGACGAAGCCGATCAGCAGGGCGGCCAGCCCCAGCACGATCCAGCCGGCCGCGGGCGTGGTGACGATCACGACGCGGCCGAAGACGTCGGCCCAGACGGCCGTCCCGCCCGCGCGCGGCAGGGTCTCGGCCGAGGCCAGGAGCGTCGCCGTCTCCAGCGTCTGGGAGCCGATGTGCTGCAGGCTGCCGCGATCCAGGTTCGCGGGTGTGGACAGGGGGGTGTGGTACTGCTCGGGCCGGCCGATGAAGGCGAGGTTGACCCCCTGGACCCCGCGATCGCGCGGCACGGTGAAGTCCGAGCCGTTGGGCATCAGCTCGTAGACGAAGGCGGCCAGGGCGTTGGTGGCGCCGCCGCCGTCGGCGCGGGCCGCCGCGCGGGCGAACAGGGCCACGGTCTCGGCGTTCCCCTTGCCCGTCTCGAACATCATGGCCCGGCCGCCGCCGCCCCGCGCCTCCAGATTGATCACGGCGCCGATGCGGTCGCGCAGGGGATGGTCGCCGAAGAAGGCGCGGGCGCCGTCGAGGTTCAGCTCCTCCGCATCGGTGATCAGCACGACGACGTCGCGGTCGCGCGGGCCGCGGGCACGCAGCGCACGCACGGTCTCCAGGATGGCGGCGACGCCCGCCGCGTCGTCGGCCGCGCCGGGAGACTGGGCCACGCTGTCGTGGTGGGCCATCAGCAGGACGGCGGGCAGATCCGGGCGCGTGCCGGGCAGGACGCCGATCAGATTGGTCAGGCCCAGCCCGGTCGCGTCGACGTCCCACCGCTCCAGCCGGCGCACGGCGGCGGGCGAGAGCACGCCCGGCTGCGTCGTGGGCGCCAGGCCCAGCGCGGTCATGCGGGCCAGCAGATGGTCCACGACCCGGGCATGGGCGGGGGAACCGACGGGATGGGGCTCGGCGGCGATGATCCGCACGTCGGCCATGGCGCGTTCGGCGGAGAAGGCGCCCGCGGGGGCGTCGGCGCCGCGCGGGGCTGGGGCCAGGTTGGCGAAGACCGCCAGCGCCAGGGCGACGCCCAGGGCGACCGGCAACCAGATCCATCGCGGCATGGGCCCCTCCCCTGTTCGGACGGGCAGACTAGATCGCGGGGGAGGCGAAGGTAAGGGTCAGGCGGCCCGGCGCAGGGCGCCGGCAGACTTCACGTACAGGCCGGGGCGGCCGGAGACGGGGCGGAAGGCGACGGTGTCGCCGTCCAGGCTCTCGTCCGGGCCGGTGAACAGGCAGCCGTCGTCGGTCAGGGCGCGTTCGATGTTGTCCAGCGCCAGGGCGCGACGGCGCGGCTCCATGCCGCCCAGCACGTGGCGGCAGAAGACGACGTCGAACTTCTGGTCGTCCGGCATGGGGTCCAGCAGGTTGGCGCGGCGGAACTCCACACCGGCGCGCAGGGCGTCGGCGGCGGTCCACAGCTCGTCGGCCTGGACGAACCAGCGGATCATGGCGCGGGCCGACAGGCCGCGCTGGATCTCGAAGCCGGAATAGGCGCCGATCCGCGCCCGCTCCAGCGACAGGCGGTTCAGGTCGGTGGCCAGAACTTGGGCGTCGATGCCGCGCTCAGCCGCCGCCATGGCCAGCGACCAGGCCTCCTGCCCCGTCGAGCAGCCGGCGGACCACAGGCGGACGCGCCCGCCCGGACGCGCTGACGCCAGGGCCGGCAGCAGCTGGTCGGCGAAGACGGCGAAGGCGGCGCGGTCGCGGCGGAACCAGGTCTCGGAGTCCAGCAGGGCCTCGATCACCGCCCAGCCGACCGAGGCGACGGGCTTGTCCCACAGGCCGGCCAAAAGGGCGCCGACGTCGTCGAACCCCTCGCGGCGCGCGACGGAGGCCAGCCGGTGCTGGGCCAGCTTCATCCGGTCGCGGCCCAGACGCTGGCCGGTGCGGCCGACCACCAGGGCCTGGAGACGCTCGAAATCCTCCGGCGTCATCCCACGCCCGCCTCTTCGAACTTGGCGGCCAGGACGTCGCCGTCGAACGGCTTCATGACGTATTCGTCGGCGCCGGCGGCCAGGGCCTCGGAGATGCGGGCCGGGTCGGCCTCGATGGTGCAGAACAGGACCTTGGGCCGGTCGCCGCCCGGCAGGGCGCGCAGGCGGCGCAGGAAGGTCAGGCCGTCCATGACCGGCATGTTCCAGTCGAGCAGGATCACGTCCGGCAGGGCGGCGGTGCAGTGCGACAGGGCCTCGGCGCCGTCGGCGGCCTCGTCGACCTCATAGCCCAGGCCCTCGACGATGCGTCGGGAGACCTTCCGGATGATCCGGCTGTCGTCGACGATCAGGCAGGTGCGGGGGTCCAAGGGCGGCGTCCGAAAAAATCGACGAGTCACGAGGCTTCTGCGACGCCCCCCATGATCGCCGGAGGCGGGTTAACGAGTGGTTGGGGAGCGGGATAAAGGGCGCGTTAGGGATGTGGAGCCTGGGGCCGCTTTCCGCTGGTTCATCACAAAGAACACCAAGGAGGCACGAAGACCACGAAGGGTCCGGCGCTCCTGGCCGCGCGCAGCGCCTTGATGCGCATTGACGCTAAATTGCCTGCGGCGCCGCGCGCGCGGTTTCTTGGTGTCCTTTGTGCCCCCTTGGTGTTCTTCGTGATGAACCAACCGGCCCCCACGCGCGCGTCATGCAGGCAAATCCGCCAGCAACCGGACGCGGCCTTCGTCCGCCTGCACTTCCAGCGTACCGCCCAGGCGCTGCACCGCCAGCCAGAGCCAGTGCGGCTGGATCCACTGGCCGGGCAGGCCTTCCTCCAGCGGACGGCCGGCGAGGCCGGCGGCGGCCTCGGGCTTGAGCCGGGCACGGGCGCCCTCGGCCAGGCCTTCGATCTTCAGGCGGTCGCCGTCGAGGCGGGCGGAGACGGTCGCCTCGCCGCCCGACGGCAGGGCGCCCACCGTCAGATAGGCGAGGTTCAGCAGCACGCGCGCCGACGCCTTCGACAGGGCGGCCGGCTCGACGTTCCAGACCAGGGTCGCGCGCCCGCCGCCGGTCAGGTCGCGGACCAGCTTCTCCAGAGCCTCGCCGGTGAAGGTCTCGGCCGTGGAGGCCGCGCCGTAGGCCACGCGGGCGAAATCGACCACCGCCAGCAGGCGGGTCGCGCTCTGGCGGATCAGGGCCAGGGCGTCGTCGCGCATGTCCTGGGCGGAGGGGTCCTCCAAGAGGTCCAGCCCCTGGGACACGGCGCCGGCCGGGCTGATGACGTCGTGGCACAGCTTGGCGGCGACGAGGGCGGCCAGTTCAGTTTCGTCGCGGTCGGAGAAGGCGTCGGTCATGGGCCGGAAGCTGGCCTGATTTGGCGCATTGAGGGAAGGGACCGAGTGACGGGTTTCAACAGGGCTGGTTCATCACGAAGGACACCAAGGAGGCACGAAGAACACCAAGAGACCGAGCGCGAGGCGCCGAAGGCATTCCCGCGTCTTGCAAAATGTCGAAGCGCCGCGCGCGGCTACACGTGCAAGTCCCTTTGTGTCCTTCGTGCCTCCTTGGTGTCCTTTGTGATGAACCGACCCGCCGCGCCGACAGTCTGAAGGGCTGACGTTGCGCTCATGACGCTCTAAGCCACGCGAATGCCCCACTCCCCCCTCGACGCCCCGTCCGCCGGAAGCCTGATCGACGCGCTGGCGGAGATCGCGGAGGCGGCTGCCGCAGTGATCCGGCCGTACTGGCGCAGCGGCGTGGTCGCCGACGCCAAGGCCGACGACAGCCCGGTGACGCGCGCGGACCGCGAGGCGGAGGCGCTGATCCTGGAGCGGCTGGGCGCGCATTGGCCAGACGTGCCCGCCGTGGCCGAGGAGCGGTCGGAGGCGGAAGGGCGGCCGGAGACGGCGCCGGAGCTGTTCTGGCTGGTGGATCCGCTGGACGGCACGCGCGGCTTCGTGCGCGGGGACGAGCAGTTCACGGTGAACATCGCCCTGATCCACGGTCAGCGGCCGGTGGCCGGGGTGGTGACGGCCCCGGCGCTGGACCTGACCTGGGCCGGCGGGCCGGGGGGCGCGGTGCGGCGGCCGATCGGCGGGGCGTGGGAGCCGATCCGGGTGAGGCCCAGGCCGGCCGTCGCGCTGGCGCTGATGAGCCGGGGCGTGAAGCCGGAGGACGCCGCGGCCCTGGCCGACCTGCACGGCTGCGCCGAGTGGCGCGGCGAGGACAGCTCACTGAAGTTCTGTCGCATCGCGGAAGGAGCGTGCGACGTCTATCCGCGCACGGGGCCGACCTCGGAGTGGGACACGGCGGCGGGCCAGGCGGTGCTGGAGGCGGCCGGCGGGCGCGTGCTGGGCCCTGACGGCGCGGCGCTGGCCTATGGCAAGCCGGGCTTCATGAACGGGGCGTTCGTGGCGTACGGGGCCTATCCTTCCCTCTCCCAGCGGGAGAGGGCTTGAGGCTCGGCGAGCCTGCGAGCCGCTAGCCGAAAGGGTGAGGGGCTACTGTGTGACGTGCGGACGCCGTAGCCCCTCTCCCTTTCGCGTTTCCAATCGCTCCGCTCCTGGACGCTCAAGCCCTCTCCCGCCGGGAGAGGGACGCTAAAGACTCAGCAACGCCTCGGCCTGACGGGCCAGCAGGGGACAGCCTTCCTCGGTCGCGACCTCGACGGCCATGGCCAGCATGAGGCCGGTTTCGCCGGCGGGGGCGTCGCACAGGCGGGCGCGGGCCAGGGCGACGCGGGCCAGACCGATCTGGTCGGCGGCCCAGTCCAGGGGGGCGGCGGGGGTCGCCAGGCGGCGGCGCAGCTCGGCCTGGACGGCGTCCAGCGCGGTCGGATCGCCGGCGGCCTCGGCCGCGGCGACGCGGTCGGCGGCCAGGCGTTCGCGGGCCAGGGCGCCCAGGATCAGGCCCGGACCGGCCGAGCGGCACAGGGCCTCCACCGCCACCAGCCGCGCGGGGCCGCCGACTGAGGCCAGCTGGACGGCGCACCAGTCCAGCGGGCTGTGGTCGGGGGTGAACTGGTCGCCCGCCGCTTCCAGCAGGGCGCGGGCCTGATCGCGGGCCTGGGCGTCGTCGGCGAGGGCGGCGAGCGCGGACAGGCCCGAGGCGCTGAGCGCCAGCGCCCGGGCGCGGGTCAGGGGGCGGCGCTCGGCCGGGCAGGCCTCGACCAGAGCGAACAGGTCGCGGCCGGCCTGGTCCAGCAGGCGGCCGTCACGCTGGGCGATGCCGGCCTCCAGCGTCAGGCCCGCGCGGTCCAGCCGCACGGCCTCGGCCAAAGGATCGGCGGAGCCGGCCAGGCCGTGGACGGCAAGATCCAGCAAGGCGGCGGCCTCCAGCAGGCGCACCGGCCGACCGTCCAGCCGGGCCTGGCGGGCGGAGATGCGGGCGTGGACGGCGACGGTGGCCTGACGGGCGGAATCTCGGGCGATCAGTTGGGCGGCCTGATCCAGCAGGGCGGGCCCGCCGTACAGGTCGAAGCGCAGCAGCAGGGCCTGGGCGCGGGCGCAGCGCGCCTCTTCCAGCCGGGCGGCCGCGTGGGCGGCCTTCTCGGCGTCGCGGGCGGCGTCGGCGGCGTGATCCAGCGCGTCCTTGCGGCCGGTGCGGGCGGCAAGCTCGCGCCACAGGGCGGCGGCGTTCAGCCAGGCCTGATCCGGTTTGGCGCACGATGCGCGGCCGGCGTCGATGGAGGCGCGCCGGGCCTCGGCCTCGACCAGATCGACGCCGATCAGCTCCAGCCAGCCCAGGTCCTCGCGGTCGCGATCACGACCGAACAGCCTGCGCAGATCCTTGCCGAACTCGAACATGCCGCCTCCTGGCGCGTCCCGGGGTGGGACGGTGACTCCGTCTGATCCGGTCCACAAGCAAATGCGCGGCCGGGGCGAGGGTTCGCCCCTTGTCCGGCGGTCGGCGACGCCTATCTGCACCAAGCACTGTTGCAGGAACCCTCCCCCATGACCTCCCCCCTGTTCGAGCCCATCACCCTGGGTGCGCTGAAGCTGAAGACCCGCGTCACCATGGCGCCCATGACCCGCAGCCGCGCGGTCGCGGGCGAGGCGATCAACCCGAGCGCCGCCACCTATTACGCCCAACGTGCGGGCGCGGGCCTGATCATCAGCGAGGCCACCCAGATCAGCCGCCAGGGTCAGGGCTATCCGAACACGCCGGGCATCTTCAGCGAAGATCAGGTCGCGGGCTGGAAGGTCGTGACCGACGCCGTTCACGCCGCCGGCGGCCTGATGGTCGCCCAGCTGTGGCACGTGGGGCGGGTGTCCCTGCCCGACTATCAGCCCGACGGCGGCGCGCCTGTGGGCGCCTCGGCGGTCGCGGCCGAGGGCCAGGCGATGCGGCCGGACTTTTCCATGACGCCCTTCGTGACGCCGCGCGAACTGACAGAGGCCGAAATCGAGGGCGTGCTGGCCGACTATGCCCACGCCGCGCGCCAGGCGAAGGCGGCCGGGTTCGACGGGGTCGAGCTGCACGGGGCCAACGGCTATCTGGTCGATCAATTCCTGCGCGACGGATCGAACCGCCGCACCGACCGCTGGGGCGGGTCGGTGGAAAACCGCGCCCGCTTCCTGGTCGAGGCGACCCGCGCCCTGGTCGAGGTGTGGGGGCCGGAGCGGGTGGGCGTGCGCCTGTCGCCGACGGGGACCAACAACGGCATGTTCGACTCCGATCCCGCCGGCGCCTTCGGCCACGCGGCGCGCGCGCTGAAGCCGTTCGGCCTGGCCTTCCTGCACCTGATCGAGGCGGAGCCGCCGCATCCGATGGCGGGACCGGAGGGGTCGCCGCGACTGGCGAAAGACCTGCGCGAGGCGTTCGGAGGGCCGGTGATGCTGAACGGCGGCCTGACCCGCGTCTCGGCCGAAGCCGCCCTGGCCGAGGGCCGCGCCGACCTGGTCAGCATCGGCGTGCCCTTCCTGGCCAACCCGGACCTGGTGGACCGCTGGAAGGTCGGCGCCGAGCTGAACCCCGCCGACCGCGCCACCTTCTACGGCGGCGGGGACAAGGGCTACATCGACTATCCGACGCTCAAGGACGCGGCGAAGGCAGCGTAAGGCCGGCTGGCGCCGCGGTCAGCGAAGCACGGTCCGACGCATGAAGTCGTCGAAGAGCGGCACGGTGAACGCCGTGTCGCCGTGCCCTGGGCTGTAGATCATGCCCTTTTCGATCAGGCTGTTTCTGACGAAGGCGACCGAGGCCACGGGCTTGCCCAGAGCTTCTGCGATGTCGCCGGATCGGTGGGGCCCCGGGCCGAGCTCGGACATGGCCGTCAGGTAGCGCTTCTCGCTGGGGGTCAGGCGATCGAGCCGGACCTTGAAAAAGCTTTGATCGAGCTCGGCGAGCGCGTCCACCGTCGCCTGCTCGGCGTCGGTTCGCTCGATCGGCGACCCGTCGGCCACGTTCCAGCTGTGCTTGCCCCACTCCTGCAGGAAGTAAGGATAGCCCTGCGTCTGCCGCAGGATGGTGTCGATGGCGCCCGGCGCATAGTCAACGCCGTGTTCCAGCGCGGGAGCCTCCAAGGCCCGAGTCGCGGCGGCGGCGTCGAGCTTTCCGATCTCGGCGAACTCGAACAGTCGTTCAGCGTAGGATTTGGCGCGCCCGCTTCTGCCCACAAGCTGAGGCAACCCGGCGGCGACCATCGTGATCGGCAGACCCTGCTGAGACGCGTTGTGGAAGGCCGTGATCAAAGCCCCCAGTTGGTCTTCCGGGACGTACTGAAGCTCGTCGACATAGAGCACCACCGCCGTGTCTCGTGCCTGTGCCGCCTCACCCACGGCCGAGATGAGGTCCGACAGATCGAGCTCAAGATCACCGCTGTCGGCGAGTCCTCGCTGACCTGTGACGTCCATCGACGCCTCTATGTCGCCATAGCGGAGCCGAAGCGCCCCGACGAACCCCGCCAGCGCGGCCATGGCGTCGCCGGCCTTGGCTCGGACCGCCTCCAGCCGATCTAGCCGCAGCAGGGCCGCGCGCAAGGCGGGAGCCAGGGAGGCGGGAAGGGATTTGCCCTCAGGCGCCTCGATCCTTGCCGAGATGAATCCGCGCGCCTCCGCGTCCAGGCGGATCCGGTTCAAAAGCACCGTCTTGCCCACGCCCCGGAGGCCCCAGAGAATGAGGCTGCGGGCCGATCGTCCGGCTCTCACCCTGTCGAGCGCGATCGAAGCTCTCTCCAGAAGCTCATCACGGCCGGCCAGCTCGGGTGGCGGGGTGCCGGCTCCCGGTGAGTATGGGTTCGTTCGAGGGTCCATGTTGGGAGATTAGCCCATATATTGGCTTTCACCAATAACTGCCTAACCTGCAAACAGTCCAGCTCTGCTCCCTTGTCTTATGAGGCGTGCCTTGGGGAAGCGCGCGGTGGTTCGTGCTCCTGAATGCCGACGGCGGAGCGAGCGGCGGAAGCCGCCTGACCGTCCCTCAGAGGCGGGCTTTCGCGAAGTCGATGAAGGCCCTCAGCTTGGGCGCGACCTGGTCGCGGCTGGGGAAGTAGAGGAACAGGCCGGGGTTCTCCGGCATGAAGGGGGCCAGAACCGTCTCCAGCAGCCCGGCCTCCGTCAGGGGCGCTATCAGGTCGGTCATGGAGTAGGCGAGGCCGACCCCGGCGACGCAGGCCGACAGCATCAGCGTATTGGTGTTGACGATCAGGGGGCCGGTCACCGCGACCTCGATGTCGCGGCCCGCCTCCTCGAACTCCCAGCGATAGAGTCCGCCCCGCGCGGACTGGCGGAAGTTGACGCAAACGTGGGCCTTCAGGTCCTCTGGCCGCGCCGGGCGACCGTGGCGGGCGAAGTAGTCGGGCGAGCCGGCGATACAGAAGGTCGAGGGCGGGGTCAGGCGCACGGCCACCATGTCGGCGGCGATCATCTCGCCGATGCGGACGCCGGCGTCGAAGCCGTCCTCGACGATGTTGACCAGCCGGTCCTCGACGTAGAGCTCCAGCTCGATCTCGGGGTGGGCGGCGCAGAACTCCGGGATCAGGGGCTCGAGCAGACCCTGCGCCACCGAGGGGATGTTGAGCCGCAGCCGCCCCGCAGGACGACCGCCCAAGGCCTGAACCGCCTCCAGCCCGGCGGTGACGGCGGCGGCGCCGGAGGCTGCGTGATCCAAGAAGGCGCGGCCGGCTTCGGTCAGGGCCACGTCGCGGGTGGTGCGGGCCAGCAGGGCTGAGCCGGCGCGGGCCTCCAGCTGCTTGACCGTCCAGCTGACGGCGGCGGGGGTGACGCCCAGCTCGCGCGCGGCGGCGGTGAAGCTGCGGCGACGCGCCACCTCCACGAACACCGCCACGCCGTCGAACAGATCCCGTCTCATTTTCAAATCATGCTTGAAAGAGCGTTCAGGAGAAAGCGGATTATCTTCATGGTCGCTCGGGGCGATCTTGCGGACGTCGGGATCAGCCGACCGCAGAGAGGAGAGACTCGAGATGCCCCGTTTCGACCTGAACCGCCGCCAGTTCGCCCTGACCGTCTCCGCGGGCCTGGGCCTGGCCGCGCTGGGCGGCGGCGCCGCCCGCGCCGCGACCACCGTCTCCAAGGTCCGCTTCCAGAGCGGCGGCGAGACCCTGGTCGGCGACCTGCACGCCCCGGTCGCGGGCGGCCTGAAGCCCGCCGTCGCCATCATCGGCCCCATGACCTACCAGAAGGAGCAGGCCCCGACCCAGTATGCGCGGCGCCTGGCCGCCGAGGGCTATGTCGCCCTGGCCTATGACAGCCGTTACCGTGGCGAGAGCGGGGGCGAGCCCCGCGCCTGGGAGAACCCGGCCGCCAAGGTCGAGGATCTGATCGCCGCCGTCGATCATCTGGCCTCGCGGCCAGACGTGGACCCGAACCGGATCTTCGTGCTGGGCATCTGCCAGGGCTCGTCGGCGGCGGTGGTCGCGGCGGCGGACTCGGGCAAGGTCGCGGGCCTGGCCACCATCGCCGGCCACTATCGGGACCACGAGGGCGACATCGCCTGGCTGACGCAGGAGGGCTACGACCGCCGGCTGGCCAATGGGCTTGCCGCGCGGGCCAAGTATCAGGCGACCGGCGAAGTGGACTATGTTCTGGGCGTCTCCCAGACCGACATGAACGTGGGCATGCCGGGCGAGTTCGTCTGGGTCTGGTACCAGCCCTGGGCCGATCGGGGGATGTGGGAGAACCGCTACGCCGTCATGTCGGACGCGGACCTGTTGACTTTCGAGAGCCTGTCGGCGGCCGGGCGGCTGAGCACCCCCTGGCTGATGGTCCACGGCGACAACTGCTTCCTGCCGGACGCCGCCCGCCGCAGCTTCGACGCCGTACCGGCCGGGACGCGCAAGGCCATGGTGTGGGACGACACGCCCCACCTGTCCTACTACGACCAAGCCGCCGACATCGACCGCGCCACCGCCCGCGTCGTCGACTGGTTCGCCCGGGCATGACTCGGCCACCTCTGCTGTTCGCGGGAGCCGGCGCAGCGGTCGGTCTCAAGGCGGCTTTCGACCTCGGCGTCCCCGCAGATCCCGGCCGGTGGACCGACCGGGAACCGCAAATGGAAACGGCCGCTCCCTTTGGGGAAGCGGCCGTCGTGGTGGAGCTAAGCGGAGTCGAACCGCTGACCTCTTGAATGCCATTCAAGCGCTCTACCAACTGAGCTATAGCCCCGAACCTTTTCAGGTCGGATCGCCGGGCGGTGAATGCGCCCCCCGGCGAGGCGGCGGAACCTATGTCAGGGCCTTTTGGCGATCAAGCCCGGTTCCGCCATTTATTTTCTACTCGTCGTCGCCCGGTTTGACGATCTCGTCCTCGAAGGAATCGTCGTCGTCCTCGTCCTCGATGAAGGGCACGGAATCGTCGTCGTCGTCGGCCAGGTCGTCGTCGTCGACGGCCTCGCCCATGCCGGATTCCTCGGTCGGATCCTTGGCGTCGTCGTCCTCGTCGTCCGGGGTCAGGATCGGCTCGTGACCCTCCTCGTCGATCTCGGGCGTGGCGACGGCCTCTTCCTCGTCCTCGTCGCCGTCGGCCGACTTGTCCTTGACCTGATCCTCGGCCTCATCGTCCGTGTCCGGCACGCCGGCGGGACGGCCGCGGCGGTTGCGCAGCTTCAGCGCCTCTTCCGGATCGAAGTCCGTGCCGCACTTGGGACAGTGCGCCGGGCGGCGGTTGAGGTCGTAGAATTTGGCCTGGCAGTTCGGACAGACCTGCTTGGCGCCCAGTTCGGGATTGGCCACGGGGAGACCTTGAAAAGGAGTTGCCGGAAAGCGGGGCGCTCCCTTGCCACCGCGCGGGGCCGCTGTCAAAACCCGCGTCCCATAAAGCCCGAGGTCCGGCGCTTTGGCCGCTTCGCCCCCCACCCTGACCGCGCGTCCCGGACGGCCCCTGTCGGGCGTCGCGACCGCGCCCGGCGACAAGTCCATCAGCCACCGCGCGCTGATTCTGGGGGCCATGGCGACGGGGGTCACGGAGATCGAGGGTCTGCTTGAAGGCGACGACGTGCTGGCCACCGCGCGGGCGGTCCAGGCGTTCGGCGCGGGCGTGGATCGGCTGGGGCCCGGGCGGTGGCGCGTGACGGGGCATGGCGGGTTTCGGCAGCCGGCGGGCGTGATCGACTGCGGCAATGCGGGGACGGGCGTGCGCCTGCTGATGGGGGCGGCGGCGGGCTATCCGATCTCGGTCACGTTCGACGGCGACGCGAGCCTGCGGAAGCGCCCGATGAAGCGGGTGACGGGGCCGTTGGCGGAGATGGGGGCGCGCTTCGCATGGGCGGCGGAGGAAGATCGCCTGCCCCTGACGCTGACGGGCGGAGACCTGACCGGGCTGGAGTTCACACAGAAGGTCGCTTCAGCTCAGGTGAAGTCGGCCATCCTGCTGGCCGGGCTGAACGCGGCCGGGCGCACCGAGGTGGTCGAGCCCGAGAAGAGCCGGGATCATACCGAGCGGATGCTGGCCGCCTTCGGGGCGCACGTGCAGGTGAACGAGGAAGGCGCCGGCTGGCGGGTGACGCTGGAGGGCGGGCAGGCGCTGACGGGGACGGACGTGGCCGTGCCCGGAGACCCCTCCTCCGCCGCCTTCCCGCTGGCGGCGGGACTGATCGTGCCGGGGGCGGAGGTGACGGTGCGGAACGTCATGCTGAACCCGCTGCGCACGGGCCTGTTCGAGACCTGGCTGGAGATGGGGGCGGACCTGAACGTCTCGAACCGTCGGGCGGCGGGCGGCGAGGAGGTCGGCGACCTGACCGCGCGGCATTCGACGCTGACGGGCGTCGTCGTGCCGCCGGAGCGGGCGGCGTCGATGATCGACGAATATCCGATCCTGGCCGCCACCGCCGCCTTCGCGCGGGGCCAGACCGTGATGCGCGGCATCGGCGAAATGCGGGTCAAGGAGAGCGACCGCATCGCCCTGATGGCCTCCGGGCTGCAGGCGTGCGGGGTGACGGTGGTCGAGGAGCCCGAGGGCTTCGTCGTCACCGGCGGGCGCGTGCCGGGCGGCGCGACCGTGACCACCCACGGCGACCACCGCATCGCCATGAGCCATCTGATCCTGGGGCTGGCGGCGGAACGGGCGGTGACGGTCGACGAGCCGGGGATGATCGCCACGAGCTTCCCGGAGTTCGTCGAGATGTTGCGCGGGCTGGGGGCGGAGATCGGATGAGGACGCCGCTGTTACCCAATCTGCGGAGGCCGCCCCACCGCCCACTGTTCCATGCGTTCGCCGCCGTCTGGATGGCCTTTCTCGCCTTCATCGGCGCCCGCATCTGGCTGCGCAGCCTGGAGCAGGGCGTGCTGGACGTTCGAGGGCCAGCCCTCGTAAGGGCGGAGCAGCCGGAACTCTATTGGCTGGCGATGATCGGAGCCGCGGCGACGCTCGCCCTCGTCGCTGTGACCGCCGTCCTCGGCCTCCGCGCCTTGGTCTTGAACCTTCGGCGCGGGAGAAGCGCATGACGGACCTCGTCATCGCCGTCGACGGCCCGGCCGCCTCGGGCAAGGGCACGGTGGCCGCGCGGCTGGCCCGGCATTACGCCCTGCCCTACCTCGACACGGGCCTGCTTTATCGCGCGGTCGGACTGGCGGTGCTGGACGCGGGCGGGGATCTGGACGACGCCGATGCGGCCGAGGCGGCGGCGCGGACGATCGATGCGGCGCATCTGGCCGACGTCGAACGCCTGACCGGGCGCGAGGCGGGCGAGGCGGCCAGCCGGGCAGCAAGTCATCCGGGCGTGCGGGCGGCGCTGCTGGACTATCAGCGTGCGTTCGCGGCCCGGCCCGGCGGCGCGGTTCTGGACGGGCGCGACATCGGCACGGTGATCGCTCCGGACGCACCGGCGAAGCTGTTCGTCACCGCCACGCCCGAAGTGCGGGCCATGCGGCGATGGAAGCAGCTGACGGGGCGAGGCGAGACGATCGCGTTCGAGGACATGCTGGCCGACATCAAGCGGCGCGACGAGCGCGACGCGGGCCGAGGCGCGGCGCCCATGGTTCAGGCGGACGACGCGGTCTTGCTGGACACCACCGAAATGGATATAGACGCGGCCTTCGATGCGGCCCGCCGCATCATCGAGGCTGCGCGCGCCCGATAAGGGCAAATCCAACGTGCAGTTCCTCGGTCTCTGCGGGCGCCCTGGCCACCGGCCTCGCATCCTGACGACCTGACTTCCGAAACCTCAACCCCGCGCGGGACCGATCGGTCGCGCGCCCCAGCCTTTCCACTCAACCCCAGAGCTTCATGACCGACACCCTGACCCCCACCCGCGACGATTTCGCCGCGCTTCTGAACGACACGCTCGGCGAGCGCGATCTCGGCGAAGGCCAGGTCGTTCACGGCCGCGTCGTCGGCGTCGAGAAGGACATCATCATCATCGACGTCGGTCTGAAGACCGAAGGCCGCATCGCCGCCCGTGAATTCGGCATCGGCGAAGGCGCCGTGATCCCCAAGGTCGGCGATGACGTCGAGGTCTATCTGGAGCGGGTCGAGAACGCGCTGGGCGAGGCCGTCATCAGCCGCGACAAGGCGCGTCGTGAAGAAGCCTGGACCCGTCTGGAAGTGGTGTTCGCCGACGGCCAGCCGGTCAACGGGGTGATCGTGGGCCGCGTCAAGGGCGGCTTCACCGTCGACCTGGGCGGCGCCTCGGCCTTCCTGCCGGGCTCGCAGGTCGACATCCGTCCGGTCCGCGACGTCGGCCCGCTGATGGGCAAGGAACAGCCCTTCGCCATCCTGAAGATGGACCGCCCGCGCGGCAACATCGTCGTCTCGCGCCGCGCCATCCTGGAAGAGGCCCGCGCCGAACAGCGCACCGAACTGGTCGGCCAGCTGCAGGAAGGCGAAGTCCGCGACGGCGTCGTCAAGAACATCACCGACTACGGCGCCTTCGTGGACCTGGGCGGCATCGACGGCCTGCTGCACGTCACCGACATGAGCTGGAAGCGCGTCTCGCACCCGAGCCAGGTCCTGGCGGTCGGCGACACCGTCAAGGTGCAGATCGTCAAGATCAACCCGGACACCCAGCGCATCAGCCTGGGCATGAAGCAGCTGCAGGCCGACCCGTGGGACGGCGTGGAGGCCAAGTATCCGGCCGGCGCCAAGATGACCGGCCGCATCACCAACATCACCGACTACGGCGCCTTCGTGGAGCTGGAAGCCGGGGTCGAGGGCCTGGTCCACGTTTCGGAAATGTCCTGGACCAAGAAGAACGTCCATCCGGGCAAGATCGTCTCCACCTCGCAGGAAGTGGACGTGGTCGTGCTGGACGTCGACGCCTCCAAGCGCCGCATCTCGCTGGGCCTGAAGCAGGCCCAGGACAATCCGTGGGACGCTTTCGTGGCCGCCCATCCGATCGGCTCGACCGTCGAGGGCGAGGTCAAGAACGCCACCGAGTTCGGCCTGTTCATCGGCCTGGACAACGACATCGACGGCATGGTGCACCTGTCGGACCTGGACTGGAACGTCTCGGGCGAAGAAGCCATCCAGCGCTATCGCAAGGGCGAGATGGTCAAGGCCAAGGTGCTGGACGTCGACGTCGAGAAGGAGCGCGTCTCGCTGGGCATCAAGCAGCTGGGCGGCGATCCGATCGGCGAGGGCGACGCCTACAAGCGCGGCCAGCAGGTCACGGTCACGGTGTCCTCGATCGAGTCGGGCGGCATCGAGGTGAAGTTCGGTGAGGACGACGCCCCGGTTTCGGCCTTCATCCGCAAGTCGGACCTGTCGCGCGACCGCAACGAGCAGCGCCCCGAGCGCTTCGCCGTCGGCGACCGCGTCGACGCCATGATCACCGCCGTGGACAAGGCCTCGCGCCGCATCTCGGTGTCGATCAAGGCGCTGGAGATGAAGGACGAACAGGAAGCCATCGAGCAGTTCGGATCCTCGGACTCGGGCGCCTCGCTGGGCGACATCCTGGGCGCCGCGCTTCGTGAGAAGGCGAGCACGAAAGACTAAGGCGCACAGACCGCCCTCAAGCAGCGAGCGACCGCGTCGCGAGCGGCAGGGCACAAATGAGAAAGGGCGGCGGCGGTCCCGCCGCCCTTTTTCGTGGCCGGAAGCGAAAGTTCACCACGATCACCGCGTTATTCGGCGCCGGGGGCCTTTTCTCGCCCCTCGCGCGAGGTCTAGGGTGGCGCCGGCGCCGGACGACCGTCCGGTTCCGGACATGGGATACACGGGCGGGGGCCTGGCATGATCAAGTCCGAACTGATCGAGAAGCTGGCGGCCGAAAACCGTCACCTGACGCACGGCGAGGTCGAGCGCGTCGTCAACGTCATCCTGGGCGGCATGACCGACGCCCTGTCGGAGGGCGGGCGCGTCGAGATCCGCGGCTTCGGCGCCTTTTCCGTGCGGGACCGACCGGCGCGCGCGGGGCGCAATCCGAGGACGGGCGAGGCGGTCGACGTGCCGGCCAAGTCGGTGCCTTTCTTCAAGAGCGGCAAGGAGCTGCGCGAGCGGCTGAACGCGTCGGGCGATGCCTGACGCGCCGGGCGTCCGTTTCGTCGCGGCCGATTTCACCGACCCGTCGACGCTGGAGCTCATCGACCTGCATCTGGAGGGTATGCGGCGTTTTTCGCCGCCGGAGAGCGTGCACGCGCTGGACCGATCCGGACTGACGGCGCCGGACGTCGATCTGAGGATCGGGGTGATGGACGGACGGGCCGTGGTCATGGGCGCGGTGCGCGCCCTGCCCGGCGGCGGCGTGGAGCTTAAGTCCATGCGGGTGCGGCCAGAGCATTTGGGCCAAGGGCTTGGACGGGCCATGCTGGAGCACCTGATCGCGCTGGCCCAGGCCCGCGGCGCGCGGCGGATCAGCCTGGAGACGGGGTCAGGCGCGGCCTTCGCGCCCGCATTGTCTCTTTACGGGGCCAGGGGTTTCCGGTCGGGCCCGGCGTTCGGAGACTATGAAGCCACAGACTTCAACCAATTCCTGCATCTGGACCTGACGACGGGAGGAACCGCGGCATGAGCCTGTTCGGCGAGTTCAAGGAATTCCTCAGCCGCGGCAATGTGGTCGATCTGGCGGTCGGCGTCATCATCGGCGCGGCGTTCGGCAAGATCGTCACCAGCCTGGTGGAACAGGTGGTGATGCCGCCGATCGGGCTGGCGCTCGGACGGGTCGACTTTTCGCAGCTGAAGTGGGTGCTGGCGCCTGAGAATCCGGCGACCGAGGCGGTCGAGGAAGTGGCGATCCAGTACGGCGCCTTCATCAACACCCTGATCCAGTTCGTGATCGTGGCGGCGGTGATCTTCCTGATGGTCAAGGCGATCAACCGGCTGCGCCGCGAGAAGGCGGCGGAGCCCGATCCCGCCCCGGCCGCGCCGACGCCGACAGAGGCGTTGCTGGCGGAAATCCGCGACGAGCTGAGGTCGCGGCCGAAGGCCTGACGCGTCAGGCCGCGCGCCGTCGTTCGCCGGCCGGCGCAGGACGCAGGCATATCTCGTAGTCGCCGTCGAAGGGCGTGGGATCCCACGGCAGGTCGGGCACGGCGGCGCGCCAGTTCAGCTTGCAGTGGCCCCAGCCGCCTTCGGCCCGCGCCCGCTCGCGCCACGGGCCGAGTGCGGACCGGGCCCGCTCCGACACGACCTGAAGCCGCAGCTTGGCCGCGCCCCTTTCGCGGGCCAGGTCGAACAGAGCCGCCATCAGGGCGGGCACGACCGCGTCCCGCCCGTCGATCCAGTCCAGATCGAGAATTTCCAGCGCCGTGACCTCCAGCGCATTGCCCTTGGCCAGGCGCGCGCGGGCGTGGGCCACCAGATCGTCGCCCTCGAACGCGCCCAGCGTCACGGACGGCCAGGTCGCTTGGGGATCGGCGTCGCGCCAGCGCAGGACGGCGGGTGACCGGTCGGGCCGCAGGCGCGTTTCGCGCTCCAGTCTGAGGCGATAGCCGTCCCAGGCCGAGCCGTGCGACAGGTCCACGACGGGCTCGATCCCGTCCGCGAGCGGCCCGGACCAGGCCCGGTCCAGGCGCCGGCTGAGGAGCCGCTCCCCCAGCAAATCCGACACCCGCCGGTCATGCGCCGCCATGCGAAGGGCGCGGCCCAGGGCGCAGGCCACGGGATCGACGATCCAGGCGAGCTTCAATGCATGGGACGCCGGAGGCCAGGCTGTGAGCCCCAGCCGCTCATACAGCGGCGCTCCGGCCGGATTGGCGTTGAAGGTCCAGGTGGCGAAGACCTCGGGCTGGCTCAGAAAGGTGCGGACCAGACGCGTGCCGGCGCCGCGCCCGTGCTGGGCGGTGACGACCGAAAAGCCCGTCGCGCCCCTCAGCCGGATTCCGGGGCCGACGCAGTCCAGGCGCAGGTTGCCGAGGATGCCGACAGGTCGATCCGCCTCATCCGCGGCGATCCAGGCGACCGGAGCGTCGCCCGCCGCCGGATTGGCCGCCAGCCAGGCCCACCCCGCGAAGGTCCGCACCGGCCAGCCGACGCCGGCATGCAGGCCGGCGACGAGGACGACCTCATCGGGGTCGTCGTGGCGAAAAGGACGTATCCGGGCGCTCATGTCTCGTTTCGGCCTAGTGGAGAAACCCTGACCTCGGGTGAGCAAAGGTTGTGCCGCGGAATCGTGCCGCGCCGGCACGAGACGTGGTGAATCGCGCGTTCACCCTGAAAGACGGGCGTTCCGGCGGATGCCCTCGGGCCAATGCACTACCTTTGGGTGCTTTTCGCGTCCTGTGATCATACCAGGACGCATGGTCGGCTCGACGGCGATCACGAGACGTTGCGGCTTGTAATGACGGTTTTGCGATGGCCTTATCCGGCCCGACTAGGGGCGGGCGCGGTCATGCGCCCGTGAGGGTTCAACACGGACGCCAGTCCGACAGTCCAAGGTAAGGCATGAACGTCGTCATTCTGCTGGGGGTGATCATCACCCTCGTCACGGGGCTGCCCGTGCTGATGCAGATCCTGAAGGGACACCCCAAGGGTCTGATCATCTGCTTCTTCGCCGAGATGTGGGAGCGGTTCTCCTACTACGGCATGCGCGGCCTGCTGATCTTCTACCTGACCCAGCACTTCCTCTTCACCGACGATTTCGCGTCCGGCCAATACGGCACCTACGGCTCTCTGGTTTACCTGCTGCCCCTGATCGGCGGCATCGTGGCCGACCGCTACATCGGCACGCGTCGGGCCATCATGTTCGGCGCCGTCCTGCTGGTCATGGGGCACGGGTTGATGGGCTTCGAGGGACGTCCGGCGACCCAGACCCTGACCTATGCCGGGCAGCAGTATGAGGTGGCGATCGAAGGGCGTGGAGACGGCCGTCAGACTCGTCTGGTCGTCGACGGCCGCCCCTATGAGTACAGCGCCCGCCAGGTGTCGGGCCTCGAAATCGAGGGCGCCCCGGGCTTGCCGGCGACGCTGACGGAAGATCAGTACACCCTGACCGGCGAGCGGGAAGTGGGCGCCCCGTGGTGGGCCCCCGTCGGCGACCTGGTCGGCGTCGAGCGCGACACGACCAAGACCCAGACGCTGACCGTGGACGGCCAGGCCTATCCCGTGACCACGGTGCAGACCGACGGAGACAGCACGACGACCGTGCGCGTGGACGGCCGAGACTATCCCCTGGCTCCGCCGATCGGCGGGCTGGAGATCGCGGGGCTCCCCGCCGGCGCCTCGCTTCCGGCCTCGATCGACGCGGATGCTTATGAGCTGACCGAGACGCGCGATCCGATGGGCGTCAGCATGTTCTATCTGGCGCTGTCGCTCATCATCATGGGCGTCGGCTTCCTTAAGCCCAACATCTCCACCCTGGTCGGGCAGCTGTATCAACAAGGCGATCCGCGCCGCGATTCCGGTTTCACTCTCTACTACTTCGGCATCAACCTGGGGGCCTTCTGGGCGGCGGTGCTGTGCGGCCTTCTGGGGCAGACCGTGGGCTGGTGGGCCGGTTTCGGCCTGGCCGGTCTGGGCATGCTCGTGGGACTGATCGTGTTCTGGCTGGGCAAGCCTCTGCTGGAAGGCAAGGGCGAAAGCCCGAACCCGGAGCGGATGCGAAAACCCGTTCTCGGGCCGGTCAATCGCGAGTGGCTGGTCTATGCCTCGGGCTTCGTCGGCGTGGCCCTGCTGTATTTCTACGTCGTGGCCAACCACCTGGTGGTCGGGATCGGCCTGCTGCTCTCGATGGTGGCGGCGCTGGGCTTCATCGCCTGGTTCATCATCTTCAAGCTCGGGAACGACAAGGTCGCGCGCGAGCGGATGATGCTGGCCATGGTGCTGATCTTCGGATCGGCGGTGTTCTTCACCCTGTTCGAACAGGCCGGCTCGTCGCTGAACCTGTTCGCCGACCGTAACGTGGATCTGTCCCTGAGCGCGACGGCCGGGACGATCCTGGGGATACCCTACGGCACGCCCGCACAGCTGGCGGCGGCGGGCCTTTCGACCTCCGGCTTCTGGATCGACACCTCGATGACGGCGTCGCAGACCCAGTCATTCAACGCCGGCTTCATCCTGATCTTCGCCCCGATCTTCGCGGCGCTTTGGGCCTTCCTCGGCGCCCGCAGGATGGATCCGAACCCGGTGGTCAAGTTCGGCCTGGGCATCATCCAGGTCGGTCTTGGCTTCCTGATCGTGGTCTGGGGCGCCAACTCCGGCATGGTGGACGACGCCTTCCGCACGCCGCTGGTGCTGTTGGCGCTGCTCTACATGTTCCACACCCTGGGCGAGCTGTTCCTGAGCCCCGTGGGCCTGTCGGAGATCACCAAGCTGTCGGTGCCGGCGATCGTCAGCTTCATGATGGCGGTGTGGTTCATGGCCTCGTCCATCGCCCACTTCGTCGGCGGGATCATCGCCGCCTCGGCCGGCGCCGAGACCGTCGGCGGCGAGGTGGCCGACCCGCAGGCCGCGCTTCAGACCTCGTTGGACACGTTCAACCAGATCGGTCTGTGGGGCGTGGGCATCGGCGTGGGCTTCATCGTGATCAGCTTCTTCATCAAGCACTGGTCGCACGGCGTGAACGATCCGGACAACCATCCCGGACCGACGATCACCGAAGGCGGCAAGGAAGACGGCGCCGTCGCCCGTCCGCAGACCACGACGCTGTAGTTGCGGCGCCTCGAGCCCTCTCCCGGCGGGAGAGGGCTCGAGGCTCGCAGAGCGTAAGCGATGCGCTAAGCCGAAAGGGAGAGGGGCTCCCATTTGGCCTTAGCCCCTCTCCCTTTCGCGTTCCCAATCGCTTCGCTCTTGGACGCCCAAGCCCTCTCCCGCCGGGAGAGGGCTTGCTAAGCCGCCTTGGAGGCGATGCGGGCCATTTCGATCTGGGCGGACAGGCCGGGCGGCATGTCGCGGTCCGGCACCTGGGCCAGCTGGTTCAGGCGCTCCGGCTCATTGGCGCGGATCATGACGCTGGAGACGCCCGGGTCGGTCAGGGCATAGGCCAGGCAGATGCTCTCGGCCGGCCAGCCCTGCGTGCGGTGCAGGAAGGCGAAGGTGCCGGCGCCGGCCAGGGGGCTGTCGGACCGCTTCGGCCCGCCGAGGCCGAACAGGCCCTTCTTCGGCTGGTTGACCGCGGCGGCCTTCTGCGGCGTGGCCAGTTCCTCCGGATAGTAGCCCTCGACGAAGACCGACATGTCCTGCTCGCGCGCGATGCGCATGCGGTGACGCACCCGCCATTCGGAGTTGACGTGATACGGCGTCGACAGGACGTCGAAGGCGCCGGTCGAGACGTAGGTGTCCATCAGTTCGCCCGCCCCGCTGACGCCCAGCAGGCGGACCCGCTGGTTGGCACGCAGCGACTTCAGGGCGTTCAGCGCGGACTGCGGCAGCTCATGCTCGGCCGGCTCGTCCAGCAGGGCGACGTCGAACCAGCCGAGGCCGGACACGCGAAGGGCGCGGTCGATCGCGTCGGTCATGCCGTCGGCGGAGAAATCCCGGTCGGAGCCCCGCCGCCCGTCGCCGGCGCCCAGCGTCAGGGACACCTGCACCAACTTGCGGTCGACGTGACGCAACGCCTCGCCCAGCACCTCGGCCAGGACCGGGTCCGCCGTCTCCAGCCGGTAGGAGTTGATGCCGGCCTCCAGCGCCGAATAGACCAGCTCGCACCCGGCCTGAGGGCCCCGCGCCACGTCGCGCGGCGTCAGGCTGAGCGTCAGGGCCGAGACGGCCTGTCCCCCATTGCCGAACGGCCGGTAACGCATGGTCAGACCTCCTCGGGCGTCAGGGTTTCCAGCGCCAGGGCGTGCAGGGCGCCGCCCATCTGGCCCTTCAGCGCGGCATAGACCGCCTGGTGGCGCCGCACGCGCGGCATGCCGGAGAACGCCGTCGAGACGACCCGGGCGCGATAGTGGTCGCCGTCGCCGGCCAGATCCACGATCTGGACCTCGGCGTCGGGAAACGCCTCGACGATGTGCGCGCGCAGGGTTTCGGCGGACATGGGCATGCGGCGGACGGTCTCCGGATTCGCCGCCGAGGGTGCCGCGTAAACCTTAACGGGCGGCTACGGACGCGCGCGCTCGAGCAGGATGACCGTCTCGCCCTTGTAGGTCGTGCGGGCGTGGTCTGCGTAGCCGACGCGCCGGGCCAGCGTCAGCGAGGGGCCGTTGTCCGGATCGATCATGCACAGCGTTCGTGAGGCATCCAGCTCGGCGTCGCACCAGGCCAGGGCCGCGCGCAAGGCCTCCAGGGCCAGGCCCTGGCCCTGAAAGCGGGGCGCGATGCCCCAGCCGACTTCCGGCGCGTCGAATGCAGGGCTTATCACGCGCTGAAAATCGAATACGCCGACGCCGCCAACATAGTCGCCGGTGTCCGACATCCGTATCGTCCAATTGCCGTGGCCCAGAGCCGACCAATGGCCGACGTCGCGCAGCAGCCGGAGCCAGACCTCCTCGGCGTTTCGGCCCTCCGGAACGATGTGGCGGGTGAAGGTCGTGTCGGCCCACAGCCGCTTCTGGTCCTCGAAATCCGGGACGGCGACGGGCGTGAGCGTCATGCGGGCGGTCGTCAGCACAGTCACGCGAACAACGCTCCGGCGCGTTCCATCCGGATGTCCCCGCCTGCGTCCGTGACGGCATAGGTGAAGCCGGGCTGCAGCGCGAAGGCGCCCGCGCGTCCGCGCTTGTCCAGCGCCAGCAACGCCACCTGATGGCCCGCCACCCTCGTGCCGCGCAGGCGCGCCAGCCGTTCGATCACGGATCGACAGGCGGCGGTGGGGTCCATGCCGTGGCGCATGGCCTCGACCACGGCATGGCTGCCGGCCACGCGGACCACATCCTCGCCGACGCCCGTGGCCGTCGCCCCGCCGATCCGGTCGTCAACATAGAGGCCCGCGCCCACGATCGGGCTGTCCCCCACCCGCCCGCGCATCTTGAAGGCCATGCCGGAGGTCGTGCAGGCGCCGGCCATGCGATCCCGGCCGTCGATGGCCAGCAGGCCGATGGTGTCGTGATTGTTCGGCCCGCCGGGCATGGAGGCCCAACCCTCGTTCTCGCTGTTGGGGCGCGGCGCGTACTCGCTGGTCTTCAGCCACTCGCGCCACGCCGCCTCGGCCGCCGGCGTCAGCAGGCTCTGCGTCGGGAAGCCTTGGGCGACCGCAAACTCCCGCGCACCCGCGCCGACCAGCATCCAGTGGGGAGTTTTCTCCATCACGGCCCGCGCCACCGAGACGGCGTGCACCACGTCTTCCAGCGCGGCCACCGCGCCGATGCCGCCTTCCCAGTCCATGACGCAGGCGTCCAGCGTGACCCGCCCGTCCCTGTCCGGCATACCGCCCAGGCCGACCGAGCCGTTCCCTCCCTCCGCCTCCACCACCCGACCGCCGGCCTCGACCATGTCCAGCGCGCTCCCGCCGGCGCGACGGCGCTCGATGCCGGCCGCATTGGCCTGGCGGCCGAAGTCCCAGGTGGAGACCATGACGGCGGGGGGCGGATCGCGCAGGCGGGGCGACGCGGCGAGAGCGGCGGCGGGGGTGGCGGACAGGAGAGTTCGGCGCGTAGGCATGTGCGCAGTCTTGCAAATCCTCACCCGTAGGGGGAGGGGGACCGCGGCGGGCGAAGCCCGACGGGGTGGAGGGTGCCGGATAAGGGGCGCGAGCGTTGAAAATCCCGCGCCTGCGCTCGCGGCGCTCCCCCTCCACCCCCGTCGCTGCGCTCCGGCGGTCCCCCTCCCCCTACGGGTGAGGATTGGTGATCATCACATCAGCCCCAGCTGCTTGAAACTCGCCACGCCTTCGCGGCCGACGATCAGGTGATCGTGCACGGTGATCGACAGGGCCCGCGCCGCCTCCACCACCTGCTTGGTCATGTCGATGTCGGCTCGGCTGGGCGTCGGGTCGCCCGAGGGGTGGTTGTGCACGATGATGAGGTTCTTGGCCGACAGCTCCAGCGCGCGGCGCACCACCTCGCGGGGATAGACGGGGGCGTGGTCGACCGTGCCCCGGTTCTGCACCTCGTCCAGGATCAGCTGGTTGCGGTTGTCGAGGTACAGGACCCGGAACTGCTCGCGGGGCTCGTGCTGCAACGACAGGCGGACATAGGCCAGCAGGGAGGTCCAGCTGGAGATGACGGTGCGCGTGTTCGCCTCTTCCTTGGCCACCCGCCGCGCCACTTCGTGCAGCGCCGCCAGGTCCAGCGCCGTCTCGGCGCCCACGCCCTTGGCGCGCCCCCTGGCGTCCTCGGCCCGCACGGTCATCAGGTCCTCGACCGACGCCGCCAGCACCGCCGCCAGCGAGCCGAAGCGCGCCAGCAGGGCCTTGGCGATCGGCTTGACGTCGCCCTGCGGCTGGCTGCGGAACAGGAACAGCTCCAAGAGCTCATAGTCCGGCAGATGATGGATCCCAGCCCCGCGCGCCCGGTCCCGAAGGCGCTCGCGGTGGCCCATGTGGTGCGGCGCCGGCCGCTTAGGTCGCGGCGCGGGAGCTTCCGCCTCACGCTCGGGAAAAGGAAGCACCGTCGCCGTCTGCATGACCGACCTCGTTCGAACCCGCCGTCGGTCAATCTGTCAGAACAAAAACGGAACGTCCAGTCCGGTCAGTTTCCGCGCGGCCGGTTCGGGCTGTCGGGCAGCCATTGCGGCGGCTCATCCGCGTCGGCGACGGCGTCGACCAGGGCGAACCAGAAGTCATGGAAGTCCGCCTGGGCCTGGAAGTCGATCGGCGTCGTCACGTCGTCCTGCGGCGCGTGATAGCGGCGGCGGTACCAGTCCAGATAGGCGTCGTGGGCCGGCGTGCCGTAGTCGAAGCCGAACAGGAAGCTGACCGCCGGCACGCCGCGTTGCATGAACGGCCAGTGGTCGCTGCGCCGGATCAGGCCGCGCTCCGGCTCACGGTCCGGGCGCACCTCGATGCCCATCGGCCCAGCTATGTCGCGCACCGTCTGGCCCAGGGTGGAGTCGTCCAGCGCCAGCGTGGTTAGTATGGTCAGCGGATACAGCGGGCGCAGCTGGTCGAGGTTCAGCACCGCGACCGGCATGGGCGCGCCGGGCGTCGGGTGCTCCGCCAGCCAGCGCGATCCCCACAACCCCTTCTCCTCGCCCGTCACCGCCGCGAAGATCACCGGTCGCCGCCAGCCCCGCCCGGCGCGCTCCTGGGCCAGGGTCGTCAGTGTGGCGACGTAGGCCGCGTCGTCGAACGTGCCGTTGTACAGGTCGTCGCCGTTCACCGGCGTGCCGTAGCCGTACCCGTCCAGGTGGGCGATCAGCAGGACGGGCTGGTCGGCCAGCGCCGGGTCCGTGCCGGGCAGCACGCCCAGCACGTTGGCCGAGGCATAGGCGCGTTCGCGCGTCGCGAAGGTGGCCTGCAGCCGGGCCTTCAGGTCGAAGGACGGCAGGGCCTCGTTGCGCCCCGCGGCCGCCAGCACCCCGGCCCCGTCCTGACCCGCGGCGTCGGCCAGGGTCTCGAACGTCGGCGCGGCCAGGCGCAGGACGGGGATCGTCGGGGCGCCCGGCACAGTCTCGGCCAGGATCACGCTGCGGGCATAGGCCAGCGGCCAGCGCGGCGGCTCGACCGTGAAGCTCATGTCGTCGACGTTGACGACGGCGACCGCCCCGGCCTGCGTCGCCGCACGCAGCCGTTCGCCGCCGGTCGTCTGCCCCTCGCGCCGCGCGCCCAGGCAGACCACCACCTTGCCTGAGACGTCGGTCATGTCCAACGGCCGGCACCAGCCGCGCCAGACCATGGGCGCATCGAAGCTGGACGCCAGACCCCACTGCGGGCCCACCGAGACCTCATGCAGGAACCGCAGCGGCCGACGGCCGCCGTCGTCGGGCACGACCGCCAAGCTCGTGCCTTCGGCAGTGACCTCGACGTCCTTGAAGGCGATGATCTGCATCCAGCCGCCGTCGTCGCCCGCCGGGGTCAGCCCCGCCGACATGAACTGGGCGGCCACCAAGTCGGCGGCGCGGTCATAACCGGGCGATCCGGTGTCGCGCCCCTCCATGACGTCCGACGACAGATCCTGGGTCGTCTGCCACCACAGGGCCGTGCGGGCGTCCAGCACGGGGCCGGTCGAGCATCCCGCCAGCGTCGCGGCGACCAGCGCCGACATCCCCAGTTTCCGCATGACCGACGTCCTCCAGCCCACGCGACGGTGACCGGTCGGCTCGGCCCGGTCAATCGACGTCAAGCCCTCTTGTCGTCCGCCCGCTCCGGATCGTCGTTGGCCGGAAGGGCGGAGGCCGCGGCGCGCAGCAGTTCATTTATGCGCGATTGCCAACCGTCGCCTGTCGCCCGAAACCGCTCCACCACATCCGCGTCCAGCCTCAGGGACACCGGGACCTTTGGCCTTTCGGATCGCGGGCGGCCGGGAGAGCGGCGGAACTGGTCCAACACAGCGTCGGAAAGAATCTCGCGGCCCCTGACCGCGCTCCGCGCGGCGGCTTCGGACAGTTCCGGAGCGTCGTCAGGGTTCATCTGCGGTTCTTTCGGCATGTCGCCTGACTTCCTTCTCTCGAGCGCGCCTCAGGCTGATGACCCTCACGTCGTCTCCGCGAAGGGTGAAGCTCAGGGCGTGAAGCTTGCCGAAGATCAGGCCGTAGGCGTTGAATCGTGGCTCTCCATAGTCATGCCGCAGGTCGGGGACGATCAGCGCTTCATCCAATTCCATCTCCGCGGCGAGATCCAAGGCAAGACCGTGCTTTTCCCGATTGCGCGCATCCTTGGCCGCGTCGAACACGATGGCCATCAGATTTTCGTATATACGAAAATCTGATGCGGGTCCATGTTCAGAACTTAGGACGGAACGAACCGGCGGGCGACGCCGTGAACAGCTCCACACCGTCGGCGGTGACGCCGACGGTGTGCTCGCACTGGGCCGACAGGGACTTGTCGCGGGTCACCGCGGTCCAGCCGTCGGACAGCACCTTCACGTGCGGCTTGCCCAGGTTCACCATCGGCTCGACGGTGAAGAACATGCCTTCCTTCAGCACCGCGCCCTCACCGCGCCGGCCATAGTGCAGGACGTTGGGGCTGTCGTGGAACAGCCGGCCGATGCCGTGGCCGCAGAAGTCGCGCACCACGCTCATGCGGTTCGCCTCGACGACCTGCTGGATCGCATAGCCGACGTCGCCGAAGGTCGCGCCCGGCCTGATGACCGCCAGACCCGCCTCCAGCGAGTCATAGGTCACGTCGATCAGCTTCTTCGCCCGCGTGTTGATATCGCCGATGGCGTACATGCGGCTCGAGTCGCCATGCCAGCCGTCGACGATCACGGTGTGGTCGATGTTGACGACGTCCCCGTCCTTCAGCACCCGGTCGCCCGGAATGCCGTGGCAGACGACGTGGTTGATCGAGGTGCAGACGGTCTTCTCATACCCCTTGTAGCCCAGGCAGGCCGGCAGGGCGCCGTGGTCCAGGGTGAACTCGCGGATGCGGTCGTCGATCTCCTGCGTCGTCACCCCGGGGACCGCGAACTCGGTGATCATGTCCAGCGCCTGGGCCACCAGCCGCCCGGCCGCGCGCATGCCCTCAAAGGCTTCGGCGTCATGCACCCGGATCTCGTGGGTGCGGACCAGGACGTCGTCGTCGAGTTCGGGGGTTTCGTACATCAGGCGGTCTTCGTCGGGGGAGGCGGTTGAGGTGGAGATGATAGCATACAGTCGCAAACATCCAGCCGCCGCGACTGATTGACCCTTCGCACACCCATTGGTTTAATCGCAACCGCGGGTGGGGAAACGCATGTACGTCTTCGTTCTATGGGCCGTGGGAAACCTCATACTTCCGGGGCTTCCTGTGCTGTTGGTTTGGGCCATTCGACGCCTGTCAAGCAGACCGCCGACGCTTCGGGAGATTGCCCGTGATGGAGTGCTGTTCTTCTACATATTCACCCTAGCCGCTATTTTGCTTATGGATGCGGCGAAGTTCTTGCTTGAGCGACCCGCCACTAGCTCACCGGGGTTTGCAGTGGCCGCCATCGCAGTCTGCGTGCCGATTTTGTTTGGCTCGGCGGGTGCCTATCTCGCGATGGCTCTCGCGAACGCTGGCGCTCAAGACAAGGAAGGAGACACCTTCAACCTGGATCGCCTGTCCGGTTTGTCATGCGGGCTCTCCCTTGCTGCCGCCATAATGTGCGCTATCTTCCGGCTGTTTGCAGGGATGTATTAGAATGCCGAGCCCTCCGAAGCCGAAAGCCAGCAGCGTTGATCAGCTGCCGATCGATGCGCAGGGTACGGTAAAGGCTCTGGAATTCGGGACGTACGGCACGCTTGCCTCCGGCGCAATCGCTGCCGTGGCCGCCGCCGGCGCCATGCCGGTCCTGCTCGTGGGCGCCATCCCTCTCGTTGGCGGCGTAGGATCAGCGGCTTTCGGGTATTTTTCCGGTCGGCATGGTCATCGTGATCGTGGTGGCGACAAGCAAGACAAGCGGACCTCGATCTGACCTCCCCCACCGCCGCCGTCCTTGTCATCGGCGACGAGGTCCTGTCCGGACGGACGCTGGACACCAACACGAACACGATCGCGCGCTTTCTGTCGGCGCTGGGGATCGACCTGATCGAGGCGCGGGTGATCGGGGACGACGTCGACCGCATCGTCGCCGTGCTGAACGAGCTGCGAGCGGCCCACGACTACGTCTTCACCACAGGCGGCATCGGACCGACGCACGACGACATGACGGCCGACGCCGTGGCGCAGGCCTTCGGGGTGGCCTTGCCGGAGCATCCCGAGGCGCTGGCGATCCTGTCGCGCCGCTATGGCGACGACTTCAACGCCGCGCGGCGGCGGATGGCGCGCATTCCCGACGGCGGCAGCCTGATCGCCAATCCGGTGACCGACGCGCCGGGGTTCCAGATCGGCAACGTCTTCGTCATGGCGGGCGTGCCCAAGATCATGACGGCGATGCTGGAGGATGTGGCCCCGCGCCTGCGGACGGGCGCCGTCGTGCATTCCCGGACGCTGCGGGTGACGGGCGTCGGCGAAGGTTCCGTGGCCGAGATTCTGTCGACGGCCGCGCGAGCGAACCGCGAGCTGAGCTTCGGCAGCTATCCGTTCGGCCACGGATCGGTGGGCGAGGTCGGCACGAATCTGGTGGTGCGGGGACGCGACGAAGACGCGGTGGACAGGGCCACGCGCGCCTTGGCGGACGCCCTGGCGGAGGCCGGGATCGCCGTCGCCGGCTAGAAGGCTTTCGGCAGCCCGGCGTCTTTCAGGACTTGATTGGCCATGTGCCGGCTTTTGGTGCGCGGGACGGCGAAGGTCTTGCCGGTGGCCGGACTGAACCAGATTTCATGGCTGCCCTTGCCGGGTCTGACGAAAGCGCAACCCGCCTCGCGCAGCCGCCGCTCGATCTCCGGGTAGAAATCCTTGGGCACGCTTCAGGAAGCCGCCTTCAGCGCCCCTCGCCGGTGATGGTCACGGGCCCGACGGCCATGCCGTTGTCGCGCATCAGTTCCGGCGCCAGCGTCTCCACCAGGTCGACGAACGCGCTCAGGGTTTCGGCCTCGACGTTCAGGCCGACGATGTCGCTTTGCGACCAGTAGACCCCGGCTTCAGGGTCCCAGACGGCCGTGACGGTGTAGTGCGCCATGCGCCGATGATGGGCGCGAGGCCGAGGCCCGTCAATGCGACGGGCCTCGGGGACGGGCCTCAGACCGCCTTCTGGCCGCCGTAGCCCTTGCCGCCGTTCGAGGGCTTGCGACGGCGGGGGCGGCGCTTCAGTTCGCCCTCGGGCTTGGGCGAAGGGGTCGTGCGCTCGCCGGCCAGGGGGTCGAAGGTCTTGACCGCCGCCGGGCGGTCGCCGTGATGGGTGCGGTCGCGCTGGCCGCCCGGCTTGCGCGCACGGTGCGGCTGGCCGCCGCCCTCGGGGCGCTCGCCCTGACGACGGTTGCGGCCCCGGCCGCCGCGGCCCTGCTGCTCCTGGCGCTCCGAGACGCCCGCGGAGTCGATGCTGGCCTTCTTGCCGACGCCCGCGGCCATGATGGTCGCGTCCAGCTGGGCCAGCTGCTTGTCGTTGCGACGGTCGATGGCCGGGATCTTCTGACGCGTGACCTTCTCGACGTCGCGCAGCAGCTTCATCTCGTCGCCGGCGACGAAGCTGATGGCCGTGCCGTCCTTGCCCGCGCGCGCCGTGCGGCCGATGCGGTGGACGTAGCTTTCCGGCACGTGCGGCAGCTCGAAGTTGACGACGTGGGTCACCTTGTCGACGTCGATGCCGCGCGCCGCGATGTCGGTCGCGACCAGCACCCGCAGCTTGCCGTCCTTGAAGGCCTGCAGAGCGCGCTCACGCTGGGGCTGGCTCTTGTTGCCGTGGATGGCGCCGGCCTCGACGCCGCCGGCCTCCAGATAGGCCGCGACCTTGTCGGCGCCGTGCTTGGTCTTGGTGAAGACGAGGCAGCGCGTATAGGCCGGATCGCTGAACAGCTCGGTCAGCAGGGCGCGCTTGCGGCCCTGTTCGACCCAGATCACCGACTGCTTGATGCGCTCGACGGTCGTCGCCTGGGGCGTGACCTGGACCTTGACCGGATCCTTCAGCAGCTCGGACGCCAGCTTGCCGATCTCCGACGGCATGGTGGCCGAGAAGAACAGGTTCTGGCGCCGCGCCGGCAGCTTGGCCGTGATCTGGCGGATCGGCTTGATGAAGCCCAGGTCCAGCATCTGGTCGGCCTCGTCCAGGACGAAGATCTCGGTGGCCGACAGGTCGATGTTGCGTTGCTGGATGTGGTCCAGCAGGCGGCCGGGGGCGGCGACCAGGACGTCGAGGCCCTGTTGCAAGGCGCGCTCTTGCGCGCCGTACTTCACGCCGCCGAAGACCACGGCGACGCGGAAGCCCAGGTTCTTGCCGTAGGTCTTGAAGCTCTCGGCGATCTGGGTGGCCAGCTCGCGCGTGGGGCTGAGCACCAGGCAGCGCGTGGTGCGCGGCACGGGCGGGGTGCGGTTGGCGGCCAAGCGATGCAGGATCGGCAGGGCGAAGGCGGCGGTCTTGCCGGTGCCCGTCTGGGCGATGCCCAGCAGGTCCTTGCCGGCCATCACGTCGGGGATGGCCTTGGTCTGGATGGGGGTGGGCGTCTCATAGCCCGCGGCCTTAAGCGCGCTGAGCAGCTGCGGGTTCAGGCCGAAAGTCTCGAAAGTGGATTGCGTCACGTGGCGTCTTTCATGTGCGAAGACGCGCGCGGCCGATCGTGTCGGGCATCGACGCACGCCTTCGGGCCCCTGCGGGCCTTCAGTGCGGGCGTCGCCCCGCGTGTCGTGGCGACGAATGATCTTGAGGAACCGGCCGCTGCTACGGAAAAGCCCGGGGAGGGGCCCACACGCGCCGGAGCGCCGGTCGTCGCGATGATGCGACGGCGCGGCAGATGGGCGTGCAATGGGGCCAAGTCAAGGCGGTCCGGGCGAGCGGCCCCGCTTCCGCCCGGAACCTGTCTCCGAATTCACCCACCTTGCGGCCTTGTAACTGGAGGACCGCGGCTGGGCAGGCCACTCAGACCGTCGACAGGGAGAGGGACCCATGAAGACCATTCTGACCGCCGGCGCCGCCTTCTGCGCGCTGATGACCGGCGCGGCCCAGGCGCAGGTGATCCAGACGCCGACGGCCGACCCGTCGTCGGTTCAGGGCCAGCAGGGCGTGCTGGTCTTCACGCCCGACTTCTTCGCCAGTTCCTCGCCGAACACCGCCCTGGACATGATCGCGCGCCTGCCCGGATTCGCCTTCAACCCGGGCGACAGCGGCACGCGGGGCTTCGCCGGCGCGGCGGGCAACGTCCTGATCGACGGCGACCGGCCCGCGGCCAAGTCCGACGGGCTGGAGGGCGTGCTGCGCCGCATCTCGGCCGACAGCGTCGAGCGCATCGAGCTGATCCGCGGCGGCGCCCCCGGCATCGACATGCAGGGCCAGACGGTGGTCGCCAACGTGGTGCTGAAGCGCACCGTCACGACCGAACGGGTGCTGGAGACCAACGCCTATTTCTATCCCGACGGCTACGTCGGCCCGATCCTGGCCGGACAGTGGTCGCGCCGAGAGGGCGAGAATCAGACCGAGGCCAGCTTTTCGACGACGACGGATCGCACCGACGGCACCGGCGACGGCTTCCGCCGCCGCTATGACGTCAACGGCGCCCTCATCCAGGACGCCGACCTGGTGCTGTGGGATCGGTTCCGCAACGCCCGCGTCACCGGAGCGGTCCAGCGCACGGTCGGCGGCGGCCGCCTGCGGGTGAACGGCCTGCTGAACTGGCAGAACAACGAGAACGAACAGGACCTGCTGATCCGCTCCGGCCCCGGCACAGACAGCTTCAACATCGAGGAAAACAGCGATCTGGAGGGCGAGGTCGGCGTCAACTGGTCACGCGACCTCAGCCCGCGCACCTCGCTGGAGCTCACCGCCCTGCAACGCTACGGCGCCGAGGATTACGTCGGCGATTCCGCGTCGGCGGGCCAGACGTCGACGTTCACGGCCGACTCGACCGGAGGCGAGTCGATCGCGCGCGGCGTCCTGCGCTTCCGCCCGAACGACCGCTGGGCCTACGAGACCGGCGGCGAGGTGGCCTACAACTTCCTGGACAGCGACACGGCCTATTCCGAAAACGGCGTGCCGGTGCCGCTGGGCAACGCGTCGGTGAAGGTCGAGGAACTGCGCGGCGAGGTCTTCGGCCAGGCCACCTGGCGACCGTCCGACCGTTGGACGATCGAAGCCGGCATGCGGGTGGAGGTGTCGGAGATCAGCCAGTCGGGCGACAGCGACCTGTCCAAGTCGTTCGTCTATCCCAAGCCTCGCGTGCAGGCGACCTTCACCCCAGCGCCGGGCCACCAGTTCCGCATCCGATTGGAGCGCGAGGTGGGTCAGCTGGATTTCGGCGACTTCGTCGCCTCGGCCGACATCGACGTGGGCGACGTGGAAGCCGGCAATCCGGACCTGGAGCCGCACAAGGCCTGGGTTCTGCAAGGCGTCTATGAGCGGCGGTTCTGGGACGAAGGGGTGTTCGACGTCACCTACAGCCATTCGGAGGTCGAGGACGTCGTCGATCTGATCCCCCTGACGGGCGGGTTCGAAGGCGTCGGCAACATCGGCGACGGCACGTCGGACTTCTTCCAGTTGCGGCTGACCCTGCCCACCACCCGGCTGGGCGTTCCGGGGGGGCGGCTGATCCTGCGCGGCAGCTGGTCCTGGACCGAAGTGATCGACCCGCTGACGGGCGAGGCGCGCCGTTTCCAGGGCAACCAGTATTTCGGCTGCGGCATCGACTTCAACCAGGATCTGGCGGGCGGCCGGTGGACGTGGGGCCTGCAACACGGGTGCAACGTCGATCGCGGCTCGCGCTTCCGCATCCGCGAGGTGCGCGAGGGCTATGCGGAACCGTTCGTGACGGTCTGGGGCCAATGGAAGCCGGACGATCGCACGACGCTGCGCGTGGACCTGGGCAACGCCACCGATCGCGCCACCGGATATGACCGCGTGATCTACACGGGGCCGCGCGACGTCAGTCCGGTCGCCTTCCGCGAGGTGCGGCGCACGCAGATGAGCCCGTGGCTGTTCGTGCAGGTGCGGCGGACGTTCTGAGGACGGGAGCACGGCTTGACCCGGCGTCGGGCGGCGCCTAGCTGACGGACGAACTCCGAAAGGCTCCGCCCGTGACCGACGCCGCTTCCGATCCCGTCCGCGACTTCATCGCCAAGACCGTGGCGGACCACGACGTGGTCCTGTTCATGAAGGGATCGCCGGACCAGCCGCGCTGCGGCTTCTCCTCCCAGGCGGTGCAGATACTCGATCACGTCGGCGCGCCGTTCGTGGGCGTGGACGTGCTGCAGAGCGACGAGCTGCGCGAGGGCATCAAGGTCTTCACCGACTGGCCGACCATCCCCCAGCTCTATGTGAAGGGCGAGTTCGTCGGCGGCTCCGACATCGTGCGCGAGATGTTCCAGGCCGGCGAGTTGCAGTCCCTGATGGCCGAGAAGGGCGTGCCCCTGGGCGAGGCCTGACGTCGGATGCCGCGCGCCCAGTTGGAGCCGCGTCCGGACCGTGAGATCTTCGAGCTGCCGCTGACGGTCCTGCCCGAGCACATCGACGAAAACGGCCACGTGAACAATGTGGTCTACGTCGGCTGGCTGCAGGACGCGGGCACCGCCCACTGGAACGCGCGGTTCGATGCGGAGACGCGGGCGAAATGGTCGTGGGTCGGCACCCGGCATGAGGTCGACTACTTCCGCCCCCTGCCCCCCGACGCCACGGGCGTGAAGGCCCGGACCTGGGTGGGCGATCCGCAGGGGCCGCGCTTCAGCCGCTATGTCCGCATCGAGGACGGCGAGGGCCGCCTGTGCGCCCAGGGCGTCACCGAATGGGTGCTGGTGGACGCCAGGACCATGCGCCCGCACCGCATCCCGGCCGACATGCTGCCGACGTTCGAGCGGCGATAGCCTTGGGAGGGCGGACCTCCAGGTCCGCGAACTCTCGCCGCAAAGACGCGGACGTGGACGTCCGCGCTCCTTTCAGAGATCCAGCCGGTGCAGTTCCACGCCTATGCCGATCACGGACTTGCCGCCGTCGGCGCGGGGGACGATGCGGATCTTGTTGACGGCATTGCCCATCTGGACCCGCGTCCAGGTCCGGCCCCCATCGCGGGTCTCGAAGCCGCCGGGCACGGCGCCGATCCAGCCGCGCCGATCGTCGACGAAGCCGATGCCGAAGGCGCGCACGGCATGGTCGTCGACCCACGGCAGCTCCGTCCAGGTCAAGCCGCCGTCGATGGACTTGGCGACGTACCGCGCCGACTTCGTCGTGTCGGGATCATAGCTCTGGATGGTGACGTAGCCGATCTTGGGAGAGGGCCAGCTCATCTTCCAGGTCGTCTCCCAAGGCCGCGCGCCCTGGTGGACCTTGTGCCAGGTCGCGCCGCCGTCGCCGGTGCGCAGGATCAGGGCGTGCGAGGCCTGCACGTCCCCGGACGTGGCGCCGCAGATGAAGCCGACCTGTTCGGTCAGGAACTGCACGTCCAGGATCATGGCCGTGTGGGCCGACATGTCCTCCGACGTCCACGTCTCGCCCGGTCGCGCGAGGTGGCCAGGAAGGCCGGCGCGCCCACGCGGCCGCCGGCGCGGATCGTCACGCGGTGGTCCAGCACCCCGGCGTTGATGAAGGGGATCTTCAACACGTCGATGGCGCAGATGCCCTTCACCGCCGGGCCCTCGATGTTCACCGCTTCCCAAGAGGCGCCCCCGTCGCGCGTGCGGTACAGCGGCGTCGCGTCGGTCACGCCCGGGAAGTAGTCCGGGCCGATGTTGCCGAGAAAGCCGAGGTTGGCGTCGACGAAGCCCAGGGCGCGCACGAAGGTGCCGGGGCGATCCAGCTGCTGGTTCCAGCTTCGGCCGCCGTCGGTCGTCTTGAACAGCTTGCCGGCGCCGTTGCCGTACCAGCCCGTGTTCTCATCCACGAAGACGACGTCGTCCTGCTTCCCGCGATAGGGTTCGGTCGGCAGCCTGACCCAGGCGGGCTCCTGCGCGGCGGCCGGAAGCGGCAGGGCGGCGGCGGCGGAAGCGGCTATGAAGGCGCGACGGTGCATGGTGTGATCTCCCCAGACCCCGCATGGAAAGGACGCTTTACATCCGCTGGCAAGTGAAGCTTTCGTAACGCCGTCCGGCCAAACGAAAAGGGCCCCGGCGGTCGCCGGGGCCCTTTGATTCTTGCCCTACCGCTCGCGACGCGGTCGCTCGCTGCTTGAGGGCGGATCGGACGCGCTCAAGTCGCGAGGATCCGCGAGCCGAGCATAGCGCCCTAAAGAGCGTCGGAAGCGAAGCTTACGACGCGTAGTATTCCACGACCAGGTTCGGTTCCATCTTCACCGGGAACGGCACGTCGGCCAGTTCCGGGGTGCGGACGTAGCGGACCGAGAAGCCGCGGTCGCCGATCTCCAGATAGTCCGGCACGTCGCGTTCCGACGACTGCTGGGCTTCCAGGACCAGGGCCATGTTGCGGCTCTTTTCCTTGACCTCGACGACGTCGCCGATCTTCACGGAGTAGGAGGCGATGTTCACCTTCTTGCCGTTCACGGTGACGTGGCCGTGGTTCACGAACTGGCGCGCGGCCCAGACGGTCGGCACGAACTTGGCGCGATAGACCACGGCGTCCAGACGGGCTTCCAGAAGGCCGATCAGGGCCTCGGCGGTGTTGCCCTTCTTGCGGGCCGCCAGCTCATAGGTCTTGGCGAACTGCTTTTCGGTGATGTTGCCGTAGTAGCCCTTCAGCTTCTGCTTGGCCTTCAGCTGCAGGCCGAAGTCAGAGACCTTCGACTTGCGGCGCTGGCCGTGCTGGCCGGGGCCGTAGCTGCGCTTGTTGACCGGGGACTTGGACCGGCCCCACAGGTTTTCACCCATGGCGCGGTCGATCTTGTACTTGGCGCTGTGGCGCTTGGACATGTGTCGCTCTTCATCATGATGCGGCCCGGCCTCCCCAGTATTGGGAAGGCGATCTCAACGGCGGTCCACGCATCGTCCGTAGTGGTTTCGCGCCCCGATCCGAGGACCGGGACGTGAAGGCGGGGCTTATGACGACCCCGCCCCCTTTCGTCAAGGCTGGGCGGGCGTTTCCGCAACCCAGACGAAGGTCTCGCCCTCGCGGCGCACGCGGCCCACGCCCGGGAAGGGGAAGTGCACGGCGTAGACCTTCAGGTTCTCGTCGGCGGCCCGACCGAAGACGGCCTTGCGGCTGGCCTGGGCGGTCGGGGCGTCGGCGTCGAACTGGATGCGCCAGTCGGGGCGCTGGACCGAGATGACGTGATGGTGCGCCATGTCGCCGATGTAGAGCAGCCGCTCGCCGCCCGAGACGATCTCATAGCCGCTGTGACCCGGCGTGTGGCCGTCGATGGCATAGGCCTTGATCGACGGCGTCACCTGGGCGCCGGGGGCGAAGGTCTCCACCTTGGGCGTGATCGCCGCGACCAACGCGGCCAGCGACGCGTCGGCCTTGATGGCGGTCCACTCGGCCTCGGTCATGCGGATGGTGGCGTTGGGGAAGGTCAGGGCGCCGTCGCCGGTCACCAGCCCGCCGACGTGGTCGCCGTGGCCGTGCGAGATCAGAATGTCGGTGATCTGACCCGGCTGGACGCCCGCCGCGGCCAGCGAGGCGGGCAGCTTGCCGGCAGTCGGCCCCATGCCCGTGCCGGCGCCGGCGTCGATCAGCACCACCGCGTCGCCGTCGCGCACCAGCAGCGGCTGGATCGACAGGTCGAAGCTGTCGCCCGGCAGGCCGGCGGCGGTCAGGACGGCCGCAACCTCCTGCGGCGTGCGGTCGACGGCCAGGATCTTGTTGTCGTTGGGCACGCCGGTCATGCCCCCGTCGCGCAGGGCGACGACGTCCAGGGCGCCGACCTTGAACGGCTGCACGTCGGCGCCGGCCTGAACCGCGACGGCGGCAGTCTCGCCAGCCTCGGTCTTCTCGGCGGCGGGGGAACAGGCGGCCAGCAGGGCCGAGAGCGCCGCCGCTGCGGCGGCGAGCTTGAAATGCGCGGTCATGGGTCAGCCTCCCTTGGGTTCGGAGTCGATATGGTCAGGCTTCGGCCCGGCGCCAGACCGCCGCGGTGAAGTTTCCGCGACGGTCGGCTTTTGTGTCGTCAGGCCGCGGCGAACAGCGCGTTGACCTTGTTCCAGTTCACCACCGACCAGAAGGCCTTCAGATAGTCGGCGCGGCGGTTCTGGTATTTCAGATAATAGGCGTGCTCCCACACGTCGGCTCCCAGGACCACCGTCCCCCGCTCGTCGGCGACGTCCATCAGCGGGTTGTCCTGGTTCGGGGTGGAGGTGACCTTCAGCTTGCCGTCCTGGACGATCAGCCAGGCCCAGCCCGAGCCGAACTGGCCCGCGCCGGCGGCGTTGAAGTCTTCCTTGAACTTGTCCATGCCGCCCAGGTCGCGGTCGATCGCGGCGGCCAGCTCGGCCGAGGGCTCGCCGGTCTGGCCCTCGGGGGCCAGCAGTTCCCAGAACAGGCTGTGGTTCCAGTGGCCGCCGCCGTTGTTGCGCACCGCCTTGGGCAGTTTCGACATGCCGACGAACAGTTCCTCCAGCGATTTGCCCTGCAGGGCCGGGTCGGCGTCGACGGCCTTGTTCAGATTGTCGACGTAGGTCTGGTGATGCTTGTCGTGGTGGAAGGTCATCGTCTCCTTGTCGATGGCCGGTTCCAGCGCGTCGTAGGCGTAAGGCAGGGGCGGCAGGGTGAAGGCCATGGGGAGGCTCCGGTCTTGGGGTTCCTGAGGCGCTGCAAATAGGCGCCGGGGCTGAAAACCCAAGCGGCGGCGGGCGGATTCCGTTCCGATCAGGCCTGCGGCAGGTTGGCCTTCAGGCAGTCGCGGATGGCGCGCTTCAGGTCGCCCGGCGCGTTCGGCTCGTCCACGCCCTCGGCCGCCAGAACGGCGCGGACGGCGGCGTCCAGACCGTTCGGCAGGGCGGCGATCACGCGCTGCTCGCCCTTCTCATGCAGGCAGAAGCCCACCTCGCGGCACAGGGCGGCGAACATTTCGGTGTGGTCGGGGGCGGTCATGGCTCAGCCCTTAAGCCGTCGGGCGTGAAACGCCACATGGTCGGCGATGAAGCTGGCCATGAAGAAGTAGCTGTGGTCGTAGCCCGGCTGCATGCGCAGCGTCAGCTTCTGGCCGGACGCCCTGGCCGCCGCGACCAGCAGGTCGGGCTTCAACTGATCGGTCAGGAAGGGATCGGCGTCGCCCTGATCGACCAGAATGTCGTCGTAGACGCCGTGCGCCGCGCCGGCCTCGATCAGCCGCGCCGCGTCGTGGCGCGCCCAGCCGGCGCGATCGGCCCCGAGATAGGCGGTCAGGGCCTTCTCGCCCCACGGGCAGCGCGTCGGCGAACTGATCGGGGCGAAGGCCGAGACGGACTGGAACAGCTCCGGATGGTTCAGCGCGAGCGTCAGCGCGCCGTGGCCGCCCATGGAGTGGCCGGAGATGGAGCGGGTCCTGGTGGTGGGAAACTCAGCGTCGACCAAGGCGATCAGCTCATCCGTGACGTAGCTTTCCATGCGGAAATGCGACGCCCACGGCTTTTGCGTCGCGTCGACGTAGAAGCCGGCCCCCTGCCCGAGATCGTACGCCGGATCGTCGGCCACCCCTTCCCCGCGCGGCGAGGTGTCGGGCGCGACGACGATCAGGCCGTGCGCGGCCGCGGCGGCATAGGCCCCGGCCTTGGTGGTGAAATTGTCCTCGGTGCAGGTCAGGCCCGACAGCCAGATCAGCACGGGGAACGGCCCTGTGCCCGTCGGGACGAACACCGACAGGGTCATGGACGTGCCGGTCACCGCGCTGTCGTGCTTAAGATAGCGCAACGTGCCGCCGTGGACGGCGTGGGTCTTCAGCGTCTCCATGCGCCGCTCTTCCCATCCGGGACGCGGCTTGTCATCCCGGAAGCGGCGCAGCGGCTATCCGGGGCGATGCATGGCGCAGATCTTGTTGCCGGACGGATCGCGCAGATAGGCCAGCACCAGCGTGCCGAACGGCCCGACGCGCTCGCCGGGCGGGTCCTCGATCGCCTTGCCTCCCGCTGCGACGCCGGCGTCGTGGAAGGCCTGGACCATCTCGGGCGTCTTCGCATGGAAGCCGATGGTGCCGCCATTGGCGTGGCACGCCGGGTCGCCGTCGATCGGCGTGCCCACGGCGAAGGCGCCCATGCGCGTGCGCCACCAGAAGCGGCCCTTGGCGTCCGGCCCGCTGGCCGGCTCGACGCCCAGCGCGCCCAGCGCGGCGTCATAGAAGCGGCGCGACGCCTCGACGTCGTTCGCGCCGACGGTGACGTGGGTGAACATGCGATCCCTCCCGAGCATTTTCTGTAAGTTGTTTTAGCGAACTGACCTTCGAGCGCAAGGGCTCAGCGATCGCCGCCCTGATCGTTCGGATCCGGGAAGTACAGCTCATTGCCGTCGGGATCCGTGACGATCAGCGACCGATAGCCCCACCAGCCCTCGCGGAACGGGACGCCGCCGGCCTTCAACGCCGCGGGCAGCGCCTTCCAGTCCTCGGCGACCAGTTCGATGAACAGCATCCCCTTGCCCACGCGGTCGGGCCACTGGCTGGAGAGGATGATCTCGGTCTCGTCGCGATCGACCTGGGATACGAATTTCTTCCCGGCGTCGTCGCGGAACGACCAGGCCTCGGTGAAGCCGAGTCCCTGGGTGTAGAAGTCGGCAGACGCCTCGACGTCGCTCACGAAGATCATGGGGCGAGTGTACCAGCGGCCCATTGGACGGACCTCCCTAGAACACCACCACGCTGCGGATGCTCTCGCCTTCATGCATCAGGTCGAAGGCCTCGTTGATCCGCTCCAGCGGCAGGGTGTGGGTGATCATCGGATCGATCTCGATCTTGCCGTCCATGTACCAGTCGACGATGCGCGGCGTGTCGGTCCGGCCGCGCGCGCCGCCGAAGGCCGAGCCCCTCCAGACCCGGCCGGTGACCAGCTGGAACGGGCGGGTGGCGATCTCCTTGCCCGCCTCGGCCACGCCGATGATGACGCTCTCGCCCCAGCCGCGATGGCAGGCCTCCAGGGCCTGACGCATGACCGTCGTGTTGCCGGTGCAGTCGAAGGTGTAGTCGGCCCCGCCCCCGGTCAGCTCGACCAGATGGGCGACCACGTCGGTCACGCCGCGCGGATCGACGAAGTGGGTCATGCCGAAGCGTCGGCCCCACTCCTCTTTCGAGGGATTGATGTCGACGCCGACGATCATGTCGGCCCCGACCATCTTCAGCCCCTGGATCACGTTCAACCCGATGCCGCCCAGGCCGAAGACGACGCAGTTGGCCCCCGGCTCGACCTTGGCCGTATTGACCACCGCGCCGACGCCCGTGGTCACGCCACAGCCGACGTAGCAGGCCTTGTCGAAGGGCGCGTCCTTGCGGATCTTCGCCACCGCGATCTCGGGCAGGACCGTGTAGTTCGAGAAGGTCGAACAGCCCATGTAGTGGGCGATGGCCTGACCTTTGTAGCTGAAGCGGCTCGTGCCGTCGGGCATCAGCCCCTTGCCCTGCGTCGCCCGGATGGCGGTGCACAGGTTGGTCTTGCGGCTGAGGCACGATTTACACTGGCGGCACTCCGGCGTGTAGAGCGGGATCACATGGTCGCCGACGGCCACCGAGGTCACACCCGGCCCCACCTCGACCACCACGCCCGCGCCCTCATGGCCAAGGATGCTCGGGAAGATGCCCTCCGAATCCAGCCCGTCCAAGGTGTAGGCATCGGTGTGGCAGACCCCCGTGGCCTTGATCTCGACCAGCACCTCGCCCGCGCGCGGCCCCTCCAGATCGACCTCGACGATCTCGAGCGGCTTCTTGGCCTCGAAGGCGACGGCGGCGCGGGTCTTCATGGGCGGCTCTCCAAAACACTCAGGGGCAGGCCTACGTTCGCGAAGGCTGCTTCCACGGTAAACCCGAAACAGGCGAACCAAGACGCCACCGTCGCTGTGGCGACGGCACCGAAGCAGAGTGCAGGCACCGCACTCCCTACAAGGGCGAACCTTGATCGTCTGCTCGCTACCGCGTCTACGCTGGTGACCGGGTGGGAGGGATCATTGCCCTTGATGGCCGTGAGTATGATCGAGAGTTTCTCGTGAGATCGCATCGTCGCCGAGGCCAATGCGGCCGCAACCACAGTGCCAAACGTCAAGACAGAGGCTTGGACGATGCTGGGACTGGGCGCGTTCACGGCTCCCGCAAAAATCAGGGCCACGAAAGCGGCCAGAAGTGTGAGCCGCTTGTGAACCAAGTCCTCAAGGAACGACCGCTCCTGGTTCAATGACCAGCCGCCATAAACCGTACCTTCCGGCGGAAAGTTACCTTCGGTCATGGGCGGGCTCCCCTAATCGTCGGACGGGCCGACGATTAGGGGGCTCGGCCGAAGAGCGCCAGACTCATGAGGCGCGGACCTCCAGGTCCGCGCTCCGTCAGCTCAGAACCACGATCGCCACGCGGCGGTTCTGGGCGCGGCCTTCGCGAGTGGTGTTGTCCGCGACCGGGTTCGTCTCACCATAGGAGATGGTCGCCATGCGGTTCAGCGGCACGCCCTGCTGGCTGAGGTAACGGCGCACGGCCTCGGCGCGCTGCTCGCCCAGGCGCATGTTGTACTCTTCGTCGCCCGAGGCGTCGGTGAAGCCCTGAATCTCCAGATAGACGTTGCGGTTCTCGGCTTTCAGGCGCTGGGCCAGCTCGCCCAGACGGGCCTCGCCCTCGGACGACAGGGCGCTGGCGTCGTTCGGGAACTTCACCGAGTCGTCCGACAGCACGACTTCGTACAGGAATTTGCCTTCGGCCAGCTTGTGGGCGGCGTCGGCGCGGGCCAGGGCCTCGCCGGCCGTGCCTTCGACGCGGGTCACGCGGCCGTCGACCTCGGTGACGCGCTGATCGACCACGGCGACGTTCTCGCGCACGAAGCGGTGGCTGGCGCAGCCGCTGACGACCAGGCCGAGGGACAGCAGGGCGCCGCCCATCAGGGCCGTGCGCAGGTTGGATCGGGTCAAGGGGAGAACTCCATCATCGCCGGCGCGCCACCTCGGCCCCTAGGCGCAAGCGGGGCAGGTATCGCAGCGCGCAGGGCGACCTAATGGCGTGTTTTGGGCAATGTTTTGGCGTTTCGAACGGCGGTATGTCGTCTTTTCGGCAAGATTCGTGTCCGTTTGGAACGATCCGGCCGCATCGGGAGTTGTCGCGGGCGGCGATGCCGGGACGCGGTGAGGTGAAGGTCGCGCGGCCACGATCCTGACACGCGGCGCCGCTTCATCGCGGGAATGAGACGCCCCGAGGAACCGCCGAGGCAGGGTTCGGGCGCCGGCCGCTGGTCGGCGGCGCTGGCGCTGGCGGTCGGGGTGCAGGCGGCGATGATCCTGGGCCTGTCGCTGCGCCGTCCGGAAGCGGCCCCGCCGCAGCCGCCCGTGACGCTGATCGAGCTGATGGCCCCGGAGCCCCCGCCACCCCCGCAGCCGCCGCCGGCGCCCGCACCGGACGAGGCGCCCGCGGCCGAAGGTCCGGCCGCCGGCTCCAGCGAAGCCGCGCCCGCTCCGGAACCCGCTCGCGCCCCGGTGCCCGCCCCTCGCCCTCCCGTCGCCGCGCGCAAGACGCCTCCCTCACCGGAAGTCCCGACGCGCCCGGCCGCGGCTGAGGCGACGCCCTCCGTCCCGGACCTGCCCGTCATCGGCGGCGCACGGCTGGCCGGCGCCCTGCGCGCGGGGGGCGGAGGGTCCGGCGGCGGCGCGGGCGGCGGCGGACCGGGCGGAGACGGCGCCGGCGGATCCTGCGACATGATCGGCCGGCTGGAGCGGGCCCTGCGCGACGACCTGGAGCTGCGTCGCGCCGTGGCGACGACCCTGACGGCCCGCGGGGCGGCGGGACAGGCCGTGCTGGTCTGGGACGGCGACTGGCTGCAAAGCCCCGGCCAGGCGGGCAAGGGGCTGGCGGGACTGCGCCAGGCCGTGGCGGTCGAGGTCGGCTTCGCGCCGCGCGCCTGCAAGGACGAGACGGTGCGCGGCCTGGCCGTCGTCTCGCTGGACGGCACGGCGAACGGGCCGAAGGTGGCTCTGGGCACGGGCGCCTGGCGCTGGCGCGACCTGCTGGGCATCGACTAGCGTCGCGGCATGAACGCCCGCGAGATCTTCATCCTGACCGGCGCCGGCATCTCGGCCGAAAGCGGGGTGTCGACCTTCCGCGACGCGGGCGGCCTGTGGGAGGGGCACAGGTTCGAGGATGTGGCGACGCCTGAGGCGTTCGCGCGGGATCCGGCGCTGGTGCAGCGGTTCTATGATCTGCGGCGCGCGGCCTTGCCGACGGTTCAACCCAATGCCGCGCATCGGGCGCTGGCCGATCTGGCGGCGCGGTGGACCGGGCGGCTGACGCTGGTGACGCAGAACGTCGACGACCTGCACGACCGAGCGCATGCCGAGACGCCGCCGGCCAACGGATTCCGCCTGATCCACATGCACGGCGAGCTGAGAAAGGCGCGCTGCACGGCCTCAGGCACGGTGACGGACTGGCCCGGCCCGATGGCCCCGCACGAGCCTTCCCCACATCACCCGGACGGCCGGATGCGTCCGCATGTCGTCTGGTTCGGCGAGGTTCCGCTGGAGATGGAGGCGATCGAGGCGGCGCTGGCGGCCTGCGACCTGTTCGTCTCCATCGGCACCTCGGGCGCCGTCTGGCCGGCGGCGGGGTTCGTGCGATCGGCGCGGGCGGCGGGCGCGCGCACGCTGGAGATCAACCTGGAACCGTCGATGGGCACGACGCAGTTCGACGAAACCCGCCACGGGCCCGCTTCTTTGGAGGTTCCGAAGTGGGTGAGCGAGCTCCGCTGAAGTCGACGCCCCGTCGGAGACGCGACGTTCAGTCCGCGCCGGCGCCCGCGCGGGCCGTCTCGACCGGATCGGCCAAGGCGGCGATCGCGGCGTCCAGCGCTTCGTCGGACGTGGGCGTGATCACGTCGGGGCGCACGCCGGTCTTTTCCAGACGCACGCCCGAGACGGTGACGAAGTCGGCCCGACTGAGGGTCAGGCGTCCGCCGTCGGGCAGGTCGGTGTCCAGCGAGATCAGCACGGCGCCCGGCGTCGGCGCGCCGACGATGACCGCGCGCCCCGATTCCTGCAGCGCCGCCGGCGTCAGTTCCGCGGCCGATCGGCTGCCCGGCCCGACGAGGACGGCGAGGTCGTTGGGCAGGGGCTCGGCCAGCTCGCCGCACGGCGCGCCGGTGGTCAGCGGCTGACGCCGCCCGCCCCGGCCGGTGCGCCAGGCCCAGGTCAGCTCGCCGGGCAGGAAACATCCCAGCACGGCCTCGGCCTCGTACAACCGGCCGCCGGAGTTGGTGCGCAGATCCAGGATGACGTCGACGTCTTCGGGCAGCCCCGCCAGCTCGGCGCCCATCCAGCGGCCCATTCCGGGATCGAAGGCGCGCGCGCTGAGCACCAGGACGCCGGGCCGCGATCGGTCGGCCGTGAACACCGGCAGCGGCGGCATGATGCGCGGCATCAGCGCCATCTGATGCCGTCCGCCCGCATCGTCCAGAAAATCGACGCGCACGGCCTGTCCGGCCAACACGTCGTGATCCGGCGTCCAGCCGCCGCCCAGGCGCCAGCCGACCTGTACGCCGGCCTCGGCCGCGGCGGAGCCTTCGCGGACCGCCTCGACCCGATAGCCGCCGTCGTCCTGACGCGCGACGGTGATGCCGATGACGGGCCGGTCGCGGTGCTGGGCGTCCTGTCGGCGGACGGAGGCCGGAGACGAGGCGGCCGCGTGGGCGTCGTCCAGCAGGTCCAGCAACCCGTTCAGCGCCGCATACAGCTGGCCGTCGTCGACGGCCGCAAGCGCCTGCGGTCGCCAGGTCTCGCGCGCGGCGTCCCAGTCCACGCCGTTCAGGTTCGGGTCGTAGTATTCGCGCCGCACCTCGGTCCAGACGCGGTCGAAGACGCGGGCGTTCATGGCCCGACGTTCCGCGACGTCCGCCGCCACGGCGGCCGCGGGCGCGGTCTCCTGAGCCCGGGCGGCGGGCGCGCACAGCAACGCCGCCCCGATCAGGGCGGCGCGCAGCATGTCGGTTCCACGTCCGGTCGTCATGGGCCGGACGATAGGGGCGGATCGCCCCCGTCCGCAAGCGGGGCCGATCCGCCCTCAGTCGGCCGTCGGCGCCTCGACGCGTCGGGTGAAGACGCGGACGTCGGACCGGCCGCGTTCGCCCTCGGCCAACACGCCGTCGCCGTCGGCGTCCATCTTGCGGAAGCCCTCGCGCATCGGAGCCAGGAACTCGTCCTCGGTCACCCGGCCGTCGCCGTCCTTGTCCAGGTCGCCGGGCCCGTGGACGAAGGTTCCTTCTGGGCCGCCCATGCGGTGGACGAACACGTTGGCGCCTTCGGGATGCGGAGCGCCCGGGGCATGCGGTGGATGAGGCGGCAGGGGCATGGCGTGCGGCGCGCCGGGCCCGCCGTGCAACACCACGGTTTCGACGCGGACCTCGCGCCCGTCCTCGCTGGTCCAGGTGCGGGTCTCGCCGCCGTCAGGTCCGCCCATGACCACGATATGGCGGCCGTCCTCCTCGGACGACGTCCAGCTCATGGGGCCGCCGCGGCGGATCATGACGTCGTGCTCGCCGGGACCGCCCGAAGACAGTTCTTCCGTGGACAGGCGTCCGTCGCCGTCCTTGTCCAGCCGGCCGAAGTGGTCGGTCATGGGTGCGGCGAACTCGTCGCGGCTGACGAAGCCGTCGCCGTCCTTGTCCAGCCCGGGGCCGCCTTGGCTGAACATCATCACCCGCGGAGGGGCGGGCGGAGCCGGCGGCGGGGGCGGCGGATCCTGAACGGCGATCAGGGCGGCGGCGGACAGGGAAAACAGCAGCATGGCGGATCCTTGAGAGTTCGCGTTCGACGCAAGACCATCATGCGCCGCTTGCGTCCGTGTTTCATCCGCCGGCCGATTTGTTTCATCGCTGAAATGACGCGGGCGCGAACGGTCGCCATGATGCCATGGATGACCGACGTTTCCGCGCACGTCCTCGTGGTCGACGACGACCCCGGCATCCGCGAGGTGCTGACCGACTATCTGACCCGCCACGGCTATGAGGCCGAGGGCGCGGCGTCGGCCGCCGAGATGGACCGGGCGCTGCAGACGCGGCGGCCGGACCTGATCGTGCTGGACGTCATGATGCCCGGCGAGGACGGCCTGTCGGTCGTTCGGCGGCTGGCGGGGAACGGCCCGCCCGTCGTCATGCTGTCGGCCATGGGCGAGGACACCGACCGGATCATCGGTCTGGAGCTTGGGGCCGACGACTATCTGCCCAAGCCGTGCAATCCGCGCGAACTGCTGGCGCGCATCCGGGCGGTGCTGCGTCGCCCGCGCGAGGCGGCGGGCGAGGCGGGGGCGGCCCTGTGTTTCGCCGGCTGGCGGCTGGACCTGATGCGCCGGGCGCTGACGCGGCCGGACGGACAGGACGTGACCCTGTCCGCCGGCGAGTTCGCCCTGCTGCGCGCCTTCGCGGAGGGCGCGGGACGGGTTCTGACGCGCGACCAGCTGCTGGAGAAGGCGCGGGGCCAGGACGCCGACGTGTTCGACCGGGCCATCGACGTGTCGATCAGCCGCCTGCGGCGCAAGCTGGACGACGGCACGGGACTGGAGCTGATCCAGACTCTGCGCGGCGAGGGGTATCGCTTCGACGCCAAGGTCAGCCGGCGGTGACGCGGCCCGGGGCCCTGCCCGTCTTCGTTCAGGTGGCCGCGCTGGCGGCCGCGGCGGTGCTGCTGTCCCACGCGGTGGCCTTCGCCGTCGTCCTGCTGGCGCCCGACCCTCCGCCGGCGGGCTTCAGCCTTCAGGCCGCCGCCGACGCCCTGCGCGGCCGGCCGGCCGAGACCACGGACGGAAAACGGCTGACGCGCCGGATCGACGACCGCCCCGTTCCTGCGACGCCGGAGCCGGAGGCCCTGACCACGGCGGTCCGGACGGCCCTGGCCGACCGCCTTGACGTGCCGCCCGAGCGCGTCCGCGTGGCCATGGCCCCGATGCAGGCGCCGCGTCGTCGGGGGCCGTCGGATGATCAGGCAACCACGGAATCCCAGGTCTTCGTGATGCGCAGGGCGCCGGCGGCGGCCCCCGAACCTCCACCGCCGCCGCCACCTGGTCCTACCGCGCCCGCATGGGTCGCGGCGCCCCCTGCTCCCCCCGCCCCGCCCGAGATCCGAATTCCCCTGCCCCCGCGCCACGCCGGGCACGGGCCGGGAACCGTGATCGTGGAAGGGGCCGAGGTTCGACATTTCACCGTCACGGCCGACCGCCTGACCTTCGCCCCCTTCGCGGCCTCGCTTCGGCTGGACGACGGGCGCTGGGCCACGGTGGAGCCGCCGCGCGCCCTGCTGTCGCCGTGGCAGTCGCGGCTGCTGCTGGCGCTGGGCATCTCACTGATCCTGCTGTCGCCGCTGGTCTGGTGGATGGCGCGGCGCCTGACGCGGCCGATCCGCGTGTTCGCCGCGGCGGCCGAGCGGCTGGGCGCGAACCCGGACGCCGAGCCGCTGACGCCGTCGGGGCCGTCGGAAGTGCGCACCGCCATTCACGCCTTCAACGACATGCAGGCGTCGCTGCGCGACCACATGCGCCGCCGGACCCAGACCGTCGCCGCCATCGCCCACGATCTGCGCACGCCGCTGACCCGCCTGCGCTTCCGGGCGGAGCAGGCGCCCGACGCCCTGCGGGACCGCATGGCGGCCGACGTCGAGGAGATGGATGCCCTGATCGGTCAGGCCATGGCCTATGTCCGGGGCGAGGCGCCGCCGGAGCGGGTCGAGGTGTTCGACCTGACCGCCCTGGCGGGCGACTGCGCACGCGGCTTTTCGGAGACCGGAGAGGGCGTGACCTTCGTGGCGGGGCCTGCGCTGCGGGTGAGCGCCGATCCCAGCGCCGTGCGCCGCGCCGTGGCCAATCTGATCGCCAACGCCGTCAAGTACGCCGGATCGGCCCGCGTCTCGACGGCGATCGTGGAAGGTCGCGCCGTCGTGCGCGTCGAAGACGACGGCCCCGGGCTGCCCGAGGATCAGTTGCAGGCCGTGTTCGAACCCTTCCATCGCGCCGAGCCCAGCCGCAACCGCCAGACGGGCGGCGCCGGGCTGGGTCTGACCGTCGCGCGTCAGGCCGCCCGCGCCCACGGCGGGGACGTGGTGCTGAGCAATCGCGCGGAAGGCGGCCTGTCGGCCGAGCTGGCGCTGCCTCCGGCCTGACGGTCAGTCGCTCCGCGCCGCGGCGACCGCCGCGTCCAGCGCGGGGTCACGGCCCGCGACCCGGTCGTCGAAGGTCGTCACCGCTTCCACGGTCGGAACCGCGCCGACGCCTTCCAGCCGCGTGCCGCCGACGGTGCGCAGGTCGGCACGACTGACGGACAGCCGCCCGCCGTCGGGCAGGTCGGTGTGCCGCGACAGCAGGACCGAGCCGCCGGTCCGCTGGCCGACCACCACGCCGCGACCCAGCTCCGCGATCGAGGCGGGCAGCAGTTCCGCCGCGCTGAGGCTGAGCCCGTCGACCAGCACGACCACACGCCCGGCGAAGGGGCGGCAGCCGGCCAGGGCGTCCAGCGTCTCCGGCTCTCCGTCGCGGGTGACCACGACGAACAGCGGCGTGCCCGGAGCCACGAAGCAGCCGAGGATGCGGCGCAGCTCGTTCATCAACCCGCCGTTGTTGCCCCGCAGGTCCAGCACCACGGCCGTGCCGGGGGCCAGGGCCGCCAGCTCGCCGTCCACCCATTCGGCCACCCCCTCGTCGAAGCCGTCCCATGCCAGCACGTGCACGCCGTCGGCCGTCGCCAGCGACCGTCGCGCGGGCTCCGGCGGGCGCGGCGGGGCCAGGGTGACGGCGGCGTCGCGCGTCGTGCCGTCCGGCAGCGTCAGTCCGAAGGTCAGGGTCTGGCCCTCGCGCGCGGCCAGCATGGCGGGGATGGTGAAGGGCGCGCCGTCGATCCGGTCCAGCCATTGGCCCGGCCGCATGCCCGCCAGCGCCGCCGGGCCGCCGGGCGTGACGTCCGTGACCTGATGCCTCAGCCCCCGTTGCCGCACCTTGAAGCCGGCCGAGAACCGCGGGGCCTGGGCACGCGCCAAAGCCTCGAACACGGAGGGGCCCTGGACGTTCATGTGCTCGTCCGCGAACGGATCCAGCAACAGGGTCATCACGTCGTACAGCGCCGTCTCGTCCGGCGCGGCCACGGCCCGGGGGCGCAGGTCGCGGACGCGGGCGTCCCAGACGGCGTCCAGCCCGGCCTCGTTCCAGTATTGCCGCTCGACGGTGCGGGTGACCGTGTCGAACACCTGGGCGTTCAGCCGTCGCCGCTGGGCGTCCTGCGCCTCGGCCGGGGCGGCCAGGGCGAGGACGAAGGTCAGAAGCGTGGCCAGTGCGGCGCGGCGACCCATCATGGCGGGCGTCTCCGTGTAAAGGACGCTTGACCATAGGCGAACCTTGGCCTTCAGGAAAGCGACCAGACGCCACGCCCGAAACAACCGATCACGCCTTGTTACGTCTCCGGGGTTGATCCCCGGGCGTCGCGGTTCCATTGAGGCGCCCAACGAACACCACAGCCTCGGGAGCCCCCACCATGACCGTCCGCGTCGCCATCAACGGCTTCGGCCGCATCGGCCGTCTCGTCCTGCGCTCGATCGTCGAGCACGGCCGCCGCGACGTCGAGGTGGTGGCCATCAACGACCTGGGCCCGGTGGCAACCAATGCCCACCTGCTGCGCTACGACAGCGTCCACGGCCGCTTCCCCGGCACGGTCGAGGCGGGCGACGACTGGATCGACGTGGGGCTGGGCAAGATCAAGGTCACGGCCGAGCGCGATCCGGCGAACCTGCCGCACAAGGATCTGAACGTGGACATCGCGTTCGAGTGCACCGGCATCTTCACCGCCCGCGACAAGGCCGAGGCGCACCTGAAGGCCGGCGCCAAGCGCGTGCTGATCTCCGCCCCCGGCGAGAACGCCGACAAGACCATCGTCTTCAAGGTCAACCACGAGACCCTGACGAAGGACGACATCATCGTCTCGAACGGCAGCTGCACCACCAACGCCCTGGCCCCGGTGGCCAAGGTGCTGCACGACCTGTTCGGGATCGAGCGCGGCTACATGACCACGATCCACGCCTACACCGGCGACCAGCCGACGCTGGATACGATGCACAAGGACCTGTATCGCGCCCGCGCCGCCGGCCTGTCGATGATCCCGACCTCGACCGGCGCCGCCAAGGCGTTGGGCCTGGTCCTGCCGGAGCTGAAGGGCAAGCTGGACGGCTCGTCCATCCGCGTCCCGACCCCGAACGTCTCGGTCGTCGACCTGAAGGTCGTCGCCGGACGCGAAGTGACGGTCGAAGAGATCAACGCCGCGCTCCAGGCCGCCGCCGACGGTCCGATGAAGGGCGTGCTGGCGACCACTGTGGACCCCGTCGTGTCGATGGACCTGAACCACGTCTCCGCCAGCTCCACCGCCGCCCTGCCCCAGACCCAGGTCGTCGACGGCAAGCTGGCCCGCGTGCTGAGCTGGTACGACAACGAATGGGGCTTCGCGACGCGGATGAGCGACACGGCGCTGGTGATGAGCAAGCTGATCTAAGGTGACCATCGCAGATGAGGTCAGCGCCAAACTTCAACGCCTGGCCATCTTGGCCGAGCAGTTGGGCCATGACGATCTCATCGTCATCTTCACTGCGCTAAAGTCCGAAGTCGAAGCGGATCCGCCCTTGGGGGCCAGACGGGTGCTCTCGCAATTCGATGTGGGTATCGACAAGGTCTTCACGCCAGCCAACGGCCGTCACTATCTTCCGGCTGGGCCTCTAAGGGATGCGGCATTCGAATCCGCCGCTGAGCAGGCCCAGCTCTACGAGGCCGCTCTGGCCTTGTGGCACGCGACCAAGCCGCCATCAGACTCCGTCGATTTGGACGCCTTAAGGCGATCCGGCGTCGACATAGTGCTGCGAGATGGCCGGTATTTCACGCGCTACGATGACGGAGGTCACGCTTCCGTCGAGCGGGTGGATGAGATTAGCCTCAAGCAAGCTCAACAAGCCGAACTTGGGCCAATGCACTATGACAGCGTGCTTCGAGCGTTGGCCCAAGCCCGAGACGATCGATTCCGCACTACTGAACATGCGAGTCTGAGAAACCGCCTCCCTGCCCCACTTTATTGGATGGCGATGCTTTTTGTCGCGCTGACGGGTTTATTCGCGGGGCCGGCTCTAGTGGCGGTCGCAAGTGCAGTGTGGGCTGCGTTCCAACCCAAGACGCACATCTCGGGATGGGATGTCGTCGCGGTACTCGGTCTGATCGGTGGACTGTGGCTCATCGCGGTTGTGGCCTTGGCTATTCGCCAGCGTTCGTTCGTGCGTTGGCTTTTTGTCGTCGTTTCACTGGGTTTGGCCGCAGCCCCAGTCATCATCTCAATACTGGTTCCGGGAGAAATCTCCAGTGGAATTCTGTCTCCTGAAGCAGCTCAAGCTTGGAAAAACTTCCGACCATGACCTTCCGCACCCTCGACGACGCCTCCGACCTCGCCGGCAAGACCGCGCTCGTCCGCGTGGACTTCAACGTGCCGATGGAGGGGGGGAAGGTCGCCGACGACACGCGCCTGCGCGCGGCCCTGCCGACGATCCAGCGCCTGCGGGACGCGGGGGCGAAGGTGGCGCTGCTGGCGCATTTCGACCGGCCCAAGGGCAAGGTCGTGCCGGAGATGAGCCTGAGGCCCGTCGTGCAGCCGCTGGCGGACCTGCTGGGCGCGCCGGTGCGGTTCGCGGACGACTGCGTGGGCGAGACGGCCAGGACGGCCGTCGCGGAGCTGGACACCGGCGGGGTGATCCTGCTGGAAAACGTCCGCTTCCACGGGGGCGAGGAGAAGAACGACCCGGCCTTCGCGCAGCAGCTGGCGGAGGTGGGCGACCTCTACGTCAACGACGCCTTCTCGGCCGCGCACCGCGCCCACGCCTCGACCGAGGGGCTGGCGCGCCTGCTGCCCGCCTATGCCGGCGAAAGCATGCGGCGGGAGCTCGAGGCCCTGGACGCGGCGCTGGGCAATCCAGTCAAGCCAGTGATCGGCATCGTCGGCGGGGCCAAGGTCTCGACCAAGCTGGACCTGCTGAAAAACCTGGTCGGCAGGCTGGACCGCCTGGCCATCGGCGGGGGCATGGCCAACACCTTCCTGTTCGCGCAGGGCGTCGACGTCGGCGGCAGCCTGGCCGAGCGCGACATGGCCGACACCGCCCGTGAAATCCTGGCCGAGGCCGAGGCGAAGGGCTGCGAGATCCTGCTGCCCGTCGATCTGGTGGTGGCGACCGAGGTCAAGCCGGGCGCCGAAGTCCGCACGGTCAAGGCCGGCGACGCCCTGTCGGACGACGACAAGATCCTGGACGCCGGCCCCGCCTCGGTCGCCCGCCTGACCGCCGCGATCGACGCGTCGAAAACCTTGATCTGGAACGGACCGCTGGGCGTGTTCGAGGTCCCGCCGTTCGACGCCGCGACCGTGGCCACAGCGAAGCACGTGGCCGACCGCGCCACGTCCGGCGCCCTGACCGCCGTCGGCGGCGGCGGCGACACCGTCGCGGCGCTGAACCACGCGGGCGTGGCCGACGACATGACCTTCGTCTCCACCGCCGGCGGCGCCTTCCTGGAATGGATGGAGGGCAAGGCCCTGCCGGGCGTCGAGGCCCTGCGCGCCTGAGGCCACACGGCGGGCCGGACGTCGATCCGGCCTGTTACATTGCGTGACTTCGGCGGCGACCGGCGCTAAACCGCGCGCAAACAGAATACGTCCAGGAGAACCCCGTGGCCCGCATCACCCTGCGCCAGCTGCTCGATCACGCCGCCGAGAACGACTACGGCCTGCCCGCCTACAACATCAACAACATGGAGCAGGGCCTGGCGATCATGGAGGCGGCCGAGGCCGTCAACGCGCCGGTGATCATTCAGGCGTCGCGCGGGGCCCGCAGCTATGCCAACGACGTGGTGCTGGCCCGCCTGATCGACGCCCTGACCGAGCTGTATCCGCACATCCCGGTCTGCATGCACCAGGACCACGGCAACGGCCCCGCCACCTGCGCCACCGCCATCCAGTACGGCTTCACCTCGGTGATGATGGACGGCTCGCTGGAAGAGGACGCCAAGACCCCCGCCAGCTATGAGTACAACGTCGACGTCACCCGTCGCGTGGTCCAGATGGCGCACAGCTGCGGCGTCTCGGTCGAGGGCGAGCTGGGCGTGCTGGGCTCCCTGGAGACCGGCATGGGCGAGGCCGAGGACGGCCACGGCTTCGAGGGCAAGCTGGATCATTCCGCCCTGCTGACCGACCCGGATCAGGCGGTCGACTTCGTGCGCGAGACCAAGGTCGACGCTCTGGCGATTGCGATGGGCACCAGCCACGGCGCCTACAAGTTTTCGCGCAAGCCCGACGGCGCGGTGCTGGCCATGAACGTGATCGAGGAGATCCACCGCCGCCTGCCCGACACGCACCTGGTGATGCACGGCTCGTCGTCGGTGCCGCAGGACCTGCAGGACGTCATCAATCAGTACGGCGGCCAGATGCCCCAGACCTGGGGCGTGCCGGTCGAGGAGATCCAGCGCGGCATCAAGCACGGCGTGCGCAAGATCAACATCGACACCGACAACCGCATGGCCATGACCGGCGCCATCCGGAAGGTGCTGGCCGAGAAGCCCGGCGAGTTCGACCCCCGCGCCTATCTGAAGCCGGCCAAGGAGGCGATGCGGAAGGTCTGCATGCAGCGCTTCCAGGAGTTCGGCTGCGAGGGCCAGGCAGGCAAGATCAAGCCGCGGTCGACCGCGCAGATGGCCAAGCGCTACGCCGCCGGCGAGCTGGACCCGCATTTCGGCAAGGCGTCGGCCGAGGCGGCCTAAGAGCCAGGGAGCGCGGACCTCCAGGTCCGCGAACTCTCCGACCGCCTGACGCGGACCTGGAGGTCCGCGCTCCTTCAGTCGCGCAGCAACTCGTTGACGGCGGTCTTGGCGCGGGTCTGGGCGTCGACGCGCTTGACGATGACGGCGCAGTAGAGGCTCGGCCCGCCGTTCGGGTCGGGAAGCGCGCCAGGCACCACGACCGAATAGGCCGGCACCTCGCCGCGGAAGATCTCGCCCGTCGCGCGGTCCACGATCTTGGTCGTGGCCGAGATGTAGACGCCCATGGCCAGGACGGCGCCTTGGCGCACGATCACGCCCTCGACCACCTCGGAGCGGGCGCCGATGAAACAATCGTCCTCGATGATGGTCGGGTTGGCCTGAAGCGGCTCCAGCACGCCGCCGATGCCGACGCCGCCGGACAGGTGCACGTTCTTGCCGATCTGGGCGCAGGAGCCGACGGTGGCCCAGGCGTCGACCATGGAGCCGTCGTCGACGTAGCCGCCGATGTTCACGAAGCTGGGCATCAGGACGACGTTTCGGCCGATGAAGGCGCCCTTGCGGACCACGGCGCCGGGCACGGCGCGGAAGCCGACGTGCTGGAACTCCGTCGGGGTCATGTCGCCGAACTTGTTGGGCACCTTGTCCCAGAAGGGGCCGATGCCGGGCGCGCCGCTGTTCGGGCCGCGGTCGCCGGCGCGCATCAGGGCGTTGTCGTTCAGGCGGAAGGACAGCAGCACCGCCTTCTTCAGCCACTGATGCGTGGTCCAGGTTCCGTCGGCGCCGCGCGAGGCGACGCGGGCGCGGCCGGCATCCAGCATCTCCAGCGCCTGCTCCACCGCGTCGCGCACCTCTCCATGAGTGCCGGCCGAGACGTTGGCTCGGTCCTCCCAGGCGGCTTCGATCACGGATTCCAGATGGTCGGTCATGCGGCGTCCCTGAGGGCAAGCGGTCGGAGGAAGTCGGTCACATCGTCGGCGCGGTGATCGACCCAGTCGCCGATCTCATGCCCATGGCCGTCGCCGACCAGCACGGTCGCCATGCCCAGCGCCTTGGCCGGGATCAGGTTCTTCGGCGTGTCCTCGAAGAAGACCGCGGCGTGCGGATCGACGTCGAACCGGTCGAGGAAGCGGCGGAAGGTGGCGGGCGCGGGCTTGGGGACCAAATCCATGTCCTCGATGCACCAGACGCCGTCGAAGCGGCCGGTCACGCCGATGCGGGCCAGCACACGCGCGGCGTGGCAGCGCGCGCCGTTGGTCAGGACGAACTTGCGGCCCGGCAGGCGCGCCAACAGGTCGGCCAGCTCGGGATTGGGCTCCAGCGAGTCCAGGGGCACGTCGTGGACGTCGTCCAGAAAGGCCTGCGGATCGACCGAATAGTTGGCCATCAGCCCGGCCAGCGTGGTGCCGTAGTCGTCCAGGAACTGCCGCTGCAGCGCGCGCGCCTCGTCCGGCGGCAGGCCGACCGCGGCCATCATGAAGGCGTTGATCCGCTCCTGCACCAACCGCATCACGCCCTGGGCGCGCGGATACAGGCAGTCGTCCATGTCGAAGATCCAGGACGTGACGTGCCCCAGGTCGCTCATCCCGCCTTCACCAGGGTGCCCGCGCCGGTTTCGGTGAACAGCTCGACCAGCATGGCGTGCGGACGGCGACCGTCCAGGATGACCACCGCCTCCACCCCCGCGCGCACCGCGGCCATGGCGGTCTGCAGCTTGGGGATCATGCCGCCGGTCGCGACGCCGTCCTCGATCAGCCGGGACGCCTCGCCCAGGGTCATCTGGCGGATGATCTGGCCGTCCGCGCCCTTCACCCCCGGCACGTCGGTGAGCAGGAGCATGCGCTTGGCCTTCAGCTCGCCGGCCAGGGCGCCCGCCACGGTGTCGGCGTTGACGTTGAAGGTCTGGCCGTCGGCGGCCACGCCGATCGGGGCCACGACCGGCACCCAGTCGGCGTCGGATTCCAGCAGCCGGGTCAGCAGCTTGGCGTCGACTTTCGTCGGTTCGCCGACGAAGCCCAGATCGACCTCATGCTCGATCATGCTGTCCGGGTCGCGCTTGGTGCGGCGGGTCTTCTCGACGGTCAGCAGGCCGGCGTCCTTGCCCGACAGGCCGATGCCGCGCACGTCGGCCTCCTTGCCCGCCACCGTGATCCAGTGGGCGATCTCCTTGTTGACCGCCCCGGACAGGACCATTTCGGCCACCGCCATGGTGTCGGCGTCGGTCACGCGCAGGCCGTCGACGAAGGCGGACTTGACCCCCGCCTTGTCCAGCATGGCCGAGATCTGCGGCCCGCCGCCGTGGACGACCACGGGGTTCACGCCCATCAGTTTGAGCAGCACCACGTCGGCGGCGAACTGTTTCGCCACGGCGCTGTCGCCCATGGCGTGGCCGCCGTATTTGATGACCACGGTCTCGCGGTCGTAGACCTGGATGTAGGGCAGCGCCTCGGCCAGCGTCCTGGCCGTCGCCCAACCCCGCTCCTCGGACTGGCGTTCGATCTCGTCCATGGCGCGCCCATAGCCGAGGCGGGCGGGCTTAGGAAGGCGGCGATCCGCAACGGTCGCGCTTGTGGTTCCCCCGATCTGGGATACGGTGCTCGTCAGTCGCAATCCGATCGGGTGGGTTCCCATGTTCGACGCCTTTTCCTCGGCCCGCGAGGCCAACGTCCGCAGCGGCCCCTTCGTCGAAGGCGGCGGCGCCTACGACCCCTATTTCGGGGCCATTTCCAGCTATGGCCTCTGCGCCGGCTGCGGCCGGTTTCACGGCGTCGCCGAGGCGGGCGAGGGCGGATCGCAGGGCGTAATCGTCAACGCCGACGACCGCGGCGGGACCAACGCCAACGGCAAGCCGTCTCTGCTGCCGGCGGACGCAGGCGCCCAAATCACGCGGTCGAACCTGACCTGGGCGTCCGGCATCGGCCAACCCGCGACCGTGACGTTCGCGTTCCGCGGCACGGCGCCGACGACCATGCCGGAAGGCACGACCGGCTTCAGCACGTTCAACGCCACCCAGATCGCCGCGACCCTCGCGGCGCTGCAATCCTGGTCCGACGTCGCCAACATCGTCTTCAACCGCGTCCAGGACGCCGGCAGCGAGTTTTCCGCGACCAACAACGCGACGATCCTGTTCGGCAACTACTCCAGCGGCGCGGACGGGGCGGCCGCCTTCGCCTATCTGCCCGGTTCGGCCGGTTCGGCCACGGCGGCCCTGCCGACGTCGGTCCAGGGCGACGTCTGGGTCAACAACAGCCTCAGCTACAACGCCACGCCCGTGGCTCTGCAGTACGGGCTTCAGGTTCTGACGCACGAGATCGGCCACGCCATCGGCCTGAGCCACCCCGCCGCCTACAATGCGGGCGCCGGCGTCAGCATCACCTACGCGGCCCATGCCGTCTATTTCGAGGACAGCCGTCAGTATACCGTGATGAGCTATTTCTCGGAGCGGGAGACCGGGGGCGACCATCGCGCTGCGGGCAGCCAGTTCTATTCCGCCGTTCCGCTGTTGGACGACATCGCCGCCGCCCAGCGCCTGTACGGCGCCAACACGACGACACGGACCGGAAACACCACCTACGGCTTCAACTCCACGGCCGACCGCAGCTGGTTCAACGCGACCTCGGCCGCCAGCCAGCTGATCTTCGCGGTCTGGGACGCCGGCGGGACCGACACCTTCGACTTCTCCGGCTACACCCAGAACCAGGTCATCGACCTGCGTCAGGGCGCCTTCTCCAGCGTCGGCGCCATGATCGGCAACGTCGCCATCGCCATGGGCGCGGTGATCGAGAACGCCGTCGGCGGCACGGGTAACGACCAGATCCGCGGCAACTCGGCCAACAATCTGATCACCGGCGGCGGCGGCAACGACGTGGTCGACGGCGGGCTGGGGTCGGACACGGTCGTGTTCTCGGGCGCCCGCAGCCAGTACACCATCACCTGGAACGGCCAAGTCGGCACGGTGGTCGGGCCGGACGGCACGGACACGATCACCAACGTGGAGTTCCTGCAGTTCTCCGACCAGACCATCGCGGCGGCGGCCACCGGCGGCCTGACGGTGGCGGGCGACCCGACCGACGACACGATGAACGGCACGGAGTTCGCCGACAACCTGGGCGGCCTGGCCGGCAACGACACGATCAACGGCCTGGGCGGCGACGACCTCCTGAACGGAGGCTCTGGGACCGACACGCTGAACGGGGGCGAAGGCGCCGACGTGCTGGTCGGCGGCCTGGGGAGCGACGCCCTGAACGGCGGGAACGGCGTCGACACGGCCGACTATCGCACCGCGACCGGCGGCGTGACCGTCAGCCTGGCGGCCGGAACGGCCACCGGGGCGGCCGGAAACGACACCTTGACGGGCGTCGAGGACGTCCAGGGCAGCACGTTCAACGACGTCCTGACGGGCGACGGCGCCGCCAACACCCTGCGCGGCAACGGCGGCATCGACACCCTGAACGGGGGCGGCGGCAACGACGTCCTGTACGCCGGCGCGCCGGCGGAGTCGGCGGCCGACGACGTGATCAAGGCCCAGGGCACGGCGAACGGCGGCATCGGCACGGCGGTGAACCTCAACGGCACCTTCGATCGCCAGGCCAACGCGAACATCCGCAACGCCACCACCGTGTCGCATTCCACCGTGGTGGCCACGTCGCACGGCGCGGAAGAATTCTATGCCTTCACCGTGACGGCGGGCGACGTCATCGTCCTGGACGTCGACGGCGCGGCCTTCGACACGGTGCTGCGTCTCTATGGCCCCAACCAGGCGGTGCTGGCGACCAACGACGACGCCGAGGGCGCCGACGTCGACGGCGGCGCCTCTACGGACTCGGCCATCACCTTCACGGCCACTGAATCCGGCACCTTCTACTTCTCGGTGTCGCGGTGGGTGTCGGGCGGCGGCGCGACCCTGGTGACCGGAGCTCCGGCCGCGGGCGCCACCTACACCGTCCATGTCTCGGTCCCCAGCCAGACGCCGGTTCCGATCACCCTGCGGGGATCCACCCTGAACGGCGAGGACGGGAACGACACCCTGGTCGGCGGGACCGGAGCCGACGGCCTGAGCGGGGGCGCGGGCGACGACACCCTGATCGGCGGCGGCGGATCGGACACCTTCGTCGGCGGGAGCGGCTTCGACACCGTCGACGCGTCGGGCGCCGGCGTCGTGATCGCCGATCTCCAGGGCGGAACGCTGAGCATCGGCGGCGTGGCTTCCACCGTCTCCGGAATCGAGGCGATCATCGGCGGCTCCGCGGTCGACACGATGAGCGGCGACGCCAACGCCAACACCCTGTTCGGCGGCGGCGGCAACGACGTGCTGACGGGACGCGGCGGTTCCGACTCCATCAACGGCGGGGACGGATACGACGTCTCCGGCTATGCCGGCGCGCGCAAGAACTACGGCACGGTCAACTCGACCACCGTCGTCGGCGGGCGCGAAGGCGGCACGGACACGCTGACGGCCATCGAGGCGGCGGCCTTCGTCGACGGCCTGATGACCTTCAACGCCGACAGTCAGGCGGCGCAGCTGATGCGGCTGTATTCGGCCGCCTTCGACCGTGAGCCGGATGCCCTGGGCTTCCACATCCAGCTGGACGCGCTGGAGAGCGGGGTCTCCACCCTGACCATGGCCCAGCGCTTCCTGGCCTCGGACGAGTTCGTCAGCCGGTTCGGCGCGCTGAACGACGTCCAGTACATCCAGCGGCTCTATACGAACGCCCTGAACCGGGCGCCGTCGAACAATGAGATCAACGACTGGCTGGCCTATCTGGGCGCCGGCAACACGCGCGCCCAGCTGATGCTGGTGTTCGCGGAATCGACCGAGCACCGGAACCTGACCTGGTCGACGCTGTCGAACGGCCTCTGGGTCGGCGACTCCGTCACCGAGAGCCTGGCGCGGCTTTACGACACCGTGTTCAACCGTCTGCCGGACGAGGACGGGTTGATCACCTGGCGGACCTCGCTGGGGGCCGGCACGACCCTGTTGAGCGTGGCCACGACCTTCCTGGCCTCGGCGGAAGGCCAGGCCATGTACGGCGGCCTGTCCAATGCGGACTTCGTGACCAAGGTCTATCAGACCGCCCTGAATCGGGCGCCGGACGCGGGCGGTCTGGCCGCCTATGTGGCCGGCCTGAACGCCGGGACCATCACGCGGCAGCAGATGCTGGTGGAGTTTTCGGAGTCGGCCGAGCATCGGGCCATCACCCTGCCGACCTACGTCGGCGGCGTCCCGACCCAGACGGCCGCGCCCGCGCCGGTCGAGCCGGCGGTCAAGACGGTCGATGAGGACTTCGACGGTCCGCAGATCCAGCCGGGACTGGAGGCCAAGGACCGCGGCGACGACGCGGGCCCGCAGGTGCTTCCCGCCCTGTCGGACGCCGGAGGCAAGGACGCCGGCCCGCAGACCGTGCCGTCCGATCCCGAAGCCGGAACGTCGAAGGATGCGGGCGCCCAAATCCTGCCCGCCTTGGCCGACGGCCCGGTCGACGCCAAGGAGGCCGAGGTCGCCCAGATCCTGCCGGGGCTGACCGCCGACGACTTCCTGGCCGTGCCGGAAACGCTGGAGCCGGCCCGCGACTGGGCCGGGCTGACGGCGAAGCTGGGCGACGTCGCGCCGCAGGTGCTGCCGACCCTGGCCGACGACGACTTCCTGCCCATCGACTTGAAGGACGGCGGAGCCCAGATCCTTCCGGTCGAACCCGGTCTGGACCTGGAGGCCCTGTTCCAGCCTTCGCAGGAGGACCTGGCCCTGGCCCAGGCGCTGGACGCCTTGACGCCGCCGGCGACCAAGCCGCTCGGCTTCGAGGCCGAGGAGTTCTGGCACCAGCTGCCGGCCTCCGACGCCTTCCAGTAAGGCGCGGTTCAGTCGAACGAGGCGACGGGCGGCTGGAGGTTCCAGCCGCCCGAAGCGACTCCGGCCGCGAAATCGGCGCGGGCGGAGACGTCGTCGGCGGCGCAGACCATGAAGCCGAGAACGCCGATTTCGACCCGCTCCCCCGATCGGGCCGGTCGATCGTCCGCGGTCGCGGTCAGGCGCACGCGGACGGGACGGTCGGGGCCCGGCGCCGTCGCCTCGACCACCGCCCACCGCACCGAGTCCGCAAGCACGTGGCCCTTGGTCTCCGGACCGTCGCCCACACGGATTTGATAGGCGCGACCTTCACCCGGCGCGCTCAGGCCCAGATGAAGACGCAGAGGCGTCCCCTCGGACAGGTCGATGCGGAAGACCAGATCGGCCCCGGCGCCCCTCGCCCGACAGCCCCAGGGTTCCGGCGGAGCCCAACCCGGCCCATCTCGAAAGACCTCGTCGGAGCGGGCGCCGAAGCCGACCCCCAGCGCCGTCGGCCGGGAGAGTCGGTGCAGCCTGCCGGGCACGACCGAGGGCCAGGGCGCCGCGGCCCCGTCCGGCCGGTCGCCCCACGCATCGATCGCGGCCAGCATGTCGGCGCCCAGGGCGCGCCAAGGGCGCGGCCGGAACCGCTCCCGAATGTTCCTTTCCAGCGTCCCGCGCCAGGCGTCGTCGAAGCTGAGCCGATCCATGCCTTCGACGAGAGCCTCGACGTCGCCGGGGCGGTAGTAGACGGCCAGGCCGCCGCCCGCCTCGGGGATCGACGAGCGGTTGGACGCCAGCACCGCCTTGCCGCGGCTGAGCGACTCCGTCACCGGCAGGCCCCACCCCTCGTAGAGGCTGGGATACAGGGTGAAGAGGCAGTGGCGGTAGAGCGCGTCCAGCTCCGCGTCCGACATCCCCGACAACATGCGGACATGCCGAGCGAGCTGCGGGTCCGAGGCCAGCCGCTTGAAGACCGCGTCGTTCAGCCAGCCGCGCCCGCCGACGCACACGAGCCTGGGCGTTCGCTCCGGACCGTGCGCGCGGAGCATCCGCTGAAGGGCGCCGAGAACCTCGATGTGGTTCTTGCGCGACTCGATGGTGGAGACGAACAGCATGTAGCCGCCGGGGGTCAGCCCGTGCGTCTGCAGCACGGTCTCGCCGCCGAGCGCGAGCTGCGGCTTGCGGAACTCCGCGTCCAGCCGGACCACGCGGATGCGGTCCGCCGCCACGGACCGGCCCATGCGTTCGGCCACCGCCAGCAGGTCCGCCCGCGACGCCTCCGAATTGGTCAGGAAGGCGTCGGCATGGTCGAACACGCCCAGCGCCCAACTGACGAAGTCCCGCACCAGCGGCGCCACGCAGTGCTCGGGCGCCATGATAGGGATCATGTCGTGGACGAAGGGCGCGTAACGCACGCCGAACCGGCGCTGGGCCTCGCGGACCTTCAGGAAATAGTTCTGGAGCCACCAGGACGTGCCGAGGTTGATCAGCCAGGCGCCCGTGGGAAACCGCAGCGCGGGGGCCAGGGCCAGCTCGGTGCGCAAGGCCTCCAGCCGCATCCGCCAGCCCGGCTCGGCCAGGTCGCCGCCGGCCAGGGCGGCCTCGGCGAGATCGAGGAACTGGTCAGGCGGGACCTCGACCCAGCCGTCCCGGGACTCATGAAACGCGCAGACGCGCGTCCGAGCCTGGGCGTCGGGGTCCGTCAGAAGCGCCGACAGGACCTCGATCTGCACCCGCTGTATTCCCGTGGGCAGGCGGGAGTGGCCGAAGTATCCGATCAGGTCGGAGACGTCGAAGACGGCGACAGGCCCGGACGGCGCAGGCGGCGACAGGGCGGGCAGCGCCTCCAGCCCCGCACGGACGGCGTCGACGGCGTCCTGCGGCGCGCCTTCGCCCAGGGCGTCCAGCGCGTCCTGGAACGTGCGGGACAGGGCGGCGGCGTCGGTCGAGAACAGACGGGTCCGCCGCGCGGGCGGACGCAGGGCGCGCGCCGCCGCCCGGCGCAGGTCTTCCGCCAACTCGGCCCCCCTATCCAGCGCCCCGCGAAGACCGGCGACCGCGTCCGTCATCGACCGATCACGCTCGACCGCGCGCACATAGGCCTCGGCCGCCTCGTCGATCCGCTGCTGGACGGTCATGAGGTGGCCCAGCTGCATCCAGGTGTCGGCCACTCCCGGCCGCAGCGCCAAGGCCCGGCGGTAGGCCGCTTCCGCGTCCGCCGGACGGCCGGATTCCTTCAGCGCATGACCGTGTTGCACGTGGATGTCGTCACGCGCCGGATCGAGTTCCAGCGCCTGGGCATAGAGCCGCGCCGCCCGTTTCCAGTCCCGGGCGTCGCGGGCCGCGTCGGCGGCGGCGATGCGGTCCCTCGGCCCTCCGCTCACGCCGCCCTCAGCCAGGCGTAGACCTCCAGGGCCTCTCCCACATCCTCGAAGACGCGCCCCTTGCCGTTCTCGATGACCAGGGCGTGGTCGCAGTGATCGCGGATCAGACGCTCGTCATGCGAGGCCATGATGAAGGCGCGGTCGGCGCGACGGTCGAACAGCTCGATCCGGCACTTTTCCTGGAACCGCGCGTCGCCGACGGCGACCACCTCGTCGATCAGGTAGCAGTCGAACTCCACCGCCAGAGACAGACCGAAGGCCAGGCGCGCGCGCATGCCGTCGGACCATTGCTTCACCGGCCGCTTCAGGGCCTCGGCGCCCAGTTCGGCGAAATCCTCGACGCGCTCCAGCGTCCGGTCGAACGGCCTTTCGTACAGGCGTGACAGGAAGCGGACGTTGTCCAGGCCGGACAGACTGCCCTGGAAGCCGCCGCCGAAGCCGATCGGCCAGGACGGCGTCATGCGCCAGTCGACCGTTCCCCGCGTCGGCGTCCAGGCCCCGCCCAGGATGCGGATCAGGGTCGACTTGCCCTGGCCGTTGCGCCCCAGCACCGCCAGCCTGCCGCGCCGGTCCAGGTCGAAGTCCAGGTCGGCGAAGACCGGCCGAGGCGAGCGGGGCCAGGCCTTGGTCAGGCCACGCACCGACAGTCCGGGGGGGGTGACCACGGGCCTCATGCCGCCTGCCTGTGCTCACGCAGGCCCAGAATCAGAAGACGGCCGACGCCCCAGATCAGCAGGGTCGAGAACAGCACGATCAGGATCGAACGCCACCGGCGGGGTCGGGTGGCCTCGTCGGCCGCCAAAGGACCGGCGACGCGCTCAAGGTACAGGGATTGGCGCCGCGCCTCCTGACGCGCCTCGATCAAGGCCGAGGTCGCCTCGGCCAGTTGCCGGTCGGCGAACTGGCGCTCCAGAACCAGATCCTCATAGGCCGAAACCTGGGGAGCCAGACTGTCGGCGGCGCCGGCGATGCGGGCGCGCTCGGCGGAGATCTGACGCTCCAGCGCGCGGATGCGGCCGTCCAAGCTGGGCAGCTGGGGGCTTTGCGGCGCTTCGGCGGCCAGCTGGGCGCGGTCGGCGCGCAGGGTGGCCAGCTGGGTCGTCAGGGCCACGATCACCTGACCGCCCGCCTCGGCGGCGCCTTGCGGGTCGATGAAGCGCTGGCGGTTGCGGAATCCGGTCAGCCGGGAGGACGCCATCGCCAGCCGCGCCTCGGCTTCGTCCACGGCCCGGGCGGCCTCGGTCACGGCGTCGGCGGCGGCGCGTACGTTCAGTCGGTTGACCAGCCGTTCCCCGCCCTGGAGCAGGTTTTCGGCGAGCCTGCGCGCGTCCTCGGACCGATAGGCTTCGACCCGCAGCACGCTGATGCCGGTGGTGGAGTCGTAGCCGACGGTGACGAAGCGGCGATAGGCCCTGTGCAGGCCCTCCACGGTGCGGCCTTCGCCCAGCCGCGGCCAGCGCGAGACCGGATCGGCGCCCGGCGCGCCCAGCACGGCCTCGAGGCGGCCCGCGTCGCGCAGTTCGACGACGGCGTCGCGGGACCGCATCCAGTCATGGACGGCGAAGGCGTCGGTCTGAGCCGACGCCAGTCCGGCGCCCTGCAAGGCCAGGCCGACCGACGTCGGCGGCGGGCGGGTTCCGGCCCGCACGATGAACCGCGCCTCGGACACGTACCGCGGCGAGGCGATGAGCAGGAAGTACACGGCCGCCGCCAGCGTCGGCAGGGCGACGACCAGCAGGAAGCCCCACGGCAGCGGACGATCCGAGAGCGGGAGCCGCGAACGCCGGCGCGCGGCCTCCATGCCGGAGAACAGGCCGACGACGGGGCTGGGGCGTTCAGCATCGCTCATGGGCCGCGCCCTACTCCGTCTCCAGCCGATCTCGGGCGCCGGCGGTCAGGGCCAGGCCGAAGAGGATCAGGACCCCGCTCCACACCGAGGCATAGACGGGATTCCAATGTGTTTCCACGAATTCGCCGAAGACCCCGGCGCGGAGCATCTCGACGGCATGCGGCAGGGGGATCCACAGCACCGCCTCGCGCGCGGCGGGCGGCAGCCAGGACACCATGAAGAAGGCCCCGGACAGCGGGATCATGGCGTAGGTCAGCAGCGGCACGATCCGCTCCATGACCGCATGGCGCTGGGCCAGGCCGGCGAAGATCAGGGCCAGTCCGAAGCCCATCAGACCCAGCAGGATCCAGCCTCCGTACATCAGCGCCCAGTCGCCGGGCGGACCCACCTGGCCCAGCGCCGCCAGCAGAGCGTACACGACCGCGAAGGCGGCCGTCGCGCCCAGGAATTCCAGCAGGTTGCGGGCCAGATAGAGGTGCAGGACCGCCACGCCGCGGTGCATCAGCAGGCCCTGATTGGCGGACAGGGCGTTCAGGCTCCAGCCGATCTGATGGCGCAGCAGCAACAGGGCCATGTAGCCGGTCATGACCATGGGGCCCAGCCGGACGCCATGTTCGTACTCCGGCCGGATCAGGGCCCAGAGGCCCAGCACGCCCAGGCAGAACAGCAGGGGCTCGCCCACCAGCCAGAGAAACCCCAGGCCGTCCCGGCCGAACCGGGTGATGAGTTCGCGCATCATCAAGGCGCCGACCACGCGGGAATGGCTCGTCAGGGCGCGCACGGAACTCACCGCCCGACGATGCGGGCCGCGCGCGCCGGGCGCAAGCCGTCGTTGACGCGAGACCGCACGTCCGGCACCTGAGGGGTCATGAGCGGCGGCACGATCGCGATCATCCCCGCCCGCGCGGGCTCGACCCGGCTTCCCGGCAAGAACGTGCGCCCGATGGCGGGCCGGCCGATGGTGGCCTGGACGCTGGACGCGGCGCTGAACGCCCGCGCGCTGGACCGGATCGTGGTCTCGACGGACGACCCGGCGGTCATGGACGTCGCCGCCGACATGGGCCTGCCGCCACCCTTCCGCCGACCGGCGCACCTCGCCGGGCCGGACGCCTCGGTCATCGACGTGATCGCCCATGCTCTGACGGAAGTGGGCGGGCGGTGGGATCACGTCGTCCTGTTGCAGCCGACCTCGCCGCTCAGGACGGCCGAGGACGTGGACGACGCCGTGGCCGCCTGCCGCGACGCCGGGGCGCCCGCGCTGATTTCGGTGTCGCCCCTGCCGAAACCCGCCGCCTTCTATGGGCGTCGGACCCGCGAAGGATCGATGAGCGCGGCGGGAGACGTCCAGACGATGCGCGTCATCAACGGCGCCGTATATGTGGGAAGGCCCGAAAGGGTGATCGCGGCGGGGACGTTCCGCATCGACGGCTGCCTGGCCTGGGACATGCCCGCGGATCGCGCGTGGGACGTGGACACGGCCGAAGAATTCGCCGCCTGCGAGAGCCTTTTGCTCCAGAGAGGCTAGAGCGTGGCCTTGGAACCACGCTTCGCCGACGAAACCCAAGCGCCGCCGTTCTGGCTCGACCTGCATCGTTCTCGCTGGTATGCAACCCGCGAGGCGGCGCGTCCGCCGCACAATCGTGAACAGGGCTGAGGGAATTCCGATGCGTCTCAAGGGTATTTATCTGGCGTCCGGCGCCGCCGCCGCCATGGCGCTCTCCGCTGGCGCGGCGTCTGCGGATCCGCTGGGCTGGTACGGCGCGATCGACGCCGGTTGGCACAAGGCCGAGGCCTCGGGCTTCGAGCTTGGCGGGACGTCGACCGAGAACGAGTTCGAGCTGAAGGA